>Ga0335394_10000001_pt1 | contig 522534 bp, 443 predicted proteins | sample MAT03_FD_205741 | JGI IMG/M metagenome (GOLD analysis project Ga0335394, IMG submission 205741) | Freshwater microbial communities from Lake Fryxell liftoff mats and glacier meltwater in Antarctica - MAT-03 (spades assembly) (version 2) ... | reverse complement strand
TACATTGAAGATCCTCATCATGCGTTAAACTGACGGAAAGATTGAAGGCGGTTGAAACCGCCGAGTCGCTTCCCTCTCAGGACTAAAGTCGCTGAGTTTCACGCATTCCGCTATTCTTTTTATGATTTAGAAATTACCATCAACAAAACGCTGCGCGACGTGCAACAGTTAAAAGAAAACCAGCGCTTGCGACAATCAGAAGCGTGGGCTAGAGAACAAGCTCAGCATTTACAGAACTGTCTGCAAGACCTAAAAAAGACCCAAGCTCAACTTATTCAGACCGCAAAAATGTCTTCTTTGGGTCAAGTGGTTGCGGGGATTGCCCATGAAATCAATAACCCCGTCAACTTTATCTACGGCAATCTCAGCCACGTCAGTAATTATACCCAAGACCTACTGCACCTGCTGCATCTCTATCAGCAGCAGTACACTCCTCCCTGTTCTGAGATTCAAACTGAAATCAAAGCCATAGATTTGGAATTTATGATCGCAGATTTACCCCAAATTCTGGTTTCGATGAAAGGGGGTGTTGACCGGATTCAGAAGATTGTTTTGTCTTTGCGTAACTTCTCAAGGTTAGATGAAGCTAACATCAAGCCTGTTGACATTCACGAGGGGATAAAAAGCAGCCTGATGATTTTGCAGAATCGACTTCAAACAAGGGCAGCGCATCCAGAGATTCAAGTCATCGAGGAGTACAGCGCTCTGCCTTTAGTCGAATGCTATGCTGGAGAACTAAACCAGGTGTTTATCAACATCATTTATAATGCGATTGATGCTTTGAATGAGTGCAACAAACAACGGTCACTAGATGACATCCGCGCTTGCCCGCTCGCCATTACTATTCGCACTTTTCTGCTAGAGGAAAACTCCCGTGTCGTCATTCAAATTCGGGACAATGGGCTGGGAATGACCGCAGATGTGAAAGACCGTATTTTTGAACCATTTTTTACTACTAAGCCTGTAGGTGAGGGTACTGGTTTGGGTCTCTATATCAGCTACCAAATTGTACTGGAGAAGCATGGGGGCGCATTGAAGTGTTTTTCAGAGGAGGGGCAGGGAGCGGAGTTCTGGATTGAAATTCCCATCAGACAAACTAGATCTGAACTTGACGTTATCTAATCAATCGACCTCTACCCAACTCAGAGCCTATTCCAGCCATCCAGTTTGCCATTGTAGAAATCAGTTTTTTCATTACTCCTGAAATAATCTATAATAAATAGGACGTAAAGTAGATAAAAATTACTCGTCAGATAAGTTAATGAATCCCAGGAGTTCAAAAAATGTTGCCTACGACCGAAATGGCTCGCAATATGCCAGCTAAAATATTATTTGTGGATGACGAGCCCGATTTAGAATGTTTAATTTGCCAGAAATTTAGACAAAAGATCCGGACAGGAGAATACCAAGTTTTTTTTGCCCACAATGGCGTAGAAGCGCTTTCAACGTTGCGAGAGCAGCCGGATATAGATATTATACTGACAGACATTAATATGCCAGTCATGGATGGCATGGCTTTGCTAGCGAAACTTAACGAGCTAGTTACTATGGTCAAAACAGTAGTTATATCTGCCTATGGCGACTTGGGAAATATCAGAAAGGCAATGAACGGCGGGGCCTTTGACTTTTTGATTAAGCCTATAAATTTTCAGGATTTAGAAATTACCATTAACAAAACACTGTCAGAGGTACAGAAGTTAAAAGAAAACCGGCGCGATCGACAAGAAAAAGAGGAGGCGTTGCGGCGATCGGAAGCTAGTGCTAGAGAACAGGCAACCAAACTCGAACTTACTTTACAAGAATTGCAGCGAACCTAAGCTCAGTTGATTCAAACTGAGAAAATGTCCAGTCTCGGTCAGCTTGTAGCCGGTGTGGCACACGAGATCAACAATCCTGTCAACTTCATCTACGGGAACCTTACTTACGTCAGCGAGTACAATCAGATTCTCCTGGATTTAATTAACTTGTACCAGCAGTGCTATCCCAACCCCGACCCTAAAATCGAAGCTTTGATTAAAGATAGCGACCTTGAGTTTCTGAGCGAAGATTTACCTAAAATCCTGTCTTCCATGACAGTTGGCGCTGAGCGCATTCGTCAAATTGTGCTGATTTTGCGTAATTTATCGCGGGTTGACGAATCTGAGATGAAACAGGTTAACATTCACGATGGGATCGATAGCACGCTCGTAATGTTGCAGAATCGTCTCAAAGCAAGAGCGGATAGTCCTGCTATTCAAATTACTAAAGAATATGCCGATCTACCCTTGATAGAATGTTATGCCGGACAACTCAATCAGGTGTTTATGAACCTGCTGAGTAATGCCATTGATGCGGTTCTGGAACAAAAGAAAGAAACGGCACTTTCTCAACTCTCACCTTGTATTTGGATTCGTACTTCTGTGTTGAACCGGGATTTGGTGAGAATCAGTATAAAAGATAATGGGCCAGGAATGTCCGGTGGCGTAAAAGCGCAATTATTTAACCCCTTCTTTACAACTAAGCCAGTGGGCAAAGGTACTGGTTTGGGATTAGCTATTAGTTATCAGATTATTGTGGAAAAACACGGCGGACAGATGCAGTGTGTCTCTAAACCGGGAGAGGGAGCAGAATTCTCGATCGATATTCCTATCCGGCAAAGCAATCTAGCACAGATGAAGGTAAGTTAACGATCGGATACTGGCTTGGATGGGTATCCGTACCCGCCATGAATGGGATTATCCTCACGGAATTCATCAAAACAAACCTCGATCCGTTAGGCATTGAAGGGTTTAGGTTTGTCAATTAGTTATCAAATTGTAGTAAATAAGCATGGAGGCAAACTCAATTGTATTTCTCAACCTGGTGAGGGAACTGAGTTTTTAATTGAGATTCCTATTCGACAGAGGGAAGAGGAACTAGAAAAATTTTAGATTTTAAATCTAAAATCTAAAATTTTTCTATGGGTTAGGGAGCGGATTGAGTTCGATCGGGTTGACTTTGAGTTTGAGCCAAGGTTGCTTTAATTCTGGGGGTTTCTAAAAGTTTTTGCGTGTCTTTTAGGAGACGATCGCCCCAAAGATTATACTTTAAAAACTCCACATCCGCGTAGCGATCGTCCTTGCGGATAGCTGCTTCTCCCATTGCTAAGCCTTGTTCGCGATCGCCTTTGGTATAAAGTGCGGCGGCTATGGCTAATGTTGGTTCGGCGGCATCCTTTTCAATAGCTAAGGCTGCTTGCCACTGTTTAATGGCTCCTTCCACATCGCCCTGTTCGTATTTTATCAGTCCGACGTTGTTAATCGCGGGCCAGAATTTGCCATCAGTCGCCACTGCTTTTTGGTACTGGGCGATCGCATCGGGAAACTTCTTTAAGCGGTAATAGGCATTGCCCAAATCGAATAAAGCCTCTGGGGCATTGGGTTTGAGCTTCAAGCCTTCTTGCAAAGAGGCGATCGCATCGGAGTACTTCTGTTGTTGAAAATAGGCTGAACCCATAGCAAACAAAATCGCCGGTTCATCCGGTTTAAGCGACCTCGCCTGTTTTAGGGCCGCAATTCCTTTGTCTGCCTCATTCGTTTGCAAATACAAGCCGCCTAAGAGGAACCAGGCTTGATAATTTTTAGGAGCCAGCTGGGTTGCCAGCCTTGCTCGCGACAAAGCTACTTCATATTGTTGGAATTGCGCCAATTGAGCAGCTTCTTGTGCCAGACTCACACCCTGCTGCTCTAGTTGAGCAGAATCGAGTTGCAGCGTGTGCGGTACGAGTGCCTGTCCAGAAACTGGCCCAGCAGCACTCAACATACCGAATATAAGCAGAAAATAAAACCAGGGTTTGCGATTGGTAGGCACAGTATAGCCTCTAAGTCCAGAAGATATCTTTAATTTACCGATAATTTCAGATTAAGGAGAAGATTTCCAATTTTTGGTTTATTCCGCGCCCCTTGTGGGTGCCCAGTCCTGGTTGAGCATTTTTGTTTTGGATTGAAGATTGTATAGCTACTTTACCAATGATGCCAACTACTTACCCAACTGGGGATACCTCGATCGTCCTCACATCGCTAATATTAAGAAAGATGAAGTATCTAGTATACCAGCCGGCAAGTTTATTGGGCCTCGTGCATATATTTTCTAATCGGAGACTAGATAGCTTCTGGCGATCGGGTGAACCCCACTGGCGGCAGGCCGGTCTTTAACCTTGAGTTGCAAAACTACGAATATGCAAATTCCATTGATTGGCAAAAAAGTTGACCAGCCCGCGCACTGGGTAATGGGTTTAATAGCTGCGACGCTTTTGACTGCCTCCGGTAGCACATACTTATATCTAAATCGGGCAACACCAAAACAGTCCGACATTGCCGATCTAACCGTACCCGTAGAATCAAAAAACCTCACTCTCCGCATTACCGCCAGCGGTTCGGTAGTGCCAATTCAGACCGTTAACCTCAGTCCTAAAACAACTGGGCGTCTAGCCGAGTTGCGCGTAGAACAGGGAGACAAAGTAAAGCAAGGCCAAATTGTCGCTCGCATGGATGACGATGATATCCAGGCTCAGATAGTGCAAGCCAAAGCTAAATTGGAGCAAGCCAAAGCTAACTTAGCCAAAGTGCGTGCGGGAAATCGCCCGGAAGAGATTGCCCAAACCAGAGCGCGTCTAGCCCAAGCCGAAGCCCAACTAGCCGAGGCGCGTGCGGGGAGTCGTCCCGAAGAGATTGCACAAGCCAGAGCCCGTCTAGCCCAAGCCCAAGCCCAGCTAGCAGCCGCCCGTGCGGGGAGTCGTCCGGAAGAGATTGCACAAGCCAGATCTCGTCTAGCCCAAAGTGAAGCCCAGCTAGCAGCCGCCCGTGCGGGGAGTCGCCCAGAAGAGATTGCACAAGCCAGATCTCGTCTAGCCCAAGCCCAAGCACAGCTGGCGTCAGTGCAAAGTGCTAATCCGCAACAGATTGCAGCAGCCAAAGCTCAAGTAGAATCAGCTCAAGCACGGCTGGACTTGGCGAGGGAACGGGTTAATCGCTATGAAAGCTTGCAAAAACAGGGAGCAATTACTCGCGATCGCCTGGATGAAGTCCTCACAGACTACCGCACGACTACAGCGACGCTGGATGAAGCCAAACGTCGTCTGGCGCAAGTCCAGAATGGCACTTCTCCAGCGGAAATTAACCAGCGAGAAGCAGCTGTTAGAGAAGCGCAACAAGCATTACAGCTGATGCAGAATGGCACGCGCCGTGAGGAAATTACCCAGCGAGAAGCAGCTGTTAGAGAAGCGCAACAAGCATTACAGCTGATGCAGAATGGCACGCGCCGTGAGGAAATTGCCCAGCGAGAAGCAGCTGTCAGAGAAGCGCAACAAGCATTACAGCTGATGCAGAATGGTTCTCGCAGTGAGGATATTGCCCAGCGAGAAGCAAGTGTCAGAGAAGCGCAACAAGCCTTACAGCTGATGCAGAATGGCTCCCGCGTGGAGGATATCGCCCAAGCAGAAGCAAGTGTTAGAGAAGCTCAGGGTCGGTTGCAACAGGTTCAAGTCCAGCTGGAAGATACCATTATTCGGGCTCCCTTAGATGGGGTTGTAACGCAGAAATATGCCAATGTGGGCGCTTTCGTGACACCTACTACGTCGGGTTCCAATACAGCTTCGGCGACTTCCACTTCTATTGTGGCGATCGCAAAAGGTTTGGAAGTTCTGGCGAAAGTCCCGGAAGTGGATATCGGACAAATTAAACAGGAACAGCCTGTTGAGATTGTGGCAGACGCCTATTCAGATACGGTGTTTAAGGGTCGCGTGCGCCTGATTGCCCCGGAAGCTGTACTCGATCAAAACGTGACATCTTTCCAGGTGCGTGTAGCCCTCGATACCGGACTTGACGAGTTGCGTTCTGGGATGAACGTGGATATGACGTTTTTGGGCAACGAGGTGAAAGGTGCCTTAATGCTGCCAACAGTGGCGATCGTCACCGAAAAAGGACAAACTGGTGTGAAAGTACCGGGTGCAGAGAAAAAATGCGAGTTTCGCGCCGTGACGATCGGGCCTACAATCGAAGACCAGACTCAGGTTCTGGATGGATTAAAAGAGAGCGATCGCGTCTTTGTTGAGTTGCCCAAAGAATGCCAAGCAAAACCGGAAAGCTAGAAAAGTCAAAAGTCAAAAGTCAAAAGTCAAAAGTAAAGAAGAGATTAAGGGCTAGGGGCTAGGGAAAGAGGGGAGTGGGGGAGAGAATGACAACTGACAACTGACAACTGACAACTGACAACTGACAACTGACAACTGACCACTGACAACTGACCACTGACAACTGACCACTGACCACTGACCACTGACCACTGACCACTGACCACTGACAACTGACCACTGACAACTGACCACTGACCACTGACCACTGACAACTGACCACTGACCACTGACCACTGACAACTGACAACTGACAACTGACAACTGACAACTGACAACTGACTAATGACCAATGACCAATGACCACTGACCACTGACAACTGACAACTGACAACTGACTAATGACCAATGACCAATCCCAAACCGAAAGATGGATATTTTAGAAAGCATTAAAATGGCTACCACAACATTGGTAGCTAACAAACTCCGTAGCAGCCTCACCATGTTAGGCATTATCATTGGCAATGCCTCAGTGATTGCTATGGTGGGAATTGGACAAGGTGCCCAGAAGTTGGCTTCCGAGCAATTTGAGTCCCTTGGCCCTAACGTTTTGTTTATCATTCCAGGCAATCAGAATGCTCAAAGGAACCGGGATGTTCCAAAGACTCTGGTGCTAGAAGATGCAGAAGCGATCGTCCGTCAAGTACCTTCCGTCGGCGGGGTAGCACCTCAGATCCAAACCCGACAATCTGTTACCTACAGCAACAAAAATACCAACACGCAGATTATGGGTGTGACGCCAGAGTTTCTGCCAGTACGCAGCTTTAATGTTGCCAAAGGACGGTTTTTTAGCAACCAAGATGTGAAGGGAAATACCCAAGTGGCTATTTTGGGGCCTGATGTAGTCAAAAAACTCTTTGGCAACAGCAACTCGATCGGCGAACGGGTACGGATCAAAAATATTAGTTTTTTAGTTATTGGGGTGATGGAATCAAAAGGATCTTTCCTGGGAAGCAACCAGGATGATACTGTTTATATACCGCTGACAACAGCGGCTAACCGCATTATCGGGCGGACTTCTCCCTATGGTTTAGAAGTATCGTTTATATCGGTTTCGGCTAAAGATGCAAATAGCATCGGGGCGGCACAATTTCAAATATCTAACCTGCTGCGTCTGCGGCACAAAATTACTACTGAGGATGATTTTACTGTCCGAACTCAGAAGGATGTTCTGACGATTGTCGGCACTATTAGTGGGGCGCTGACTTTGATGCTGGCTGCGATCGCAGGTATCTCCCTATTTGTCGGTGGTATTGGCGTTATGAATATTATGCTCGTCTCCGTTACCGAACGCACCCAGGAGATTGGATTGCGTAAGGCAATTGGCGCTACTCAGCAAGATATCCTCATTCAGTTTATGATTGAAGCAATCATTTTGTCGGCTGCTGGTGGCATCCTGGGCACTTTTATTGGCGTCGGCGGTATCATGTTAGTGGGTGCCGTGACTCCTTTGAAGGCAGGTATTTCGCCAGTTGCGATCGCAATTGCTGTCGGCGTTTCTGGTGGTATCGGTCTATTCTTTGGTGTTGTGCCAGCACGACGCGCTGCTCAACTCGATCCAATTGTTGCGTTAAGAAGCGCGTGATATCGTTTCCGGTTGCGTCTGAATTATTAAGGCCGCAGAGGGGCGACCCCACCCCCAGCCCCTCCCCGTCCCACGGGGAGGGGAGAAAGAGAGAGGGGCAGAGGGGAAAAACGAACAATTCCGATGCTGACGGATTTGATATGAAGGATAATTTCAATTTCAAATTTAAGATGGCAAATTTCAAATCATTCAAATTTATTAAATTTGAAATCTTAAATCTAAAATTTTAAATGGTCTTTAATTCCTCATCTTGTTGTTAAACATTAAAAATGCAAAACCAACTCAGCACGGCATCCGAAGCACTCAGCACTGAATTTAAACCAGTAATTATTCGCCTGGAAAACATTTCTAAAGTATATGGCATCGGCGAAACTCTAGTTCATGCTATTCGGGATGCCAGTCTAACGGTGGAACAAGGCGAGTATTGCTCTATTATGGGGGCGTCTGGATCGGGCAAGTCTTCTGTTATGAATATCATCGGCTGTCTCGATCGGCCCACCAGCGGTCACTATTACCTCGATCGCGTGGATGTGTCCCAACTGGGAGACACTGAGTTAGCGCGTATTCGCAATATCAAGTTGGGGTTTGTGTTCCAACAATTTCACCTCTTGGCGCAGTTGAGTGCTGTGGAAAATGTTATGCTGCCGATGGTGTATGCGGGTGTTAAACCTGGAGAAAGACGCGATCGCGCTGTGGAAGCACTCACAAAGGTAGGATTAGCCAACAGACTCAACAATAAGCCGAATCAACTTTCTGGGGGACAGCAGCAACGGGTGGCGATCGCGCGTGCGATCGTCAATCGCCCCGTCTTACTATTAGCAGATGAACCAACAGGTGCTTTGGATTCCAAAACAACCCAGGAAGTAATGGACATCTTCACAGAATTGAATGAAAGCGGTATTACTATTGTGATGGTGACTCACGAAGCAGATGTAGCCCGTCAAACTCGTCGCATCGTTTGGTTCCGCGATGGCGAGGTTTTGCACTCCCATTTGAAGCCAGAGGATATTAACCAACTTGCCGTATCTTGAATATTTTGTATTGCACATTTTGTGACTTTTATAACAAAATAACCTGGGTCGCCCCTTCAGGCTAGAACACCGATTCAGAAATCAAAAACCTAACCCCAACGGGCCCCTTCCCTTGTAGGCAAAAGGGAGTAAAACGCCCCTCTCCCTGTAGCTAAGCTGTCCCTACAAGTATTCACCGGGTAACGTCGTCTTAAAATACCCATTGCGTTTTTGCCGGAACCTGGTTACGATGTAATCTTATAACTATTAAATACGGTATTCCTACCAATTAACCGTAGATTAACGAGGAGAACATTGGATGGGTCTGTGGCATAAACAAGGCAAGTCCTTAGCTGAGTCGGCTACTGGTGGAGCCGCTGAATTATTAGGGTTGATAGGACAGTGGTGCGAACAGCAGGGCATAGGCAAGTTAAAGTTTGCTTCCCTAAAAGGCTTCGTGTCCTTATTTTTGGTGGGGGTGAGTTTGAGTGTGGCGATCGCATCCTGCGCTCCCAACAACACCAATCCTAGCGCTACATCAACGGCTTCTGGCGGTGCCAGCCCAGCGGCTAAAACTGGGGACGTTGAAGTGACGCTGGTTTCCTATGCAGTCACCCGCGCCGCCTATGAAAAGATTATTCCCCAGTTCGCAGCCAAGTGGAAACAGGAACACAACCAAAATGTTACTTTCAGCCAAAGCTACGGCGGATCTGGTTCCCAAGCGCGTGCTGTGATTGATGGTTTGGAGGCGGATGTGGTGGCGTTAGCCTTGGCGCTCGATACGAAGCAAATTGAGAAAGCGGGACTAATTCTACCAGGTTGGGAAACCGAAGCTCCCAATGGTGCGATCGTCACTAAATCCGTCGCCGCTTTGGTCACCCGCGACGGCAACCCCAAAGGAATTCAAACTTGGGCAGATTTAGCAAAAAATGACGTGAAAGTGATTACGGCTAACCCCAAAACTTCAGGTGGCGCTCGCTGGAATTTCTTGGGTTTATGGGGTTCCATCACCCGCACTGGAGGTGACGATGCCAAAGCCCAAGAATTTGTCAACAAGGTCTACAAAAATGTCCCCGTGCTACCCAAAGATGCTCGCGAAGCCAGCGATGTCTTTTTCAAACAAGGTCAGGGAGATGTTTTAATCAACTACGAAAACGAAGTGATTTTGGCTGGGCTAAACGATGAGAAACTTCCTTACGTAGTACCAGATGTGAATATCTCGATCGACAATCCCGTCGCCGTTGTAGACAAAAACGTTGATAAACACGGCACCAGAGAAGTTGTAGAAGCATTTGTCAAGTTTCTCTACACACCAGAAGCCCAACGGGAATTTACTAAAGTTGGCTTCCGACCCGTCGATCCCACGGTAGGAGAAGAAGTAGCCAATCAATTTGCCAAAATCAAAACCCTCTTCACCGCACAAGATTTGGGCGGTTGGGATGCAATCCAGAAGAAGTTTTTTGATGATGGGGCAGTTTTTGACAAAATGCAATCTGCCAAGTAACGATTCTTTCAACCCAGCCTTCTGAAAAAAGGAGCCGATCGTGACTGCCATCTTCTTTGGTTATCTAGCCATAAGTTACTCATTTTCTGGTTTGTTTTGCTATCTGGCTTTCCAGAAAAATGCAAACAAACAGCTTGATTCAACAGAATTGCAACGCCAGCCAGTTCCATTAAAAAGCTTTGCACTCACGCTGTTGTGGCCTCTTTGGATGGTTCGTGAGAGTTTTGGTAACAACAACTGGCAGGACGATCGCATCTATCTTTTAGAACCGCAAAACGTTTGTTCAGAAGTTGGGAAAATGAAGGTAAAAATTATGAAAATTGATGGCTAATAGTTCATATATTATGCTAAATAGCCATGAAAATGAACAATAAGCAATCAACACTCAACAAATAACAACTTATGGCTGCATCTGTTTCTTCGTCACCAACTCCAATTAGAAAAAACTTTCTGTATCAGCTGACCAATATCTCTTGGCCGTGGAGAATTACAATAGGATATCTTGTCCTAATGCTATTTTTACCAGTGTCGGCGCTTATATTAAAGGCGAGTACAGAAAGTCCGATTAACTTTTGGAAAATTGCTACCAGTCCCATAGCTCTATCTACTTATGATGTCACCTTTGTCACATCATTGATCGCAGCTTTAATCAACGGATTCTTCGGCTTTTTAATTGCTTGGGTTTTAGTCCGGTACGATTTCCCCTTCAAGCGGTTAATTGAAGCAGCGATCGATTTACCCTTTGCTTTACCCACCTCCGTTGCTGGTTTAACTTTGGCAACCGTTTATAGCGAAAACGGCTGGATTGGTTCCCTCTTGGCTCCTTTTGGAATTAAAGTAGCGTTTACTCGCCTGGGGGTAGGCGTAGCAATGCTGTTTATCTCCTTACCTTTCATAGTGCGAACCTTGCAGCCTGTAATGCAGCAAATGGAAAAGGAGATCGAAGAAGCAGCCTGGTCTTTGGGAGCCTCACAATGGCAGACATTTTGGCGTGTGGTTTTTCCGCCCTTAATGCCAGCACTTTTAACTGGTGTCGCACTAGGGTTTGCGAGGGCTGTTGGAGAATACGGTTCAGTTGTGATCGTGGCTTCCAATATTCCATATAAGGACTTAATCGCATCTGTACTGATTATCCAGAGGTTGGAGCAGTATGACTATTCTGGAGCGACAGTGATTGGCGTTGTTTTGTTGGGAATTTCACTGTTAATACTAATCGCAATTAACGTTTTACAAGCTTGGGGGCGACGTTATGAACTCTAATTTAGCGGGACATTCTTTCGGGTCAGGTTCACCGGATTCTCAATCGTCCTCATCAGATCGGAAGCGTGGTTGGGTAAAAGTAGTTTTGATCGCAGTTGCGATCGCCTACTTATCGCTAATCTTATTCATTCCGGCCCTCAACGTCTTTGTAGAAGCGTTTAAGGGAGGCTTTGGGCCTTTTCTGGACAACCTAACAGAACGTAATTTTCTCCATGCCGTACAGCTTACTCTCATAATTGCTCTGATTGTCGTGCCTGTAAATACAGTCTTTGGGCTGTGTGCAGCTTGGGTGATTGCACGCAATCAATTTCGCGGTCGAACCTTTCTAATTAGCCTTTTAGACATCCCCTTTGCAGTATCGCCAGTCGTAGCCGGACTGATGATTGTGCTGCTTTACGGACGCAATGGTTGGTTTGGGCCACTGCTACAAGCGGCAAACATTAAAATTGTTTTTGCCATGCCTGCAATGGTACTAGCGAGTGCTTTTATCACCTTGCCTTTTGTCGCCCGCGAAGTTATTCCCGTTCTAGAAGAAGTTGGTTCCGAACAGGAAGAAGCCGCTAAAACTTTGGGTGCAAATGACTGGCAAGTATTCTGGCGCGTTACTCTGCCCAATATTAGTTGGGGTCTGCTTTACGGTGTGATTTTAACTAATGCCAGAGTCATGGGCGAGTTTGGTGCTGTCTCTGTCGTATCTGGTAACATCACTGGCAAAACTCAAACCCTGCCGCTGTTTGTAGAAGAAGCCTACAAGCAATACCAAACTCAAGCCGCATTCTCAGCCGCCGTGCTGCTCGCCGGTTTGGCATTTGTCACCCTGGTACTGAAGGAAATTCTGGAACGTAAAACCCGCATCAAAGAAGTTGAATAGACATCTCCTTTCAAAGAATGTAGAGACGTTGTATGCAACGTCTCTACAAGGGTTCAAGGGTTAGCACCTTTAATTTTTGGAAATATCTAATGAGACAGATTTGCTAATTTCAAATTTTAGATTTCAGATTTCAAATTTAATTTTTAAATTTCCCATCTGAAATTGGCAATCTGGGATTACCTATCACCTATTATCTACCCATTACGGAGGCTAAAATGATAATTCAAAACAGCAACAACAGTCCATCAGAGCAATTTAACACAACTGGCCTCAGCCAGAAAGCAGATCTTCAAACTTCTCCTGACGACCATAGGCTCACGCAAATTCGCATTCGACTTCGCATTCCCAAAGATTATCATCAGGAACCAGTCATTTCCAGGTTGATTTCTCAGCACGGCGTCACAGTCAATATTGCCGCCGCTTTACTTTCAGCAAACGCAAGGGATGATGGCTGGTTTGACTTGGAACTCAAAGGCACTCCTCAACAGATTAGCAGTGCTTTAATTTACATTAATGATTTGGATCTGGAAGTTTGGCACGATTCCAGCTCTCAAGAAGACAGTTGGTGATAGTTTAGCAATCAGACTTGGTAGATGCCTTAATTGCGACTAATGCCAAAGTAGTGGAGGAGTTTGGTGCAGTATCGCGTTCCTTGCGATCGCTTTGCTAGCCAAACTCAAACCTTTGGCTAGATTTAGGCCATGCTGTTTTCAATTGCCCAACGTGCTAGTTCTGTGCGGTTATGCAGACCTGTTTTACCCAGCATATTGGAAACGTGGCTTTCTACCGTGCGCTGACTCACTCCTAGTTCGTCGGCAATTTCCCGGTTGGATAGACCCCGCGCCACGTGCTGTACCACTTTTAGTTCGGTCGTCGTTAACTGCACATCGAAGGGAACTTGGATTTTCTGGCCATCTTCTCCTTTGGCTTGGTGAGCTATTAGCCGCTCGGTATGCTTGAGGGAAGATTCCACTTGAGCTACTAATTCTTCTGGCTCAAATGGTTTAACCATATATACATCTGCTCCCGTGTTGAGACCTTTGACCTTATCGGAGCTTTGACCTTTTGCCGAAAGGAATAAAACCGGAATCCAGCTGGATTCCGGATTTTCTCTCACGTGCTTGACGAAGGTATAGCCGTCCATCTCCGGCATCATCACATCGCAGATAATCAAGTGAGGTTTGTCTATTTCGAGCAATTCCAGTGCTTCCCGGCCATTTTCTGCTGTAAGCACTTCGTATCCCCGAAATTCCAGGTAATCCTTAACTAGCAGGATTAGGTTGGGGTCATCATCTATCAGTAGCAGTCGTTTTGCATCTCTGAGGCGAGTTTCTTTCATGCTGTGCCACTGGTCCATTGCGAGTAAGTCGATCGAGTTTACAAATTGTCTCACCTCGTGTTATCTAAATTTGGCTGAACCGGCTGTTGCGTATGACCTGCGATCGAGGTAACAACTGCCATACGGCACTAGAACTCAGCACTATGTAGAAAACAGAAGTAAGTCTAGTAGTAATACGTAAGTATGGTGTTTAATTGCAATGATAATATGGAAAGTTTACATAAGTCCAGTAAAAAATAACTACACCTTCTACGGATGGGATCGATCGCACCCTCTCTTCGTTGAAGGTCTGTGGGCTAACTCAACTTTCTGTTGAGATTGTAGAAGGTTCCGGCAAAGGATGGGTTAAGAAGGCGTATTCTTCTACGACCCGTGAGCCAATCAGATGCTCCTGAATAATCCGCTCGATGACTTCAGGAGTCGCGTGGCGATACCAAACCCCATCTGGGTAAACTACTAAGATTGGCCCTTGGGAACAGACTCGCAAGCAGTTCGCCTTGGTGCGAAAGATGCAGCTGGGCCTAGTGGGTGTCGGCTTTTCGAGTTTTAATTCTTTTAGCCGTTTTTTCAGGTAGTTCCAAGATTCCAAACCAGCTTCCTTGGCGCAACATTCGGGTTTGGTTTGGTCTGCACAGATAAAAATATGCCGTTGAATTTGGCCTAGTCCCAAGCTTTGCACGCAAGCTGCGAAGGCGTTGTCGTCTGACGCTTCATCTGCCAAAGCTACTGAGTTTTCTGTCATTGTGGTGCGATCGTCCATTAATCCCCTCAAATGATTGTCTCTCCAAATCACGATTTACGCATCTGGCAGTAGAGGAAAGTCAAAAAGGGGCTAGGGAGAGTGGGAGAGTGGGGGAGCGGGGGAGAATGACAACTGACAACTGACCACTGACAACTGACAACTGACCACTGACAACTGACAACTGACCACTAACAACTGACTAATTTGGTAAGTTCGGGAACCCGTACAAAGAAATTTGTTGCGATCGCACTCCGTTTCGTTTAAATTAGCACTCAGGGGATGAGAGTGCTAACTCAAGTTGGGGCATAGGCCATAAGCATAGGGAATTGGGAAGAATGCAGAGAATAACCAATGACCAATGACCAATGACCAATGACCAATGACCGATCGCAAACAATAAGTAGGAGAAAATTTAGTATGGCAGCAGTATCTCTGAGCGTTTCAACCGTTAAACCACTAGGCGAGCGCGTCTTTGTGAAAGTCAGTCCCTCCGAGGAAAAAACCGCTGGTGGGCTGTACCTGCCCGAAACCGCCAAAGAAAAACCCCAAGTAGGGGAAGTAGTTCAGGTTGGCCCAGGCAAGCGCAATGATGACGGCGCACGTCAAGAAATGGAAGTGAAAATCGGCGACAAAGTTCTCTACTCCAAGTACGCTGGCACAGACATCAAACTTGGCACCGAAGAATACGTTCTCCTTTCAGAAAAAGATATTCTCGCCGTCGTTTCCTAAATGCCTTTTTAAGTACTCAGTGCTGAGTCCTGAGTGCTGAGTTAATCCAAAATCCAAAATCTAAAATCCAAAATCGTTCAAAACTATGGCTAAGCGCATCATATACAACGAAAACGCTCGTCGCGCCCTAGAGAGGGGTATGGATATTCTGGCCGAAGCAGTGGCCGTCACCCTGGGGCCAAAAGGCCGTAACGTCGTGCTGGAGAAGAAATTCGGCGCACCTCAGATTGTCAATGATGGCGTTACGATCGCCAAAGAAATCGAACTGGAAGACCACGTTGAAAACACCGGCGTAGCACTAATCCGTCAAGCCGCTTCCAAGACTAATGACGCCGCCGGTGATGGCACCACAACCGCTACCGTTCTAGCCCACGCAATCGTAAAAGAAGGGCTGCGTAACGTCGCCGCCGGTGCTAATGCCATTGTCCTGAAGCGCGGTATCGACAAAGCTACCAACTTCCTGGTCGAAAAAATAGCCCAACACGCCCGTCAAGTAGAAGATTCTAAAGCGATCGCCCAAGTTGGCACAATCTCTGCTGGCAACGACGAAGAAGTCGGACGGATGATTGCCGAAGCGATGGACAAAGTAGGCAAGGAAGGCGTGATTTCCCTGGAAGAAGGGAAGTCCATGACTACCGAACTAGAAATCACCGAAGGGATGCGCTTTGACAAAGGCTACATCTCTCCGTACTTTGCTACCGACGCCGAACGGATGGAAGCCGTTCTGGATGAGCCTTTCATCCTGCTGACTGACAAGAAGATTGCCCTAGTGCAAGACTTGGTGCCAGTACTTGAGCAAGTAGCTCGTTCTGGTCGTCCCCTGCTGATTATCGCAGAAGATATTGAAAAAGAAGCTCTAGCTACCCTGGTAGTCAACCGCTTGCGTGGCGTGCTGAACGTAGCTGCCGTCAAGGCTCCTGGCTTTGGCGATCGCCGCAAAGCTATGCTAGAAGACATCGCCGTCCTCACCGGCGGTCAAATGATCACCGAAGATGCCGGTCTGAAGCTGGAAAGCACCAAGCTGGATATGCTGGGTAAAGCCCGCCGCATCACCATCACCAAAGACAGCACCACCATCGTCGCCGAAGGCAACGAAAAAGCTGTCAAAGCTCGCTGCGAACAAATCCGCCGTCAAATGGAAGAAACCGATTCTTCTTACGACAAGGAAAAACTGCAAGAGCGTCTTGCTAAACTGGCTGGTGGTGTAGCCGTGATTAAGGTTGGTGCTGCCACCGAAACCGAAATGAAGGATCGCAAGCTGCGCCTGGAAGATGCCATCAACGCCACCAAGGCAGCCGTAGAAGAAGGTATCGTCCCCGGCGGCGGTACAACTCTGGCTCACCTGGCACCTCAAGTAGAAGCTTGGGCCAACGAAAATCTCAAAAATGAAGAGTTGACTGGTGCTTTGATTGTTTCTCGTGCGTTGTCTGCTCCTCTGAAGCGGATTGCTGAAAACGCCGGTCAAAATGGTGCCGTCATCGCTGAGCGCGTCAAAGAGAAGGACTTCAACGTTGGTTACGATGCTGCCAAAGGCGAATTCGTCGATATGTTTGAAGCTGGTATCGTTGACCCCGCCAAGGTGACTCGTTCCGCTCTGCAAAATGCCGCTTCGATCGCAGGCATGGTGCTGACTACCGAGTGCATCGTAGTTGACAAGCCCGAATCTAAAGAAGGTGCTGGCGCTGGCGCTGGCATGGGTGGCGGCGACTACGATTACTAATTTTCTTTCTGTGGGGCAGGGGCAAGGCATCTTGCCCGCCCTTTTACAAAAACAGCTACTTCCTGGTGGAGGTGGCTGTTTTTTTATTAGAACCGCTGTTAGAGTAGGATAGCTTATAGCCAGAATCGAAACGTTATCATCCGCAACCGAGAATTTAACTGTTATGACATCTCTATTGCGTGTTGTTCATAGCGACCCAGATATATTAGGGGGAACTCCTGTATTTGTTGGTACTCGCGTACCCATAAAAACCTTGCTTGATTATCTGGAAGCAGGTGATTCGCTTGATGAGTTTCTAGACCATTTTCCCAGTGTTACTCGCGAACAAGCAGTCAAAGTTCTCCAATTGGCAAAGGAAATGTTGATTGCTTATGCGACTCCTGCTTGATGAATGTGTTCCACGACCACTTAAACGTGAACTCACGGACTATGAAGTACGAACAGTTGTGGAGATGGGTTGGTCGGGTAAAAAAAATGGCGAGTTACTGCAACTTATGGTTCAGGAGAGTTTCACGATTTTATTAACAACAGACCAGAATTTACGATACCAGCAAAACTTGCAGCAGGCAGGAGTTGCAGTAGTTGTTCTTGTTGCACCCAGCAACCGCCTTCCCGATTTGGTTCCACTGATACCAAGCGTTTGCGATGTACTAGCTAGGATTGCTCCAGGTGAGGTTATTGAAGTAGGTGGTTCCTAGAAAGAACAGTATTTTGTCCGCACCACACATACTGGAATATTGTTTATGAGAAGAAGAACCCAGATCCCATGTACGACTGCATAATCGATAATCTTAAAATAACCGCTTTGGCTAAGAACTCCAGTTAGGAAACCAAATCAGCTATCGCTATTTAATCATCTCTTGCGTATTTTGTCGCAATCGCTATATTCGTCGTAACTTTTGTTCGCGAATATGTTTTTCCAATCCCGCAATAACTTCCTCTAGTTGCAGACCAAACTCTTACAATTCCAAGCTGGTTTGACGCAGAGAAACAAGGAGACGTGCGCGTGTCTCTGGATCTGGAATGCGCGGTTGATTAGTCATGACAGGCTCAAAAAATCTTTTGTCTTCTGAAAGTTTTGAGAAAGTCCGTCCAGTAATGCTATTTCGTTAATCATTCTCTTATCTCCTCCTCGTTGGCTAAAGAAAGCTTAAATTCACACCACTCATTACAGCCACATTCCATATAATCCCGATGACGTAAAATTTGTACAAAATCTAAAACTTGATACTCAAACACAGAAAGAATAGGAATTTGGTGGCGATCGCAACTTTAAAAAAATCTCACCATTCTACCTTCCCTCTACCTTTGTTACAAAATAAAATTCGCATTTCGCTTCATCCCGCCGAGGAAACAATTTATACATCTGTTTTGTCGTACAACCAGAAAAGTTAGCAGGATACACTGATGGCGATGCCATCAGTGTATCCTCTGTGACATGACTCCGACCTAAAGGTACGGAGCTTCTAAGAATCACTTCTTAGTCTTCCTAGTTGTTCCCTTGCGGGTTTTCGACTTTGACCTATACTGAGATATCTCAGTCCCTGGCAAACCGTCTGCATAGGCGTTTTGGATGACCGACTGCCCATCGGTACTAATTAGTTCTATTCCCCTATCTTAACATATTTAGCGGCATTGCATCTGCCACTAAATATAAAGCCGTGCTAGAAGCACGGGGTTTGAAACCCAACTTTCTGATAAAAGGCTGTCAACCGACTCTGGAGCCACTCTAAAGATGAAATTGAAATTTCTAGCTACCGCCCTCCTCGCCGCTCCCCTCTGCCTAGCAACGACCGTCAGAGCGGAAAATACCCTCCAATTCAGACAGTTAGGGGCAATCCAACCGTCAGTTTTGGTAGCTCAATCCGATTGGAGGGAGTTCTCTTCGGCTTCAGGCGGGTTTGCTGTCTCGATGCCCGGTACGCCTAAAGAGGAGAGCGACACCAGCGACGATGGCTCAGTCGAACACTCATACACTCTTTCTCTGGAAAAAGCTGCTTTCTTAGTTCACTACACCGATATTCCTAATGCCGATGAATTGAGTGCCGAACAAATTAAAGAAATTTTGGATGATACTCCTGCTGACTTTGCTAAAAGCGCTGAAGCTAAGTTGTTAGGAACTAGAAGCATTTCAATTGATGACAATCCTGGCAAAGAGTTTGAATTTACTCTCAGCGATGGTACTCCTGGCAAAGCTAGGGTATATATGGTTAAGACGCGGCTGTATGTTGTCGTGGGAATGACATCTGAATCTGAAAATACTCAAAGGTTTCTCGACTCGTTCCGTCTGCTTTGATTGCTAATGGATAATTGTCCGGCAACCAAAATCATTAAACATCTTGCAAAATTCTTAGAAACCCCTCCCCCTAACCCCCTCCCCGCAACAGGGAGGGGGGAAGATTATGATTCGATGTCTGTTAACTGGAACTCTTAGCTTTGATTATTTATTTGATGGCGGTTCCTATCAAGGACAATTAGCAATATTCAACTTACAAGGCATGGAACAGTATAGCCCAGGTTCCACTGCTTTTATTCAAGAAGCGGCGCGTCGTGCTTTAACCGAAAGCAACTTGGGTCATGTTGTCATCGACGATATCGCTGTTGGTGCTAGGTTTGTCGGTAATATACCTTGGGAAGGCAACTCCAATCGGGGTACTTATGACCGCATCAAAACTTTTACCATGAATCCGGGTGACCAATTTGGTTTGATGTTGGTTCCCAATAACACGATACAGTACATTTATAATAATCCATCTGCCACAACCGGAGGAGCGCGTCCGCTATTTTCTTTAGGTACTCCCGATACTAGAGATACTTTAACCGGACTGCAATTAGTAGATGTAGCTGGCAATAGTAATGCCTTTGCCTGGGAAGATATTAAAGTTGACAGTCCCTCTTCTGATTCCGACTATAACGATTTTATATTTCAGATGACGGGTGCTGCTAGTAGCAATACGCAGCTGCTTAAAGATAGAATTAACCAACAACGCGACTGGCGCACCACAACTGTCGGTATTCAAATCCTCAACTATCTCAACACTCAAAGTCCTTTTGATACCAGTCCGCCCATCATTACTGGTGCTTTGACTAACGATACAGGAGCGAGTAGTACAGACCGAATTACCAGTGACCCCAGTATCAGCGGCACTGTCACCGATAATTATACCATAACCGACTTCCGGGCAGGCTTTGACAGCACGCCAGCAAGCAATTTTGTCAGCATATTGACTGACCGTCAACCTAACGGTAGCTTTACATTTAATCGAACTCGGTTAGAACTTCTTTACGGCAGTACATTACCAGAGGGAACTCACACCTTACATCTAAAGGCAACAGACCAGTTCGGCAACGTCTCGAATGTCTTGAATATTCCCTTCACCTTAGATAGCACAGCCCCAATTGCCCTATTCGACTTAAACGCTCTAACAGATACCAATCCGGTTGGAGATCGCACAACTACCAATAATATTGTCACACTCACAGGTCAAACACAACCAGATACTTACATTAAATTACTAGAAACCAACGCCACAGCATTTGCCGATGCTACAGGTAAATTTAGCTTTCCGGGAGTATCTCTAAATCTAGGAGCCAACACTTTCACGGTACTCTCCACCGACATAGCAGGCAATACTAGCACAGTCAGCCGCACCATCACCAGAATTGCGCCAACAGCGAATAAAGCACCTATTATCACCTCAACACCAGACACCGAAGTTTACTACAACAAGCCATACAGCTACAAAGTAACCGCCACCGACCCAGAAAACGACCCCCTCAGCTACTCCCTAGTTTCTCCCGCCACAGGCCCGATGGCTGGCATGAGTATCAACAATCAAGGATTGCTGAGTTGGACTCCTTCCTATCCCGGAAACTACAGCGTCACCTTGCGGGTAAGCGACGACAAGGGGAATCACAGCGACCAAACTTACACGCTTAAGGTCACTTATGCAGACAACCGTCCGCCCATATTTACCAGCGTACCCGTTGTTACTGCCACTTACTCCCAGCCGTACACCTATCAGGCGACTGCCCTAGACCCAGATTATTATTACAGCGACTATTATAACAACCTCACCTACAGCTTGGTCAGCAGGCCAGAAGGCATGAGCATCCAGCCCAACAGCGGGTTAATTTCCTGGACGCCAACTGGCTATCAGGCAGGCCCACAAGCTGTCACCATTAAAGCAACAGATTACTATGGAGCCGCAGCGACACAAAGCTTCAACGTAGCAGTACAGGGAATAGCTCCTGGGAACCTTGCGCCTCTGATTGTCAGCGACCCTCTACTAGAAGCTTACACCACCCGCCCTTACAACTATCAAGTCAAAGCACTAGACCCGGATAACAATCCCTTGCGCTATTCTTTGGTTAAAGCTCCCACCGGCATGACTGTGGATGCCAATACGGGTCTTCTTTTTTGGGACAAACCCCTTGCCTTGCCGGAACCAAAAGATATTACCGTGCAGGTACAAGACGGTAAGGGAGGCATCGATAGCCAAAGCTTTAAACTCTCCGTCAGCAGTGCCGTCCCCTTGGGGCAAATTACAGGTAAAGTTTGGGAAGACCTGAATAACAATAACTCTCAGGACACTCTTGAACGAGGATTAGCCAACGTCAAACTCTACCTCGACGCCAACAACAACGCTCAACTAGATGCGGTCGAAAAGACCGTCATCACCGATGCAACGGGAAGTTATCAGTTTACCAATTTGGCGGCAGGCAATTACATTGTTCGACAGATTACTCCAGAAGGATTTGTGCAAAATCCGGCTGCCTTCTCTTTTGGCCCAAACCTAATCCAAAACGGCAGTTTTGAGTTGGGGCCAGCACTTCCCAATGATTGGTGGTCTATTGGGGTGGGGGCGGGTTCCACAGAAATTCCTTATTGGAATGTCTTTTTGAGCGATATTGATTACACCACCAGCAATTATTGGCAAGCCTCGGATGGCAATATCAGTATTGACCTCAACGGTTGGAGTCAGGGAGCCATCGCCCAGGTCATCAATACCGCACCGGGGCAAACGTACCAGGTGACCTTTGACAAATCCTATAATCCGGATTCCTCATCGGAGAGAGCCATGAGCGTGAGAGCGGGCGGTCAGTCAGCTTTCTATACACTGCCTTATGACGGTCACTCTCATAGCAACATGAACTACAAGTCACAACAGTGGAACTTCGTTGCCTCTTCCTCCACGACCGAGCTGGGATTTTACAGCGAAACTAACTGGCATTACGGGGCAGTAATCGATAAAGTAGACGTCCGTGCGTTCAATACCACTGCCCTGCACTACCCCATCACCCTAGCAGCAGGTGAAATCGCCAAGCTAAAGAACTTTGGAAACAAGCCACTCTCCAACACTCCTACCAACCGCCAGCCCAGTTTTACCAGCACTCCGCCCACTACTGCCCCATTGGGTCAAACCTGGCGCTATCAAGCATCAGCCACCGACCCAGACTCAAACACCCTAACCTACGAACTCACCAGCTTCCCAGACGGCATGACCATCGACCCTGCTACAGGTCTGATTGCTTGGAAACCAACACCAGAACAGCTAATCGGTTCTAGTGGCCCCACCAGAAGTTCCGGCATCTACGATGTCAGCGTGCGCGTCAGCGATGGTTTTGGCGGCCTCAATTCTCAATTATTCCTTCTTCAAGTCACTTCGCCCGACAGCAATCAAGCCCCTGTCTTTATCACCGAATCTCCCAAACCAGTAGCAACAGTAGGCCACCCCTATCAGTTTACCTTCAAAGCTTTAGATCCAGAAGCAGACACCATTACCTACAGTTCCGAAAACGCCTTTACTTTCGGCGCTACTGTCAATCCCAATACAGGCGTCCTCACCTGGACTCCCACCGCTGCTTTTAAAGCCGATTTTATCGTCAAAGCTACAGATACCAAAGGTGCTTCCACCGTTAAAATCTTCACCATTCAATCAGCAAGCAACACCCCCAACGAAGTTCCGACAATCGCTTCAAGTCCTTCTACCATAGTTGCCCCCGGACAAATTTACCAGTATCGAATTGTCGCAGAAGACCCCAACAACGACCCACTAACTTATAGTCTCACTTCTGCCCCCAACGGGATGCTTCTCGATAATCAAGGACGGATTATCTGGACTCCCACTGCTGCGAACTTGGGTAAGAACACAGTTCAGATTAAAGTTGATGATGGACGCAGTGGCATTGCCAATCAAACTTACGAATTAGAAGTCAAAAATCCCACCGATTTCAAATTACAATCACCTAAAATTACCAGTACTCCTACCATTAAAACAGCAGTAGGCAATCAATATCGCTACACGCCCACAGTCAGCAACCCAGACAACGACTTTTTGGGATTTACCCTTGACTCTTCCCCGTCAGGTATGGTAATAGACCCGGCTACTGGGACTCTAGTCTGGACTCCCACTGCTGACCAAACTACCAACACTGACATTGCGCTGACAGTCATCGGTAGCCGCAGTGGCTCTTACACTCAAAATTATACACTCGCTGTCAGCCCCATCAATACACCACCGCAAATTCTCTCCAATGCAGTTACCAACGCTATCGTAGGGAGAATTTACCGCTATAAAGTTGCAGCGAACGATCTCGATGGTAACAGCTTAACTTATAGTTTAGCTAAAAAGCCTGTGGGAATGGAGATTGACGCCAATAGTAGTTTAATCGAATGGACTCCCCCTACCTACGGTTGGTTCGATATCAGCATCAAAGTAGAAGACAGTAACGGCGGCGTAGTTACTCAAGACTACAGGCTCAACGCCTCAACGTTAATTTTTGACACACCACCCCAAATTATATCCCAACCAATCACTTTTTCCGCAGTCGGACAAACATACCAATATCAGGTGACAGGGATTGACCCCACCAACACAGCGCCAGTGCGTTACTATTTTAACAACGGCGCACCCTACTACATGACAATTAACTCAGACACCGGGTTAATTACTTGGAATCCCACTACATCCGATATTGGTAAACGAGATATCACAGTTGCTGCTTATTCAAGCTATGGCACAGCTTACCAGACTTTCAGCCTCAGCACAATTAATAATACCGCACCAGTAATTAATTCCACCCCTGTGAATACGGTTACTGCGGGTGCGACTTACCGTTACGATGTAGTTGCTAGCGATGCGGATAACGATGCGTTAACTTACAATCTCCTCAATCCACCACCAGGGATGAATATCGATAAATTTGGTAAAATTAATTGGAATACCAGTGTTAGCGATATTGGAAATAAATCAATCCAAATAGCAGTTAGTGACGGTCGTCAGCAACCAGTCAACCAAAATTATACCCTGGCGGTAGTAGCAGATAATCAAGTTCCGAAAGTTAATTTAGTTGCTAGCAGAAGTTTTGTCGATAAGGGAGATAAAGTTAGTTTCCAAGTTTCGGCTTCTGATAACGTTAGCGTCAGCAATCTTAGTTTAAAAGTTAATAATAATCCAGTTGCTTTAGATAAAGATGGATTTGCTACTGTAGCACTTACCCAATTGGGAAATATTACCGTAAATGCGTTTGCGACTGACCCGTCTGGTCATCAAGGACAAAATAGTACGACGGTGCGAGTAATTGACCCGACTGATTTGGGTGCGCCGAGTGTAAAGTTGGATTTGAGTGGGATTGTAGAAGGAGTTATTAGCGCACCTACTAATATTAAAGGTACCGTATCTGACAGTAATTTAGACCGCTATACTTTGTCGGTAGCACCTTTAGAGGGTGGCGATTTTCAGGTGATGTTTTCCGGTACTCAAAATGTTAATAATGGAGTTCTGGGTAAGTTTGACCCGTCGGTGTTACAGAATGGTAGTTATGTTGTGAAGTTGACTGCTATTGATAAGAACGGTCTGATTAATGAGGTTGAAGATACTATTGATGTGACGGGTGATTTGAAGTTGGGGAATTTCCGGTTGTCGTTTACGGATTTGGAGATTCCCGTGTCGGGTATTCCGATAAGTGTGACAAGGAATTACGATAGTTTGAATGCGAATAGTAAAGATGATTTTGGTTATGGGTGGAGATTAGATTTATGGGATACGGATTTAAGGACTTCTTTGAAGAAGGATGAAGTTAATCAGGAATTGGGAATAAGTACTGTTCCTTTCAAAGATAAGACGAAAGTTTATATTACTTTACCTGGTGGTAAGAGGGAAGCGTTTACTTTTAAACCGAGTCGTGATAGATTATCGGGATTTTTGCAAGCTGTTGCGCCTGATGGGGTGGATGCGGGAATTTATCATCCGGAGTTTGTAGGGGATAAGGGTGTGACGAGTAAGTTAAGTGTGGTGGATACTCGGTTATCTCATGTGGGAAATGAGTATTATGATTTAGGGGGTACGCCTTATAATCCTGCTGATGATATCTTTGGTGGTAAGTATGTTTTGACGACTAAGGAGGGGATTGTTTATGAGATTGATGGGGTGAGTGGGGATTTGTTGACGGCGACTGATACGAATGGGAATAAGGTGACTTTTACTGATGCGGGGATTTTTAGCGATAGTGGGAAGGCGATTAGTTTTGGACGGGATGCGAAAGGGAGGATTGTTTCGGTAACTGATTTGTTGGGTCAAGTTGTTAAGTATCAGTATGATGATAAGGGGGATTTGACTGGTGTTACGGATAGGGAGAATAATCTGACCAAGTTTGTTTATAATTCACCGCAATGAAATCACTTTTTGACAGAAGTGATTGACCCGTTGGGGAGAAGGGGGGTGAAGAATGAGTATGATGAAAAAGGTCGATTGAAGAAATTGTTTGATGCGAATGGTGCGGCGGTAGAATTGATTCACGACCCGAATAATTTTGTGGAGACTGTTAAGGATGTTTTTGGTCAGGCGACTACTTATGAATATGATGAAAGAGGGAATATTCTGACGGAAATTGACCCGTTGGGTAAGGTGACGAAGCGGACTTATGATGATGAGAATAATACGCTGAGTGAGACGGTGATTACGACTGAAACGGGGGTAGCGGGATGGAAGACTGAGTTTACTTATGATTCGATGGGAAATAAGTTAACTGAAAAAGACCCGTTGGGAAATATTACTCGATATACTTACGGTACTTATGGTCGATTGTTAACAGAAACAGATTCGTTGGGTCATACTACTACTAATCGTTATTCTAAGAGTGGAAATTTACTTTCTTCTCTTGATGCTGCTGGTAATGTAACTGAGTACAGTTATGACATTCGGGGAAATCTTCTAAGTTTTACCGATGCTAACAAGAAAATTACTAAATTCAAGTACGACCAAAGTGGGAATGTAGAAAGTGTTCAAGATGCACTCAATCACGAAACTATCTATACTTATGATAGCAATGGAAATAAAAAGACTGAAACGAAGAAAGTAACGACTCCTTCTGGGATACAGTCACTCGTTACTAAATGGGATTACGACAACTCTGGAAAAGTTAAGTTTGTTACGGATGCGGAGAATAAAGTTACTGAGTATCAATATGATAAAAATGGTAATCAGATTGCTGTAATTGATGCGCTGTTACGCAAAACTGAGTCTCGCTATGATGATAAAGGTCAACTGATTGAGACTATTTATCCAGATAAGACTGCTGACTTGTCGGATAATCCCATCACGATTAATTTGTACGATAAAGGGGGTCGCAAACGTGGTACTATCGACCAGGATGGACGGGTAACGCATTATAAGTATGATGATGCGGGTCAGTTGATTGAGACGATTTATCCTTCTGAGGCGGATACTTTGACTCAGTTGATTTCGGTAATTTCTCCCACTCAAACTCTTGCTACTATAGATTGGACTAAAGTAATCTATCCCGATGAGACTCCTGCTTATTTAGCATCTAATCCGAGAAGTCGAACTGAGTATTATAAGACTGGTCAAGTTAAAGCGCAAGTTGACGAAAGGGGGAATCGAACTGAGTATCAATATAATGCTAAAGGTGAATTGATAGAAACTATCTATCCCGATAATACTCCTAATACGTTATCGGATAATCCCAGAACTAGCAGCAAATATGATTCATTGGGAAGACAAACTGATTCTATTGACTTTCATGGAAGAGTAACTAGCTACAAATACGATAGTCTGAGTCGTCTGACTGAAACTATTTACCCTGATAATACTCCTAACAATGTTTCCGATAATCCGACGACAAAGACTGAGTATGATAAGTTGGGACGTAAAGTTGCTTCAACTGACCAAAATGGTAAGATTACTCGGTATGAATATGATGATATTGGTCAGTTGACTGATGTGGTACAAATCCTTGATGCGCCTGTTGAGGTGAGAACTGAATATGGATACGATGAAGCGAATCGTTTAATTTGGATTGAGGATGCTAACGACCATCAGACTAAGTACGAATACGATAAAAATGGACGACGTATTGCGACTGAATTACCGCTTGGAAAGAAGTCGTACACTACATACGATGCGGTAGGAAATGTCTATACTACGACTGATTTTAATGGGGATTCTATTAGTTATAAGTATGATGAACAAAATCGGTTGATTAAGAAGGAGTTTGCTTCTGCTAGTAGTCAAGTTCCTGTGATGTTTACTTATACTTCTACAGGACAGATTGATAAGATTGTTGATGGGAGGGGAACTACTACTTTTAAATATGATGAACGTCATAGGTTGATTTCTCGGACTGACCCGAATGGGGTTTATTTGGGGAGCGGTAATACGATTGAGTACGGGTATGATGTGGCGGGTAATCGCACATCTGTGAGGAGTCCGAGTGGTACTGTTTCTTATAGTTATGATGAACAAAATCGTTTGAAAACGGTAACGAGTTCTCAAGGAATTACGAGTTATTTCTATGATGTTGTGGGGAATTTAGTCCGGTCTGAATTACCGAATGGGGTGGTGGAAAGTCGGGATTATGATGAGTCGAATCGGTTGAAGTTGGTGAAGGATAGTAAGGATGGTGTGGTAATTTCTAGTTTTGATTATTCTCTGGATTTGGTGGGTCAAAGACGGGTTGTTCAGGAACAGGGTGGAAGGAAGGTTGAGTATGAGTATGATGGTTTGTATCGGTTGACAAAGGAGAAGATTACTGATAGTGTGGCGGGGAATCGGATTGTTGAGTATGGTTATGATAAAGTTGGGAATCGTTTGAGTAAGAATGATTCGGTTGAGGGGATTACTACTTATTTTTATGATGATAATGACCGTTTGTTGCGGGAGGTGTTGAGGAGGAATGGTGTGGTTGTTCACACTATTGAGTATCGTTATGATGAGAATGGTAATTTGTTGTCTCGGATTAAGAATGGGGTGGAGGAGGTAGGTTATACTTGGGATAAGGAAAATCGTTTGATTGGGGCGAGAAAGGCGAATGGGGAAGCGATTTCTTATCAGTACGATAGTGATGGGATAAGAGTCAGTTCTACTGTTAATGGGGTGAAGACTGAGTATTTGGTTGATAAGAATCGGGATTATGCTCAGGTTTTAGAGGAGAGGGTTAATAATGGGTTGACTGCTGGTTATGTTTATGGTAATGATTTGATTTTGATGCAGAGGGGGGGTGAGAAGTCGTTTTATTTGGTGGATGGTTTGGGTAGTACGCGGGGGTTGACGAATGGTAGTGGGGTGGTGACTGATAGGTATAGTTATGATGCGTTTGGGAATTTAATTGGGTCGGCGGGGAGTACTGAGAATAATTATTTGTTTGCTGGGGAACAGTTTGATAGAGGGTTGGGTGATTATTATTTGCGATCGAGGTATTATGACCAACAAACGGGGCGGTTTACTAGCAGGGATAGTTATGAGGGCAAGATTCTTGAGCCTATAACTTTACACAAGTATTTCTACGCCAATAACAATCCAGCGAATTTTATTGATCCGACTGGGCTATTTACGATAACTGAAGTTTCAGCTGCCAACTCAATTCGAGAAACGTTGACGGAAATGTACGTCAACTTCCTCTCAGATTTCCTTCATTCTGTACCTCAGTTTCAAGGGATAGCAGATATTTTTGATGTTGCAAATGCCGCCTCAACTTTCGTGCAAGTTACTCCTTTTTTAGTAGGAGCAATTTGGTCATCGGGTAAAATCACGGCTGTTCAAAACGCATATAAGCATTGGAAAAAACATAGTGCTGACTTTCCCAACATACCCAACGCCAAAAAATTTGTCGATTTTGCTGATGATTTTGTCAAAAATCCTCCCAGCACTGCACTTGTGAAAACTCGACCGAATGGTGATATCGTAATCTACGATCCAGCTTCGGACTTGTTTGGTGTCGCTACTAGCAGTGGCACTCCCAGAACGGTGTATAAGCCAGATCCATCAATTCACGGCTACCCTACAAACCTTGATTATTTCAATGCTCAGTAAAGAACTTTACATATGTCGCGTTTGTGGACTCCAACAGGATGATCTTCCGTGGGGAGAAAACGGATATACACCATCATTTAATATTTGTGATTGTTGTGGTACTGAATTTGGATATCATGACGCTACGATCCAAGCAATAAAGAAGTCTCGCGAGAGATGGCTGAACCAAGGAGCTAAATGGTTTGAACCAAAGTCTAAACCGAAAAATTGGGTATGGGAAGAACAGTTAAGACAAATCGCTGCTCCTTTTCAATGAATGTCTTCTGCTTTGTACGGTAACTAACTACGAGTACAATGCTTGCGGAACTACTACTTTTAAATACGATGAACGTCACAGGTTGATTTCTCGGACTGACCCGAATGGGGTTTATTTAGCAAGTGGTAATACGATTGAGTACGGGTATGATGTGGCGGGTAATCGCACATCTGTGAGGAGTCCGAGTGGGAGTGTTTCTTATAGTTATGATGAACAAAATCGGTTGAAAACGGTAACGAGTTCTGAAGGAATTACGAGTTATTTCTATGATGTTGTGGGAAATTTGGTAAGAACTGAATTGCCTAATGGGGTGGTGGAAAGTCGGGATTATGATGAGTTGAATCGGTTGAAGTTGGTGAAGGATACCAAAGATGGGGTGGTAATTTTTAGTTTTGATTATTCTTTGGATTTGGTGGGTCATCGCCGGGTTGTTCAGGAACAGGGTGGAAGGAAGGTTGAGTATGAGTATGATGGTTTGTATCGGTTGACAAAGGAGACGATTACTGATACTTCTGCTGGGAATCGGATGATTGAGTATGGCTATGATAAAGTAGGGAATCGCCTGAGTAAGAATGATTCGGTTGAGGGGATTACTACTTATTTTTATGATAACAATGACCGTTTGTTGCGGGAGGAGTTGAAGAAGAATAATGTAGTTGTTCACACGATCGAGTATCGTTATGATAAGAATGGGAATTTGCTGTCTCGGATTAAGAATGGGGTGGAGGAGGTAGGTTATACTTGGGATAAGGAAAATCGTCTGATTGGGGTAAGGAAGGCGAATGGTGAGGTGATTTCTTATCGGTATGATAGTGATGGGATTAGGGTGAGTTCTACTGTTAATGGGGTGAAGACTGAGTATTTGGTGGATAAGAATCTTCCTTATGCTCAGGTTTTGGAGGAACGGGTTAATAATGGGTTGACTGCTAGTTATGTTTATGGTAATGATTTGATTTCTCAACAACGGGGGAGTGAGAAGTCGTTTTATTTGGTGGATGGTTTGGGTAGTACGCGGGGGTTGACTGATGCTGGTGGGGTGGTGACCGATAGGTATAGTTATGATGGGTTTGGGAATTTAATTGGGGTTTCTGGGGGGACGGATAATAATTATTTGTTTGCTGGGGAACAGTTTGATAGGGGGTTGGGTGATTATTATTTGAGGGCGAGGTATTATGATACGGATACGGGGCGGTTTACTAGGAGGGATAGTTATGAGGGAAGGCTCGGTGAGCCAGTTACGCAGCATAAGTATCTTTATGGCAATGCTAATCCAGTTAACTATATAGATCCAAAAGGATTTGCATCTGAAGATCCTCAAGAGCTATCTATATTTGGGACAGCAGCCGAATACTACTTGGAAAGCGATACCAGATATCGGAAGTTTGAAAATTGTGGATGGTACACCTTTCATTTATTTCAATGATGGCGGCGTGCTTTTCTATACCAAGAGAACGCATCTTTATGAAGCAATCATTGCTCTTGCCGTTTTAGGAGCCAGTAAGCGTAGAAGCCAACTCACAAGGTGGAGGGAGGGTGCAGACCCTGACCCAATACCTTCTCCAACATTTCAGTTTTCACCTGTAGCTATAAATCAGGACTATATACAGCAAACTACTATTCTTTTAGCTACAGCTTTGGCGACAGCGGCTGTTACAGCAAGATATGGTTGGGCATAGTGTGAATTAAGTCCCATGATTTTCATCTTTGTATTTAGCGATGCCTGCTATTTACATCAATTCTATCCTTCCTTGCCTTACTATATATGACAATTTAAAACAACAGCAAGATGATCTGGATACCGAGCAATAATTTCCTGAACTTTCAGAATCCAGTTTGCTTCTTCACTAATGTGGACATCACGTTGCAAGTGAATTTTCTCGAAAACCTGTACACCTAGTTCTGCATCCGCGTCATGCCACTGACCATCAGGGGTTACAAAAGCATAAGGAACTATATCAGGCAGATCTGTCACACGACACGGATAGTGAATAAGTGTTCCCGATTCACTGGTTTCTGCTTCAATAAAGGTGTAACAATCCCATTTTCCTTGAGAATTAATAGTTGTCATTCGGTAGGAACCATGTTTGTCAATACCTGCTACTTCGTTGTCGTCCCAATCTAAGTTGAGCTTGGCTAAACTTTCCAGGTCATCACTTGAAACTTCATAGTCTGCTGCTAATTCTTCCAGGTTTTCTCTTGAAAGAGTGGACAGATATTCCACTTCTTTTTCAACTTCCGCTCGATTTAAATACTCTTTATATGGTTCCACTTTTAGTTCAGAGTAGTAAGGAATGAGCAGATCTATTACTTTTTTTTCAACATCAGTTGTGTCTGGAGGTAAAAGAACTAAAGTTGTGAAATGAGCCATTTAATTTATATCCTAACTCTTCAGGGAGCACATATCCCCATCATAGCTATAAATTAGGAGACGCGGACTAATGATAGTTCGGTTGCTAGTTATGTTTATGGTAATGATTTGATTTCTCAGCAGAGGGGGAGTGAGAAGTCGTTCTATTTGGTGGATGGATTGGGTAGTACGCGGGGGTTGACTAATGCTAGTGGGGTGGTGACCGATCGGTATAGTTATGATGCGTTTGGGAATTTAATTGGGTCGGCGGGGAGTACTGAGAATAATTATTTGTTTGCTGGGGAACAGTTCGATCGGGGGTTGGGTGATTATTATTTGAGGGCTAGGTATTATGACGAAAGTATTGGGCGGTTTACTAAGAGGGATAGTTTTGAGGGAAGGTTAGAAGAGCCTGTTACGCTACATAAGTATCTTTACGCTAACGACAATCCAGTTACCCTTGTTGACCCAAGTGGAAAAACTCCACAAACAGATGGAGACATAGTACACTCAAAAGTTGGACTACATTTTATCAGGCAAGTGGGAATAACAGAAACTAATAATCCTATGAACAACGAGATGTTTAGTAGGGCGCGTGCCTACGATCCTCGTACACCTTTTACCAACGGAAATAGACCAACATTTCGGAGAATAGTCCGAACAGCAATGGGTAATCCCAATCATCCGGGAATAAGGGGATTAAATAATCGATTGTATCCAGATCTTGTAGATTTTACCAGTCATGAACTTTATGAAATTAAGCCTGCCGATAGACAGGCTCAGATTGATAGTGGAAGAAGAGAGTTGACAAGTGCAGTAAGTGGACTTCACAGTTTAGGACTCGCTGACTGGCATCTGGGTACAAATTACACTCCTCCTTCCATAATTCCTCTAGCCTGGGTTAGGGAAAATTTGGGAATGAATGTTGTTTATCCAGACAGTGTGAATAATATTACACATGGAAAGTTTGCTGTTGTTTGGAACCTTGAGCCTGGAATAATTGTGTACCGAATTAACGACCCTCGTTTAGACCTTTGGGCGGCTGCTTTAGGAGTAACGACAATCTTAAGCTTAACAGCATGGTTAACATATCAAATGATAGATGCGTCAGGGCGAGCGCAAAGGACGCTTGGACTAGCCTAATATAGCAGGTTCGTTTAGCAGTCTTCCCGAATAAGATCGGCAGGAGACGATCTGAACTGGGGGTAGCAAAGCTTCAACACGAGTCAACGGAGATACACATAAATTATGGGAATTCAATATGGAAATATCACTTTGCATGGAGTACATGAAAAAGAATTGATTAACTACCTATCTGAGGTTGGTCGAGATGCCTATGTATCCCCAACTATCAATGAATTCACAATTGTATACGACAAAGCAGCAGGTGGCCCGAATAGGGAAGACGTTGCAAAGTTAGTCAAGCTAGAGCCAAGAGCAAGAACTATCATCAATCAATATCGTTATGGGCCGTATTTTGCTCTAGTTTGTTTAGCCGTTCACTTATCAGAAAAATTTTCCTGTTCTGCTCTAGCAGTCGATGTTTATGACGGCAGTATTTTTTGGTATCATCTCTGTCAAAATGGCGAAATGCTAGATGAGTATACAACCTGTGGAGATGATGATTGGCAACCTGGAAAAGTCTTTGATGAATTTCCTCTTAAGTGCCAAATCAAAGGTGGAGAGCCAAGGAAGTTATGTACTACTTTTGGAAGAAAAACGGCAATTGAGCAAGTAGAAATTATTCTCCGTAAACCTGATGGAAACAGTGATGAAATTCCAAATGATTTATCTCGTTATTCAGCTTTACTGAAGGTAGAAAGTTACCCTTCACCAGTGATTCGGCATGAGGCATTAGCAAGGGCTTTGGGAATTTGTCCGGGTTGGGTTTTGGGCTTAAACTATAATGCTCTTGATACAGGAGAACTGGGAGAACATTGGGAAGACTTTCGCTATTATGAATGTGATGATATTCCTTCTGTTGAAGAAGTTGAGTTAATGCTAAAGAAAACAAGTATTTAGTGCGCTCGCCCCTCTTGTACAATGCGTTAGCATCAGCGTAAAACATCGTCCCCCAGTTTGCTCGACTTTACCCCTATGACGATAATGGGAATCTGCTGTCTCAGATTAAGAATGGGGTGGAGGAGGTAGGTTAGACTTGGGATAAGGAAAATCGTCTGGTTGGGGTCAGGAAGGCGAATGGCGAGGTGATTTCTTATCAGTATGATAGTGATGGGATTAGGGTGAGTTCTACTGTTAATGGGGTGAAGACTGAGTATTTGGTGGATAAGAATCTTCCTTATGCTCAGGTTTTGGAGGAGAGGGTTAATAATGGGTTGACTGCTAGCTATGTTTATGGTATTGATTTGATTTCTCAGCAAAGGGGAAGTGAGAAGTCGTTCTATTTGGTGGATGGTTTGGGTAGTACGCGGGGGTTGACTGATGCTGGTGGGGTGGTGGTTGATAGGTATAGTTATGATGCTTTTGGGAATTTAATTGGGTCTACTAATAATGTTGAGAATAATTATTTGTTTGCTGGGGAGCAGTTCGATAGGGGGTTGGGTGATTATTATTTGCGGGCTAGGTATTATGATAGTGATACTGGGAGGTTTACTAGGAGGGATAGTTACGCGGGGAGTATTTCTGAACCTTTAACACTTCACAAATATATCTACACCAATGACAATCCAGTTAATGGAGTTGATCCTAGCGGACTCTCTACCATTTCGGAAACCTTCAGCATTCTTAACCTATTCGACCAACTTGTGGTGCGTGGCTACACTGTGCTAAGTCACCTAGCACCCGTAGCAATAGATCTTGCGAAAGCATGGGCATGGGCAGTCATTATTGGGGGTGCTGGTGTTGCCCTACTCGTTCTAGAAGAAACGAACAGAGATAGTGAGACTAGCGTCAGAGTTGTACCTGATGAAGCATATGACGATAAACGCAATGACTTGAATCAGATGAGATTACAGTTACAAGATGCCCATGAGTGATATCGTCAAATTGTCTGTTGTTATCGTTGGTTGAAATTTTACCGCAGATGAAGACAGATGAACGCAGATGAGAATAATTACACGAATTTTTTAGGTAACCGATGCGTAAGGACATGATATTATTCCAAATCCGGCTCTAATACTGCCTTGATTATTAGTCCGCGAAGGCGGGCTTTGTCTGTGTAGCCGCGACTTCAGTCGTCAGGCTAACGCGAATTTTCGCTTGATGCCAGTATCGCGGTTACTTCCTGCAAAAGCTGATTTTGTTCTTGTCTGATTGCTTCTAACCTATTCAAGATATACGCTAGTCGTTCTTTATTATTCGGACTAACTGATGCGGGAATGGAAGTATTTAAAGCCAGCACATTTCCTTCAGATTGCTTGAGCGTATTTCCAATGAAAGGCAAATAACCGAATGGTTTTAAGCACAATCCCAAAATAAATTGACCGAATTTGAAAGGTGCTTGCAGCGTATATAAGAAAATTTGCTGTATAAACTGACTAAGCGCTTTGATAAATTGTCGCAGAATAAAAATACTTGAAATTATCATAATTACGCTGAGAATAGGGTGGCTAATTCCCCAAACTAACACTTGTGTTGCCCAGGACATGACTGGATGAGAATCAATCCATCCTCTTACGCCATGCAACTGTTTATTCATAAAAGTACTCAGATGTTTTTCAATAGCTGTAGAGGTATTTTCTGTTATCGTATCGACGGTTTGATCGGTTGCTGGCTTAATATTATCAACTACAATAGTTGCGGATTGAGTTATTTTATCTTTGGCCTCTTGTGCTGTTTTGGTAATCGTATCGATAGTTTTGCTGGTGGCTTCATTAAACATATTGACTGCCCTAACAGCAGTTTCAGTTAAGGAAGCTTTCGCGTTTTGTGTTGTTTCGGCAACGCTATTTACGGCTTGGTCAGCGGTTTGAGTTACCGTATTAACGGCGTTGCGAGTGACTTGTGTCGAAAAATCTTTAATCTGATGAAAGTTTTTTCCTACCTCCTGAAGCAGACCTACTTCTAAACTTGTCATGTTGTCCTCTATGATAATTTCAAACTTCAGATTTGATATGGCAGGTTGAAAATTGCTTTTTTCAATCTGCAATCTGCAATCTGCCACCTGCAATTTTTGGAGTCTGTTTTTCCAGTGCCGATCGATCTGCATTTACAGATCGATCGCACAGTCGGCTTAAACTAAGCCTAAATCGGTTACGGCACCCACACTGCTGGAAGATACCAATTTGGCGTATTTTGCCAATACACCCATCGTATAACGGGGTTTGGGCGGTTGCCACTCAGCGCGGCGGCGTTCTAATTCTTCATCGGATATGTCAAGATGCAACGATCGCGCATTGGCATCAATCGTGATGATATCGCCTTCCTTGACAAGAGCGATCGCACCTCCCACAGCTGCCTCTGGTGCTACGTGACCGACTACCATACCATAAGTGCCACCAGAAAACCGTCCATCAGTAATCAATCCCACGGAATCTCCCAATCCAGCACCAATAATTGCCGATGTGGGGGCTAGCATTTCCCGCATTCCCGGCCCGCCCTTCGGCCCTTCGTAGCGGATGACAATGACATCCCCTGGTTTGATTTGATTAGCTAAAATCGCCTCTAAACAGGATTCCTCAGATTCAAACACCCGTGCTGGGCCAGTGATTTGGGACTTTTTGATGCCAGTAATTTTTGCTACAGCACCTTCTGTGGCCAGATTTCCTCTCAAGATCGCTAAGTGTCCTTGAGAATAAATCGGTTTATGCCAGGGACGGATGACATCTTGGTCTGCTGGTGGTTCATCGGGAACATCTGCCAACACTTCGGCAATTGTTTTTCCGGTGATGGTGAGGGCGTCGCCATGCAGCAGGTCGTGTACCAGCAACATTTTCATCACTTGGGGAATACCGCCAGCTTTGTGTAAGTCGGTCGCCACATATTTGCCAGATGGTTTTAAATCGCACAGGACGGGTACGCGGGCGCGAATAGTTTCAAAGTCGTCCAGGCATAATTCGACACCAGCAGAATGAGCGATCGCGAGCAAGTGCAGCACCGCATTCGTCGATCCGCCCACAGCCATGATCACAGAAATAGCATTTTCAAAGGCTTTGCGGGTGATAATGTCAAGGGGCAGGAGTTGTTTGCGAATTGCTTCCACCAAGACAAAAGCAGATTTTTCCGCACTTTCTGCTTTTTCGGCATCTTCAGCTGCCATAGTCGAGGAATAGGGCAGACTCATCCCCATTGCTTCAAAAGCAGAAGACATGGTATTCGCCGTGTACATACCGCCGCAGGAACCGGCACCGGGACAAGCTTTGCGCTCCACCTCCAGCAGTTCGTTGGCATCAATTTTACCGGCGCTGTATTGCCCCACAGCTTCAAAAGCGCTGACAACCGTAAGGTCGCGTCCGTTGTGATGACCGGGTTTAATCGTACCGCCGTAGACGAATATAGCGGGGATATTCAGGCGAGCGATCGCAATCATCGCCCCCGGCATATTTTTGTCGCAACCGCCAATTGCCAGCACCCCATCCATACTTTGGCCGTTACAGACTGTTTCGATCGAGTCAGCAATTACTTCCCGCGATACCAGGGAATATTTCATCCCTTCAGTTCCCATCGAAATGCCATCGCTAATCGTGATCGTACCGAACATCTGAGGCATCGCATCGGCAGCGCGAATACCTGCTTCGGCACGAATAGCTAGCTGATTTATGCCCATATTGCAAGGGGTGATCGTGCTATACCCGTTCGCAAGACCGACAATAGGTTTAGTGAAGTCGCGATCGCCAAAACCAACGGCACGTAGCATCGCCCGGTTAGGCGTCCGCTGTGGCCCTTGGGTAACAACTTGGCTTTTGAGATTATCCGGCATTGTGTTTTCCCTTGTCATTAGTCATTAGTCATTAGTCATTAGTCATTTGTCAAAAGGACTTTGTTAGTCGTTAGTTGATTAAACGTATTACCCACTAACCAATAACCAATGACCAATGACCAATGACCAATGACCCCTCTTGTTTTTGATTTTCTCAGAAAGCAGATGGTTTGCGTAGCCGAAAATAAAAGACTGTAACAAAACCTTGTGTCATTTGGGATGATGAATGGAACAAATCATAAGCAGTACGGGCAAAGCATTTATTTGAGCAAACCCTCCTTGGCACGAGGGAATGTCCAAAAGCGATCGCTTCCCCTCTAGATATAAAGTCACGATGAGAAATATAGTATGGATGCCAATGAATTGCTGAGACGATATGCTGCCGGTGAGAGAGATTTTTGGGAAACCAATCTGCGGGGAGTATCTCTGATTGGCGTTGACCTGAGCGGGGTCAACTTACGTGGGGCAGACCTAAGCGGAGCGAATTTGAGGGGAGCCTCCCTAATTAGTGTAAATCTCCGGGAAGCCAACCTGCGGGGAGCCAACCTGCAAGCTAACTTGAGCGAAGCTAACCTGATTGCAGCCAACTTGAGCGAAGCCAACTTGAGTGAAGCTAATCTGAGCGAAGCGAGCTTGCGAGGAGCCAACTTGGAGAACGCCAACCTGAGTGGGGCTAATCTGACCGAAGCTATTCTGAGCGAAGCTCAAATGCGGGGAGCCAACCTGAGTGGGGCTAAACTAATTGACGCACCTATGAATCGGGCCTATCTGATTGACGCCAACCTGAGTGGAGCCATCTTAGACGGAGCCATCTTGACGAATGCCATCTTGAGCGGAGCCAACCTAGAGAAAGCCCACCTTATAAGTGCCATCCTGATTGGAGCGGTTCTGGAGGGGACTAACCTGACTGGAGCAGACTTGAGCCGAGCAAAACTGAGTGGAGCCAATTTGACTGGTGCTAACCTAAGCCAAGCCAATATGAGGGGAGCAACCATAAGTTGGGCAACCCTGCGCGGTACTAATTTTCGAGGGGCTAATCTCTTCCGGGCGAAACTCGGCTGGTCTAATATGACGGGAGCTATCTTGAGCGAGGCTATATTGATTGATGCCAATCTAAATCGGGCTAATCTACACGGTGCCGAACTCCAAGGGGCAATTATGCCCGATGGCAGAGCTTACGAGTAACTTTTTCTCAAATATTAAGGGTGCATCGAAGCAGGGGCTAGGGACTAGGGGCTAGGGGCTAGGGGAAGAGATCTGTTTAAATTTTTACAATTTGGCGGATAAAGTGTTAGTATTCGCTGAGTTTTGCAGGGCTTCATTTACCAGCACGAAGACGCTGGGCCAGTCTCCGGGTTGTGGCTGACGAAATAGTCGCATGGTCGGATACCAGGGACTGTCCTCCCGGTGAAGCATCCAACGCCAGTCCGAGTCAAAAGGCAGCAATACCCAAACTTGTTTACCCAAAGCTCCAGCTAAATGTGCAACAGATGTGTCTATGGTGATGACTAAATCCAACTGCGCTATGACTGCGGCGGTGTCGGCGAAGTCGTTGAGCAGATGACTCAAATTTTGCACGCCGGGTAACTGCTTTAAGTGGGCTAGATCTGTTTGTTGCAGATCTTTCTGAAGGCTGTAAAAGGTAATTCCTCGTATATTCGTCAGTTCGAGGAAGTGAGAAAGCGGACACGATCGCTTTCGGGCAGTCTTGCCGCTAGGGTCGCTTGCCCAGACAATTCCCACCTTCAGTTCAGTTTGACAGGAAACTTCCAGTTTAGTAGAAGATTGTGGCGCAGCTAGATAGGGAATTTTTGCAGGTATGGTCTCTAAGGTTGTTTCCAAAATCCAGGGCAGGCTGATCAGCGGTGCGTGAACGTCAAATTCAGGCAAAGAGGTATCTGGCGGAATTAGTTGGTCAATACAGGAAATACTCTCGAACAACCTGATGAGCGGTGCTGGGCACTCCACTATCAAGCGACCGCCATAGGTTGCCACCAGATCGGTATAGCGAATGAACTGAATTTTATCTCCAAACCCTTGCTCGGTATGCAGTAGAATCGTTCTGCCTTCTAGGTGAGAGCCGTCCCATAAAGGCTGAGAAAACGGACGAGGGGGCATTTCCTTTGTTTGCCAGCGACACTCGTACTCAGCAAATCCACGGCGAAAATCCCCGGCAAGCAGTAGCAGACAAGCTCGGTTAAACCGATCGTTTGGATTGAGTTGGCTGTTTGGTTGCAAGTAGACTATTGCCTCTTCTACTTTGCCTTGAAATAGAAGTGCATGGGCTAGGTTGTTCTGAGCCATTGCCAGGTTAGAATTGAGAGCTAAAGCTTGACGGTAGCAGCTAATAGCTTCGGCTAGCTGACCCTGCGCCTCCATAGCACTGCCCAAGTTATTGTGAAACTCTGCCAGGTTAGGATTGAGAGCTAGGGCTTGGCGGTAACAGTTGATCGCTTGGCCTAGTTGACCCTGTTCCTCCATCGCACCGCCCAAGTTGCTGTAAGCTTCGGCATAGTTTGGATCGAGGGCTAAAGCTTGCCCATAGCAAGTAATGGCTTCCTCTATCTGTCCCAAGTCTTTAAGCGTAACGCCCAAGTTGCTGTACACTACAGGATTATCTGGTTCCTGAACCAAGGCTTTTTGATAGCAATCAACAGCTTCTGCTAGGCGACGCTGTTTGTACATAGCACCGCCCAAGTTATTGTAAACTAGAGCATCATCCGGTTTGAGCGCTAAGGCTTGCTGATAGCAGTTAATCGCTTCTTCTAACTCATCCTGCCTTTCCAGTACACTGCCCAAGTTGCTATAAGCTTCAGCATAATTTGGATCGATAGTCAAGGCTTGATTGTAATAAGTAGTTGCCTCTGCCAATAACCCTTGTTGCTGGAGAACGGTACCCAGGCAGTTGTGGAGTTCAGCATAGTTTGGTTGCAGTATTAAAGCTTGTTGGTAACAAGCAGTTGCTTGGGCTAATCGACCTTGTTCTTGCAGCGCCTTGCCCAGATTGTAGTATGCTCCTGCATGATTCGGTTCGAGTGCCAAAGTTTGTTGGTAGCAGGCTAGAGCTTCCTCGACACGATTCTGCTCTTGCAGCGCCATACCCAAATTGTAATGAAAGTCTGCCACTCCAGGCGCAACTTTGACACAAGAGCTAAAACATTCAATGGCTAGCTCGTGTTTACCAAGTGCAGTGGCTGTTATACCAAGTAATTGGAGCGCGTCAATATTATATGGCTCTTTTTGTAGAATTTGGCAATATATCTGCTCGGCTTGAGGTAACCTACCAGCTTGATAATGTTGGAGAGCAATTAATAAAGATTCTTTCAATTTTAGATTTTAGATTTTAGATTTCATATTTGGGCATGGGAGGGGGTATTGGGAAAGAGAGGGGCTAGAAAAGCCAAAAGTCAGACATTCAAAAGTCAAAAGTGAAAAATTCTTTACTTTTGCGTGAATCCCTTTCCCCTTTCCCTTTCCCTTTCCCTTTCCCTTTCGCCTGGGAACGGTGCAACAAGGCTTCTGCTCGATCGCCTTAACCTGTAAAGCGATCGCGCCTAGAAGGCGTAGGGCAGGTAACGTTTCGAGTCGGCGCAACCCTTCAAGAGGGCTGTGAGTCTGAATTAGCGTTCAAATACGCTTCTATCGCCTCGGTTGCTAACTCAACGACAGGCTTGCCTTGACTAACGGCAATTTCCTTAAGACGTTGATAAACATCATCGCGAACTGTGACGCGACGCCGAATTTTAGTAACAGCAGCTGTGGTTTCCGAAGGTGTCTCCGAAAGTGTCTCGACTATAGTCTCGCCCATAAAAGAAGAAGCAGAATGACCGTTGGTTAACTCTAGCGTAACTGGCGCTGATTCGTAGGTAGCAGTAAAGGTGCGAAGCGCCTCTAAACCTACTCTATGACAAAAGTTGCCAAAACTTTCGGATTTTTCCTGCTTTTGTTGTTCTTGCTTAAAATAAACAAACAGCGGTTCTAAGGTTGCTTCGAGATTCTGGATATCCAACTTCTCTATGTAAGGTGCTGCCAAACGAGTCTGATGGGGGTCAGCACCCAGCCAAAGTTGGTAAACGTTAGGCGCTCTACCGACGAAGCCGAGTTCGGCCAGATAGGGACGAGCGCAGCCGTTGGGGCAACCTGTCATCCGCACTACGAAGTGTTCTTCTGACAATCCTACTTTGACTAACAGCGCCCGAATTCGCTCCAGGATACCGGGCATAGCTCGTTCCGATTCGGTGGTTGCCAAACCGCAGGTGGGTAGCGCAGGACAAGCCATTGAGTAACGCACGAGCGGGTCGAGTGCTGACTCCATTTTGACACCACTGCGATCGAGAATCTGCTGAATTTCCCGCTTCTGCTCTGGTGCGATATCGCAGATAATCAGATTTTGATGGGGTGTCAGGCGAATGGGCAGCTGAAATTTCTGTACTATTTCCCGCAGGGCGCTTCTGAGTTTCAGGTTTCCCTCATCTTTAACGCGGCCATTTTCGATCGAAATACCCACAAAAAGCTTGCCATCTCCCTGTTCTTGCCAACCCAGGAAGTCGAGATATTTCCATTCTGGCAGCGGCTTTAAGGGTTGGATCTGTTTGCCAAAGTAGCCTTCTACAGTAGTGCGGAATTTATTGACGCCCCACTCTTCGAGCAGATATTTCATCCGCGCATGACGTCTGTCGGCGCGATCGCCATTATCTCGCTGTGTTGCTACGATCGCTTTAACCAAGTCGTAGACATCTTCCTTAGCCACATAGCCAATTGCATCGGCTAGACGCGGGAAAGTCTCTTCTTTATTGTGGGTGCGTCCCAGTCCGCCACCTGCAAAAACGTTAAATCCCTCTAACTCTCCCCGGTTATCAGTAATTACCACTAAACTGAGGTCTTGAGAGAACAGGTCAACCGAATTATCCCCCGGCACGGTGACGCTACACTTGAACTTGCGGGGCATATAATTAGTGCCGTAGATCGGCTCTTCCTTGCTCTCCAAGTTGGTGCCTTTGCCGTTGCGTTGCCGTGCGGCGACTACTTCTGGGTTTTCTTCCCCAGTGACAAATTTTTCCCCATCCAACCAAATTTCGTAGTAAGCGCCAGTCTGAGGAGTTAGCAAATCAGCGATGTTGTCTGCGTACTCCCAGGCGTATTGATATTCCTGGCGATTCTTAAAGGGTGCCGGTGGTGCCATGACGTTGCGGTTGAGGTCGCCACAAGCACCCAAAGTTGACCCCATACTTTTGATGATGGCAGCGAGTGCGGCTTTGAGATTTTTCTTTAAAATGCCGTGCAGCTGAAACCCTTGACGGGTAGTTACTCTTAGCGTATTGTTTCCATATTCCCCGCTCAGCCGATCCAGGGTAAGATACAGCTGCGGCGGAATGAAGCCACCCGGACTGCGGGTACGCAGCATGAACTGATAGTCCTTCTCCTGACCCTTAACCCGATTATCGCGGTTGTCCTGTTGGTAAGACCCGTGAAACTTGAGAATCTGAGTGGCGTCTTCGGTGAAGCTGTTCGTGTCTTGCAGTATCTCAGTGGCAACGGGTTCCCGCAAATAATTACTGCGTTCTTTAAGTCCTTCCACTTTGGAAAGCTTGGGAACCGGAGGAGTTTGAGTCGGAGTCTGGGTCATGGGAACTGTGAGTGGGAGTTTAAATTAAGTATTTTAACCAGGTGTCCGTTGCCGCCACAGACTGATTGGATGGTTGAACCCTGATTTTGTGAAGACCGATATTCCGGTCGGAATTATGCACAATACCATAATTTTAACACGATTAAAAGCTGGGGCATCGGGGCTTGTCGATCGAGCTAAGCTGTTACGCAGATAATTTGCATATTGTGACGCTCCCCCACTCCTTCTGGGTCAAGAAATTCTTAACTTTTATGTTAATTTATGTAAAGGTAAAATTACTTATTCCTGCCTGGATGTCCTGTAAAGAAGCTATAAAGTAAATAATTATTAATTAATGTAAAGAAATCTTGCAAGAACTTGCCTAAAAGTTCATAATTTAACTTGAATTAGAAACCTCACTTGTCTCTTAGTCCACTCGCTAATCTTCAGGAGTATTGGTAATGTTTGGTTTTATCAAAAACTTTTTTGGCGGAATTCTAGGCTTTTTTGGCGGCATTTTTAGCTTGGGGAAATCCAAGAAGGAAGACAAATCAAACGCTCTTAAAACTCGTAAGGGTGACGGATACTTCCTACAATTGGATGAATCGCAAGCCACTCAGACAGATAATGGGAATAAACCTGCTTCCGCCAAGGCAGTGAAAGCAGAGTCAGCGCCAGCGCCAAAGCCAGAACCGGCTAAAACTCCAGCCGCCGTAGCAACTGTTACACCTGCTAAAGTGGAACCAGCGAAAGCAGATGCACCCGCAGCAAGTGCTAACGGAAAAATTGAACCCCAGCCGGAACCCACATTTGCTCCCAAATATTTGCTTACTCTCTCAAACACAAACGGTCGCAGACGTCCGGGTGCCAATATGAACCCGTTCCTGGATATGGCTCGTCAGGTGAAAACTTCTAGGTAGGGCTTGAGGGAAAATATCTGAGAAAGACTAGACCGCTGTACAATTGGAAGGCTGGGTCCCAGTGGGAATCAGCCCTCCTCAACAGCTCGATGTGGGATGGGAGACGGTCTAAAAGTTCGGTTCGATCGAGCGCTGTCTCGGCAAACTGGGTGAAATCAGAGAAAATTTTGGCGTGAGGCAGTTGAGAATTGAGGAACTCGATTAAGCGGTTCCAGTTTCTTCTGTTAGTAGCCATCTCCGCTGGGGCGGAAAAATCAATCCCCTGCTGGAACTCGTAGGCGCTATCGTAAATCCGCAAAATGGAACGCCTGCCGGGTAGGTGCAGGTCGCAAAATTGGGAGTAGTCTTGGGTTTGTACTTTGCGTTCCAATCTCTTGAGAAAGTCGTGATCTACGACTTCTTCAAAGATAGGTAACCTTGCTTGGATAACTTGGCGTACCTCGCTCCATTTAAAGCCAAAGGAACCCATCTGATTTTGGTCATTGTAGCAAACGACAGTGGGTTGGGGAGAGAGTGACTGGAAATGGCTGACGCGAAAAACGTTGATTTTTTGAATATCAGCTAGTGTTGCACAAAAGTTGGGGATCTTTGCACTGAGCAATTCTTGAGCGTAAAGTCGCAGTTCTCCGATCGCACCTGTACGATATAACCGCCAACCTCGACTCGGTAGTAGTAGCCGCGCTTTGTATGGATCGAGGTTCATAATGCGGGCAAAATTTTTGGCTACTTGGGTTTTGGCTTCACTGTCGATCGGTTCTAAAATTAAAACACCTAGCTGAGTATTGTTGGGGTCGGTTTTAGCTTGGACGATCGCTTCTTTGCGTCGTTGTTTTTCATTTTGTTCCAGACGCTCCAATCCTTGGCGAGATCCAGTCATAATCTTGGCGATGGTTGTGCTACGCAGCAGCTGGCGATAAGTTTTTTCTGCTGCTTCTGATTTGCCAGTTACTTCGTGCAAACGTGCAATGTAAAACTGCACCCAAGGGTTTTCGGGCGATTCTTTGACCAGTTGTTTGAGTAAGCGGGCTGCTTCTCGATAATCTTTGCTCTCAAAAGCTGCGGCGACTCGATCGATCATGGCTTATTTAAAAAGGATATCAATAATATGGATTTTTGGCTTAATTTTGACTTTACCCCTTCTTATTCATTGTTCCCATTTCTGAGGTTCCTGCCACCAGGGACAGGGCGACAATCGGTGCAAGTACGGCTGTAAGGATGCGGTGACCGAGAGAAACTGGTTGGAAAGAGGCGGCGCAAGCTTTTTCTATCTCTGCATCTGTCCATCCTCCTTCTGGCCCGATGGCGATCGTTAGTGCTGAGTGCTGAGTGTGGATTAGACGATCGAGTAAATGGGGATAGTCGCCACGCGCAACGCAGATATATTGGGGACTGGGGACTGGGAAATTCTCTTCTATTGCTTGGTTATGCAGACGGTTTGATTCTTGACAAAATGCTAAAGCTGTGGTAAAGGGAACGGGGTCGATAATTGTGGGCACAATTTGGCGTTCTGATTGTTCGGCTGCTTCACTAACAATCCGCCGCCAGCGTTCTAATTTTTGGGGGCTGGGTTTGAGGAGGGTGCGATCGCTTATTGTCGGTATTATACAAGTTACGCCCAGTTCGGTAGTCTGACGCACAACATCGTCAAATCCATTGCCTTTGGGTAAGGCTATGATGAGGGTGACGGCTACTGGTAACTCGGTTTGGACAGAAATCGGCTCTAGGATTTCAGCTTGTTCCCCTTGTAGTTTAGCCAACCACCATTGTCCTTGTCCGTTCATGGCAATAAAGCGATCGCCCGTTTGCAACCGCAACACCCGACTGAGGTAGTGCTGTTGCGGCGCGGTTAGAAGAATTTGCCTATCTTGGAGTTGGGAGGGTGCTAGAGCCAACCGTTGCAACTGAGTCAATCTACATCTCCAGAGTTATCAAAATTTAATCTTAAAATAAACAAATATTAACTTTCATATACTAACCTATCTATTGGTTGTGAGGGATTGGTCTTGGAAGTTATTAAAGCTGCTTTATCAGCCGTACTTCTGCTGTTAATTGGAGATTTTATCTCCACATTTTTCTATCACGTTCCTGAGCATATCTTTGGCAAATTTCATACCTTAGTTCATCACGGTCAGAAGCATCGCAGCTTCATTTATTATGCTGTAATAACCAGGAATCCGCTAGTTCTGATTCATGGATTTCTTGGTGTATTTCCTTATTTAATTTTTGTACCCTGGCTTTGGCAGATATCGCCTGGGGGAACTATTCTGGGACTTTTCTTAGCTGAACTCCATGTTTTGTGGAGGCATATTCCTATAACTGAAGATAATAGATCTGAGATTATTGAACGCCTCTGTAATTTTTTGTTTATCACAACTCCTGAGCGGCATTGGCTTCATCACAAGAATGCAAATGTTGCTTATGGAGATATTTTTACATTTTACGATCGACCCGCGCAAAAATGGTTGAAATTTTTGCGGTTACTCAAGAGAAAAAAGTTTGCTGGTTTTAGAGTTGGTTAAGTGCGATCGCGCAGGATCTCCCTGATCTCCATTAAAACCTGTCCCAGCATATTTTTGCCACTGCCATCTGCCCCGCAGCCCCAATAGTAATCGATCGGCGAATTTTCGATAATTTGCTCATCGCCTGTGGAGAGTAGCACTTCGCGGATGTCGGCATGAGTCTCGAATTTTCGCAGCACGCCCTGGCGCATGATATCATCTTTTACATCATTCCAATCGAGACGGAGAGGAAGAGAGCGATCGCGTCCCATTTTCGCCGCATCTTTTGGCGTTTTCACCAGGCGGATTTGGTCTGCGTGCGCTGTTCCAACAAATTTCTGTGCTTGAAAATAGTGTTCGCTAGTCGGCCAATAAGCGCCATCCAACTCAAAGCCGTGGGCTGAAAAGTTGGAGAAACAGCCGTATTTCTCGCGAGTGCTGTAGAAGTAAATAGTCATCGTTTGGACGGGTGATAAGTATCGTTGAAATCCTTGCAAAATCTGGCTTACACGGTATTGCTTATTTGTCACTCCTTCAGAAACTAAACTTGTGCTTCTTGTAGCTATGAATCGTAATGCTCAGCCAATAAGGTAGTTAAAGCGCCTGTGTGTGCCAACATCCTTTCTTCCCACCCCTGAGCGCTAGCAGATTCCGTTCTAAAAATAATGTACTTACCCATCGTTCTTTACCTTTTTCTTCTGGCGACGCTGCGATAACGCTGAGTGCTACATAAAACTTACACAAAGCTGGACATCACAGTATAAACCTGAGCAAATTTTATCCTGAAAAATGGCGATTAGGAATCCGCGCCTCCCTGCCTCAAGACCGGAATCCTCAGATCCAAGCTACCCACGCTAAAAAAGGGGCAATAATTCGGTATCATATAAAGCTGTCTTGTCTGCATGAAAGATACCTTAAGCTGTTCACACCTTCGGAGATACCCGTATGGATACCCTCAAAGTCGTTGTTTATGTCGTTGTCCTGTTCTTCGTTAGCCTATTCGTCTTCGGATTCTTGTCTAACGACCCCGCCCGGAACCCCAAACAGCGCGATATGGAATAGACTGGGACTGGAAAAAATATGCCTTAAGGCCGTCTGGGCGAGGCATTCCTCGCCCGCACAGCCTCAAACGCGGAAAAAATGCGTCTGGGCTGTTAATCCGCTTCATTGTCTTAGAAAATGCCCTACGCAGTTCCGCCGCCCGAACCGCCCGCGATTATTAGCCAATTGTCAGTAATCAGCACTCAGGAGTCAGCAATCAGTTCCCAAGAACCGACAACTGACAACCCACTACTGACAACTGACAAGCCGTTGGCACTCAGCAGTCAGGAGTCAGATGTAAGTAGCAAAGAACTGACAACTGACAACTCAGTCTTGTCACCTGCTGCCCATCAAAATATCCCAGCAACAATACTGGCGACGCCCCCGCTGCCAGAAACAGAATCTTTGCCCGATCGCATCAGTGCAGGAAAAAGTGCTGCTATGTTGGGTTCGCCTTTGAGTGTAGTAGTTCCATCCCAGGCTACTACTAGCAATATCGTTTCCGAAGTTGAATGGGGTTCTTTGGCAAAGCCTGGGAACGAGGGAAAACAGATAGCCGAACTAAACTCGGTGTCTGCTTTTGCTGCTGTTGATGAAATATTGGGATCTGGGAAATCAGAAGATGTGGGAATTTCCTACTTTACTTTGCGGGATACCAAACTGACGCAAACGCCAAGTGATAGACCCACCGACTTTCTTGAAGAACTGGAACCGTCACCCACGCCCGATCGCGAAATCTTACCGGCAGAGCATATTGGCCGCACTCTAGGCACTCTCCGAAACAGACGCCAAAACCAAAGGCGATCATCTCAAAATAGAACATCTCAAAATAGACCGCAGCCGCCTACTACTGGCACACCTGCGAACATTCCCCCGACGGTGGGGGTGATAGAACTGTTTGCAGACCGCCTGGACTACGATACCGTGCGGCAAATTTTCACGGGTGTGGGCAATGTGGAGATGCGCTATCAGGGAGGGGTGCTGACTGCCGATCGCGTGCAGGGAAATTTGGTCAATCGCGTGGCAGTTGCAGAAGGCAGGGCGGCTTTCCGGCGCGGTCAGCAGGATCTGCGCGGTCAGCGGATCGTGTATAACTTTGTCCAAGATAGCGGCAACATTAGAAACGGCAGTGGCGAGATATTTTTGCCAGCCACAGGCACCGATTTAGCTTTTAACTTACCAAACACGGGGGTCGTTCCTCCCGTGGTAGCCGATCGACCTTTGAGCGATCGCCTCTTGGCAGGTCAAGCGCAACAAGTCAGCAATGTGGGTGGGATAAACTTAGTGTTCGGCGGTACCAGACCGGGTAGCGGTTTACCGGCGGCGCAAAGGGGTGGATTAATCCAGCGGGTACGCTTTGAAGCTGAGAATATTGACTTTTATCCTAGAGGCTTAAGAGCCAGAAATGTTCGGTTTACCAATGACCCGTTTTCGCCGCCGGAACTGGAAATCCGGGCTGACCAAGCGATCGTGACGCGGGTGTCACCGTTGCGGGATGAGGTAGCCCTGACTCGCCCTCGTTTGGTTTTCGATCAAGGTTTTGCACTGCCAATTCCGCGATCGCGCTATGTGTTCGATCGCACCGAACGCGAACCGCCGATCGTCCAATTTGGCTATGATCAGCGAGAGCGGGGTGGTGTTTATATCTATCGGAATTTTGAGGTCTACAGAAGCGATCGAATTCGATTTTCACTCACGCCCCAGTTTTTCCTTCAGCGGGCAATATCTGAAGGTTTTGGCAATCCCCCCGAACTCTTCGGTATCAGAGCAAGATTCAGCGCCACCGTTGGCCCGCGCACTATAATTGGGGCAGCTGCGGTTGTCAACAACTTTGCGCCGGAACTCATTGAGGAGAAAATCCGGGCGAGTACGCGGTTGATTCAGGTGATCGGCGACCCCAGAAGACCCCACAGACTAACCCTGGAATATAGTTACCGCGATCAACTTTTCAACGGTTCTCTGGGATATCAAACCGTGCAACAATCTCTAGGCGCTGTGCTGACTTCCCCTGTGTTTGCTTTGGGGAAAACGGGTGCCATCCTTACTTATCAAGTTGGCGGTCAGTATATCAATGCCGATACCGATCGCGTGGCATTGCTTGCACCCGTGCGGACAAACAACCGCACTGACTTAGGTCGTTTCCAAACTAGCGTTTCTGTCAGTCGCGGTATCTCTCTCTGGCGAGGTAAACCTTTACCGGCTACACCTTCAGAAGGTTTGCGATACACGCCAGTTCCAGTCGTTCCTTTTATTTCCTTAATTCCCAGCGTCAGCGGCACTACCAGTTTATACACCAACGGTGAAACCCAAAACACCTTCACTGGCACTCTTTCTCTTGTTGGGCAATTCGGTCATTTTTCTCGGCCTTTTCTGGACTACACTGGCTTTAATATCCGCTTCACGCGAGTGTTTAGAAATGGTGAGTCGCCTTTCTTTTTCGATCGCGTTGTTGATGAGCGAGTCTTTTCATTTGGCATCACTCAGCAACTTTATGGCCCGTTTAGGATCGGTTTTCAAACAGCGATTAATTTGGATACCAATAAAAGTATCAGCACTGACTATTTTTTGGAATACAGTCGCCGCGCCTACGGGATTACTTTGCGCTACAACCCAGAGTTGCAACTGGGTGCCATACTGTTTCGCGTCAGCGATTTCAATTGGAATAATGGCGGGGAACCTTTCGGTGGTAATGGGCTGCGTTTTGTTGATTTTGGGATTATCCAAGATTATTAGCAGCATTGATGTCTGTAGTTTTAGCCCGCCGTGGACTCAAGTCCACGGCTAATAGCTAAAGTCCACTTAAGTGGACTGGAAGATCGATCCCAAATCCCAAAACCAAAAATTGCTAAATACAGCGGTTCCCGCTGTAATGGAGTACATTTTAAGTAGGGGTGTAGGGGCGAAGCATTCCGGTAATTAACCTCTGCATATAACCAATAAGTTATTTGCCGGAATGCTTCGCCCTTACTTATGTACCTCATAACAGCGGTAACCCCTGTATTTCACTCGGTAATTAACTTGTGCTACGCATCTAAAATGACAGTCAGGTTTTCTCTTGCTTCTTGTGGGATGGGCATCCTGCCCGTCTTTGTATTCGATTTAGATGCGTAATAGCTTATAACTGCTATTCGCTTACTAACTCACTAGGTTCTCCAGGATAAAAACAATCGTCCAGAATCTCCATCAAGTTGTAGGGACAATTTAGCGGAAAGGTTTGAGGAGGCAAGTCAGTTTCTCCCATTGCTAAATCTCTGCTATTTTGATATGATTCTAATACAGCATCTTCCAAATAAGACTTTAGGCTTGGGTTATCTTTCAGCAGTCGTAATGTATCGCGGCGCTGCACGCGAATCGTGGCTAGCCAACTGCGGCTGCGGCGTTGTGGTTGATACTCCCATTTCAGCAAATGTCCAATTAGCAAACTCAAACGATTTCGCAGTTCTTGGCGTTGTTGTTTGCCCAAACATTCAATCTCCTCTATCAAATTTACCAGGTCAAGCTCGTTCCACTGACGATCGCGCAATAAGGAGGCTTGTGCTTGCGTCCAACCATAGAAATCTCTTTCGTAGAGGCTTGGTGCAGGCTTGGCTGTGACTGGGTTAGTTTTCGGTACATACATCTAGATTCTCTAACCTCAACATTAATAAATTTACTTTCTTCTTGTTAAATTCCCCAGCAATGAGTTCCATACTTTCACTATTATTTCTTCCAGCCACAACATCGCCATATCGAGCAATTCTAATATATTCTCTAAGGGGTGCTTCACATATCCTGCTGGCTTCGCTTTAATTTCTATCCAATCTGACTCGGAATTATCATAAGATTCGCGTCCGCCTCTGGCAGTTTTCGCGGCTTGAACTGCCATCTCATCCGTAATGCGATCGCGCTTTTTCTGCCGCCCAGATGTAGGGGCAGATTTTCCTGGATTTTGTTCGGAAAGTTGACTTCGGGAATGGGAAGTGTTACTATTAATGGAACGGGTATTATTTGGGCGAACTTCCGCATCTGAATTAGAATTATTTCCGATATTCCTTCTTTTTTCTTTTTGGGCAGATTGAGAAGCATGGGATTCAGGTTGCCTCGCAATTACCTGCTTAGATTTCAAAGAAATATTATTGCCAGCAGCAACGCCCGTTTGTTTAGACGGCGGTAGAGAAGCCGGGGTAGCAGAACTTTTTTTGCCAGGTAATTGGCGTAAGTTTTGGGATGTCTTGGCTACAGAATCGCCAAAGAGATCGTTTGGTGTTAGCCAAGGTTCTGCACTGGTTTCTTTAGTTTGGGAATCTGGTCCGATCGTCTGCGTTTCCAACCACCAATCGGATAATAATTTAGTCCAGTTAAATGGGAATCGCTTTCTTGACTGTTCGCCATCAGAACCGATAATTGGTGGAGTTACTGTTTGTTGTTCTGAAGAAGTAAGTGCTGGGGTTGTTTGGGAAGGTAATTTCACAGCGCGATCGGCCCCAAAAAAGTAATCAACCGCCGCCTTGATTAAAGATTGAATTTTCAACTTCCGCGCTTGAAAATCATCGATATCCACATTTGGTTCTTCGCTGACCGTAAGATGAGAATCAATCAAGCGACTTTTTACCAATTGCAGGAATTCCTGACTGCGATGCACCACAGATGTAGTTACTTCTGTCACCACGGCGAGATTGCCTACTTCCAGTTCAGCAATCGTGCGATCGAGGCTATAAATAAAAGATGGAACGGCAATTTCTCGATCTTCTTGTACAGGAGTTAGCCTTAGATTGGCAGAGACATTAGGATTATCATTGTTTTCTGGGTAGATAACATCATTGTCTATATATTTTGCCGATGCGATCGCAGACCCTTCAATCCGAAGTTGTAACTCCTGACTCTTGACTTTTAATTCCTGACCTTTTAGTTTTAACTGCTGAGTTCTAGTTTCCAGATTGACAAGTAAGGTTTCTTCTTGAAACAGATTGACGAGAGTGGCGATCGGTCCCGTTTGCACCCAAGCCATCAATTTTCGGAACAAGCGAATTGGTGCTAAAAGATTTGGGCGGTCTTCTAAAAGAGACAATTGATTGATAACTTTTGTTTTAGCATTTCGAGCTAACAACTGGTCATGCAAGTAGCTAGGTATTTCAAACCTAATTTGCTTGAAGACTTCTTGCTGCTGTTGGGGAGTCAAAATGTCCAGAATTTCATTGTCAGCGGTAACCAGTACCAAAGTTCGCGTCTCAAGTCGCGAAGCAATTCCCTGAATTGCCAGGTTTTCTTCAGTTGTAAGACTAACATCGACATCTTCAACAGCGACTACCTCGTCCGCAGATAAATCCACGGGTATTGTAGGGGTGAAGCATTCCGAGGATAATTTTTTAGTCGAACCCAAAGATATGTTAAGAAATGCTTCGCCCTTAATGGTTTCCAGCACTCGCTGAATTGGCGTGTCAGAAGGGGGAAGATTTTGGGAGGCAGAATTATTTTGCTGTAACGTTTGCTGTAGTTGCCTTTGGGCCAATCGTACTGCTTGAAATCCGAGATACACTGGGTAAAGTAGTATCTGGGCTGCCCATGTCGTACCAACTCGAATATGTCTGAGTACGCGATCGCCCTTGTCTACCAAGCGACGGGACTGCCGGGACAAGAAATTTAATAATCTGCTGCGATAGCGACCGGCGGGAGAAGGCATAATCTTATGGAGAAAGGCTGCGTCAAACCTACAGCTTTTTTATTGTACACTTATAAAAGCAACTTTGAGCGTCACTTAACGTTATAGACGACATTTTGATTCTGACTGCCGCGCCGTAGCCCCAGTGTCTCGTCTGCGATCGGAAGGAAACTCCAGCAATATTTTATGCCAAATGACAGCAAAAGATAAAGACATCGATTTATCAATTGAAAAACTGCGCCAGCTAACTCAGGTCGATGTGCTGTCAAATTGGCGATCTAGTACTGTTGACTTAGATGGGAATGCGATCTGGGAATGCGATCGATCTGACTTTTCACAAGATCTGGAAAAATCAACCCTAAATCTAACTCCCCAACCCCCGCAGCAGGAATATTCAAATTCCCAACATCTCTCCTTGGAACAGAGAGATTTTTCAGATGTTCTCAAAAGTAATAAGGATCGATCTGACTTTTCACAAGATCTGGAAAAATCAACCCTAAATCTAACTCCCCAACCCCCGCAGCAGGAATATTCAAATTCCCAACATCTCTCCTTGGAACAGAGAGATTTTTCAGATGTTCTCAAAAGTAATAAGAATCGATATTCGGAATTGCCGGTTGTTCAGATCAACGCCAAAGGACATATTGCCTGGGAACGCGGACGGCAAGTATTATGGTTGGCACAAAAATTTGTAGTTCCACAAGACTTGCAAGGATATCCTTTAGAGGGATTGACATTACGATTGGCATTAACTTGGTGGGCGGAAGACGCTCAAATTTTTCTCAACGGTAAGTTGGTGCAGTCTGGCGATTTATTTGATTATTTTACACGGGTAGTTCTCAGTTCGTCTGTAACCCCAGGCGAAGAAATTTTAGTGGCTTTGCGCTTGGTTAGTCCGGGTCACGATAATGGGGCGTTGATGCGATCGCTCTGCATTTACGAATCTAGCGATAACAACCGTATCGAACCAGGTTTTGTCGCCGATGAGTTAGCCGTATTGCAATGTTATGTAGAAACTTTCAATCCAGAAAATGTAGATTTTTTGAATATGGCTGTTGCTGAGATTAACTGGTCAGCATTGCCAGATGTTAGAGAATTCGATCGGTCCCTCTTTTCCATCCGCCAAACTCTTCAATCCAAAATCCCACATCCCAAATCCAAAATATATTTGTTGGGTCATGCTCATTTAGATATGGCTTGGCTATGGCCGGTGAACGAGACTTGGATAGCTGCCCAACGTACCTTTGCATCAGCTTTACAATTACAAGAAGAATTTCCAGAATTAATATTCTGTCATTCTACTCCAGCTTTATATGCCTGGATCGAACAACATCGCCCAGACTTATTTGCTGATATCCAAAAACAAGTTAAAGCCGGACGCTGGGAAGTTGTCGGCGGAATGTGGATCGAACCGGATTTAAACTTAATTGCCGGTGAGTCGATCGCACGACAAATCCTCTACGGTCAGCGCTACGTTCAAGCGAAGTTTAATCAATTGAGTAAAGTTGCTTGGTTACCGGATAGTTTTGGTTTCTGCGCGACTTTGCCTCAATTTCTCAAACAAGGCGGTATTGAATATTTTGTTACCCAGAAGTTGGCATGGAACGATACGACTAAATTTCCTTATGGCATTTTCTGGTGGGAATCTCCGGATGGCACGCAGATATTCAGTCTCATGTCTGCCTTAATAGGCGAAAGTATCGATCCAATTAAAATGGCTAAATATGCTGTTGATTGGGAAATCAAAACTGGGTTGCGAAATGCTCTTTGGTTACCTGGTGTTGGCGATCATGGCGGCGGCCCGACTCGCGATATGTTGGAGGTAGCTAAACGTTGGGGAAAATCTCCTTTTTTCCCTGAACTGGAGTTTACTACTGCTGAAGATTATTTGTCATTGGTCAGTAAGAACCCCCCCCTCTTTCCCCCCCCGTCTACAGGGGGGGATGACAGGAGTGAGAATTACTCTTTGTTTTCTGAACCGTTTACGGATGGGGATGAAACTGACAAAGAAAAAACGAATATTCCCGTTTGGAATGACGAACTGTATCTAGAATTCCATCGCGGTTGCTACACAAGTCACGCCGATCAAAAACGTTGGAATCGTCGCTGCGAAGGATTGTTATACCAAGCCGAATTGTTTTCTTCTTTGGCAACTATAATTGCTGGGATAGATTATCCCAAAACTGAATTGGAAGATGCCTGGAAGAAGGTGCTTTTTAATCAATTTCATGATATACTGCCGGGAACATCGATTCAGTCAGTTTTTGTGGAGGCGAATCGAGTTTGGCAGGAAGTAGAGCAAGTTGGGGAAGAGATATGGGATAGGGCATTGAGTGCGATCGCATCCCAAATCGCCTTGCCCCCAGCGCCACATCCAGACGCCTTACCTCTCGTCGTCTTTAATCCTCTCAACTGGGACCGATCGCAAGTCGTTTCCGTCCCCCTACCGACAAAGCTGCATTGGCAAGTTTACGACTTGTCAGGACATCCCTTACCATCCCAGTCTGACGGCAAAATGCTGCTATTTGTCGCAAATAATGTTCCGTCAGTGGGTTATCGCCTCTTCTGGCTAACTCCCCAAGAGGCTGAAAAGCTCAATCCTGCGTTGGTAACAGCTGCTATTTCGCCAAAAGGCACAGAAACAAGCAAATCTAACATATCTATATTAGTACAAAATCGCGAGTTTGTCCAAAAAGATAGTTTGAACCAAAAAGATTGGGTTTTAGAGAATGAATTATTGCGGGTAATAGTCGATCCTGAGACTGGTAATTTATCGACGCTTTTCGATAAAGTTAATAACAAGGAAATTCTCGACGAAGCCGGAGGGAATCAACTACAAGGATTTCAAGATAGCGGTCAATATTGGGATGCTTGGAATATTGACCCCAACTACGCACAACACCCCTTACCTCCAACTGTGCTGAAATCAATTGAATGGATAGAAAAAGGAAAAGTGCAGCAGCGTCTGCGGGTTATCAGAAAATTGAATGAATCTGAGTTTTGTCAGGATTATGTGCTGGATGTGCGATCGCCAGTTCTCAAAATCGTTACAACTGTAAACTGGCAAGAAAGTCACGTATTGGTAAAAGCTGCTTTTCCTCTTAACTTAACGGCAGATTATGTCACCTACGAAATTCCCTGCGGTGCAATTCAACGGACAACCATATCCCCAGAAGCAAGAGAAAAAGCAAAATGGGAAGTGAGTGCTTTGCGCTGGGCAGATTTGACTCAAATAGAAAATGAGGAAGAATCCAACCAATTGCCAATCTACGGCGTGAGTTTGCTGAATGATTGTAAATATGGTTATGACAGCCAGCCAAATCAATTGCGTTTAACGCTTTTACGGAGTCCTAGTTGGCCAAATCCAGAAGCCGATCGAGGTTGTCACGAATTTACTTATGCCCTTTATCCTCACAAAGGCAGTTGGCAAAAAGCCCATACAGTTCGACGCGGATATGAATTAAATTTACCTTTACAACCGATATTGCTTCCAGCAATGAGGGAAAATATCGATTCGCACCTACCACCTGTCGGTCGATTGTTAGATTTATCGGATGAAAATCTAATTTTGATGGCGTTTAAACAATCGGAAGATTGCCCAAATAAGTGGATTTTGCGATGTTACGAATGCCACGGCGAAGAAGCAGAATTGAAGTTGCAGAGCGATGTGGGATTGGAAATTGTGGAGTCTGTTAATTTATTAGAGCAACCTGTCGATATGCCTGAACTATCACCTGATGGTCAAATCTTGAGGATTTCGCCTTGGAAAATTGTCAGTTTCAAGGTTGTGTCGGAAATAAACAAGGAAATTATAACCAAATATGGTATGATGAAGTAATTTACACGAGCAACATCAAGACATCTATGAAAATTCAAGGCAGAGATGAAGCAAAAATAATCTTTTGGATTGCGATCGCATCTGCCTTGACAACGATTAACTTTCTTATCCCGCTGCCAGGGAACGCACAAACTTCAGGCGAATTCAGAATACACTGTATGAGTAGGATTATGTACTCTGCGAATCGCCGCCGATCGGAGATAACTGAAAGCGCTGCGATCGCAGCTTGTCAAAACGCCACAACCGCCGAAGAAAGCGTAGCTATAGGCAACTGTGTGAAAGATACTATGTACAATTCTAGCGGTCGCATCAGGGATGGGATGAGCGCCGCTGCTGCTGCTACCGTTTGTCAAAGAGCTACAAATATAATTTCCAGTCAACAGATAAGTAAATGTATGAGAAATACTATGTACGACACTCGCAGTCGCCTGCGCCAGGGCATGACCGCAAACCAAGCTGTCAGACAATGTAGCCGTTCGTGATCAGTCTAAAAACGACTGCGATCGCGTAATAATCCGTCAGACAGTCCTATGGGAGCCAAAAGGCAGAGACTAGAGCGATCGCAACCTCAGACCAAAGACAGTTACGCCTGACCTCGCATAGCTTTATTATGAGGTATAAGAGATAGTTTTTTGAGGATTTAATCATGGATAAGGAAACAAAGAAAAATATACAATCTGCTGCCGATACATCTGACAGAGTTGCAAGCAATATATACGACCCGCACATCGTCCCTGCTGAAACCGCAGCACGCCAAGAGCGGGAAGGCAATAGCTTCAAGACAGTTCCCTCACTAGAGAGCGAAGAAGAAGCAGAAACAAACACTCAAACAGATGACGAAAGCATTCGCACCACAGACGGCTACACAGTAGACAAAGAAGGTCTTCTGAATAACTACGCGATCGAACCGGAAATGTACATCAACGAACCCGGTGACTTAAGGGAAAAAGAACAAGCGCTTGCTGCCGAACGCGCCGACCAAATCAAGAATTTGAAGCAAGACGAGCAAGGAAAACTGACAATGGAAGACGACTCGCGTCCCAAAGGACCAGGAGCTATATAGCTTCAACGTCCTTTGCTTTATTTAGCAAACAATAGACCTCTTGCAAAATATTTAGAACCCCACCCTAACCCTCCAGTGTTAACCCAGAGGGAATTGCAGCGCTTTTCAGGTGAGTAGGTACGCGAAACCCGGTTTCTTCAAGAAACCGGGTTTCTGGGCTGTACTTCATCCGACTGCAAGCCGCTGTATAATCTTTACCCCTCCCTGTGGCGGGGAGGGGGTTAGGTGGCGGGGCAAGGATTTTTACTAAATTTACCCCGTGATATTAGGCGGGGCGATAACAGCGGTAACAAACTGTCACAACTTTGTAACAGGGACGATAGACAACCCGATGTACCCGATGGCGTGCATAACGCCGATGATGCTTGTATTTTAGAGCCCGCTTAGTCCGAGGCCCAACGATCGCATCCTGGTACAGTCCCTTGTGACTTTGGAATCGGATCACGGCATTTGCAGTGATCGAACCAAAATAACCAGTTGAACGCACGTACCGGGGGAAGTAGCCCAAGCGTTTTAACTTATTTTGCAATTTAAAGACTTTATAGCCGTAGTCGCGGTATCCCACTGCTGCCTGGGCTTGATCGGAGATCCCCAAGACGCCCAACGCGATCGCAAAAGGCAGCAAGTAAAGCCATGCTTGCGTCGAGAACTTTTTCCAGTTCAGCCCGTCGAATACAGGAGCGTTATCTTCGCTCTTGACCGACTCAATGAGCGACGATTCCTCATAAGCCGAAGCACAGTGGATATATGCCAGTGTTTCCATAGCCAATTTCTGTCCTTGTTGTGGGTTTCTTACCAGGGTTATTCTTTTTTTGAGAATAACGACTGAATTCTAACCCCTATTTTTGCCGTTTAGAGCCGTTGTGGAGCTATATTAATATTTTGTAATAAAAGTTTATTAGTTAAACTAACTTTAGAATAAATATTCTCCCTTCAGAAAGATGCAATGTGGGTAATATAGCAACCGCCAAGGCAGTTAGGACGTTTTTAATTCCTGAAACCCTTGATTCTAGCCCCTTCTTCCCCTAGTCCCCAGTCCAAGTGTCCCTAGTCCAAGTGTCCCTAGCTATAACTCAAAAGTTGTTTCATCACATCCCTAACGCCTAACTAAAAAACCCGCCTGGTAGGGCGGGTGCGAATAACGAAATTTAACTTACTCCCAACGGTTGTGGAAGACTATGTATAGTGGGAAGGCGTTGCATTGCGGGATTAATCTTAACTCAAAACCGAAACGTCAATTCCGCAATGCGAAGCCCCTACATAATCTTGTGGCCCGAACGGAGTAACCGCTGCTGCACTTCTGCTGCAAACCCCAGAGTGAGGTTTACGGACAGATGCAGTTGTGGAAATTATAGGCAGTATTTTCTGGTTTGGGGGCCAACGATACCATCAGCCCTGACTCCGCAGGCGCGTTGTATTTTCTTCACAGACCGTTTGGTGATGGAGCCGAAATACCCCGTTGCACGTACCCGGCGAGGGAAGAAGCCGTAGTATTTCAGATTTCGTTGCAGACGTACCACATCATAACCCCGCTTCCCGTGACTCAGATTTCGTGCATACGCCTCGGCTGGGACAGAGAAGCTACCGAAGCCAACGACAAGGGGTAGTAAAAAAAGGCACGCGCGGCTGGAGAACTTTTTCCAGTTCAGTCCCTCAAATAGTCGAGATTTAGTCTCAGTCTTGACAGATTCAGTTGAGGATGATTCCTCATAAGCCGAAGCGCAATGGAGATAAGCGAGGGTTTCCATGAGAATTTTTTGATTTTTGGGTACTTAATCACTCGGAGATGCACTGTTTAGAATTGGTGCATCCTCTGCGTAATTTCCTGTGCTTAAGATCCCGCTCCGGGTGTTTTAATCTTTTTTTACAAAAGTTTATACCTTAGCCGAATGACACTAAGATAACTAGAAAATAGGGAATAGGGGCTAGGGGCTAGGGGCTAGGGGAAGAGAGGCTAGGGGAAGAGAGGGGAAGAGAGGGGAAGATCTGCAAAATCCCGCTCCCCCACTCCCCCACTCCCCCACTCTCCCACTCTCCCACTCTCCCACTCCCCCACTCCCTCAATCTTCGTGATCTTCAAATGGATCGTTCAATTCCTTAGAGGGAGGCCCGAAAGCCGTATAAATCGAGAAGCCGGTGATGACGATTAGAGCCCCGGCGATGCAAATGCTAAGAACTGTTGCGGGTTCCATAAGTATGCTAAATTATGAGTCTTGTTCATTTATAATATTACGGAACATTAACAAATCGCCAAGTAAGACCTCGACGTAGGCCGTGGGATGAATTGGCCTCTGCTTAAGCCGTATTGTGGTAAAACACACATAGTATTCAGATTCGTTTTAGGTGAGACATGGCACAAAGGACATTGTTGGGAGATATTCTCAAACCGCTGAACTCGGAATATGGTAAAGTGGCTCCCGGTTGGGGCACTACGCCACTAATGGCTGTTTTCATGGTGTTATTTTTGGTCTTTTTGTTGATTATTTTGCAGATCTTCAATTCCTCTCTGATCCTTGATAGTTTCAAGGTAGACTGGAGAAGCCTCGGTAGCTAGTCTGCTCCTCTTGAGAGAGCATAAGATTTATTTTCAGCTTTCCCGGCATGACCGGGTTTTTTTTTAATTGGAATTGCCTGCTAAATTATTTGAGGCACCACAGGAGGAATTTCCGTGAACATCTTTGGTATTGGTCTGCCGGAAATGGCCGTGATTTTGGTTTTAGCTCTATTGATATTTGGCCCGAAGAAGTTGCCCGAAATCGGTCGCAGTTTGGGCAAGACGATTCGGGGTTTTCAAGAAGCCTCTAGAGATTTTGAAAATGAGTTTAAGCGCGAAGCTCAGCATTTGGAGCAAGCAGTGAAGTCGGCGGCACCTCCAAAATCTGAGGAGATGGCTACCGCCAACTCAGAAAATACTGTCGCAACGCCGTCTCAACAAAGTTAAGGGATTGAGTCTATGAAGTCGGCTGAGTCTTCTGCACCCGCTTTAGCGATTCCCCAGTTGATTGTCGGTTTGGGGAATCCAGAGTCTAAGTACGACCAAACGCGGCATAATATTGGCTTCGCGGCTGTAGATGCTTTGGCGCGTTGCTGGCAGATTTCTCTATCGGAAAATCGTAAGTTTCAGGCGACCTTTGGGGAAGGTCGCAGTCCTACAGGAGAAAAAATCCGGCTTGTGAAGCCTTTGACTTATATGAATCGTTCCGGACAGGCGATTCGATCGGCGACGGATTGGTTTAAGCTGCCTCCGGAATCGGTGCTGGCGATCTATGATGATATGGATTTGCCGTTGGGGAAAATTCGTCTGCGTCTGGCTGGTTCTGCTGGCGGACATAATGGGATAAAGTCTGCGATCGCACATCTCGGCACTCAAAACTTTCCCCGTTTGCGAGTTGGGATCGGCAAACCTCAAGATTCCACCAATAACGATAAAGACGCCATCTCCCACGTACTGGGGCGATTTTCCGATGCTGAAACCCAGCTAATTTCTGAGGTACTCCAACTCGTTGTCGAATCGGTAGAACTCAGCCTTAAACAAGGAGTTGAGAAAGCTATGAGTCTCTACAATAACCGCACGGTTGCCCCTAGAATATCGATTCAGTAATACTTTGTGGTGCGTTTTTAGCTTGTAGGGGCGTTCGCGAAGCGTGCCGGAGGCATTAGCATTCGGGCAGAAAATCTAGGGTAAGAGCGATCGATTTTCACACCCGAATGCTTCGCCCCTACGATTACTAATCATCCATTTATGTCCCGCTAGATCCGCTAGGATTAACGGGACATCAATCGCGGTTGAGGATAAGGTCGTCTAGCTGTGTAGGCAACGACCCTTATCTCATCCGTTTCTTGCGTCGAGCTGCCGTTGCCTTGCGTTTGCGCTTCTCCAGCGGCGTTTCAAAGTGGCGATGAGTCTTGACATCAGCCAAGATACCCGCTCTTGAAACTTGACGTTTGAATCGACGTAAAGCAGATTCGAGTCCTTCATTTTCCCCTAAGAGCACTTGGGTCATTCTTACCACTCCGATCTACGAAACTTAATTAACTACCGCTTCTAAGTTTTTTGATGATTAGTTTGTGCCAAGTGTGTTTCTGTGGTTTTCACGCCAAGTAAGCTTTAGCAACCCGCACTAATCAAGCGTTTCTCTAGTTTATCACGATTGTTGCAGGCGAGCGTCAAAGTCTAAAAAATCTAGAGAATTCTAGAAATTTAGGCTACTGTTTTAAACCCCACCATGCTAGCGCCAGTATGGGTTTTATCGAGCAATTTCCACATATAGCATTTGAAGTTAGCGTTCGATCCGTTTTCTGTCAAAATTGGTACATTCTGTCACAAAAGCGGGGGTTCTAGGAGAGCAGCGGAAGATCTAATTGTTTGACTACCAATTTTAGATTTTGGATGAAAGCATTTCCGTTACACTTTGCTATACTCAGCACTCAGCAGGGCTGCCGTTACACTTTGCTATAGTATTTATCTGAGTTGGTTAAGGTAGGAGAGGTCTACTGAACCAAAGTGGATACTGAGCGCAACATTTAAATTTTCTAAAGATTGAATCAGCCACATAACAGCAGATCCAGAGTCAGACTCGTAGTGATTAAACAAAATAGAAAACCGCTTTTCTAAGTAAGGCTTAACCTTCCGGCATAGCAGCAGGATTTTCAACAATAAACCAACGGTAATATTGATGCCCAGATTGGCAACCAAGTCAATGAAGATAAAGTGTTGAGGTTGCTGGGTACTGTTGACTACCAAAAAGTTCAACAAATGGCTACAGGTTCTGATTAGCAGAAATTCGTTGACTTGCTGGGAATCGTTATGCGAAAGGATGTTTTGTAAATGTGTTTGGAATTTTTTGTTAAACTGACGTTTCCCGTATTCGGGATCGATTGAAGTAATCAGATATGCGTAAAGATCGTTTTTAAAAGCGCGGAAGGAAGGAGTTTTACTACTGTGAGTTAAAAAGCTTTGGGCTAAGTCGCGGTAGGTGTAAGAGCCTTCTACTCGACCGGCATATCGTTTAATCGCACCGAAAAGTTCTCCATCGCTCAATAAAGTTGGATTCTTTACCGGCGGTATTATTAGTTTTGTCGGACTTTCAGCTTGCCTTTTCGCCAGATGACTTCGCCGCACTTGGTAGGTTACGTACTGAGACAACCCGATTTCAAATTGTGCCTGCGCCTGGGCTTGTATTTGCCGAATGTTTTGCTGATGCTCGTAAGTACTGTCCTCGCTCAGTAGGCAATGCTCGTATAAGTACGGATACCGACGAATCAATGTTCCTAAAGGCTTGACTTTTGCCTCATTTTTGAGTTCTGCGGTTTTACTCATTACTTGAGACAAACGTCGCAGGGTTACATACTGCTCGCTTTCAATAAAAAGCTTGATCAGCTCCTGCAAGCGCCTGACTGACTTAGAACGGTAGGAATGCTTTCCTACTCTAGTGGACGTATTCTCAAACAACGTAACCAACTCAGGTATCGCTATTTGCTGTTGGGGGTTCATCTGCCAGCGGTTGATCAAAATGTGGCAGCAACGATTAAGAACAAATTTGAAGTCCTGCTCAGCCTGCTTGGAACTGATAATCTGGTCGAGCAACATCACAATTTCGGTGTCAGGGTATCCCGCACCGTCGATAAACAAGCTGTGAAAGCGTTCTATCAGACGACTTGGGGATTCCACTTGCGCCCAGTGGAGGATATGTTTATATAACTTTTGCTCCTCGGCGCGTATTTGCCGTGTATAGGGGTCTTTCCAGGTAGTCACTTCGCTCTCCTCTACCTTGGGTGTAAATTTGTTTGGAACCCGAAAATTTAAATTTTCCATATTCAGCTATCACACTATATTTCACTATTACCAAAAGCTTAAGAGGGTATAAAAAAAACGTTCTTAAGACTGATATATCTGCTTTTAAACAGTGGCTTCATTCAGCCTTATCCTGTTTGACCCATTTGCTATCTTATGGAGTTAGTATATTTCACCTTCATTTTTCTTCTATCCTAATGGTGAGATATAGCAGCTAAGTGTGACTTAAATCACTTAGACGGACTAATTTTACATTGTCTTAACTTGAGGTACTGTCGCATCCGATCGAGTCAAGATGTGTTTTATATAAAACATTTCCAGGTTTGTCATCAGGGGTCAAGGGGCTATAACCCCTGTGTTTGTTGCAACGGGACACTTACCTATTCTCAAAATACCTCAGTATTTTACTTTATACTCGGCTACTCGATTAAGATACAAACAAAAAATCTGGATTTTTGGTAAAGATTCTGTTAAGGTACGGGCTGTTGCTCCAAAGTCACTGAAATTTAGCTATTTACCATGCCCTGTCAGATAACGATCGCCCAAATATCTGAAATTCTGGCTCTCACGCCTGAAAATTTGTCTCAAAAAGTGCTGGCGATGCTGGCAACGGGTATTTCAACCGATACGCGCAGCCTTACACCGGGAGATGTGTTTTTGGCGCTACGGGGTGAAAATTTTGATGGGCATGAATTTGTGGCATCTGCCGTTGATAAAGGAGCGATCGCCATAATTACAGATCTCGCTACCAATGTCCATCTGCCAGAAAATATCCCTCAACTGCGAGTAGCGGACACTCTGCAAGCATATCAGGCGATCGCTCGCTGGTGGCGCGATCGCTTTACCATTCCCGTGATTGCCGTTACGGGTTCGTTTGGCAAAACCACGACTAAGGAACTGATTGCGGCAGTTTTGTCAACTAAAGGGCGCGTTCTCAAAACCCAGGCAAATTACAATAACGAGATCGGCGTGCCTAAAACTTTGTTAGAACTGGGGCCAGAACATGACTTCGCCGTGATTGAAATGGCGATGCGGGGTAGAGGGCAGATTGCGGAACTTACACAAATTGTACACCCAACTCTAGGTGTAATTACCAATGTCGGTACAGCGCATATTGGTTTGTTGGGTAGTGAGGAAGCGATCGCGCAAGCTAAATGCGAACTACTCGTAGAAATGTCTCCAGAGGCAGTTGCTATTCTAAATCACGATCATCCCTTACTGATGGAAACTGCTGCCAATGTTTGGCAAGGAGAAACCGTAACTTACGGACTGGAAGGGGGAGATTTACAGGGGGAATTAATTAATTCCGATACTGTCAGTGTTGAAGGTATGCAATTACCCCTACCTTTACCAGGAAGCCACAACGCACTTAACTATTTAGCAGCTTTGGCAGTAGCTAAGGTTCTTAAAATTGATTGGAAACCTTTAACAGATGGTTTGTCAGTTCAGCTACCGGAGGGACGAGCAAAACGTTACGATTTGCCTAACGATATCGTCATTTTGGATGAAACTTACAATGCTGGGCTAGAGTCGATGGTAGCGGCGTTACATTTGCTGGCGCAGACACCTGGGAAACGGCATATCGCTGTTTTGGGTACGATGAAAGAACTGGGAGAGCGATCGGCCCAATTCCATCGCCAGGTAGGTGCAACTGTACGGGAGTTGAATATGGACGCTTTGCTAGTTTTGGTAGACGATCCGCAAGCAGAAGCGATCGCTGAAGGTGCCGAACCTATGCCATCTGAGCGCTTTTCGACTCATGCAGCTGTGGTAGAGAGGTTGAAAGAGGTGGTGAGAGAGGGCGATCGCATTCTCTTTAAAGCTTCCCATTCAGTCGGACTCGATCGAGTCGTAAATCAGTTTCGGCAATTGTGAATCGGTCATTAGTCATTAGTCATTGGTTATTAGATGAAGTTGGAATGGAAAAGGCATTGCAATTACTAAACTTGCCGCTTGAAGGTACGCATCATCGAGGAGTGGATGATGCCTGGAATATAGCTGGTATCTTGTCAGAATTAGTTTTAAAAAGAAGAATATCTGGATCTTTCGGAATTATTATGCTAATGTTTACAATGAACATTTTGTAGTAGCACAGCTAATTAAAATCTTGGTACGACCGACATATTTATGATCTGTGCTACTACAACAGCATATTTGATCCGAAAGAACCGAATATCTCAGAGATAAGTAGGTGGGGATAAATAAACTGAACTCCCATAAACCCGGTTTCGCAGGAGTTATATCATGTCCTTACGCATCGGTTACCTAAAAAAATCGTGTGATTATTCTTATCTGCGTTTATCTGCGTTCATCTGTCTACCCTACGGGAAGGCGAAGCGCCTACATCTGCGGTAAAAATTTAACCACCGATGACAACAGACAATTTGACGATCTCACTCATGCACTAACGATGCAACCGGACACGATATTACCGGATTTCTAAATCGATAGTATTATTGAGGTAGGAAGGAAGTAATTCTGCCAAAGGCGTCCGGTTCATGCGGGCTGAGTGATTCAATAGATCTGGCATAAGTTTGACTAGACTTATATCGATATCCTTGAAATCAATATCATTCAAAATCGCACCTCTAATATCGGTCTGATAAAAGGTTGCCAACTTCAGATTAGCCTGACTCAAATCCGCATTATTTAGCATAGCATTTCTGAGATTGGCACTTTCTAAATTGGCGCTGGTTAGGTTTGCATTGGTTAGGATGGCACCTTGCAGATTGGCAGTAAATAGGTAGGCATTAATGAGTTTTGTATTAGTCAGGTTGGCGTTAGTTAAATTAGCCATAGTCAGGATAGTTCTACTCAAGTCAGCATTGGCCACTTTGGCATTAGTTAAATCCGCATTAGTTAAGTTAGCCCCCTGCATATCGGTACGGTTGAGGATAGCTCCATTCAGCTTAGCTCCAACTAGGGAACAAGCAGCTAAGTTGGCACCTTTGAGGTTGGCATTACTCAAGATGGCACTTCTGAGACTAGCATCACCTAAATAAGCATCTGTTAAGTCGGCACCCGTCAAGTTGGCACTCTCTAAATTGGCAGTTTCCAGCTTGGCTTTACTAAGTTTGGCACCAGTTAGGTTGGCACCTCTTAAGTCAGCCATACTCAGGTTAGCTTCCATGAGAATGGCTTCTGGCAAAAAGGCAGTAGTTAGGTTAGCTTCTCTTAAGTCAACGCCTCTGAGTCTGGCACCCCGGAGTCTGGCATTTCTCAAATTTGCTCCCCTCAGTTTAGCTTCTCTGAGCATAGCGCCTCTCATTTTGGCTTCTTGCAGGTCAGCTACTTCTAGATTGGCACCTCTAAGGACGGTCTGCTGTAGGTCGGCACCCCGCAGTTTTGCACCCCTTAAATCAGCATTTTCCAACATGGCACCCGCTAAATTGGCACCACTGAGATCGGCCCCTCGGAAGTTACCACCTCTGAGGTCTACGTTTTTGAGGTCGCACTTGGGACACTGATTTGTTGTCAGTAACTTTTTGATATGTTCTGGATTGGCAGCTTGAACCGATTTGGCTAAGCAGAGAGAGGCTAGTAGGAGTGCAAGCTGAAAGATTTTCTGCATATATTTGCAGCGTGTAGCTTTTGTATTTTTCTTAATATAGCAACCGCTCTTTAGTTCAGTTACTCAATGTTTCTGTTTCGGCTTCTGTAAAGATGGGTGGCCACAGTTCGGGAATTGGTAATTCCCAACCGGGGAAGAGTTCGGGAATGGTTAAGATGTCTTCATTGCTTAACACAATTGGTTCACCTGTGGGTCGATAAACGGTTACGCTTTCTTCATCGGGGTCAATGAGAATTCCGACAACTGCTCCTAATTCTAAGAACTTTTTAAGTCTCTTTTCTATGGGTTTAATTCTGTCGCTTTGAGATTTAATTTCGACTACTAAATCTGGTACAAGTTGTCCAAAGTAACGAGGACTTTGGAGAAGTCGGGAAGCGCGAACAAAGGAAACATCGGGTGCTTTGAGATTTTTATCTGGCATGATGAAACCGCCTGCGGAGTCAAACAAGCGTCCCAAACGACGAGGATAAACCCAGTTACCCAATAACCGAATTAGCAAAGCTCCAATTTCACTCGATACAATGTCTGATGGCCCCATAACGATAATTTTCCCATTTTCGAGTTCTAGTTGGTAATCATGTCCGGCTTCGGAGAGTGTTGCTTGTAAGTTTTCCAAGTCTTTTACTGTCATCAGTGACATCAGAAATCTCCTTGTCTAGCTGAGTGTATCTAGATTTTAGCTCAAAATGTGCCAAAAACAGATATTATTTTGGGATTTCGAGCGTCTTATGTCCGGCAATTTACTGGATTTTCAGTGGCTTGAACTCTCATCTTTATTTTCGGTTTTTACCACGATCGATTACGCTGTTGCCCAGTCCTTGTGCGAGATGCAGCTGCAATTGCTTTCTTCGATCGCATGAAACCGATCGAGGTGTCTGTTAATTAGCAGCTCAAGGGCATCAGCAGTTAGAGGCTCGGAGAAGTAATACCCTTGACCGCGATCGCATCCGAGTACTCGCAGTTGCGATAGTTGTTCGGCAGTTTCGACTCCTTCGGCAGTTACGCTTAGGTGTAGCGCCTTGGCAAAAGCAATTACAGCATGGACGATCGCGGTATCTTCACGATTATGCCCCAGACCCTTGATGAAGGAGCGATCGATCTTCAGAGTGTCTACTGGAAAGCGCTTTAGGTAACTCAGAGCGGAAAAACCCGTCCCGAAATCATCGATCGCTAGCCTTATCCCCAAATGTTTCAGCCGATATAATGTGGCAATGGTCGTGTCCCCCTGCTCCATCATCATACTCTCTGTAATTTCCAGCTTTAAGCTCTGAGGGTTAAGACCAGTTTCATTGAGGATGTGGGCAATTTTATCCACAAATTGGGGTTGTTGGAACTGTTTCGCGGAAAGGTTCACACCTACCACCAATGGGGGATTGTCGGGGTACTGCAATTGCCAGTCTCTTGCTTGTCGGCAAGCTGTTTCCAAAACCCACTGTCCAATAGGCAAGATCAAGCCCGTTTCTTCTGCTAGGGGGATAAACTTAGCAGGCGAGATCAGACCGATGCGTGGATGTTCCCAGCGGATCAGGGCTTCCACTTCGCTGATTTTGCCGTTGTCCAATTGCAGCACTGGTTGGTAGAAAAGCCTGAACTCTTGGCGCTCGATCGCGCGTCGCAGATCGGTTGCTAGCTGCAATAGCTCAAAGGCACGAGAGTCCATGTCTGGCTTGAATAAGGTAAAGCGGGATTTACCGCTTTTTTTGGCCTCGTACATGGCAGCATCGGCATTACGCAGGAGATCGTCGCAACGCTCATAACCAGTGCTTAAGGCAATCCCAATGCTGCTGCTGATGAACACTTCCCGCTTTTCTAAGTTAAATGGAGTTTGTAGCTGTTCTATAATCCTTTCTGCTACATAGGTGGCATCGCTTTCTTCATTTATATCTTTGAGCAAAATGGTGAATTCGTCGCCGCCAAAACGGGCGACTGTATCGACCGATCGCAAACAGGATTTGAGGCGTTGACTCACGCCAATCAGCAGCTGGTCTCCTGCTTTGTGTCCCAGGCTATCGTTGATCACTTTAAAGCCGTCCAAGTCCAGAAACAGCACTGCAACTGAAGACCGATCCGCGCCAGTCAAAACCTGCTCTAGCTCATTCACGAATAAGGCGCGGTTTGGCAGCTTAGTCAAGGAGTCGTGGAATGCCTGATGGGTCAATTCGGCCAGTTGGATTTCCAATTGCTGGGCTAGGTAGTTGATCGCTGCTGCTAAGTCGTTGACTTCCTGAATTTTACCGGATGCTACCCGTCGATGGTAGTTTCCCCGCAGGATGTCTCCGGTGGCTGCGATCGTGACTTTTAAAGGTTTGGCAATATCTTGCGCCAGCACTAAGAGGAACCACAACATCGCGATAATCAGCACTCCAGAGCCAATTAAGGCGATCGCATTGCGCTGGTTGGACGCGACAACTAAATCCTTCGTGGGAACCAACGCTACAAGTAAGCCATTGTCGGCTAGGGGTTTAGCTGTGAGGTGGAAGTTGTAGCGAGCAAAGTCTTGGTTGAGCTTGTTTAGGGTGTTCTCTGTTAGCTGGGACTTATCCAGCAAGCGCCTCAAGTCAGGTTGGGCGATCGTGCTGCCGATTAGCCTGCCTTGTTGCAATAAGGCTAATTCTACATCATCACGTCCCTCGATCTGGTTGAGGTTTTTGTCGTTGAGCCTAGTTTCCACCAAGATTACCCCAACGATGCCTTGAGGTTCTTTAATCGGGGCCGCAGCCAATACCATTAGCCCTTCCCTATTTACGAATACTTTAGACTCTGTTAAGGAAGACAAAGCTTTTTTGAGTAGGGGTTTGGCGATCGCATCTGTCGATCGTTCCCCTAGATGCAGGATTTCGTCAGCGTTTTTGTCATATATATGAATACTTTCCAGCCCCAGTTTGGCTTTTAGAGGGATAAGCATTTGCGCTAAGCCACTCTTGTCGCCTTTTTTCACTGCTGTAGATAGGCCGTTGCGATCGGCTAGTAGCTGGGCTACAATTTCTTTGGACTTCCGTCGCTCCTGTACAGAATTCGCGATTCCTTCCAGCACGGTGACTCCCCGCCGGTTGAGCAAAAGTTCTGCTTGTTTGGTGCTAGAGAAGTTGCTGAAGACGCTCTGGCTGACCGCCGCCGCCAATACCAAGCTAATCGGCACTAACAGGCGAGCTTGAAGCCCCCAGGAACGAGGTTCACTTTTTAACGGGAGCATAGCTGTAAGCCTCCATACTTTTCGACCAACTGATTGTTATATTCCAGGGATAGGTATAAGTTTCTGGAACGAATATGTAATGCTGACACTGTTTAAGACTATTAAGTACAACAAATTAAGCTGTATTTTTAGACGGCCATATCACTATTTAGTTAATAGGAAAAATAATCTAAATAAATGCCAAGTTTTGACTTGTTTTTATAATTTACTATATAAATATAAAATATGGGGTTTTCGCTATGGCCTTCATCAAATCTTTAAAAAAACATCCATTTGTTTAGTACTTGCTTTTCAATTTGGAAAGGAATGGATGCTGTTACTGACAATTGTCAGCAACGATATAGCGAACTGCTGTCACTTTAAGTTAAAAATGTGAAAATGTCGGGAATAAGACTAAGCCCAAGAAAATTTTTTAGCATTGTTTTGACTAAATGCCGTGGCTTTTACCAATTACCCAATGGCGACGGAAAAACCGGGCTAGGGCAGATTCCTTTAAAGATAAATAGATGGGGCGACCGTGGGGACAGGTGCGCGGATGACGGGTACGCTGCCATTGTTCTAAAATCGTCTGCATCTGTTGCAGTGTAAGAGGTGTGCCGTTGCGGATGGCACTGCGGCAGGCAACAGCCACTTGTGCGGTTTGCAAGTCTCCCCCTAAACTGAGTTCTATGAGGGCGTCTGCACAATCTTCTCGCTGGGCTAGTAGTGCTGGTGCGTTGCGTACTGCCCACATCTGTTCGCCGAAGAGTTCTATTTCTAAACCGATGCGTTGGAGTTGTTCGACTTGGTTATCGCAGAGATTGGTGAGAACGATCGGAGGTTGAAGGGGTACGAGTTGCCAACGATCGCACAATTGCTCGTATAATACTCTCTCGTGCGCGATGTGCTGTTCTATTAACCAAACTCCAGCGGGATGTTCCGCGACAATATAAGTGTTGTGGATTTGGGCGACGACACGCAGTTCGATCGAACCAATTTCATTTTTACTTGATGGAGTTGGTTGAATGGAACGATTGATGCTGTAAGCAGTTTTGTTTTCTGCTGCTGTGAGTAATTTGCCCATTCTCTCGCTGTGGACGGCTTCTGGTAGATTGGCTGGACTGATTTGCAATGCTTGTCCGATCGCGTGAGTAATTTGTTCCTGCCAGTAATTCATTGAGTGCAGGTAGATCTCTGCTTTGGCGGGATGGCGATTCCAGTCAATTAGATCGGGAGAAATCTGAAGGTGGAGGAAACAGACGGGGTAGCGATCGCGCGGTAATGTGCGTTGAAAAGATGCTAGTATAGCTTGCTCAAGTTCCGCAGACTTCACCATTCGTCCATTAGTGGCAACTCTTACCCAGTCAGGACGTCGGCGATGGCACCTGTCTGGTAAACCCAACACTAATTCTAACCACTGAGTTGGAGAATTGGTAATTGGTAATTGTGAAAACTCTTTCCCAGTCCCCAGTTCCACCTTCAACTGCTGCAAGTCGGTCAAATGCACATCGCGTAAGATTTGGGGCAGAATTTGCTGTGCTGTTTCGCCGGGACTGATGGTAAACCATTGGCGATCGTTTTGCTGCACTTGCCAGGTAATGTGGGGATGGCAGATGGCGATTTGGTGAATGGTAGCTTGTACCGCTTTCAATTGTTGTGCTGGTGGCGGTAATCCCTGGCGGCGAACAGTCCACGTACCGAATAGATTGGCGGCGGTGACGATCGTTCCAGGTGCGATCGCAATTGCTTCTTCTACCACTGGTTCCCCCAGCGCATCATACACTATTCGCCACCCCTCACCACCATCACGCGATCGGCTGCAAATATCTAATTCCGACAATTGCGCTAAACTGTGCAACGCCTCCCCGCGAAACCCCAAACTGGTAATCTTCCACAAATCCTCGCAACGACGGATTTTGCTAGTGCTGTGGGGAGTTGCTGCGAGTTGCAAGTCTGCCAAATCCATACCAAAACCATTATCCGCTACTCGCACTCGCCATTGTTCCGGCCAGAGAGATATGGCGATCCGCGTTGCACCCGCATCAAGGGCGTTTTCCACCAGTTCTCGCACAACAGCTGCTATAGAGTCAATCACCTCACCGGCGGCGATGAGATGCACTACTTCTGCGGGTAGGGGTTGAATAGGGGAAGGCATAAGATCTAGTTTAGGAGAACAGGGAACTTTCCATGCACGAAGATCCAAAAATGTGTCATCATTATGAGTGGAATAAAACATCTTACAATACAAAGCGATGTCTGGAGATTTATTAAAGGTTTTTCAGGAAGCTTATCGAAATTTGGAACTTCTGCCACTATTGGAGCAGAGGGAATTAGATAAATTCAGGGTCGATTATGGTAGAGAAATTATTGAAGAATTAGAGCAGTTGGTTGAAGATAGCCCTTCGGGTGATGGAAAGATAATTTTCACGGGACATCGCGGTTGCGGCAAGTCTACATTATTGGCTGAGTTTGGTCGTTGGTTAGATGACCGATACTTTGTGGTTTCTTTTTCTATATCCGACACAATTGAAATGTCGGATATCAACCATATTAACATTTTATTTGCCATTGCGGTTAACTTAATGTACGAGGCAGAAAAACAGCAAGTACAGATACCGCCAGCAAACAAAAATGCTATACATAAGTGGTTTGCTAGTAAAACTCGCATAGAAGAAGAGAAAGTACAAGCTGAAACTTCGGTAGGCTTTGATTTATTCAAAATTATTAGCGGCAAGCTGAAAGCGGATGCTGTTGTTCGCCAAGAAATCAAGCAAGAGTTTGAGAGGAAGGTTTCGGACTTAGTAGCGCGGATCAATGAAATCGCTGCTGTGATTCAGGTTGCCAGTAAAAAAGATGTTTTGGTTATTATCGATGACTTGGATAAGCTAGAGTTAGCGCGAGTTGACGAAATTTACCGAGATAACATCAAGGCTCTATGCTTACCAGGATTCCGGATTATTTACACGATACCTATTGCTGTTTTGCGAGATAAGTTTCTTCGACCTCTGATTGAGACAGAAACCAATGACCAAATTGTGGTGATGCCTGTTCTGAAGTTGTTTGAGAAAGGACAAAGCCGCCTACCTAATCCAGCTATCCGCATGGAGGCTAAAGATATTTTATGTCAAATTCTAAATAAGCGCATATCAAGTCAGCTATTAGAACCGCAGACGGCAGAAAAGATGGTTTTAATGAGTGGCGGTGTGCTGCGGGAATTGATTCGCATTGCCAATGAATGTTGCAGGATTTGCCTGCGATTAATCAGGCGGCAACCCGCTCAAACTGCTATGATGATTGATGATGCGATTCTAGATAAGGCAGTTAACGGTATCCGCAATGATTTTGCCATTCCTTTAGGTAAAGTTGATTATGAAATCTTGCATAAGACGTATCAGCAATTTACACCCGATGACCCAAAGCAGCCAGAGTTTTTAGACTTGCTACATGGGCTGTATGTTTTGGAGTATCGCAATCGTCAAAATTGGTACGATGTTCACCCGATTGTAATTGAGCTATTGAGAGAACAGGGGTTGATATAATGATATCCCAAGAGATGGCCGAGCCGGAAGATAAAAATCTAGAAAACTATGAGGATTTGCTAGTTACTATTGAAGCTAGCCAGGGAGTATTATCTTTATTGATTGCTGTTTGCGATGATAGTAATTTTCGAGATCGGATAATTGCACGTTATGAAATTGAAATAGGGTCAGATATTCGTAATTATCGGGTAGAATTGCCCAGAGGCGAACCGAGTATTAGGGCTGCTATTGCGGAAGTAGTGCAAGCAGATGAGTATCTGCAAAATGGTGGCAACGCAGTATTGACAGTGACGGGTGCAGAGAAACTATATTTTCTTAAATTAGGGGCTGAACGTTCGGAACAGGAGATTTTTTTCGGTTATTTGCAGTGGACGCGGGAAGCATTGCGAGAGTTTCCTTATCCTATTGTGATTTGGGTGACTAATCAAATCCTAATTAACTTGATTAAAAAAGCTCCAGATTTTTGGAGTTGGCGCAAGGGTGTGTTTCGGTTTGAGTCGAAAAAAACTGCTTTAATTTCTGCTAAGGAGATTACACCATTACAGTTATTTTTGGAGCGAGATGAATCACCTAATAATGATGACAATCCATACTTTCTGTCGGTAGAAGATTTGCAGCAACTGATTCAACAGATTGAAGGGAAAAGAAGTGCTGAAGATCCGCTTTTGGCTAATTTGTACGCGAGAATAGGTGATATTTATAACAGAAGACTGCAAAGGGGTGAAGCTCAAGATTATCAAAAAGAACAAGCACTGGCAATAAACTATTTTCGCAAGGCTATTGCTTTACAAAAAAAGTCTGGTTTAGAAGCAGACTTATCATACAGTCTGCACAATCTGGCATATCTCTACAATTCCCAAGGAAGATACAGCGAAGCAGAACCGCTGTATTTGCAAGCTTTGGAATTGAGAAAACGTTTGTTGGGAGATGAACATCCCGATGTCGCCACAAGTCTAAACAATCTGGCAAGTCTCTACTATTCCCAAGGAAGATACAGCGAAGCAGAACCGCTGTATTTGCAAGCTTTGGAATTGAGAAAACGCTTGTTGGGAGATGAACATCCCGATGTCGCCACAAGTCTAAACAATCTGGCAAATCTCTACAATTCCCAAGGAAGATACAGCGAAGCAGAACCGCTGTATTTGCAAGCTTTGGAATTGACCAAACGTTTGTTGGGAGATGAACATCCCAATGTCGCCGCAAGTCTGCACAATCTAGCAAATCTCTACAATTCCCAAGGAAGATACAGCGAAGCAGAACCGCTGTATTTGCAAGCTTTGGAATTGAGAAAACGCTTGTTGGGAGATGAACATCCCGATGTCGCCACAAGTCTAAACAATCTGGCAAGTCTCTACTATTCCCAAGGAAGATACAGCGAAGCAGAACCGCTGTTATTGCAAGCTTTGGAATTGACAAAACGCACTTTAGGCTCCAACCATCCCCAAACTATCACTATTCGTAAAAACTTAGAAAACCTGCGTGCTGAGATAAGCCCTACTAATAACTCTGAATCTACTGACTCAACTCAGTCTAAAGAAGGATAAACTGTGCCTAAAGAAGGATAATTTCAGTGATCCCCCCAAAGAAAGATTAGCTGATTTCGAGTGTCTTGTTACATTTCAGGTGAAGTGAAAAGGGATCGAAACATGGAAAACATCCAAGACAAAGCTAAAGAAGTTAAAAATAACATTTCCGAAGGCATTCAAAAGGCTGGCGACAAGGTTTCAGACGCCGGTAAAACGGTTAAAGAAAAGCTATCAGAGGACATTAAATACTCTGGTGACAAGGTTTCTGAGGCTATTCTAAGCGCTAAAGAGAAGATGCCGAACATTACTCCTACCCCGCCGGGATTCAAGGCGCAATCCTCTGCACATGACCTCAAATCTCGTCTGGAATGGGGAGAACCAGCTTTTACAATTCTGGATGTGCGCGATCGCGAAATCTACAACGACGGTCATATCATGGGAGCTATGCCTATGCCGATCGATGAATTGGTAGAACGCGCCAAACCCAGTATAGATCTCAACCGCGATATCTACGTCTACGCTGACAGCGACGAGCAAACCGCTCAAGCTGCGAATCAGCTTCGCAGTGCTGGGTTTGAGAAGGTAGCCGAACTGCAAGGCGGTTTGGCTGCATGGAAAGCGGTCGGTGGCCCCACAGAAGGCGTTTCCGAATCGAAAACTCCTGCCGGTGCTGATGACTACAACGTCGTTGCTCGCATAGAAAATCATAAATCAACGCAGAGCAAGTAGACAAATAGTATTGTAGGGTGCGTTGCAACGCACCATATAGCTAACTCAAGTTGCTAGTTACTTGCACTTTAGGTATGTAGTTGCGCTTTAGCGCTCTTATACCAACTTGGATAAGAGCGCTAAAGCGCAACAACGTACCTAATACCAGCCTCAATTATATAACTAGCAACTTGCGTTAGCTATAACATTGGGGCAATCTTCCTGATTTTGCCCCAATGTTATTTTAGCTCTGCCGCTCATAAGCATAAATGCTTAGATATGTAAATAATTTATCAATAAAAGTTTGCAAATCGTAAAAGAAGTTGTTAAATTGCAGGTAACGTGACACAAAATTGCCAACACTATGAGCGGATTTGCAAACTTGATTCCCACGCCTCCACCTATGAAGGCGCGATCGCTGGTTTATGACTTGAAAGCTAGGCTAGACTGGGGCGAACCAGCACTGACAATTATCGATGTGCGCGATCGCAACCTGTTCAACACCAGTCACATCATGGGCGCTATCTCCATGCCCATGAACGAATTGATCGATCGCGTCCGACCCAGCCTTGAACTCAGCCGCGACTTATATATCTACGGCGAAATTGATGAAGAAACAGCCGAAGCAGCAACCAAACTGCGTGCAGCTGGATTTGAGAACGTCTCCGAACTCAGAGGCGGTCTGGCGGCATGGAAAGCAGTAGGTTTTCCCGTGGAAGCTATTCCATATGCTGTCAGTGATAATTAGTCATTAGTCAGTGGTCAATTGTTAGTAGAAACCATCAACAAACAACTGATAACTGATAACTGACCACTGACAACAAACAACTAACCACTGACAACTAACCACTGACAACTGACCACTGACCACTGACAATTATCAGTGTTCAAAAATATCCTTGAATTGCAGTAAATCCATTGTCACCACTGTCGGTAAGCACTGAAAGCATTGCTCGGCAAGTGAGTAACGTTCTTCGCGTTTGAGCATAGCAATTAGTTTTTGTCGCACACTCAGCAGATAACGCACATCGTTCGCGGCATAACGCAACTGTTCGTCAGATAAATTCGCCGCATTTCCCCAGTCGGAACTTTGGGCAGTTTTGTCAAGTTCGACTCGCTCTAATTCTTGCACCACATCTTTAAGTCCGTGTCTTTGAGTGTAAGTTCTGGCTAACTTGCTGGCGATTTTGGTGCAGAATATTGGTGCTACGTCGATGCCCAGATTCTGACGCAATTGGGCAACATCAAAGCGGGCAAAATGGAACACTTTAGTAACATTTGATGCTTCCATTAACTGTTTTAAATTCGGAGCTTCTGTTTGCCCTTTGGGAATGCGAATTACAGTTAAGTAACCGGGACAAGATAGTTGTACGAGACACAAGCGATCGCGCATCGGCAGCAATCCCATTGTTTCGGTATCTACAGCAACAGCTTCAGCTTGGAGATAAGCAGCTAAAAGGGAATCGGAAAGGTCGCGATCGAAAACCTGAAAATCTTCTTCAAAATCCATATCTAGAACGCTTGATAAAAATTTGCGTGAAGTAGAACTCGCCTTGAGCGTTTTTGATAACGCCCACCCCAGTTAAGTCAAAATCACCTTCAATATTTTTCAGATGACCGGGACTTTTTAACCAACCTTGCACAGCTTGAGTGGCGGGGTCACTAAAACCTTGGTTGAATGCAACATTTTCAGCAGAACTGCGATAGTTAATCGATTTAGCGATCGCTTTAACTCGCTGCTCAAATCCTTCATGGCTAAAAGGAACTTTACCGTTAGCCATTGCTTGACTGTGTATCTTTGCTTGTTCGCTGATGCGATCGTCCAGCGTCAGGGGCGGCAAATTACGGGATTTGCGATATTCGTTTACTTGTTGGTCAATTGATTTTTCCAAGGCATTTAAGGAATTAGATGGCGATGTTTGAGAACCCGAATTCGGCGAAGCAGTTGCAGTGGGTTTGCTAGATTGAATTTCGCGAATATTTGGGAGGGAATCGCAGCCCACTACGGCACTAAGTAAAAAGTAAAAAGTAAAAAGGTAAAAGAAAGAGAAATTATTTAAACTCTCTTTCTTTTGCCTTTCTATTTTTGCCTTTTGCCTTTTTTCCATCATCCTTTCGATGATTCAGTTTGATTGAAAAACTTGGCGACTGTCTGCACATCTTTATCGCCGCGACCGGAACAGTTGATGACAATGCGCGGACTGCCGGTAAGCTCTTGACAGAGAGTCTCCAGGAATGCGATCGCATGAGCCGTCTCCAACGCCGGGATAATCCCCTCCAGCTGAGATAGACGCTTAAACGCATCCAAAGCTTCTTTGTCAGTTACGCTGTAATACTCAGCACGCGCCGAATCTTTCAGATAACTATGTTCTGGGCCAACACCAGGATAGTCCAGCCCAGCGCTAATCGAGTGCGGCTCGATCACCTGACCGTCATCATCTTGCAGCAAATAGCTCATCGCCCCGTGCAATACACCAATTCTTCCTTTTGTCAATGTTGCAGCGTGTTTTCCTGTATCGACGCCTTCCCCAGCAGCTTCCACACCAATCAGCCGCACAGAAGGCTCATTGACAAACTCATGAAAAAGTCCGATCGCATTTGACCCACCACCCACACAAGCCAACAGAATATCCGGCAAACCGCCCCATTTTTCTTCAGCTTGAGCGCGAGTTTCCTGACCGATGACCGCATGGAAATCGCGCACCATCATCGGGTAGGGATGGGGGCCAGCAACCGAACCCAGGATATAGTGAGTAGTTTCCACATTCGTCACCCAGTCCCGAATCGCCTCCGAAGTCGCATCCTTCAGAGTTCCCGTTCCCGCCGCCACCGGGCGCACCTGGGCCCCCATCAGCCTCATCCTGAATACATTTAGGGCTTGTCGTTCCATATCGTGAACGCCCATATAAATAACGCAATCCAGCCCAAACCGGGCGCAAACGGTTGCTGTCGCCACGCCGTGTTGACCAGCACCAGTTTCCGCAATAATGCGTTGCTTGCCCATCCGCTTGGCCAACAATACCTGAGCCAAAGCGTTGTTGATTTTATGAGCCCCGGTGTGGTTCAAATCTTCTCGTTTGAGATAAATTTGCGGCCCAGTGCCGTCAGGTCGGGCATAGTGCGCGGTGAGGCGTTCGGCGAAGTACAGGGGGCTGGGGCGTCCCACATAGTCCCGCAGGAGTTGTTGGAGTTCTTCTTGGAAATCTGCCTCAGAGCGATATTGTACAAATGCCGCTTCTAGTTCGCTCAAAGCAGGCATCAGCGTTTCCGGCACGTATTTGCCACCAAAGCGCCCAAATCTTCCCAGGGCGTCCGGTTGCTGAGCGTGGGGGTCAGTTGCTGTTTGGGAACTATGAGAGAGAGGAGTAGTGGTCACGGGTCAGGCGAGAATACACGACAGACCTCCATTTTGACATGGACAAGCAGGAGAAGGAGGACAAGGAAGCAACGATCGCTATACTCAGATCTTGCACATGACTCAATAAGGCTGAAGAAACCGGGTTTCTTAACGATCATCCCCCGATTCCAGCAGATAACTTCTTCTGCCTTGAAGGGATGCCATTTTTGATCGAGTTTGATTTCGCCGTGCATCCAAAATCGAACTGCTGAGGCGAGGGGTGTACCGGGGGCGATCGCGCATTCCAAATAGCGACGGGCTAGATTGGGAAGATTGATTAATGATTCAGGATGGAAGGGGCGATCGCCGATCGATGCTGATTCCCACAAATCGTCTAGAGAAATTTCTTGGATTTTAGTCATGTTTTTAAAGGTTTCAAGGGCAAGATACAGCACTTTGCGCTGAAGGTTTGGTTAAAAATACGATGTATGTTACTGGTTAAAAGCTTTTGATTATATCATCCAGAATAGCGATCGCATCATATATATAGATGTATCCGTAGGCGGATATTCTGATTGCTCATCAACTCAACAATCTAATCACAAGAAGCAGAAGCGCAACTATCAGCAAGCCACCATAGATCGTGAAAATGCGATCGGCGAACCACTTTGGCAAGAAGAAAATGTCGATGACTTGACCGTTAAAGTTTGCTGTAGGCGATCGCTATTTCACCCAACAACAAATATTCTCAAATGATTTGATGCGTTTGTTGTAGGTGGTGATGTTTTTTTCTTGTCCGTAGATTTTGCTGATGCTGTGGGAGTCAAGCTGGTGGCGCACGTTGAGCAGTAGTGAACCAGAGCCACAGGCAAAGTCGAGAATGCTGTCGAGGTGTTTTTTCTTGCCTGTACTGGGGTCTTGGCTGTCTAGAGTGACGATCGCAGACAGGATGCTGGAAATTTGTTGGGGGGTGTAGAATTCGCCTGCTTTTTTGCCAGAACCAGAGGCAAACTGTCCGATTAGGTATTCGTAAGCATCGCCGAGGGTGTCGCTGTCGGTGGAGAACTGCTCTAGTCCTTCGGCGATTTTGGTGATGATCGTGCAGAGTTTGGCATTGCGATCGCTGTAAGTTCTGCCGAGTTTGTCTGAGTCGAGATTTATTTCTGAAAATAAGCCTTGGAAGGTGCTGGCAAAGGATTCGTTTTCAATGTATTTGAAGCCGTCGTGAAGGGTTCGCAGCATCTCTGTATCTTGAGTGCGAGCTTTTTCGGCGATGCTGCCCCAAAGGTGTTGGGGTTTGATCACGTAATGCACTTTGCGGCGCATCTGTTGTTCAAATTCGGGGATGTTGTCTGGGTTTTGGTCATACCAGAGTTGTAGCGGTGTAGAAACCACCCCGTCAGGCTTTGCCTGCCACCCCTCCGAGGGAGGGGAATTTCTTCGCTCCTTTAGAGAAATTATTCCCCTCCTTTGGAGGGGTGTCCCGAAGGGACGGGGTGGTCTTTAGCGATACATCTGGATAGTCTGAACCTAGTTCTTTTTGGGCGGCGGTTTCGTAGTTGTCTGAGAGGTAGCGCAAAAATAGGAACGACAACATATAATCGCGAAAGTCGTCGGCGTTCATGGCTCCGCGCAGTTGGTCGGCGATCGCCCACAGGATAGTACCTAGTTGTTTTTGGTTTTGTTCGGTCATCGCAGGAGATAGGTGTTTGGTGGGCTTATTTAATATTGACAGCAATCGTTTTCACAAGTTAAGCCATTAGCGCCAACCTTCACGGGTAATTGCTAAGTAGTCGTCAATGATTTGCTTTGGCTGGTGGGTAACGCCGAAAAATGTGCGCGGATCAAAAGATGCGGTGGGCTGTTGTGTTTCCTCAACTGCAATACCGTTTTCCTGTGCTAGTTGCGCCAATACTAATTGGACTAGGCGAAATTTGTCAGCAGGGGATAGGACTGCGATCGATGGTAATAATTCTGCGATTGATGTTGGCATGGTGATTGATTCCTAGAGGTTAACTTGACGGGTATAGCAGATGGGTAGCCAGTTCATTTAGATTAACAAAGCTATTTATGCTCATCCTTTTACCTCGTCAACTGATGGGAAAAGCTGTTGCATTAGTCCTTTTTTGTGGGTTTTGAGGGTGGCGATCGCTTGGGCTTGGGCAGCGATCAATTCGTCGAGGGAAGAAAGGCAATCGGCGATTTTTTGTTGTTCTACAAATAAAGGCAGATGTAAAGATATACCATTAAGTATTTTTGTATTTAAAGATGGCATGGTTTGACCAACTGCGCTGTTTCTAATTTTTGTTTTGCTAGGCTCATATTTAAGTAGTTGATTCAAAAATTGTGGTGAGTTTTCTTCTAGCTTTCTTGTCCTAAGACGTAGCAAACGACTAGAAAAAAGCCAGCCATCTTCGTTGATGCCGATAATTGAACAACGATCTACCGAGCCAACACGACTAAAAACTATATCCCCTTTTTTTAATTGATAAGAACTTAGCCGACTTCTGTCCGAGTCAGAAACTTTAGGAAAATTGTTTCCCTTAATACCTAGTTCATCTAAGTGTTCAACGGTAATAATAGGGGTGCCGATTTCCACGTAGTCGCTTTCGTGCAGAACTGAACCGAATGGGCCAGTTTTTATATCTGAAATTTGTTCTAACCTTTTCTCCTCCCACTCTCCCGAATCCTGAAACTCAGGGAAGCGTAGTTTTGGCAGGGTTTCGCCTTCTGCGGGAAAAAGCTGTTGCATTAGCCCTTTTTTGTGGGCTTTGAGGGTGTCGAGCTTTTGGGCTTCTAAGGTAATGCGATCGCTGATCGAAGAAAGGCAGTCAGCGATTTTTTGTTGTTCGTTCTTATTCGGTGGATAGCAAACTTGGATCTTTGATAATCTCCCAGCAGATATGCCTAAGACTTTCGTGCCTTGCGATTCCCTCTTGATTTGAGATCGAATTCTGATTGACTGAAACAGATACCCACCAAAGCCAACTATTAGACGACTTTTAATTTGACGAGCCAGAAGTGTGTGCAGCCCTGAAAGTACCCGTTCATTATTTAGTCTGATTAGTTCAATGCTTTTTCCAATATCTTCTAAATCTTCTGATGCGTCTGCAAAGATCATGTCGCCTTCGATGCAGTAGCTATCAGGCTTAATTTTTTCGAGAGGTTCCGACGTATTTATATATGGAACTTTTTCATGTTGAATGTCAAAAAGAGTAGAGAATTTGGTATGGATATCTCCATAATGAATATTCTTTGCTGCCCCATGTTCATAGTTCAGATTTTCTCTTGAAAGAGAATTGGTTCCCTTGAATGTATATAGTTCGTTTAGCTTCTTCTCCTCCCACTCTCCCGCATCCCGAAACTCAGGAAAGCGTAGATTAGGTACTAATAAACCATCAATTTTTTGTTGCATAGCTACTTAATTTCATTAGTTTTGTCCTAGACATTATAAAAACCGATTGAAAACTTCTACTCCTGTACCGATAAAATCTTTTACATTACAGGTCACAAGAATCAAACTATGCACTAACGCTGTAGCCGCGATCTCTTTGTCTAACGGGTTTTCTGGATGTGGCACTCGTAACCTTCCCCACACCTGAGCAGCAGCCTGATCAAACGGTAAAATGAAGCTCCCAAAGTCTATAAGCAACTTATTCAACCAATCCTCAAGCAGTTCTGTTTGAAAGCGATCGCCCCGATAGCGAATCAAATCTACACCTCGGCGTAGCTCTCCCATAGTAATCACTGATAAAAAAATTGGGATTTGTCGTTGTGCCGCCTCAGTAAAAAAAGCAACGACATTGGGATTCGCCGACTTACGTTTGCGTAACTCACTAATAACATTAGTGTCAATTAAATACATCGCTTACCACTTCCGACTCATCTACCCGTGTAAAATCTTCATCCAAACCAACATCAGGCATCACCAATAACCACTCTGCTAGGCACTGCTTGATTGTTACTTGGATTGAACTACGCACTACCAGAAACTCAATAAAATCGAAGACCTCCGCCTGCTTGTCTGGAGGTAGAGCCTGCATTTTCTCAAAATATTGAACCAGCTTCATATCAAACTCCTGTGTAGGGTGGTTGCGTAGCATAAATAATCAAATTGCTGTCAATCAGCATCATTTCTCCCAAGCAAAGGACGGAGTAACTAGAACTAATATTACTGCTCATAAGCCACCAACCCCAACTCAGAAACCACCCCGTCAGGCTACGCCTGCCACCCCTCCAGAGGAGGGGAATTTGGAGCATATTAATTCCCCTCCTTTGGAGGGGTGCCCCAAAGGGGCGGGGTGGTCTCTAAATGCGGAGTGGTCTCTAAATGCGGGGTGGTCTCTAAATGCGGAGTGGTCTCTAAATGCGGAGTGGTCTCTAAATGCGGGGTGGTCTCTAAATGCGGGGTGGTCTCTAAATGCGGAGTGGTCTCTAAATGCGTAGTCAACATCGGATGATTTCGCAGAAAATCCATAACACCAGATAGATTATTTTTCACATCACCATCCCGAATATGAATAACAGTCAAGTTCAACCCTATCAGAAAGGCATCCCGCTCTGCATCATATTCAACCTTGTCATCATGGCTGCTGCCATCTACTTCAATCACTACCGCTTTTTCAGCACAGTAAAAATCAACAATATAATTACCGATGATTTTTTGTCGGTCAAAGTCTAATCCCAAAAATTGTTTTCTTTTGAGTTGATTCCAGAGCAAAACCTCAGCTAAATTCCCCGCACGACGCAAAGCCCTCGCCCGTTCTTTTAGGGCTGGATTATAGGGCAGAGACATATATTTTTTTGTGTCACGCATAGAACTATCCTATTTAGCTTCGTTTGCCAGTTTTACCACCCCGTCAGGCTACGCCTGCCACCCCTCCAAAGGAGGAGAATTAAATTCCCCTCCCTTGGAGGGGTGCCCCGAAGGGGCGGGGTGGTTCTTACTCATAAGCCACCAACCCCGTAATCTCCCGCCCCTGCGCCAGCTTATGCAATAGCGGAATTAAATCCTCCATCAACGCCAGTTCCTTTTTCGTGCGAGCCTTCCAGCCCAAATCCAAGGGAGCCAACAAATCCCCAAGCTGTTCCCCATCAAAAATCATCCTCTGCAAAATGCTATCCACAAAAGCCTGTAGCGCCGCAGCCTCCAGCCCGTGCTTCGTAGCAATCTCCGCCAGTTCACAAGCGCTCTTTTCCGCCTTAAACCTCTCATATCCCCGCCGGATCGCCTCCTCATCCAAACCCTTACCCACTTGCAGCGTATTGATATAAGCGGTGATATCCTCTCGATCGTCCATAAACTTCGCATCAGATAGGATCAAGCCGAGCAACTCATCACGGCTCATCTTTTGTTTATCAGGTTTCTCCTGCGTATAGCGAGCCAACAGCCCCATGATGTAGTCATAATCAATCACCGCCGAGGCAAACAGCACAAACTCAAAATCCAACTGCTGAACATCTGAACTAGCGGCGCTACTAACCTTGTCCTGCTGCAACTTCAAGCGCTGGGCAGTATCCAGATACACACCCCGAAAAGCTTGTAACTGGTCTGGGGGAATCACTCGATCGATAACTTCCTTGTTTTCTAGCGTGAGATCGGTGTACTGATCAAGCTGAGTCTTGAGGCGTTGCACCTCCTTAAACAAGTTAACGAACTGCCCCCGCGCCGCATCACCCCTGAGATTGGGGACTTCCTTAGGTGCAGCAGCCAAACCTTGGGATTCCATGAATCGATCGAGAGCTTCAACCGCTTTTTCCAATTTAGCGATTGCGATCGGAGCCGAATCAACCAGCCAGATTTCTTTGGCTTTCTCCTGAAACTCACCCGAAAACAGCTTAATAGCTTCATCCACAGCCCCCTGCTGCTGCCGAAAATCGAGAATCTTGCCAGAGGGCTTAGTGTCATTCAGCACGCGATTGGTGCGGGAAAATGCCTGAATCAGCCCATGATATTTCAAATTTTTGTCTACATAAAGCGTATTCAGGTATTTAGAATTAAACCCCGTCAGCAACATATCCACCACGATCGTCACATCGATCTTCTGAGCGTGGGGTAAGTCCTGATTGGGATATTGCTGATCCTTGATGCGTTTCTGCACATCCTGATAGTACAAGTCAAAGGTGTTGATGTCGTGATTGGTTCCATAGCGAGTGTTGTAATCAGCCACAATCGCCTTCAGCGCCGCCTTCTTTTCATCAGGGGCGACTTGGTTATCAGCCTTTTCTTGAGGTAAATCTTCCTGAATCTGCTGCACATCCTTGTTACCTTCAGCAGGCGGGGAAAACACACAGGCTATATTCAGAGGCTGGAAAGTGCTGTCTTCAGTTTGTTTTTGGGCTTGGATTTCCTTGAACAAGCGATGGTATTCGATCGCATCATTGATCGAGCTTGTAGCCAGAATAGCGTTGAACTTACGCCCAGCCGTGGCAACATCGTGCTTAGACAGAATCGCTTCGACGATCGCTTTCTTCGCGATGGCTTCCCCCGACTTAGGCGGATGACTGCCTTCGGGCTTGTAATAGTCGATGTAAAAGCGCAAAACATTGCGGTCTTCGATCGCATCGGTGATGGTATAGGCGTGCAGTTCCTGCTGAAAGATATCTTTTGTCGTTTTGTAGGAACCTTGTTTTCCTTCAATCTGCTTATAGGTCGCATTTTGCTCAAAAATCGGCGTACCAGTAAAGCCGAATAGCTGAGCATTAGGAAAAAATTCCTTGATCGCCTCGTGGTTCTCGCCAAATTGCGATCGATGGCATTCATCAAAGATGAAGACAATCCGCTTTTGACTGAGTGGCTTTAACCGTTCTTTGTAGTTACGTTTGTTGTTGCCGTCTAGAGCTAGACCGAGCTTCTGAATAGTGGTAACAATCACCTTATCGGCGTAGTCATCGGAGAGCAGTCGCCGCACCAAAGTTTCAGTATTGGTATTTTCTTCGACACAGCCTTCCTGAAACCTGTTGAACTCTTCCCGTGTTTGACGATCGAGATCCTTGCGATCGACTACAAACAGGCATTTTTCAATATCTGGGTTGTCCTTGAGCAGCGTCGATGCCTTGAAGGATGTGAGGGTCTTACCACTGCCAGTGGTGTGCCAGATATAGCCATTACCGCAGTTCTGGTGAATACATTCAACAATTGCCTTGACAGCATAAATCTGATAAGGGCGCATCATCACCAGTTTTTGCTCGTTGGCTACCAGCACCATGTAGCGGCTGATCATTTGTCCCAGCGTACATTTAGCCAAAAACGTCTCGGCGAAACTATCGAGATGAGTAATTTTTTTGTTGTCTTTGTCAGCAAATTGGTAGAGCGGCAGAAATCGCTCCTCTGCGTTAAAGCTAAAGTGACGGCTGTTGTTGTTGGCAAAGTACCAAGTATCGCTGCGATTGCTGACGATAAACAGTTGCAGAAAGCAAAGTAGGGTTTTACCGTAGCCATTACCGGGGTCGTTTTTATAATCGACGATCTGCTGCATGGCGCGGCGTGGGCTAATGGTCAGGGTTTTTAGCTCAATTTGCACCACTGGCACACCATTAATCAGCAGCATCACATCATAGCGGTGGTGGCTGCTGTCAGTATTGATGCGGAGTTGGTTGACGACCTCAAAAGTGTTTTTGCACCAGTCCTTAATATTGACTAGGCTGTAAAACAACAGTGTGCCGTCGTCTCGCTCAAAGCTGCTGTTCTCGCGCAAATGTCGAGCGGCGGCAAAGACATCAGGGGTGACGAGCCGCTCCAATAGTCGGGTAAACTCGGCATCGGTCAGATGTACCCGATTGAGCGCCTCGAACTTTTCACGAAAGTTTTTCTCTAGCGCGGCGCGATCGCGAATGTCTGGGCGATAGCTGTATTTGAGATCGCCCAGTTTTTCGATCAATGCTTGTTCGATTGCTTGTTCCGTCATTGACAACGCTCAGCGAGTACAGAAAGGCGACCTTCTGGCCATAGGCCCTTAGCCAGAAATCTAAGTCTTACTGAGAATTTCTGCTACTGTCATTCGTAAAAACTCACTCTGGGACAGTAGCGGCTGACATGAAATGGCCGCATAACTTTGTACTATCCCGCAATTGCGGTTAATTTACTGTTGTAATGGCATATTACCGCAGATTTTCGTGCAAAGTCAATGCGATCGCCTCAAAAATCATCTTCTCAAGTTTGCAACCTACACTCAAAGCTCAAGCGATCGCGCCGAGCATTTTGGCGGCATTACACCAAATTCGTCAAGCGGTTGAATTGAGTCAAACTTTTAATCCACTCATCAGCGATCGCGATTTTGCAATTGGGAGTTCTGATTATACCAGCTTAGTTTTACTGCCATCTTTATTAGCGTTTAGCCACAAAAATGCACCCAATCTTAATTATCGGATGATTGGATTTGAGAAGGATGCGGTTGGAGAATTATTGGAACAAGGAGCGATCGATGTCGCTTTGGGAGTTTTCTCAGATCCACCCAGACAGACTTTATCGGAGCCATTATTTACTGAACATTTTGTCGGAATTGCCCGTCAAGATCATCCAGCTTTAGTGCGAGGAACGATGGATTTAGAGTCTTTTGCAAAGCTTCCCCATGCTTTGTTTACGCTGCGGCGTGATGCTATCGGTGAAGTCGATCGCGTTTTGGCAGAGCATAATCTACAACGAAGAATTGCTTTGACGACTCCGCATCTTCTCGTTTTACCATCGGCGATCGCCAAAAGCGACCTAGTGGCAACAGTTCCCTATCGCATCGCGTTACATCTTGCTAGTTTTTGTAATCTCAGCATTTTTGAACTTCCAATTAATACTAAGCCTTGGATGGTTTCGATGATATGGAGTACACTCAGCGATCGCGATGAAGCAAGTTGCTGGCTCCGTCAATCTATCAAAACAATCTGCCAACAGATAAACTAGGCGGTTCGATTCTGAAATTCAGGTTTTAGTTAGCGATCGCCTCTAGCTAAAGTTATCTTGTTTTTGGCTTTGAAATGTCTCTTTCCTCAAACTCAATAATCCGATCGCGCTTAGGCATAGGCTTCTCCTAGTTTCTTGCGCTCTTGTCCGTGCAGGATAGCTTTGACAATTTCAGTCGTCGCCAGTCCAATGGCGTAGGAAGTAGATCCTTTGCGTTTGAGGATTTCGTAGCCAGCGTTTTTAACGCGATCGAAAATCTCCTGGAGTGCGGCGTTGTCTGGTGCTGGACTACCCTCTCGGTCATAGATGGACATTCCGGCAATATTAACCTTGCTCCAAACGGGCACTTCACTGTCGCCATGTTCGCCGATGATGTAAGCATGAACGCTGCGTGGATCGATGCCCATTTTCTGTGCCAGCAGGGTACGAAACCGGGCAGAGTCGAGTACCGTTCCAGAGCCAATTACCCTGGCCGCCGGAAAACCGGAGAGCTTTAGCTTTGCGAGATAGCTTGTGTAGAAAATCTTCCCTAACTCTAACTATTTTGGTAGATACTTTTGCAACCAAACGCGAGGTAAGATGAGCCGATGTTAAATATTCAGGTATTTCGGTATGACATCTTCTACAGTCGATCGCCTATCTGAACGGCAATGGCACCAGATATCTACTGCCGATGCAGCGAAATATCTTCAGACAGACTTATCAACGGGGCTGTCGAGTGCAGAAATACTTCAACGTCAGGAACGTTATGGCTTGAATGAACTGAAAGGAAAAGCAGGAAAAAGTCCGATTGTTCGCTTTTTGATGGAGTTCAATCAACCCTTGATTTATATTCTGCTCGTTGCTGGTATCGTGACTCTGCTGCTACGGGACTGGGTGGATGCGGGGGTGATTCTGGGCGTAACGTTAATTAATGCGGTGATTGGCTTTATCCAAGAATCGAAAGCTGAAAATGCGATCGCCGCTCTAGCCAAATCTGTCACCACCGAAACCAGTGTAATTCGGAATGGGCAAAAAGTCCAACTCAACTCCTGTGAACTGGTTCCTGGCGACCTTGTGCTGCTAGCATCTGGTGATAAAGTGCCTGCGGATCTGCGGTTGGTGTCGTTGCGTGACTTACAAGTAAGTGAAGCCGCATTGACAGGAGAATCGCTTCCCGTCCAGAAATCAAACGCGCCCCTCGCCGTCGAAACCGTCTTAGCCGATCGCCACAACATGGCCTATGCCGGAAGTTTGGTCACATTTGGGCAAGCCAGAGGCATTGTGGTGGCGATCGCCAACCAAACCGAGACTGGGCGAATTTCTCAACTAATAGAGCAAAGCACTGGACTGGAAACGCCACTCACTCGCAAGATTGAACGATTTAGCAAGACGCTACTTTACATTATTCTGGGTTTAGCCGCCTTAACCTTTGCTGTGGTGATGGGTAAAGGAGGAAGCTGGACAGAGGGATTTAAAGCTGCCGTTGCCCTAACCGTGAGCGCCATTCCCGAAGGACTCCCCGCTGTGGTGACGGTCACGCTGGCGATCGGGGTCAGTCGGATGGCACAGCAACACGCAATTATTCGTAAACTTCCGGCAGTGGAAACCCTCGGCAGCACCACTGTGATTTGCTCTGACAAAACAGGAACCCTCACCGAAAATCAGATGACCGTCCAAGCAATCTATGCTGGGGGAACTTCCTACGCCGTCAGTGGTGTGGGATATGATTCAGAAGGCTCGATTTTACAGAACGAACAGCCTGTTGAGATTAGTGAAAACCCCACGCTGCGCGAGTGCTTACAGTGCGGCTTATTGTGCAATGACTCCCATCTTCAAGACCAGAATGGGCAAATATCTGTAGCCGGAGATCCTACGGAAGGGGCATTAATTGTCTCGGCAGAAAAAGCAGGGATGACCCGACAAACTCTGGAACAAGAACAACCGCGCTTGGATACGATTCCATTTGAGTCGCAGTATCAATATATGGCAACCCTGCACCAGCAAGGAGAACTCAGCGATCGCCACGGGATTTACGTCAAAGGTTCGGCGGAAGCAATCTTGAAGCGATGCCATTACCAGCACGATGCTAACGGTCAAAAAATCGACTTAAATCGGCAGCAAATTGAGCAGATGACTGACGAGATAGCCGCTCAGGGCTTACGGGTGCTGGCATTTGCCAAGAAAGAAATTTCAGCAGAACATCGGGATATTGACCATGCAGATATTGAGGCAGATCTGATCTTTCTCGGACTTCAGGGCATGATTGATCCACCTAGATCTGAGGCGATCGCTGCCGTGCGTGCGTGTCAGTCGGCAGGCATCCAAGTCAAGATGATTACGGGGGATCATGCCCTGACTGCTGCTGCGATCGCCCGTCAGATGGGACTGAGCCACGATGAAGCAGCGATAGTATTTACAGGGAAACAGCTAGCAGAAATGAATGGTCAGGATCTCGCCAATGCCGTTGAAGCCAGTAACGTATTTGCGCGAGTTGCCCCCGAACAAAAATTGCGTTTGGTAGAAGCCTTGCAAGCAAAGGGCGAAGTCGTCGCCATGACTGGGGATGGCGTAAACGATGCGCCCGCCTTAAAGCAAGCCGATATTGGTATCGCGATGGGGATTACTGGCACAGAAGTCGCCAAAGAAGCCGCAGATATGATCTTGACCGATGATAACTTTGCCTCGATTGAAGCCGCTGTCGAAGAAGGACGCACCGTTTATGGCAACCTGCTGAAAACCATTGGCTTTATCTTGCCCGTTAATGGTGGAGAAGCCATGACAATCTTGGTGGGAATCCTCGCTGGAGCCTCCCTGCCGATTTTGCCTGTTCAGATTCTCTGGGTCAATATGGTGAGTTCGGTTGCCCTGAGTGCGACCCTAGCCTTTGAGCCAAAAGCAACAGGCACAATGGAGCGATCGCCCATGCCCCCCAATCAACCCCTTCTCACTGGCAAATTGTTATGGCGCATCCTGATTATTTCCATCTTCAATCTAATCGCTGTCCTTGGTATGTTTGAATGGATTTTGCAAACTACAGATAATATTAACCTGGCTCGCACAATGGCAGTCCATACCCTCGTTGCGGCTGAAACCTTTTACTTATTAAGTATTAGTCAATGTATTCCGTCTCTATTTTCTTATCTGGGCGATCGCACTCGCACAGTTACCTATATCCCTGCGATCGGAGTGGTTTGCGTTTTTATTTTGCAAGTTTTCTTTAGTCAGTTGACTATCATCAACCCATTATTTAATACCCAGCCACTGAGTATGGCACAAGCCTTCATTTGCATCAGTGCAGGAATTCCGGTTATTGTACCGGCTTTATTGTTAAAGCGATTTGCTCCTCTGGCTTAAAGCTATCAAGTTAATTGGTGAGGTAGAGGTACAACGTTGCCAAGCCTAAGACCTAAGGAGGATGTTACTTTGCATGACCCCACAATAAAATGACTAAGTGCCAGCCAAAAACAGAAATAAAAATTATGCTCTACAAAGATACTATTCGAGAAAAGCAATTCTTAAAACTGGCAGATCAGCGTGGAATTTGCATCTCAATCTTTCTACCGACAACTCCCTTGACCCAGGATGCCCAAGCTGATCGCATTGTGTTGAAAAACTTGACTAAAGATGCGATGGAGCAAGCAGAGGCGATCGCCGACAAGCAACAAATACAGGCGATGACAGGTTATCTGGAAGAACTACAAGAAGATGACGAATTTTGGGAATTCCAAGCTAATGGGTTGGGGATATTAGTTACACCTGAATCAATTAAAACCTATCGTCTTGCCTATGCTGTAGAAGAAGCGGCAGAAGTGAGCAATCGCTTCTATCTCAAGCCCTTGATGTCAGCCTTACAGCCGATGTCGGCTTATGTCCTAGCCATTTCCCAGAAGTCGGTCAAGCTGTACGAATTTACAGCCGCTCAAGAATTAGAATCATTAGACGTATCGGATTTGCCAGCCGATTTTAGCGAAGTCACCAAGCGCACCTTACAGCGCGATCGCTCCCCCGTAGGTAGACTCCAAGGTGATGAAGGGGCAAAAATATTGCAAAGACAGTTCTTACGCGCAGTAGAGAAAGCAGTGCGCCCAGTTGTTAGCGGTAGCAATATGCCTCTGATTCTGGCAACGACCCAGGAATTTCAATCCATGTATCGATCTCTGAATAGCTACGACATCCTAGCCGATAAAGGAGTTGATGGTAGTCCAGAAGGTCTACCAGAAGAAGAAATTAGACAAGCAATTCCTCCCATTGTCAAGGAATTGCGTCAAGAACGCATTCAGCAGTGGTTTGATCTGTACTATCAGCGTCAGAGCGAATCCAGGTCGATCGCGGATCTTGCTATGATTGCCAAACTTGCTACTCGTGGTCAAGTCAGTCATCTGCTGGTTGAAGTTGATTTTGTACAGTATGGCACTCTTTCAGATACAGGTGAAATCACTCCTAGTGATACCCGCAGCGCTGAAACCTATGATGTCATCAATGAGATTGTGATTCGAGTCATAGAAAACGGGGGTGAAGTCTTGGGAGTGCTTACAGAAGCGGATGCTCCTAATGAGCTAATGCCGATGGCAGCCATACTACGTTGGGTATAACCCAATACCCTTGGGTTAGCGCCAAAAATTTTAAGTGCGTAGACGTTCGCAGGCGTTGCTGAACTTGAGTATGAATTCACATTTGTAACGGGGGTTCAAGACAGACTATGTGTCCCTTTGAACCTTGGCGCTGAACTTAATTCATACCGTCAATCAGCAACGCCACCTAGAACTCGTCCCTGAAGACTACGAACTCGCCGCAGAGTTTTTCAACACCTGCCGCTGCAATGGCATTCAATGCTCAAATACTGATTTTCTGATTTGTGCGGTTGCCCATCGTCGAAGCTACAGCATCCTGACAACCGACAACGATTTTCAGCGTTTCCAAGCACACATTCCTGTTATTTTGTTGATCGTTGAAGGTTAGTGGGATGTCTACGATGGGGCTTCTCTACCTTGTAGCAATTATCTCTCTACGAGTGTCTCATCGACTCGCAATCGAATTGCATCGACTCGCAAACATTAAATTACCGTAGCGAAGCCGGTTGGAGTACTTCACATCAAGACTGTAAGGCTTTTAGCCGTGCCCGAAGTTGGGCGATTTCCTGTGCCATATCCAAAACCATCGCCGCCCCTACAAGATTTAGTCCTAAATCCTGACGCAACCTTTGGATTTGAGCAATTCGCGCAATTTCCCGCGCGTGCAGCATTGAGCCGATCGGTTCAATCAATCCCACTTGCACAAATTGCTCAATCACGATCGTTGAGGTTTCTGTCACTAAAGCTGCATATTCAAACGTATAAAGGCGATCGCCTTCTTGGGAAATAACCGTAGTGGACAGGCTAAACTCGGTCATAATGTCACCTCTTCTAATGTAGAACGCGGGTTAAAACTGCTACTCGCCTTAATCTTTTCATAGCAATCCTGCTCGATTTCACTCAACTCCTTCGGAGATACGATCTGAAGTTTCACAATTAGATCGGTGCGATCGCCTTTTGGCAATTTCCAACCCTTGCCGCGCAGCCGCAGCGATTGCCCAGAATTCACCCCTTTAGAAACAGTCATCGTCACAGCACCGTCGGGCGTTGGCACTTGCATTTGAGTACCTAAGACGGCTTCATCGGGGCGAATAGGAACCTCGCAGGTTAGGTTATCACCTGAAAATTTAAAAAATGGATGGGGAAATAGTTCGATCGTGAGATACAAATCGCCTCGCTGTTGAGAAAAAGGGCTGGTGTGACCTTTGCCTTTAATCCGAATCCGACTGCCTGATTTAGCACCTGCGGGAATGCGAACATTAATAGTTTCATCCTCCAACTGCAACCGTTTTTGCACGCCATGAAATGCTTCTGAGAAGGAAAGCGCGATCGCCGCTTCCGTATCAGTTGCTGGTGCTTGACTACGAAATCCATCAAAATCATCAGGCTGTTGAGTTGAGGTGCGGTAATGAGTTCTTCCCGATCTGCTTCTACCGCCCAGCAAATCATTGATAAATTCATCAAAGTTGCTGTATTGATCGAAGTTGCTATATTGGTCAGATCCCGCTGCATTGGCGTTTGTTTCTCTAGGAGAAAACCCACCTGCCCCCGCTTGCTTCCAGTGCTGCCCAAATTGGTCATATTTTTCGCGCGTTTCAGGATTTGATAAAACCTCGTTGGCTTCATTAAGGTCTTTGAATTTATCCTCAGCTTCTGGATTGCCGGGATTTACATCAGGGTGATATTTGCGGGCAAGTTTGCGATATGCTCGCTTGATTTCTTCAGCAGTTGCAGTTTTGCTGACTCCCAGAATGGTGTAGTAATCTTTAAAGTCGGTTGCAGTTGCCATAATTTGATTGTCTAAAGGTTTTTTGGCTAAACCTTTGCGTGTTAGGCAAGCCTAGCTCTCAAGAATCCCATCCCCTAAAAGGGGATGGGAGTGTCAAAGAAATACGTTTTTTACTCAAGATATAGCAGTTCCCGCTGTAATAGAGTACATTTTAAGTAAGGGCGTAGGGGCGAAGCATTCCGGCAAATAACTTATTGGTTATATGCAGAGGTTAATTACCGGAATGCTTCGCCCTTACTTCCTGTACCTATAACAGCGGGAACCCCTGTAAGTAGAAAATAGCATTGAAAGAGCAAAACTTCCAACAAACGTCAAAGTAGACCAGTTTGTATCCTGAATTTGATTGATTCATGCTGACGCCATTGCTTTTTTGAATTTAAGAACACTTCACCTGAGCCGAGTGAACCACTTTGCTCCTGGTATTACTGTAAGCAGTGGTTGTTCTATTTCCTGTTTGAATTGATTAACTACAATACAAAACGTAAGCTTCACTTGCCTGACAACGGATTTGTTGAGAAGGCAGAAGGCAGAGGGCAGAAGGGCAGAGGGGCTAGGGAAGTCAAAAGTCACTCATTCAAAAGTCACTCATTCAAAAGAAAGGGGCTAGGGAAGAGGGAAGGAAGAAGTAAGGTTATTCACTTGGCTCCCCTCTGCCCCTCTGCCCCTCTGCCCCTCTGCCCTCTGCCCCTCTGCCCCTCTGCCCCTCTGCTCCTCTGCCCCTCTGCTCCTCTGCCCCTCTGCTCCTCTGCTCCTCACCGACGAAAGCAGTTGCTATAGCATCACCAAGGGAAATTGGTAATACTGTGAAAAAGAATGCACAAACAAAGCTGATCTTCTTAGATAATTGGTGCCTTTTATGTCTTCTTCAAAGCGCAAATCTTCCGACCTCAAAACCTTGACTGAAAATCGCATCGTCTATTCGGAATTTGGCAACGGCGACAACTCAGCCGCCCTAAAACGATCGGTCCCAGACAACTCAGCAGCTCTAGAACGAGCAGTCCCAGAACTACCGCCCAATCAACAAGACCTCCGAGTGCAGGCATCCCGCAAAGGTCGCAAGGGCAAAACCGTAACGGTAATTACTGGTTTTCAGAGTAAGCCGGAAACTCTCAACGCCTTGCTCAAACAGTTGAAAACTCAATGCGGTACTGGTGGCACTGTTAAAGACAATACCATTGAAATTCAAGGGGATTGCGGTCAGAGGCTTGTTCAGGTTCTGATTCAACAGGGTTACAAAGCCAAAATCAGCGGCGGCTAATGAGTAATGGGTAATTTTAGATTTTAGAGTTTAGATTTTAGATTTCATTTCCATCTGGAATTGGCTTTCTGAAATTTGAAATTACCCAATTAGCAATTACTAATTCCTACTTAGCAATTCCCAATTACCAATTAGCCATGTACTCGCCAGATAATCCAGAACTGTTACATCTTTTTTTGGAACATATTCCCAGCGCTGTTGCTATGTGCGATCGCGCAGTAATCCGCATCGCCGACAACGGGCCTGGAATGACCCAGTCGGTGCTAGACAAGCTTTTCGACCCCTTTTTCACCACAAAACCGATCGGCAGAGGTACGGGTCTTGGGCTGTCCGTTAGCTACCAAATCGTAGTAGAAAAACACAAGGGCCAGTTACATTACACTAGCCAGCTTGCTGTTGGCACAGAATTTATTATTGAAATTCCCATCCGGCAAAGTTAATTTTCGGTTCGCAGTCGATCGCACTACAAACAAAAGTCCGGTGATTAAGGTATTTATACTCGTACTAAATCGCTAAGCTAAAAGCCTGCCTATGCGGGCTTATTTCTGTAGCTGCTGTTACAAGCAATCTGTATATCCTCAGAAATAATTCAATATTTGTTAAAAAGATCCTTAGACAGATTTAATCTCACAAAATTTACTGATTAAATATAGTTAGTTAGTTTCTATGAAAACGCCGGGGTGCAAAGCCGATCGTTGATAGAAGATCCACACCTGAATCGTTAGGCATAGAGGTCAGTAGAAATGATGAATTTAACACCAGTTAGTACGTACCATACCATCCCGATTTACCTAAAAACTCTTAATAAAGAGAAAGAAACGTGGCTCAAGTGGGCATACGAAGGCATTCAATACGGTGTTCGCGTCAGTACGTTGGGCGAGTCTTTGTACAAGGCACAGCAGATGATTGATGCCATGTTGGAGTTGGAAGCAATGGGAGAAATCGCCTGATTTGCTGCCGATTTTTACTAACACAAACAGGACTTACCCAATATTCCTTGTTCGCCCCCCTAGGGCGTCTTTTCTCTCCCCGGAGATCCCCCCAGCCCCCCAAATCATGGGGGGAGAATCCAGTCAAAGTCCCCCTTTTTAAGGGGGATTTAGGGGGATCTGACTCTAACTTGACACTTTGAAAACACGCCCCTTCCCCCAAATCATGGGGGAAGGGGGGAGTTCTGCTTAAGTCCTGAAATTATTCTGATTATGTGTAATTTATGCGACAATGTAGAAATCAGTAGTGCTTAGTTTCTGTTCCAAAAGTGAGATATCGAAAAGCAAAATTCGATTTCCTATCAAACCTACACGGGTATGTCAACAGGGATTTCGCTTAAATTAAAGAAGGGGTGTTAGATTAGGAGTGGAAGTGGGTAGTTAAACCTACTTAAGAGAAATGCCGATCGAGGGTGAAACCCTTTCCGGTTTTTGTTTCAATTCTGGATAGCAGCTAAAATTTATGAGTACGGTTTTACTGGTGGAGGATAGTGCCACCCAAAGAGAGATGATCTCAGGCTTTCTAAAAAATAAAGGTCTGAAGGTCACGGTAGCGATTGATGGTGTAGAAGCGCTAGAAAAAGTTGAGGCTAATCGTCCAGATTTAGTACTTTTGGACATTGTAATGCCCCGGATGAACGGCTATGAATTTTGCCGTCGCCTCAAATCTAATCCCAAAACCAATAAAATACCCGTGGTGATGTGTTCGTCTAAGACTAAAGAGATCGATCGCTATTGGGGTCTAAAACAAGGTGCAGATGCTTACATCGCCAAACCTTTCCATCCAGCTGAACTGGTTGAAACTCTCAAGCGACTGCTCTTAAAATAGAACAAGCTATTTTAGGCGATATTAAAGGTTTTTGCGCCTTGGGTATCAATAGAGAGCGATCGCACTTCAGCTTTGACCCCCTCCTCCTGCCAAGCTGCTGTCATTGCCGCCGCCACAGCAGATGCTGACGCCGCATCTGCCAAAGCTAATAGCGTTGGCCCCGCACCGCTAATTACCATGCCATAGGCACAAGATGCCAAAGCAGCTTTTTGCACCGCATCATACCCTGCAATCAGCGCTTGGCGATAAGGCTGATGGATTTTATCTTGCAAAGCAACTCGCAACCAATCGCCGCGATTAGTTTCTAACCCCCGCACCAACAAACCCAGGTGCGCGATGTTAAAAATCGCATCGGCGCGGCTGTACTCGGTTGGCAGAACCCGCCTCGCCTCTGCTGTCGAGAGTTCAAAGTCGGGAATTGCCACCACAGGCACAATATCGCCATGCCAGGGAATATCGCAGATTTCCCAACTGGTCGCGCCTCCTTGCCCTCCCTTTTTAAGGGGGGGTATGGGGGGATCTTCTTCCTTAATTAAACCCGTAGCCGCCAGACGACAGCCTCCCAGCAGTGCAGGTACTACGTTATCGGGGTGTCCTTCGATCGCGATCGCAATTTCCATCACTTCTGTCTGAGAAAGAGGTTCCCCCGCCAACAGATTAGCACCAACCAACCCACCGACAATCGCCGTTGCGGAACTACCCAAACCTCTTGCCAGCGGGACACCGAGATTTATTTCGATTTCTACTGGTGGCGGCGTGCGATCGATATGCTGGTATAACTTCAAGAAGGATTGGTAAGCTAGATTGCTCTCATCACTCAGAACGCGATCGGCCTCAACCCCAGTCACAGTAATCTTTACAGCCGATTCAGATGAAGTGCGTCGAGAAAATTTGAACTCATTGTACAGCGTTAAAGCTGCACCAATGCAATCGAAACCCGGCCCCAAGTTAGCCGTAGTAGCTGGAACACTGATAGTAACAGTAGAAACAACAGACATCTTTATATTTATCTCGATTTACTTAGAAGCCAAATTGATTCTGGCTTTCATATCTTTTGCAGCTAAGGCATATCCACCATCAGCACCGTCAACCAAATGGACTTCCCGCCCCACACCTACAGGCACAAGACAGGTCATGAGAACGCGATCGGAAACGTGAATTCCATACACTAGCTTACCTGCTTGATAGTTTTTTTCCAAATAGGTAACTAATTTTTCTCGCTGTGTCATATTACCAGATATAATCATCCGTAGCAAATCGTCAAATTTTCTGTAATCAGTAGCCGCCACCAAACCATTTTTCATCAATTCCCAATCTACATTCCCTAATTTTCTTTTTACTCGCCTCAAAAATGAGTCGATCGACATCTTAATTTTGATTACAATCAACAAAAGAAACTTTTGTAAATAATTTATATGTTGATCATTAATTTTAATCATCCTGTAGATGTTTTTATTTTTTAATGTCAGCCTGAGATTTTCAGGAATGACCGGATGAAAATTTTCACTTCTACCATAAATTTTGTGAATTTCCTCTAACACTGCTCTATAAACATAATTTTCCTCTTGACTATCATTTACTGTTGCCATGACCATCAAGCTAACAATTTCCCCATGTTGGCTGGGAATATCTTGCCAAGGACAACTTAATCCCGAAAAATCTACCTTGTCAGGTATATCTATATTTTTGATATTATAAATCTCAGCAGTAGCTGGGTCTTTTGTCAGTTGCGTAGCATAAGTCAGTCCGCCGCCTGTAAATATACCTTGATTATAAGTATCATAAACTTTCAATTTAGCTATTTTTACTTCATACTTTGCCTCCATAACAGCTGATACGGGAACGATACCCACCCGCAAATCCATATCAAATTGCTGCTTGGCAAAATATTGCGTTCCCAGCAAAGCTTGTTTCGCTTCTACAAATAGAGATGGCGGTATCAAGATTGAAGCACCATCACCGCCAAAGATGAAGGGAACTTCACGATCGCCAGCTATATTTAAGATAGCAATAATACAGCAAGCACCGATGAGATTAACATCTTTGTAACGTCCTGCTTCTATGGCTTTTGTAGAGCCTACAATATCTGTAATCAATATGTACCAATCATCAGGTACAGGGACAAATCTTTTAGAATCAGTGATATCAATAAACTTGTTGAAACTAAGCAAATCAGAGTAGAAATTTTCTGTGTACATTTTATGATGCCTACTTGAATGGGTTGCATATTTCCATTTCCATTGCCTTTATTCTAAGTAGGTGGCGTAAATAAACTGAACTCTCAGAAACCGGGTTTCTAAGGGCCTGGCAGCCATTTCTTTGTAGGTTGGGTTGAGCGCGAGCGAAACCCAACGCATTTGCCCTAGTTTCGTGCCTCAACCCAACCTACAAAGCGCTACAAAGCGCTGAACTCTCAGAAACCGGGTTTCTTGGAGAAACCCGGTTTCTAAGAGCTTGGCAGTTTTACGTTTAATTATGCCCACCTACTTAGCACCCTGTTAGCGATCTATATTAATCTGATTTGGAAACAAATTACCAGCAAATTTCCTCATCAGCGTAACCCTTTGTCCCGCAACAAAGCATTTGCCCAAGCCGCATCTGCCTCAGACAATGGCGGTACTGGTTCGCCACTGTAATCAATTACAAAATCATAACCCGCTCGGTCATAAACACCGCCAATTAACGCCTGCAAATCTACCACTGGTTCTACATCTCCTGTTCGCAAAGGCAACGGGAAAGCAGGAATCGCATCTGGTAAATTAAAAACGTACAATTCAGCCCTTGGGCGACGGTTTCCCCGACTAACTAAAATTCGATAACTCCCTTGAATATTATTACCCAAAACAGGCATAGGTTGCCCCGCACGCAATAAATCAATCTCCACTAAATGAGTACGACTTGCCAATACCTGCTGACGTTTTTTATCGTATACTTCCCTTCCTTGTCCGGTGCGTTTATTGGTAGGCGAAAGCACTTCTATTACTGTCACTACCTCTTTAGTTGCTATCTCTCTTACTTCTAAATATCCTTCTCTAAATTCCATCTGCATTGGCACTGTTACCTGTAAAGGTTTAGTGAGTGTCGCAGCGACAGCAACATTAGAAGTGGGAGAGGTTGTTTGACTTGCAAAACGTTGGACGGTGACATCGGGAATACCGACCAAAAGGGAATCTTCCCCATCGATCTGATAAACCCGCTTTTCAATGTCTACTAGATATTTGGGAAGCAGTTGAGGAACCAAAGCATCAGCGATCGCTACTATCAACCGATGATGAACGGCAGGCCAAAACTGGGGATTTTCTAAATAGGGATTCATTCCTGGAAAAGGCGAAGGCATAGATTTATTTCCTCCTTAACTCGCTTTGATTTTTGTATAGTAAGGTGGGCCTAGCCCACCCTACTTTTTAGAAGTTGCTGTAGTTTGCGATCGCACTCTTCATCCTTTCCATCACTTCCACCACCGGAATTTCTCCCAATTCTCCAGAAGCGCGAGTGCGAATATTCAGGCTATTCGATTCAACTTCCTTCGCTCCAACTACCGCCATTACGGGGATTTTGTCTTTTTCCGCATTGCGAATTAGTTTAGCCAATCGCTCATTACTAGCATCTGCTTCGGCGCGGATACCGAGAGATTTCATTTTTTCTGCGACCTCCTGTGCAAAAGGCAGAAACTCATTACTCACCGCCAATAATCGCGCTTGGATTGGCGCTAACCACAATGGGAAATCACCTGCATACTCCTCAATTAATATCCCAATTAGCCTTTCCAAAGAACCAAAAGGAGCGCGGTGAATCATCACCGGACGTTTGCGATTACCATCTTCTGCCACATATTCTAGATCGAACCGTTCCGGCAAGTTGTAATCTACCTGAACAGTCCCCAATTGCCACTCTCTATCTAAAGCATCTTGGAAGATAAAATCCAATTTTGGGCCGTAAAATGCCGCTTCTCCAATGCCTTCAAAATAGTTCATTCCCAGCTTTTCGACAGCGCGGCGAATAGCACCTTGGGATTTTTCCCAAACATCATCAGAACCGATATATTTATCGGAAGTTGGATCGCGGAAACTCAGTCGCGCCTTGAAGTTTTTCAGTTGCAAACTCTTGAATACCGACAGAATCAAATCCACTACATTGATGAATTCGGCATCCAGTTGTTCTGGCGTTACAAATAAGTGAGAATCATCGACTGTGAAACCGCGCACTCGCGTCAAACCACCCAATTCCCCAGATTGTTCGTAACGATAAACTGTGCCAAATTCAGCTAAGCGCATCGGCAATTCCCGATAAGAACGCAACTCGCTTTTATATATCTGAATGTGGAAAGGACAATTCATCGGTTTGAGAACAAAGCCTTGTTCGAGTGCGGCAGCTTCTTCGTCCTCCGCCATCAACGGGAACATATCTTCTTTGTATTTTTGCCAGTGTCCTGAAGTTTTGAACAAATCGACTCTGGCGATGTGCGGCGTCACAACTGATAGATAACCTCGCTTGACTTGTTCCTGCTTGAGGAAATCTTCCAGAATACTTCGCAATACCGTACCTTTGGGAGTCCACAAAGGCAATCCCGGCCCAACTTCATCAGCAAAGATAAATAGTCCCAGTTCCTTACCCAGCTTGCGGTGATCTCGACGCAGCGCTTCTTCTTTGCGTCGCTGATATTCTTCCAGCTGTTCTGGAGTTTCCCACGCTGTACCGTAAATCCGCTGCAATTGCGCTTTGGTAGAATCGCCGCGCCAGTAAGCACCAGCTAAGCTTTCCAGTTCAATTGCTTTGGGGTTCAAATCGGCGGTATTTTCAACGTGGGGGCCAGCACAGAGATCCCACCATCGATCTCCCAAGTGGTAAACGGTAATCGGTTCTTGTAAACCTTCTAGAATTTCGAGTTTGTAAGGCTCGTTAATCTCTTTAATCCGGCGAGCGGCTTCTTCGCGGCTGACTTCTTCGCGAATTACTGGCAGTTTGCGATTGATGATTTTGATCATCTCTTTTTTGATCGCCTTCAGATCTTTTTCTGTAAAAGGCTCTGGATGGTCAAAATCGTAGTAAAATCCATTTTCAATCCAAGGGCCGATCGTAACTTGCGCCTTGGGAAATAGTTTCTGCACCGCCATCGCCATCACGTGGGAAGTCGTATGACGAATCTTTTTTAAGGATTCCGATTCACTGGTGCGAGGCAGATGAATTTTAGCTGGTTGTTGTGGGGAATCTGGAGATTCTGACATAAGTGACGGCGACTTGACCATGTAACGACTATCTTTGACGGGCAACTAATCGATCGGGACTTTACAAATGTCCCTCAGCCTCTATCTTAACCAGCAGAAGGGGCTAGGGGCTAGGGGGAGTGGGGGAGTGGGTGAGTGGGGGAGTGGGTGAGTGGGGCAGAGTAACCTTCCTTGTTCTTCCCATTCCCAATCACCAATCACCAATTTAAATTGTAACGAAATGTAAATTGATTTAAGGTTATTATTTAGATAAGTTAGTAATCTGTATTTAATTCATGCTTAACTCCAACCTGCCTGAGTCTGAGTTGCTCAAAAGCCTGTTGCAGCCGTTGTTGGAAGACTTTCAATATTGGTTTGGGCGATCGCGCGACTTACTGGAAACAAAAGAAATTTCTTTCTTGAGTCAACAGCAGCAATCCGACCTCTTGGCGCGTGTGAAGCACGCTCAGAGTGAGGTAAGCACAGTCGAGATGCTCTATAAAGCAACAGGCGGTCAAGCTGGCGTGGAAACGGCAGCGCTGATCCCGTGGCACCGCTTGGTGATGGAATGCTGGCAGGTGGGAATGCGTTTTCGCCTTGAGCAGTCTACCGAACAAAAACAGGACAAGGAGACGCAAGACTAAAACATCTAGGATGTCTGCATTCGCAGAAGCCTTGTTAATTGTCGATAAAACCCTCTTATTTACCTAAAAATCTTTCACTGCTCGCCCTATCGACTGTCTGACTCGGAGGAAAATCTCATGTTACACCTACTTTACATTTTAGCCTTTACTTTGCTTGCCTTTTTAGCCGTTGGCAATCTGATCCGCAGTTTGATAAGCATAAGTGCTGATTATAATTACAGCAGTTTGTCTTCAAGTTCTCAAGGAGCTTACCGTTCAGCTTCTCGCAGACCTAAGCAGGTGCCGCACCCAGAGTTTCTGGATGCGGCTGGGAATGTGATCGACGAACCTCTTTTGGTGATGCGATCGATCGGCGTTGAAGATGCCCGTCAACAATTAGAATCGCTTTATCAAAATCCCCCAGAAAGTTCGTCTTCTTGATTCTGTCAATTCCTAGAAGCTGAGTGTAGGGTGCGTTAACGCAGTGTAATACCAAATCCGCAACGATTACCCCCGTTATGTCGATCGGCTGTAGAGACGTTTCATGAAACGTCTCTACAATGTTTAGGCCAAAAATTAAAGGGGGTAACCAACCCGGATTTGGTATAACGCACCCTACACTCACGCCGATCGAGCGAAGCTAAGGCACAGTAGTTTACGCTTCAATTACGACGCGCAGATTCCCCCGCTTCTTGGCAACTCGGCAAGAAGTAGTATTTTCAGTACGATCGAACTCTAGATCCAGCAGAGTTCCCCCAACTTTGAGATTGTGCAGCGACAGAGTATCGATCGACTTTGGAAGAGCCGGATCGATAATTCGCAAACAATTATTAGAGGCGTCTGGCACCAGATTAGTGACCATTTGCAGTAGCTGAAAGATACTGCCGGTCGCCCAAGCTTGGGGTGAGCAAGCAACAGGGTATCGCACGGGACTATTATCGCCGTTACGCTCGTAGCCGCAAAACAGTTCTGGCGGACGTTGATAGGGTTGATGCTGGGTCATGTCGATTAATCCCTGGAAAATTTCTAAGGCTTGATCGACCAAACCGAGACTGCGTAACCCCATTGCAGTTAGCGCATTGTCGTGGGGCCAAATAGAGCCGATGTGATAGCCCATTGGATTGTAAGCGGGTGACAGACTGCTGAGAGTACGAATACCCCAACCGTTGAACATATCGGGAGCCCGCAGTCGTTCTGCTACGCTATAAGCTTTTTCTGGGGTGAGAATGCCAAGACTCAGACAGTGACCGGGATTGGAAGTAATGCTGTCAACGTGCTTACCTTCGCCATCCAGAGCTAAAGCGCAGAAACCTTCATCTTCCATCCAAAAATCGCGATTGAAACGGTTTTTCAACTCTCTGGCTTCATCTTGCCAGCGATCGGCCAAATCAATCCGCTTCCTCATTCTGGCAATTTCAGACAGACGCACTTTGGCAGCATAAACATAAGCTTGCACTTCGGACAGAGCGATCGGTCCATTTGCCTGCTGACCTTTACGATTGACAATACAATCTCCAGAATCTTTCCACCCCTGGTTGACTAAACCGCGTTGGGAACGAGAGGCGTAACTGAGGTAGCCACTTTCTTTACAGTTGCGATCGATCCAATCCATCGCCGCTAGTGCATTTGGCCACAAACGATCCAGCGTTTCCACGTCGGCAGTCCAAGCATAGTACTCTGCATAGAGCATTAACCACAGGGGTGTGGCGTCCACAGTGCCGTAATAAGGCGTGTGGGGCACCTCTTTGCAGCGAGCCATTTCCCCAAAGCGAATCTCGTGCAAGATTTTGCCATATTGCTCATCGCGCCAATCATCGTCTGTTTTACCTTGGTATTCGGATAGAATGTTGAGGGTTTCGCGAGCGATCGTGGGATTGAGCATCAAAGTTTGAGACGCCGCAATAATTGAGTCGCGCCCAAACAACGTGGAAAACCAAGGCACCCCAGCAGAAAGCGTTGAGTTCTTACCAAACGACTGCCGCAGCAAGTAAACATCCTGCTCACCACGCTCGATCGTCCGGTTAAATATGGCTTTGTCGGAACGAATTCGCGTAATTTGTTGAGCCCAATTTTGCTCCTCCATGTACTCAGCTGCCCTAGCTTGCGACAGGGTAGCAGGGATATTCAGCCGGGATGTCGGTCGGTTATTGGTAAACATCACAAGCCGATAACCCAATCTTTGGGTTTCGTGAGGCTCCATCTCTAGCTGCCAAATCGCCGTGTTACCCTTGAAAAAGTCTGGCGGACGATGATCGAAGTGGATGCGAGATTCTACGATCGAGCCATCCAAACCCTGATAAGCTAGCGTCAGATCTAGAGTTTCTTCTTGGGCTAGTTTTCCCTCAAGGACCGATCGCAAGGCTTGCCCCCGTTTTTCCCTCGCAAAGCCCCGGACTTCAAATAAATCGACAAAATCAGCATCAAAGCTAATGCTAAGTTCAAAGCTAACCGGGCTAGTACTGTAGTTAGTGATTTCTAATTCTGAAAACAGAGCCCCATTAAGCAGAAGTTCCCGCCGAATTCCCAGGGTGTCAGGTTTGAGACGATTTTCAATTTTGGGATTGGTACACAAAACCGAGAGCATAAACCCTTTATCGGCTGTGCTGTTGAGCAAAACAGGGGCTCGACCTTCTATCTGCAACTCCAGGCGACTCAGAAATCGGGTGTCGGTGCAGAACAGCCCCATACTGGCGTTCGCGTCATCTCTTAAATTGCAGGCGATGTTGCCCAGCGTATCGGTCACCAAAAACATATCGTCGTCTTTAATGGTGAGCGTCGGCTGGGGCTCATCATTCAGAACGCAAGGCCATTCTGGGATGGGCAGTTGATCTGCGGGGACAAAAGTTTTACCATCAAGTTCAATAATATCCGGTGTCATTCCAACAAATTTTCGCTCCATTGTAAGGTTTTCGCAGGCTATCTTAGGCTACTGGCGTTGCCGCTGTAACCAATACGGTTTAAGCACGTAGAAACCCTAAAGGTCTATAATGTTAAACCTTCAAAGCTCTTAATCAACAAGTTCAATTGACACTGCTCTCAATCTATTCATAACGAAAAATTCAGAGGTTTTGTGCCAAATTAAAATTTAAAATTTTTATTTTGAGATTAAGGGCTAGTGGTCAAAAATTAGACCCGATGGCAATAGTTCCCTTATCCCAATTTGCTGAGGATAAAGCGATCGCGTCCGGTAGCTTTGGCCTGGTAGAGCGCCTTATCAGCAGTATCGATTAACATTCTCGGCTCATAGTTGGGAAGGGGAATGATACAGGCAATACCCAAACTAAGGGTAACGTACTGACTAACTTCAGACTTGGGATGCTCAATTTTTATGGCTGCTACGTTAGCGCGGATCTCCTGCGCTACATGAATTGCACCTGCTTCAGGGCTGTTGGGCAAAATCACCGCAAATTCTTCGCCGCCGTAACGAGCCACCAAATCGCCAGCACGTTTGGCAGCGACCTGAATAGCCGCAGCAACCTGCTGCAAACATATATCTCCAGCTAGATGACCGTAACTATCGTTGAAACCTTTGAAAAAATCCACATCGCACAAAATCAACGACAACGATGCTTGCTCTCGTCCCATCCGCCGCCATTCGCGATCGAGGGTTTCATCAAAGCCGCGACGGTTCGCAACTTGAGTAAGGCCATCTAAGCAGGCAATCCGCCGTAACTCTTGATTCGCCGCTTCTAACTGTTTGTATAGTTGAGCTTGTTCGATTAAACGACGCACCCGCTGGCGCAGCACAGCCCAGTGAATCGGCTTAGTGATGTAGTCAGTAGCACCCACCTCAAAAGCTCTATCCACAGACTCGGCATCCTCTAAGCCGGTCACAATCAATACTGGTGTGGGACGCTCGCGGATCTCCCAAGGTGAATCTTGTTGGCCTGACCCTTTGCTGTATGATAGATTTTTTTCAGAATTGTCATTGTTCAATGATTGCAATTGGGCACAGCAAGTAAAACCATCCACGATCGGCATCATGGCATCTAGCAGCACCAGATCCGGTTTTATGCGCTGATAAGCATCTATTGCCTCCTGACCGTTAGTAGCTTCTACCACTCGGTATCCTTCTTTTTCTAGGGCTCGCCGCAGCAGAATTCGCATCATTTTTTCGTCATCGACGATCAGGATCAGAGGTGGTTCTGGTTGGCAGGGACCGTTGTTCATGGCTGGCATTTTTGGGGATCGACAGATTTTTCAGGATTGCTCTTATTAGGGCAAACTTCGGTTTTTGTCAATTGTCACTTGTCATCAGCCAATGGTTGCTTATCATTTACCAATGACTGATGACATATAAGTGGCTTCCTTAAACTTCCTCAGATCCTGACGGCGCTTTAAGCTCAATCCTTAAGTCAGAAAGTCCCAACAGTTTTTCAGAAGGCTGAGCTTCTTCAACCAGAGGTACGATCAGCGTTAACCCGCCTGGAACACACTCTACCTCAATAGGAGTGTTGCCGATAAGTTCACCATCAAGAACAACTTTCTGTGGCGGATCGGTGCTGATTTTAACTTTTCTTGTCCGTAGATAACCGATATCATCTCGCTCAGCTGCATTACCAGTAAGAGCGCTTTGGAGTAGGTGATAGGAGGCAGCGATCGCACCAGCTACATTGATTGGTGCCACTACTGTCACATCCAGGAGACCATCATCCACAACTAGACCGGCTGGCCCTTGAGCCAAAATCGATGTGGGCGGTGCTATGTTGGCTACTGTCACGGCAGCTGCCGTAACTGTGATAATTTTGTCCTCAATTTCAATCTCTGCTTCAAATCTTTCAAACTCTCTGAGCTGTTGTACTCCAGCTAAGAAGTAGGCTAGCATTCCAAAGCGATTTTTGGATTCTCGATCGGCTTTTTCCACCGTTTCCGCCTCAAACCCAACTCCAGCCAGTAAAACCATTGGTTTGCCGTTGCAGTAGGCCGCGTCGATCGTCTGCGTAGCACCCCCCAAAATTGTTTCGCAGGCTGCTTGAATTGTGTTTGGAATACCCAAAGCCGCAGCAAACGCATTGGCAGTGCCTCGCGAAATTACTCCTAAAGGAATATTCGTTCCTACTAAGGCAGCAGCGGCGGCTGAGATGGTGCCGTCACCACCAGAGACAATTACGGTTTCGACACCTCGTGCTAGAGCTTCCCCAGCCAAAGTACCTGCATCCACTTCCGGAGTAGTCAACAGAATTTCTAACTCAATCACAGGTTCCAAAATTTTCCTGATTTGAGCTAAATCTTGGTCTGGGTCGTTTTGACCGGCAACCGGATTAAATATCAGAACAGCAGAACGGGTCATATCAAAACGTCTAATCACTTTATTTATAGTTTGTCGCTTTTTCTCCCTGTTAGTGTAAGAAAAAAATAACTGAGGGAATCTGGCAATATGATATAATCTAGCGAATCCCTATTAGGTTTGACTTAGATCCTATCCGAAAAGTAGATTTAAGAGATTTTTAACCACAGATCAACACAAATGGCGAGAACATTTTGGTAATGCCACAACCCTTTCTTAGTATTTTTCGGATAGATTTTTATCGGCGCGAGCCTAGCTCATTACTATACATATTAGGGATTGAAGTACAAAGAACCCAAAATGCCAGACCCCATAATGTTCAAGCAGGATGCCTTTGTCGTCCTGGAACCAAACCAACCAGAGCAATTCCTCACGCCTTCAGAGTTGTTAGAAAAACTCAAAGGGATTTTGGCTCACCTACAGGATAATTTACCACCGGATTTGCAGAAATTTACATCCCTAGAGTCCCAAGCCCAACATTTGCTAGATACTTCTTGCGATCTGGATGTAGGCCCAGGGAAGTATCTCCAGTGGTATGCCGTGCGCTTGGAAAAGTAAAAAGGCCAGGGGCTAGAAAAGTCACTCATTCAAAAGTCACTCATTCAAAAGTCACTCATTCAAAAGAAAAAGGGGACAAGGAACGAAGTAATTGCCCGCTCACCCGCTCCCCCACTCCCCCACTCTCCCACTCTCCCACTCCCCTTTTTGACTTTTGACTTTTGACTTTTGACTTTTCTTAGCCTCTAGCCCCTAGCTCTGTCGCAATCAGGGCCAAGTCAATGCGATCGCTCTCGCGCTGGGTCAACTCAACTCGCACGCCAGGGCCAAAGAATTTTTCCATTTTCTCCTGCTTCTGTTGCCAAACTTCAAGGGGTATCTGCGGAGATTCAAATTCCAGCACCAAAGTGTAAGCACCTTCGACTTGTGTTTCTCGTATCCCCTCGATCGTAGGCCGTACTTCGTCTCTTGGGCTCAAACCTAGCTGAGATAGGGGTCTATCAAACTGCGTATCTTGACCGTAGCTATGGCGAGTCAGGTCTTTGCGGAGCTTGTTTTGTGTGATAGTAGCTTGCTGGTTTCGCAGTTCCAGCACATCTGGAGGCGTGGGTTGAGAAAATGGTATAGGCTTGAGTTCGTTCGCCTTGAGAGCTAGTCCTCCTAGCAAAAGAGGAAACCCGTAAAAAAAACCTACCAGATTCAGCGTGGCATTATCAGCGAAATAAGCCGCGAATCCGACTACGGTTAAAATGCTACCCACAGTTAAGCCCAATGTTGCCAGCGAAGTTTGACGTAACATATTGATTAGATAGTTGAATCAGCAATCCTTATTATTTTCTATGGATACGTCACAGGAAAAAGCTTGGGTTTGGGTATGCGCGATGGAAGTGCGTGCCTCTGTAGGCGGATGTAAATCTTAAGTGTGGGCTTAAACATGACGGCAGACGGAAACCAGAATGGCACTCAAGAGCGTACCCTACTAGAGCAGATTAACTCGCTCAAGCGGGAGGATGAAACGCTGTATAACATCCTAGCTGTAGATGTTTGGGCTCTAGCCAAGACTATGGATGAGTTTCAACCTGGGTTTTGGGCTGCCTTTATGAAAAATCGGGAGAAGGCGCTCAAGCGATTTATTGCTGAATCGGTTAAGAATAAGCATACAGATAGCGATCGGCCCCCTTTTCTGCGGTAAGGGCTGGTTTTAGCAACCAACTATACAATTCCAACAGATGCGATCTCTAATGTCAATTAAACTTGAAGTGTGAGTAAGCGAAAAATAAAAATGATGGAGCCAGAGACAATTAAAGAACGAATTTCCTTGATTGAAAGCAAACGCGAGGCTTTGTTACGGCTGTTAGAGCAACCAGACCTGGGCACTCTGAGAATTGATGTCAACCAGGCATTGGAGGAAATGGACGATCTGATCGAGGAGTTTAAAAGAACTTTTCCAGAAGCTGAAGCAAGTTAAGATCTTAGCTGTGCCTGGTTACTCTATTAAGCGTTAGGGGAATTCACTACTGCTGCCACTCCGGTGACCTAGTTCTTTGACTAGCTCGATCAGATCGTGAGTGGCTGCTTCTTTGCTGCAAAAGGCATCAACGCTTGCCTTCGGGTTCATGGCGGTTGCTTGTTGCTCCTCCACTGCTGAGTAAGCGATGATTTGAGCTTGGGGATAGATATTTTTGATGCAGCTAGAGGCACTCCAACCGTCCATGACCGGCATCTGCAAATCAAGAATGACGACATCAGGGTGGTAGTGTTCAACCATTCTAATGGCCTCTTGGCCGTTACAGGCCAAGCCAACCAGCTCGATATTCTTGTGGGTAGAAAGGGCAAACTTCAAGCTCAGCCGAGTGAGTTCATGATCGTCAACCACTAGGACTTTTAGACTAGAACTATCACAACAGGACAACATTACGACCTCAGATGCTTAGGAACTGTTAAAGGTACTTTAGTTTTAGCTTGCTGAGTGCTGTTTTTCATCTATCATTTGAGCTAGTCAATAAAATTGATTGGGCACTTAATCCCTTAAGCTTCTATCCAACTGTAATACAAAAACATAATTCTTAAGAAATACTTAGTGTAACAATACTTGAGTTTAAAATTCAGTCTCTTCAGTGAAATATCGGTCAATTTCAGATTATCCGCGAGGGAGGGCTTGTTTCTGCGTATATTCACTGATATTTTGCAGCCTAGATTTTTTTAGAAACGAATTCGCGATCGCTTAATCATGAAGAGGGAAAAGCTCTTCATTTATAGCAACCGATGAGTCAGTTAGGACGTTCTTAATCCCTGAAACCCTTGATTATAGAACCTTCTTCCCCACGCCCGTAGCTATATCTCTCTTCCCATCTTCCTATTTCCCCGCTCCCCGGCAAACCCGGACAAAAGCGGAAGTTTGAATTAGGCTAGACCACCTGAGTTGAGCGCCATTTCCATCAAAATCGTTTGTGCATTTTGCTCTCTGCCGTTGTCAGCCGGACGCCGTTGGATGTAATTGCCATCCGGCTGTAATTCCCAAGCTTTACGGTTATCTGCCAGCATAATTCCCAGGATTTCTTGTAAATCTTTGGCGAGATTTGTGTCTTCTACAGGTGCGATCGCTTCCACCCGTCGATCGAGGTTGCGAGTCATCCAATCGGCACTGCCAATATAGACTTCCTCTTGACCTGCATTATGAAAATAATAAATGCGAGAGTGTTCTAAAAATCGCCCCACAATGCTGATAACGCGGATATTTTCGCTCAAATCTGGGATTCCCGGACGCAGACAGCACATTCCGCGCACAATCAAATCGATTTGGACGCCCGCTCGCGAGGCTTCGTACAGTGTAGCAATAATTTTGGGATCGACCAAGGCATTCATTTTGGCGACAATGCGACCGGAACCACCTTTTTGGCAATGTTCTGCTTCTCGCAGGATCAGGGAAGTCATGCGATCGCGCAGATTCACTGGTGCTACCAACAGCTTACGGTAAGACCGTTGCCGAGAATAGCCAGTCAAATAATTAAACAGATCTGTAAGATCCGCCCCCAAATCTTCGCGACAACTTAAAATGCCCAGATCCGTATAAACACGGGCTGTCTTAGGATTGTAGTTGCCAGTGCCAATATGGACATAGCGGCGAATGCGATCGTCCTCTCGACGTACTACGAGTACTACTTTGGTGTGAGTCTTTAGACCTACCAAACCGTAGACCACATGAACCCCAGCTTGTTCTAGCTTGCGTGCCCAGAGAATATTGTTTTCTTCATCAAAACGAGCTTTCAGTTCTACCAATACCGCCACCTGCTTGCCATTTTCCGCCGCTGCAATCAAAGCATTGACGATCGGCGAATCTCCAGAAGTGCGGTAGAGAGTCATTTTAATCGCCAGCACATTTGCGTCATGTGCCGCCTGAGTAATGAAACGCTGTACCGTCCCCGCAAAAGAGTAATAGGGGTGGTGTAGCAGTAAATCCCCAGCGCGAATCACGCTGAAAAAATCTTCCCCTTCTTCTGTGTCCCGCTCGAAATGCTGCCCATCGGGTTCGACAATTCGTCGCAAGCGGGGAGGTACCACGGGACTCCACACAGGGTCTTTCAAATCCGGGGCTGATAATTCCATAAAAGACATTAAATCGCTCAGTCCCAGCAAACCCTCTATTTCATAGACATCATTTTGGTTTAAAGACAACTCCTGCATCAGCATCTTTAGCACTGGTTCGGAAGTGGTAGCTTGAATTTCCAGCCGCACCACCGATCGGCCCATCCGGCGTTTGCGAAGTTCCTGTTCTATAGCCAACAGGAGATCTTCTGCTTCATCCTCTTCCACCGCCAAATCAGCATTGCGAGTAATTCGGAAAGGGTGACATTCCTGAATATTCATGCCTGGGAACAAAGATGCCAGATTATGGGCCATTACTTGTTCTAGGGGAACTCCTGTCCAGATTGCCAATTTGTCCTGCAATTCATCTGGCAAGCGTAAAAACCGGGGCAACACTTTGGGAACTTTTACACGCGCAAAAAATTCCTCTCCCGTTTCTGGGTCTTGAATCACCACAGCCAGATTCAGACTTAGATTGGAGATGTAGGGAAAAGGATGGCTGGGATCGACCGCCAGGGGAGTAAGTACTGGAAAAATTTGCTCTTCAAAATATTTTTGCAGGTAAGTCCGCTGTTCCTGGTTCAAGTCTATGTAGTCCAGAATATTGACTCCATGCTTGACCAGCATGGGTCGCAATTGTTGCTCGAAATGCTGATGCTGTTCGGCCACCTGGGGGCGCAGTCGGTGGCTAATTCCATCCAGTTGTTCGCTTGGCGTCCGACCATCTGGTGACAGACGACTTACCTTTGCTTCCACCTGTTGCTTCAGCGCCGCGACGCGAACCATAAAGAACTCATCTATATTCGAGCTAAAAATCGCCATGAACTTAAGACGTTCCAGGAGAGGCGTTCGCGGATCGATCGCTTCACAGAGAACTCGGCGATTAAACTCTAACCAGCTCAATTCCCGACTGAAATAATATTGCGAGTCGTTGAGGTTGATGGCAGTGGTAGTCTTTTTGGTTTTAGCCATGATTTTGAGTGGGAACGAGGTAGTAGGTGGTAGGTAAAAGGTAATAGGTCGTAGGTCGTAGGGAACAGCTACCCATTGCCTATTATTCTCCTGAACCTTACTACTGATTACCCACTACCCATCATCCCATCTGTGCCGAATACTTCATCTTCGATGCCAATCCACCATTCCCCTAAATTGCTCAAGTCCCGATGAATGTCCGCCAGCTCGTTGGTATAGGCTTCGAGTGACAGGGTGGCGCGACGTTCTTGGAGTTTTTTGAGGCGGAGTTGCACCAGCAGCCACGGCTTTGAGATGCTGTCTGTTGCTTCGACGTAGTGGGCTAGTTCTTTGCTATCCATAAGTTAATTTTCACAAAATCTGAAAATATCAATAAAGACAGCCACAATTTTAGTCCTGGCTGTCTTCGTGTGTGTTTAAGCTCAGGTAAGACTTGGGTAAAGCCTACCCAACATTTGGTTTAAGCCGCTTTGACCATGTTTTCGGCGGCGAAGTCCCAGTTAACCAGGCTATCGAGGTAGGTGGAGATGAAGTCTGGGCGCTTATTCTGATAATCCAGATAGTAGGCGTGTTCCCAAACATCCAAAGTTAGCAGGGCAGTTTGGCCGTGGGCGAGCGGGTTTTCGGCGTTGGGAGTTTTGGTGACTTTCAGCGTCCCGTTGTCTAAGGCAAGCCAAGCCCAGCCGCTACCAAATTGGGTGGCGGCGGCGTTCTTGAATTCTTCCTTAAATTTGTCGAAGCTGCCGAAATCGGCGTCGATTTTTTCAGCTAATGCTCCGCTGGGAGTACCGCCACCGCCCGGTTTCATGGAACTCCAGAAGAAGGTGTGGTTCCAAACCTGCGCTGCGTTGTTGAATACACCGGCTTTGGATGAGTCTTTGAAGGTGGCTTTGATGATTTCTTCAAGGGACTTGTCGGCTAGTTCGGTGTTCTCGATCAGCTTGTTGAGGTTGTTGACGTAAGCAGCATGGTGCTTATCGTGATGGAAAGAGAAGGTGTTGGCCGACATATACGGCTCTAGGGCGTTATCAGCGTAAGGTAATTCGGGAAGTGTAAATGCCATCGTGTTCGATCCTCTGTGAGATATTTTGGTTTTAGACCTAATGCAAGTGCTAGCTTCACCAAACTCGGTAAATGGTTTGAAGTCCCCGGATTCATCCGTGGGGTCATACTCAGCACTCAGCACTTAGCACTCAGCACTACTGAACTAGAGGGCTAGGGGGTTCGCGCTCACCAGTTCGAGTTACAAAACTGGTGAATCCCAAAATAATGATAGAACTTTATATCGAAAGTCGAACATCTTGCCATCTGAAGGGCAATCTCTAGCCAAACACGCAGGCGTAGCACGTCACGGCTGGAATCAGGGTTTGGCTTTATGTCAAGCTGTTTTAGAACACAAGCGTTCTCATCCAAAAGACAACAAGCTTCATTGGTTAAAGATTAAGGACACAATGACTAATGATTAAAAAGGCCGATCGCGTTAAGGTCATCTTGTCGCAGACAGAGTATAGTCGAAACAGATCTACGCCTCTAACCCAACAATGAACCCCCATAAGCCGCGACACCTCGAAGCCTCTGGAGATAAAGCAGATAGGATTGCGTACAAGCAGACGTCTGCGAATGAAGAGCCAGAGCAAGAAGAGACTAATCAGGATCTGATGCACTCGCGAGAAATCATCTTAGACTATCTCCGGCTGCGGATGTGCGAGGAAGTGTTTCATTTTGCGATCGTCGAGCAAATTCAAGTCAAAGTAAAAGACAAGATCTCCACAGCACTGCGTTCCCTAAATCTAGATATAGAGAGTGCCAGCACCGTCAAGCGGCAAGTTGATGAAACATTTGATGTTGAGTATCAGATAGGAGAATCCCCTAATTCTAAAAATCTTGTGCTGTTCCGCATTCAGATTCGTTTAATGAAATTACCTATTCAATTCACTTACGTCACGATTAATCAAATTATTGACTGCATTGAAACCTTTTTGAGTCCTGGCGATAAAGACGCCGTTTGGCAACCGACGGTTGAAGATCGCATTGTATATATGAAATGGGATAAAAAGGCAAAACCGATACCAGTGCTGGTGCTGGAACAATCAGAGAAAGTACCGTTTGGTCTAGAGTAAACTAGCCCGTTTTTAATTTTAAATGGCTGATTAAAAGTGAAAAACTCCGCCAATATTAACTTATTTACTAGATGATTATAAATAAACACGGTAAAAGCGGGGTTAGAGCTTTCGCTAATAACGCAAAATTACTACAAAAGTCGCCTGAAACCACTAAATTTTAAATTGTTTATGCCCACCTACTAAACCAATGCCAAAGCAACTACCTTCCAGAGATAAGCAATTAATTCACTGGCGTTTATGGCTAGCAGTTTGGTCGGGATTTTCCATTTTCGGTGCTGTCTTTTGTATCTTATGTCCCAGTAAGGCGGCGAGTGGGGTTGTTTCGCTACCAGCTATCGAAGCCGCAGCAGAGGCCCAGTTGCCTTACCGCGTAGTGGACGAATTGGCGCAGAATCTTCCTACACTACCGCCGAATCCGCAACCCAATCCGAATACCGATCGCTTTTTGCAACCAGCACCGACGCCCCTACCTACCACCCCTGAAGAACAGCGTCCCGTTTTAGAGACCCCAACGCCGCAAACATCACCAGATGCTGCCCCAGTCAGGTTTCCGATTCGGAAAATCGAGGTTGTCGGCAGCACCATCTTAACTCCAGATGAGATTAACGCTATTACCAAGCCTTTTGAGGGACGGGAAGTTACCTTGTCAGAACTGAGGAACCTTGCTGATGCTATCACTAAGCTTTATATCGATCGCGGCTACATTACATCAAGAGCAGTTCTGACAGATCAAACCGTTACTGATGGTGTCGTGCAAATTCGGGTCATCGAAGGTAGCCTAGAACGGATTCAGATCGAAGGTACGCGACGCCTAAAACCGTCTTATGTCCGCAGTCGGGTGCGACTGGGAGTCAGTACGCCCCTAAATACCAATCAGCTAGAAGATCGACTCAGGCTGCTGCGCGTTAATCCTCTATTTGAAAATGTGGAAGCGAGTTTGCGAGCTGGAAGCGAGTTGGGTAAGAGTATTCTTGTCGTTCGCGTTACTGAGGCTGACTCTTTTGACAGTAACTTTAGTATTGACAATTACTCTACACCTAGCGTGGGTTCGGAACGATTGGGTGTTAATCTCCGCTATCGTAATATTACTGGCTTTGGGGATGAAGTTGCTGCCTATTATTACCGTTCGACCACAGGAGGTTCTAATGCTTTGGATTTAACTTATAGCGTTCCGCTCAATGCCACGGACGGCACTCTGCAACTGAGAGCTTCACCGAGTTTCTACGAAATCACCCAACCACCTTTCAGTAGGTTCGATATTCGGGGTGAATCCAGTCTTTATGAAGTTAGTTTCCGCCAACCGCTGATTCGATCGCCTCGCCAAGAATTTGCCCTATCAGTTGGCTTTAGCCGTCGGGAAAGTCAGACATTTCTTGGCGGTGAGCCAACACCTTTTGGTGCAGGGCCAGATGAAGAAGGTAGGAGCCGCACTAGCGTAATTAACTTTCAGCAGGAATATATTCGTCGGGATCTACAGGGAGCGACTGCATTGCGATCGCAATTTAGTCTCGGTACCGGCTTACTTGACGCTACTATCAATCCCGAACCAGTTCCAGACGGGCGTTTCTTCAGTTGGCTCGGTCAGGTGCAGCGCGTTCAACGCATCAGTAAGGATAATTTGCTGATTATACAGGGAGATGTGCAACTGACACCGAATAGCTTACTCTCCTCCCAACAGTTTGCGATCGGCGGCGGTCAATCATTGCGAGGTTATCGACAAAATATTCGTGCAGGTGATAATGGCTTCAGGTTATCAGTAGAAGATCGCTTTACCTTGGAGCGGGGTAAAGATGGTTTGCCAGTTTTTCAACTAGCACCGTTTATTGATGTGGGAACAGTCTGGAATCAGCCGGATAATCCGAACATAATAACAGGTCAAAGATTTTTAGCTGGCGCAGGTATGGGGTTATTGTGGCAGCCAGTTCCTCAGTTCAATTTGCGAATTGACTACGCACTGCCGCTAATTGGGATCGGCGATAAAGGCGATAACGCTCAAGACAGTGGTTTTTACTTCCGTGTTATTTATCAACCATAGTAGCTCAAGTTGCTATTTAGGTACGTTGTTGCGCTTTAGCGCTCTTTGAGCGCTAAAGCGCAACAACGTACCTGGGAATGAGTTCTTGGAGGCTTTGCCTCCTACTCAGAGGCAGAGCCTTCAGGGGGCGACAGCGAGGCCAAAACGATTGCTGGATAAGGATTATAGCTTGGCTTTTAACGAAGTTCCTGACAACGTTCAAAATAAATTTTAGCAACGCGATCGCCCTGATTCTGATGCCAACAATCTGCAAACAGCCGCGCCGCTTCAGCTAACTTCCCTTCCGAATAAATTGCCAAAGCTTCGGCAAACAATTCCAGCGTAGCTAACTTGCCCTCTTTAATTTCTAGCGGATCGCAATCAAACACCTCATCAAGGTCACATAACAGCCATTCCATCAATCATAGCTGACTGAATAATTGTATAAGCATCTACCCAAGCTTTTTCAGTTTCAGGTGTCCACTCTAAACCCATCTGCGCCTTCAGGGCTTGAATGAGTGCATTGGCAACAATAGGATAATGTTCTACTAAAACGCCATATTTGGCATGAGTTGCACCTAATCCTTTAGCAAAAACATTAATTAACTTAGGTTTTCGTAAATTTTCAATAATTATTTCTAAGCTTTGCCAAAGCTTTTCTTTTTGCTGTTCCATTTTTGTATTTATGAAAAGAGCTTTAATCTGATCAGAATCATTAAACAGTATTTCATAAAAGTCACTTACAAATTCCTCAGATTGAAGTTTAACTAATGCTAAAGTTCTCTCTAATAGCTCGATGTTTAAAGTGATAGTTTTTTTTTCACACCAGTCCAAATAAATTTGGGCAACTTGATCCGAAGGGCAGAGGTTTAAACATTGAGCAAATAATTCTGTTGCTTCGATAAATTTCTGTTGTCGATATAATATCAAACCTTGAGAAAATAAATCTTTTGTTGCTAATTTCCCTCGCTTTGTTTCAGGAATATCTGCATCAAAAACTTCATAAATTGTAGATAAGTCTACTTTTCCCTTAACACTAATTTCAGCGATCATGCGAATAGCATAGTTGCTAGGATTAGTTAACTTATTAAAAGTCTGCTGTGTAATCAGTAAAGCAACACCATAATTTTTTGTTAATCCTTCCACACGAGAAGCTAAATTCACCGCATCACTAATTACCGTCGTATTCATGCGATTTTGCCCGCCCACCGTGCCTAACATCAAATTCCCAGTATTAATGCCAATGCCAATCTTAATCGGGGCATCACCAGAATTAACCCGCTCTTGATTGTATACTTGAAGTTGATGCAGCATGGCAATACTGGCGTTTACTGCATTATCAGCATTACCGCTGAATAGTGCCATAATCGCATCACCAATATATTTATCAATAAAGCCATTATTTTCAATGATCGCAGATTCCATCCGAGATAAATAAGCATTAATAAACTGAAAATTATCCTCCGGCGTCATAGTTTCCGACAGCGTGGTGAAGTCACGAATATCAGAAAATAGCACCGACATTTCTAACTGCACTTGGTCGCCCAATTTCACATCAATAATGCTTGATTTGTCTAAAAAATGGAGGAACTGATTGGGGACGAAGCGCTCGTAAGCTTTGTTGAGTTGAAATAGTTCATTGGTGAACCGGATCTGCTCTGTTTCGGCTTTTTTGCGCTCTGTTATATCTTGAAAAGCTGCTATGCCGTAGGCAATATTGTCTTTTTCATCATAGATGGGAGTACCCCAAGCCTCGATCGGAATAATCTTGTCGCCTTGGTGGATTTCCAGATCGTCAGCGGTTGCACTTTCGCCCCTCAACGCCCGCACAAGAGGCAATTGGGCCGAGGGATATTCCTGCTTTGTTCCAGCTTGATAGATTTGATAAACCTCTGGTATTTGCTCGCTGGTGACTTCAGGAATAACTCCTTTACCTAATAATTGAATAGCAGCGCGATTAATATAGTAAATTTTGCCAGAAGCATCCAGCACTGATATCCCTACCGGAATTGCTTCTAAAAATTGAGTGAGTCTGTTCTCACTTTCGCGGACTTCTGTATAAAGCTTAGAATTTTGAATCGAGATCGCCGCCTGTCCAGATAACACTTTTAATAGTTCCACTCTTTCTGGTGTAAAAGCTCCGGCAGTCAGATTGTTTTCTAGGTAAACAATACTGACGATTTGAGATTGGTTAATCAGCGGAACGCATAAAATTGATTTGGTCTGATTCTTTTGGAGGTAGGGGTCGTTGGTAAATTGTCCCGATCGAACCGCATCATCTAATACCACACTTTCTTGAGTTCGAGCCACATAATTTACAATCGAGGAGGAAATTTCTTGACAGTTCTCAACGGGGATTGACTGCAAAACGGTGACGAGTTCAGAATTTATTGTCCCTTCAGCTTCAATTAACAGCGTTCCTTGGCTGGACAAAATCAGATAGCCTCGTTGCGCCCCTGCATTTTCCATCAAAATTTTCATCAAGCTAGACAGTAGCTTATCTAGGATAATTTCTCCAGAAATTGCCTGAGAAGCTTTTATCACCGTGGTGATATCTAGATTACTACCCGAAGCAGTGGCAGTCACTGTTACGGTAGTTTTAGTGTTTTTTCTTCCTACTAAAATTGCTGACAGTAACTGGGGATATCGCGTTTCTAAATCTGTTACCTTAGCAGTGGCTCCCCATTGAACATAACGATAATACGCCTCAATTATGTATATTTGAGCAATTTTTTCTTTACCCCATTCTAGGTAAAATTTTGCTGCTAGTTCATTAGCTAGTGCTTCTTCGTTGAGGAATTGATTTTCTTTGGCGAGGGAGATAGCGCGATCGTACATTTCAATCGCCTCGGCTTTATTACCCAAAACTCGATGTTTTTCGGCCTCAACCAAATACCATTTATGCAGATGATTCATGGGAGCATTTTTGGCCCACTGTTGCAGAGTCGTTTGATGGGTTTCCACTAAGCCAAGAATTTCAGCTTGCTCGGTTTCTGGCTGTGTAGGGAAAAGTGCCAAATTCGTCAGGGCGGCATAGAAATGGAAAATGGGAACAAACACCATTCCCAATACTGCCATTAAATACTGTTTGGCTTGGGTAATGTAGCCTACAGCAGCGGTGTAGTTGCCCCATAAGTAGGCAAACAGCAGTTTGTAAATGTAGACAAAAGCGATCGCCGTCAATTCATTATTCTGATAGTGCTTAGGAAGCATCACTGTTTCATCGTAGGCAGTTCCCATTAAGCAATCCGGTTGACTAACGGCTTCAGTCAAGTTCTGCACCGTTTGCCGTGCCATATCCAAAAAATCCTGAGCAGAATAGTGCTTCACCAGAGCCAAGGTAGCACTGTAATCTGCTAGTGCTGGTTCCCAAGCCTCTAGTTCTACCCCACCCAAAAAGTTGCAGTGAAAGTAATTGATTATGCTGTAGCCAGCGTATAGAAAGTCGCCAGTTTCCATGCCAGCTAGATAGCCACTTTTCAGAGTCAGTATCGCTGCCCTCATAGCTTCCTGACGGTGCTGAATCCAACCACCAAACATAACTAAAATGATGGACTTGAATTCGGGCACATTAAACCGTTCGAGCAAATTTAGTGCCAATATACCAAAAGCATAGCCAGTTTCTATTTCTCCTAAAAAAGCACACAACACCAGGCCGTGCATCCCATATCCCACGCTTGATGCGGGTGCATTCCCAAAGGAGAGCGATAAACTAACCATCGTGGAGCTAAGCAGGGGCAGCAAACCGGGCATTCCTATGAAAATCGGTGCCGGTAACATTCTTAACAGTTGCATGGCTGCTTGAGTCTGGGGATTTGTCATCAAAGGCAGATCCGCCAGTTCATCAATCTGTTTCTCGTGGAGCTGGCTGTTCAGGGTTTGTAGCGCTTTGCCGATCAAGGCTCCGTCAGGTTCGGTGGGGAAATCGATTCCCAATAGTCGCAGGGCCTCTCTACCGACTGCGATCGCCTCCAACATCTTGCCCTGGGCTGTCTGGGCGGCAATTGAAATTTCGTAAATTTTAACTTTGTCTAAAATCGTCTGAGCATTCTGCAATACCTGTGCTGCCATCTGTTCCATAACCTCAAAGTCACTATTTAAATAAGCAACTTCTGTAGCCGCAACATAAAGATTCAGGGTCAACTCATACTGACTTTGCCAGCAGTTGGCCCTCAGTAGCTCAATCCCTGTTTGCAGATAGATATTTGCCGCAGCGTAGGCGGTAGAACTTCTTGCCTTACCTCCCGCTTCTAAGTTGAGTTGGGCTAAGGCTTCTCGTTCGCTTAATTGATTGATTAACTCAATTCCTTGATTTAAATGCCCCACAATATCAAATAGTTTTTCCTCTCTTTCTATGTCCGAATATTTTTGTAGCAGTAACTGTCCAATTTTGAGATGAATGGCTTGTTTTTGGTTTTCGGGTATTAGGGAATAAGCCGCTTGCTGGACGCGATCGTGCAGGAACTTATAAATTGGGTTAGTAACATAATTAGTAGGCGATTGAGCATCTATTTGAATAAAATTATAGCCTTCTGTAATAGGTAAAATAAGTCCTTCTTGCAAAGCTTTCCACAATGCTGATGCCGTTGGTTCTGGTAATTCTTCGTTGACTATTGCCAATGTATCTAAATCAAACTGCGCCCCAATGCAAGCCGCCAACTTGAGAACATCCTGAGTTTCTCTGGGCAACTTCTGTAATTGCCCTGCCATAAACTCCACCACATCCGAGGCATCGGCAAATTTAACTTGATCAATATCGCACTGCCAATGCCGTAGATTCCAGTCAAAGCTAATTTGACCATTTTCATACAACGATTTGAGGAATTGAGTAGAGAAAAAGGGATTACCTTTGGTTTTTTGATAAACCAATTCTGTTAAAGGTTGAGCCAAGGATAAATCGCAAATCAGCGTATCTGCCACCAACTGATTCAGATATCCTTGGCTCAACGGTTGCAGCGTAATCGTATTCACCACTGCCCCAGACTTCACAATCTCATCGATCGTCAACATAAACGGATGAGTAGGGGATACTTCATTATCTCGATAAGCACCCAATACTAACAGATGTCCCGTATCCTGCATCAACACTTGTAATAACTTCAAAGATGCTGAATCCGCCCACTGCAAATCGTCCAAAAATATCACTAAGGGATGTTCTGCTTGGGTAAATACTTGCACAAATTTCTGCATCAGCAAATTGAAGCGATTTTGGGCGGCACTCCCTGACAATTCTAGTGCTGGAGGTTGAGTGCCAATGATACGTTCTAATTCGGGAATTACCTCAATCAGCACTTGCTCACTCTCGCCTACTGCTTTGAGAATCAGGGTTTTCCATGTTTGTAATTGAGCATCACTTTCTGATAATAATTGCCCCATTAATTCCCGAAATGCTTGCACAAATGCACTGAAGGGAATATTGCGTTGAAATTGGTCGTATTTGCCTTTAATAAAATAGCCACGCTGTCTGGCTATCGGCTTGTGGACTTCGTTCACTATGGCGGTTTTACCAATTCCCGAAAAGCCAGCTACCAGCATCATTTCGGCGCTACCTGTACTGACTCGTTCAAATGCAGCTAATAGATTAAAAACTTCAGTTTCTCTGCCGTATAACTTTTCGGGAATCAGGAAACGGTCTGTAATATCCCGCGTTCCCAAGGCAAATTCTTCTATGCTATCGGTTGCTTGTAATTGAACCAGACACATTTCTAAATCCTGCTTGATTCCCCAGGCTGTTTGATAGCGGTTTTCGGCATTCTTCGCCATCAATTTACTGATAATTTGGGAGACAATTACGGGAATTTCTGGCTCGATTTCGTGGGGAGGAACTGACTGCCTAGCAATATGGCAGTGAACTAGCTCTAAAGTATCTTCTGTCTCAAAAGGCAGTTTTCCTGTGAGTAATTCATAAAAAGTAACGCCGAGGGAGTAAAAATCAGTACGGTAATCGAGAGTGCGATTCATCCTGCCAGTTTGTTCCGGCGAGATGTAAGCGAGAGTTCCTTCAAGAACTCCGGGGTTTTTCAGTATCGGTGTTTCTCGGCTTAGTTGAGTGGAAATGCCAAAATCAATAATTTTTAATTGTTCCGTTTCCGGGTTGTAAACAATATTAGAAGGGTTAATATCTTTGTGGATGACGTTGGCGCGGTGAATTTGACTTAATGTGTCGGTTGCAGCTATGGCGATATGCAAAAATTCTTCTAAAGTGAACTGGCGTTGCTGCATCCATATTTTCAAGGATTCGCCACCAAAGTCCTCTACAAACATCACGAGGCTGTTTTGGTATTTTTGCAAGTCATAAACCTGCACGACTCCTGGCTCTTTTAGCTCTTGGGTGATGCGGTATTCGGTGCGGTAGCGCACTAATTCTTGAGGTGTGGGGTAGCTTTCTTTGAGCAGTTTGAGGATAATCGGCTGGTTATCGGCTTCCCGAATGGCCCGGTAAACTAGGGAGTTGGCACTTTCATAGATTTGGGCTTGAACGGAAACGCCGGGAATGTTAAGCATATTTAATTTCTATGGTTTAAATTAGCTTAAATAATTCTGAAGGTAGATGCAATATGGATAAATAAAGTATTGTTTAATTTTAAGATAATCCCTGGGTTAAGGGTTTGACAAGGCGCTTGAAACTCTTTTGGAATTTGAACAAAAATTGTTGACTGGGAAGGCAAGGGAGATTCCCGTTGTCTTATGCCCCATGCCCCATACCCTGAGAGTGCGTCTCCTTCGTTACACTGGATTTGGGGGCATATTTTTTCACATCCCCAACGCTAAGGCGGGTAATAGCAGCAGGAAAAGGGCGATCGCATTATGAAAAATTCCTCAATCCAAAAATGGATCGGGCAAGCACCCAAAAAAGGTTTGGCAGGAACTTTTGCCATGACGGCTAGTTGGTTGATTTTGCAGAGTGTTTTGCTAGGAAGTACCCCACTCCCGGCTTCTGCTCAGCAGCAACCATCCCTGACTTATAGTGAGTTGCTCAAGAAGATAGATACTGGCGAAGTCACGAAAGTTGAAATTGACCCAACCCAAAACGTTGCCAAAGTTACTTTAAAGGATAAAAAGCAAGGCACGTCGCTGGTACAGGTGAATCTATTTGCCAAATACCCGGAGCTAATTTCCAAACTGCGATCGAAGCGAATTGACTTTGCAGAACAGGCATCTGCCGATCGCACGGCTGCTTTGGGGTTTGTGGTCAATCTACTCTTGATAATGCTGTTAATCTCAGGATTGCTAATGATTTTGCGGAGATCTGCCAATGCTTCCAACCAAGCGATGAGCTTTGGCAAATCCCGCGCTCGCTTCCAGATGGAAGCCAAAACCGGCATCAAATTCGACGATGTTGCTGGCATCGAAGAAGCTAAAGAAGAACTCGCTGAAGTCGTCACTTTCCTCAAACAGCCCGAACGTTTCAGCGCTATTGGCGCTCGAATTCCCAAAGGAGTGCTGCTGATTGGCGCTCCGGGAACTGGCAAAACTATGCTAGCCAAAGCCATTGCTGGTGAAGCTGGCGTTCCTTTCTTCAGCATTTCCGGTTCCGAATTTGTGGAGATGTTCGTGGGAGTGGGTGCTTCCCGCGTGCGCGACTTGTTCAAAAAAGCGAAAGAAAACGCTCCTTGTCTGGTATTTATCGATGAAATTGACGCTGTTGGGCGTCAGCGGGGTACGGGCATCGGCGGCGGTAATGACGAAAGAGAACAGACTCTCAATCAGCTGCTGACGGAAATGGACGGCTTTGAAGGCAACAACGGTATTATTATCATCGCTGCTACTAACCGTCCCGATGTTCTCGACTCGGCTTTATTGCGTCCGGGAAGATTCGATCGCCAAGTGATTGTCGATTCCCCCGATCTCAAAGGGCGTTTGGAAATTTTGAAGGTTCATGCCCGCAACAAGAAAATCGCCCCGGAAGTTTCTCTGGAAGCTGTTGCCCGCCGCACGCCGGGATTTACTGGTGCTGATTTGGCTAATTTGCTCAACGAAGCGGCAATTCTCACCGCTCGTCGGCGTAAAGAAGCTATTACTATGCTGGAAATCAACGACGCCGTTGACCGGGTTGTTGCTGGTATGGAACGGACGCCCCTGGTAGACAGCAGTAAGAAACGCTTGATTGCATATCACGAAGTCGGTCACGCGGTCGTGGGGACTCTGCTTGCCCAGCATGACCTTTTGGAGAAAGTCACTATTCTGCCTCGCGGACGAGCCCTGGGTCTAACTTGGTTTAGCCCCGGTGAGGAGTTGGGTTTGGAGTCAAAGTCTCAGCTGCTAGCTGATATTACGGCAACTTTGGGCGGGCGAGCGGCTGAGGAAGTGATTTTTGGTGAGACGGAAATCACTACTGGAGCGGGGAATGACTTGGCGGTGGTGACTTCGCGAGCTAGGCAGATGGTGACTCGCTTCGGGATGTCGGATTTGGGGCCAATGGCTCTGGAAAGTCAGAACAATGAGGTGTTTTTGGGCCGCGACTTTACGGCCCGATCGGAGTATTCGGAGGCAATAGCAGCTCGCATTGATGCTCAGGTGCGATCGATTGTTGACCATTGCTACACCCAAGCAAAACGGATCGTTCAGGAAAATCGCACTTTGATCGATCGCTTGGTGGATTTGCTAATCGACCAAGAAACGATCGACGGCGACCAATTCCGTAAAATTGTTGCTGAATATACTCCGCTGCCTCAGCAATAGGGAGTGGGGGAGTGGGAGAGTGGGGGAGTGGGGGAGTGGGGGAGTGGGGGAGTGGGAGAGTGGGAGAGTGGGGGAGAGAATCACCAGTGCCCAATTCCCAATTTCCAATTTCCTCTTCCCTCTTCCCTAGCCCCTAGTCCCTAGCCCCTAGCCCCTAGCTAGCCCCTAGTTCTGTTGCCGATACATTGCCTGGAGAACTAAGCCGGGATCGACATAGGTGTTATCGTACTTTAACGCCCAGTGCAGGTGAGGGCCTGTGGTTCTTCCGGTTGTTCCGACTCGACCAATGCGGATACCGGCTCTGATGTACTGTCCTTCCCATATTTGGAGGCCACTTTCGGGATCGTTGAGGTAACGTCCCTGCGGTGAGTTGGCAGCACGCCCTTTCATGTGGCAATAAATATGTTGCCACTCGCCCGATTTAATCACAAGTTTAGTTCCGCAAAGGCGATCGTTCGCAACTTCCACAACTTCACCGTTTGACCAACTGCGGATATAACTACCTGCTGGAGCTGCGATATCTATACCGCGATGAAATCCCCAACCGGCAGAACCATCTGGATTTAATCGATACCCATAGGCAGAAGAATAGCGTTGAAAGTTTTCGACTGGGAAAGACGTCCCTCGCCAGCTACTTCGCATTACATTATCTGTAATTTCCAAGGCTTTGGCTTTCTCTGCTTGGAATCCCAAAGTAAGAAATGTTACCAAACCCAAAGCTACAAAAAGTAGGGTTATGCTAAAACGAGCTAGCCGCTTGCGCTTTTTCTTCAGCCGCTTCGAGTTTTGCTGTGTGCGTTCACGCCTAAACAACCAAATGAAATTAAGCATATTTGTGCCACGCTAAGAAGCGTGTTGTGAGAGCGAAAGTTTTACCGCAGTATTTTAGCTTGGTTGCTCTACGCTAATCTCGTTTCGGTTGATTACGTTTCGTTAAAGCGGAATGGGAGAGGGTGAGGAAATTTAAGCTTAATTTTATGTTTATGTCTGTCTTTAGCAATACACTTTATCAAACAAAATATCTACCTTAAGATAGAAATAACTTTAGACTAGATCTTGCATCTGCGCCACAGCCCGCCTGCGATTTGAATCGCAGGCGGGCTGGATATGACTACTTCACTGCTGTTTCAGCCATTCCGGGGAAACAAACTTTTGTACCGCCCAAACCGCAATACCCACCCGGATTTTTCGCCAGATATTGCTGATGGTAACCTTCGGCGTAGTAGAACTCAGGCGCATCAATTATCTCAGTTGTAATCTCCCCATAATTTGATGCCTTGAGCGCTTGCTGATAGGCGTCTCGCGATGCTTCAGCCAGCTTTTTCTGGTTCTGGGAGTAAACATAAATACCCGAACGGTACTGAGTGCCAGCGTCATTACCCTGACGCATACCTTGGGTAGGATTGTGGCTTTCCCAGAAAGTCTTCAAAAGTTGTTCGTAACTGATAACTTTGGGGTCAAAAACAACGAGAAAGACTTCATTATGACCCGTCATTCCCGAACATACCTCTTGGTAAGTGGGGTTGGGTGTCACCCCCGCAGCATAACCGACTGCGGTAGTGTAAACTCCGTCCAACTGCCAGAATTTGCGTTCTGCGCCCCAGAAACACCCCATCCCAAACATTGCAGTTTCCATTCCAGCCGGAAAGGGAGGTTTGAGGGTATTGCCGTTAACATAGTGTTTGGAGGGGACTGGCATGGTTTCTGCACGTCCCGGCAAAGCTTGTTCTGGTGTAGGTAAGGTCGCCTTTTTGCCAATTCCGAATAGTCCCATTATTTTTGACTCTGATTTTTGATAGAAATACGTTACATTATTTAATATAACGCTGACAGACAGGCGATCGCACTTTGTTTAAGCCCAAGTTGCAGACAAGCTGAGATTGTAGTAGGTAAATATCTTCAGTGTCGCTTGTGCAAAATATATATATATCAGGACGGACGTTATTGACTAATGATATATGATATCAACACGGTATACACATAGTGGTTATAAATAGCCAATACAGCACTCGTACTCGCAAAGTACGTAAGTTCTGTAAGTAAACACAAATACTGACAACTCAAAGAAAAGAACCAGCAAGCATGGTTAACCGCACCCAAGAAAAACAAATCGAACAAGCGATCGCTCTCTTACAGCAAGCTCTAGAAGTCGATGAAGGCAGAAACGATGTTGAAGGTAAGGCAGAGAAATTGCACCATCTGGCACTTCTCAAAGCCAATCAGGGTAAAATCGAGGAAGCGATCGCTCTTTACGAGCAATGTCAGAAAATCTACGAGCGGATCGGCGACACGGAGGGTATAGCCACAATTTTATACCAGGTAGCGACCCTGAAAGCCAACCAGGGACATTTTAAGGAAGCCATCCGTTTGTTCGAGCGATCGCTGAAACTGGCGAAAAGTATTGGCGATGAGGAGACGCAGGCGCAAACACTGCATTCGCTGGCAATGATTAAAGCCAATCAGGGACAAGTTAAGGATGCGATCGCCCTTTGTCAGCAGTCGATTGAGCTAAAAGAAAGTATAAACGATATCCAGGGTAAGGCAGCGACATTGCACCAGCTGGCGATTCTCAAAGCAAATCAGGGAGAAGTTAAGGATGCGATCGCCCTATTTCAGGAGTCCCTATCCCTCAAAGAAAGCGTCAACGATATCCAGGGTAAAAGCGCCACATTGCACTGTCTAGCCGTTATATATGCTCATCACGGACAATTAGAGGAAGCAAGCGACTTATATCAGCAATCTTTGGCCATCAAAGAAGGCATTGGCGATATCCAAGGTAAAGTCGCCACATTGCATCAGTTGGGCGAACTATACAAACAGCTAGGTAGAATTGAGGAGGCGATCGCTTTTTATCAACAATCCCTAGAACTCAAAGAACAAAGCGACGATATCGAAGGGAAAGCCACAACAATGGGAATGTTAGGACAATTGTTAGCCACCCAGGGAGATTTTACGACAGCACTTGTATATTTACGCCAAACCTTAGAAATATTCGAGCAAATTCAATCTCCCAACGCAAAAACAGTTAAGGAGATTATAGCTGAGGTGCGGCAAATGCAATCTCATCAGTCATTGTAGAGTAAGTTGCAACGCACCAAAAGCTGTACCGGGGAAATCAGTAAATAATCCATCCACACCGAGATTGAAAAACTGCACATATTCCGCTTCTGGATTGTGATTGTAGTCTGGCGCTAAGTACTGCGCTTCATTGCGAAACGTATATGGATGCACCAACAAACCCACCGCATGAGCATTCTGAATTAAAGATGTTGGCTGCAACAATATCCCGTTTTCATCCACAGGAACTATCATCCGTTTATCCGGCCCTATTCCGTCAGCATATTCAGCGATTTTGGCTAATTCATCGGGGGAAGTCATATCTTTATAAGTGCGAAAATCGTTTGTAATTGCCAAATCATAAGGCTTCCCGGTATTACTGAGTAACTGGATTAGCGGCAAATTTGTCATTTTATCCAGTTGTTTGAGATTTGTCGTTTCAAATGACTGAATGAAAATGCGATCGTCAGCTTTGTTATATCCGTTGGCGTGGAGGATTTCAACTAAAGGTTCCTCCAGAGATAAACCAATAGCATCAAAAAAAGTCGGGTGTTTTGTTTCTGGGTAAATACCAATAGTGCGTCCTGTTTCGTCACTTTTGCACTTAGCTAAATCGATGATTTCTTGGAAAGTGGGAATGGGAAATTGGCCGTCAAAGGCCCGATCGCGAAATGGTAGCCGTTCTTTAGCGCGTAGCGTCTTAATTTCAGCTAAAGTAAAGTCTTCAGCGAACCAGCCACTTACTGTTTGTCCATCAATAATTTTAGTAGTTTTTCGGTTGACAAACTCTGGATGTTCAGCTATATTAGTAGTGCCAGATATTTCATTTTCGTGACGAGCAATTAGCACCCCATCTTTAGTCGAAACTAAATCTGGTTCGATAAAATCAGCGCCCAAATCAATGGCTAATTCATAAGCAGCTAAAGTATGTTCTGGACGCAAACCGCTTGCGCCTCGGTGGGCAATAATTATCGGACGCAGTAAAGTACTCATGCCTTTTGTTAAGACTGATTTTCTGCGGCTTTTCTTACAGTTTCCTCATCAAATTGTAAGCGGACTGAAACTTCCTGAACGCTTAATCCCAGTTCCAGTAGCAAAGGCACCATTTCTAATTTAGTTTGTAGCTTTCCTCGTTCAATCCCTTGTTCAATCCCTTGTTCAATCCCTTGTTCAATCCCTTGTTCAATCCCTTCTTCTTTGGCTTCTTGATAAACTCTGGTTTGTCTGAGTAAATCTAGTCCTAGCATGGCTTCTATTTCCTCGCGGCGTAGATTGGGAAGTTTATAGAGAACTATCGTTCCTATAGATTCTATCACTTTTTGCAGGATAATGTCATCTGTCAATTCTACTCTGGCTTTGTTTATTAACTGTTGAGCGCATTAACTCAAAGAATATGTTGGGAAATTCTTTGAAAAGTTGATAAAAAATGGTATCTGTTTTCACTTTTTCTTTCTATTTGTTATTCAGCGGAAACCCAATAGTCGCAGAAAAGGCACAAAGAGATAATAGCTGATACCTAACCAGAAGCCAAGGATGATGCCCAACAGACTGAAAAAGGCGATACAGAAACCAAAATTAGTCCAATTTAGGGTAGTGAAAAAGGCATCAGAAAAACCAAAAATAGCAGTTACCGGCAAAAACTTGATGGTGAGGGTGACCAAACCGACAAAGAAACTGGCTGTGCCTATGGCGGTAAATATAGCATGAACCAAATCGTGGCTGGGCAATCCCAATCCCAGAGTTAGCGTAAAAGCTGCAACTGCCGTCATTATTACTAGATCGTCAGGTGCTATTACTCCTGATGGTGCTACTCTTTGCAAAATTAACCACCCAACACTATAGCCCAAGACGCCCATGATTCCTGCGATTAAATATCGCCGCTGCTGCTGACCCAAACTTTTTACCTGGGTCAAACCCCAGGCTGTTCCCAAACCAGCTAATGCAAATACGATCATCTGCGGTTTACTGGCAGCGATCGCAATATTAGCAACCCAGTCGGGCAAAAGTTGCAAAATGGGACTGGGCAGCCGAAAATTAATTGAGGTGCGATCGGCCAACCAAAAGCCAATTCCCGCACCCACACCCCCACCAATACCGCCGCCTACCATCTCCAAAAGCGTACCGAAGCCAGCTTTTACCAACTGGATAGTGAGATGGTAAGCAGAAATAGTCAGCCATTTAAACCATTTCCAACTCAGTGAAATTGCAGCCAACAAAAAATTTAGGCAAACTTCCACCGATTTGGTCACAATCTTCCAGACAGACTCTGCCGCCGCAGTTGGCGTTATCTGCCTTGGCGAAATATGCCGCAGACGCTTGATAATTTCTCTGGCATTAGTTGGTCGTTGACCCATATCTGGCCGCACCATATCATCCAACAGAGCGGCAAAAGCTGGGCTAACTTTAACATAAGGACGCCAGCGTAATTGCCCTGTATTTGGGTCTTCCAGATCGGGAGGATATTTGCCCGTCAGCAAGTGAATGCAGGTCATGCCTAGCGCGTAGAAATCGGCAGATGGCCCCACCACACCTCCAGCAATCTGTTCTGCTGGACTGTAACCGGGCGAAAATAACCGCGTCGAGCTAGCTTGAGAATTGGAATGGGCTGGGCCTATTTGTTTTGCTCCACCAAAATCAATCAGTACCAATTGCCCACTGCCCTGGCGCAGCATTAGGTTAGACGGTTTGATGTCGCGATGGATAATCTTACGCAGGTGCAACTCCCGTAAAATCTGCACCGCCTGTTTCAGCCAGTTGAGTACCCACGCTTCGGGACAACCTTGGGGATGGTGTTTGAGGATATCCTCCAACGTCTGACCGGATATTTTTTCCATCACCAGACAGGGTAGTAACCGCTGGGGCCGATCGCCCACTATCACCTGAAAATAACTATCAGGCTCTACTCTTGGTACTCCCGGATGGCGCAGACTCCCCAATACTTGAGCCTCTTGCTCAAACATCGACAAGGCTTTAGGAGATGTCTCCACCAACACCTTCAGCACTCGTTCTGTTTCCGTCTTTTGATCCCAGACTGAGTAGATGGCAGCAAATCCACCAAATCCCAGCCTTTCTAGCGGAATGTAGCGATCTTTGAGCCGCAGCGGCGAGCCACAAATGTTACAAAAATTGTTCCCTATACTCTGAGGATAGGGACGCGGGCAAGCCGGATTGATGCAATGGACAGCAGTCGCAACAGATTGTTGATGCACAGCTCAATTAAAAGCCAAGTTGGGACAAACAGCGCTAGAGAAGATGCAGAATGTCTTGATTCTACACGACCCCAAAGGAATTTTTCCCGTTGTCCAGTTGTTGCTTGTTAGATTAAGCAGCCTTTAATAAGGATTAGTCAACGAAATTTAAGATAAAAATTAAGCAGTAGCCCAAAACAAAGACTTGTTTGAAAGTTAGCTTCTCCCAGAACTTTCAAACACTTGAAGATAGCGCGGCATCGCAACAACATACCAAATATTTAACTATGGCTAATCGACCGGATATGATATAAGCCACAGATTTTAATGCGTGAAAATATAGCAGTTAAGGGGCAAAAATGTCCCGTTTTAAGTTGGTGGCCTACCGGCAGAGGTTAAAATTTTTGCTGTTGGTTTCGTTTCTTCATCCAGCACGTTATTAACCCGGTTATAAATATCTTTAGCTTGCTGGTGAGAATTACCGATACTGGTTAATCCCAACTTGCCGAATTCGGAGAGGCAACCCATGAGATGGAACACCGTGCCTGTCTGCGTACTGGTATCGAAATGCAGCCGCTGATGAGCAATGATATCCATCAAATCGTTCGGTAGCAGACCCCGATAGCGATCTTTTTGTAGGTTGTCGGTGGCAATGTAATATTTCGGACATCCCTGCTGGCTGTAGAATAAGCCGGTAGCCATGTCATAGCGACCGTTAGTTAAAAATTTGAGGGTCATGAATGGATGGGTGGTGCCACCTTTACGCAGGTTGATTTCTATTGCTTGGAGATCCCACTGCGGCTTACCTGTCTTGTCAGGCTGGCGAACGGCGATAAAATCAACGGCAAAGCGTTCTAGCGCTCCTTTTTGGACAAGATTTCGACCAACGCGCAATCCAATTTCTTGCAACTGCAAGCGGTAAGATTCGTCTCCTGGGAAATAGCAACCCAAGTAAATTTGACCGCCGGAACCACCTAAAATTTGGTCGTGGGTGGAGAGAATTTCTACTTCTCCTGTCGGAGTAATCCGACCTTGAACGCTGGGACTTCGCTTTTCTTCTCCTTCAATGAAAGCTTCGACAATTGCCCCTAACTCTGGGATGCGGCTAGAAAAATTTGACCAAGTTTCATTTTTGGCTTGAAAGCGCAAAAAAGGGAAGCGATCGCAAATAGCAGCAACTCTTTCTTTGTGGGATGCACAACCGGGAGCCTTATGCTGGAGGGGTTTTAAGTCCAGCATTGCATTACCTTCACCCGAAAATCCCTCATTAAGTTTGACTACCATCCTCTCTAAGGAAGGTTGGCGTTCCCACAGTTCTGCTGCCGCTGACGCGAGGTCTTCTGCACTCATCACAAGTTCGCTACCATCTGGATGGGAAACGCCGCACTCAGCAAAGATTTGCCGACTGCCGCTTTTAGTTCCCCAGTAAAGCAAATCCGGATCTGCCGCCAGCAGGGGTACGCCTAATTGGACAGATAAATCTCGCTCTAGGGTCGTTGAGTTGTAGCAAATCATGAAGGATTTTTCGAGGCGCAATGACTGCCGAATGCGTTCCATTAAGCGAGGACGCTCTAATATTTTTTGGGTTAGCGGTGTGGTAGAAGAATCGTAGGTGGAGAATAATAAGAGGCGATCGCGTGCGTGGGAAAATGGGATGCCGGGGAGCAATTGTAGGTAGTAATCAATTACAATCGGCGGTAGCGGCTGCGAAGTCACGTAAATTACTCGTGTTTTAGGGCTTTGCAACCGAATTAACGAAAATAGCAACCTTTCTTCGTAGTGAAGGAAACCCTCAATCTTGAGCAGTTCTCGCCGATCCAGGCTGAGGGAAGGAACTACCAAGATATCGTACTCGCTATTGTCCAATCCTTCGATCGACTCCCAGCGATCGCGCAATTGACCTTGCAGAAACTGAAATTTGTCTGCCTCTTTTGAAGAAGAAATATCCAACCCTTCCATAACCCCAACCCACCGATTCCCAGTATCGTAACAAGATTATACCAAATCTGGGTGGGTTACCCCTTTAATTTTTGGCATAAAAATTTTAGAGACGTTTCATGAAACGTCTCTACAGCCGCTCGACATAAAGGGGGTAATCGTTGCTGATTTGGTATTAGCTTTCCTTTGTCTCATTCCCAGCCAGCGATTTTTGGGAATGGGCGATGACACTGATACTTCCATCAGACTCCATAAATGCCAACTTGACCTCATTAAGCTTCTGCACGCCCTGCTTGCGAAGAATGCTCATCAACTCATCCTGGGTAATCAATTGCTGTGCCATGTTGTCGCGCAGGATGCGACCGTTCATTACCAGGGGCATAGGCGGTGGGTTGAGGAAGCGCTGAAACCGGGGAATTTTATAGCCAAACCAGTTTAAAGCGTAGCTCCATAAGACGATCGTGCCCACCAGAATAACAGCATCTGCGATCGCAGTATAATTGCTTTTGACACTCCCACCCCTGAAGGGGATGGGATTCTTAAGATATTTCTATCTTAATACCCCTATTACTAGGGTTCTTGGGCGCAATCCTTTTGCCAAAAATGGCGGGTCTGCTATCCTTGCCTTTCAGCAAGCTCCTCAAGCGTAACTTCCCCTCAGTCCGAGGGCAGGTTTTAATGTCTTGTACTGACAACTGAATTGTAACGCAATAAGTAGTGGGAGACAATTAATTACACAAAATTTTGGCTACAAGCCTTACCCAGTAAAGAACCAATATTGTAATTAATTCTGTCCGATTACTTAGAGCCAAAATTGGGAATTCAAAGCGGCTCAAGCCGCAGCGCAAGACCAACCCCTCTTATGGGTGGGCTTGCGGCGCGGTCAAATTCTGTCATCGCATTTTGGGCAGCTTCGGCAAACAGCACTACCACCAGCAAATCAGAAATCCCCACCGTTCCTTGTTGGCGGTTAGGAAGAAAGCGCAGCACCGCAAAAAGCATCAAGTAAACCAGCGATCCGCGCACAACAAGTTCCGCTACTGAGGTACTCGGAACGAATACCCTATACCAATCGACTTTAAACAATAAATCTATCATTTCGGAACACCCGCAGTTAATACTTCATGTCCTGAATCAGTAACTAACACATCATCTTCAATGCGAATTCCAATCCCGCGCCACCTATTATCTACCTCTGGTTGTCCTTCGGCTGGTTTCACATTAGGCGCAATATAAATTCCCGGTTCTACTGTCAAAATTTGTCCCGGTTGCAAAGTCTGCCAAGTTTCTTCGCCGTGCTTATACATACCAGTATCGTGAACATCTAAACCCAACCAATGTCCGGTACGGTGCATATAATAAGGTTTGTATTTTTCCTCTTTAATCAATTCGTCGATATTGCCTTGGAGAATTCCCAAATCCAGCATACCTTCTACTAGCACGCGCACGGCAGTATCGTGAATTAAGTTCCAAGGATTACCAGGTTGGACTTGGGCTAGAGCTTGCAGTTGCGCCGACAATACTAAATCGTAAATCGTCTTTTGTTCTGGCGTAAACTTACCTCCTACTGGAAATGTGCGCGTAATATCGCCGTTGTAATAACCATAACAACAACCAGCATCAATCAGCAGTAATTCGTTATCCTGCATTTGGCGATCGTTCTCGATGTAATGCAGCACGCAGGCATTAGCACCAGATGCCACAATTGAGGGATAGGCTGGCCCCACGCCGCCCCGCAAGCGAAAGATATGCTCAATTTCTGCCTGTATTTCGTATTCGTAACGCCCCGGTTGGGTAAATTCCCGTGCGTGGTTATGCGCCTCTACGGAAATATTTATTGCTTTTCGCATTAACTCTAATTCTGCTTGACTTTTTACCAATCTCATGGTATGAAGCACAAAGTTTGTGTCTTCAATTGCGATCGGGCCCGTACCCCGCTTACCATAAGTTGCGATCAACCCTCGCCAATGTTTGAGAACGGTATCGTTGAATTTTTCATCTCGTCCCAGATGATAATAAATGCGATCGGCCTTTTCCAGATACTTGGGCAGCTTTTCATCCAATTCCGCAATAGAATAAGCTTCATCTGCCCCATATAATTCCTTCGCCGCTTCCACACCCACGCGGTATCCCCTCCACGTTTCCTTTTCTGGATCTTTCGGCTGGACAAACAGAACGAAGCGATGTTCTGAGTGATGCGGTGCCAAAACTACTACCGCTTCCGGTTCGTTAAACCCAGTCAAGTAGAAAAAATCGCTATCCTGTCGAAAATTGTATTCCACATCATTGTGCATCACAGCGGTTGTAGCACTGCGAAATATTGCTGTGCCCTTACCAATCTTAGCCATCAATTGTTCGCGACGCTGGCGGTATTCTGCTTGCATAATTGTTTAGCTTTGTTTTCTTTCCATTCTGCTAAAGTAGTTTACCAATGATGCCTATTACAATGCCGATGTAATTTTGGGTTAGGAAAAATTACTGCCAAAAATAAGGGCGACCTCGATATGTATCTAGCCACTGACACAAAAAAAGTTAGGCGATTTTTCCGGGTATTTAGCCTGCGAAGGCAGGCTTTGTTTGTGTAGCCGCGACTTTAGTCTCGATATGTATCTAGCCACTGACACAAAAAAAGTTAGGCGATTTTTCCGGGTATTTAGCCTGCGAAGGCAGGCTTTGTTTGTGTAGCCGCGACTTTAGTCGTTAGGCTTTAAAATTTGTAACTGAAAACTTTGATCGCAGTACCATTCGCTGGCAAATCAGCAGAACTGAGCGTAAAGGTATCGCTATTAGCCCTGAGTACCGTCATACCATCCATCAACTGTAGGAACTCGTCGAGAGACACAATATCACAACTATCCGTATCAGCAGCTTGCGTGCGGTAATGGGTAGGAATCACCAGCTTCGGGTTAAGGGTTTGGATCGCCTGCTTTGCTTCCTGGGGCGTATAAGCCTTAGCTCCACCACCTACAGGGATGAGCAGCACATCGGGACGGCCCATCAAAATTTTCTGCTCAAGCTCAATCGGCGCAGCGGCTCCACCTAAGTGCAGGATATTGATTCCCGCTTGAGTCCAGCGCCAAGCTGTATTTGTCCCAAATTGGCGTCCGCCCAATCGATCGTGGTTTGTGCGAATGCCTTGGTACTTTATACCGTTGTATTCATAAGCTCCAGGCTCGTAGATTATTTTGGGATTACCGGGCAGCCCTTCCACCGAGCCTTCATCGAATAACTGGCTGCTAATCAGCACTACATCAGATGGTAGTTTAGGCGATCGATATTTAGCCGTACAGCCCAGCGTCCGAAATGGATTTACCAAGATGCGCTGATTATTACCAGCAAACAAAAAGCAAGTATGACCCAGCCACTGCATCGACAGCGAGCCACCTGTCTGCGATCGATAACTTTGAAATCCTGAAGCCCAGGTAGTTCCTACAGCCGCAAGCAAACTTGCCCCAGCGTAGCGCATCAACTGTCGCCGTTTCATCATTTCTTATTGCGATCGATAATGGTAGATTGTACGCGATGTACAACAACTCACTTATTCTAAGTTCTACAGTCGCTTGAGGAAATTTCTCAGTAACTGCTTCCCAGAAGTCGTCAAAATACTTTCTGGGTGAAATTGCACACCCTCAATGTGCGGATAGTTACGATGCCGCACCCCCATAATCGTACCGTCATCAACCCAAGCTGTAATTTCCAGCACCTCTGGGCAAGTTTGGCGATCGATTACCAAACTATGATATCGCGTTGCCGTCAGCGGACTTTCCACCCCCTCGAAAACGCCAACCCCAGTGTGATGTACTGGAGAGGTTTTACCGTGCATTAGTTCTGGGGCAGAGACAATATTACCGCCAAACACCAGACCTATGCCTTGATGACCCAAGCAAACGCCTAAAATCGGTAGCCTGGGACCAAGCTGTGCGATCAATTCTGGGGAAATTCCGGCGTCTTCCGGTCGCCCTGGCCCAGGAGAAATCACTACGCCAGCTGGTTGTAGTTCTTTAATTTGCTCCAGGGAAATTTGGTCATTACGGTAAACCTGAATATCAGCTGCGACGGGAAACTCAGATCCGAGTTCGCCAAGATATTGAACCAGATTGTAGGTAAAACTGTCGTAATTATCGATGACAATAATCAAAGTTTCTGCTCCTGACAGATGTTCTAGCGCAGAGTCGATTGAAGAAGCGCGATCGCGGGAGGCAGCAGAAGCGCCCCAGCCACCAGCACCGCTGCTAGCGCTGAAATTAATACAGCCCCAGCTGCACAATCTTTAGCAATTTTGGCTAGCTCATGATAAGTCTGCTTAACAGTCAAGTCAACAACCGACTCAATTGCCGTATTCAATAATTCCAACGTCAGAACTAATCCAGTCGTTATCCCAATCAGGGATATTTCCACGCGGCTTAAATGTAAAAAAACGCTCAACGCGATCGCCACAGCGCCAATAACCACATGGATGCGAAAGTTGCGTTGGGTGCCAAAAGCGTAACTCAGTCCAGCCCAAGCATATTTAAAACTAATCAGTAAGCTGGCGGCGACCTGCCATGCTAACTCCCTGTTTTGCAGTGGAACGCGATCGGTTTGGTTAGGAGTCTCTGTCGATATTTCCTCAGACATAGACAGGGAACTGGTGCCTACAATTTTGCTGTTTTGGGCTTTTGTCTTTTTTGATGAAATTAGCTGTTCATTGAATTTCATTGATTCAGCACACAGCGACAAAACGAATAATTTAACTAGATTGACATATCCTAACGCCGATAGTCTCAAGTAAAGTGGCTTGCCGATCGAGCATCTCGTTCAAACTATCTTCATCCGGATGATCCCAGCCAAGAAGATGAAGCAAACCGTGGGCTGCTAACCAAGCTAACTCAGTTTGCAAAGGATGACCCTGCTCTTGAGCCTGCCTTTGGGCAGTATCGATGGAAATAACTATATCACCCAGATACAGAGGTTCGGACTCTAGCATTTCATCTGGTTGGGGAAAGTCTACTTCTAAAGCCGCAAACGCCAGCACATCTGTTGGCTTATCTTGGTGACGGTACTGAGAGTTGAGTGTCTGAATTTCAGCATCGTCCGTGAGGCGGAGGCCCAGTTCGTAGGTCTGAGATGGCGAGATATTCGGTTGCAAAGTTTCTAACCAAGCATCAAACCAGTTTTGCCAAGTTTCGGGGACAATCCCACTTGAGAAGGAAGAGTCCGAGATATTATCCTCCACGTTCACTTCTACTTCTACACCTAGTCTTCCCATTCCAGATTAATTTCCTTTACTTAACGAGTCAGGTAGGCAAGACCGATGAAGACGCCCAGCATCCCAATGGTGGTCAGCGCGAAATGTTTCAGGGAAATGCCCCGCTTTCGCACCATGTTACGCATTGCCAGCTTGACGTAAGTTGGTTTAGGTTCCCCAGCAGCAGGGGGTGTCGGTGGTGTTGTCGGATCGGCATCTGGATGCTCGGATGTTTCGGTAGGTGAAGATGGTTGGCTCATATCTATTTTGGATTTTAGATTTGGGATTTTGGATTATAAAAGATAAAGAGGCAAGAAATTCTTCTTTATCAATGTAACAGTTTGTTTAGCAGTTAGTAAGTTGTGGATAGAAATGAGTCAGTCTGAGATTGAGGCTGATCGATCGCTCACTATCTGCTAGAGCAGTATTTCCCTAAAGAATGTTGAACCCATGATAACTAAGCGACATCCTTCTGACTCGTCCTCTCCAGAAAGCACATCCGAATCGATCGCATCTGAAGCGATCGACCCAGATCAGTCAGCCAAAACCGATGCCCCCTTTCCCGTGGTGGGAATCGTCGCTTCAGCAGGCGGACTAGAGGCATTCACAGAACTGATCGGCCATTTACCTACTGATACGGGCATGGCATTTGTGCTGATCCAGCATTTATCTCCTGACCACAAAAGTCTGCTGTCCGAAATTCTGGGCAGAGCAACAGCAATGCCTGTGCGTCAGGTGGAAGACCGCATGATGGTCGAGCCAAACGAGGTCTACGTCATTCCGCCCAATACCCAAATGACCCTGATAGACGGAATGCTACATCTGGCTCCCCGCCAGAAATTCCAGGGAAAATATCAGCCGGGAGATAAATTTTTTGAGTCCTTGGCAGTGGAGCGGGGCAATAAAGCGCTCGCCGTCGTGCTGTCAGGAGCGGATGGAGACGGTTCCCTGGGGTTGAAAGCAATCAAAGTTGCCGGAGGCGTGACGTTTGCTCAATGTGAAGCTACGGCAAAATTTGACAGTATGCCGAATACTGCCGTTGCGACCGGAAATGTTGATTTTGTTTTGCCGCCTCAAGCCATTGCTGAAGAACTGACAAACCTCAGTCGGAGTCCCTTTCTCTTTAACTCACAGCCGCTCCAGGTCGCGAAAGAATTGCCCGACCTGGGCGATGCCATGACCACAATTTTTGCTCTGCTCCGGACAGCGACAGGCGTTGACTTCAGCCACTACAAACCAAACACCCTGAATCGACGACTACAGCGACGGATGCTGTTGTACAAGCTAGAAAACTTGGAAGACTACGCTGAGTATCTGCAAGGGAATCCGGCTGAAGTTCAAGCGCTGTGTGAAGAAATTCTGATCCACGTCACCAGTTTCTTCCGTGACCCTGAAACCTTTGAACAATTGAAAGCCCTAGTTTTTCCCACGATTAGCCAAAACAAATCGAGCCCTACTCCGATTCGGATTTGGGTGGCGGGATGTTCAACAGGTGAAGAAGTCTACTCAATTGCCATCTGCTTGCTAGAGTTTTTAAGCGATCGAGCCACTGTACCGCCGATTCAGATTTTTGCCACAGACATCAGCGAAGCGGCAATCAGTAGAGCCCGGTCAGGCTTCTACTTAGAAACCCAGATGGAAACAGTTTCACCTGAGCGACGAAACCGCTTCTTTGTCCCTATGACAGGCGGTGGCTATCAAATTAGCAGTGCCGTCCGCGAACTGTGTGTCTTTGCTAGACACAACTTAGGTGGCGACCCGCCGTTCTCTAATCTCGACCTGATTAGCTGTCGCAACGTGCTGATTTATTTATCAGATTCGTTGCAGGAACAGATCATGCCCCTGTTTCATTACAGTCTCAACTTAACTGGCTTTCTGATGCTAGGCACTTCAGAAAGCGTTAAAAAATCCTCAGACTTGTTTCGTTCAGTCAATGAACCATCCAAAATCTATGCGAAAAGATTGACCTTGACTCGCCCCTTGTTTTCGTTATCGACAAATGCTTACACTACTGTCAGCGTCAATAGTCAGCAGCGAGTGACTGAAAACATCGCCAAGAATTTTGATTTAGCGCGATCGGTTGACCAAGTGATCTCAAATCGCTACGTGCCTGTGTCTGTGGTAATTAACGACCAGATGCAGATTCTACAACTGCGAGGAGAAACCGATCCTTACCTGAAGCTTTCCCCCGGAACAACTGACTTAAACTTGTTGCAGATGGCAAGGGAAGGATTAGCGATCGTGCTTCGCACTGCGATTTATCAAGCCCAAACCGAAAAGGTTGCGGTTCGAGTCGAACAAATTAAGATGGAATCGGGTGAGCGATCGATATTCCTCAACCTTGAAGTGATTCCATTCGGGCCAACGATCGTCAAAGATCTCTATTTTTTGGTGATTTTTGAAGCGGTTTCACCTCCGGTCATTCCCCTGGGCCTTGCTACTGGCGAAAGCCTAAAGCCATCAGACTTAGAGCTTGAGACTGTGCAGCTACGTCAGGCGCTGGCAGCCGCTACCCAAAGAGAACTCTCGGCTCAAGCACATCTACAAGCGGTGATTCAGGAACAAAACTATCTCAACCAAAGCCTGCGAGTGGCGAACGAAGAAATCTTATCGAGCAACGAGGAGTTGCAAAGCACGAATGAAGAACTCGAAACTGCTAAGGAAGAGATCCAAGCCACCAACGAAGAACTCTCCACCACCAACGACGAACTTCGCAACCGAAATCTGCAACAAAACCGAGACAATAGCGATCTAAACAATCTGCTTGCCAGCATCGGTATCCCCATCGTTATGCTGACCAATGATTTAAAAATTCGCCGCTTTACGCCAACGGCGCAGCAACTCTTCAATTTCATCCCCGCCGATGTAGGACGACCTTTCAGTGACCTCCGCGCCAATTTTGACGTTCCCAATCTAGAACCGATGATTTCGGAGGTGTTGGAAACGCTCAACACGAAAGAACAGGAAATTCAAACGCAAGCAGGTTACTGGTACAGCCTCCGCATTCGTCCCTACCGCACTACAGAAAACCAAATTGACGGGGTGACAATGGTTTTTTTTGATATTGATGCGCTCAAACGCAATGCCGCCACGTTAGATTTAGCTCGCAACTATGCGGAAACGATCGTAGAGACGGTGCAAATCCCTCTAGTTGTGCTAGATACCGATCTGCGGGTGAACACCGCCAATCGATCGTTCTACGAAATGTTTCAGGTTTCATCAGCCCTGGAAGCCGCGCCATCTTCCCTGTTTGGGACAGGCAATGGGCAGTGGAATATTCCCGAACTGCGATCGGTCCTGGAAGAGGTTCTGATCAATAATATTCAGGTTCAGAATTTTGAGGTGGATCGTTATTTCGAGCAGATTGGGCAAAAAATAATGCTGATCAATGCTTGCAAGCTGGAACGCGAAGACAACGCTGCGATGATTTTGCTGTCGATCGAAGATATTACCGATCGCAAGCAGTTTGAGACTGAACGATCGCAGCTATTGACACAAGAGCAATTAGCCCGTGAACAGGCAGAAATCGCCAACCGAGTCAAAGATGAATTTCTCTCAAACCTCTCACATGAACTCCGTAACCCGCTGAATATCATGCTGGGATGGTCGCAACTGCTCCGCACCCGCACCCTCAACGAAGCGACAGTCGGTCGGGCCTTAGAAGTCATAGAGCGGAGTGCCAAGGCACAATCTCAACTCATTGAGGATCTCCTTGATGTCTCTCGGATTATCAGCGGCAAGCTTCTTCTTAACATCCGTCCGCTCGACTTGCGCTTAATCGTGCAAGCTGCACTCGACATCCTTCAATTAGCAGTGGAAGCAAAAAATATTCAAATTGTTTCATCCTTAAGTTCTATAACAGTTCTCGGCGATATCGATCGCTTGCAGCAAGTTCTGTGGAATCTCCTATCAAATGCTATCAAGTTTACGCCTGCGGGTGGACGAGTCGAAATCACACTCTTGTCTGTTGGAGACCGGGCGAAAATTCAAATCAGCGACACGGGACAAGGGATTGGGGCAGATTTCTTGCCGCATATTTTTGATCGGTTCCGTCAAGGCGATTCCAGCACCACGAAGGCGGTTGCAGGGCTGGGATTGGGGCTATCGATCGTGCGGCATCTGGTCGAGCTGCATGGTGGGGAGGTGCAAGCCCAGAGTCCTGGTGAAGGGCAAGGAGCCACGCTGACGGTGTGGTTGCCTTTGCAATCACCGATTCAACAATCGACACCGCCAAGCGATTTAGAACCGTTCTTGAACGCCAAGCCGGATAACGTCCCCGCGCTGGCAGGCTTGAAGATCTTAGCTGTCGATGATGATATCGATACCCTTGAGCTATTGAAGTTTGTGCTAGAAAACTATGGAGCCCAGGTGCTGACCGTGACATCTGTTAAAGATGCGATCGCTGCTCTGAGCGAGACTTCCAACCGATATGATGTGCTGATTTCTGATATTGCGATGCCAGAGTCAGATGGGTACTCCCTGATTCGACAAGTGCGATCGCTGGGTGCTGAAGCCTCTGGACAAATTCCTGCGATCGCGCTAACTGCCTATGCCAGTGAGCGAGAACAACAAAAAGCGATCGAGGCTGGGTTTCAAATACATATCGCTAAACCCGTCGAACCCGTTCAAATGGCATGGGTCATTGCGAACCTGGTTCAAGGAGTCTAATGACTGGACACGACATTATTGCGATCGGCACTTCAGCAGGCGGACTCAAAGCACTGGGCGCGATCGTCGGTGCGCTCCCGGCTGACCTGGATGCGGTACTCTTCATTGTTCAACACCTTGCAGCCGATAAGCCCAGCATTCTCCCGAAAATTCTGGCAGATGTTGGCTCTCTCCCAGCTTCTCACGCTGTCGATGGAGAGACGATGCAAAAAGGGCGAATTTATGTTGCTCCGCCCGATCACCATTTGCTGGTGAATCAAGACTCAATACGGGTCGTGCGCGGACCGCAAGAAAACCGATTTAGACCCGCGATCGATGCGCTATTTCGTTCTGCTGCTCGCGCTTATGGTCCGAGGGTGATGGGAGTAGTGCTGACGGGCTATCTCGATGATGGCACGGTGGGGTTGCAGGCAGTCAAGAAACGGGGCGGAGTGGCGATCGTGCAAGACCCGAAAGAAGCCGAATATCCCAGCATGGCAAAGAGCGCTTTGCAGTTTGTTAAGGTCGATTACTGCCTGTCGCTTGCCGAAATTCCAGACCTTTTAGTGCGCCTATCGAAGGAACCCGCAGCATCGGAGTCAGCCTATCCAGTGACTGAAGAGATAGAAGTCGAATCTAAGATTGCTGAACAGGAGATGAACACCCAGGAATTTTTGAAGAACGTTGAAGCGATCGGGACTCGAACAACTTACACCTGTCCTGAATGTAACGGCAGCATTTGGCAGATAGGCAAAGAAGCGCCGCTGCGGTTTCGCTGTCATATCGGGCATTCCTTTACAGCGAACATCTTTCTATCAGAGCAAACTCAGAATATAGAAAACGCTCTTTGGTCAGCGGTTCGGGCAATGGAGGAAAAGGTGACGTTTTCGCGTCAAATGGCAGAGCGGATGGGAAGTTATAAACTACAAAAGGCAGCCGAAAAATACGAAGATCATGCAAAGCGCTTGGATGAGGAGGTGTCGCTGATTCGAGACATCATTCTCAAGGGCTTTGCGACAAAACGAACCATTGCCGAAGACGATTCAGGTCAACCAGAGTAATTGGGGTCGGGGAATGGCGGGGTAGTTTGGTTTGGGTGAGGATTTCTTTCATGGCAGTTTTATTGGAGTACTGCTCTCGACCAGTTGATTTTCCTGACGAAGATAAGCTTGGATATATGGGTCGAGTTCGCCGTTCATCACATCTGTAATGCCAGTAGTTTCCACCCCAGTACGCAGATCCTTCACCAGTTGGTACGGATGAAACACATAGTTGCGGATCTGGTTGCCCCAAGCCGCTTCTACCATGTCACCCCGAATTTCGGCGATTTCTTGAGCCTTTTGCTCTTGGGCGATAATCAGCAGTTTTGCTTTGAGTCTGGCGAGGGCTTTCTCCTTGTTTTGCAACTGAGAGCGTTCCTCGGTACAGCGCACCGCTAAGCCAGTGGGAATGTGCTTAATTTGCACCGCTGTTTCCACTTTGTTGACATTTTGCCCGCCCTTACCGCCGGAACGAGTCGTGGTAATTTCTAAATCCTTATCTGGAATGTCAAGTTCGACGGAGTGATCCAGAAGGGGCATAATTTCCACGCCTGCAAAGCTGGTTTGCCGTTTGCCGTTAGCGTTGAAGGGGGAAATCCGCACCAAGCGATGCGTTCCTTTCTCAGCTTTCAGGTAGCCATAGGCATAGCGACCTTCAATTTCCAGAGTCACAGACTTAACCCCAGCTTCTTCCCCTGGTGAAATTTCGGCCAAGTGTACTTTGTAACCGTGGCTTTCTCCCCAACGGGTATACATCCGCAGCAACATTTCTGTCCAATCTTGGGCATCTGTACCGCCAGCACCAGCGTTAATTGTCAGGACAGCGCCTTCGGCGTCGTATGGCCCAGATAACAGCTGTTGCAACTCCCAGCGATCGAGTTCCTGGCTAAGCTTAGTTAGGTTAGTCTGGGCTTCTTCGAGTAGGGCCGGGTCGGTTTCTAACTCCAGCAATTCCACAACTGCTTTGGCATCTTCCAGGCTGTCTTTCCAATCCTCAAATTGCTGCAAGTGGGATTTGAGGTCATTGAGTTCTTGAAGCGTTTGCTGGGCAAAGGTTTGGTCGTTCCAAAACTCCGGTTGAGCTGCCAATTGCTCCAAATCTTGAATTTTTGCTGTCAGTGCGGGTACGTCAAAGATACTCCTGAGTTTTACCCAGGCGCTGAGATAACGTTTCGACTTCGCGTTTGATATCTAGTACTTCAATCATGGTTAGCGTTTTCTTTCAGAGGTTACGATGCCTGCGATCGCACTATTCTCCATTTTAGACTATTTTATTGACTACTCCCTCGCTTAAAGCAGAACGGGAGTTTCTCATCCCTTACTATAATTCCAATTCAGTAATCCGAGCAAACTGGGAATATGCGGCTTATCAGCACAAAATATCGACCTTTCCAACCAAATAAACCCCGTTTATCATCGCAAAAAAGCCAATACTGAATCTGTATTCTAAGAACGTAGAAGCGTTACATCCTTACTACTATCTGATGGTAACGTCATAGACGATTGCTGTCTCTCGTTTCTAAACTCCGTCAATAAATCAAAGAAATTTTTTAAGCCATCGGCTTCATCACCAGAATATAATAGTATAATTCTTGCCCAAGAAGCCGAGGTACTAACGCCAAATCTTTTCTGCAACCAAGGCTGGAACTCGTGAAATTCGTTTTCCTGTTCGGTTATGGGGTTTCCCATATTTTGATGGGCGTATTGATAGCCACACAAGAACATAAATAAATCGCTGACAGAAGGGCATCCGATGTACATTCCTGGTTTCTGTTGAATTTTATTGAGTAAGTCGTAAAGTTCAGTCATTTTTTTCTCTCCTTGGCCTTTAACGACAATTAAAATTTTTCTACTTCTTCGATACTAAACTGACTGCTCGGACAGTCAAAGTCTTTTATCCACTCTTCTCTGGTCTGTCCTGTTGTTGATAGATTATCAAACACTTTGTTCCGAACTTCAATGCCGTAGTGCGTGCCATTCTGTGTAATGTTTGTTCTACCTTCGTCCAAGCGTTGACTGACAATAAAGCTCCCTCGTCCTATAAGTTTTATTTTCAGATGGATACCGTTAATTCCATTGGCTTTTAACCATTCTTTGATAGCTTCTGCACACTCATTACATTCTAAGAGTTTAAACTGTCCCACGATATTGGCTACTTGTTGATAGATTTCCTCGTCTGACAGTTGTGGGGAACTGGGCATTTGTATAATACCTTCGTTTTTGGCTCTGGTAATTGCAGGTTAAAGGGTGGGCATTGCCCACCCTACTGATAAAGTTAATCCAGCTTACCTCTAGTCGCGACTATTGATCGCAATCAGCAACCGCAAAATGAAGATGAACAAGTTGATGTAAGTTAAGTACATCGACAGCGCAGCTGGCAAGTACTGATCATCGCGGTAAGTGCGCGGCAGAATGAAGAAATCTACCACCGCAGCACCGGCAAATAGAAGGACGCCAATCCCTGAAATGCCAATTTCTAAAAAGGTTGGAGTGTAGACGCCAAACATGGCCAGCAGGAATTGACCAAAAACAACAACGCATAGGGCAAGAATTCCTATACTTATTGTTTTAGTCAGCGCCATCCCGTCTTCCTCAGATAGGTTGGAGCCTATTTGACGACCGGCAATAAAGGCAATGCCACAACCAAGGGCGGCAATACCAACTCCTTGAATGCCAACGCCCTGACTTCTCAGGGCAACAAACACCAGCCCGCTGAGGGTGTAGCCAGATAGCAGGCTGTAGGTAGCCAGCAGGGGTAAGGCAACTTTATTGTTCCCTTGTGCGACAACCCCTTGGGCGACAAAGAAAAGAATCAACTCGACGATGACCGCACCGATGAAGGTTGGGAAGAATATGCTTGGATAGTTACGGATAACTCCCAGACCGCCATAGGTGCCAAGTGCTGTTAAAACCAGCCCGCCGCCTACAAAGGGGAGGGCGTTGGCAATTACGTTGGGGCCAACAAGCGCATTGCCTTTGGCCTCTCGAAACGCTTCACGGAAGTTGCTGGTATGACTCATGATACTCCCTCACTTTTTTGGGGTGATTTTTGCTTAAAGAGCCAAAATTGCGCTTTAGTTTCATTTTCACTTAGATCCTAAGCCATAAGCCAGTCGCGGGTAGAGGCAATTATGTTCGGTTAACCCCCCGCTTTCACCGGATTACTTGACCTGGGATCTAGGGTGGTTTGCGTGTTTATGCTGATCCTCCGTGCAACCTTCGCTGTAATTTCCGTAAAACAACGATGGTATATCTCTCGTTATCTACAGACAATGAATTTAGATAGGGTCAACGCTCTAATATCAGTCGAAAGAGAGATGACCTAAACATACTTAGACGAGATGGGTTTTTCCGGCAGAGGATTTTTTATGACAGCAACTCAGTATGATATTAGCTCTTATGGGATGGAAATGATGGTTTCCTATTACCAAAATCCCTCAGTTGCGCGGCGGAATCAACTGGTGCGGTTGCACGCTGGATTGGTTCGCAAAGTAGCCCATCGAATCAGCCATCAGTGTGCTGAACCCTATGAAGATTTAGAACAAATTGGTTATTTCGGTTTGATTCGAGCGATCGAACGGTTCGACCCTACTCAAGGATGTGCCTTTAGTTCTTTTGCGATTCCTTACATTCGGGGCGAGATGCTGCATTTTCTGCGCGATAAAAGCAGTATAGTCAAGGTTCCCCGCAGATGGCAAGAACTTTACAATGAAGGGGAAAAGGTGCGAAAAGAACTGACAGCAACGTTGGGCCGATCGCCTAAAGATGCCGAAATTGCCCAAATACTTAAAGTATCTGTGCAAGAGTGGCGGGAGAGCCAATTGGCTGCCCAAAACCGCCAGCCTCTGAGTTTGGATGCTACTGTTTGCCACCAGGTAGATTCTCCGATGAGTTTGGCAGAGACATTACCTGATTCTCGCTACCAAGCCTTCCAGAATTTAGAGGAAGAGCGGCAACAATTGCAAGGTGCTATGAACCAGTTAGAAGAAAAAACTAGAGCAGCTATTGAGTGCGTATTTCTACGCGAACTACCCCGTAAGGAAGCGGCTAAGCGAATTGGTGTCAGTCCGATGACGGTAACGCGACACCTGCAAAAAGGGATTGAGCAATTGGTTTGTCTTCTGCAACCTCAGACTGCTGGTTTGGCAAGCTGAGTAGCCTTACTCAGGCACACCTGGTATAGTCTACAGACTCAGAGATCTGTAAAATCCGTCTTTGTACCCAAGTTGTTCAAAAGGCTAGATGCTAAACCCCGACTGCTGATTTCGATCGGCATATCTGCTTTAGTTTCAGGACTACTGCCGTCCTCGCTGCACTTACCGACGCGGATTCTCTGTGCTTGGAACTCAGGCGTTCTCTGTTTCTTAGCCTTAGCTTGGTGGATGATGCTTAGCGCCACGCCACAAAAGATGCGTCGTAATGCTCAACGTCAAGACGAAAGTCGCTTGGCTATTTTAATCTTGGTTATCGCAGCCGCCTGTACTAGCGTGCTAGCCATTGTGTTCGTGCTTAATGATAAAAAAGGGATCTCGACTCTTCTGCTGACGCTACACTTAACGCTTTCGGTAATGACGATCGTAGGTTCCTGGTTGTTGGTGCATACGATGTTCGCGCTACACTATGCACACTGCTACTACCGCGACGATCGGGACACCGCAAGTGAAGGCAATGCTGGAGGTCTAGATTTTCCCAGCGATAATGAGCCAGATTATTGGGATTTTTTATATTTTTCTTTTGTGATTGGCATGACTGGCCAGGTTTCAGATGTTGCTACGACATCGCGATCGATGAGGCGTTTGGCGCTGCTACATGGGGTGTTATCTTTCTTTTTCAATACGGTTATTTTGGCAATGAGCATCAATATTATTGCTGGGTTGATTGGATAGGGAAAATGTGGGATGAGGAAGGTGCGATCGGGCCTTCGATGTAATAATGTTAAGTAGGTGAGCCTAAATAAACTGAACAGCCAGAAACCGGGTTTCTAAGGACGCGGCAGTTTTACCTTTAATTATGCCCACCTACTTAGTAAATTCTGCAAAGTCCAATAAATAGCAATGATAACTTCTACAGTTGTACCCCAAATAACAGAGATATTTTCACTAGAAGACTGGATGCGAAATCCCCCTGAAGGTACAGAATGGGTGGATGGGAAATTGGTTGCAAAACATCCGATGGAATGGATGGATGAAAAAGTGGTGGAGAAAAGTGGTATGACGCTTAAGCATAGTCGGATTCAGTCTAGACTAGCTCGTTCCTGGGGAAATTACAAAGACTCCAGCGGACAAGGGGGAGAAGTTTATACAGAGGTTCCCTGTCGCACTAATCAGCAGGGTCGTTATCCTGATGTTGCTTATCTGACACCAGAATTACTCGCTCAATTTGGCGAATCTGCTGTGCTTCCCCAAAGTTTCCCACTAATTGCTGAGATAGTTTCACCTACAGATTTTGCCGAAGAGGTAATTGCTAAAGCTCAAGAATATTTACAATCTGGTTGTCAGGAAGTTTGGCTGGTATTTCCTGACAGTCGTTGGATTATTGCGATTACCCAAAATCAGCGACTTGTATTTATTTCTGGTGAGGTAGTTAGCACTCAGGTTGTTCTACAAGGTTTTAGTGTGGCGGTAGATGAGTTATTGGCTTGATGGAAAATGGTGGATAAAATTGGTTAAATATAGCAACCGCCAAGGCGACTCTTGACAGTAGGGGCGAAGCATTCGGGCATATAATTTATTGGTTAAAACCGAAGATTTACTACCCGAATGCTTCGCCCCTACCCCAGATTTATGGCTTAACCGCCTTGGCGGTTGCTATATTATCAAAATACGGAAATAAAAACCGCTGATGAACGCTGATACTTATATATGTGTTCATCAGCGGTAAAAAATTACTCCTCATCCGCATCGTGAGCAAATCGACGGAATAGGTAATCTAAGGCGTAGTTCCGCAAATTATAGTATTCTGGATCTTCCATAATTTGCGCTCGATCGCGCGGACGTGGAAAAGGAATTTGCATGACTTCCCCAATATTAGCAGCAGGGCCATTGGTCATCATCACCAACTTATCTGCCAAGAACAAAGCTTCATCAATATCGTGGGTAATCATTAACACCGTGCAGCGGTGATCCGTCCAAATTTTCAGCAATTCTTCCTGCAATTCTTCCTTAGTAATTGCATCCAAAGCACCGAAAGGTTCGTCCAATATTAACACTTTCGGACGAATTGCCAAAGCACGGGCGATCGAAACCCGCTGCTTCATCCCGCCGGAAAGTTGGGGAGGTCTTTTATCCGCTGCTTCTGTTAGTCCCACCATTGCCAAATGTTCTTTCGCGATCGCTCTTTTTTCCGGTTCCGATTTGTCAGGATAAACCGAATCAATCGCCAAATAAACATTTTCAAACGCCGTCAACCAAGGCAGCAAAGCGTAGTTCTGGAACACCACCATTCTATCCGGGCCAGGTTCGCCAATGGGTTGCCCTTCCAATAGCACCTGTCCATCGGTGGGTGTGGAAAAACCGGAAACCATGTTCAGCAGCGTAGATTTCCCGCATCCAGAGTGACCGATTACGCAAATAAATTCACCCTCATTCACCGTCAGGTTGACATCTTTTAATACGGTATATGGCCCTTTTGGTGTAGGATAAACTTTCGATACGCCCTCGATCGTCAAAAATGCTTCGCGAGATTTCGATCGCGCAGTTTTCTTTTTCGCTTTTTCAGTGTAAGTCATGGGAGTCCGTTGGAGAGATTGGTCATTGGTCATCAGTCATCGGTCATTAGTCATCGGTCATTGGTCATTGGTATTATGCGATCGCTCTTTCTCGCTGCTAATGACCCATGACTAATGACTAATGACTAATTAGGCAGCTTTTATCGTCCTGGAATCGAGGATAATTTCCGCCATCGTGAAATCGCGTTTGATCTTCAAATTGTTGAGATAGGAAATCGGATCTTCGGCATCGAAAGTGCTGCCATCAAACAGCTGAATAGAACCGCGATTGTATTTCACATCCAGGACGCCCAATTCTCGCGCCGCCGTACTGAAAACACTTACCCGACAACCTCTTTCCAAAATTTCCAACCAATTTCTGGGGAAAGGAACATCACCCCAACGCGCCATTTGTGCCATGTGCCAAAGATGTTCCGTGCGACTGGGGCGATTTGCGCCATCGCCAAAGAAAATATGATGGGCATATTCCCGCATCGGTCGATCTAAGTTACAGCTAGCAGATGCAGGATCTCCTAATTGAATATAAGAAATATCGGTACTTAGATATTCCCGACTCTCCAAAATTTGACGTATTTCTAAGGCGTTTTTTGGGTCGGCGCAATATTGTCCTGCTTCCAGTAACGCTTTCACCAAAGCAATGTGGGTGTTGGGATAAGCATTCGCCCAATCTTCTCTGACACCGAGAACTTTCCCCGGATGTCCCGGCCAAATTTCCAAGTCGGTGGCGACGGTAAAACCGACTCCTTCCATTGCGGCGCGGTAATTCCAAGGTTCGCCGACGCAGAAACCGTCGATGCTTCCCGCTTGCAAATCTACGATCATCTGTGCGGGGGGAAGGTTTTGCAAGTTAACATCGCGATCGGGATCTATTCCACCAGCAGCTAACCAGTACCGCAATAGCAGGTTGTGCATAGAAGATGGATGTACGATACCCATTCTGTGTTGGATGTTGGGAGATTTCAGCAGCATCTTTTTAAAGTCTGCCAAACTATATATCCCTTGGTCGTAAAAGCGTTTGCACAAAGAGATGGCGTTTCCGTTGCGGGTCATGGTGAGGGCTGATACCATTGACAGCGGTCGGTTATCCTTGTCGTGTCCGCCCAAAGTCATCCACAATGGCATCCCGGAGGGCATTTGAGCCGCATCTAAGTAGCCGCCTACCATCCCATCTACGATACCGCGCCAACTGGTTTCGCGGACGAGGCTAACTTCATCTAAACCATGTTTTTTGAAGAAGCCTTTTTCTTTGGCGACGGCGACGGGGGCGCAAGCTGTGAGGGGAACGAAACCTATTTCTAGATTCACTTTTTCGAGGCCGTGACGTGCGATCGCATCGGTTTTTCTGGCCCGAATTTTCTTGATCCGCTTCTGCTGGTTGAGGAAATAAATCATTTCCGATCGCAAACTATAGTAACTCGGATGGCTGACTACTTCCATTCGCTTGCGAGGACGGGGAATATCCACTTCCAAAATTTGCCCGATTTTCGATTCTGGGCCATTGGTGAGCATGACGATGCGATCGGATAATAACACCGCTTCATCAACATCGTGCGTCACCATCACGGCAGTAACTTCGTGTTCTTGGCAAATTTCCATTAATTTTTCTTGCAAATTGCCCCGCGTTAGCGCATCTAACGCACCGAACGGTTCGTCTAATAGCAGCAATTTGGGACGAATTGCCAAGGCGCGTGCGATCGCTACCCGCTGTTTTTGACCCCCAGACAACCGACCAGGTGGTTTATCAGCATGAGGACGCAACCCCACCATATCAATATGTTCTTCGATAATACTGCGGCGTTCCCCTTTTGGCAGATTTGCCAGCACTTCATCCACCGCCAAAGCAATATTTTCCCTTACATTTAACCAAGGCAACAGAGAATAGTTTTGAAATACTACCATTCTTTCTGGCCCTGGCCCCAACACTTCTTCCCCTTCTAAAGTCACTAAACCATCGCTAGGCAAATCCAAACCAGCAATCATATTTAATAAGGTGGATTTACCGCAACCGGAGTGACCAATTAAGGAGATAAATTCTCCTTTCTTAATCTGGAGGTCAATTCCTTTAAGGGCGACATATTTGCCACCCCCGGTGAGGGGAAAAACTTTCTCAATTTGATCAACAGCAACAAAAACAGACATGGCAATTGGTAATTAGTAATGGTTGATTGTTCATTGTTGATTGTTCATAACCATGAACAATCAACTATCAAAGATTCCTATTTATTATCTTCTGGAATAACCTTGGTGCCGATAAAAGCCACAGCCCGATCTAGCAGCAAACCAACAACACCAACATATACCAGCGCCACGATAATATCGCTAGTTTTACCGACGTTATAGGAATCAAACATGAAATAGCCAATTCCTACACCACCCGTAATCATTTCGGCTGCTACGATCGCTAGCCAAGCCAAACCAATTCCGATTCTCAGACCTGTAAAGATATAGGGAACCGCAGCCGGTAAAACCACTTTCAAAAAATATTTTTGTTGTGACAATCGCAAGACTCTGGCTACGTTTTTATAATCTTGCGGAATTTGTTGTACACCCACAATTGTGTTCATCAAAATAGGCCAGATTGACGTGATAAAAATCACGAAAATAGCAGATGGTTCTGATTTTTGAATTGCCGCCAAAGCAATCGGCAACCAAGCTAGAGGTGGAATTGTACGCAATAGTTGGAAGAGGGGATCTAAAGCCTTGAATAAAAAGGGATTAACGCCAATAAAAACTCCCGCTGTCACCCCAACAATTGCCGCTAAAGAGTAACCAATTGCCACCCGTTGTAGGCTAGCCCAAATTTGCCAGAATAAGCCTTTGGCGGTTCCTTCTCGGTCTGGGTAAGCAAAGGGCCACCAGATCTTTGTCCAACTTTCCTGGAAAACCTTAATTGGCCCAGGCATGGTTGATTCCGGGCTAAGAGTAAACAACTGCCAAATAGCCAGGAAAATAACTATTGCTACAATCGGCGGAAGTAAGTCGGGGAATCGCTTTTGCAAATTAGATATAAAAGCCCCCAGGAAATTGTCTGGCTGATTGTTTTTGCCGCGTCTTGAGTTTGTGGTCATATCAGTTTTGGATTTTGGATTTTGGATTTTGGATTTTGAATTTCAGAAGGATTGTAGGGGCGGGTTTTGTTGAGAGACTATTTATTTGAAACAGAGTTTATTTGCTAAACCCGCCCCTACACCTCTGATTGGGTGCGTAAGTCCTGATTGCTAAACTTTCTTAATTTTGAGGCTCTTGAGATAAGCTTCAGGGTTGTTTGAGTCAAATTCGATGTTATCAAAGAACTTCTCAATCCCACGAGAAGGACTGGTAGGAATTTCAGCAGCAGAAACGTTAATTCCTTTCGCAGCTTCTCGCCAAATATCTTCCCGGTTAACTGCTTTAACGATTGCTTTCATATCAGTCTCAGCCGGTAAAATACCCCAGCGAATATTTTCTGTTAAGAACCACAAATCGTGACTTTGGTAGGGGAAGGAAGCATGACCTTTTTCCCAATACCTCATAATGTAAGGACTGTTTTCCACTATGCGACCATCGCCATAGTCAATTTTCCCTTTCAGGCGATCGATAATGTCAGTTACGGGCACTTTGGCATACTCGTCTCTAGAGAGTATTTGCGCCATCTCATCCCGGTTTTCCATCTTGTCGCACCACTGTTGTGCTTCCATCACCGCCATCACAATTGCCTTGAGAGTCTTGGGATGCTTATCTGCCCAATCAGCGCGGATACCTAAAGCTTTTTCTGGGTGATCTTTCCACATTTCACCGGTAATTAGCGCTGTATAGCCTATTTTTTGGTTAATTGCTCGCAAATGCCAGGGTTCTCCCACGCAGAATCCCTGAATATCGCCTGTTTTCATGTTTGATACTAACTGCGCCCCAGGTACGATCTGAATTAACACATCTTTTTCCGGGTCGATACCCCCGGCGGCTAACCAATAGCGCAACATCATATCGCTAGTTCCGCCTTTGAAGGTGTGGGCAAAGCGTAATTGCTTACCAGCGGCTTTAGCTTCTTCCACTTTCTTTTTCATTACAGAAGTATCTAGCTTGACACCTGTATCTTTCAGGGTATCTGCCACTGTGATTCCCTGACCATCAACGTTTAACCGTAGGGGCAGGTACATGGGAATCTTTTTATTACCTTTAGTAACAGTACCTAACGAGATCAAGTAGGGCATGGGCGTGAGAACCATTGAACCATCAAGTCCGCCACCCGATCCTTCCAGTTCTAATTTATCTCGAATAACCGCCCAAGACGGTTGTTTTTGTAAACTGATATCTGGCACACCATGTTTGGCAAAAAAACCTTTTTCTTTAGCAATAATTAGAGGTGCGGCATCAGTTTGACCAATAATTCCGATGTTGGCTGTTTTAACTTCTGGTGCATCGCCTGCTGCGACAGGAACAGATGATACGGCTGGATTTGGACTGCTTGCACTAGATGAAGAAACTGGTTTATTTGGTTCAGGGGGATTTCCCAAACAACTATTGAGCAACACCGAACCTGCCGCCGATGCGCCAGCAGTTATCAAAAATTTGCGCCTAGAAACTCTGACTGAAAATTCAGACATAAAACCTCCTTAGAGCTACTTCTATTGGCTGTTTATTATGCAAGTTAACTAGAGAGCCGACATCCAAAATGGCGGTTCGCAGTGGTATTAATCTGTGAAAGCAGAATTGCCGTAAGCAGTTTAGCGTCAATACCAAGCGGATGACGTGAGTTCGCCTGCGACAGAAACTTCCATCCTTGCGAAAACTTCTAGGTTGGTTATGTGGGTTAGAGTGTCTCTAACTGGCATAACCTGTCTGGAAATTTGCTTAAAACTAAGCTTACCGTCTTTTACTGGTTTTTGGATGCTTTAGTTTAATCAAATTTAAAATAAATCCTAAATCTTGTCTATAAGTAAATATTCTCTTTTTATAATTTACAAGCAACTCGACTAAGCTATAGAGTCTGATCTATGAATACTATTTGGTTAACTCTATAGAATGTTTATAAGAGCATATAGCAAAGTGCTTCGCCTTTGGTACAAACACAGTCCCAGGCTTGCTTTGAGGGTTTCATACTGTCCTAACCGATGTGACTGTGGCTATATAAAGTTATCTCTATAATAGTTATTTTAATGAGTCTATGAATCGGGGAAAAAATAATTTTCTAATAAGCTTGACAAAATAACCGAGGCAGGAGACCGCACGTGGGCTGATATGATGTCCCGTAGCATCGTCATCGTATAGTTTGAGGTGTTGTAGAGACGTTTCATGAAACGTCTCTACAGCTGCTCATCAATATCCTAGATAAACCCGCCCCTACTATGCAATAAGGATGCCAATGGACATGATATAGCTAGGGGCTAGGGCTTTCTTGCTAGGCCCCTAGCCCCTAGCTTTAATTTTTGGCCTAAACATTGTAGAGACGTTTCATGAAACGTCTCTACGGGGATCGACATAAAGGGGGTAATGGTTGCGGATTTGGTATCTGTTAAAATTTGGGATAATTCATGATTGTTACAGAGATTATGGGAACTATTTTAGAAGCTAATTGAGTTAAGCCAAACTTCCATTTAAGTGATGATGGTAAGTTTTGCCAATCAACTGGTACAAAATCAAAGCGATGATAAAATTGTACTAATTTTTTACCAAGACATTCTAAATAAAGTGGTTGGGTTGCTTGTTGAATTAAATATTTAACTACATAGCTACCCAAACCTTTACCTCGCCAAGCAGGTGCAACTACTAAACTACCAAGTTCTTGCGCCCCAGGAAAAGAGCGCAATTGTCCGCAAGCTACTAAACTTTTATCACATTCAATTACCCAAAATTGTTGCCAGCGTAACTGGGTAGGATCGAGTTTGGCACTCAATACTAATTTCCGAATTGCCCAGATGTCGTTGGCGGTGGCTGGGCGGAGAATACATCCTGGTGGCAGAGAATTAGAAAGGTCGGTCATTGAATTGCATTAAGAGTCTATCTGAAAAATCAGTTTTTGATATTTTTAACCTGAGATGAATAGATATGTTTGATTACTCGTGAAAGGACTTGTCGGACAAGCTCTAAGGAGATTAGGTATTGAGAAAGTATGAAGAATGAAAAACCCTTTTGCCAATCCCCAGTCCCTAATCCCCAGTCCCGATTATCGGGATTTCATGTCTGCGATCGCACTTCTGGCTACCTCTGCAATAGCTCGATCCGTCGCCTTGGGCAAGTGATAATACTTCCCACCGGATGTTTTCGCCAATTCTTTAGCAAACCCAGTGGAAATAAACTTATTTTCCGTATCGATAACTAGCAGTTGAATTCCCAAACCTCGAATTCGAGCGGCAATTTCCAACAGTTCAGCTTTGATATCCGGTTTTTCGCCTTCCGGTAACGGTTCGCCTAAAGAACGCGCTAAGGGAATGTTACCACGACCGTCGGTAATGGCTACAATTACCACTTGACCGATATCCCCAGACATCTGTGCGTTTATCCCCACTCGTACCGCCTGAGTCAAACCATGTGCTAGCGGGGAACCACCCCCACAAGGTAACAATTCCAGACGCCGCCGTGCTAGTGCGATCGAACGAGTCGGCGGTAATAGCACGTCGGCGCGTTCCCCACGGAAGGGTATCAACGATACTTGGTCGCGGTTTTCATACGCCTCCGTCAGCAGGCTCATCACCGCACCTTTAGCTGATTGCATCCGATTTAGTGCCATCGAGCCAGAAGCATCCACCACAAAGACTACTAGGGAACCAGCTTTGCGTACCAACCTTTTTGACCGAATATCTCCTTGTTCGACAAATACCCGCTTTGTCTGCCCTGATAAGGGGGTTTGCGGCGATCTTTCTCGTCGCGCCTTCTGATATGGTGCAGCTGCTCGTAAAGTGGCATCAACGGCAATTCGTCGCACGCGGCCTTTTGGTATCATTGGCTTGACGTAGCGACCTCGATCGTCTGAGAAGATTTTGCTGCGAGCGCCCGATTTACCTCGCCGTTGAGCCATTTGAGCAAAGTAAAGTACGGTGGGGTCGAGGATGATTCCTTCTGGATCGAAAATAAACTCTTCTGGGATACTGGATTCTTCTTGCTGCGGTTCTTCGGGGTTTTCTTCTTCTTCTTCTTCTTCTTGTTCGTCCTGTTCTTGTTCGGACTGATCTTCCGGTGGTGGCGGTGGTGGTGGTGGCGGCGGTGGTCGATCTTCTGGTGGCGTCTGCACAATTGTCGCTCTTGGGACTATGACCAGTTCTACTCCACGGCGCAAATCTTCAGCTGTAACGTCTGTACGTCCATCTAAAGCTGCTGCTGCTTTGGCAACTCGGACGGCAAATAATTCGGCTCTATGTCCCTGTACGCCAGCGCGAATGGCTTCTTCTACCAGGTAAGTAATTTGATCGTGGCTGATGCGGACATCTTTGAGCCATTCCCTCGCCAGAATTATCTGAGTTTTGAGGTTATCGATGTCTTCGCTGTACTGTGCGAGAAATTCTTGGGGAGATCTGGAGTATTCTAGAGCTTGATCTACTGCTTGTACTCGATCGTCTAATCCGAGTATGGCGTCAGCTGAAAGGGTGATGGCAATGCGATCGAGTAAATGCTCCCGCAGCGCCCCTTCTTCCGGGTTGTAGGTCGCAATGAATAGCGCTTGGCAAGGATGCACAACGCTAATGCCTTCCCGCTCAATTAAGTTGCGTCCTTCCGATAATACTGTCAGCAGTTGGTTGGCAATTTGGTCATCCAGTAAATTAATCTCATCTACGTAGAGAACGCCTCGATGTGCTACTGCGAGCAATCCTGGTTGAAATACTGATTCGCCGCGTTTGACTGATTGTTCGACATCCACTGAACCAAGTAACCTGTCTTCTGTCACTCCCAAGGGAATTTGGATGAAGGGGGAGGGTATAATTTGTGTTTCTATCGCCCCATCTCGATCGTTGGGTTCTTCGTTCCAGAAAGAACCTTTGATGACTTCGATGGGTGGTAGGAGTTCGTGCAAAGCGCGTGCCATAACGGATTTGGCTGTGCCGCGACGACCTGCGATCGCAACTCCCCCCAATCCCGGATCTACCGCCGCCAGCAGCAGTGCTAGTTTGATTGCTTCTTGACCTACGACGGCAGCTAGAGGAAATGTTCTATTTGCCGATGTGCTAATAAGGGCTGGCATAGCTTTGTGCGTTTTTAGTCCAGCTTTTCAGCATAACGCAGACTTTGCCCAGCGCGATCGGTTTGCTCATTGTTCATTGTTAAAAGCCGGAAACGCCTACGCCTTGGGAGAGGTTGATTATTCCAAAATATCATGCTATGGTAGTGAAAATTTTGAGTAAGTCAGCCTAATCCAGCGTTTCAAAACCTGGAGCGGAGGAACCAACTTTTGGGGCGCATTTCTGCCTTTTTTTGTGAGGAAGTAGGCAGAAAAGGACATCTCTCAGTCCTAGCCCGTCAGCTAACTTCGTAGGCATTGAGAGGAGACTGAAGAGTCAGCATTATTCATAATGTTTTGAACTCGTCAGTGTCCCCGGCTGGTACTGCTCAGCGTTCTTGTACCTGCTTCTGACACTATGTATATTCAATTGAATCTGTCTGCGATCGCAATTGCTGGACAGACAGCTTGGAGACGCGCTAAACCTGTTGTTCTCCGGGATGTCGTCATACTGTCCTAGAACTTCAAATTAGTCATTAGGAAATCCATTAGCAAATATCATCATTACCTGCAAATTCACCTTTAAGCTAGTGAATTTGCAGGTAGGATTACCAAGTATCTAAATCAGTGGAGAGGAATGTTGTGGAAAATTGGCAAGCTATCATCAGTATTACAATATTTGTCAGTGTGATTGTCTTAATAATGACTGAGTGGATACATCTAACTATCGCTGCCTTTTTGGGGGCCTTGCTACTGGTGTTTGCCCACGTCATGACTTTAACAGAAGCTATAGAATACATCGGTCAAAGTTATGCAACACTCAGTTTATTTTTCGGAGTCATGGTACTCGTGCGAGCCTTTGAACCTACCAAAATATTTGATTACTTAGGAACTCAGATAGTTTTGTTGGCTAAGGGAAAAGGCAATCGCCTACTTCTGGCTATTGTGGCTATTACAACTCCCATCTGTGCCGTTTTACCAAATGCCACAACGGTGATGTTGCTAGCACCTTTAATTCCACCGATGGCAGCAGAAGTAGGTGTAGATTTTGTGCCGTTGTTAATTTTAATGGTATTTGTGGCTAATAGTGCAGGCTTGCTAACACTTGTTGGAGATCCGGCAACTTTTATTGTGGGCGATGCAGTCAATATCAGCTTTACAGATTACCTAGTTCGCTTGAGTTTGGGGGGTGCGATCGCCATTTTAACTCTGCTAGCAACGCTCCCATTTTTATTCCGCAAAATATGGCATAAAAAATTAGACGATCTAGAACACTTACCACATCCAAAAATTAATCACCCCCGCGTTTTAGCAGTCGGGGGCTTAATTGTCGCTTTCGTATTAATATTCTTCGTAGTCGGAGAAATGCTGCCGATCCCTATTTCTCCGGCTACAGTTGCTTTGTTGGGGGCGGCTCTAGCATTGCTACTTTCCCACCATAGCAAAATAGATTCTGTTAATAACATATTGAGGGATGTTGACTGGAGTACATTGATATTCTTCATGTCTATTTTTGTGCTAATTGGCGGGTTGGAAAAAACAGGTGTGGTTAATAGTTTGTCAGGATTATTGGCAGTAATCTTAGGCAAAAATATTGCCTTTGCTTCGATAATAGTCCTCTTTTTTGTCGGAATTCTATCCAGTGTCGTTCCCAATATTCCGCTTGTGGTGGCGATGGTGCCATTACTCAAACAGTACCTGGTTAACGTAGGATTGGTAGGCTCAGAAGTGCTATCTCCCAACTTTCAGGGGCAATTTCCACCTGAAGTTTTACCGCTGTTTTATGCCATGATGTTCGGTGCAACTTTGGGAGGAAATGGCACTCTGGTAGGAGCATCTTCTAACATCGTAGCGGCAGGAATTTCTGAACTGCACGGACGCAGAATTTCGTTTAAAACTTTTCTGCACTATGGTATACCAGTGATGACGCTGCAACTGATAACGGCAGCAATATATGTTGTATTTCGCTTTTTAATTTAAAAGCAAATTGCCCGCAGCCTTTAGGCTGGGGCAGAGGGGCAGAGGGGCAGAGCTTCTTTGGACAATTTCTACGATACTGTGACTACCTAAACTCCAGCTTAATTTGTAGGTTGGGTTGAGGCACTCAACCCAACAAAGCAAAGAAATGGCGAAGGTATTGTTGGAGAAACCGGGTTTCTGGAGCCCGCAGTTTTACGTTTAATTATGCCCACCTACTTATCACATATGGATTTCAGACTTAGGGGGGATGTAAAAGAGTTTCAGATCCGGCGATTCTAAGCCATAGGACGTTAGTTTTGCCGAAATATAGAGTTTATACTCACATAATCTTTATCTCGGCGGGCAAATTAAGATGGAATGAGGGAAATACTATGTTTCATATTGCGGGAGAAACGCTGGGATGGTACAGCCTGCCATTCTCTCTAGCCCAGGTTCTTCCAGACGATCGCACCGTTACTACGCCAGCACAGGCAGCAGGGCTCTTTTCTGGGCCGCAATTTTTTGTGGTCTTGATTGCTGGGGTAGTGCTGGCCTTTGCCTTCCAACTGCTGTTAACGAACCTCTCGCTAGCTGTTGGTATGAAATACATCGGACACAACTCGGACGATCATAACGATGATGAGAGCGGTAGCTTCGGTGGCACGATTCGTAAAATTGGCAATACAGTCGGGATTTGGACTCTAGTCACCGTCACTATAGCCTTATTCTTTGCCTGCTTTCTAGCAGTGAATCTCAGCCTCCTGAGCCCTGTTGATATGGGTTTGGGTGCTATTCTGGGGTTGGTGATCTGGGGGGCGTATTTCTCCCTATTGGTTTGGGTGAGTTCCACAACAGTGGGTTCTCTGATCGGTTCGGTTGTAAACACGGCAACTTCAGGTTTTCAAGCGATTTTGGGAACCGCAACCGCCGCTTTGGGCGCTAAAGCTGTTAACCAGCAGGTAGTTGCCACTGCCGAAGCTGCTGCCGCCGCAGTGGGTCGGCAACTCGGTTCGGCGATCGATCCCACGAGTATGCGGGAAACGCTGGAGGATTATTTGGAGACGCTGCGTCCGCCAGAATTAGATGTGCAAGGGGTACGCCGAGAATTTGAAAAGCTGCTGAATACCCCGGAACTGAAAGCGATCGCACCCGATAACCTCCGCAACATCAATCGTCAGACATTTTTGGACTTGGTGAGCAGCAACACCAATATCTCCAAACGCGATGTAAATCGGATCGCAGACCAGCTGGAAGATGCCTGGAAGCAAGTCACCAGTAAGGGGCCGCAGGGCGACGTGATGGGCGAATTGCTCAACTATCTCAAGTCTGCACAAGCTAAGGAATTGAAGTCGCCGGAACTAAACACTAAACTCGACCAGCTGATTGCAGAAATGCGATCCTCACGCCAGGTAACTCAAGACCAAACAGAGAAAACTCCCGGTTTGATGGATCAGGCACGGCAAATGGCTATGACCTCGATCGCCGGAGTACTTCTGGGCCGAAGCGATCTTTCCGATCTCGATATCCACACTATCCTGAATCGGCTGCAACAGTTCAGAGAGCAACTGGCATCTGGAACAGACAAACTCACTGCTCAGGTGAAACAGAATATCCCAGCGTTACCGGGTACTCCGAATACTATTAAGCTGGATGTGGAAAATTACCTGATGAATACTTATCCCTGGCACTTTAACCGGGAAACGATTAAGCAAGAATTCAAACAGGTAATCTACGACCCGGAAGCCGATCCGGTAACTGTGCTACGACAGTTGGAACAACTAAAACGATCGGATTTCGCAGATTTACTTCAGTCGCGGGGTCTGCTTACCCAAGATAAAATCAACGAAATTGCCGACCAACTAGAAGAAATTCGGCTGGATGTTATAAACGCGGTTCAATATAGGGAGAAGGAAGAAAAATCGCAGGATATTCGCACGCGAGTGGAAAATTATCTGCGTGACACGAGTAAAGAAGAACTGAATTCAGAAGCGATTAAGCGCGATTTCACAGCTCTGTTATCAGATTCCGATGCTGGGTATGAAGAATTTCGCGATCGCCTTTCCCAATTTGACCGCAACACCTTGGTGCAACTCCTCAGTCAGCGTCAAGACATCACTGCGGAAGAAGCAGATAGAATAGTTGGCAATCTGGAAGAAAACCGCGATCGCGCCCTGACCGAAGCTAAAGGACTGCAAGACCGAGCTAAAGCTGAAGTAGAAGCGCTGTGGTTGAATTTAGAGTCGTACTTGCGTAACACTGGCAAGCAAGAACTCAATCCCGAAGGCATCAAGCGGGATCTCAGCACCCTGCTGGATAATCCCACAGCGGGAATGTACTTGATCCGATCGCGACTGTCTCGTTTCGATCGCGATACGCTAGTTAAACTGCTCAGTCAGCGCCAAGACCTGAGCGAAGAACAAGTCAATCAAATCATCGATCGGGTGCAAGAAAGGTGGCATAATGTTGTCCAAGCACCGCAAGCCGTGGTTGATAAAACCAAGGAACAGTACGATCGAGCTACAACCGCTATTGCCGATTACCTGCGTAACACTGGCAAGGAAGAACTGAATCCAGAAGGCATCCAGCGGGATTTGGTGAGACTTTTCGATAACCCGAAAGAAGGAGCATTGGCAATCCGCGGTCGGCTGTCTCAGGTCGATCGCGACACTCTGGTGAAACTGCTCAGTCAACGCAAAGACTTGAGTGAGGAGCAAGTTAATCAAGTTATCGATCAGGTGCAAGATACGATTCGCAGCATTGTCAAAGCGCCTCGCCGTTTCGCTCAAAGGACTCAAGCTAGTGTACAGAATTTCCAAACTACTTTGGAAGATTATCTGCGTAACACTGGCAAAGACGCTCTCAATCCAGAAGGCATTAAACGCGATTTGTCTCTCGTGCTGAACGACCCCCGCACGGGGATGGAAAGTTTGGGCGATCGTCTTTCTCGCATAGACCGCGATACAGTAATCGCATTACTGTCGCAGCGTCCAGATATTTCTGAAGAAGAAGCCGCTCAAACTGTAGATCGAGTCCTCGCCGTCCGCGATCAGTTTGTCGAACAAGTGCGGAGCATCCAGCGCGGTATCCAAGAAGCGATCGACAACATTTTTGCCCAAATCCGCAACTATCTCAACTCCCTCGATCGGCCCGAACTTAACTATGATGGCATCAAGCGCGATGTCCGCCAGTTATTTGATGACCCGCAAGCTGGGTTTGATTCCCTCCGATCTCGCCTCGGTCAATTCAACCGCGACACCCTTGTGGCGATTATCAGTTCCCGCGAAGACATCTCAGAGGCTGACGCCAACCGACTGATCGACCAAATTGAAGTCGCACGCAATACTGTACTGCAACGTGCAGAACGCATCCAGCAGGAAGCACAACGACGCATGGAAGATGTGAAGCGACAAGCAGCCAAACAAGCCGAAGAAACTCGCAAAGCAGCAGAAACAGCAGCTTGGTGGCTCTTTGGTACAGCGCTTACTTCTGCCATAGCTTCAGCACTTGCTGGTGCGATCGCTGTAGCCACATAAAATGTAACAGATTTCTCCGCTAACCTCAGATGCAAGCCTCTCTAATCACAAAAATGAGAGGCTTTTTTATGTTCCAGGTACGTTGTTGCGCTTTAGCGCTCTTACCCAGGTACGTTGTTGCGCTTTAGCGCTCTTACCCAGGTACGTTGTTGCGCTTTAGCGCTCTTACAGCGGCAGCTGCGTGAGCTACAATAAAATGATTTTCTTCATAGCGTAGGGGCGGGTTTGGCAAATAATTTGTGGCTAACCCACAAGAATCATCACAAAACCCGCCCTTACAACAAATTTGGCAGATAATTTGTGGCTAACCCACAAGAATCCGGGCAAAACCCACCCCTACAATTTACCAGTACCTACCCACTCGCAAGCCGCTGTATTACAACTGGGATAAGAGCGCTAAAGCGCAACAACGTACCCAAGAAAGCGATCGCCCTTTCCCTTATCCACTAAAATAAAAATAAGATTAAAATTAGCTATATGATCCAACAACTACCAACTGAAACCAAACCAACAGTCATCTACCCCGACAGCGACGGTCAACCAATGTCAGACAACACCAAACAATTCCGCTGGATTGTTATTATCAAAGAAAACCTAGAAATCTTATTTGCCAATAACCCAGATGTATTTGTTGCAGGCGATCTGCTTTGGTATCCAGTTGAAGGCGACAACAAAACCCGCATAGCACCTGATGCAATGGTTGTTTTTGGCAGACCAAAAGGAGACAGAGGTTCCTACAAACAATGGGAGGAAAATAACATCTCTCCCCAGGTAGTGTTTGAAATTTTATCGCCAGGAAATCGACTCAAAGAGATGACCAAAAAACTCCTCGTTTATCAACGTCACGGAGTCGAAGAATATTATATCTACGATCCAGATGAAGTGGAATTGACTGGTTTGATACGTTCTGAAAATCGATTAGAAGAGATTGAGGATATCAATGGTTGGATCAGTCCGCGATTGGGGATAAAATTTGAACTTACATCTGATACTCTAGAAATTTACCGTCCCGATGGACAGCGATTTCTTACCTCTGTTGAACTCGATGGGTTGAGGGAACAGGAACGCCAACGCGCTGAGGAAGAACGACAACGCGCTGAGGAAGAACGACAACGCGCTGAGGAAGAACGACAACGCGCTGAGGATGCGATCGCACAACTGGAAGAGGAGAGACAGCGATATCAAGCTTTAATAGCGCTGTTACGAGAAAAGGGGATTGACCCAGAACAATTGTAGGCGATTGATGATAGAAATTCGACAGAAACTGGGTTTCTAGCTCAATCGCCTTATCAAGCAGAATAGATTTTTTTACGCGCAGGTGCAATGGGAATTTCTTTGCCCTTTTCTTGATAATCTTCTTTCACCAATTCCCAAGCTTCTTTCAATTCCTCTAAAGCTTAAGAAACTCGCAAGCCGCTGTAAAGTCAGTTATCGCGAACTATTGCTGGGGATTTGACGATCGATCGGGGGGAGATTGTTGCACTCGCTGCAAACGCATTTCGGCTTCTTCTATTTGTTTCTGAATCAGTCTGAGTTGAGCTTCCGAAACTTGCCTTTGAGCTTCCAGGAGTTGCGTTTCTTTACGGATGCGTTCCATTCTAACGTTGTGAGAGTTCGTGCGTCCCGGTTGAAAAATTATGCCCATGTAAACTGTTAAGTTAGAACTATCGAGAGTGTTAACTCCGACTGAAAGATTGAGTCCCCAATCATTTTCTGTATTAACGGGGGTGTCTATAGGAACATTTAAGGGGTAAATAAGTCGATCGGGGTATTCTGGGAAGTTATTTGAGAAGTTATTATTGTTGTTGTTTTGATTTGGCGAAGCATTGAGGAGGTTGTTATTTGAGTTATCTCCTATTCCCGGTGTAGTTGTTTGCGGTTGTGTAACTGTTTGTTGAGAGCGAGCTGGTTTAGCGAATGCAATTTCTAAACCTAAAATTGCACAATATGTAGAAACAAGGATCGCAAAAAAATTTTTAAACATTATCTACCACTCCCACACAATCGATTTATGAAATAGAAGATACAGCGGGTTGCAGCCGCGTGAGGTACGATGAAATCAGCGCATAAGTAGGGGCTGGTTTAGCAGATAATTTCTAGCTTCCAGACAAGAATAATGGCAAAACCAGCCCTACCCATCTGCGTTTATCAATACCGTCCTACTTAGCAGGTTGGCTTTCGCGCTAGCTCAAACCAACCTGGTATTCTTTTGAACGAACAATCCGCGTGCTAATTAACATTCACTGTCAGGGTTTGATTGAGACTACCGCTACCTTGATTTTGCTGGAAAATTCTGGTGTTGGAGCCTACAAATTCGATCCGAACCGAGCTGCTTGCTGGTCTGTAAGTACCAGAAATCTCAATAGTATTGCTTCCCCTGGAAAGACGGGGTGAAAGGTTAATCTCGGTTCGGTTATTTCTCAGTCTTTGTACAACTGCACCATTTAGCCTAACTTCTCCGTTTAACCGAGCGCCTGCGGTAGCGGTGCTGACTCTGAGAGTGTACGGTCGTCTGAGATTAGCCGAGCTAATATTAATGGTTGATTCCTGACTCTGGGTGGTGGTTATTTCTCCATTCGATCGTCCCGAAGACGGCGTGCGCTGGCGCTGGATTGTGGTTTGCTGAGGTTGTTGAGGTTGAGATGAGTTAGTGCGAGGAGTTCTGGGTTGTCTGGTGGGACTATCCCAGTCGTTGCTGTCTCTGATGTTGACGCTGCGATCGCCGCTTTGAACGGAAACTCCGTTATTATTTATCTCGACAGAACTTTCGTCGGTTTGAACTGACATTTGGGCTAAGGTTATTCCAGAAGCACCGACTAGGGATGCGACAAACGCAGTAGCAAGAGTAAAGTTTTTGATTCTCATATGCTTGGTAAACCAATTGAATAGAAAAACTATTCCCGATCGCGGGTTTATTGCCCCTGTATCCGATTCGCTGGATTATTTGGGTCATCGGCTGGATTAAATACATCTGCTCTTGGGTTAACTCTCACTCGCACGGTGGGAGTGGTGACTCCAGTTCCGCCATCGCTTCCACCTTGCATTTGTTGGTTTACTTCTCGTCTTTGGACTGCTGGATCTGTACCGCCTTGTTGAAGTTGTTCGGTGGTGGTGGTGATAGAATTTCCAGTACAAGGGCCTTGACTTTGCATATTTACGTTATTGCTGCGATCGGTCGGGCGACGGGAACCGCTCATTGTAACTTGCTGTCCTACGTCGGTCATCACGCACTGTGCAGAAGCCATCCGAGTTGTAGAAGGTGCGATTAGACAGGCGGAAAAAGATAGTAAGCCGATGGAAAATAATGAGGCAAATTTCATGACTTAACTCCTAGTTTTTGAAGTGGAACAATCTACCAGCAGTTACTTGTAAATACAGAACTGCTATTTCGGACAACGTTATCCTCGGCGATATCTATTTGAGTGCTTTGGATTTGGGTCGATCGGCTACAGTAGGTTTCGTCAGAAATATTTTGAGTGGAGCGATCGCGCACGTCATCCCAGTTTCGATCGGGATTTATTTGAATCGACGAGCTATTGGATCTAATGGTAGTTCTATTTCGACCCGTATCAAGCTCGATGTCTCCATCTTCAGATATTCTGGCTCTGACATTACCGGCTTCTACCTCTATGTCATCCGCCTTTACCCGGTTAGGTAATGATAGTAAAACTGCGATCGCACCAAACAATATTATCGTTTTGCGTATCATCACTACCAACCTCCTTTATATAGGTATAGAGAGAGTAGCAGGTGTACGCGCTCTCTCTCTAATTTTGATTAAACGGGCTATGGTTGGGTTTCGTTACCCTCAAATTTTGCATCAATATTAGTCATCAGTTTTATTCGCCTACCAAAGGCAAGGTATATACCAGAAAAGCTCCTGACTGATGACTGATGATCGATCAGTTACCCACATTTACTCGGCGACGACCAGCGGGATCTGCGTTCGTATCGCTTTGGTCAACATTCGTTTGTCGGTTGTTTACGCGAATGCCGTTATCATTACCTTGGGCATCGATATTAGTGCGCTGTCTTTGGACGCTCCCAGTGCTACCGCAGGGTTTCGACGCTTGGTTAACATTGGTCTGGGAGTTACCCACGTCAGCAGCGTTGCGGTTCCCCGTAATCGTTGCGTTGGTTGTTTGCTCTTGAATGTTTGCAGCGTCGTTTGGGTTTGGGCAACCTGACTGTGCGGCTTGCTGTGCTTTGACCGGCAGGTAAGCAGATCCTAATGCGGCGATGCTGAAAAGTCCTACGATCCAGATTCTTGAGTTTCTCACTTTAAGCTCCTAGTTTTCTCGCAATGAATATTTTCCGGCTTTGGATAGATGCTTTTACTGCTGCAAGGCAGTAACTCTCGTATAAGATCACAATAACACTTTCCAAAGTATATATAAAAAAAAATTATATATTGCTGAATTTTTATAAAGCCTTCATCTGGCCTTCATATTTCATTCTATGCTTGACAAAAAACAAAACTTGTGGTAAAGGTTTTTGGATAACAGTAGCTGTAGGGTGCGTCAGATCCCAGAATTTTGGAGACGATCGCTAATTTTATCGCTCTGACGCACCCTACTGAATGTAACTAGCAACTTGAGTTAGTAGATTAAAAAGTGCGATCGTTTCTATTCAAGAAAATATAAATTTTCCTTGACATCTTCTAAAAATAGATCTAAAATTGAAGTAAATATAATATTAATTTAATAGAAAAGCCATGATAGAACCAACTATAAAAACATCGACTTTTCAACAAGCAATTGACGTTATCGAAGCTTTATCCTTGGAAGACCAAGAGATCCTGATAGATATTATCCATAAACGCATCAAAGAACAGAAAAGAAAAGAACTATTGCAAGGTATTGCCGAAGTTGAATCTGAGTATGCTGAAGGAAAGGTAAAATTTGGGACTGGGGATGATTTCTTGGCGGAGTTAGATAAGTGAAAAAAATAACTTGGACTCCTAAATCAATCCGCAATTTGAAGCTAGAAACCTGACAGAAACCCGTTTCTAGCTCAATCATCAAGCAGAATAGATTTTTTTACGCGCAGGTGCAATGGGAATTTCTTTACCCTTTTCCTGATAATCTTCTTTCACTAATTCCCAAGCTTCTTTCAATTCCTCCAAAGCTTGTTGAGGAGTATCACCGAAAGCGGAAATATTAGGCATATCTTGAAAATTAGCAAGCCAATCTCCTTGTTCATCAACATATAAATTAATCGTAAAACCATCAAAGTTATAGTTATTAAAATCCATTATTGTTCTACCTCTTGATATTCAAAAATCTCGTCTCTGGTCAAAAGCTTGCTGGCGACGAGTCGCCGTCTCGTCTATAAATTCGTTGTAAGTTTCATCTAGCATATCACTCCAACAACCCGCAAATTGTAGAATAGCTTTAGTATTGTTACTGGTATCATCTGCGATCGGTCCTGCAACATTGGCTCACATTTAGTACCATCTGCTAAAGCTTGTAGGGTTCGTCAGACTTTCGTTATCGCTGGATAATGAAGGGTTTAAACCTCTAACGCACCCTATAAGCTTTAGCGCGGCATCGCAACAACGTACCCAAGAGTGTTAAACCTCTGACGCACCCTACCATTAACCGATCCTTTCCCTTATCCACTAAAATAAAAATAAGATTAAAATTAGCTATATGATCCAACAACTACCAACTGAAACCAAACCAACAATCATCTACCCCGACAGCGACGGACAACCAATGTCAGATAATACCAAACAATTCCGCTGGATTGTCACGATCAAAGAAAACCTAGAAATCTTATTTGCCAATAATCCAGAGGTATTTGTTGCAGGCGATCTGCTTTGGTATCCAGTTGAAGGCGACAACAAAACCCGCATAGCACCTGATGCAATGGTGGTTTTTGGCAGACCAAAAGGAGACAGAGGTTCCTACAAACAATGGGAGGAAAATAACATCTCTCCCCAGGTAGTGTTTGAAATTTTATCGCCAGGAAATCGACTCAAAGAGATGACCAAAAAACTCCTCGTTTATCAACAATATGGAGTTGAGGAATATTATATCTACGATCCAGATGAAGTGGAATTAACCGGATTGATAAGATCTGGGGATAGATTAGCAGAAATTGAGGCAATTAATGGTTGGATAAGTCCGCGATTGGGGATAAGATTTGAACTGACATCTGATACTCTCGAAATTTTCCGTCCCGATGGACAGCGATTTCTTACCTCTGTTGAACTCGATGGATTACGGGAACAGGAACGACAACGCGCTGAGGATGCGATCGCACAACTGGAAGCAGAAAAACAGCGATATCAAGCGTTAATAGCGCTGTTGCGAGAAAAAGGGATCGATCCAGAACAATTGTAGGCGATTAAAGTCATAAGCTGTCGCGCATCTAAATTTTAGTTAGGGACGGGCGAGACGCCCATCCCACAAGAATTTCATTAAATTGACTGTAAAATTTAGGTGCGTAGCAGCTTAAACCAGTAGGATCGCGGAAAACACTGACGTAGATCACAATTTTGCTATGAATGGCATCACAAGATACTAGAGATTCCCGTCACTCAAAGGCTCTTTAAAAAATCTCATACTAGGTGTTATAGATCAGTAATTTCTCGGATGTGCTATGGAACTACTGCATGAAGGCGGTTTAATAAACGCTGAAAACTGGATGGAGCGACCAGAAAAAGTGCAGGAGAACCTGAATGCGCGCACGATAAATCTGGCACCAACCTACCGAAAATCAGAAAAAACAATTCCTCAGCAAGTGCGGATAGAGGAAGTACCGCGTGAAACTATAATGTCTATTTGTCAGGCGTCTGGCAAGCAAGAAAGTAGCAAACCGAGACGCAGTTTGAATTCTACACTGCAAGAATTAACTTTTTACTCCCAAAGCATTGAATGTAACAGTCCCGCAGAGGAAGCAGCGAAGCTTTTGAAAGCCAACCCTTTGCTTCCTGGCATCATCATCACCGATCGCGGTAAATTGGCTGGGATGATTTCGCGACGGCGTTTTTTTGAGCAAATGAGCCGTCCTTTTGGCTGGGATTTATTTTCAAAACGACCTGTTCTGGCGCTGTATCGCTTTGTTCAGGCTGAAATTTTAATGTTGCCGAGCGATACTTCCATTGTGGCCGCAGCTAGGCAGTCTTTGCAGCGATCGCCAGATTTGCTCTACGAACCGATTATCGTGCAAGACGAGCAAGGAATTTCCAAAATGTTGGACATCCATCAGCTACTCTTAGCTCAATCGGAAATTCATGACTCGGTAGCTGAGGCACTCCGGCAAGCTGAAGCCAAATATCGGAGTATTTTTGAAAATGCCGTGGATGGCATCTTCCAATCAACTCCGGACGGGCGCTACCTCACCGTTAATATAGCGCTCGCACAGATCTATGGCTATGACTCGCCGGAGGAACTGATACAGAGTTTCACTGACATCGGACTGCAACTTTATGTTGACCCCAACCGGCGGGCCCAGTTCATTGCTACCATCGAAGAATACGAATCCGTATCCAAATTTGAGTCTCAGGTTTATCGCAAAGACGGCAGCATTATCTGGATTTCCGAAAATGCCCGCGCCGTCCGAGACGCCGACGGTACTCTAGTTTATTACGAAGGTACTGCGGAAGATATCACCGATCGCAAACTCTCAGAAGAAGCTTTGCGAGAATCGGAAACGCGATCGCGAAAACAAGCGGCTGAACTCGAACAAACTTTACACGCACTCCAAAAAACTCAAACTCAACTAATTCAGACCGAAAAAATGTCCAGTTTGGGGCAGTTGGTTGCTGGAGTTGCTCACGAAATTAACAATCCCGTCACCTGTATTTACAGCAACCTTCCTCACGCCAATCAATATATAGAAGATTTACTGAATCTCGTCAAGCTTTATGCTAAGCACTATCCCGAACCCCATGAGGAAATTGAAGATAAGGCGGAAGCGATCGATCTAGAGTTCCTGAGAGAAGATTTGCCTAAAATCATGTCTGCAATGCACCAAGGATCGGAGCGCATTAGCGAAATTATTTTGTCGCTGCGAAACTTCTCCCGTATGGATGAAAAGCAAATGAAGCCAGTTGACATTCATCAGGGAATTGATAGCACTCTGCTAATCTTGCACCATCGCATCAAAGGGACGGCAGGACATCCTGAAATTCAGATAATTAAAGAGTACGGCAAACTGCCGCCGGTAAAGTGCTATTTGGGACAAGTCAACCAAGTATTTATGAATCTGCTTAGCAATGCAATTGATGCCCTGGAAATGGGGACAGGGAAAAATAACCAATTCCCAATTCCTACAATTTGGATTAGCACAGAAGTTATAGATGATTTCGTAAGCATACGTATTGCCGACAACGGGCCTGGGATGACTGAAGAAACCCACAGAAATATGTTTGAACCCTTCTTTACAACGAAACCCGCTGGCAAAGGCACTGGTCTTGGTTTGTCTATCAGTTGTCAGATTATTGAAGAAAAACACGGTGGGAAATTAGAATGTACTTCCACACCGGGGCAAGGCACAGAGTTTACGATCTTGCTACCGTAAATCCTACGCGATCGCAATTCCAATTTACGGTAGTGGGTAGTGGGTACTGGGTGTCTTGACCAATTTCAGATTTCAGATTTCAAATTTCCAATTTCAAATTTCCAATTCAAGCAGAAATTTGAAATCTGCAATTCTTCAATTTGAAATTTACCCATACCCCATGCCCCATTGCTACCCTGGATTCGACGCAAGGTCACTCGAATCGGTTCGATCGTTTTTGTGGCTGTGCTTACCGCCTTCACGACCAATCTCAGCCATATGCTCGCGGTCTTTGCTCACCGTTTGACCGCCCTTGCGACCAGCTTCTCTAGCCTCTTCAGGTGTGAACTCGTGGGCGGTTCCCTTTTGGTGTGCCGCTTGTCCTCCCTTACTAGCGATTTCCCGTTGCTTCTCTTTGTCCATAGAAGCAAATCCACGCTTGCTTTTCTCTGCCATAATATTCTCCTTGTGTTGCCAGCTTTTTTTATTATGCTCTTACAGGCTAAGTCTGCTAAGTTTGCTTAATCTTCTGCCTGTAGAAAGAACTAACCGCCTTGGCGGTTGCTATACAAGCTAAAGCATCATCAGTGTTATAAGTTTTATTAAAAAATGTTGCTAAATAAGAAAATAAATATTAAAAAACTGTAAAGTGGGTAGAAAAATATAATTTTTTTTGATACGACTTACGCATTGAGGCAGGGGTGCAGCGGTGTAAGGGTACTGGTGAGAAGGTTGGCTCTCCCGTAGTTGAAGCGATCGCAAAATATTATGAACTACAGCGATAGCTTGTAGCGTAAAGATTGTCGGCCTTAGCTCTGGGAACGAAACCCAACTTCGACGTCTAAGTGGTTGGGTTATGCCTACGGCACGCTACGCGAACGCTTCACACGGGCTAGGGCCGACAACTAGATTAGCTAAAGTTATCACCCTAATTAGGGGGAGAGCCAAACACCGAAGAGTAGATTTCAGCAACCCAGGTAGGTAAAAAAATGGTAGGTAAAAAAATGGTAACTGAAGCTAAAGCAACCCGAAAAATCGAAGCCCCAGTCGAAAAAGCAAAGCAGAACTCACAATACGGCGCTTTGGAAAAGTTTTTCGCTCTCTCGCTGGATATGTTGTTCAGCGTAGGTTTGGATGGCTATATTAAGCAACTAAACCCAATGTGCGAAAAAACTCTCTTCTTCACAACTCAAGAATTTCTTTCCCTACCGTTGCTCGAATTTCTTCATCCCCAAGACCGCGAATCGACTGTTGCACAATTACAGAAACTTGGCAATGTAATAGACACTATTTCTTTTGATAATCGCTGTCTCTGCAAAGACGGTTCTTACAAATGGCTGTTGTGGAACGCCACCATATCCCAGGAGGAGCAATTAATTTATGTTGTTGCTCGCGACATCACGGCAAGCAAACAGGAAAAGGAAGCTTTGCAAGAAAGCGAAGAACGCTACCGCTTGTTAGTCGAAAGTGTAAAGGATTATGCCATTTATATGCTAGACCCCTACGGGTGCGTAATCAGCTGGAATCCAGGAGCCCAACGGATGAAACAGTATCGGGCAAACGAAATTATCGGTCAGAATTTCTCTTGCTTTTACCCCAGCGAAGAAATACAACGGGGTAAACCAGAAGAAGAACTAAGAGTGGCGGCAACTGAAGGTAGATTTGAAGATGAGGGTTTGCGCCTGCGTAAGGACGGGTCGAGATTTTGGGTTAATGCGATCGTGACAGCCTTGCGAGACAAAGACGGACAGCTACGCGGTTTCGCGAAGGTGACGCGAGACATCACCGATCGCAAGCTGGCACAAGAAGCATTGCAAAAGGCGCATGACGAGTTAGAAAAACGGGTGCAAGAACGAACGGCTGAGCTAACTGAGTCTAATGCTCTTCTGATCGAAGAAATCGGCGTTCGCAAGCGTACCGAGACGGCTTTGCGCCAATCAAAGGCGCGATTGAAAGACCAAACGAAGCAGCTAGAGGAGACTTTGCACGAACTTAATAGCACTCAAGCTCAACTAATTCAAAATGAAAAAATGTCTAGCTTGGGACAATTGGTTGCCGGGATCGCCCACGAAATTAACAATCCTGTCAGTTTCATTTACTGCAATCTCGATCATGCGAGTCGCTATGTGCAAGACTTGCTGCACTTGTTACGCCTTTACCAGCAAAACTATCCGCAAAGTCCGCCAGAAATTGAGGAAGCTATTGAGGCTATAGACTTGGATTTTCTGATGGAAGATATTGCCAAACTGTTCTCTTCGATGAAGCTAGGATCTAAGCGTATTCAGCAGATTGTTTTATCTTTGCGGAATTTTGCGCGTCACGATGAATCTGAGATGAAGTTTGTCAATATTCACGAAGGTATCGATAGTACCGTGAGTTTGCTGCAAAACCGCCTGAAGACAACAGATGGGCATCCGGGAATTCAGGTGATTCAAGCTTATGGGGATTTGCCTCTGATAGAATGCTATCCCGGATTGCTCAATCAAGTGTTTATGAATTTGCTGACTAATACAATTGATGCTTTGGAACTTCATCTTGATACTCGCACGATCGCTATTAGCACTGAAGTTCGGCATGGGACGGACATGGGGGATCGGGCTTGCCAATCAACAATTAACAGTGAACGATCGCCAATGAACCAATTCGCGGTCATCCGTATTGCTGACAATGGCCCCGGCATGACCGAGGAAGTCCGCCGGAAGCTATTTGACCCATTTTTTACCACGAAATCGGTTGGTCGGGGGATGGGCCTTGGCTTGTCGATTTCCTACCAAATTGTGGTAGAAAAGCACGGTGGTAAATTGACTTGTATATCCGAACCCGGTAAGGGGGCGGAGTTCTCGATCGAAATTCCGATTTATCAGTGCGATCGCCAGCCTGCCAAGTTGCAGTCGAAGCCAGAACCATCTACTCAGCAAAAATTAGCGCTAAGTTAAATAGGATCGCACAAGATACTATAATATTGGTTTTTGAGGATGCTTTCATGACACGATCGTCAAATAATAACGATTTTTCACAGCCCCCGCAACCTAATCGTTCATCAAACGTTTGGATTTGGATTGCGGCGGGTACAGGTTGCGGCTGTTTGGGTCTATTTGTTGTGATAGGGATTATTGCTGCCATTGCCTTGCCGAGTTTCCTCAACCAAGCCAATAAAGGTCGGCAAGCGGAAGCCAAACAATATGTCAGTTCTATGCTCAAAGCCCAGCAAGCTTACAGAATCGAAAAACCTACTTTCACTAATTCCTTGCCGGAATTAGGTGTGGGAATTAGGTCGGAAACAACGAATTATAGCTACAAGATTGTACCTCAGCCGGATAAGAGTAAGAGCGTAATGGTAACGGCTCAATCGAAGATAACGGGTTTGAAGAGTTATACTGGTGCCGTATTTACTATCAAAAAGGGCGCAAATATTACTACTGTTACAGTTATTTGTGAAAGCAATCTCTCTACCAGTACACCCCCGGTAATGCCAGCACCTCCCAAGTCCGAAAATAGTTTAATTCAATGTCCTTCAGGTTCCCAAAAATTATGAAAATTACCGATATAATTACTTGGTTTGAAAATTGGGCTCCTCCAGCTTGGCAAGAAAGTTGGGATAATTGTGGTTGGCAAATTGAGCCCGGTGTGTTGGATGAATCGGCGCGGGTGTTAATTTGTTTGACGCCGACTTTGGCGGTGATGCAGGAAGCAATTTTACTTCGGGATAATGGTATTCCAGTTAATTTGATTTTTGCTCACCATCCGCTGATTTTTAGTCCGCTGAAATCGCTACGCACTGGGAATCCTATTGCCGAAATGGTTAGACTTGCCTATACCCACAAAATCGGCGTCTACACCGCCCATACTAATTTTGACCAGGTTAATGATGGTACGGCTGATGTGTTAGCTCAATTGTTGCAATTAAAGCAAGTTAAGCCGATAACGCCAACCCAAGATGGATTGGGATATGGGCGCGTTGGATATTTGGAACCATCTCTTACTCTCCAGGAGTTACTAACTAAAATACAAACTCAGTTGTCTCCTCCCGATTTAATTTTTTCACCCGCAGAAGATTTAGAAAAAACTATTGACAAAGTAGCGGTCTTGGGCGGTTCGGGAGCTAGTTTTATTTCGGCTGTCGTGAAGACGGGGGCGCAAGCTTATCTGACTTCTGATTGTAAGTTTCATCAATTTCAAGAAGCACGCGATCGCGATCTTATCCTCATCGATGCGGGACATTATGCTACTGAAAGACCGGCGTGCGATCGGCTCGTGGAAAAGTTCAAAAATTTAGGTGTAGAATGGGTGCAATTAAGTCAAAAAGATGAAGATTTTCGACGATTTTACGGTGTATAAAACAGCCATACTCGCACGCGATCGATTACAATCTCGTCCACGCAAATCCATCCCCATTCTGACTTTAGCTGAGGACGCTTGTGAGGTGTAATAATTACCATTGTATTGGCAATTAAACTCAATTGATAAACCAAAAAAGGTAGACGCGACTCTTCCACCAAATGCAAAGCAAAGCTACAAACTATTAAACTATAATGCCTATTGCCAATAATTCCCGATGCAATTTCTTCAAATGTATATTTTTCCGCTAATTGACCAGTGCGTTTTAAATAGGCATTGTATGTGTATGGATCGATGCCATCAATATCGGTAGCGCCCAACTTTTTCAGTGTTAAAGTAACTTCGCCACTACCGCAAGCCAAGTCTAACACCTTTTGCAGATCGAGTTGCCATTTTTTAACAACCACTTCAATAATTTGCTGGATTATTAACTCGTGAGGATTTTTATAATCATCGCCAAATTTATTATAAAAACCTTCGACGCTGTATTCTTCATAGCCTTTTCTGATCGATTTGCGATCGGGCTGATAATCTGCTTCACCTAAGTTTTGCTTGCCCATAGTTTAAATTAACTTTACAATAGAAATAAAATACCCCAGAAACCAAGTTTATTAATTAGACTTGTAGGGATGATTTAGATTTGCTATATAAACTTTATATTATTTGGATAAAAATGATTTTTAATTTCTATATAAACTTTTGTATAAATTATATGTATTTGGATAGAAATTAGGGAGAATTGGGTCTGTAATATCTAGCCCACTGAACCTAGTGGCGATCGAAGTTGGAGCAAATTGCGGAAGTCTCCTTTATTACATCTCAAACCCTCGGTAATTCCCAAGTTTGTATTGCCGTACTTGATGGACTGGTTGATTTAAAACATCCATGTTTCCAAGGAGCAGACCTGACTGTGCTACCGACTCTGGTGAGCGGACAGGCAAAACCTGATGGCGGGATGTCTCTTCACGGCACTCATGTTACTAGCATTATCTTTGGTCAGCCGGGTAGCCCAGTTAGGGGGATTGCTCCTAAATGCAAAGGGTTGATCGTGCCAGTGTTTCACGACGATCGCCTCAACCTATCTCAACTCGATTTAGCTCGTGCGATCGAGCAAGCGGTCAATGCCGGGGCGCACATCATTAGCCTTAGCGGTGGGCAACTTACGGATGAAGGCGAGGCAGAAGGTTGGCTACAGCGATCTGTGCAGCTTTGCCAGGACAACAATGTGCTACTTGTGGCAGCAGCAGGCAATGATGGTTGCGAGTGCTTGCACGTTCCGGCAGCTTTGCCCGCCGTGTTAGCGGTTGGGGCAATGGATGAGCAGGGTCAACCGATCGCTTTTAGCAACTGGGGCGAAACTTACCAGGATCAAGGTATTCTAGCACTAGGTGAGAACATCTTGGGCGCACAGCCTGGAGGTGGAACAACTCGGTTGAGTGGTACCAGTTTTGCTACGCCGATTGTGACGGGAGTTGCGGCATTGCTATTAAGTTTGCAAATTCAGAGGGGAGAAACCCCCAATCCGCAAAAAGTCAGAGAGGCAATTCTCAAAAGTGCGTTGCCCTGTACAACTGCCGATACCCCCGATCAACGTCGGTGTTTGGTTGGCAAGCTCAATATTCCTGGTGTACTTGAATACTTATTTGGCGGAACTGTGTCAGAATCTTTGGAAACGGTTGTGGCTTCTGGCTGCGGTTGTGGTGGGATGGGACAAAACGAGGTGGAATCATCAGATCTACCCCTTGATGAAGCAGCAGTAGAGGCAGGGGAGGATTTAATCGAAGCTGCTTCCCTGGCGCAAGTGGCTGCATCTATGCCGCCTGCTCCCTCTAGTCTCGTCTCCGCTTCTACGCCATCCACTCACTCTATAACTTCTCAAATACCCGCTATGACTCAATCTACATCGAACTTTGTCACTGCTAGTCAAGCACCAAGCGAACTCGCTGACAGTCAACTTGTCTATGCTTTAGGAACTCTGGGCTATGACTTTGGCTCGGAGGCAAGACGAGATACTTTCAAACAATTGATGCCTGCCTATAGCATTGGTGGGATCACTGTGCCAGCAAACCCCTATGACGCTCGGCAGATGGTGGATTACTTGGGGGCAAGTCCTTCGGAATCGCGATCGCTAATCTGGACGTTGAACATTGAGTTAACTCCAATTTATGCGATCGAACCCCAAGGAGCTTTTGCGCGAGAAACCTACGCGGTGTTGCAAGAGCTATTGGCAGGGCAAATTCAAGGCGAAACCAGCGAAGAATTTGTCGAACGGGTGAGTATTCCGGGACTGTTGACGGGGCGTACTGTGAAGCTGTTTTCTGGACAGATGGTGCCGTTGCTGGCTCCGCAAAACCCGCGTGGGATGTATGGGTGGAAGATCAATACACTTGTATCTGCTGCCATTGAAACGGTGCAAACCACCGTCGGAGATGCTCAAGAAGACGCGATCCGACGCACCTTGGGCAGTTTCCTCAACCGGATTTACTACGATTTACGAAATCTCGGCACTACGTCTCAGGATCGGGCGCTCAACTTTGCAGCGACAAATGCGTTTCAGGCAGCTTCTACCTTTGCTGAAGCGGTGGCAACGGGGATGGAATTGGACAGTATTAATGTGGAGAAAAGCCCCTTCTGTCGGTTGGATAGCGATTGTTGGGATGTGAAGCTGAAGTTCTTTGACCCAGAAAACAGTCGCCGTGCTAAGAAGGTGTTCCGGTTCACCATTGATGTCAGCGATTTGATTCCAGTGACGCTGGGCGATGTGAGAACTTGGTCTTCACCGTATTAGGCAGCGTAGCGTAAACAGTCTTCTTTCACAAAAGGAAGCGGTCAGACCCACCGACTGAGCAATGCCTCGACAACGGGACAAACACACAAACTACAAAAGGTCAAAAACTCTCATGGACAACAAAAACCTAATGCCCCAAGCGGCACAACCCGTCAACCGCATCAGCAGTGGACAACTGCCGAGCGAACTGGCTGAACTGTCTGAAGAAGCCCTGTCCCAACTGGGTGATGGTGCGGATGCCTCAAATAAATCTGTCCTAGCCTCGAGTATGGTGTTCTGGGGCGAAATCTGTTCTTATGACGGAGACGACGCGGAGTAAGTTCCCACTCTACCCCGGAATCAATTTTCCCTCAAATCTGCCTTGCCTCCCGTCCAGGAGCCTGGTTCGCCTGGATGAATCGCTGGGCAATTGCTGATAGCATCTGGCTTTCCGTTACCTGGCACCAGGCACCTGGAGATGAGGAGTGGGAAAAGCGATCGCCCCTGATGACTAAACAGGCCACGCGATCGCCCCTCTCAATACACAGGCCACGCGAATCGCCACATACAGTCTTCTTTCACAAAAGGAAGCGGTCAGACCCACCGACTGAGCAATTCCTCGACAACGGGACAAACACACAAACTACAAAAGGTCAAAAACTCTCATGGACAACAAAAACCTAATGCCCCAAGCGGCACAACCCGTCAACCGCATCAGCAGTGGACAACTGCCGAGCGAACTGGCTGAACTGTCTGAAGAAGCCCTGTCCCAACTGGGTGATGGTGCGGATGCCTCAAATAAATCTGTACTAGCCTCAAGCAGAGCATCGACGAGCGGAGCAAGGGGGATGTGTTCTTATGACGGAGACGACGCGGAGTAAGTTCCCACTCTACCCCGGACTAAATTTACCCTCAAATCTGCCTTTTCTCCCTTCTAGGAGCCTGATTCGCCTGGATGAATCGCTGGGCAATTGCTGATAGCATCTGGCTTTCCGTTACCTGGCACCAGGCACCTGGATTTTGAGGAGTGGGAAAAGCGATCGCCCCTGATGACTAAACAGGCCACGCGATCGCTCCTCTCAATACACAGGCCACGCGAATCGCCACATACAGTCTTCTTTCACAAAAGGAAGCGGTCAGACCCACCGACTGAGCAATGCCTCGACAACGGGACAAACACACAAACTAACAAAAGGTGAAAAACTCTCATGGATAACTTTAATTTGATGCCCCAAGCGGCACAACCCGTCAACCGCATCACCACCGGACAACTACCTGCGGAACTGGCTGAACTGTCGGAAGAAGCACTGTCCCAACTGGGTGAGGATGCCTCAAATAGTGCATCTGTACTAGCCTCGGAAGTTACTGTAAATTATTGTTCCAATTGTTCTTATGACGGAGACGACGCGGAGTAAGTTCCTGCTCTACCCCGGAATCAATTTTCCCTCAAATCTGCCTTGCCTCCCGTCCAGGAGCCTGGTTCGCCTGGATGAATCGCTGGGCAATTGCTGATACCATCGGGCTTTCCGTTACCTGGCACCAGGCGGCTGGAGATGAGGGAGAGGGAGCGGGGAGAGATGAAGGTTGAGTTGAGTTGACTGACTTGTTGGTTCGATTCGTTTCATTCCTTCGATCTTCCCCGCTGCTTGCGGTTCTTTTCAGGTCTAAGCCAGCTAGGAGTTTATTTCCCCAATTAGATTTTCTGGCTGGCTTACTTTTCGGGTTGTACCGCTTGCAGAACCCTCGGTATTTCCCGGCGCAGTCCTCCAAGTTGTTGGCAAGGGTTAAGAATGCTGGATGCCACTGAGTTAAGCCATCATGGGTGAGTTGGTCATAACTGCCATAGTTGCTGAACTCATAGAATAGGATTAAAAAGATTCACACAACGTTTTGGATCGACAAGCCATAACACACCCCAATTCACTGAAAAATATCAACTTATGAAACTTCCCAAACAATCTCCTCCCGTCAAACGTCCCGATTTAATCCAGCCGCATGAAGCCGTCGATGTCGTTCACGGCAACGTAGAAGATTTGGTTAATATTCGGATGAAATTACTACATGGTGCAAACTTCAACGATCCAGCCGGATTTCAGTACCGCAGCTATAACCAACTCAAAACTTCTGGGGGCTGTGGGTGCTTCCACACTTGACCGGGTTCTGTGATTCAACTGCCGCATTTTTTAGTTTCCCTTCCCAATAAAAATACTCAAAACGGTTGCAATTATGGCAAAATCCTCCAAAAAAAAAGAAGAGCAGAAAGCACCCCTTGAGCCTGCGATCGAATATGTCTTGACCTTCGATGGTCAAAGTAATTTCATCACCTGTCCCGAAGGTCTGGTCAGCGCCTCCTATACCAAAGAAGCCTGGGTGAGTCTCTCTGAACCCATATCAACACCCAACAACATTCTCTCCGGGCATCAACACGCTTTCCAAATAGAAGGCGGATTACCCGCCTCTGGACACAACAGTCAATGGGGGGTGCTAAAAGATTCCAGCCGCACCCCAGCGCCAGCGAATACCTGGCTCCATGTGGCAGTGACCTACGATAGCCAGACCAAAGTGATGTGTCTGTATCGAGACGGTCGTCTAGTCGGACAAGCCGATAATTTGCTGCCGTTTAATCCAGACCGCACCCTCGAAATTGGCTCTCATCACTCTGGAAACTTCTTTAGAGGTCAAATGGCGGAAGCCCGGATCTGGAACAAAGCACTTTCCCAGACGGAAATCCAGTCTAATTTCTCCCATCGTCTGGTCGGCAATGAACCCGGACTGGTCGCCTATTGGTCCTTAAACGAAGAATCGGGTTCAACCGCCCATGATAAAACCAGCAATGCCCATCATGGCATCATTCACGGTAATCCGGTTTGGGCAGTCTCAACTCTGACCCTAGCACCCTCTAGCCCTGCGGAACCTGCCGCCAGCACCGTTGAGCCGCCTAGCCAACCCGCCATGATTCAGAGTCGCCAGTCGGTACTCGTGTTGGATGGCAACCTATCGGGTATTGCGGTTGGTGGAGGGGCATTGAGACCCCAAGCAGGATTCACGATCGAAGCCTGGATTTATCCGGCTACGGATGCTGGGAAGCAGGTAATTCTGGCGGAAGGAGAGACCCTGTTTTATCTGGAAGGCGGCGAACTCAAGCTTCAAGCTACCCCGGTTGCCGCCACGATTGCGCTGAACGCTCCATCTAGCATCATCACCTCCACAGGGGCGGGAATCACCGCTGGCAATTGGTATCACGTTGCCGTAACCAGGGCGGGAAGTCGTCCCGGCGCGACAAAGCTCTTTATCAACGGCATCCAAAACGACAATCAAGCCGCCATTCCGCCAGTTCTGTCGCTTGGCAATACCTATTTGGGTGGACAGCCAGACCTGCCAAATTCCGGCTTTCAAGGCAAGCTGTTGGAGGTGCGCGTTTGGCGATTTGCGCGATCGCAGTCCGAAATCCAGGCAAATATGACCTACTTTTTCACCGGGCGGGAACTGGGCTTGATTCGCTGCTGGAAAATGAATGAAGGTTTTGGCACCACAATCGGCGATCGCACAACCTACCGAGCAACGGGAACTATCGTAGGTGATGCTACTTGGGAAGAATCAGAGATTCCCATCAAGATTAATCTCAATGCTCAGGAACGGTTAACGCGATCGACTGGATTGGAGGATTACGGCTATTGGTTTAAGGAGATGGCAAAACAGCAGAAAACCGAAGCAGATCCCCCATTTCGGCGCGGTCGGATTTGGGCATGAGGCTTTGGGAAAGTCGAGCGATCGCCCCTCTCGATACACAGGCAAGCGATCGCCACAGTCTCCAAGTCCTCTCGTCTCCCCTCGTCCCGACTTCCCCAAATTACCATGAGTCCCAGACGAATCAGGCTCTATTGCTACCAGTGTCGCCGCCGTCTTGCCCCGTCTGCTTTTCAACTGGAGCGATGGGAGTCCTTGAATTACAGAATTTGCGAGAATTGTTTCAACAAGTTGGGAGCCACAAAAATGAATCTGCAAATCGAAAACTCTATTTTTGAAACTGAACTCAAGGTTCAACAAGCTCTGCAAAAACGGGAAGGTGGGAAGACGGAATACGAAACCTTAGTCGGGTTTGCTGACTTAGTGACAGATGAGTATGTGATTGAAATTAAGCACGTCTCCGACTGGAAAGAGGGATTAAAAGTCTTGGCTTATCAAGATCAAGTCCCCACTCGCAAACCCAGAATTCACCTATTTGGCGGACATTCTCAGCAGTTTCGGGAGTTAGTTGAAAAGACCTTAACTAAGCTGGGAGTCACTGTTACCTGGGAGGAAGAAGCGGGAACCTAATCTCCCAGATCGCCCCTCACAGTCTTCTCTCATCCAGAAGCGGTCAGACCCACCGACTGAGCAATGGCAAGGGCAACGGGACAAACACGCAAACTACAAAAATGGAGAAAAACTCTCATGGACAACTTTAACTTGATGCCCCAAAAATATAGATACCCATCGAAAGAATCATAAAAACTAACCCTCACCCCACGACTATATTCTCAAAGAACGGCCATGACCCGATTCGTCTACGATCAATTTGCTAAACAATACTTGCAAGAACTTCTCTCACCGTTAGGGCTAGTAAAAACGAGTCGGGATATTGCTGCTGAAGTACGAGAAATTGATGTCTTATTTGTGCCTCAAAATCACAACGAGAGCGCCATTAAAACATTAGGACTTTTGGGAAAGATAGCGGCAAATTCTGCTATAATTGAACCGTTTAGGAATCCTGTTAATACGGATGATATTTGCAGTTGCATTGGCAAACTTTTCGATTTTCATGCTGAGTGCAACCGACTCGCTAACCGAGAAGACAAACCACTTCTCCCAGCCGATCGTACTCGGCTTTGGATTTTATCGCCAACTCTTTCTAAACCCATTTTGGACAGTTTTGGTGCTAACTTGGAACTGGAAAGTTTTGGTGAGGGGGTTTATTGTCTACCGCCAGCCTTCCGAACCGCGATCGTTGTCATTCATCAACTTCGCCGTACCCCTGAAACTCTCTGGCTGCGACTGTTGGGAAAAGGAAGCGTTCAAAAAGGCGCGATCGCCGAACTCAAATCCCTACCAGACACAATGCTATTTAAAGATAGCATTCTCGAACTTTTGTCGAGTTTGTTCGCCATTTTAGATGCTCGTCAAGACCTAGATTCAGAAGACCGGGAGTTAATTATGGAACTATCACCATTATACCTAGAACGAATTCAAGATGCGACCAAGCAAGGAATTGAACGAGGAATTGAACGAGGAATTGAACGAGAAGCTGTTTCCTTCATTATGCGATTGCTGAATCGTCGATTTGGGTCGATCGCTCCCGATGTTGAGGAACGAGTACGCGGTTTACCCGTCGATCGCATTGAAGATTTGGGAGAGGCACTGCTTGATTTCCAGAATGCAGCAGATTTAACAAGCTGGCTTGAGAATGCTAATTAAGTGCAAGGGTGCAGGGGAGAAAGAGAAGTTTTAGAATATCTGGTGTATGGCTACGAGCAAACAGGCAAATCGCTACCAGCAACCCAAACTCTTCAAGTAGCCTAGTCTACTTTCCCACCCAACGCGATCGCCTTTCTCCATACACAGGCAAGCTCGAGCCTTTCTCCATACACAGGCAAGCGATCGCACCTCTCGATACAACCAGAGCGATCGCCTTTCTCGATACACTAAGAGCGATCGCCTACAATACATACAGTCTTCTTTCACACAGAAGCGGTCAGACCCACCGACTGAGCAATGGCTCGATAACGGGACAAACACACAAACTATAAATGGAGACAAAATCTCATGGACAAGCAAAACTTAATGCCAATCGCGGCACAACCCGTCAACCGCATCACCACTGGACAACCACTACCTCTCGAACTGGCTGAACTGTCGGAAGAAGCCCTCTCATGGAAGAAGATCGGAGCCTCGGTTTGGGTTTTGGGAATTCTTTGTTCTTATGACGGAGACGACGCGGAATAGGTTCCCACTCTTTATGTTCTCTAAATTTTCCTCAAAGTGGTGTTTATTCCCTTCTAGGAGCCTGATTCGCCCGGATGAATTGAGTCGCAACTGCTCTCACCTGGGGGCTTTCGGATACCTGGCACCGGGGAGGAGATGAGGAAGAGGGAGAGGAAGATGGGGTGGGATGGGGTGGACTGACTTCAACTTTGTTGGTTCGATGCTGTTGACTCCTTCCATCTTCTTTGCTCCCCTTGCCTCCTTTGAGGTCTAAGCCAGCTAGGAGTTTATTTCCCCAGTGAGATTTTCTGGCTGGCTTACTTTTCGGGTTGTATCGCTGGCAGAATCCTCGGTATTTCCGGGCGCATTCTTCCAAGCTGTTGCCCAATTGCAAAAAAGCCGGATGCCATTGAGTTAAACCATCATTTGTTAGCTGGTCATAGCTGCCGTAGTTGCTGAACTCATAGAAAAATCCCTCACGAATTTTGGCAGCTTTTGGGTTGCCGTGAATGTAGCGTAAGGTGTTGATTGCCCGCTCTCGATCCGCAGCCGGAAAGCCATCACAAAAATATCGCCTCTCCCAAAAGTGTCCCGTGCGATTCAGCATCCGGTTAAAGCACATGGCGGTATACCAGTTGAGGAAGTGCATGATTTTGGGCAAATCATCGGTTTGAGTTGGTTCAATCAAATAATGAATGTGGTTTGACATAATGCAAAGCCCATATAGCTTAAACTTGTATTTGTCAAGAGCCTGCTTGATGGCATAGAGAAACACTTCTCGGCATTCCCACCGTTGCAGTTTAAATTCTCGATTGTTACACCGAGTTGTGATATGGTAAGCATACCCAGCCTGAACGTTTCTTGATTTTCTCGACATTGCTATTTTTAGTGTGAGTTGCACAATGATAACTTCGGATATTCAAACCCTATTACTTAGAGATAGAAGATTGCACTTCATCGGTAGCCACCGAGCAGCCTTTGAAGTGGAACCTTTATACCCATTAGAAATCTTTGAAGACTTTGTTGCAAAATTTGATGGCGACTGTACGCTCGAAGCCTCCTGCAAAGTCGAATCAGATAAATTATTGGCAGGTCGATTCCTGATTTTCTTCTCAGAACAGTTCGAGGAGCGATTAGCGCAAATTCTGGACTTTTTTAGTCAAGTTGAAAGTCGAGCAGATGTTCAAATCAACTATGATTTGCTTCAGCAATTTCTAGGGAAAGCGTTTGATTTTAGTAAAGTTAAAAGTTTAACAACTGGAATCGATCTGCGGCATAATCTTGCTGACTCCAGCCTTAAAATGCACATCGTTCTAGAGAACTATCCAGAAAAAGTAGACACAGCTTTGGCTCTCGAAGGCAATAGCTCCGATGCTCTACGTCCAATCGCGTTGCAATCTACCTCTGTAATTGGATTTGACTTTTACTTAGATGGTCGCAGTGAGATCGAGCTTTATGTTGAACTGAAAGAAGAGCGGTTTCAACAGCCTGCCATTCAAGCTGCTCTCAAGCAGAGCTTTCCCCCATCCGTGTTACAACCGCTCCAGGCATCAGATATGTTCGGCTTAGGCTTGTCGAAAGCTAATAATCAGCCAGTGTTGTACTACAAACTAAAAGATCAAAAAGATTTACTCAACTATTTTGTAATTAACAATACAGCACAAAAAGTCCATGCTTTCTACCAACATCAAGCAACCCTTCCTTATATGTGGGTTGGTGTAACTCAAAAGGAATTGCAGCAGAGCAGAATTGAAAATGTTCGTCTGTATTACCACCAGAGCTTTGTAACAAATGAAAATAAATAGAATGATTGCAAATTATAAATTGGTTATGAAAATTCCCCAAATCAAGCCTCATTTTCGCGTCGAAATTGTTGAACCCAAAAATATCTATTTACTCAGCGAATATGCCACCTACGCCCTCACGGGTGGCCTCTATTGCCAGATTCTTCCTCTGCTCAATGGTGAGCATACGCGAGAAGAAATTATCCAAAAACTTGATGGACAAGTTCTCCCCGAACACCTAGATTATGTCCTCGATCGCCTCTACGAGAAAGGCTACCTTACCGATGCCGCCCACAGCCTCACCCGCGAAGCCGCCGCATTTTGGAGTCTGTTAGGTGTAGATCCGCAGGTAGTAAGCGATCGCCTATCAGATACTAAAGTTTTCGTGACTGCGATCGGAGGTATCGATCCACAAGCTTTAGTTGAATCTTTACAGGCGATCGGGTTAGCAGTAGAGCGCTGGCAGTTAGATACCCCCCGGCTATCGCCGTCCCCCCTTGGTAAGGGGGGACTACAGGGGGGTCAGAGCGATCGCTCCCTACTGGTAGTCCTGACAGATGACTATCTCCAGCCAGAATTGAGTCAGATTAATCAAACTGCACTACAAAATCAGCAACCTTGGCTATTAATTAAACCGATGGGCGGTATGCTCTGGTTTGGTTCCATTTTTCATCCCGGAGAAACAGGTTGCTGGGAATGTCTCGCCCAGCGACTTAACGGCAATCGAGAAGTAGAAACATCCGTTTTGCGGCAGAAGAAAGCACAAGAAAAAGGATGTTTACCCACAGCTTTTGCGGGATTACCTTCGACAGTGCAAACTGCGATCGCATTAACCACCACCGAAATTGCTAAATGGCTGGTGAAACAGATAATTCCAGAATCAAAAATTCAGACATTAGCCGGAAAAATCATCACTCTCGATCAGACGAATTTCACCCTAAAAACCCACACAGTTTCTCAACGTCCCCAATGTCCCGCCTGTGGCAATCCCGATTTAGTCAGTCAACAAGTTAACCAAGCGATCGCCCTCACCAGTCGCAAGAAATTATTTACTCAAGATGGCGGACATCGCGCCTTTACACCAGAGCAAATTTTACAACAATATGAGCATTTAATTAGCCCAATTACTGGCGTAGTTAGCTCTCTCGTGCGGATTTCTGACCCCAACAATCCCTTTATCCATACCTACAGCGCCGCCCATGCTTTCGGCACTTCTTCCAACTTGAATAAGCTGCGAAAATCATTAGGACATAAAAGCGGCGGTAAGGGTAAGAGCGATCGCCAATCTCAAGCCAGCGGATTTTGTGAAGCGATCGAACGTTATTCTGGCATTTATCAAGGTGATGAACCCCGAATCAATGCTAAGTTTGCCGATTTGGACAATTTAGCCATTCATCCAGCTAAATGCTTACTATTTAGCGATACTCAATATCAAAACCGGGAAGAATTGAATCAGAAAGCGATCGTCGATCACGATTGGATTCCCAAACCTTTTGATACACAGCAAGCGATCGATTGGACTCCCGTTTGGTCATTAACTGAGCAACAACATAAATATCTCCCCACCGCCTTTTGTTATTACGATTACGGACTTCCTAAAAAACATCGCTTTTGTTCTGCTGACTCCAACGGTAACGCCGCAGGAGGAACATTAGAAGATGCCATTTTACAGGGATTTTTAGAACTGGTAGAGCGGGATAGCGTCGCCATTTGGTGGTATAATCGTCTCTCTCGTCCCAGTGTAGACTTCGCCAGTTTCAACGAACCTTACTTATTAGATTTGCAGAATTGGTATCGCACCCAACAACGAGAACTTTGGGTACTCGATTTAACCACCGACTTAAACATTCCCGCCTTTGTCGCCATATCTCGCTATATTGGCGGCGGTGACGAAAGAATTATCACTGGATACGGAGCCCATTTTGACCCTAAAATTGCCATTTTACGAGCTGTCACCGAAGTTAATCAAATTGGGTTTGCAGTCGATCAACAAGATTATTCCACGAACCAAGACTCCGCCTTGTATCATTGGTTTACTCAGGCAACCTTAGCCAATCAAACCTATTTAGTACCTTCGCAAACACCGCCCAAACAATATGCCGATTACCCGCAACAGTGGAGTGATGATATCGAGCAAGATGTTCTGACTTGTGTAGAAGTTGCTAGACTGGCAGGGCTAGAAATGCTAGTGTTGAATCAAACCCGCCCTGATATTGGCTTACCTGTCGTCAAAGCGATCGTACCTGGTTTGCGCCACTTCTGGTCGCGCTTTGGGGCTGGAAGGTTGTATGATGTTCCTGTGAAACTAGGATGGCTGCCTGCACCTTTGACTGAAGACCAAATGAACCCAATGCCAATGGTATTTTAAATCAGATGTCCGATTCCTTCACCCTTTCCTTTCGCCCTGATATCGCCTTCAGTAGTGAGGGCGATCGCCTGACGGTGCGATCGCATCAAAACAGCTTGACATTAGAAAATCCTAAACCGGGATTAAAAACTGCCTTAGAACACCTAAAACATTCTAACCAAACTGTCTCACAACTTCAAGCTGTTGTTGCTGAATTGGATGGCATTGAAGATAGCTTAAATTTTGAATCTGAGTTACAAAAACTGATTCATCTCGGCTGGATTTGTCATTCTGTTTTACCGTTAGCAACTGCCATCCCCATCGCCGAAAATTATCAATTTATTGCTCCTGTTCTTGATTGGCAACAACCTTTAATTCTATCTCGTTTTGCCTTTCTGCGTCAAGAGCATCAACAGTTTATTTTAGAATCTCCCCTTTCCAAAGCCAAAATTATTTTGCTAGATTGGCGGGCGACAGCGATAATTGGGAAACTGGCTCAAATTGATGCGTCATTTACATTAGAGACTTTAGCAGATAACTTAATTGATACAGAAATAGTGCGATCGTTCATCCAGTTACTCATTGCTACCGAAATGATTTTGCTAGAACCGGAAAGTAAAGCATTAGCTGAATGGGAATTTCATAACCTGCTGTTTCATCGGCAAACCCGTTTGCAGCGATTAGACGATGTGCGTAAATTGAAATTGCCAAGCTTCGAGGAGAGCGATCGATCGCAGTTTGTGAAGCCACCCATGAGCAAGCAAGTAATTTCCTTAGAGAAACCTAACCTAGAAGAGTTAGCCAAAACAGATATTTCCCTAACGCAGGCGATCGAATCCAGACAATCAATTCGAGAATACAACGACCAACCTATTACCTTACATCAGTTAGGAGAATTTCTATATCGCACTGCCAGAGTCAAAGAAGTTTACACCCATGAAGAGGATCTTATGAACATTGGGGAATGCACAAAACGTCCCTATCCCTGCGGTGGTGCATTATACGAACTAGAGATTTATGCAGTAATTAATCGGTGTCAGGGATTGGATGCAGGATTGTACCATTATCAACCTTTGTCTCATACTTTACACCAGATTGGCGACTGGCATCCAGAAGTTGAAGCTTTAATTTTCGATGCTTGGAAATCAACTGGACAACAGGATATTCCCCAAGTTCTACTGATTGTGACTGCCAGATTTGGGCGGCTATTTTGGAAATATCATGGCATCGGTTACGGTTTGATTTTGAAACACATCGGCGTTTTGCATCAAACATTTTATCTCGTTGCAACTGCCATGAAATTAGCACCCACTGCGATCGGCGGTGGTAACTCCGAACAATTCGGCAAAGTTGCCAACCTTAACGAACATGAAGAGTCCTCTGTTGGAGAATTTATGTTAGGTTCACTGAAACAATAACAGGACTTAGGCACGCCGAGGCCGAGGCCAGAAACCGGGTTTCTTCCTAGATATCTAGTGAGGAACCGACAATTTTTCTAAGAAACCCGGTTTCTTTGCGTACTTCATCAATAATTTATTAACTTTCTAAACTTCTATGCCTGACTTAATTACCATTCCTGGCTTTGCTGAACTTCAAGCTCTTACACTCGGCGACTCCCGCATTAAAATTGCCGTTTTGGATGGCCCAGCCGATCTCGATCGCGCTTGCTTTCGCGGCGCAAATTTGAGTAGAGTCAATCCCTTTTGGCAACAGAAACTAGAACCAATCGATCCGATTTACATTACCACAGAACGTCAAATTCGGGCGTTGACGGACAAGAAAAAGGCTTTAAAAAAGGCATTGAAGCAGAGCGAAAAAGAGAATGCAGGGGATAGCAATGGGAACCAAATTTCGCCATCTATCGCTCAAGTTAAACCATCGAATACGATGCGATCGCAAGGCTCTGTTACCAGCATCTTCAATACTTTGCTAGAAGACACAGATGCTTCAGCAATGGCACAATATCGACAGTTAAGCACCTCCAAACAGCAAAAACCACTGCAACCAGAAATATCCTCAAATATCAACTATGCCGCCGCAATTGAAGCATTAGAAGCAGAAATCAAAGCCCTAGAAGACAAAATTCCTAAACCAGTGAAAGAACGTCTAGGAGGTATCTTTCATGCGACTGGTATTTTTGGCACAATGTTTGGGCAACCTGGTTCTCCCGTTGAAGGAGTCGCTCCCTACTGCACCGCCATTAATATTCCCCTGTTTGAAACCGCAAGTAGCGATGAATCACTATCTCCCCTGAATATGGCTCATGCCTTTAATCTAGCATTAGAACTGGGTGTAAATATCATTCACTGCGCCGCCTGCCACCCCACTACAACTGGGTTCGCCCACGAAATGATTCAGAAAGCAGTGAAACAATGTCAGGATAATGGCATTCTGATTGTGGCTCCTAGTGGTAATAATAAAGGCGAATGGTTTTGCGCTCCAGCGATTTTGCCGAATGTTTTGGCAGTGGGAATGATGAAAGACGATGGACAACCTGCAAACTATAGTAACTGGGGCGGACAGTATCAGCAACAGGGCATTTTAGCACCGGGCGAAAACATCCTGGCGGCAGAACCAGGCACTGATGAACCTGTGCGGCAAGAAGGAACCAGTTTATCGGCTCCCCTGATGACTGGGCTTTCGGCTTTAATGATGAGTGTGCAATTGCAACGCGGCGAACAACCCAACGCTGAAGCGGTGCGGATGGCTTTTCTCAACAGCGCCATTCCCTGCGATCCTCAAGAAGTTCCAGAACCAGAACGCTGTTTAGCAGGTAAATTGAATATTCCCGGTGCTTTCAAGTTACTCACTGGAGAAAACTTGCTTCCTATTCCTAGCCAACCAACTTCTACTACAAATTCTCAACACTTCCAACAAGTGCGTGATTACTACAACGCGGCGAACTCAGCAATCGTGCAGGATGTTGGCACAACTTATCAAGCAGGTTTGCTGGCAACAGATTCAGACAACCCGTTTCGCGCTACTAACTTGTTTTTGGCTGAACGCGCAGGGATTAAACCTAACGATTATCTCCTTGATGCTGGTTGCGGTGCTGGTGGTCCGGCGATTGATATTGCTCAGAATATTGAGGGAGTTAAGATTGAAGCCATCACTATGTCAGAGTCCCAAGCACAAACAGCTCGCCAGAACGTACAGCAGGCGGGACTGAGCGACCGCATTCAAGTTCATGTAGGTGACTATCACCAGCTACCTTTTGACGATAATGTCTTTGACGTTGCGTATTTCTTAGAAAGTATAGGACACGCCTACGATCCCCAACTGCTTTGCGTTGAAATCTACCGAGTGTTGCGTCCAGGGCAAATCCTTTATATAAAAGAACTTTTTATCAAAGAACCCCCTTTGTCAGAGCAAGAACAGCAAGAGCTAGCAATATTCCAGAAGATTTATGCTTATAAAACTCCTCGACTCAGCCAATTTCAAGAAGCAGTTCAGTTAGCTGGTTTTCACGAAATAGAGGTAGCTGATTTAAGTGGAATTGTTAGTACCGAAAAGTTCGTAGAGGCGATGTTCAAATCCTCTAACGAATTATCAGAATTTGGTAAATCTCACTATTACCCCTTTAAAGCTGCACCAGTATATTTTGCAGAAATCAAAGCTCGCAAACCCCTCACGACTCCAACTACTAATCGTCAAGTCAATCACACGACAACCGCAGTTAGCACCAGCCAATCTACCAAGGGCATCACCTCCAGCCTTGTCTCCAATAAAGTCTACGCCCTCGGCACTCTTAGCTACGATTTCGGCTCCGAAGCCCGCCGCGACACCTTCAAGCAACTAATGCCTGCGGTCAACATGAATGGGGTATTAGTTCCCTCTAATCCCTACGATGCTAGTCAGATGGTTAATCACCTAGAGTTAAGCCCTGCTGAAGGTAAATCTCTGATCTGGACGTTGAATCAGGAACTCACCCCCATTTACGCCCTAGAACCGCAAAAGGCATTTGCTAACGAAATCTATGCTGTCTTTCAAATGCTGCTGGCTGGACAAATTCAGTCTGCATCTAGCGACGATCGCATTGAGCGAGTCAGCATTCCTGGTAATCTGACCGATCGCACAGTCGAACTCTTTTCTGGTCAAATTGTCCCTGTCCTCGCCCTACCGAACATCCGAGGAATGTATGGCTGGCAAGTCAATGCCCTTGTCGATGCAGCCGTTACTACCGTCAGCCCTGAAGCCAGCGAACCTGATGCTGTGGCAATGCGGCGTTCTCTCAAGAGTTTTCTGCATCGCATTTACTACGATCTCCGCAACTTAGGACAGCTAGATCGCGATCGCGCTCTTAATTTCGCTGCTACTAACGCCTTTCAAGCTGCTTCTACCTTCTCTGAAGCGATCGCAAGTGGCATGGGACTAGACAGCATTGAGATCGAAAAAAGTCCCTTGTGTCGCCTTAACAGCAATTGCTGGGATGTGAAACTGAAATTTTTCGACTCAGAAAACAGCCGTCGTGCTAAGAAAATATATCGATTCACGATCGATGTTGCCAATATTATGCCTGTCACGTTGGGCAAAGTGCGATCGTGGTCTGTCCCACGTTAGTGATTGGAATTATTTTTTATTTTTTAATTGTGGCTGAGAAATCCACTTCCACAGAGGATGACTCGCACCCTGCTGACGAATGCGGTTTACTTGTTTTTCCAGATGTCGCTGTTCTTCTTGTGGCATTCCTATTAAAATATTACGACTTTGCCAGACCAGAACAGAAGCAGTCATAGCGATACATAAAGCGAGTCCCAGTCCTGGTAGCCGATTATAAACAAGACCGTACTTAACAGCTACCCAAGTAAAATGTTGCTGCAATAGGGCTATTTCCGAACGCAGTTCCCAAAGACTTAAGGAACCAACACTCAGCCAAAGCAGCACAACAAACAACCATCTGCCCCAGACTGTGAGATTGTATAATCTTTGTACTTCCTGTTGGAACTTTGGGTCAAGTTGGGCAGCTGGTATTTCAGTAGGTTGGTCGGAGTTTTCTTCCAGTTTATCCATAAGGACTTTATCGGCAAAGAATTGGAAGTTGAAACCTTCTATCTTTCTAACATTCAAACGCTTTTAAGATCGTCAGGACTACCAGAGTCATCAACTTCCGTCGGCCCTTGTGCGGGAACGGGAATAGCGCGACCTGTGCGTTCTCTCCACCAAGCTAACAAAGTACTAGCGATAAAAATACTGGAATAAGCACCTGTGGTAAAGCCAATAATTAGGGCTAGGGCAAAGTATTTCAGGGTTTCTCCGCCAAATAGGAAGATAGAAAGCAATGTTAGCAATACAGTAAATGTGGTGTTGATCGATCGCGTCAAAGTTTGATTGACCGCATCATCAATAATATCGCCGATTAAACGATTGCCATCTTTGCTGATAATCTCCCGAATGCGATCGTAGATCACCACAGTATCGTTAACCGAGAAGCCGATAATCGTCAGAAGGGCAACAATGAACAAGCTATCGACTTCCAGTCCCATCACCAAGCCCAAGATAGCGAAAATACCAATGGTAAGCCAAATATCGTGGAACAAAGCCACGATCGCAAAAACGGCGTAGTCTAACTGAAACCTAAAACTGAGGTAGACCACAATACCGGCAAAGGAAATAATCAAAGCCAATAAGCCAGAATTGAGCAGTTGCTTCCCGATCGTAGGGCCAACCGTATCAATTTGAATCTTCTTGGGATCGAAAGTGCCGATTTTTTGACTGATGGCAGTTTGCAACTGAGTGCGTTCCTGCGGTTTGAGGTCTTTTGTGCGAATAGAAAGACCTTGCTTACCGACTAATTGGACACTGGTATTAGCTAAACCTTGAGCGTCTATGACTTCGCTGACGGCGGTAAGGTCGATCGGCTTATCGCAATTATTGGGTATTGTACAATCCAATTCAAATTGCAGCCGCGTGCCACCGACAAAATCCAGACCGGGACGCAGGGGGACGCCAATTTGCGCCCAAGAAATCAGCATAGCAGCAAGGCCGCCGATCAGGATAACGGCAGAACTCATCCACCAAAGCGATCGCTGCTTGTTTACTTGTAATTTCATGATTTTACCTCAACTTTTTTGGGGGCATATAACTCCGGTTTGCGTAGTTCGGGAATAGCGATCGCAACCATCAACAGCGTCCGGCTACAAGTAATCGCCGTAAACATACTCACCGCCACACCGAGTGCCAACGTCAAAGCAAACCCCTTCACCAAACCAGTGCCCAACCAAAACAAAGCTGCACAAGCAATCCACGTCGTCACGTTACTATCCAAAATACTCGAAAAAGCGCGATAAAATCCCGACTCAACTGAACGATATAAACTCTTACCCGCACGCAATTCTTCCCGCGTCCGCTCAAAAATCAGCACGTTAGCATCAACCGCCATACCGATGCTGAGGATAAAACCCGCAATTCCAGGCAGCGTCAAAGTAACGTTGAGCAAAACGAAGCAAGCTAGCGTCAGCAAGCTGTAAATGATCAAAGCCACGTCGGCAATTAAACCGGGCAGTCGATAGTAAACCACCATGAAGATTAAGACGAAAGTCAAACCACCCGCACCTGCGTAGATACTGCGCTGGATGCTGTCTCGCCCCAAAGTGGCACCAACAGTGCGGTTTTCTACTATTTCCACTGGAACTGGCAGGGCCCCACCTTTGAGCTGAATCCCCAAGTCCTGCGCTTCTTGTACCGTAAAGTTACCGCTAATCTCAGCACTTCCGCCCGATATACCAGCTTGAGCATACTTAACGTCAACGGTAGCAGCGCTGATCGGTTCGTTATCTAGAAAAATGCCCAGGGTGCGTCCAGTACCGGCAATGTTTTTAGTCAGATTCGCGAACATCTCGCCCCCTACACCATCAAAGCGCAGCGCTACTGCCCAATTATTGCCACCTTGATCGGTCGTAGCGAAGGCATCTTTGAGGTTTTTGCCTGTCAGTGGGGGGTTGGTGCGTTGGTACAAACCTTGGATCGCTTCGTTGCTGCGATTTATTTTCGGCTGAACTTGTTCGAGTCCAGCTTTATCGGCAGCTTTTCTAAACTTATCCCGATCGGCCAATAATTGCCGTCTTACCTGTTGTTCGGCAAACAGCTGAGGTTCGGTACCGGGCTTTTGTTCGCGAAAATCCAGCTGAGCTGTGCCACCCAGAACTCTTTCCGCCTGTTCCGGGTCACTCACCCCCGGTAACTGCACCACGATCTGATCCTGCCCCACAGTTTGCACCAAAGATTCGGAAACTCCCAGACCGTTAATGCGATTATCGATTACTCTTCTAACCGCTTCCAAAACATCAGGGGTAATTACCTTGACTTCCTCTGACGGTTTCACCTGAATCGTCAGTTGTGCGCCGCCTTGGAGATCCAATCCCAACCGGATTGGCACCAAAGCAATTACTGTGATGGCAGCGATTATCAGGACAAGGATCAAAGCCAATAAGGAACGCTGTTTCTGCATACTGCAACCCGCCGTCAAAAGTCAAAAGTCAAAAGTCAAAAGTCAAAAAAAGGAAAAATAATTTCTTTCTTTTGCCCTTTATTTGTGACAAATGCTATGATAATCCTTTTTGAGCGGGTTTATTCAGATCCAGCTACAAGCTACACCCGTAGCGCCACCATCTTTTGCACGGCTTCCACGATTTGCTCCGGTTGCACGATCGTCAAGCTTTCCAGTTTGCCGTTGTAAGGCGTGGGGATATCCTGGGAAGATAGGCGCAATACGGGTGCATCGAGTTCGTCAAACAGGCGATCGTTAATCGAAGCCGTTACTTCTGCCCCAATACCGCCAGTTTTCATACACTCTTCCACAATGATCACCCGGTGAGTTTTCCGAATGGAAGCACCGATCGTATCGAAGTCTAAGGGTTTGAGGGAAATCAGGTCAATCACTTCTGGATCGAAACCTTGTTTTTCCAATCCCTTAACTGCCTGCATGACGTGATGACGCATCCGCGAATAAGTCAAGATTGTCACATCTTTACCTTGCCGCACTACTTCTGCTTTATCCAGAGGGATCAGGTATTCTTTCTCTGGCAAGTTTTCTTTTAAGTTATAAAGAAGGACGTGCTCAAAGAATAAAACTGGGTTATCGTCGCGGATGGCAGATTTGAGCAGTCCTTTGGCATTGTAAGGTGTGGAACAAGCGACTATTTTCAGACCCGGAACTGCTTGGAAGTAAGCTTCCAGTCGCTGGGAGTGTTCCGCACCCAACTGTCTGCCGACGCCGCCGGGGCCTCTAATCACCATCGGAATTTTGAAGTTACCGCCAGAAGTATAGCGCAGCATCCCGGCGTTGTTGGAGATTTGGTTGAAGGCGAGGAGCAAAAAACCCATGTTCATCCCTTCGATGATAGGCCGCAATCCTGTCATTGCGGCTCCTACTGCCATGCCGGTAAAGCTATTTTCTGCGATCGGGGTGTCGAGTACGCGCAAATCTCCATATTTTTTATACAAGTCTTTGGTCACCTTGTAGGAACCGCCGTAGTGACCTACGTCTTCACCAAGGACAAATACGGACTCGTCGCGTGCCATTTCTTCATCAATGGCTTCCCGCAATGCGTTGAAGAATAATGTTTCTGCCATCGGTCGCTGATTAGGGGTTTGTCAAACCCTCATATTACCTTTTTGGGGCTAGAAATTGTGCCGATAGGAACACTATTCCGTTTCCAGACAGGCGAGACGCCTATCCCACAAGACTTTTTACAGCCGCAGGCATATCGCTATCCTAAAGATAAGAGCTGATTTCTCTGACACGGTAATATCTTATGGTCTTACAAACATCCCTATCCGCTTCTGCACAGCAACAGGCGACAGGTAAAGTTACCATACCACCCCTGGAAAATGGCGACAGACTAACTCGGCATGAGTTCGAGAGGCGTTATGAAGCAATGCCGCATATCAAAAAAGCTGAATTAATTGAAGGAGTGGTCTATATGGCATCACCAGTGCGTGCTACAAGTCACGGTCAACCTCACGGTCATATTATCACTTGGCTCGGTGTCTACTCTGCCGCAACACCTGGGGTGATGTTATGTGACAATGCCACAGTTCGTCTTGATTTGGACAACGAACCGCTACCAGATGCACTGCTGCGATTAGATCCAAGTGTAGGCGGTCAATCTAGGATCGGCGATGATGATTATATTGAAGGTGCTACTGAATTAATTGTAGAAGTAGCAGCTAGTACCGCTTCTTACGATTTATATGACAAATTAAGGGTTTATCGTCGTAACGGAGTGCAGGAATATTTAGTCTGGAAAGTTAACGACAAACAATTAAATTGGTTTCGGTTGAGAGAAGGCGAGTATGTGCAACTTGAACCGGATGCGAATGGTGTAGTTCGTAGCGAAATGTTTCCCGGTTTGGATCTGGCTGTATCGGCTTTGCTTGATGGAGATTTGGCTCAAGTTTTAGGTGTGGTGCAAGCGGGTTTGGCTACAACAGAACACGCGGATTTTGTTAATCGATTAAGTGGTAGTTAGTTTAAGGTGATGGGTTATGACGACTCAGGAACTCACAAATTTAAGAGCAAGCATCCTGGAAGGACGCTACGCAGATGCTTTGATAATTGTAGATGAATTAGAAGGAATGAGCAGACAAGCTATACTGCGTAACATCCAATCCTTTTTACTTAGGTTGCTGGTTCATTTAATTAAGAACCAAATTGAGCAACGATTAACCAATTCTTGGGCAAATTCCATCTCCGATTCTATTCGTCAGATTAAAAAGCTGAATTTACAAGATAATAAAACATCTTACTACCTTAAGATAGATGAATGGGAGGAAATGCTTGAAGATGAATTTGAGGCGGCAATTGATGCTGCCAGCGTGGAAGTACGCGATGGAATATATACGCCGTTTGAACTATTAGAGATAGTAGATAAAAACCAGATCATGATGATTGCACAAAAGTTGCTGGCTCTGACTTACGCGCGTTCAGTAAAAACTTTACCATCAGTTATTAAAGAGCATTTAGCTCAGTTACCGGGTGGTGAAAATTGGCAATATGGTAAGCAAAGATAGAGTCAGCATGAGACACAAGGTGAAGAGCGATCGCTATTTTTTGTGTAAACTAGATAAGGGAGAGTTTATAGGGGCATCCACTATTCCTACAGTAGCACAGGCTTTTCAATGCTTTACTCTTTGTTGCAGACTGACAAAGATGTATATGCCTATTTTTCTGGTACGTTTGGATGAACGCACAGGCAAAGTGTTTATCTTGGCGGGTGAAGAACACGAAATATCGATCGACCAAGATGGTGAATGGAGATACGAAACATGAAACCAAATTTTCAGGCAATGACTCGCAAAGAATTAAGAACTTACGTAATTGCTCATCCAGATGATAATGAAGCTTTCTACGCTTACGTAGATAAAGCAGAAAAAGAGGGAAATTGGGTAACAATGCCGCCTCTAAAATCACCTGAAGATTTGGATAATTATCCTGAGTTTCTGGATAAAATACGCCGAGATCCGGGTAGGAGAGTGTAGACTCAAATTGAGTGGGCGATCGCACTTTTCTAGTAGATGCGATCGCGCTTTTTATCGAACCACATCTTTGCGCGGAAAGCAGACGCGAAGAACGCGAAGAAAACAAACAAGAGAGGCAATAGAAATTTTACCAAAACGCTTTTTTATTTAAGCAGTGATAGCTAGGTTTTCCTCTAATTCCCTGACCCGGGTTTTTAACTCTTCAATTTCGTCAACTAACTGCAATACTGTAATGGCAATATCTGGTCTAATTTCAGGTTTGGCTGTATTATCAATTTGTGACTGCGCCCATTCTTGCAATTTTTTCATGGTCATCTTCTTATCCTCCAATTAATCCAACGGTTTGGGTCGGGACGGTAGACTGTGATTAGACGAACTGTTTGGGTTCCTTCATTGTATCCCCAGACTGAATGAATCGGCTCTCCCGTCAGGTTGTATCCCAGGACTAAGTAAGCTGGCAAAGGATAAGCGTCTGGGTAATCTTCAATTATTTCACCTCCTTCGATTACTGAAAAGTAAATTTCATCTATGGCTAGATTGTCTAAGGACGCTTCATTTAAACTATGTTGAGATAGCTGCACCCGACCTGATGCGATCGCCTCTATAATGTCATCAATGTCCATGTCTTAGTAAATACTGCATCGCCCTTTCTATTAAATCACCTGCGCTCGCACTCTTAGCCGAAAATGCGATCTTTGCTAGAGAAAAGAATCCGAAGACTTTTCTTTCCTAGTAGACTTCATATCTGCCACAAATATACACAGATACAGGAATGGGAATACACAACATCTTCCCATCCGTGCATCAGTGCTATCCGTGTCGTGCTACTACTCGTCTTCCGCAAAAATGAAACGATACAGTTCACTAGGATCGGGCTCAGGACTCTCCTCAGCAAACTTTACCGCATCATCAATTTCAGCCTGTATTTTCTTTTCAATCTCCTTCAATTCATCTCCAGAAGCTAGACTTTGCTCAATCAGATAAGCAGCCAACTTCTTAATCGGATCGCGGGTAAACCAGAATTCCTTCTCTTCCTTAGAGCGAAGTTCATCTGGATCGGCTAAAGAGTGACCCCGGAAACGGTAGGTAAGTGCTTCAATTACAGTAGGGCCTTCACCAGCACGAGCGCGATCGATCGCTTCCTGAGCTACCTGGCGCACCGCCAACACATCCATCCCGTCTACTTCCACACCCGCCATCCCAAACGCAGCAGCTTTCTTGTAGATTTCCGGGACAGAAGTGGCCCGATCGTGAGCCATACCGATCGCCCACTTATTATTTTCCACCACATACAGAATCGGCAATTTCCAGAGCGCCGCCATATTCAAGCACTCAAAAAACTGACCGTTATTCGCCGCACCGTCCCCAAAAAAGCAAGCCGTCACCTGGTCAGCGCTGGCATCTCCCAAAGCTTCCCGGCGATACTTAGATTGAAATGCCGCACCAGTAGCAACAGGAATCCCTTCAGCCACAAAAGCATAACCGCCCAGCAGATGATGTTTGCCAGAGAACATATGCATCGAGCCACCGCGACCCTTCGAGCAACCAGTCGCCTTACCAAACAATTCTGCCATCACCTCGCGAGCCGGTACACCAGCACTCAAAGCGTGAACGTGATCCCGATAAGTGCTGGAAACGTAATCCTCGTCTTGGCGTAAAGATTTGATCACGCCAGTAGACACAGCCTCTTGACCGTTGTACAAATGGACAAAACCGAACATTTTGCCCCGGTAGTACATTTCGGCGCACTTATCCTCAAAGAAGCGCCCCAAGGTCATATCTTCGTAGAGCCGCAGCCCTTCTTCTTTGGATATTTGTACTTGTGCAGTCTGAAAAACAGGTAAAGTCCGTTCCTGAACCATTGATTTGTTGTATCCTCGCAGCAAGACCCAAACTTATTATTTTTGCAGTATCCGCGTTTCTGATGACAGAAAATGTACTCTGGAAACTGATTTGACTGCCAGATCCCGTGAAGTTTAGCAACCTGAATCGGGCCAGTCCGCCGGGACGCGACAAAAATTCAGCAAAGCGATCGGCCCCTCGAATCACTAGAAGCCGATCGGTTTGAGAGCTTCTGAAGTAGAATAAGCATGACCCGATGGTCGCTGTTCATCAGGGAAAAGGTAATCAACTCCAACGCCACCAAACAACATTTGACAGATTGCACTGTTTTTAGTGGCTTATATTCGATAACATAAGCTAATTTAGTTCTTCGCTGCTGGGGATAGGGGCTCGTGCGTATTCCACTGGATTATTACCGAATTTTGGGTGTGCCGATACAGGCTTCTGGAGAACAGTTAGAGCAGGCTTATGGCGATCGCATCCTGCAACTGCCAAGACGCGAGTATTCGGAAATGTCGATCGCCGCCCGCAAACAACTGCTTGACGAAGCCTACGTCGTCCTCCGCGATCCAGAAGAGCGTAGGGCTTACGATGCCAGTTTCCTCGCTAACACCTACACACAGGGCGGGTTTAGCCCACAGTCTGCCAACGCCGCAGACGAGGAAGCAAAAACTACCTCCTTTGACCAACAGGCAGAGCCAGCAACCGCAGCTGGGGCTACATCTCTAGCTGGCAGCGCTAACCCTGCCCCCAGTATCGAAATTAATGACGAGGAATTCATCGGTGCCTTGCTGATTCTGCAAGAATTGGGGGAATACGAACTGGTATTGAAGTTGGGTCGCTCCTACCTCAGCAATAGCAGCGCCTCGATCGAAAAAGGCCGATTTGGAGAACCCAAAATCATCCGACAGGATATTGTGTTAACTGTCGCCCTGGCTTGCTTGGAACTCGGTAGAGAGCAATGGCAGCAACGTCGATATGAAGATGCCGCCAATTCCCTGTGCGAAGGGCAAGAATTACTTTTACGCGAAGGAATATTTGCCAGCGTCCGGGGAGAAATCCACGCAGACCTAAACAAGTTGCGCCCCTATCGAGTAATGGAGTTGCTAGCACTACCTGAAGAAAAAGTAGAAAAGAGACGATCGGGATTGCAGCTATTGCGAGAAATGCTGCACGAACGCGGCGGCATGGATGGGGGTGGCGACGATCGATCGGGACTTAGCATAGATGACTTTCTCCGCTTTATCCAACAAATTCGCGTTTATCTCACCTCATCTGAGCAACAGACTCTGTTTGAAGAAGAAGCTCGTCGTCCCTCGGCTGTAGCCACTTACCTGGCAGTTTATGCTCTATTGGCACGGGGATTTATTCAACGACAGCCCGCCTCGATCCGGCGAGCGATGCTGATGCTGATGCGTCTCGGTAAGCGCCAAGACGTGCATCTGGAACAAGCTGTATGCGCCCTGCTACTCGGACGAACCCAGGATGCTTCTCACGCCTTAGAATTCTCTGGCGAATACGAGTCGCTGGCTTTTATTCGAGAACATTCTCAAGGATCTCCAGATTTGTTGCCCGGACTTTGTTTGTATAGCGAACGCTGGTTGCAAACGGAAGTATTTCCTCATTTCCGAGACTTGGCTAAGGAAAAGGTTTCCCTGAAGGATTACTTCGCCGACGAGCAGTTGCAAACAAGCCTAGAAGCACTGCCTACAACCGATGCAGCTAATGAGTGGGAAGCGATCGGCTCCCAGCGTCCATCAGGAACACCGCAAACCACCTCAGATACAGAATCGGAAAGCGAGACAGTACAAGGTCTTAAAAGTCAGATCCAGCGAACTAAAGCCTTAGTCGAATCTAGGTCGGCGGCTGGTATAAGTGCTATTCCTCGCAGTACGCCGACTGAAGAAGTGGGAAATGCGATCGAATTCCCCCGCACCACTACCGAAGGAGCATCCGTTCCCACCACCTTACAAAACGCCAGTACAGGGAGCGTTCAAACCCTCCCCGCCGCTGAGCGCATCAATGCCAAAGCAGGAGAGCGCAAAGGAGCTTCTTCACAAGAGGCGCAGTCATACACTGCAACGCCAGCTGCTGGGCGTACCTCCAAAAGCCCATCCGTACCGGAGTCGGGCGGAGACGACCCAGGAGAATCGCAGCCCGGACTCAGAGAGTTTCCAAATAGAGCCAACCCGACCAGGCAGGGTCAGGGACCGAAGCGTTCTGGGCGTACCAATCGATGGTCGAAGCTAAATCTCAGGAATTTCTTTTCCGGTCTACGCCAAAGTTCTGAAGAAACTTCGGCTAAGTCAGCAACTACTAAACAGATACCGCAAAAGTGGTTGCTCGTCGCCGGTGCGATCGGGATAGGCGTCTTTCTGGTTTTCGTTGTTTGGGCTCAAAAAAACTTGTTCTCCAAGGCACCACAGCCCGTCACGCAGCCAGTGGTGGAGGTTTCGCCTGCCCCCTCACCTACTCCCACAGCTGACGCTTCCTTATTGAGCAGCCCTGGCCCGGTGACAAAAGAAGTTGCCCAGCAAGCGATCGAAACTTGGCTATCCACTAAAGCAAAAGCCTTCGGGCCAGACCACGATGTCGATCGGTTAAAGCAAATCTTAGCCAATCCAGCTTTACCTCGATGGCAAAGGTTAGCTCAAACAGCTAAAAGACAAAACTGGTATCGAGAATATAAGCATGACCTTAAGGTTGATTCGATCGAGATTCGTCAGATCAATCCAAACCAAGCCAGAGTGGAAGCACAGGTGAGCGAATCCGCTCAGCACTTTCTACGCAATAAAGTGATTAAGAAAGAATCCTACGATTCTAACCTGCGTGTTCGGTATGACTTGGCACGCCAAAATGGTCAATGGCGTATTCAGAATATGAAGGTTTTATAGACTATTGCAGGAAGCTTTCATCCACAACTTAAAGTCAGGCATTCAAAAGCGACGGGCGCTTTTGGACGCCTGACTTTTGATTTCCTGCTCCATCATTAAGGTAATGTCATGAAATCCTGACATTTAACCGCTACTGAAATCGGAGATATGTCATGAAATCATGACATAATGCTCCCAAGTTGCCTATAAATGCGTAGATATACTCATAATACCTATCGAAACCTCTTGACTTTATCTGTAACTTTTCTGCAACATATTGATAACCGAGCGATCCCCGCGATCCCAAAACAAACCTAATGCCCAGCCTGTGATTCAAATAGTGTTAGTTCTACGCAGTCTCGAATAAAAGAATGTTTCACTTGAGAGTTCTGTTTTTGCAGACCTGTCAAATAGAGCAATGGCAGATATTGCCGCAAATAAAAAGAGATGAAAAAGGCATAAGGAGGATAAAGGGTTCCCAGCTAACTGTGTTTAGACTGCGAACAAATTTAATAAATCAGGAGAAACATTAGAGTCGTTCAAACTACTGGAGAAAACCATATGGCAAAAGAACGCCCACCTTTAGAGGAAATGACATTAAGGCAACTCCGAAGAGTTGCGAGTGAGTATGGCATTTCTCGTTATAGCCGAATGCGTAAAGAGCAACTGCTGGCATCGATTTTTGAAGCACAACGGGCTAAAGGTTCTAACGATCGTCTTACATTGGAGGCACAAGAAGCAGTGGAAGCAGCAAAATTTGAACTTGGTCAGGAAGATCGTACTGGTGGCAATCTGTCCTCTGTAGATGAAGGATTAGCCGATCTTCCCGCTGGCTACGGCTCTAGCCGCATTGTTTTAATGCCTCGCGATCCGCAATGGGCTTACGCCTATTGGGATATTCCCAACGAACGCAAGGAAGAATTGCGCCGCCAAGGGGGACAACAAATCGCTCTGCGGCTTTATGATGTCACCGACCTGAATCTGGAGTTCCAGAGTCCGCACAGCATTCAAGAATACCCTTGCGATGAGTTGGCGCGGGAATGGTATCTCCCCATACCAGTGAGCGATCGCGACTATGTGGTCGATATCGGCTACCGAACAGGCGATGGCCGCTGGCTCGTCCTGGCTCGTTGCGCTACCGTACATATGCCTCCCATCTATCCCAGTGACTGGATTGAAGATCAATTCATCTCCGTTTCTTGGGAAGAAGACCTGCGCGGCAAGAAGTTTCTAGAGCTAGTTCCTCCCAGCAAGCGAGTAGCAGGAGTTGCAGTCGCCCAGAAGATATTTGGTTTGGCTAAAGAAGCCGAAGCCCAGCGGGTAGCCGGTTCTGTATTCGGCTCTATGCAACAGGTACCGGGCTCTATACAGGCTGTTAGCTCCTATGGCGTTAGCTCCTACGGCGTCAGCTCCTACGGTGTTAGCTCCTACGGTGTTAGCTCCTACGGTGTTAGCTCCTACGGCGTTAGCTCCTACGGTGTTAGCTCCTACTTACCGGCTGTTAGTTCATACGTACCGGCTGTCAGTTCCTACGGCGTCAGTTCTTACGAACAGACGCTTAGCTCCTACGCTGTTAGTTCATACGTACCGGCTGTCAGTTCCTACGGCGTCAGTTCTTACGGCTTGAGTTCTTACGAACAAGCGCTTAGCTCCTACGCTGTTAGTTCATACGTACCGGCTGTCAGTTCCTACGGCTTGAGTTCTTACGGCTTGAGTTCTTCTTACGAACAAGCGCTTAGCTCCTACGCTGTTAGTTCATACGTACCGGCTGTCAGTTCCTACGGCTTGAGTTCTTCTTACGAACAAGCGCTTAGCTCCTACGCTGTTAGTTCATACGTACCGGCTGTCAGTTCCTACGGCTTGAGTTCTTACGGCTTGAGTTCTTACGAACAAGCGCTTAGCTCCTACGCTGTTAGTTCATACGTACCGGCTGTCAGTTCCTACGGCTTGAGTTCTTACGGCTTGAGTTCTTACGGCTTGAGTTCTTCTTACGAACAAGCGCTTAGCTCCTACGCTGTTAGTTCATACGTACCGGCTGTCAGTTCCTACGGCTTGAGTTCTTACGGCTTGAGTTCTTACGAACAAGCGCTTAGCTCCTACGCTGTTAGTTCATACGTACCGGCTGTTAGTTCCTACGGCGTCAGTTCCTACGGCTTGAGTTCTTACGAACAAGCGCTTAGCTCCTACGCTGTTAGTTCCTACGCTTTGAGTTCTTACGAACAGGCAGTAAGTTCTTACGCTTTGAGTTCTTACGCGGTGCCGGTAAGTTCCTACGCGCTGAGTTCCTACGCTTTGAGTTCTTACGAACAGGCAGTAAGTTCTTACGCTTTGAGTTCTTACGCGGTGCCGGTAAGTTCCTACGCGCTGAGTTCCTACGCTTTGAGTTCTTACGAACAGGCAGTAAGTTCTTACGCTTTGAGTTCTTACGCAGTGCCGGTAAGTTCCTACGCGCTGAGTTCCTACGCTTTGAGTTCATACGAACAAGCAGCAAGTTCTTATGCTTTGAGTTCTTACGCGGTGCCGGTAAGTTCCTACGCGCTGAGTTCCTACGCTTTGAGTTCATACGAACAAGCAGCAAGTTCTTATGCTTTGAGTTCTTACGCGGTGCCGGTAAGTTCCTACGCGCTGAGTTCCTACGCTTTGAGTTCATACGAACAAGCAGCAAGTTCTTATGCTTTGAGTTCTTACATCATGCCCTCTGGTGTAGGAATGTGGGCGCTTCCCACTGAGTCTGGGATGGGGATGTCGGGTGTCGGCTTCTCGGCTTCGATACCTCCTATCCGTCCTCGCCAGTTTTGGTTAGTTGCTGATGCTGAGCTAATTGTTTACGGTGCAACTGAGCCGGATGCTACGGTGACGATCGGCGGTCGTCCGATTAAGCTGAATCCAGATGGTACTTTCCGCTTCCAGATCTCATTCCAAGATGGTGTAATTGACTTTCCAGTCCTGGCGGTGGCGGCTGATGGAGAGCAAACGCGATCGATTCACATGGAGTTTACCCGCGAGACGCCATCGCGGCATACCAACTCTAAGGAAGAAGCTGTTCAAGAATGGCTCCCCGTTTAGTACGTTTTGTAAGGCAGGGGAAAACCCCTGCTTGCAAAGTTACGAATATCTCCCCCGACTTCAGACGGGGGTTTATTTTCTGAATAAATATGACACCAGAACAGATTGCCCTCACATTACAAGAACTATTTGGCCCAGATGTTCAGACGATCGCACCAGGCTCCTGGCAGGTAGAGACGCCAAATTATCGGCTTTTAGTGCTACTTTCAGACGATTTATCCTGGCTGCGAATTCTGATCCCGATCGTACCTGCTCAAGAAGCTCAGCCTTTTCTCGAACAGCTGTTAGAGACTAACTTTGATCTCACTCAGGAAACGCGCTACGCTTTAATGCAAGACGTTCTGTGGGGTGTGTTTCAACACAACCGAGAGAGTTTGGTGACAAGTGATTTTTCAGGTGCGATCGCACGACTGTTGTCTCTGCACGAACGCGGTCTATCTGACTGCTTTAACCAGCTAGTTCAGAGTCGTGTCCGTCAAATTATTAAAGCCGCCAAGTTGCAAGGACAATCACTTGAAGCAACTCTGCAAACCTTAGACCGCTTCTACGAAGAAGGATTAATGGGCGATATGGCGCAGGGGGCAGGCGCTCGTGAAGAGGTGCTGGCAGCATGGCGATATCAGCTGGAACGTTTTTGGCCAGAAGTGGATCTGTAGTTTATAGTCGCGATCGCAATATTCCCAGTGTTGCTCGTACCCTATGCCGCTATCCTAGATTCATCCCTCGCCAGCTGCCAAGGTGCGATCGATCCACTCAAACTTAACTATCGATAAAGTAAAGAGCTTTAGTATGTCAGTGTTCCTTTCCAGCTTAAAAGAAAGCGGTCATCTAGATCGAATTCACATGACAGTTTGTATTATTGGCTCTCGTAAGTTGGAAAACCGAGATGACTATGGCTCTGTTGGCTGGAATATCTTTGCACCCAATCTGACTATCTATGGATTTGATGCCGATCCAGATGCTTGCGATGATGCCAATGCCGATATTGAAGTTCGACAAGTAAATTGGACTGAAAAACATATCCCGCTAGCTCTTTGGAATTCAGAAGGTACTTTTCCTCTTTATGTTACCAATTTTACCGGATGCAGTTCTTTATATCCTCCTAATGAATCTTATGTAGAGCGGTTCAGCGGATATTCAGATTTGTTCAAATTAATTACTACCGTCGAAGTCGATACAACGACTTTAGATGATTTTTGTGAATCGGAAGGAATTAATGAAATTGACTTTATACACCTTGATGTGCAGGGGGCAGAGCTTCAGGTTTTAGAAGGAGCAGCTAGAATTTTAGAAGGCGGTGTTTTAGCTGTTGCGACCGAAGTAAACTTTACTGAGTTATATGTAAATCAGCCTCTATTTAGTGATGTAGATATATATTTGAGAAAGCAAGGATTTACCCTGGGCGATATAGTGATTAGCACTGGGCGGGGTTGTCGGACGATTTCACCCATTATTTCCAAATTCCATGCTGGATTTCTCTTGTGGGCAGATGCTTTTTACTTCCGCGACCTGATTAGAAAAGATTTTCATACACATCTAAGTACACCAGATCGGATTTTCAAATTGGCTTGTATTGCTGATGTGTTGAATTTTACGGATTATGCCTTAGAACTATTGGCATATTTGACTCGTACTTATGGAAATGACACAAATTATAATTTTGCCAAAAATATCATTGATACTCTATCTCCAATTCCAGAAGTGGTAGAGCAGGGAATAGATTCCCTACCTATTATTGTCGAAATGAGGAATTACATTAATTAAATGGACATTATCCAAATTCTCAAAGAAGACTACCAAAGATTCCCAGCTGACCAGACCTATAGCATCTATGCCGAAGATGTCTACTTTCAAGACCCACTCAACAAATTTCGGGGGATTGAGCGGTATAAGCAGATGATTGGCTCAATCCGCACCTGGTTTATTGACCCCAAACTGGATTTACACGATATTCGCCGCCGGGATGATGCGATCGAAACTCGCTGGACGTTAAGTTGGAATACACCGCTGCCGTGGAAACCGCGCATCGCCATCTCTGGCTGGACTGAGATGCGACTCAATAGTGAAGGATCGATCGTTTCCCACATCGACTACTGGAACTGTTCGCGCCTTGATGTTCTCAAGCAGCACCTGTTTCCTTTAAAGACTCGATAAAGTAAATAAATGTAAACAATTCTCAGGCAGGACATAATATGCGTTTAATACTCATGACCGGCAAAGGCGGAGTGGGAAAGACCTCCGTCGCCGCTGCGACTGGACTTCGCTGTGCTGAACTCGGTTATAAAACCCTCGTTCTCAGTACTGACCCCGCTCATTCTTTGGCAGATAGTTTTGACTTGGAACTGGGACACGACCCGCGACTGATTCGCCCAAACTTGTGGGGCGCAGAACTAGATGCACTGGTGGAACTGGAACAGAACTGGGGCGCAGTCAAGCGCTACATCACCCAGGTTTTGCAGGCGCGGGGGCTAGAAGGCGTCCAGGCTGAAGAATTGGCAATTTTACCGGGCATGGATGAGATTTTTGGCCTGGTACGCATGAAACGCCACTACGATGAGGGCGAGTATGATGTGCTGATTATTGACTCGGCTCCCACTGGTACGGCGCTGCGGCTACTAAGTTTACCGGAAGTGAGTGGGTGGTATATGCGGCGGTTCTACAAGCCGCTGCAAGGCATATCAGTGGCGCTCAGACCGCTTGTGGAACCATTCTTTAGGCCGATCGCAGGTTTTTCTTTGCCTGATAAGGAGGTAATGGACGCTCCCTACGAATTTTACGAGCAGATCGAAGCGCTGGAAAAGATCTTAACTAATAACGCCCTGACTTCGGTGCGCTTGGTAACTAATCCCGAAAAAATGGTGATTAAAGAGTCTTTACGCGCCCATGCCTATTTGAGTCTGTACAATGTTGCCACAGATTTGATCGTAGCAAATCGGATTATTCCAGAAGAAGTTACCGATCCATTCTTCAAGCGTTGGAAGGAAAACCAACAGCAATATCGCCAGGAAATTCACGATAATTTTATGCCTCTTCCCGTGAAAGAAGTTCCTCTGTTTTCAGAAGAAATGTGCGGTTTGGCGGCTTTGGAGCGGTTGAAAGATATGCTGTATCCCGATGAAGACCCGTCGCAAGTTTATTACAAGGAAACCACGCTTAGGGTGGTGCAAGACAAAAATCAGTACACTTTGGAACTGTATTTGCCCGGTATTGCTAAAGACCAAATCCAATTGAGTAAAACTGGGGATGAATTAAATATCCGGATTGGCAATCACCGCCGCAATTTGGTTTTGCCTCAAGCTTTGGCAGCTTTACAACCTGCTGGTGCGAAGATGGAGGATGATTATCTGAAAATTAAGTTTGCTGAGGTGGCTAAGGTTTAGTAGCGATCGAGCTATTATTTTCCATATCGATTAGACTGCTGGGGAGCTTTCGGAGCAGGAGATCAAAGAGAATATCCAAGCCAGAAAATTGACAAATGGTCAATAGTTTATTCACTACTTAGGTCTGTAATATATCTGTTGTCTATTTCTTCTGTCATATCATGTCCGGTAGCATCGGGACGCTAAAAAATCTCTTTTCAGCATCTGCGTACCCTGCGGGAAGGCTGCGCCTACATCTGCGTTTATCTGTCCTCATCTGCGGTAAAAATTTAACCAATGATTCCCACAGACAAGGCCGATGTAACCGGACATGATATCAAACCCTCTAAACTGCTTCAAATAGCTAGATAGATTGGGAACTCCGAACTTGGCAGAGTTCCCAATTTTTAAAGGATAAGTAAGGAGGGAGTGGGGGAGTGGGAGAGTGGGGGAGTGGGGGAGTCGGAGAAGGAACAACATTGAGGCAGAAAAAGGGGGTAGCAGACCCGGATTTGGTATGAGTCCTGTAGACTATAAAAATAATAGGCTATCAAGGCATCAGCCTACTCCTCAACACTCCCATCCACCATTTTTGCCTCCTCCCAATTTACATCACTAAACTCAGCCCCCGCAATATCCGCACCCGTCAAATCCGCACCACTCAAATCAGCCGCACTCAAATTAGCACCCACCAACGTCGCCCCAACTAACTTAGCATTCCTCAAATCTGCATCGCTCAAATCAGCGCGACTCAAATCAGCACCACTCAAATTTGCCTCCCTCAAAATTGCCCCCATCAGCTTCGCTTTCCTCAAACTGGCGTTACTCAAATCGGCATTACTCAAATCAGCAATTACCAATTTTACGCCATCCAATTGGGCATTTCTCAAATTAGCACCAGTCAATTGCGTACTAATTAAATTGGCATCCCGCAAATCCGCACCTGGCAACTTAATATAACGCAAATCTGCACCTTGAAAATTTCTGATACCAGCCGCATATCTATTGAGCAATTCTCCGGCATCGGTGAGGCTAATCTCCCGTTTTGGGCGCTGATTAAAAGTAAAGGTGAAAGTGTCGCCACTCTTAATCACCCGTCGCATTTCCTCATACATAGGATAGTTGTCAATTCCACTCAATTTTACCCAACCGCGTGTCCTGGTTAAAGCGATAAATAACTGATTGCGTAAGATGATATTACTCTCTTCTTTGGCGATATTATCCAAACCAACTAAATAAACCATGTCCGCTTCATTGCCTTTGGCGCGGTGGATGCGAGACACGGTGACGCCACCTTCACACCAGAATTTGTTGGGGTCGCGGTTTTCTGAATCTGCTTTCAATATATTGCAGTTGGTTGTACTAGGAATAAATATATTGATACCTTGGGATATCAAAAACTCAGCTACATGAGTTTCTAGGATAGTTGCATCAAAAAAGGAGCCTAAAACTATTACCAAGATATCGCGACTTGGGTTTAGATTATCGTGTTTGAGGTTATATATAATGTTTTGTGCTAAAGCGGTTAATTCTGATTGGCGATCGCGATAAACTTCAAACTCTATTACTGGGTTTTCCCAAAGTTCAGGTATAATATTGGGAGAGTTTACCTTCAAACGTTTGAGGGTAATTCGTTGACCGCGAGTAAAGCGACCCGTCACTTCATAGCCGATCGCTTTCCAATCCTCAGTTCTAGTAATTCCCGATAGCATTCGGCCCGATCGCAACAATCCCATACCAATACCGTGCGCCGCTGTCAAAATTGGGCTGGGAGTGCGGTAGCAGCGGTGCATAACTTCGGTTTTTTTGATGCCGTCGGGATATTCCCCAGTCACCAAATGCGCTAATTCATCACCGAACAATTCCCCCGCTGTTGGCATATTCAAGCTTTCTAAACTTTGCGCCTCATCATAGGCCCAAATTAAGCGCCGCTGTTCTGGATATTGGGGGTCAACCGATCGCAATGCTTGATAAGCCATCCAGTAAAAAGGTTGCTTGTCCTCAAATTTAAACTCGTCATCAACAATTAAGTCTTGACCTTCATCAATTAGGATGGCATCAAATATTTGGGGAATTACTGCTGTGCGGAGTAGCAGACTGCACACCTGTGCTAACGCTTCGTTGGGTTGCTTGCGATCGGTCTCATAAGCAGTTAAACGCTGAACGCCAGCTGCTTTGCAAATTATACTGTAGAGTCCGGGTTGATTTTTGGCACCCCAGGCGTGAAATACTCTCAATTTTGCATTGTTTGGGTTATATTCCACTTCGCCGCTGCTAAATCGACGCAACCACTTATCTAATTGTTTGGTGATGGGGTCGTACAAACTGCGACTGAAAAACACTAAAGCAATATCCCAATCAGGGTATTTTAAGTGCATATGTGCAGCTTTTTGGCACAACAGTACCGTTTTCCCCGACCCAGCAATACCGCGAATTCGCTGGGGACCAGGTGGAATTTGTTTGCCGATGTGTTCTTGTTGTAAATCAAATTCGGATAAGTGTTGTCGCGCTTTAGCTAAAATGCTGGCGCGACTTCCAGGGATGGGGAGTTGACTAACTTCTATGTTTTGGGAAAGTTTGCTTGGCGGTTTGCGAAATACGGGAGTTCCACCCAGTACTGCTAACACTAACTTCCACTGTTCATCATTCAGGTTACTTCCTTTTATTACGGGCGTGGTTTCTTGAATTTGCGCTACCAGGTTAAGATGTTCTAGGAAGATGATGGGGGGACAACTTGGTAGTTGGTTAAAGCCTTTTTCCCGCCATTGTTTTTCTGTAATTAATGGTAAGGCAACAATGGCTCTACCATTAACTTGGCGGCGAAGAGTGGGTTCGCGATCGCAATATCCCAACAATGCAAACAACTGATTCTCTGCTTGTTGGTAGGGGTTGCCATCTCTGATGTAAAAATTGTGGAATTCCCACCGATGACCGCTGATAGCTACTATTCGATCTATAGTGACCGACTTTACTTCAATAACAATAAGACCGAGTTCAAAATCGGCTATTAAGATATCAGGCTCTTTGCGAGTTTTTCCGACTTTAGAAAAGATGGGATAGCGCCAGTAAGCAATACATTCCCGATTTGCAAAATAACTTTTGACGGCATCCCAAACCTTGCGTTCGCCTCTCTGTCCGCTTTGACCAAGTGACTCTGTGGTAATGAACTTGCGGCTTGGGTCTGGGCGATCGATCTGGGCTTCACCCAGATTAGTTTCACGGATCGCCATCTTTTCCTATTGTACGAGTAATCACAAATCTAGTTGCCTACCACCTAGTTTATGTGCCAATTTCTCCCGATTACAGCATTTTTCTTTTTTGCCTTTTTCTTACTACCCAGACAACAAAAGCTACAATCAGAACAACGAGAACTATTTTAGAAATGGGGTCAATGTAATGTTCCGCCAGAGCATAGTTTTTACCCAGAGTGTAACCTAAAAAGGTTAGAAAACTCACCCACAATACTGTACCGACGGTTGAGTAGATTAGAAATGGTATCAAACTCATGCCGCTGATGCCTGCTGGCAAGGAAATTAGGGTACGAACTCCGGGTACTAAGCGACAGAATAACACCGCTTTCTGACCGTGCTTGTCAAACCAGTTATCTGCTTTTTCAATATCTCTGCTTGATACCGAAATCCACTTGCCGTACTTGTCGGCTAACCGCTTGATGTTCTCTTCACCGACGAGTTTGCCTACATAATACCACGGCAATGCGCCCACCATAGTGCCAACCACTCCTGCTAGAATTGCAGGCGCAAGTTCCATCTTCCCTTGGGATACGGTGAATCCCGCAAACGGCATAATTAATTCTGAGGGGATGGGAGGGAATAAATTTTCTAAGAACATTAGCAGTCCGATTCCCAAATAGCCCAGGGAAGTCATGATGTTAATTATCCATTCCTGCATTGGCGAAATTCCTCAGTTGTAAAAAAGACGATCCCTTGCATATTGTTAGAAACCCGGTTTCTTTGAGAAACCGGGTTTCTTGAGAAAACCTAGAAACCCGGTTTCTTTGAGTGTTGGGTTTCGCTGCACTCAACCCAACCTACAAAAAAATGGCGAAGGTATTGTTTGAGAAACCGGGTTTCTATACCTTATGTTCCAGAAGTCCAGGAGTTCATGTACTCGATTTGATCTGGCGTTAGGGTATCAAGGTTAACACCCATTGCTTGCAATTTCAGACGAGCAATTTCTTTGTCAACTTCAACTGGAATAGAGTGCAAACCTGGTTCTAGTTTGCCTTTATTCTTAACGAGATATTCGCAACCTAAAGCTTGGTTAGCAAAGCTCATATCCATGACGGCGCTGGGGTGTCCTTCTGCTGCTGCTAGGTTAACTAGACGCCCTTCACCTATTACGACAACGGATTTACCATTTTGCAGGCGATATTCTTCGGTGAAGTTCCGCACTGTTCGTACTTCAGTGGCTTTTGCACCAAGTGCTTTCAGGTCGATTTCGATATCAAAGTGACCGGAGTTGCAAACAATTGCGCCATCTTTCATGACATCGAAATGTTCGTTGCGAATGACGTGCTTGTTGCCGGTGACGGTGATAAATAAGTCGCCTTGGGATGCGGCTTCTGACATTGGCATGACTCGGAAGCCGTCCATGATTGCTTCGATCGCTTTAGTCGGGTCGATTTCTGTCACAATCACGTTAGCGCCCATACCGCGTGCGCGAAGGGCGACGCCTTTGCCGCACCAGCCGTATCCGGCGACGACGATCGTTTTACCTGCTAGTAGGATATTGGTGGCGCGGATGATGCCATCAAGGGTGGATTGGCCAGTTCCGTAGCGGTTGTCGAAGAAGTGCTTGGTGTCGGCGTCGTTGACGTTGATGGCGGGGAAGGTGAGTACGCCATCGCGGAACATGGCGCGGAGACGCACAATGCCTGTGGTGGTTTCTTCGGTGGTGCCAATCAAATCGGCAATCTGGTCTTGCCGTTCTTGGATGAGGGTGGCGACGACATCGCTGCCGTCATCGATGATTACGTTGGGACGGTGATCCAGGGCAATGCGGACGTGGCGGCTGTAAGTCTCGGCATCTTCGCCTTTGATGGCAAAGACTGGTATGCCATAATCGGCAACGAGACAGGCGGCTACGTCATCTTGGGTACTCAGGGGGTTGCTGGCGATGAGGAGGGAGTCTGCACCTGCTGCTTTGAGGGCAATGGCGAGATTTGCAGTCTCGGTGGTTACGTGGCAGCAGGCGACTAGGCGAATACCGGCGAGGGGCTTTTCAGCGGCGAAGCGATCGCGAATTTGCCGCAACACGGGCATTTCCCGTCCCGCCCATTCAATCCGCTGCCTTCCTAGAGGCGCGAGGGACAGGTCTTTTACTTCGTGCTTTGGCTGTGTGTAAGTTGCAGTCATGAAATTGGTTTTTTGAGAAATATTAAACTTCCAGGTCTAATCTAGATTACTCCATCCATCTTTGGGTAGACCGAAGATTTTTTACCCGAATGCTTCGCCCCTCCAGGTGTTTCTGGCAATACACACACTGCCTGCTTTGTCAAGGGCAATTACTGGACTGGGGACTAAAAACTTACAAATTTCCGTTTCTGTGGGTCTTTCCCTTTCGATCGCACACTCTTGCCAAAACAGTACGTTTGTACTATAATATAAAGGTAGAGTCATCGAGCCCAGTTTCCTTGAAAATGGCTCAATGGCGACTTTCTAGAGGATGGATTCAGGTTTTTGCCCTATGACTAAGCACTACATTCTCAGCCTCAATCCGAATGCCAAGCACGACTGGGATCGTTGCACTTTGCGAGACCCCCTCACAGCGAAGCGCCCGGAATTCGCCAAGCTGATTTCTGATGCAGTTGGCGAAAAAGCTGGTTCTTACCTGGTTTCTGTGCGGATCGAAATCGAAGTTTTGGAAAAAGCGCCTTTATCGCAAGTTGAGCAGCTTCCTCTCAATCTTACTGAGATTTCCGCTCATTCTCAACGGCAGGAACTCGTTGCTTAAAAAAAGTAAAAAGGCAAAAAAAAGAAAATTTTGACTTTTGACTTTTGACTTTTGTACGGGCGGGTTGAGCTACACACATCTCATTACTAACAGAATATTTTACAAAACCCGCCCATACTGACTTTTGACTGCCGTTTTTTTCTGAGGAAATGACTTGATGATCGAACTCAGTGATTATCCCCTTGCTATTTCTCAAGCCGCCCAAAGAATCGCTGAATTGGACTACGAATTATCTGCAATGCGGCAGCTAATTAATGCTTTTGAAGGCAGAGCTGATATGATGGTGGCGGTTAGTTCCCAACTAAGAAATGAAGTTCAACGCAGGGCGCGTCGTTTTGAATTGTTGCAATTCAATCATGAATATCAAAAGGCGCTGGATCTTTTAACGCAATTAAATACTGAAAAAGCGAATGCGATCGCTTACCTGGAATATCTCCGCAATCAGTTTACCGTTGCTAAGCTGGAAGCGCGATTAGCGATCGCACAACAACTCGCTGGTTTAGAAGCGCGAGAATTAGTTGGTTTTTAGTTAAAGCAAGTTTTCTCCTTTGGGTTGGATAGCGGTAGGGCTTTTTGTCCTACCGTTTTTTTTGGTCATTATAGCGCTTATATCATGTCCGCTTGCATAACCCCTTTTTGACCCGACGACTAAAGTCGCGGCTACACAAACAAAGCCCGCCTGCGCGGGCTTCAAGAAAAAGGGGATACTTAACCCGGATTTGGTATTATATCATGTCCGGTCGATTTCCCATGATAAAACTTTTTAGGTATGTTGTTGCGCTTGGGCGCTATCTTAAAGAGCGCCCAAGCGCAACAACATACCAAATATTTAACTAATACTTGTAATCATTAACTGCTAAAATTTGTAGTCTCTAAAGTTTTCTCGTTTATTCCCGTCTATTCTGAGTACGGCGATCGAACTACCCCTTGCATCTTTAATCGGATAGTACAATTCAAAATTAGTCTTTTTATTCAGATCCTTAAGCAATTTAGAATCATTGTTTAACGCTTGTTTTATAGCTTTTTCATAGTCTTTAGCTACGTAAACTCTTGCAAAAATTGGCTGGCCTTTCTCATTTTTCTGATATCTTTGATATCGCCACATCACGGAATCATCTTGAGGATCTAGAACGTAGAGAGTAAGATTCTCAACAAATGACAAGCCATTTAAACTATCTATCAAATCAGTAATAGTTTTAGGAACGTTACTGACTGGAGGTTTTTTCAAAATAGTTACTTGCTGAACGAGTTTATTTTTAAAAGTTTCCATTTGTGACGACGCTACCCGTTTAAACACTTGGCTGCGGTGAAGTTGAACTTGATAATCTACTAAAGCTAAAGCCCCTATTAAAGCGGATATGGCAGTTACAATTCCCAGCATATATCCTGCATAAGTAATCCGTCGTGCTTCGGGAACAACTAAAGAACTATCTAAACTACGGTTTCGTTCGAGAGATTCGACTGCTTCGACTATTTTTTTTATGCCAAGCACAAAAGTCATGGCGACGCCGAAAGCACTGAGAGAAATACAAGAGAAAAAGATTCCATATAAAACAGCTTCAACTTGGTCACTGAAAATATCCCATTGCAGTGCGCTGTTAAAAATTCCCAAAACGACTAGCGTTGCACCGATCGTCAAGAGGGAGACAGTGATCCAAACAGTCAGGGATAATAGCTTTACTTTTGAGTTCATTTGTCTATTTCCTCACAGATATTATACCAAAGTGCTGAGTGCTACGTGGGGAGTGAATTATGCCACGCCCTTATTGAGACGCCTGACAAGAGGGATGAGTGAGGGAAGGCGGTAAAACTCCTTGTCCTACCAGTTCCACTTGTCCAGAGGAGTTAATCACCCATCCTTGCGCTTCGACAATCTCAGTGCTGAGTGCAAGGTCAGCCGTGCTGAGTGAAGTGTCCTTTCTGCCCCTCTGCCCCGCTGGTAACCTTGGTCTTAAATCTACCCAAGAACTATTGAGTTCTTCATAGGGATTAGGCGGTAAACTACCTCTGCCGGTAAGGATCAATTGGTTTTGTTCTTTTCCCCTGCTGCGACAGCTAGAGGCAACTAACGTGGTGGCATCAACGAGATTATCTTGTAAAGTGATTAACCCAGCGCTGGTGTCAACATCAGGGGTGTCGATCGTTACAGTGCCACTTAAGGAAGAATTTGCTCCTGTGGCCGTGATGTCGCTACTAGGCAGTTTCCTGGGGTCTAAAAGGGTAGGATCGTCAGTATTGAGTAAGCTTTGCAGTTCTTCCCTTGTGCGTGACTGTGCCCCATAGATAGCTTGGGCGTTGATAGTGACTCTACCGCCAAAGGAGTTGATCGAATTGGCACTGATATCGCTATTTTCTAAAGCGGCGATCGCATCGGTATTGAGGGTGATGTTACCGCCTTTGACTTCGTTTCCAGTGGCGTTGGTGGCGATCGCACTACTGTCTCGCAACTGCAAGAATTGAGAATCCACTACGATATTGCCGCCGCTAGTACCTCCAGTGGCGTTGGTGATGATGCTGCTGTGGCGCAATGTAATGGTGGGCGATCGCAGTTCGATGCTACCGCCGCCTGCTTTAGTATTTCCATCCAGAGAAGCTTGATTAGAAAGCTCGATCTCTTCCGCATCCACCACAAGCCTGCCAGCTTTTCCTGTGCCACGACTGCGGACTCTTACAGTTGCCCCATCCCGGACAATCAACCGTCCCGTTACAAGGGTCAAATTACCTCCATCTCCTGTTGATGGTGACTCAGCGGAAGCACCCAAGTTACTGACAAACAGACCATCGGCGGAAGTGCCAATGATTTCGATCGCATCATTCGCTTTAATGTAAAGATTTCCCGCCTTACCTTGCCCAACGGTAGAAGCGCTGATCTGTGCCCCATCTCGGACAATCAACCGTCCGGTTTTGATCGTCAAATTGCCTCCATCTCCGATTGAATTTGGCCAAGTATTAACACTCAAGTCGGTGGCAAACAGACCAGCGGCGGTTGTGCCAATTAGTTCGATCGCATCGTTCGCTTTGACCGACACATTTCCCGCCTTGCCTTCTCCAATAGTAGTACTGCTGATAAATCCCCCATCTTTGAGAGTTAACCGTCCCGTTTCAACGGTCAAATTGCCCCCATCTCCTGTTGAATTAACATAGGTGAAAGACCCCAAGAAGCTGGGAAACACACCATCGGGAGAAGTGCCAATTATGTCGATCGCATCGTTCGCTTTGACCGACATATTTCCCGCATTACCTTTCCCAGAGGTAACAGTGCTTATCCCTGCCCCATCTTTGAGAGTCAACCGTCCCGTTTCAACGGTCAAATTGCCCCCATTACCTTTGGCTTCTGGTTGAATATCAGTAGCCAAGTAGCTGGTAAACTTACTGTTATTAGGTGCGGCACCCGTCATTTCCAACGACTCCAACGCACGTACAGTCACACTTTTTCCTTCATCGCTGCCAAGAGTGAGGCTCAAAATTGCCGAACCATCGGCAAGGGTCACGCGCCGTCCCTGCACTTGAATACTTCCACCCCCACTGCCACTGGCATCGACAGAAGCCGCCTGAGATAAACTGATATTCTGGAAATTCTCCACTCCTTCATATCCCAACTGCCAACTTGTATTCGTTGGGGTGAGGGTGACTAAATTCCCTGGTGCAACACTCCCCAGTTCAATTCTTCCGGCTGGTGCAGTCAAATTTCCTCCAAAGAGTGTGATGTCACCTCCCACTAGGGCTAAGGTTCGATCGGGTGACACCTCCAGACCAACTGGCCTATTATTTCTAATAGTCGCGAATGTGTCTGGATCGAAACTCAGATTATTACCCACACCTTGGACGATGATAGCGGCATTTGGATTGGGGCTGTTGGCGGCAAATTGCAAACCAATGGGTACATTAATTGTCAGCAAAGGTGAAGCATGAGGATTGGTAGCACTGAACTCTATCCCATCACCAAACTTAATGCTACTCGCCGTACTCCCAAAAAATGAGCCACCAATATTCAATCTGGCATTGAGTCCAAAACTAATTCCATTCGGATTAATTAAAAATAAGTTAGCTGTGCCGTTAGCTTTAATCAATCCATCTATATTAGATATCGAACTACCTGTTACCCTGGTAAAAATATTCCGTATATCCAAACTATTGTTAAAAAATGCTTCTTTGCCCGTGGGTACGGAAAACTCTCGGAAGCTGTGAAATAAGTTGCCACCGGCTTGCGTTCCTCCCTCGATAGTGAGAGTGTTGCCAGCAGGTGTGACTATTGAATTATTGGGAAGTGTGACATCTGGCACAATCTGTGCCACTATGGGGTTTGGTGCCGACAGACAGGCCGTAACAATTCCTAATCCAGCCCAAAATCGCAGAGGAGAGCTTTTCATTCGCAGGAATTTAGTTGTATAGCTTTTTGGTTGTTATATCACTGTTTGGCCTTAACTTCAATAGGACTTACGCACCGAAAGCCTGAAACCTAGATCCCCTAGCCCCCCTTATAGCGGGTTTCAGTTGCATGAAGTACATGACAGAAACCGGGTTTCTCTTTCAACCAATGCGCTAAAATTTTTAACTAGCGACATATTTTAAACACCTCCTCTGCTGTCTTATGGTTCAAACAGTTGCAATTACCGAAGCAATTATTAGCCTGAATGATATCCACAACAAGTTTAGCTTGATTCGTACTTCTGACCAAAACTTTTTCACGGAATGGTAGGTCTTTCGGAATCATTATGGTAATGTTCCTCATTTTTGTAGGGACACGGCATCATAAATATGTCGGTCATACAAAAGATTTAATTATGCCGTGTCCAAAGCAGCATATTTTACTTTTGTAAAGGGTGCGCTTCCAGGCGCGGTGGTGAAGACCCAGAAACCCGGTTTCTAAGGGCGCGGTGGTGGTAGCCTATGTCAAAGCACAGCTTATCCCGGATATTGCCTTGAAAACTCGTTCTAGTTACTACCAACTCATCCCCTACATCCGCCAAGAGTGGAAAACGATCGCACAGGCATTGACCTGCACCCTTGGATTTACAGTATTCTGGCCGATCCAAGCTGCATTGGCAGGGCGAATCGCCGAATTTATCGGACAGGGAAATATCATAGCACTGGCGCGGTTATCGGGCATCCTTGCCGTGGTTTTTCTACTCCAGAAAATCATGCAATACGGTCAGGATTCGATTATGGCCAAAGCAGCCCTCGCGGTTGCCCTAGATTTGCGGAAAAAAATTTACTCTCACCTGCTGCGTCTCAATCTTAGTTATTTTGAAACAGCACAAACAGGTGATTTAACTTATCGACTCACCGAAGATATCGATCGCATTGGCGAAGTCGTCAATAAAATCTTTCACGACTTTACCCCCTGCGTTTTGCAGCTGATAGTAGTGCTGGGTTACATGATTTATCTCAATTGGCAACTAACCCTAGCAACCTTTATAGTTGCACCGCTAATGGGCATTTTAATTGGTTGGTTTGGCGAACAGATGCTCAAGTTTTCCCGCCGCAGTCAAAATCAGATCTCCAATTTATCTTCTTTGCTGACAGAAGTATTCAGCGGCATTCGTTTGGTGCAAGGTTTTGCGGCAGAAGAATATCAAATTCAGCGTTTTGCTACCGAAGCGGAATATAACCGCCAAGCTAAGTATGCAACTGAAAAGCTAAAGGCAATTCAGAATCCAGTCGTGGGATTTTTGTATGCTATCAGCGTAATGCTGCTATTTTTCTTAGGAGGTTGGCAAATTTCTATTGGTAACCTGACTAGCGCAGAATTTGTCAGCTATATCGCCGGTGTGGGATTGCTAATTGATCCCATCGCCCATATTACTAGCAATTACAACGATTTTAAACAGGGTGAGGCGTCTGTCGATCGCATTTTTGAATTGATGGCAATTCAGCCGAAAGTGCTGGAAAAACCAGATGCAGAAGAACTTCCACAAGTTACTGGGAAAGTAGAATATCGCAATGTTACCTTTGCTTACCCAGGGAACCCCCCCCAACCCCCCCCGTCCACAGGGGGGGCGAAAAAGTCGGAATCCTCCCTGTTGACGGGGGGGGCGAAAAAGTCGGAACCCTCCCTGTTGACGGGGGCGAAAGGGGCGGAACCCTCCCTGTTGACGGGGGCGAAAGGGGCGGAACCCTCCCTGTTGACGGGGGCGAAAGGGGCGGAATCCTCCCTGTTGACGGGGGCGAAAGGGGCGGAATCCTCCCTGTTGACGGGGGCGAAAGGGGCGGAATCCTCCCTGTTGACGGGGGCGAAAGGGGCGGAACCCCCCCTATCAACGAGGACAAAAGAGTCGGAACCCCCCCTGTTGACCGGGGCCAAAGAGTCAGAATCCCCCCTGTTGACGGAGGCCAAAGAGTCAGAATCCCCCCTGTTGACGGGGGCGAAAGGGGCGGAATCCTCCCTGTTGACGGGGGCCAAAGAGTCGGAACCCCCCCTGTTGGAAGGGGCCAAAGAGTCTAAACCCCCCCTGTTGGGAGGGGCCAAAGAGTCAGAACCCCCCCTGTGGACGGGGGGGGCGAAGGGGGGGGGTCCGGTACTGCAAAATATGAATTTATTAGTCTCACCCGGAGAAATGATCGCTTTAGTCGGACCATCCGGTGCGGGTAAAACTACTTTGGCGAATCTGCTACCCCGATTTTATGACCCCCAAACCGGGCAGATTTTTATTGACGGCGTTGATATTAAAAATGTGACGTTGCGGAGTTTGCGGCGGCAAATTGGGATTGTTCCCCAGGAAACGATTTTATTTTCTGGCACTATTGCTCAGAATATCGCTTTTGGACAAGCTGATTTCGATCGCGAAGCGGTAGAGGCGGCAGCTAAGATTGCTAATGCTCACCAGTTTATTACCCAATTCTCCCAAGGATATCAAACTTGGGTGGGAGAAAGGGGTGTAAACTTATCGGGTGGACAGAGACAAAGAATTGCGATCGCACGCGCCGTCCTCCTCAACCCCAGAATCCTCATCCTCGACGAAGCTACCTCCGCCCTAGATTCGGAATCAGAAGCTTTGGTACAGGAGGCGCTGGAACGGATTATGAAAGACCGCACAGTGTTTATTATCGCCCACCGACTCGCCACTGTGCGTCGGGCCGATCGCATTTTAGTATTGGAACGGGGGCAAATTCTCGAATCGGGAACTCACGAGGAACTGTTGCAATTAGGCGATCGCTATGCCCGATTTTACGCCAAACAGTTTCAAACCTGACATAGGTGGGAAAGAAGTAGTGTCGCCCAGCTATAATTTTTTTAAATAGCTGAGCAGGTCTGCCATTTCTTCAGGTGTAGGCTGAAACTGTGGCATAGGGGGTGTTTTGCCACTCGTGACTTGGTGAATCAGGCTGACTTCCGACTTATGCTTCGAGACACCTTGCAGACTCGGCCCGACTCGACCATCCGCCTGCAAACCGTGACACCCAGAACAGTTCATTTGGAAAATGGCATGACCCTGCACTGGATCGCCGTTCAGCGACAAGACATTCTTGACATAAGGGTTGGACATCTGCCACTGGTGAAAGGCCACCATCACCACCAGGATTGCCAGCACCACTGCTAGAACCATCAAGGTGAGCTGCGCGATCGCGACTTCTAGTTTAGTAGGCTGCTTTTCCACATGGTTACTTAGCACGGTAAGAAAATACAAGTAAATTTTTATTGATATACATAGCTTAAAATTTCTAGACACTCCAGGCAAGGTGCGCGATCGCCCAATGTGCTTCCCTCAAGTAAGCTGTCCACCCCCAACCTGCTAGACTTAAGCCAGTTTTAGCATCATATTCGCTTGCTTCGTCGTGGCAGCTGTAGCTAGTAGTAGGATGAGATACAGGCAATAAACGTTAACATTCAAGGAGAACTCACGTGGTAGAACCCCTACTTTCCGGAATTGTGCTGGGCTTAGTGCTGGTGACCCTCGTTGGGCTGTTTTTCGCCGCATATATGCAGTATAAGCGCGGCAATCAACTGGGCCTATAGAAGCGCTAATCCCCAAAACGGTTAGAACTGTAAGTCTACTGTTGACTGTTGGCTGTTGGCGGTCAACAGTCAGTATTATTATTTTCTATTACATTCTTGTTTAAATCTTACTAGCGGAAGAGTCTGTTTACCAGATTAAACTTCCATACTAGAGTTATAAGCCTTCCAGATTTTTAAGTCCTTACTTGTTCAAAGGAGTTTAATATGAGCATTGAAGATCGGGCTAAAGCAGTTGCCAAAAATATTGAAGGCAAAGTTCAGGAAAGCATCAGCGAGGTTACTGGAAACCCCAAAGACAAAGTAGAAGGTCAAGCAAAGCAGGATGAAGCAGCTGCAATGCACACTGTCGAAGACCTCAAAGACAAAGCCAAAGAAATCATCGACAAAGCTTAGTTTTTAAATCAAAAATTACTGCTGTTTTTATCCAGCAAACTAGAAGTTTGCTGGGTTTTATTGTTTAATTGTTGACGTTAGGCTGCTTTACGTTCTGTGGAATATAAAAAACGTCTATAGCCCTGCGAACCACTCATAACCCCGATCTTCCCAATAGCCCAAAAGTTTAGGCTTCTGACTAAGTAGTGTAACCTGAGTAATCCATTTACTTTGTTTGTAACCTAATTTGACGGGAGAAGCTAGACGTAGAGGCGCACCATTTTCAATAGGCAAAGGTTGTCCATTTTTCTGATAAGCTAACAGCGTTTGAGGATGCAACGCCGAAGCTAAATCCCAACTTTCGTAATAGCCATCGGCAGATTTAAAGTAAACGTAGCGCACATTGGCTTTAGGTTGAGCAAGTGCTACGATATCCCGCAATCGCACTCCGCCCCATTGCACAATAGCTGCCCAACCCTCTACACAAACATGGCGAATTGTCATTGAAGTTAAAGGCATTTTTTCAACTTCTCCCAAACTAAGACTCATCGGACGATTAACCTCACCATCAACCGTCAGACGAAACTTTTCGGGATCGAGATCTGGGGTAAAATCAAAAGTATTAATTAGCAAGGCATCAGGTTCAATTGCACTTGCCGGAAATTCTGGAACTGGCTTTTGCGGATTGAATAATAAGGTTTCCACACTCTCGTTGAGAGGTTCTGTTGCTTTTTGGACAACATCATCAAATAAACTTGCGCCACACCCGCCCAAGATTAAACCTAGACTGGATATTCCAGATAACTGAAGAAATCGACGGCGCGGCAAGTATGGTTTTGGGATTTGAATCTGACGCATGATATACCTTTAGAAAAAGATGGATTTAATTAAACGCGATCCTCCCACCTTTAGACCCAACAAAGAGTGAATCACTGCAAAGGTGATAAAAACAGGCACTGAAATAAAGTGAACAACTCGCAACGCCTGCCAACTGCCAAATAAATCAACTATCCAATGTAACTGGGCTGGTTTATACATTCCCAAACCAGTGAGGATGGCAAGCAGTAAAACAGGAATGATTGCTGTGAAAGCTAATCGGTGCCAAGCATAAGTTTTGCGTTTTACGTTCTGACTTTTTTGCAAAGCCTTAAGATCGTTGCCACTCACAAACCTATGCTTCCAGCGGCGGCTAATGAAAATGTATATGCCGTAGCTAAGTAGATTAAGTGCAAATAGCCACATAGCGGCAAAATGCCAGTGTCTACCTCCACCAAGCCAACCTCCTAGCAAAAATATAGATGGGAAATGCCAGCCACCCCGTCCGCCAAAAACCGGATTGGCGTTGTAAATTTGTAGCCCACTTCCAATCATCAAAGTCAGGCTAATCAGGTTAAGCCAGTGAAAGATTTTGGCTGCGATCGCCTGATTGGGTTTAGGTGGGGATTTAGATTTTTGAGCGGGAACATCACGCACCATAAGTTTTGAGTCTTAGTGTCTTATGAAGATCATACGATGACTACCCGGTTTTGGATTGTAATTATAGGAAACTCACCAAATAAGTAGGTGGGTATAATTAAACGTAAAACTGCGGGCCATAGAAACCCGGTTTCTCCAAGAAACCGGGTTTCTGGATGTTCAGTTTATTTACGACCACCTACTTACAACATCCGATCGCTTTTGTTATCCGTAGATTGAATAAGCCGACACCCTCAAGGGTGCGGCTACACGAACAAAGCCTGCCTACGCAGGCTGAAATCTTAGCCTGCGTAGGCAGGCTTTGTTAGTATAGCCCCAGGCTTTAGCCTGTGGGAACTTACGGAGATGAAGAAAAACTTGCTACGGCGACGCGAATTATTTTGGTATTTAGGGTTGGGAATTGGTGCAACAGCCCTCAGCATTGGATTAAAAAAAACCGTCAATCCAACTTCTGCTGCTAGCGACACTTTTAACTCAATTGCTGTTGCTACTTCACCAAGTGGAGAGTTATTACCAGAGTTTGAGAATATTAGCCAGTGGCTAAATTCCGATCCTCTCAAAACTGCTGACCTCAAAGGGAATGTCGTTTTGGTGCAATTCTGGACGTTTGCTTGCATCAACTGCCAGCGCACTCTCCCCTATATTACTCGTTGGCATCGACAGTATGCAAAAAGCGGACTAAAGGTCGTTGGGATACATACTCCAGAATTTCCTTTTGAACGGGATGTAAACAATGTCAAAAGAGCTTTGAAACAACACCAAATTACTTATGCGGTTGGCTTAGATAATGAGTTTAAAACTTGGAATGCTTACGACAACGGTTACTGGCCTCATCTATTTTTAGCAGATCGTCAGGGATTTAAGCGCTATGACCACATTGGGGAAGGTGCTTATGACGAAACTGAACAAGTTATTCGGAGATTATTAGGCTAAATAAATGGCGAATTCTAATCTATCTGCTGCGATCGCAGTTTTAGCCGGAATCTTGACAGTTTTATCACCTTGTGTATTGCCGATTTTGCCAGTTTTGGTGGGCCGATCGCTAACTTCTCATCGCTATGGCCCTTTGGCTTTAGTCGCTGGATTGATTGCTGGTTTTGCTACAATTGGCAGTCTGGTGGGTGTGACGGCTAGCTGGTTTGCCGGATTAGCTAGTTTACTGCGGAATGGGGCGATCGCTCTACTTCTCATTGCTGGCTTCAGCGCCATTTTTCCTGAATGGAATTATCGACTGTTGAGTCGTTTGCGTTTCGGCAGCTGGCTGAAAGAACCAGTAAGAGTGGGATTAGCTGGAGAATTTTGGTTAGGAACGCAACTCGGTTTGCTTTGGACTCCCTGTGCAGGTTCCGTTTTAGGCAGCATTATCATTCTGGCTGCTGTTAAGCACGATACAGCAACAGCATTCTTTTTGCTGGTTTTCTATGGTTTGGGAGCGGGGATACCTCTGCTGATTTTAGCTTACGGAGGTCGTTATCTGAGCCGATATTTTGGGAAATTACGCTCAAAGAGTGCTGTTTTACAGAAGGTTGGGGGTGTAATTGTGGTGATGAGTGCGATCGCAATTCTGTTAGGTTGGGATGTCCAAATCCAGCTTTGGTTAGCTCCTATTTTTCCCCCTCTACCCCTCTAATATCGTTTTCCTAATAGTTTGCTACAGATTCCCCTAAATCCACCTTAAAAAGAGGGGTTAGGGGGATCTGATATGCAGCATTTCTTAAGGCTTCGTCGCGGGTACAGATTCCTTCTTCATCGCATCACCAGCCTTATCCTTTTTCATGGCATCACCAGGCTTACCCATCGCATCACCAGCTTTATCCTTCTTCATGGCATCATCTGGCTTACCCATCGCATCACCAGCTTTATCCTTCTTCATGGCATCACCGGACGGACTGGGACTAACTTGATTATTGGTGGAATCAGAACCAGAACAGGAATTCAGACCAGCACTGAGGGTTAGACAGGCGATTAAACCAAGCACTTTCCAATTCATATTTTTCTCAAGCCTTAAGTATTTGTACTCAAAAAGTACGGTAGAACCATCTTATAACTATTTGGTCATCGTGGCTCCTCTTATAATTACGGATTCGCTCCCGTTTTGGATTGCAAGTATTGTATATACCAGAACCCAATCCCCTTCTAACGCTGCGGGTATAGAAGGGGATTCTTGAGAGATTGATTACAGTTGAGCTGTAGGTTAGGGGAAGTTCGATTTCAACAAACAGATGCTAATTAAGGATTGGTGGTCGCTCACTCTTTCTTCATCGCATCACCAGGTCGGCTCATTGCATCACCAGGTCGGCTCATCGTATCACCAGGTCGGCTCATCGCAGTACCAGGTCGGCTCATTGCAGTACCCGTTTGACTCATCGCAGTACTAGGTCGGCTCATTGCAGTACCCGTTTGACTCATCGCAGTACTAGGTCGGCTCATTGCAGTACCCGTTTGACTCATCGCAGTACTAGGTCGGCTCATTGCAGTACCCGTTTGACTCATCGCAGTACCAGGTCGGCTCATCGCATTGCCCGTTTGACTCATTGCATCACTCTGACAGCGTGCATCACCAGGTTTACTCATCGCATCACCAGACTGCTGCTTGTTCATAGCATTACCTAGCTTGCCTGTTGAAGCCAGTTCGGTACTGTTGGGAGTAATCTGATTGTTGCTGGAAGCGGCAGCTGAGAAATTAAGACCAGCGGTTAAGGTTAGACTAGCGATTAAACCAAGCATTTTCCAATTCATATCTTTTTTCAACCCTCTGAGTGTTTGTACTTAATAAAACCGGGTAGCACCATGTCCAGGCTCTTCCCTCATGGTGATTACTCAAGTAATACGAATCCGCTCCAGTTTTGGATTACCAGAATCTAAAATACATCCAATAAGCTACTGTCGATCGTATTTAAAGAGATGAGATGCTGTTGTTAAAGACGCTGGGCTGGGTTTTCTAAACTGGAATCGATTTTGAAGCTCGACTAACAATTTTCGATTTTGGACTTTTTAATCTAAAATCCAAAATCCAAAATCTAAAATCGGTTGACGGCGATCGCCTATTATTCAAAACCTATGGATCTTGACTCTGCTGATTCCAGTCCGATTAACGAGGTACTACAGACAGATGCAGAAGTGTTTCGCGCCTTGAAGGGTGGTCAATCTGAGGCTTTGGGTATTCTTTACGATCGCTATGCCAGTCTTGTTTACAGATTGGCACTCAGAATCCTGGCTAATCCCCAAGAGGCAGAAGATCTGACACAAGAGATTTTTCTGAATCTCTGGCGTAGTGGCAAGTACAATCCCGATCGCGGTTCCCTGAGCAGCTTTTTGACGACCATGACTCGCTCTAGAGCTATTGATAAACTACGTTCCCGTGGCACAAAGCTGAAATTTCTCCAGCGATGGGGTCAAATGATGACGGCTGAAACACCCTCTCCCACACCTTTTGAGGTAGCTTCCTTAAGTCAGCGTTCCCAGCAAGTCAATTCAGATCTAGCCCAACTTCCCTCTTCTCAGCGTCAAGTCTTGGAGATGGCTTATTATGATGGTCTCTCGCAATCAGAAATTGCCAAGAAGTTAGATACACCACTAGGAACAATTAAAACTTGGTCTCGCCAAGGATTATTGAACTTAAGAAAAAACCTAAAAGACTTTATTGAATAACACGCTATGAGTTCGCCCGAACTGCCTGAAAAATTAGAAGAATTGATGGCTGGTTATGTCCTTGGCAACCTTAGCTCTGAGGAAGCTGAGGAATTGCAGCGGCTGCTGGCAGAACATCCTGAACAAGCTAAGGAACTAAATAGTTTGCAAGAAGTGCTGGAACTTATGCCTTATGCCCTACCTGAAGTAACTCTGCCACAACATCTTCGCCAATCTATTCTTGAAGAAGCAAATGTTGAAATCAAACAAGAGTCACCACGAAAGCAGTTTTCTTTACCGTGGCGTCAGATGGCTGGAAGTATTGCGGCAGTATTAGTTTTGGCTCTCGGTTGGGATAACTACAATCTCAGACAAAATCTAACTGCCGTGCAAACCGAGGTTGCTCGCCAAAAAGATGTGATTGCCATGCTCAGAAATCCCGATACTCATTTAGTTTCCCTCAAAGGGATGGACATGGCATCTGCTGCCACTGGACGTATTGTGATGACTCCCGGCGAACCTAAATCGGTATTGATTCTACAGAATCTTCCTGTTTTACCTGAAGGTAAGTTCTATCAGCTTTGGTCAGTCGTTGACGGTGAAAAGATACCTTCGGGGCAGTTTAATGCAAGTGAGAAGGGAACAGTTTTAGTCAAAGTTCCTACTCCCTCTGCTCTAGAGGTAACAGGGTTAGTTGTAACTGTAGAAGTGTCACCCGTGCCTCAAAGTCCATCTGGGCTTATGGTAATGACAAGTAACCTTTGATATCATGTTCGGTTAGAGCGATTTTCAACGGGTGAACTGCGCCTTGATTTCTTGATTTAACGGCTTTTGGGTTTTAACTATGCGTGCAGCGTTGCTCAGGTAAATTGTAGGGGCCTTTTTGGCAGATAATTTGTGGCTGACGGACAATAATCATGGCAAAACCCGCCCTACTTTCGCGCACTGAAAGAAAATCATTTCATTATACCTCATGCGGCAGCAAGCCGCTGTATAAAGAACATTTTCATAATAAGCTGCTACGCATCTAATTTCACAGTCAGTTTTTCTGAAGCTCTCTTGTGGGATGGGCATCCTGCCCGTCCTTGTATTCGATTTAGATGCGTAATAGCTTAATTCCGAAAGAGCCGTGCTTGAAAGTTTCATCCAATCCGGTGGAGATTTTTATTCGTATATCAATCAGTTGGTCAAAAGAACTAAGCAATATTCAATAACCCTCGGAGTTCACGACGCTATGCTAAGAAGAAATTTTACTAACAAACGCCACCTAGTACAGGGCTTGTCCATCATTTCCCTGGCCGCTGTTACACTCTTGTACGGTGTGTCCCGTGCGACACTTCCCGATCGGGCCACCGATATCCCGATTTCTACGGTCAAGGGAACACAGACAGCTGTTTTCGCTGGAGGATGCTTCTGGGGAATGGAAGCGGTTTTTGAGCATCTCAAAGGCGTTTCTGATGTCGTCTCAGGCTTTTCCGGTGGTAGTGCGGCTACCGCGCACTACGGGATGGTCAGTTCCGGAGGGACTGAACACGCTGAGTCTGTGAAAATCACCTACGATCCGTCGCAGATATCCTACGATCGGCTTCTCTCAATCTACTTTTTGGTGGCGCACGACCCCACACAGTTGAACGAACAGGGGCCTGACAGAGGCCCGCAATATCGATCGGCCATATTTTTTGCCAACGACGAACAAAAGCGGGTCGCTCAAGCTTATATCGATCGACTCAATAAAGCGCACACCTTCCAAAAGCCTATAGTCACCCAAATAGTTCCCTTGAACGGTTTTTATGCAGCTGAGGAATACCATCAGAATTTTATCGATCGCAATCCGAATTATCCCTACGTGGTGGTGAATGACTTGCCGAAGCTTAATCAACTCCGAACACAGTTCCCCGACATATACAAGAACTAAGCCGTTCCCGCTGTTATTTAGAGAGTAGGAGATAGATTGGGAACAGAAATAGGAGAAATCTGATAATTTGGGGTTGGGATGTCACTATGCTAGAATTAAACATCAATGTATGGAATTTGAATGGGATGAGGCGAAACGTCTTGCCAACCTCCGCAAACATGGAATTGATTTTATCGATGTTCCCATTGTTTTTGAGGGAGACATCGTGACGGTTGAAGATGAACGATTCAATTATGGGGAGCAGAGGTTTGTGACGTTTGGTTTATTGCAAGGGCGAGTTGTCGCGATTGTCCATACAGAACGAGAGGAATGTACCCACATTATTTCTGCTAGAAAGGCAACAAAATATGAACAACAAATTTACTTCGAGCAGATCTCAAACTGACTGGGAACGCCTAGATGCTATGACTGATGAAGAGATTGATTTTTCTGATTGTCCAGAAATTACGCCGGAAATGTTGGCCAAAGCAGTAGTTCGGCGAGGTTTGCCTAATCCTAAGACTAAAACTCAAGTGACTTTACCAATTGACAGTGATATTTTGGAGTGGTTTAAATCTCAAGGTCAAGGTTATCAAAGCCAGATTAATAGCTTACTGCGATCTTACATGGAAACTCATCAATAGCGAAACAGATGAAATTACAAAATTTTAAGTTGTGATGTCAGGCTATAATTTGCTAATCAATTGGTCATACTCAGCGTGAGTCCCAATCCAGAACCAAGAAATGCCGTTCTCTACTTCAACACCCAAAGCACGATAATTTAACCCTGCTCGGACTGACCAATACTTTTTGCCCAGTTTCTTGAAATGTAGGGACGGATGGGACGGATCGATCTTGAGTAACTTGTAGCACTCATCAGCCGTTTGTTGCACATTTTCAGGTAAAGCATTGTAGCATTGCCAAAATCGTCGAGTGGTGTAGTGCATCAGATTTCTCGGCAATGTCCAGTTTCAAACTCTGCGATCGCCTCTTGAGCTAATGCCTCTAATTTACCATCGGCAATATCCTGCTCTAGCTGTTCGTCCCAGCGTTCATAATCCAAGTCAAAAAACCATCGTTTTAGCTTCTCAAACTCATTGAATGGAAGTGAGAGAATTGCGGCTTCAATTTGTTCTAGGTTTGACATATAAAGTTTTACCTCTCTGCTGTTGATGAAATTATAGCTTGCCTGAAAAGGCTAATTGTAAACCAGATAACCCAAAATCGGTGGATTCAGAAACTAATATTCTCAAGTCTCCTCTAACCAGGTTTGAATGGCAGATGACAGGTTGGTTTGATGAGGGGGAAAGCGAATATATTCCTACACTTGTTCGTAAGCAGCAATAAAATCATCTCGTGAGATACCAGATTGAGTGCAGATACTTCTGAGGGTAGAACCTTTAATCAGTTTATGATTTGGCAAAGTTAAAGGAGTAGTTGTGCCATCAGGATTTTGTCTAATCATAGAAATATGTTCTTTTTCTCTGACTATTGAAAATCCCAAACCCTCAAGCACCTTAATTACCTTTGATTTGGGGGCATCAACAGGAAACTTTGCCATTATACGCTTGCCTCTGCTACAAAAGCTTCGAGTATTGAGGATTCAGATTCTAGTACCGATTCTCCAAAAGTTTCAATATGAAATAAAATAGCCGATCGCACATCATTTAGAGCTTCTTCATAGGTATCACCTTCACCAACTACAACCCCCTGAATACCTAAAGGATAGGCAACATAACCATCAGGGTGCTTTTCCACAATGATTTTGATATTTTTCATAGTTACTTCTACCAAAAAACAACGGAGTTGGATCGAATTGGATTAGGATTAAGGTTGGCCAATATTCTAGTTTGATTATAGCCTCACTGGGACTTTGGGAGTCATAAACCCGGTTTCTCAAGTCTCCGGTGGGGGTCAGAAACCGGGTTTCTTGGAGAAACCCGGTTTCTTAAAGCCTTCTCAATTCTCCTCTAACCAGGTTTGAATGGCAGATAATAGGTTGGGTTGATGAGGGGGAAAGCCTTTTAACGGGGGGTCTAGGGGTTCGTCCGTTAGCCATGCGATCGCTATAGTATCGCTGAGTTTGCGGCAAAAGGCGATCGCTTCTGGGGTGGGATGTTCGCAATGGGTAAGGAGAATCGCGAGTTTGGGTAGATCGTGGTTGCGTTTGAGTTGTTTGAGGTGTCCACGCAGTTTGCTGGGAGTGGTGACTTCTTCAGGATAATCTTGATGGGGAAGGGCTTCGTCCCAGATGAGTTGGCAGAGGGTTTGGGCGATTTCACTTTCTCTGGTTTCGGTGGCTAGGATGTGGGCATTGAGTAAGGTTGAAGGTTGAGGTGATGCTATACTATGAAAAGTTTCAGAGTTGCAGGGCAGTGCAAACAAGGTACTTCAATCCCGTCACTATTTTTGGAAAAGTTGGGAAACAGCAAGTAGTTTTGGCCCTTTAGCTTCTACAGTTGAAGAATCCTCTCTAATAAAAGCCTTATCACCTACAAACGAAACCTCTTTTTGAGGCGGGACATTAATTCTAATCACAGAGTGTCCTTTGTAATTTATAGTATCAATTTTCGCCAGAACCTGAGTCTTTAATGTAGGAGTCAATTCAGATTTTTTTATTGCATTAATTAATATTCCAACATAATCTTCTAGTTTTTTACCTAAAACTTTAGCTTCTCTATCAATTCCTACAACATATCTATCACTGATTTCAATATACTTAATCCCATCTAAATTTTGAATTTTTTCTGCGTCTTGCTTTTTATCGACGACTCCAAGGAAAATATACCCATCAGTATTGGGATCGGAGTTAGCGATTCCACAAATTGTTTCAACAAGTCTCTGGAGTAAATCATTATTTAGTTTTCTATTTGATGATGATGACAAATCAAGCAAACCTTGCTTGCACTCATACTTTGTAGTTTCTATACGAGAACGAAGTAAGGAGTTTTTGAAGGTTTGTATCAACTCAGCACCTTGTCCCAGAGTTGATTTATCTCTCTTCACAAAATACTTGTCTATCAGCCCTCTAGTTTTATCAATATTCTTAATACGGTCTTTTGTTGCTGCATAGCGACGGCTTAAGCCTAACGTTTTCTGAAGATTTTCGAGTGATTCCATAATCTTTTGAGGGTTAGCAGGTAGAAGCTCACGGTCAATTACTAATTCAAAAAAAGCCATAAATATTGTATAAAATGCCTGTGGTATTGGATTATGAATACCTGGGTTTACGATATTTTGTAAGCACTTATCGCTGCTATATGTTTCAATAGTTTCTCCAAGAACGGAGAAAGTTTTTACAATGTTTTCTTCTAATCTATCTGAGCCATAACGTGCAAGATTCTTCTCTATTAACTGAAAATCATTGCTCTCTTCATCATACAGACTATCTAGCCGCTCTTTGCTTCTTCTTAGCGGTTCATTAAGTAATATCGATGCTGCAATATCTGCTATTATATCTTCATCTTCACTATCACGCAGTTCAGCTATATTCAGGATTCCTTGCTTGCACCATAAAGTTTCTTTTGCTTGAATCCCATAACCTTGATTATTCCGTTTGGAATCAATACTAACCTGGGGCATCTCAAATAGGTGAAGTGTTTTCTGAGTATCATCCCCCCGCAACTGCATCGAAATTTTACGAACCACTTCTGCGAATGATGTTGTTACACCTGCTTGTCGTCTCTCTTGATTGCTTAAATGCTTACCACCGGAATTTATTCTGCCAAAAACCTCTGTTATATCACTTTCATCCATTGCAGTATAGATAGTTACTGCAAGGTGATAATCTAAAATATCTGCACACTTTGTTCGATCTAACTTATCAGAATTTTCTACAAATTTAAATACTTTTTCATCGGCTAATTGTTTAGCATAGGAGAACTCATTAAGATCAAAATACTTTTCATTAAATGAAAATAAATTTTCAATAAAACCACAAATAGCATTAAGTCGCTGCATACCATCTATGATTTCATACTTTCCACTTCCATGAACTTGAGGACGTTCAGCTAGTAGAATTAAAGGAATTGGATATCCCTTTAAAATGCTTCCAATCAGTTTTTCTTTTTCCTCAACTGACCAAATTAATTTTCTTTGATACTTTCTGTTCACTAATAAGCTACGTGACCGATAGAGCCGATAAGCCTCAGTGACTGTCATGCCGCGTGGAACAATGCTCATAAGTCCGATCCCCCTAAGTCAGTATTTTTCTAATTATATAGTATTTTTGAATTAAATCTGTTCATTCTGAAAGGGTTGGGTGAGATAGGTTTGAAATCCCTGTAACTGCACCGGGTTGGCTTGCCACAGATTCAACCGACAGGAGATAATTAACTGAGCTTGTGTCACCCAACCTTGGAATGATAAGGCATTCCTAGCTGTATCCCCCATCTCATCCAAACCATCCAACAGTAACCAGACTGCACCCCCTTAAATTCAATGGGTAAAGCCTTGGGGGAAAGTGCGATCGCCCTCGAAATTATCACGAATAACATCATGCTGATCATTCCCACTGATTAATCGGTTCTTTGGGGTCAAATATGCGATCGTAGTAGCACAGCTAATTAAAATCTTGGTATGACCGATAGACTGATGATGCTGTGCTACTACTACCAAATGTTCGTTTTGAACATTAGCATAATAATTCCGAAACACCCACAAAAATGAGATGAGAGCGCCAGAAAAGTCGATAATCTTTATGGCTATTGAGAACGGACTGATTTGTCACCAGTTGTGGAACTGCTTTTACCATTTTTCCCAGGCAAAGGATTTCGACTGTTCAAGCTGCGGAAGTAAAGACTGCCGATGGTAAATAAAAACAGAACGTAACCCACTGCTTGCACGATATACAGCTTATCTGCGTAGCCGAACAGGGTATGCAGAATAATGCCGGGAAACTTATTTTGTGGCAGGACTTGGGTAGTATTCCAAACCATCGGCCCCAAAATGCAGGAGGGGTTTTTGGCAAACCTTTCGTAGTAAAAACAAAGAGATTCTGACTCGCGATTCATCTGGGAGAGACTTTTAACAGCAGTGTCAAAATCTGTCATTGTCGAAACAACCAAACCAGCTACAATTAGGAGCAACAAAACTCCCATGATCTGGAAAAATCGGCGGATGTCGATCTTGACGCCCCATTTAAATAGAAGCACGCCAATCCCAGCTGCCATCGTTAAACCGCCAAGTGCGCCCAACGCGGGAATTAATCCTTGTTGAAATTTGGCAACTATGAACAGAACGGTTTCAAAACCTTCGCGCAAAACGGCGATTAAAATGAGGCTAAAAACGCCCCAACCGGCAGCTGCGTCGTCTTTGAGAGCAGCGGTTACGGCTCCCTCGATTTCACCTTTTAGGCTACGTGCTTGCTGCGTCATCCAGATTAGCATCCAGCTGAGCATGACGATCGCAGCAACGCCAAAAACAGCCTCTAGCAGCGGCTCTATTACAGGCGCATACTGGGTATTCGATGTGCCTAGCCATTGAATGATCCAGCTAAATAGCACACCCACCATCGCACTGGCGATAATCCCAACCCCGATCCCGGCATAAACCCACGGGTTGAGTTTGCTTTGCTTGGCTTTTTTGAGCAAAGCTAGCACGATTCCCACAACTAAAGCCGCTTCCACCCCTTCGCGCAGGGTAATGATAAATGTAGGTAAAGCAGAACTAAAATCCATAAATTGGTAATTGGTAATTGGTAATCGATAATTGGTAATTGGTAATTAGAAAATGATCGATTACCGATTAGATAAAATCGCGCAACATTTTTTTAATTTCTATGTTGTGTAGTTCTTCTTGTCCAATCATAGTGCGGGCATATTCTTCCAGATAAACGCTGGCATCAGCAACTGTATCTAGTAAGGTTTTATAAAGATCCAGCGCTTTCTTTTCGTGGGCTAGACTTTCCTCCAAAATATCCCGCACGGCGTGTTTGTAGGTTTCCTCAATGGGGGCGATCCGCAGGCTGGGGTGTCCCTCTAAACCAGTGAGAATCTCTCCGGCTTGTTGAGCGTGGAGTAATGATTCATTTGCCTGCAATTTGAAAAACTCCACAATTGGAATCCGGTTGGGGCCAGTCACCATCAAGGAGTAGTGGGTATAACGCACGACGCCTGCTAGTTCAAATTCCATGATGGTATTTAGCAGGTCTACAGTCTTTTTGTGGTCAAGTTCTTTCACGATTTTTCTATCCTTATAAAGTGATGAGTTAGCAATTAGGAAATGTAACTTTTATCCATCAAGTTTGGACTTTCATTCCCTTGAGCTAGTATAAACTTATCTCGGAACAAAAACCCCTGTACATAGTCTACACCTAATTCGCCAGCTAATTTCAATTGTTCTTCTGTTTCAACTCCTTCAAATATACACATATTTCCTTTGGATTTGGCAAAGGCAATCAAACCTTGTAGGATAATTTTGTATGACTCACTATAATATATTAGTTCAAACCACCTCCTGTCAAATTTAAGGTAATTGGCATATTCCAGCAATTCAAAGGAAAATAAGTTGTTTATCCCTCCGATGTCATCTAAAGCAACTTTTATCCCACATTTACCTAATAATTGCATGAAGTTTTTAATATTATAAAGATTGCTGACGCTTGTATTTTCAATAATTTCGACTACGAGGTTGACTTGGTTGGAAAAGGTAGATAACCAATATTCTAACTGATAATCTTCTTCGCAAACATGGGGGTCTAAGTTTAAAAATAGATTAAAATTTGCTGGTCTATGGCAGATTTGAAAGTTTTTTATTCGAGATTCTAGTTTAAAAAATAGCATTTTGTCTTGATGTAGGGAACCAAATACTAAGTCTGGTGCAATGTATTCGCCATCTATTTGGAATCTTGCCAATGCTTCATAAGCATGAATGATATGATTTTTTGGACAAACTATAGGCTGATATTCACAAAAAAATAAGTTTTTATCTAAAATTTGAAAAAGATTTGCTTTCATCAAATCTTCTTTAAGGTAAATATTATCTATTTTAGAGTTTCCAGACTCGGTTAAGCTCATGATAAAAAAGTATAGTCCCAGCTATTCAAGGTTATTTGCGATCGGGCCTAAAAAAGTGTCAGTAGGAAGCTAGAAGCCAAAACTCAAACGCTCCCTGCTAACATTGGCAACACAAACGTTGTGTTATTTCCCTACCTTTTGGGTATTTTGCTCAATTGTCTTAATCAGCTGTGACACTTCCTCTGGGGTCAGCACTGGGGCAGCTGGTGCGGTGGCGGTGGGCCAAGCTTTGCTCAGCTGAGCCATAGTGGTTTCGATCGCATTGTGAGCTTCTGGATTTTCCTTAGCCACGCTAGGGGCGATCGTTTGATAAAGGGTGTTGGCGTAGATGACGAAGCCGCGTGAGTCTTGATACTCAATTGCAGCTGCTACTTTGCCATTTGCGATCGCAGCGCCATATTCGGAGTTAGCGGTATCCAGCAACCCATTAATCACCTTCAACACAAATTGAGGAGACTGACGTTGGGTGTCTGGTAGGGATGCGATCGCCCCATCCACCGCCTGCATGGAATTGGCAAACTCTGTACCCACCTTGGCATCCTTCGGCTTGGATTTTACCAAATCTTGCAGACCGGCCAAAGTCGTCTTGAACTCTTTGACTTTGCGTTCGTTGAGCTGATCTTCCACATCGACATAAATCTCTTCCACTGGGTGACCGATGTGAGGTTCAGCCTGCTTTGGCTGTTGCAGATCCAGCAGTTCCTTGGCTACCAGAAGATGTCCTTTCATCAAGCCGAGTTTGGTCATGTAGTCAACATCTTTGGCTTCACCCGTGAGTACGACATCCTCGATCGTCACCATATCTTTAATTTGGTCAAATTGCTGCTGGTCGATCACCTTTTTAGACACCAGTTCCTCGATGTTGCCGTAGGGACGACTGGATTGAATTTTGTTGGATAGCGCTGGAACGCCTAATTTGGCCTCTAACTTATCTAATTCCGACAAAATTGCCGTATTAATATTTATTTTCGGCTTGCCAGTGCTTGTCATGTTGTTACTTCCCATCTCCGTAGCGGCTACAGGGCTGGAAGTGGCGGCTGGGGTTGACGTACTCTCTGTATTTTGAGTACCGCCACAGGAGGTGAGGGCAACTAGGCTGGCGATCGAAACGGCAAGTGACAAAGAACGAAAAGTAAACATCATCTTAATTCTGGGAGTTGGGGGTAGACGGGGAGTCCGGGTTAGGGGTTGGTAGGCCAGAGAATTTTTATTGTATAGCTAGTGAGAAATATTTTCAACTGTATTGATAAATCTTCTCATTTGTGCTGTGCGATCGCCGCTTCAGAGGTTCGCAAATTTTATTATAAAATATATTGATAAAGTTTATTAATAAACTTACAGTGATTTGGTAGGGGCTTTCTCGATCGCCTGGGTCGCCAATCTGCCAGCCTTCATAAGTTTCCGGCTCTAATTTCGAGCCTTGAGCCGGAAAAGATTCTTGAATATTGGGGTTCTACGGATGGAAGTAATTGAAAAAGTTTATAAATAAAAGCCAGAACTATAAATGCGACGCTATCGATCGCTTTATCAGAGTATGCCAGCTGCGTATCGGGACGTACCAGTGCAGCTGGCAATTTGTATCGGTATTGTTCTGTCTGTGGCGGCTAGCTTGATGGTGCGGAACTGGGAACAGTGGAACCTCAAAACACAACTGCAACGCCAAGGAGACCAACTAGCCGCCGCTTTGGAGCGGAATATCGACAGCCATAACGCACAGAAAATACCGATCGAAGCAGTAGTAAGAGCCTCTTTAGCAGATCTGGAGTTAAAGCAGCTCAATTTTTACCTATACGATCGGGCCGCCGCACCTGAGCAACGCTTTTTAGCCTTTTATGAATCTACCAGTAAAATCGTCGTTGTCAACTCTGGAGGGAAAGAGCCTGTCTACACAGAGGATAGGTCGCTCTGTGACAGTCCTACGGCTTGCGATCGCATTCTCAAAGTCCCCAACCGTCAATGGAGGCTCTTGCTGCTACCAACGCCATCCTACGCAGGTTTTCTATACCACTGGCGATCGTGGACAATCCTAGCGGTAGGGTTGCTCTCGACTACCGTTCTAGTGACGTACTTACTGATGTCGCTGCGGTTCACGTCTTGGAATGAAATGTTAGAAACCCTGTCGATGACCGACCAGCTGACGGGTTTATTGAATCGTCGAGCAATGGATATGGCACTAGCTCAGATGTTACAACAAGTCGATCGCCTACTTCCAGACGACAATGGGGGCAAAACCAGTAAACGCCACTACGATTAACGTGGCGTAGCATTTTGGCAGAACAACAAGGACAAGTATTCATGGTATTTTTTTGAACTCTTCAAGCATAAACAAGACTTATTATTTAGCCAGTGTAGGCAGGCTTTGTGTGTGTAGCCCTACCATGCGAGGGTGACGGATTAATTTAAAACAACCAGACGCTGCCGATCTCTAACTATAATTCCTGACTTTTGAAACTTACTAATTAGCCGCGTTACCGTCACTCTTGTCATCCCCGTAGCCTCGGAAATTTGTTGATGAGTCAATCGCAAATCAATCATTCGTCCTTGCTCAACTTTCCGACCAAACTTCCGAGATAACCAACCCAAAAATTCCCACAATCGCAAGTGAGTCGGGCGAATGTGAATAATATTGAGTAATTCTTCTGTCTGCTGAATATGGGAAATTATCGCATCTATAACTTGACACCACAGATGGGATGGCAGCAAAATACATTCAACCTCAGTCAAGCATTCTATTTTATGAGTAACCAACCGCGACAGGGGTTGTCCCACTATATCTCCACATCCCCAATATCCCAAACTAACCAAAACTCCATCTTCATTCCAGGTTATAGTTCGGACAACACCTCGCTCAATTTTCCACAGTTTATCTGGCGGCAATGGTAAAAATTCCGATCGCTCAAAAGTAAAAACTTTTTCTGTCCATTGCAGCATTGAAGATCCGGGTATTTCCAAATATATGATATCTGCGTTCATCAGCCGTTGAAATATAAAATTGGTATTTGGCGACAAGTTTATGCTTTAAACTTGCGTATTCCATCAGATCCTGCGTATTTTTGACAAGCATTACAAGCAGAAGTTTTCGGTTCAAAGTCACGACAGCCGATCGCTTCTTCCGAACAAGCGATCGATGGTCGCACCGTACACTTGAGACGGTAGTCATTAGTGAAAAAATCACAACCAGCGCAGGGAATTTGATGCAGGCGTTTCACATGGTCTACACCTTTCTTGAGCGTAGTAAATACACTCACAACGAATAAAACAGGCAACATCCAAGCACAGAAAGAACAAAAAATCACAGTCAGCATTTGCATACCTTCAAGCTAATTAAATCCCGATATCAATTTTGGATGCGAAGATTAGGAGTAGGGTGGAGATTGCCCACCCTACATAATTCTGAGGTTTTACACCTCGGTTACAGCAGTATCCAATGCCTTTTCAACTTCCTTAAAGTTAAAACCGATCGCTCGCAGTGCGTGCCACAGATGACCTTGCAGGAAGAAGAATGAGAAGAAGAAATGGGCATTTGCCAACCAACAACGAGGCGTGTGAGCGCCGTTCGCCAACTGTATGGTGTCAGCAAAATAGGGGGTAATACCCAGTTTTACTTCCAGCACTGGCCCGTAGAATTCCACGGGATAGGCTAAGGTGTTGACGGCGCAGAAGTAAGTCGCAACAAATCCTGCTAAAGCAATACCGCCAAGAGAGTAAGAAAGAATTGCTTCGCCGGAGAAGATCAAGAGCTTTTTCGCCCAAGAAAGAGGCGGGATGATGATGTGCCAAATACCGCCTGCAATCAGGAGTAAGCCAACATAGATATGACCGCCGACTAAATCTTCTAAGTTGTTAACTGTCGCAAAGTGTGTTTGATAGCCGTAAATTACGAACGGGTTAAGAGTTGGGTCGGTAATTACGCGAACGTCTTGAATTGTGGAGTCGTATAATCCGCCAAAGTACATAGCTTTAGCTACTAACAGCAGCGCACCCGCTCCCAGGAAAATCAGGTGATGTCCCAAGATGAAGCCCAGCTTCTTGGAGTCGCTCCACTCGAAGTGAAATTTGCGAGCGCGACCGGACTCTTTTTTCAAGTCAGCAGCGCCTTTAAAGTTATGGAAAAGCGCACCCGCACCCAGAACGGCGGATGAGATTAGGTGCAAGACTCCAATGACGAAATAGGGATAGGTATCGACTATTTGACCGCCTTTTGCCACACCAAAGCCCAAAGTGGCTAAGTGGGGGAGCAAAATCAGCCCCTGCTCGTACATCGGCTGTTCGGGCGAATACTGAGAAAGTTCAAACAGGGTAAAGGCTCCAGCCCAAAAAACGATCAGCGCCGCCTGCGCTACGTGGGCGGCTATGAATGTGCCGGAAAGGTTTGCGAGGCGGGCGTTTCCAGCCCACCAGTCATATTTCACATTGGGATTGTCATAGGTTTGCATGGGGCATCCTCTACTTTGATTTATTGCAATAAGTCCACTTGTCCGCCCCCGGTGTTCGGGGGACATCACTAGGGTTGTCGTAGCAATCCACGAACTTGTTGAAATAGATTATCAACAAGCTTCTATAAAAAGTAAAGTACTAAAAAGAAAATTTTTGCATTACTTTCTGTATAAATGCGCTGAAAGCCTTTGAGAACGGCACTTTAGATAAAAATATTAAGTTTTATAACAAGCTTAGTTGATAAAATATGTCAGATTTGCTTTAAAATAAGTTGCAGTAAGGTTATAGTCGAATGGCAGGCTTGAGAAGCGAGGCGGAGCCTCTTTAAACCTCGCTCCCAGGTTCAACCTGGGAGCGAGAGCGAGAAAAAAGTTATCCTCGACAGCAAAAAAGCGGCACCAGAGGTACATAGAAACCCGGTTTCTTGAAAAAGCTAAATCACCAGTACATTTCTTGCACTACTCTCAATAAGAGGCTCCGCCTCCCGATTTAGAAAGTAAAGGTAGTGCGAACGGTTCCTACGTAGATGGTGTCGTTGCTGTCATTGTGTTCTGGATTGGTAATTACAATTACGCCGGGAGTGACGGAGATATTGTTACTAACTTGTAAGCGATAGAGTGCTTCCAGGTGTAACGAGGTACCTTTATCTTCGCGCCCATCGATATCGTTATCCGTCACCTTGGGCGGCATCCCCACGACAAACCCAGCTAAGTTGCCTTTTTTACCTAGATTTGGGAAAGCTAAAGTAACAGCCCAGTTGAAAATTGTGGCGTCATTTCCTTTGTTAGCGCCTGCTTTAGCTTCAGCTTCCGTTAAACCCAACCAACCGGAAACAGTAAAGTTTTGATTCAACCGGAAGCTGCTTTCTACACCATAGGAATTAGATAAAGTGGCAACTCGATCGAAAGGTCTTCTTGCAAAAGCACTACCCGTACTTCCAGAAGTATCGACACTACTTCCGGGGAAGTAAGAATTGACGTAGGTGAATGCTAGATTGAAATTTTTGGTGGGAGTAAAGGTTAGCTGAGCTAAAGCACCGTAGTTACCGTCGAACAACCCAGCTTTTTCGTTGGGGTCGTTAGCATTTCGGGCTCGATAGGCTAAAGTAATGTTCAGGGGTTTGGCAAATTGATGTGATAGAGCGATCCCCGGACCATCGGCAATCCGGTAGATGGGGCTAAACCGCCCAAAACGTGATATGGAACCATTACCATCGCTTCTGAGCAAGGGATTTAGCGGATCGGCAATATTCTCAGAACCAAAATTATTGGCAATTAGCCAAACTGTGGTCTGTTTACCCAAGGGAAAGCGATAGTATGTATCGTCAAGGCGAATATCATTTCCTTCATCCCCGTCAAATGATAGGCGGGTCATGTTAGTTCCGGTGACGTTGCCGCTAAAAGGAGTGGTGTTTCTGCCTTGCAGGCGCACTCGCAGTTGGTCTTTGCCAGTGAAACTGGTGTCAAAGATCAGACGGGTGCGATCGCTAAAAACAATATTATCCTGTAAATCGCCAGTACCATCAGCTTTTTCATCCCCAAATACACTACTGAGGGCAAAGATTACTTCTCCCCTCAGCTTGGTAGTTGTGGAGAACTGCTGCGCTTCCAATTTGGCCGTCCGTGCTTCCAGTGCGTCTACGCGCCCGCGCAGAGTGGTTAGTTCCGCCCTAAATTCTTCTTGTAACCGCCGCAGGTTGGCTATTTCTTCTGCACTCACCCCTCCACCACCTGCGGCGGCAATCAATTCTTGTATCCGATTTAAGCAAGAATTTAAGCCAGCGGCAAATTCGTAGCGAGTTAAGGCGCGGTTGCCGCGATAGGTGCGATCGGGATAACCTTCAATACAACCGTATCTTTCGACTAGAGACTGCAAAGCTTGGAACGCCCAATCTGTCGGTTGCACGTCTTCTAGCTGAGAGACTGAAGTAACTTGTTCCATACCCTGAGACGATGCTACTTCCGGTGAACTTACTGCTAAACCGCTCAAAGTTGCGATCGTCACCAGCCAAAAATTCCATCCAATCTTAGACATGATTCCCTGAATCCTCACACCAATGACAAATTTTGCGAATTTCGAGCGAAAATAAGACTTAGGCAGCTGAAAATCAGAAAGTAATTCCCAACAAGAAAAATCTCAAGCAAGTTTTGGCTGTTTCTGTCAGCTAATCACTTCAAACTGACCCATGCAACCAGCTTGGGCTAGAGCATCTTGATGGGGATGGAACATATATTTCCCCGGATAACGGAAGGCAAACTCTAGAATGTGACGTTCAGCTACGCCCATCGTAATTACATCAGCCTTCTCGCTAGGAGTTAAGGTCATCCCCGTGCGAAAAACATCAAAAAAGTTGGCGTGCAGATGAAAGGTTACAGCAGCCTCTAACTCAATCATGTTGAGGACGTACAGCCGAATTAGTTGGTCTTTGTAAATGGGGATGGGATGGTGCATATAGTAATGCGGCAACCCATTAAAGGCATAGAGTTCGTTGCGGTTGTCGTCATTTATGTCATAGCCAGCCATGATCAGCACCATTTCATCTGCTGGGGGACGCCCACCCGGTGGATCGATGATGAACATCCCGTACAGCCCTTTGCCGATGTGACGAGTTACAGGCTCAACGTGGCAGTGGTAAAGGTGGACGCCATAAGGTTCGGCGTCAAACTCATAAATTGTGGCGCTGCCATTTGCGATTGGTTTTACGCCATCCATCTCCGAAGGGTGGACGCCATGAAAATGCAGGGAGTGGGAATGTCCGCCTTTGTTGTGGAAAAGGACTCGGATGCGATCGCCCTCACGCGCCCGCAGAGTAGGCCCAGGTACGCGCCCGTTCACATTCCAGGTATTAAAAGTGACAGCACTATTCAGCTGAAGTGTGGAAGTACTGGCAACCATCCGAAATTCTCGAATAGTACGCCCGTTCTCCCGCTTGACGGTGCCGTAGTCAAAATCCCGCAGCATCGCCATTGGGTTAATACTATTGCCAAAGTTAGGTGTATCGCTGGGTATTGGCGGCACTCTTACCTGTGATGTTCGTTTTGGCATCAAAGTTTGGAGTGCTATTCCAGCACCGGCTATCCCAATACCGCCTGCCAATCCCATCTGCAAAACTTGTCGTCGGCTCCAAGGTTTTCCTTTCTCTGGCACAAAGTAATGACCCATCTAATTGTCAATAGCTACCCGTTCATTATTGCAAATTATTTCTAAAAACCCTATTACCTGCTCTTCCAGCCGTTCCAAGGGCTGACCTCAAGTATTCCTCGATGGGTAAAGACGACCTTATATTGACCGAGAGCCTTGCGGGTGCTGGTTTTGGCTTGATTGACAGAAGAGGCGATCAACGAAGGTAGGGGAGTTTCTTGCACGGAATCCAAGGCTGGTTGAACCAAAGCTTCGTAGCTGGCGATCGCACCATCTTCAGTCACGGTGACGCGGTATTCTAAAGCCTGCTTAAATCGGCGGCCCGATCGCCAAACTTTAGCGATTTTATCGTATACTTTTTGGTTCAATTCCTTTATTTGAACCTCATCACTAATTTCTGCTATTGGGCTGCTGGGAGTAACCGCCATCTGCTCTGTTTGGACGGTTTTGTCTGTACTTCCGCTAATAAAAGGTTGTGCCGTCAGATTATTAGCAACAGTTTGACTTGCATCTACCATTGCTGAAGGCTGCACAGTTTTCTCTGCACTGCCAACAGGAGGCGCAACAGCTACTGATTCGGCAGAAGGCTGTGCCAGCTTACCTTCCTGGGTTAAAGATTTGACGTGAAAACCGGCAAATTTTTGGTTCTGACTAACTCGCAAGAAAGCGAGCGGATAAGTGACTGCGATCGCAATAAACACGCCAATGAAACCAAAAACATATTTGTGCATTTCCCTAGCTGGAATATGCTTAATTTGTTCGGGCATAGTTAAATTTTCACTCCTTACATCAACGGTAAATATGGAAACAGGGGATGCCAGCTCATAGCAGTGGCAGCAATAAACAAGGCAAAGAACCAGAAAAACATCGTTTTAGCTTTGATATTCTTCTTCTTCCAGAGAAAGTATAGTATAGGCCAACTGACAAGCCAGCCTACTAGCAACATCGTTTCTTTGCCGGTGTAACTTCCAATGTTTCCCCATAATTCGCTAGGATTGCGACTTCCCGGTATCCAGCTGCCAATTGCCCAAACAATTTTTTCTCGCGCTTTAGATGTATCTGATAAGTGATGAGTAAACATCATCGTAAAACAGCCGATACCGGCACTAATTAGGGCTGCCGCAGCAGGCCCGGAGACGGTAAGCGGTTTTTGAGAACCTTCAGCCAAGCCATTTGGGAATTTTTTGAATTGCGCCCAAATTCTGCCGTATACAGGTTCGTTTTCCTTCTGAGGTTGGCGGGATAGTTGTCTAGTCATTCAAGCACCCAATCATTTAATTTAAGTTACAAAGCGTGGATTTTTGCAATCCCAAGCCCGGTCACTAGACCACCCATTGCAAAAAACATCATTGCCATCAAACCTACACAGGTGGCTGATAAAACGTGGCGGTTTTGTTTCTCCAGAATTGAGTCGCCGTAATGCCACAGAATCCAGGTGCAAGCTACTCCTAATGGCAATGTAAACAGCACGGTGAATTCGTGGTATTCCATCAGCACGTACTGTGCTAAAGGCGAGTTTTCTTTCAGCCAAGCGCGGGCTCCGCCTAAATCTATGCCAGCGCGATATCGCATATAAGCCAAGTTGCCAGTGGCTATTCCTAAAAACGCTATAAAGGTTGACCAAAATGTCAGGGTACGCATTTGGGGCAAAATTTTAGTCACGCCCCTCAATAGGGGAAAAGCCAAATGTCCCGTGTAAACCGCCACAACCGTTGCTAACAAGGCACCAAAGCCGTGAATTGTGCCTAACCATCGCTGCCACGGACTGGGATGCAATAAGTTAACAAATGGCAAAAACAGAAACATAAGCGCAGATAGAATGCTGAGGCCGTAAACACTGACCTTAGCTATATCTAGCTGTTTGGGAAATTCGGGTGAAATTGATTCGTTCTGTGTCTGTAACACTATGGAAAATCTCTCCTTGGTGTGAATCCTTTGGAACAGCAAATTGAACTGTAACACTAACTTGTAGTGCTTTTCTCCTGCATCTCTCCATCCGCTTTCCCTGGTAGGGAAGAGGAGGTTAGGGCAGCCGATCCGAACAGTATAGGGATTTGTAAGATTATCCCTTTCTTTGCAACCTACTTTAATGTAAGCCTAAAGTTTACTGCAATATATTCGCAATAAAAATAGTACAGCTATTGAGGTTGTCGTCAATTATTTGTAAAACTATCTTAATAAATCTTTAATTGTCTTAACAAAATGGTTGAAAATAATTTTACGGCTAGAGGGTTCGCAAATAATTTCCAACTGAACACGCTTCCATACCATAAAAGGATTGGCCCAAGCCACTGTGTTAAGCTTTACAGATGGAAAAAACTAGCTAATCAGCGGCACCGAAACAAGAAGGAAATATGAAGCGTTTTAGCTACTTAAGCTATAAAAGTTTATTTAGACGATGGCGGGGTGTACTGGTTGCAGATCCTACTGTAGCGGGACTGTTAATCATACTGCGTTCGGCGGGATGCTTACAGCTTTTGGAATTGGTAGCGCTCGATCGCTTTTTTCACTTGCGTCCGCCAGAGCCTCGTGATGACCGCATAATTATTGTAGGAATTTCTGAATCAGATATCCAAAAAGTGGGAAAATGGACTTTCCCTGATGCTGTTATTGCACAGTTGCTTGAAAAAATTAAACAGCAGCAGCCAAAAGCGATCGGATTAGATATTTATCGAGATTTGCCAGTAGAACCCGGTCATTGGTCATTGGTCATTAGTCATTAGTCATTGGTGATTGATATTCTTAAGGTTCTAAGTAGGTGGGCGTAAATAAACTGAACACCCAAAAACCCGGTTTCTCCAAGAAACCGGGTTTCTAAGGGCGCGGCAGTTTTACGTTTAATTATGCCCACCTATTTATCTCTGGCTTCTTTGCGAGCGAATTTGCTTATTTCTTTGCGATAATCCATATGGCGTGAACCAGTCCTGGAACATAACCCAGAAGCGTTAACAGGATATTCAGCCAGAAATGTCCCCCCAAACCAACTTGCAAGAATACACCAAGCGGGGGTAGGAAAATCGCGATGATAATGCGAATGATATCCATAAAAAATCTCCTTTTCAGGTTATCTCCAGACACAGTTCTATCATAGCGATCGCAGTGCTTGAAAAAATCTTAAGCACAATGCAAGATTTTCGCCAAGGCCCGATCGATATGTGCGGGAAACGAAAGCGGCTTGTTACGAATCACTGCGAACTCGTGTCACAGCCCAGATTTCGGCTTCAGAAACAGCCAACTTACAAAGAAAAAGAAGGCTGTAAATAACTGCGCGATATCTATGGCTGATAGGTAGCCATCAGCTAAGGCGGCGATACTTCTATCGGTGATTCCAAATAGCCATGATGAGATACCCACAAGCCAGATACCGCTTTTGAGATTGCCTAAAAAAGTAGAAATTTCCGATGTTTGCTGGTTATCCATAACTTCAGCCCGGTTCGTGCAAATATCTCGATTAAACATAGCCATTGGAAGGATTGCGGATTTTTTGAAGTTCCCAGTACTCCCTCGACTATCTCAATGTTAAGAAATATTTTTTATTCTTCCCATAAGTCCCAAGATATACATATAAAACTGTAGTTAAAAATACTTTTCCAGTCGTCAGGCTATATGCGATTAGTGCATAGGCGATCGGGCCTTGGAAAGATAAGGCGAGTGAGTCGATCTACTTATAGCGGTTTTCAGTTGCATGAAGTACAGCTATTAGCTGTCCGGCGTTAGGCAGGCGCAGTGACCTAAGCTGTCGCGCATCTAAATTTTACTCGCTCGTCGGGCAAGATGCCCATCCCACAAGAATGTTATCAAAGTTGACTGTAAAATTAGATGCACAGCAGCTTATCAGTTGACATTAAGAAATATTTGCTTTAGCATCAGTCTAAAGAAATATTAGCTACGATAAAAGCTGTTCCCCATCCTTGAGTTGCCTTTAATTGGTGCAGGAAAAATATGAATTTTTTCTCTGATAAACTTATCCATTTTTTAGTTGGGCTAGCCGTTGGATCGGGTTATTGGTGGTTGTTAGAACGCTACGCTAAAGAAGGGGTGAGAAAGATTAACCCCATCTGGTTCTTGGTAATGCTAATATGGGGAGCTAGTGGGCTATTCTTCTTCCGCAAACTGCATATCCCCGTCTTATCCCATCAGTTTTTCTACATGGCAGTTCCAGACTGGGATATTCCTCTCTACAACTGGACGAGGCTGAGGTTTTTAATCCACCGCAGTTGGCTGTTTCATTCGGCTTTGTTTCCTCTCAGTTTGCTCATCCTTAGCTGGTGGGGAATGAAGCGCAGTCGCTCCCATTCTGGTAACGCTCACCAGTGGTGGCAGTGGTTAAGAGATGCTGCTATGGGTCTATCGGTCGGGATGTCCGCGCACTTAATCTGGGATGCTTTGCTATCCTCTACGAAACGCGGATTTGCGATCTTTGGCTGGAATCATTTTGATTCCCTGGCTTGGTTGGTATTAAATCTGATTCTGGGGCTTGGTATTCCCTTTTTAATAATTTGGGCGATGGACAATTCATTTAGTAAAGAGTAATGGCCTACAAATAGATTAGTACGATCGAATCCCAATCTCCTGCTAAACTAGGTTAATGACGATGCCTACGGCTCGGAACTATGTCCTACGCAATCGATTTCGGAACTAGCAACACGGTAATCACGCGCTGGAACCCAGTCACCCAGAAGCCAGAAACCTTAAGCTTACCGGGTGTCTCGGTGACGCTTGGGCAAAATCCCCCCCTGATTCCCAGTCTGCTTTATGTTGAAGATGCTTCCTCCGGTAAGGTGGTAGTTGGACAGGCGGTGCTAGAGAGGGGTCTTGACCTCAAATCCGACCCCCGATTTTTCCGCAGTTTCAAACGCGGTATTGGCGCTCCAATCCAAGGATTTCTTCCCGAACTGGATGGAAAGATAGTTACTTTTGAGCAGGTTGGACAATGGTTCTTGTCTCATCTGATTGAAAAACTGCAAGCTACTTTGCCAGATGTCGGGCAATCTTTAATATTGACTGTGCCGGTAGATAGTTTTGAAGCTTATCGCCACTGGTTAGGTCAAGTTTGCCAATCCCTGTCTGTTGAACAAGTGCGAATGCTGGATGAGCCTACAGCAGCGGCTTTGGGCTATGGAATGGGCGATCGGCAAGTTATCCTAGTAATAGATTTTGGCGGCGGTACGCTGGATCTTTCTCTGGTGCGGCTGGATAGTTCGGCCAGCAAAAAACCTCTGGGTTTTATTCTCAAATGGGGTGAGAAATCCCTGGCTGAATCTTCAAGCCAAAAGATAAAAACAGCCCGCGTACTGGCAAAAGCTGGACAAAATTTGGGTGGTTCGGATATTGATAATTGGCTAATCGATCATTTCGCAAAAACTCAAGGTTTGGCGTCAACAGCGCTGACAACTCGCTTGGCAGAACGGTTAAAAATTAAGCTTTCTTTGCAAAAACAGGCGAATGAAGTTTATTTTAATGATGAAACTTTTGAAAGCTATGAGCTAGAATTAGACCGCGATCGCTTTGAAGCTATCCTCAAAGAACATCAGTTTTTTGAACGACTGGATGAGTCAATGAATCAAGTGTTACAGCAAGCGCGGCGACAAGGTTTAGAAGTTTCAGATATTGATGCTGTTTTGTTAGTTGGCGGTACGGTGCAAATCCCATCAGTGCAAACGTGGGTGCAGCAATACTTCGAGGCGACAAAAGTTCGTTGCGATCGACCTTTTGAAGCGATCGCACAAGGTGCTATCCAGCTAACCCAAGGCGTTGAACTCAAAGACTTTCTCTACCACAGTTACGGCATCCGCTACTGGGATAGACGCCACAACCAGCACAACTGGCATCCTTTAATTAAAGCTGGACAGCCTTACCCCATGAGCGATCCGGTAGAATTATTGCTGGGTGCCTCAGTGGAAAATCAACCCAGCATTGAATTAATAGTTGGGGAATTGGGTGCTGAAACTGGCGGCGGTACAGAAGTTTATTTTGATGGCGATCGCCTCATTACTCGCAATCTTACCAGCGGTCAGACTCAAGTACAACCTCTAAATGACCGAGAAGGTGGCCGCACGATCGCTCAATTGACACCGCCTGGGTATCCGGGGAGCGATCGCATCAAAGTCCTTTTTCAGGTAGATGACCAACGCTTTCTGCGGATGACCGTTGAAGACCAGCTTACCAACCAAAGGCTGTTAGACGATCGGCCCGTAGTTCAGCTCAGCTAGGGACTTCAGCTAGTCCCTAGCCCCTAGATTAACGGACTACCACTTTTGTACCCGTGCTAGCCCAGCTATATAGCCTGCGAGCTTGTCCTACCGGCAGATTGACGCACCCGTGGCTAACTGGAGTGCCAAAGCGGTTATGCCAGTAAGCTCCATGAATGGCATAGCCCCCAGAGTAAAACATTGTATAGGGGACATTAGGAGCTACATATCCCGGCCCACGCATTGTCTTGGCGCGGTACTTGGATTTAATAGTAAAGATTCCCCGGCGAGTTGGGGTGGCACGCTTGCCGCTGGAAATGCGGGTGGAATAAACCACTTTGCCATTTTCCCAGGCAACTAACCGTTGCTTTGCCAGGTTAACTTCAATCCAGCGTCCTTTAGCGCGTGCGCCGACGACTTTATTGCGTTTCGAGCCTGATTTAGCGACTGTCCTAGTAATTTTATTTTGCTGTAGCTGTGCCTGCCTTGCTGACCTTGATACCGCTTCAGACGGCATTGACCAAGAGAATAAAGTCACCAGTATCAGCGCCATACCTGCCCAGAAACTTCCTGAGCGACTTAACCAACCAGAGCGAATGATGGTTTCCATAGTTCACTACCTCCTGGGTTTAGATTACTCCATTTCAGAGCCAGCCGGATTCATCAGTGAGGTCAATCCAAAATCCTTTCATCCAAAATCGAATGACTTTTGAATTTCGCTGTTATTCGTGGACAATCACTGGCGTACCGACGTTAGACCATTTAAAAAGCCATTCAGCGTGATCGAGCGCTACATTGATGCAGCCGTGACTTACCGGGGTGCCAAACCGCTTATGCCAGTAGGCACCGTGAATCGCATAGCCTCCAGAATAGTACATGGTGTGAGGCACGTTGGTAACATCATATCCCGGCCCCTTCATGCGAGTAGATAGGTATTTGGTTTGAACTGCAAAGGTGCCGACGCGGGTAGGGGTTGATTGTTTTCCAGTAGAAACAAGAACGGCACGAACGGGACTTGTACCCTCCCAGGCAATCAGCTTTTGGTTGGATAGGTCAACTTCAATCCAGCGTTGCTGGGTTTCTTGCATATCCAAGATTTTGTTAGCAATTTTATCTTTTAGTGCAGTTGTTGTCAGAGTGGATATTGGCCTACGTTTTTGTGCAGTTGTTGTCAGAGTAGATATTGGCCTACGTTTTTGTAGAGTAGTCCTCTGAGCGGTGATTGACCTACCTCTTTGTGTAGTTGTTCTCTGAGCGGTGATTGACCTGCCTCTTTGTGTAGTTGTTCTCTGAGCGGTGATTGACCTGCCTCTTTGTGTAGTAGTCCTGGGAGTGAATATTGGCCTACGTTTTTGTAGAGTAGTCCTCTGAGCGGTTATTGGCCTGCCTCTTTGTGCAGTCGTTCTCTGAACGGGTATTGACCTGCCTCTTTGTGCAGTTGTTCTCTGAGTGGGTATTGACCTGTCTCTTTGTAAAGTTGTTCTCTGAGTGGGCGTTGGCCTACGTTTTTGTGCGGTTGTTCTCTGAGTGGGTATTGACCTGTCTCTTTGTAAAGTTGTTCTCTGAGTGGGTATTGACCAGGCAGAGAATGCGCTTAGGGTCAGTGCAACACCAACCAGTAAAGCTCCTGAACAACGCAACCAGAAAGAAGAAATCATTTTTTTCACGTTGAACTCCTCCTCATACCGGAAAATTTCAATTTTACTGCTTGAGTCCGCTAGCCTCTAGCAGCAACAAGCGCAGCTTTTTTCTGTATGGTATATCAAGTAATCGGGTTAGTGGCTAGCTGTTGCATCAAGTTTCGCGCCTGTTGTTCTAGAGCATCCCAATTTTGAGCTGCGATTAGCTTTTGGGGAAAGAGATCGCCTGCAAGTCCCACTGCGATCGCACCTGCAAGCAAAAATTCTCTCGCATTTTCCAGCGTCACCCCACCAGTGGGTATGAGCGGGATATGTCCCAGCGGCCCTTGTAAACTGCGGATGTAGCTCGATCCTCCCACTGCTTGGATGGGAAACACTTTGACACAGCTGGCTCCTGCTTGATGTGCTGTCACAATTTCTGTAGGAGAGAGGGCACCTGGTATTATAGGCAGATCCGCATCCACCGCCGCCCGAATTAGGGTTGGGTCAACGTGGGGGGTGAAAAGGAATTGGGCACCTGATGCGATCGCCTGCTGCATCTGCTCTAAGTTGAGCAGAGTGCCGCTACCAATAGTACACCCCGGTAACTCCTCTAGCAAAAGAGCGATCAGCTCTGGTGCGCGATCGCTATTCCAGGTAATCTCAATCATACGCATCCCTCCAGCTGCCACCGCCCTTGCCATCTGGCGACCTAGTTCTAGCTGGGGGGCACGGATGACGGCGATCGATCGTTGCTGCTGCAACAGCTTTAACCAACACTGATTAGACATTCTCCACATCTACTATTTGGCATATTTTCTATTGTAAATCCTCCAGACAATCAGTTTTAATTCATAACTCTATCATTTTCAACAATTAAGCGGTTAAATTTAAGTTAATCAGTCTTCTATGTCTTTTGATCTAATACATAAGGTACAGATAATGGCGGTTTTTTTTATTAACATAGCTGTCAATCATTCTCAAGCAAGATGGACTTTGCTATACCTGCCTAAAGAATTCAAGGTTAGGTATCATTCTATAGAAAGAGGCAGATAAACATCTAATCATTATAGGATTTATATGTAGATTTGGAGATAAACATAGAATGGCTCTTCTAAAAATAAAAGATTTTTATCCCAATTACCGTGACGAACTTTTTGATGGCGATGATATCAAGGGTGCTGATGTCTATGCCGATGGAACCGACGATAAGATTGGCACCGTGACAGATGTTCTGGTTGATGACAATAGCGGTCGCTTTCGCTATTTCGTCATCGATTCAGGCTTTTGGGTTTTCGGTAAAAAAGTATTGCTACCAGTTGGTCGTTCCCGGATCGACGAGAACGAGGAACGCATCTATGCGGTGGGGCTGACAAAAGAGCAGGTGGAAAATTTACCTGGGTTCAACGACCTCGACCGGATTGATTACGATTACGAAGATGAAGTCAGAGGGGTTTATCGTCCTCAAGTTGCCCAGCAGCCAGAGGATACAACTTACGATCGCGATAGCTACAACTACGAACAAGAACCAAGTTTGTACGGCATCAACGAGCTGGATCATCAGACCCTCAGACTCTACGAAGAACGGCTAGTTGCTAACAAAGAACGTTACAAAACTGGTGAAGTGGCAGTTGGTAAGCGCGTAGAAACCGAAACTGCACGGGTTTCAGTTCCGATCGAAAAAGAGCGAGTCGTCGTTGAACGGACTACGCCAGCAGACGCAGGAAGAGCAGTTACTCCCGGTGAGGCTGATTTCCGCGAAGGGGAAATGGCTCGCATGGAAATCTACGAAGAAACTCCTGACATTCGCAAAGAAGCCTTTGTGCGGGAGGAAGTTACCATCCGCAAGGAAGTCGATCGCGAAACCGTGGATGCCGAAGAAACGCTGCGTCGCGAAGAGTTAGATCTCAACACCCAGGGTACTTCGGTTGTGGATCGACCCCGCAATATCTAGCTTCTCAATAGAAGACACCCCATAAATCCCCCCAACCGCCCGCCGTCTTGCTCCCCTCATAAACGGGGGAAGATAAGCTGTGACGCCGGAGAGTTTGTAGGATCGCAATTTGTGAAACTCTTGTGGGGTGGGCATCTTGCCCGCCTCATTTATACAACTTAGATGCGCGACAGCTTAACAAAGAATTGTTATTCACGGTATGCAAGGGGGGATTTGTGCTGCGGGTGCATCAGCGCTTTTAATCTTTAGTGATAAATACTTACGCTTATTTCACTTCACAAGCCTTAATATAATTTAATATTAATTTGTGCAAATTACTAGATATAAAGACGCGCTTTCAAAGTAAATACATATCTTTTCCTATAAACAAAATACTTAAGTGTTCTACACCCTTCGGTCAACCTGCCAAGCTAGTAATTCAGTCCTGAGAAAGATGAAAAATTAAAAGTAATTTTTTAAGGTTAATAGGTATCAAATAAAAAAATAGAGGTAAATAAGCATGGCTCTAATGAAACTCGAAGAATACGATCCAAATTACCGCGAGACTTTTGACGATGATGACATCAAGGGGTTTGGTGTCTATACAGAAGCCGATGAAAAAATTGGCACTGTAAGCGATGTTTTAGTGGATGATAACGGTCATTTCCGCTATTTGGTCGTCGATTTAGGTTTTTGGATTTTTGGCAAGAAAGTTTTACTACCTGTTGGGCTGTCGCGGATCGAGTATGAAGCCGATCGCGTATATGCCACCAACATGGCTAAGGAGCAAGCGGAGAACTTACCTGAGTACACCGAGCGCATTGTACCCGATTACGATTACGAAGAACAAGTGAGAAACGTATATCGCACCCCCTCTATGGGAGCATCACTTTATCCTGAAACGGATGCGATGCTACCTGTAGAAACTGCTGCACCTGTTGAGGCCGATTATGCGATTTCCTCGCCAGCAGCGATAGGCGATCGAGCTAACTACACAACTTTCGATCGCGATACCTACAACTACGAGCGAGAACCCTACCTGTACGGGTTGAACGAACAAAATCACCAAACATTCAAACTCTACGAAGAACGGCTGATCGCCAACAAAACTCGCTCCAAAACTGGTGAAGTAGCAGTTGGTAAGCGCGTTGAAACCGAAACTGCACGGGTTTCCGTTCCGATCGAAAAAGAGCGAATCGTCGTTGAGCGCACTACTCCAACAGACGCTGGAATAGCAGTTGCTCCCGGCGTGGCTGACTTCCGCGCAGGGGAAGTAGCGCGAATCGAAGTTTACGAAGAAACTCCCGACATTCGCAAAGAAGCCTTTGTGCGCGAGGAAGTTGTAGTCAAGAAAGTAATAGATCGGGAAACAGTTGACGCCGAAGAAACGATTCGTCGCGAAGAGTTAGATATCGACACCGATGGGAATCCCATTATGGATAAAACATCTAGCGATCGCTTCTAAAACCGGGCTCTCCCGTACAAGCGTGCGATCGGGAAACTCGATCGATTTGCTGAAATACTGGCTGTATAAAGCATTGCTCATGCTCTATGCCCCAAAAATCGGGTTTCCACAAGCTTGTACGGGAGAGGCGGTTTACTCTTCCTGAGCGTTAACAGAGATTAAAACTAGCTTAATCATTCGCTAGTAAAGATGGAACCATCACCTAGATTTTTAACATTTTTGGTAATACCAATTGAGGAGAAAACAAGATGCCCCTTATAAAACTTGAAGATTATTATCCAAATTACCGTGAAACTTTTTCTGGTGACGATATTAAGAAACTCGACCTCTACACAGAAGGAGGCGATAAAGCAGGCAGCGTTCACGATGTATTAGTCGATAATAACGGTCGGTTCCGCTATCTGGTAATTGACACAGGCACTTGGGCTTTTGGCAAGAAAATTTTACTTCCAGTTGGTCTTTCTCGCATCGACTACGAGCAGCATCGCGTCTTTGTCGATGGTTTGAGTAAAGAGCAAGTTCAAAATTTACCCGCATACAATGAAAATCTAGTCGTTGACTACGATTATGAAGAGCAGTTGAGGGGAGTTTATCGTCCGCTGGCTTCTACCACAACTGCTGATACCGGAGAGTCTATTCTGGCAGCCCAAAGTTATAACCGCGATACCTACAACTACGATCGAGAGCCGTACTTGTACGACCTAAATGAGGGTGAAGGTCAAACATTACGGTTGTACGAAGAACGGCTAATTGCCAACAAGGAACGCCGCAAGGTAGGGGAAGTTGCGGTTAGTAAGCGCGTGGAAACAGAAACGGCACGAGTTTCTGTTCCAGTCGAAAAAGAGCGCATTGTGATTGAGCGAACCACCCCCACAGATACAACAGCGATAAATCCTAAAGACGCCGATTTCCAGTCAGGGGAAGTGGCACGCATGGAAGTTTACGAAGAAAGGGCTAACATTCAAAAACAAGCTTTTGTACGTGAAGAAGTCAGTGTCCGAAAAGAAGTCGAACGGCATACAGTTGATGCCGAAGAAACCATTCGTCGCGAAGAGCTAGATATTAAGACTGAAGATAATCGAGTTGTGGACAATCCTAATCGTATATAGCTTTTAGGTAGTCCTGCTAAAGCGGATTTGGTAACACAATTGTTCAGCTAGCTGAATGTATTCAGCATTTCAAAATAGTACAGGCAAAGCGACACAAAAGCTCTGCCTGTGCTTGAAAAGATTCAATCCCACTTTTACATTAATACAGTTTCCCAAATAGCCAAAGATATGAACAGCGAAACATCTGGAAAAAAGCTTGAAACTGCGGATAAAAATCTTCGGGTCAAGGTGTTGCTGGATCAGCTAAGAAATAAGCTAAAAAACTTTTATGTGTTGGACAGTGCAGGCCGTTTGGTGGGCAGAGTAAAGGATGTACATCTTGATAAGTCACGTCAGCTAAACTTAGTTATATCTGATGCAGATACAGATAAAAATTCCAAACCGTTTTTATTAAGAAGCAGCCACATTCAACAAATCGATCATCAAAGCAAATCGCTTTTAGTGGATATTAGTAATACTGAAATACAGCCGATGCCTGAATACACACGCTCACAGATTCCGGGAATGCAGTCTTCACAAAGGCCAGTCGAAGCGGTTCAGGGAAGGGATACTCGATCGCCCGTGATAGGTAACGTTAACGTTAGTCCGGCACCAACTCATTACGCTAGCTCTTATGCAGACCAGATGTCTCCTACAGAGGAGTTGCAGGAGAATTTAGAATTACCTGAAAATGATGATTCGCTAGAATATGCTGACGCACCCGATATTGTGGAAGAAGAGGTGATTCGGTTACTGGAAGAACGACTGGTCGTTAACCTAACCAAACGAAAAGTAGGCGAAGTAGTTGTTCGCAAAAAAATCGAAACTCGGATGGTAGAGGTGCCAGTCCAGTATGAGGTACTGATTGTTGAACAAGTCAGTCCTGAACTAAAAGTACTAGCAGAAATTGATTTAGGACAAGGAGAAATTCCGGCTATTGAAGCGACTGAAATTGTTAGACCGGACACTCAGCCAAATGTCAGCGGTGAATTTACCTCTCTTAAAACTGCGAGCTTGCTTTTAGATGCCATTGCTAAGCAGAAATCTCACGGGTGCAAGCTGGTGCGAGTTGAAGTTGTGCTTGAAGATACCCAACATCAGAAAACTTACCAGGAGTGGTTCGATCGCTGTTCTAAAACCTGATCGACTGTCGCGCATCTAAATTGTACTTTTGGGAGCTTTGTAGGTTGGGTTGAGGCACGAAACTAGGGCAAATGCGTTGGGTTTCGCTCTAGCTCAACCCAACCTACAAAGAAATGGCGAAGGTTTTGGCAGGAGTTACCTGGTTTCTGGGAGTTCAGTTTATTTACGCGCACCTACTTAGTAGGTGCAAAATCGAATGCGTAAGTAATAAGGATATCAAGCCGCACAATATGGTGCGCTGGCACAGGCGCAACTGGTGTAGATTAATACTGGCACTATAGGGGCAGTGACCGGAATTTTTCTGGTCTGCACAGGCGGCAGGAGCGATCGCGCAAACTGCTATCTCCATGCTAAAAAAACAAAACTAAATAAAACAGACATATTTAGAGAGTTTATGGGCTTTCTTGGGCATTCTAAAGCAGAAGGCTCAAGGCAGCCGCTGGCAATTCATGCTATAACTTTTCTGTTGACAAATCCTTATCTAAGGTGTATTAGCTGCGTTTTATTGCTTGACTTATGATAAAATTTTTAGACCCTGAGTTCGCCTCTTTACAACAATGCGCCCTAGATTTAACCGCTGAAATGCAGATTTTCGCACTCGGAGTGAAGGCGGCTTAACTCGAACCGCATCCTGCCAATACCCAGCTGATTTTGCAACGCCTAAAGGAGATTGACCGTAGCCATGTATACGCCTAACCCCCGTCCTCCCCAAGTTAGAACCGCCACCAGTAATTCCAACTATATTCGTGCTGTCGCCATCAGTCCGGTATCTCCGCTGCTTGTGAGTGCTAACTGTGAGGAAATCAAGATTTGGCAGCTTGAGAACGAAAAATTGCTTGGCACCCTTACCGGACACTTAGACTGCGTTCGTGCGATCGCTATCAGTCCGGATGGTACAACTCTTGTTAGTGGCAGTTTTGACAACACAATCAAGATTTGGAACTTAGAAGACGGCGAATTGCGTGGCACTCTTACGGGTCATCTTGGGTCAGTTCTTTGCCTTGCCTTTAGTCCCGATGGACAGACTGTGGTTAGCGGCAGTAATGACAACAGCATCAAGATTTGGAACGTCGGGAACGGTAAATTGCTTGGCACCCTTACTTGTCATTCTGGCTCGGTTCTGTCTCTTGCCATCACTCCGGATGGTACAACTCTCGTTAGTGGCAGTTTTGACAACACGATTAAGATTTGGCAACTTTCAAGTGGCAAAATGCTACGCACCCTCAAAGGTCATTCCAACTGGGTTGCTGCTGTCGCCATCACTCCCGATAGCAAAACACTGGTGAGCGGCAGTTCTGACAATACTATCAAGGTTTGGCAGCTTTCCAACGGCAAAATGCTTCGCACCCTCAAGGGTCATTCCAACTGGGTTGATTCGGTGGCTATAGGTGGTAACGGTCAGACTCTACTCAGCGGCAGTTCTGACAATACTATCAAGATTTGGCAACTGAGTAGCGGTAAATTGCTTCGCACCCTCTCCGGTCATTCTGGCGCGGTTCTCTCTATTGCTATTAGCCCGGATAATGAAACTCTCGTTAGTGGCGGTAATGACAATACTATTAAAATGTGGCAGATAGACAACGGTAAATTGCTTGGCACTCTCACTGGCGATTCCAACTGGTTTTGGTCGGTCACTACAAATTCCGATGAGACTTTGGCCAGTGACGATGACAGATCTATTAAGTTGTGGCGGTTGCGGGAAACTTAACTCTATTTTAGATTTGAGATTTGAGATTTTGGCTCTTCGGTACTTAATCTAAAATTGGCAGTCAATTCGTACTAACAGGGTACTCTATTTCCTAGAACTAGCGTTTTGTAGAAAGATTCTAGTGCGGTAATACAGCTTCTATCATCGTAGAGCATGGTATGGCGATCGCATATTTTTCGCACTATATCTTGCCGCCAATCAGGCTCTAAACCCAGTTTAACAGCAATTTCAACATACTCGGCTTCATTTTGGGCGATCGTCTCTGTCATCCCCATCATCTTCAAAATTCCATAGGAGTGACGACCGCGCATAAATTCTCCCGGACAAGTCACCACAGGTAAACCGCAGGCGATAGCTTCCAAGGCGGTATTACCGCCTGACCAACTGAAGGTATCTAGAAAAATGTCTGCCACTAAATTGAGGTTGAAGTACTCAATATGCGACATTCTCGGCACAAGCACACAATAATCTTCACTGTGCAAATTTAAGTTAGCAAAAACCCGTTGCAGACGCGCTTTAAATACTTCATTAACAACTGGAGAATCGTGAGAAATGAAGACGAATTGCGCTGGGGGAACACCTTGAGCGATTTGGGCAAAGATTTGGTCAAATTGAGGTAAGTATTTAAATAAAGATTGACAGGAAAGATAAATGATAGCATCTTCGCGTAGATTAAAATTATATCTAGTTTTCGTTTGTTTGGGAACATCTGGTTTTTCATAACAGATGGCGATGTTAGGCAGACGAACTAACTTTTCTGAATAGTGCGATCGGGCCTTTGACGGTTCCATTAAATCGCTCGATAAATAGTAATCAATTGTTGGTAAACCAGTAGTAACTGGATGTCCCCAAGTTGTACATTGTACGGGTGCCAAACGCAATCCGGCTATTTGGTAGGTCACGGGACTCATACCAATGTCTGTGAACACCAGGATATGCAGTTTATCCGCAATTACCTGTTGACAAATTGCCTCAATGTTGCCATAAATATGATAAAATTTATCGCTGTAAGATTTGAATCTTTCAGTTATTGAATCTACTTCAGGGGCAACGTGATAGGTATAAATTTCAAAGGTTTTGCGATCGCAGTTTTTCAACCAGCCAATGGTTAACTTAGCTACGGTATGATTTCTAAAGTGGGTAGAAATGTATCCGATGCGGATTTTATCATTTTTACCCAGAGGTGGCATTGACAAAGGGATAGACCATTGGGGATAATTAGCTACGATCACTTGATGCAAAAACTTCCCTAGTTTTCGCTGTACACCCTTCTCATTAAAACCTTGATAAGCTGGAAAGAAATTAATCGATTTTTGCTTGAAGATGCTTAAAGCCAACTTTCGACTTTCAGATGTATTTAAGGAAGTCTGTTGAATTAAGTTATTAATACCTCGACAGAAGCGTTGACGCCACCAAATAATCCGATCTGAATTATCATAGAGGATAGGTAAGAGAAAAACGTTGTACCAGTAAGCTTTTGTATAATCTGGTTGAATTTGCAATGCTTTTTGTAAGCAGTTAATTGCTTTTTCTACTTGATTCTGATCGGCAAAAGTTATCGCCAAACAGAAGTAGGCTTCAGGACTATCTGGACTTATAATTAGAGCTTGTTGTAAGCAATCAATGGCTTCCTCAAACCGAAACAGGTACGTTAAAGCAGTGCCTATGCCAAGGTAGGCATCTAGAAATTGTGGTACAATAGCTAAAGCTTGTTGATATTGGGCGATCGCATCTGGATACTGACGCTGTTCGAGAAAAGCATTACCCAGATTGTAGTATAGACCTGGAAAGCCCGGTTTAAGTGCGATCGCGTGTTGGTAATGTGCAATAGCTGGTGCAATAAAGCCTTCTTCTAAATAGATATTTGCTAAGTTAGCATGAGCTTCCGCATCGTGGGGATTGAAAGCGATAGTTTGCTGATAGTGGTTAACAGCTGTCGATAAATCGCCCAACTGTTTGAAAGCATTACCCAAATCGAAATGTGCATCGATATAATTTGGCTTAAGTGCGATCGCTTGCTGGTAATATGATATTGCTTCTAATAACTGACCTTGCTGGTGTAAAGCAGCACCCAAACCGTAGTAAGCTTCCGCGTAGTTTGGGGAAAAAGCAATACACTGGAGATAGTAGATAATAGCATCATCCAGCTTACCGGATTGATGTGCGATCGCACCCAGCAAATATAGCGCTTCACCGCAGTCAGGTTGCTGCTGTAGAATTTGCTGACATATAGATTCAGCTTGAGATATTTGACCAGATTGGAGAGACTGGTAGGCAAATGCGATCGCTTGTGAGAGAGTTAGCATATATAGACAGGGACTAGGGACTAGAGGCTAGGGGCTAATTTGGTATGTTGTTGCGCTTTAGCGCCCAAACGCAACAACATACCCAAAGAGCGATCGCACATATAATAAGGATACATCCACCTCTTCATCAGCGTTCATCAGCGTTCATCCTCTTACATCTGCGGTAAAAAATCAAACCAATCCACCTCTTCATCAGCGTTCATCAGCGTTCATCCTCTTACATCTGCGGTAAAAAAACAAACCAGTCATCAAACAGACAATCCCCCTTATACTAAAACTACACTCATCCACAGCCAACCATGAGTCTGTGCATCAACCCGATTTGCCCAAAACCAGACCACCCGCAGAACGGTAACAACCGCCACTGTCAAAGTTGCGGTTCCGACTTACTCCTACAAGGACGCTATCGCGTGATGCGACTCCTCAGCGATAACAGCGGTTTTGGCAAAATTTACACCACAGAAGAACAACGAACCCCCAAAATACTCAAAATCCTTAAAGAAAATCTCAACAACAACGCCAAAGCAGTCGAACTATTTCAGCAAGAAGCAAAAGTATTAGCGCAGTTACAGCATCCCGGTATACCCAAAGTGGATGGTTATTTCCAGTATCAAACCACAAACGGGTTGATATTGCACTGCATTGTCATGGAAAAAATCGAGGGGCCAAACTTAGAAGAGTGGCTAAAACAGCAGGGAAATCATCCCATTTCCGAACAGCAAGCGATAGCCTGGTTAAAGCAACTCGCAGAAATATTGTATTTAGTGCATAACAAGCAGTATTTCCATCGGGATATTAAGCCGCCCAATATCATGCTAAGAGGGAATGGGCAGTTAGTGTTGATTGATTTTGGCACGGCGAGGGAAGCTACCTATACTTATCTTGCCAAAATGGATGCGGGATACAAAATTACGGGGATAGTTTCTGCTGGGTACACGCCACCCGAACAAGAAAATTTCCAAGCAGTACCGCAATCAGATTTTTTTGCATTGGGACGCACGTTTGTGCATTTGCTGACGGGACAGCATCCCTGGAAATTTTACGATGCGAATAACCATGTGTTGCGCTGGCGACAGGCGGCGAATATTTCACCGAGTTTGGCTGATTTTATCGATAATTTGATGGCGCAAAAGCCAGGGGATAGACCGCACAATACCCAGGTGCTTTTGCAGAGGATAGAGGAACTTGAACAACAGCTAGGTAGGCGTGAACTCGATATATCTCCATTTTTGGCAGCTGTAGTATTGCTGACATTAGGGGGAGGAATTGGGTTTTGGGTTTCTCAATTAGGTGGTAGTTCTGTTAGTCCGAGGGATGATATTTCGCCTAGTCCGGTGGTGACAAGTCCGCCGACTTCTATTAGGAGTGGAAGTTCTTTAGAAAATGTTTCTTTATTTAAAACTCTTACGGGTCATTCCGACTTGGTTATTTCTGTCGCCATCAGTCCAGATGGGCAGACTTTGGTTAGCGGTAGTAGTGACAAAACGATCAAAATTTGGAATTTGGCAACAGGCGATTTAATCCGCACTTTGTCGGGTCATTCCTACTCGGTTTGGTCTGTCGCCATCAGTCCAAATGGGAAAACTTTGGTTAGCGGTAGTAGTGACAAAACGATCAAAATTTGGAATTTGGCAACAGGCAATTTAATCCGCACTTTGTCCGGTCATTCCAGCTGGGTTAGTTCTGTCGCCATCAGTCCAGATGGGCAAACTTTGGTTAGCAGTAGTGGGGACAAAACGATCAAAATTTGGAATTTGGCAACAGGCAATTTAATCCGCACTTTGTCGGGTCATTCCGACTTGGTTATTTCTGTCGCCATCAGTCCAGATGGGAAGACTTTGGTTAGCAGTAGTGTTGACAAAACCATCAAAATTTGGAATTTGGCAACAGGCGATTTAACCCGCACTTTGTCCGGTCATTCCAACGATGTTAATTCTGTCGCCATCAGTCCAAATGGGCAGACTTTGGTTAGCGGTAGTTATGACAGAACCATCAAAATTTGGAATTTGGCAACAGGCAATTTAATCCGCACTTTTTCGGGTCATTCCTACTCGGTTTATTCTGTCGCCATCAGTCGAGATGGGCAGACTTTGGTTAGCGGTAGTAGTGACAAAACGATCAAAATTTGGAATTTGGCAACAGGCAATTTAATCCGCACCTTGTCGGGTCATTCCGACTGGGTTCGTTCTGTCGCCATCAGTCGAGATGGGCAGACTTTGGTTAGCGGTAGTCGTGACAAAACGATCAAAATTTGGCGGGTGTCGCGTTCAAGTTCACCGCCAACTCGGTAAACTCAGGTTTTGCACCAGGGTCATCACCTTTGTTTCTGGCAACAGTTTCTACCTTGAACGTAGAATTTGGTTTGAGAAACACGGTTTCTTAGGTATGTTGTTGCGCTTTAGCGCTAAAGCGCAACAACGTACCTAAAAAAAGTTTTTCAAGCTTATATCTTGTAGGTTGGGTTGAGGAACGAAACCCAACATTACACCTAATTTATTTTCCCAATAACTCAAAGAAAGTTTTCTTGTCAATACCAATATCCTGAATCATGCCCATGAGAGTCCCTGGTTTTATATCTTTTCCTGAATGAATTGGAACAACAACTCTTAATCCTTGACTATCCTTGTAAATAGCATGACTCCCCTTTTGACGGTCAAGATAAAAACCTAAATTTTCGATGACTTTGATAAAGTCTTTAGCCTTGACACTGGGAAAATTACTCATGCCAATATCCTTAAGGGCTTAACAATTAAATCTTCTGTAGGAATTAACTGATTATCAGCCCTTAAACTTTCAATATATAATTCAATAGCTTCTGTAATATTATCGATAGCTTCTTCAAAAGAATCTCCTTGAGAATGACAACCTTTTAGGATAGGACAAAAAGCGTGATAACCTCCATCTGATTCTTTTTCCAGAATAACTGTGTAATTGTAAATTTGTTTATTGTTGTTATCCATAAGTTTTCTACTTGTTTGTAATCTACTACTTTAACTCAGCCTGATTCTATAATAACTCACAGTTACCAAAAAATCAACAAAATCCAAAACTTTCTGGAGTTCACCTTCCGGCATAATAACGGCTATTAGTTGTTATAGCAGTAGACATCCTGATTAGGACAAAATATAGTTTGAGATAAGTTGCTTACGTCTATTGTTAATGTCCTAAATGACTTGGCTACTGCTATATCTACACAAATAGATGTATCAAACAAAACTCTGCTCACGGGATAAAATTCCTAATTCTTTCTTCTCGCATTTCTTGGACAAGATTTTCCCAATTTACTTTTTCTTCCGTCTCCTTTGATACAGCTTTCACTACTAACACTCCCTCAACATAATGTACGATAGAATCATCGATCGCTGACGATTTCCAATTAGAATCTTTCTCAGGTGATATTGTTTCCTTTCGTTTGCTGTTTCGCCATACCAAAAAACCAACAAAATCCAAAACTTCCTGAAGTTCACCTTCCGGTAGTCGTTCTAAATTTTCCGTTATCTTTTGTTTCAAATATGTCATAATTTTATTAACCCTCACTTACTCTGGTGTTCGGGAAAAATGCGACCTCGGCGAACTTGGCGTTTCTGGGTTGATTCTGTCATCGGAGGAAAGGGGCGGATGGATTTTGAGATATTCTTATTGTATACCTCAGAAACCCGGTTTCTGGCAACAGTTTGGTTTTAGAAACCCGGTTTCTTGGAGAAGCCGGGTTTCTACCGTCATAGCCATTTAGCGCTAAAGCGCAACAACGTACCTAAGAAAAGAAACCCGGTTTCCGATCGACCAGTCTGTTTTAACTGATTTTTGCTATTAGTCTGGGATTTGAATCGCTGGCGGGCTTTGAACACAAAACCAATCTATCCTATAAACATGAGGCAAATTTAAAATGCGATCGCCTAAAATATAGATACACCTAACTAACATCGGAGATAACCGACTATGCGTGGAACTATGAGGGGAGTTCAATTTTTAACCGACCATCAAGGGAATAAAACTGCTGCACTTGTTGATTTAAAAGAACATAGTGCATTTTGGGCAGATGTTTTAGAAGAATGCGGCGAACCATTAGACTTTCAATTCTTAATCAATGACCAAGGTGAAAAAATTGCAGTAGTCCTTGACTTCGAGAAACACGGCGAACTTTGGGAAGATGTCTATGATGGCATAATTTGTGATGAACGGGAAAATGAACCTACTGTACCTTGGGAAGAAGTTAAACGAGAACTTGAGGCAAAGAGGAAATTGAGTGTCTGATTATATCATCACTTTTGCGCGATCTGCTCGGAAAGAACTCGATTCTCTTTCTATTCAAATCAGCAGTCGGATCGATCCCGAAATTAATGCTTTAGCAAATAACCCACGTCCATCTGGTTGCGTCAAGTTAAAAGGTAGGCAAAACCAATGGCGAATTCGGATTGGGAACTATCGGGTAATTTACAGCATTGATGACGAAACTTTTACTATCAAAATTATGGAAGTGGGACACCGAGGGGACGTATACGAAAGGTAAAAGACGCGATCGCACTTTTTCAACAACGAGGATCGCACCTCCTCCTTTTCCTCTTGTTCTCTGCGCCTCTGCGGTTCAAAAAAAATCAGGGTAATCCAGGACAACTCCCGAATTACCCCAATCTTAAATTAAACCTAAAATCAATTACGCTACAGTCGCCATCCGCACATCGCTATTTGCCAATAACTCTTGCAATTCATCGGCGTCCACAGTTTCCTTCTCAATCAACATTGCTGCTAACTGATTAAGCACACTACGGTTATTTGTCAAGACCTCTTTCGCCCGCTTGTAGGCTTGGTCTACCAAAATGCGGACTTCATCATCAACAGTAGCAGCAGTTTCTTCCGAGAAATCCCGCTCTGCCATGATATCGCGACCCAAGAACATATTACCTTGCTGACGACCCAAAGCAACTTGTCCGATGCGATCGCTCATCCCAAACCGCATCACCATCTGACGCGCCACCCGCGCCACTTGCTGCAAGTCACTAGAAGCACCAGTCGTCACCTCTTCCTCACCGAAGACAATCTCCTCAGCAAGACGACCGCCTAGCAGCATCGCCATCCGATTTTGCAGATAAGAACGACTCACAAGACCAGAATCCAACCGATCTTCGCTAGGCGTAAACCAAGTGATCCCGCCAGCTTGACCGCGAGGAATAATGCTAATCTTCTGCACCGGGTCAAAATCTGGCATTAACGCACCGACAACGGCGTGTCCAGCTTCGTGATAAGCTACCACAGCCTTGCGCTTCTCGCTAATTACCCGGTCTTTCTTCTCTGGGCCAGCCAGCACGCGATCGATCGCATCATTGACTTCATCCATCGAGATTTCCGTCAAATTGCGACGCGCCGCCAAAATAGCCGCTTCATTGAGCAAATTAGACAGATCCGCCCCAGTAAAACCAGGAGTCCGACGGGCAATCTTCTCCAAATCCACATCCTGAGCTAAAGTCTTACCACGGGAGTGGACATTGAGAATTTCCAGACGCCCAGCAAAGTCAGGTCGATCCACAACTACTTGGCGATCGAAACGACCCGGACGCAGCAGTGCCGCATCCAGTACATCTGGGCGGTTCGTTGCTGCAATAATAATGATGCCGTTATTCCCCTCAAAACCGTCCATTTCAGTCAGCAACTGGTTGAGAGTTTGTTCACGCTCATCGTTACCGCCGCCTAAACCAGCACCCCGTTGACGACCGACAGCATCAATTTCATCAATGAAGACGATGCAGGGCGCATTTGTTTTGGCTTGTTCAAACAAGTCGCGGACGCGGGAAGCACCAACACCCACAAACATTTCCACGAACTCAGAACCGGAGATCGAGAAGAAAGGAACACCCGCTTCCCCTGCTACAGCACGCGCCAGCAGTGTCTTACCCGTTCCGGGAGGCCCAACCAGCAGCACGCCTTTGGGAATTTTTGCGCCAATAGCCGTGAAGCGATCGGCATTTTTCAAGAAATCAACAACTTCGTTGAGTTCCAGCTTTGCTTGGTCAATCCCAGCGACATCCCCAAAAGTTACTTGGGTTTGCGGCTCCATTTGCACTCTGGCTTTCGACTTACCAAAGTTCATCGCCTGAGAGCCAGGGCCATTTTGGGCCCGTCGCAGCAAAAAGAACAGCCCCACCAAAAGCAGGATGGGGAAGAACAGACTGCTCATCGCCTTCACCCAGAAGGCATCATCGTTTGGTGGTAAAACTGAAATGTCAACCTTGTTTTTAGTTAGAAAGTTAAACAGGTCCGGGTCGGGGGGAAGATTGACTATCACCCTGTTGCCGTTTGGGGCTTGCACGCGGGCCATAGACCGATCTGCACTAATACTGACTTTCCCTACCTGTTTGCTTTCGACTTTCTGGAGGAACTCACTGTAGCGCCACGTTTCTCTCTGAGGTTGCTTGTTGTCAAAAAATGCGGTCGCCAATGCAACCACTACCAAGGCTAACAGTGCGTACAGCCCTGCATTTCTCCATTGTTTATTCACTCTTGGTCTATCCTCCTGGGTTTTAGATCTGAGGAATTTTTCTAGTTAACTTATGTTAATTTATTTTAACCTATCTAAGAAAATGGCTAGGGGCTAGGGGCTAGGGGCTAGGGGAAGAGGGGAAGAGGGGAAGAGGGGAGGGGGTAAGAGCGGCTTTCTGACTGGTTGGTGAGTATAGTGTGGATGGGAACAATTTCTACAACGCTGTTGCTGTAAGCGATCGCCTCAAATCCTGCCACCAGATCGGCACTCCAAGGCTCCTGCTCCACTATTTCATTCTGACTTCTCAGCTTGCAGATTAGCCAATCTCGCATCAGTCCCGGTAAAATTCCCCCTTCCAGAGGCGGTGTCCACCACCTGCCATCTCGCCAGCCCCAAAGGTTGCCTGTACTCGTTTCTAGCCAATTTCCAGATGAGTCGAGCAAAATGGCTTCTTTCGCGCCGTAGTGCTGGGCTTTATTTAATGCTAGCCAAGCTGAGAGATAATTACCAGTTTTGTGTTCGGCCAGACTGCGCCGAAATTCCGGGGCTTCTGCTAACCAAGCGACTATGCCCGACTGTTGGCGATCGCACAAATCCTCTGGTAATAATCTACCTGTAATCCACTCCCGCCCATCGGGAAATATGGTAATTCTCAATACTGGAAAGTGCGCCTTCAAATGCTCTGCACCTTGTCGCACTCTCTCCCAGTCTGGCATTTGCCAGCCAAACTTTTCTAAGCTATGACGAATGCGATCGCAATGTCGGGCCCAATTCGTCCCGGCACTATCCAAAGAGCGATCGTACACCCGCAGCGTCGTGAAAACAGTCGCCCCGTACAGCAGCCCCGGATCGTCTATCCCCAATTCCAGCGTTTGAGATTCAATTAAATCACCCTTATACCAGTAAATAGCCATCACCAAATTCTCTAAAAAATCGGCTCGAATATAAAACTTTTGAATTAATTTGGTTTTATTATAAGCGTGGAATCGGATTTGGCTGCACGCCGCTCAATTTATCATATAATGAACAAACTCGTCAGGAATTACTATGATTAACTATGAGCTACTTCCGTCCCGCAATTGATGCCATGACGGGCTACGTTCCAGGCGAACAGCCCAAGCCAGGAATAAAAATTATCAAACTGAATACAAATGAGAATCCCTATCCACCTTCTCCAAAAGCGATAGAGGTGCTGCGAAATTTCGATGGCGAGTTGCTACGACGCTATCCCGATCCGTTTGCGATCGGGTTTTGTCAGGCAGTGAGTGATGTGTTGGGAGTACCCGCTGACTGGGTGATTGTTAGCAATGGCAGCGATGAATTGCTAAATGTACTGGTTCGAGCCTGCGCGGAGGGAGGCGATCGCAAAGTCGTGTATCCCATGCCAACCTACGTGCTGTATCGCACTCTATCAGCTATGCAGCCTGCGGAAATAGTTGAAGTTCCTTATTCTGCTAACTTTCAATTACCAATCGAAAAACTCATTGCGGCAAATGGCGCAATTACGTTCATTGCTTCTCCAAATAGCCCTTCCGGTCACGCAGTCCCTTTGGACGATCTGCGGGAATTGCTACAGAAAGTAGCGGGAATTGTGGTAATCGATGAGGCTTATGTTGACTTTGCTGAGTTTTCAGCGCTACCTCTGGTGCAAGAGTTCGAGAATGCGATCGTATTGCGTACCTTATCAAAAGGGTATTCCTTAGCAGGCTTGCGAATGGGCTTTGGAGTCGCAAATCCAAAACTACTTTCTGGGTTATTCAAGGTAAAAGACAGTTACAATATTGATGCGATCGCCATCGCAGTTGGCACAGCAGCAATGAGAGATCAATCCTACAAAAATGCTTGTGCAGACAAAGTTAAAAAGTCTCGGACAAAGCTAACAGTAAACTTAAATAATTTAGGGTTTACGGTGCTTGATTCTCACGGTAACTTTGTTTTAGCGACTCCTCCAGAAGGAAATGCAGAGTCTCTTTATTTAAAATTGAAAGAACAGGGAATTTTGGTGCGCTACTTCAAGCAACCTGGGTTAGAAAATAAGCTCCGAATAACAGTTGGCACGGACGACCAAAACCAAACACTAATGGAGGCGTTAAGCGTAACTCCTTTTTTACCCGACGACTAAAGTCGCGCCTACACAAACAAAGCCCGCCTGCGCGGGCTTCAAGAAAAAGGGGTTAGTTAACCCGGATTTGGTATCATATCATGTCCGGTAGCATCGATTACCTAAAAAAATCGTGTGATTATTCTTATCTGCGTTAATCTGCGTACCCTTCGGGAAGGCTTCGCCTACATCTGTCTACCCTACGGGAAGGCGAAGCGCCTACATCTGCGGTAAAAATTTAACCAACGATGACCAGAGACAATTTGACGATCTCACTCATGTACTAACGATGCAACCGTACACGATAAGCTGCTGTGCATCTAATTTTACAGTCAACTTTGATAAGATTCTTGTGGGATGGGCATCCTGCCCGTCCCGAAGTACAATTTAGATGCGCGACAGCTTATCATACCAAATCCGCAACGATTACCCCCTTTATGTCGATCGGCTGTAGAGACGTTTCATGAAACGTCTCTACAATGTTTAGGCCAAAAATTAAAGGGGCTAATGAACCCGGACACGACATCACTCTTTTACCAAACTGCTCCTATCTAACTCCTACAGATTATTAATTTTCTTCTATTTTATGACCGCAACTACTACAAAAATTCGTAAATTTGTACGTTTTATGATGACAATTTGAGCAATCTATATACTGATTGAAACTGCAAGATGGGCAGAACTCATCGCTCAGGCGAAGTTGGAAGTTGCAATTAATACAACGCACTTTTTGGATTCTCTTTTTGGCTTGAAGGCGGGTATTAAAAACCCATCTTTGAAGTATTTTGATTAAACCCAAACCTAATAAAGGAATAATCAGAATCAACGCATAACTGGCAACAAATACTAATCCACCGAACAGAGCGATAATCAAGTCAATCCCTATACCGACAAGATTACCAAACTGAAGAAATTCAAAAAACTTAATCAGCAAAGGAATGCAGAATATGAGAAGTAGATGCCAACTAAGTAGAGCTTGTAACCCTATATTTTTTCTAATTGCTGTTGAATGCCAAAGATAAGCTATGAGGATTAACGGTAATAGAAATAAGGTTTGTAATAGTAGTTGTTTATTGGGATACCAAAACTCGGCTGATTCATAACCTCTTTTGATTGCTTGATATTCTGAAGTATTATTGAGAAGTTTAAGATAAGCGTCCGAAGCCGGATGTTGAATTAATTTGGCTTGCCGATCGGTAATTTCCTTTTCCTTATTGGCGATTTGCTTCTTATTTCGCTCAATTTCTGATTTTACGCGATCGGCATTAACTTTATTGATTGATTTTTCTGGAGCTTGACCCGCAATTTTTTCCAGTAATGTAGAATTATACTGACTTTGCAGCGTTTGAATGTCTTGTTTTAGAGAATAAATTTCGCTTTTTTGTTTATCGATACTTGCTTTCAGTTGGACATTTTCAGGGGTGTTAATCGCTTTGGATAAGCGGGTGTAATTTGTACATAGATTTGAACTCTGACCTAATCTATTGGAATTGTCAACAGCAGGAGATGGAGATGATTTATTTTGCTCAATTAGATTTTCAATAGTGGTGACATTAAATACAGTAGTTCCTTTCTTGTCGGCTGTTTGGTAATCTTGATATGCCAAAAAGCACGGAAATTCTTCGGATGGACTGAGTGGCCATTGGGAAATACTATTTAAACCACTAAAAACATTAACCAGTACAAAAATATCAATTAATATGAGAATAACCAGGCTGACTTTGTTAATCGGTTCATGATGAATATAAGTTGACTTTTGAATCAACTTATTGCTAATTTTTTTAATGAATGAGAACATATTATAGCTAGGGGCTAGGGGCTAGGGGCTAGGGACTAGGGGAAGAAGGATTTAGAATCAAGGGTTTCAGGAATTCAGAATGTCCTAACCGACTCATCGGTTGCTATAACACCTCAGATCGTGTCCGGTTGCATGGTTAGTACATGAGTGAGATCGTCAAATTGTCTGTTGTTATCGCTGGTTAAATTTTTACCGCAGATGTAGGCGCTTCGCCTTCCCGTAGGGTAGACAGATGAACGCAGATGAACGCAGATAAGAATAATCACAGTATTTTTTTAGGTAACCGATGCGTAAGGACATGATATCATTTACCGAGAATTTTAGATGAAGGAAAAGAGGAAGAGAATAAAAGGGCTAATGGTAGCGGATTTGCGATCGCATGAGAAAAGTGGGTTTTTTAAGACCACGAACGACGCAGATTGAAGAAACTTTCTAACCAATTTTGCCTAGTGGGATGTTGAGAGAGGCTTTGCTGATGACCGTCGCTTGCTGTTTGGGAGTAAATATCAGACAAAGTGGGAAATATTGTCGGTAGTTGACTCAGTGTTTGAAATTTCAGACGTTGCTGCATAGCTAAAGCGATCGCATGAATCAACTCGCTCGCTTGCGGCCCAACCAAGTGGGCACCGAGAATTTCACCGCTGCGAAGAACTAAGATTTTACAAAAACCTGTAGTTTCCCCGCACATCTGAGCCTTGTCCACCCCCTTGAAATAGCGGCGCAAAACTAACACATCATCCCCATAGCGGCGTCTAGCTTGTTCTTGAGTCATACCTACCCGTGCTAGTTCCGGATCGGAAAAGATAGCCCAAGGCATATAGCGGTAATCAACCTTGAAAAACGGGAAAAACAACATATTTTTCATTGCGATGCGGGCTTCGTAATTTGCCACGTGGGCAAATCGGTAGCCACCTAAAACATCGCCACAGGCATAAATCCGGGAGTTAGTTGTTTGCAATTTTTGGTTAACGCGAATGCCGTGGCGATCGCACTTCACCCCCACCCCCTCCAAATTTAAAGAATCAACATTGGGCTGCTGACCGACAGCAACTACAATTTCATCAGCTTCAAGGGCCCGATCTCCAGCTTGAACCCACTTTTTGTCATCAAGCCACTTTACTTGGGTAACTTGATGCCCCGTCAAAACCCGGACGCCCTCAGCTTCCAATTGCGCTTGAACGAGAAGCGCCGCCTCCGAATCTTCTTTAGTCAAGATATGGGAACTCTTCACCACGACAGTAACGCGGAAACCCAAACGCGCAAAAGTTTGAGCCAATTCTATACCTACGGGGTCGCCGCCGATGAAAATCAAGCTTTTGGGGATGTTGACATTTGCCTGCTGCCAGATAGTATCGGGAGTGAGATAACCAGTACTTTGCAGTCCATCAATGTCTGGAATTACAGCACGAGATCCAGTGGCGATCAGGTAAGCACGCGATCGCAGAGTTTGCCCGTTGACAACAAAAGCAAAATGTGGTTTACGGCAGAATTCCCCTTCACCAAAAATCACATCCACACCCAGAGAAGCCAGAACAGCTGGAGAATGCTGTTCATCGAGGGCAGAGACTACCCCTTTAGCCCACTTCAAAGCGTCGGCAAATCGCACTCCAACGCCTAGCCGTGCAGATTCTGACTCTGGTTCCCAATAAACCCCAAAAGATGACGCTTCGCGCATCTGATGGGCAACCCGTCCCACATGAGTGAGAGCTTTGCTGCATTTAGAGCCTGATTCTGACCAAGTTGAACCCAGCAGCGGGGATGCTACCAAGGCAACGCGGGCTTTTAGGTAAGTTGCCGCGATCGCAGTATAAAGTCCAGCCGGACTGCCTCCGATCGCGACTACATCGTAGTCAACCATACGATTTTGGATTTTGGATGAGAGGATTTTGGATTGAGGAATTGGGAACTTCAGATTTCAAATTCAAGATTGCCATTTCAATTTGCAATTTGAAATCTAAAATCTGAAATTCTCCCCTTCTTCCCTGCTTCTGATTTCTGCCAAACCATCAATGAGGCGTTGGTTATCTGCCACAGAGCGAACGGCAACCCGGAAATAGCGATCGCCCAATTCAGGAAAGCTGAGGCAGTCCCGAATCAGAATCTGCTCTTTTTTGAGTAAACTTTCCTGCACCGCTGTACTGGGTTGTTCCGACTGCACCAGCAGGAAATTGGCAGCACTGGGGTAGGGATGCAAGCCCGGTATTTCAGCTAAACCCTCAAACAGGCGAGCTTTAGCCTCCTCCAGCCAATCCCACGTTTGCTGCCCAAAAACAGTATCCTTGATGACAGCTTGGGCGGCAGCAGCGGCCAAAATATTCACCGGCCAAGGGTCGCGCAGCTGTTGCCAGCGTCGCAGTCGATCGGGATGAGCTAGAGCATAACCCAGCCGCAAACCGGGCAAGCTATAGAATTTAGTGAGACTTCGCAGAATCACCAAATTGGGATATTCCTGCACCACCGATATCAGACTCTGCTGGCTGGAGGGCCTCAGAAAATCCATAAAAGCTTCATCCACCACCACCAGAGCAAATTGCTCCAGTAGTGGCAGAATCGTCTCCCTGAAAAACAGCTGACCCGTCGGATTGTGAGGGTTATTCAGCAGCAAACCACTCTTGTGTCCTGAGTCGATCTGTTTGTCCCAGATCCCACTCTCCAGTCCCCAATCCCCAGTCCCCAAAGGACACTTCACCACATTCGTGCCGAATGCCTTCAAAGCCCGCAAATAGTCGCCAAAAGCAGGCGTCACCAGATAAGTCCTCTGGAGTTTGGAGAGATCCCAACACGCCCAAGTCAGCAGTTCGGCAGAGCCGTTACCGGGCAGAATCCAATCAGAAGGTAGATTGTGCAGTTCAGACAGGGACGATCGCAGTTGCTGATAATCGGGGTCTGGATAGGCTACTAGGTAGCTCAAGTGCGCTTGAATCGCTGCTAGAGCCGACTTTGGGGGCCCCAACGGGTTGATGCTGGCCGAAAAATCAAGAATAGCACCAGGGGAACAGCCTGCCAGTGCAGCTGCCCAAGCTAAATTCCCCCCATGCAGCGGTCGATGCAACAATAAATTCGTCCCTGTCAAACCATTAACTATTGGGGCGCGACCTTTTCCTTGAACAGCTTGCCCGGAGAAAAGGCAGGCACCTTAGTCGCTGGGATTTCCATTTTATCCCCAGTTTTGGGATTTCGGCCTTCACGGGCTTTGCGTTCGCGGGGCTCAAAAGAGCCAAAGCCCACCAGCGTTACTTTGTCACCAGAGGAAACCGCTTCCACAATTGCTTCTAGGGCAGCTGTGAGGACAGCATCCGCCTGTTTTTTAGTCACACTAGCTTTGTCAGCTACGACATCGACTAATTCGCCCTTGTTCATTTTCTTGCTTGAACTCCTTAGAAATCTGCTGTTAGTGATTTGTAAGCCCCATCCAACTGGCGTTGGCGTGGGGCATCTGAATGAGTCCGGGTCTTTTGGGGGAGACCAAGTTCCTCAGCAATGAGCGGGACTTTCAACTTAAAATCGCTGAAATGCTCATCAAAGCGAAGTTTCACTGCCCTATTCTAAGGTGTACTTGTCTAATATGGATCGATAGAACCTTTAAGATATATGGATTTCAGGAGTTTTTTAGGCGATGCCTAACTCAAGAGGGCATTTTTTTCGTATCTTGGGCCAAAAACGAGAGGGGCAGAGGGGGAGTGGGGGAGTGGGGGAGTGGGGGAGTGGGAGAGTGGGAGAGTGGGGAAGAAGGGGCTAGGGGAGTGGGAGAGTGGAATTTTGTAGCTCTTGCCCCTCTTCCCTCTTTTCCCTCTTTTCCCCTAGTCCCTAGTCCCTAGCCCCTAGCCCCTATTTTCTTTTGACTTTTGACTTTTGACTATCGATTGTTGCTCGGAGCAGATAAACCGCCCCGCTGTAAGAGTTGCTGCACGTCTGGCCCTGGTCTGTATCGGTAGCCAAACGGAGAATTAGACGAGTCATCCAGAATTTGAGGCGTCAGCATCACGATCACCTCAGCTCGCTGATTATTTCTGTTTGTGCTTCTAAACAAGGCACCAATAATCGGAATATCGCCTAAAATCGGTACTTTACTAACTGTCGTTCGGTCTTGATCCTGAATAATGCCCGACAGAATCAGCGTCTGACCATCTCGCAGGCGAACTTGTCCAGATACCAAATCCCTTCTTGAGAGTAATCCAATTGTCACCGCACCGGCCACACCACCCGTGCCTATAACTGTTGTGGTGGCAGGTGACGTCACACTGGGATTCACATTCAGAGTAATAAAGCCGTTATCGTCAATTCGATTGACCTGAACCTGAAGGATTAAACCAACAGTTCCTTTTTCAGTAGTTACCGTTGTAGTTACAGCGCCACCAGAATTTGTTTGGTTGACAGTCTGGTTCGTAATTACATCCTGGCCCAAGTTGACTCTAGCAGTTTCACCTTCTTGGATTACCAAAGTCGGGTCAGTCAGAATCTTGGCATTGCCACTGATAACCTGAGCCCGCAACTGCGATAGGAACCGAGTGGGAAACTGGAACAGTTCTGGCAGTGAAAATGTAAGCTGTCCTGTCTCGCTGATACTGTTGACACCAGGTTGAAGGGGATTGACGTTTGTACCAAACGGGGCACGGGGTAAAGTGCCTGGGAAAGTAGGGCTTATAGGTGATGTGGGAGACCCAGTGCTTCGGCTAAAGGGAGCGTTTTGCTGAGCATCCAAGAAAGGACTGGTTCCACCAAGTTGAAGCACAGGATTGGGAATAACAGGTGGGCTAAATGGACTAGCTTGAGTCGCAGTCGCAGTGGCTGGTCTAGTATCGCCAAAATTTACGACCGCTGTGCCTTGGTCAAATGTAAAGAAGCTGCGACCGAGCCCGAAGGAGAAGCTGGTGCCAGCCGTATCGGTATTATTTAAGTTGACATCAAGAATTTTGACATTGACGGCGACTTGGCGACGGCGGGCATCCAGTTGGCTCAATAAGGCTGAGGCGATTTCAATTTTGCGCGGGTCGCCAACCAGAGTGATGGCATTGAGTCGGGTGTCGGCAAGTATTGACAAACCGGAAAGTACCAGGGGGCCATTTCCCCTTTGGGCCCTGAGTACTTTAATATCTGGTTCTCTGATCTCAACCGTCCTAGCAGCAGCGCCCTCTCCGATGGTCTGGATTTGGACGCGGGTGATCGGCAGTTGCGTTTCTGCTCCCTGTGCAGTCAAGAAGTTGGCGGCATCAGCGACGTTAACTTGGTTGAGTCGCAGGCTCCGCATGACAATATTGCTGGCTGCTTCGGGTAAGTTTGAACCTATAAAAACCGTGTTGTTGCGCCGGTTGGCTTGCAGGCCGGTAATCCGCAAAACGGTGTTGAAGACATCTTGGAGGGGCTCGTTTTCAATATCTAAGGAAATTGTGCCATCAAGTGGGGTGGTTGCCCCCTGAGCTTGTCCGGACGCCCCCTGTTGAGCTTGTCCTGTAGCTCCTGCGCCCGCTTGAGGTGTCACAAATACGAGGTTGCGGTTGGCGGCGCGAGCTAGGAGAGATAAAACCTCTCTTACTGGGGCGTCGCGCAGCAGCAGGCGGGGGATGCGTTCAACCGTGCCGAGATCGATGACGGTGGCAGTAGGATCGACTTCAGAAACAGATATATCCCCTACTGGTGGCGCAACTGCTCTGGGCAAGAATGGAGGGGCGGGGCTAACGGGTTGAACTGTACCGGCTGCTGGTGCTGGGCCTCCTTCGTAGGTAATTTGCGGGTTAGGAACTAAAACATTTGGGGTTTGCGCTGTTGGGGTTTGCGCTGTTGGGGTTGACTCCAAAGATGGAAGGGTGGCAGCTGGTGGCGGTGCCGCCGCATTGGGGGGAGAGGCTGCCAGGTCAGCTGCTGCTGGGCTGAAGTTAAGGGTGATTGCTTGAGCTTCTCTACTGATAACTTGTCCTGTGGGAGGTCTGGTGATGCCGTTGACGGTCACTCTGATGCTATTGCCATCTAATTGGGTGACAGCTATAGAACGGATACCTGGGGCCGGGTTTGGCTGGGTGAAATTTTTGCCTTCTCTTAGGCGCAGTTGGGCATTGGTGATGTCTACCACGAATGCGTTGCGGCGATCGACTGTGAAAATTTGGGGCCGATCGCCACTTTGGGTGTCCAGGATGACCTGGACGCCATTATCTGTTGGTTTTAGCCTCACTCCCGTTACTTGCGTTGCCGCTGCCCATACTGGCTGGCTGGCCAGAAGAACTGTCCCTGCCCCAATTAATAGTCCGGCTAGTCCTAAATCCTGTTTCACCCGCTCCTCCTCACACAAACAAATTTGCTTCTACTAGAAAATTAAGAGTAACCTGTTTCGCCTTACCAGAAAGTTTACCGATAATTTCAGATTTTAGATTTAAAAGGGAAGATTTTTGGTTAATGGTTCGCCATGTAGGGCTAAATCAATTTCCAATCCAAAATTTTTGGTTAATGCCTCGCCCCTTATGAGCTAAGCAAATCTGAAATCTTCCCTTTTGGCAATCAGTTTACACCTGTTTTTGTCGCCGCAGCGTCAGCAGCTATTCACTTTATTACTTTGGTGACGGCGATGGCGAGGGTGTCCCTGCCGCTGGTGGTGGTGCTACCAGTTTCTGTTCTTCTGGGGTGAGCGGTCTTAGCACTTGCAGCTTAAAACCAGTGTTAATTTTTGTTTCTGGGTTGCCGATCGGGAAAATTTGGCCTTCTCGCTGGTTTACCGCTACTCTTTGAGTCGATTCTGCCAATGTCGATTTCAGTTCTTTGACGACTGATAGTGACTTCTGGCGTTCCAGCTCGATCAGAAACAGCCGCGTCTGATCGAAGGTTCCTTCCATCTGTACGTTGAACGCTTGACGGTATATTTTACCGTTAATCTGCGCTCCTAAAGAGCTGTCATTAACAATACCAGAAGTTTGTGGGTCTGGCTCAAACTTTGTCAGTCTTGCCTTAATTCTATCTTCTGGTAGAGTACTATTTCTAGCTTCAATGCGTTTGTTGATATCCAGCAGCAGAGTACTTAAGCTGTTTGGATTGGCAAACAAAGCCGTAACGCCTGCTTTTTTTTGTTGGGCTTCTGTTACCTTAGCTTCAGCTGCTTTGACCTGAGCCTCGATCGTTGCTAGTTCTTGCTTTTCCTTTTCTTTGGTTTCAATCTCGCTTTTCTTGGTTTGTAACTGTTCCCAGGTTGGCATTAATAATGTCACAAACAGGTAAGCCGCACCTGCCAAACCAAGAACAGCAACGAGGACGCCGATGACGGGCGGCGTGAACTGAATCCCAAATAGACTGGGAGCATCAGACCCAGCTTCCTGATCTGAGCTTTGACCGGGCATATACGCAGTCATGGTTTCAAGGCTCCTTGTTGTTTAAGGTTTTCGATGCGAGTGACCAGTCCCAATGCACCTTTACTTTCCAGCTCTTTGAGCATAGCGGAAGCTGGCTTTTCACTGAGGTAAGTTTCTATTTTAAATTGCACTACTCTTGGTAGTTTTGGCGGTTGGGAAGAACTACCGGCAGATCTGATTTGGGATGGAGCTAAGTACAATTGGATGGGATTATCGATCAACGCAGCTGATACGAGCTTGGTGTCGATGTCTTTGAAAAATGAGGATTTCTGGAGTGTCAGGACTAAATCGTTCACATTACTGAAGGAGTTGGCGACTCCGACAATCTCAATTTTGTCTGTGGTGGGTGCGGGTGGGAATGCCTGGGGAACGGTGCCAGCAGGGGGAGGAGGTGGGGCTGTGGTAGCTGGCGGTTTAGTTTGCGTAACTGTTGTAACTTGCACTCCTAGTGGCAGGCGATCGCGAACATCCTGTAGTATGGCAGACCAAGGCTTCATCTGATCGAACACAGTCACTAAATCTTTGGTCTCGGACTCAATTTGACCAACCTTAGCCAGGGAATTGTCTCTCTGGGTCTTTTTAGCCTGCAAAGTACCCAACTCTTGATCTAGTGTGGTGCCTTTATCCGCCAACTGTTGTATTTGGCCTTGCAGGAAGAACCACGCACCTCCAACCGCTACTGGCAAAAGTACGCCAAGCCCTATTCCCGCCAACATGAGTAACCTGTCGTTGACGGGTACTGCCTTTTTGGGCCCAGCAGTGTTATCTGCTGGTTGCGTAACGTGACCGTCTTTGAGAAAATTAATTTCTAGGCTATACATTTTGTTAAACCTCTCGTAATCCTAAACCCAGGACAACTCCCAATCCAGGTCGTTGCACTGCGGGGATCTCTTCGGTCACTTCCAAGGATAATGCCGCCACCGGGTCTACTTGAGTCGTTGGCAAACTTAATCGGGATGTGAAAAATTCATCCAGCTGTCCGATGCCGCCGCCAGGACCTGCAAGTAGCAACTGGGCTACTTCCAAATTGTTGCTTTGATTGAGATAAAAATCGATCGAGCGGCGCAGTTCGTCGGCTAGTTCTCCCAAGACTCTCATCATAGCGGCCATTCCCGGATTGAGGCCGGTTGAGCCACTCCGCACAGTATCCACCGGCGCGGTGGGAATTGTCATCCCTCTGAGCAAATCGGTGTTCCGAGAGGCGGGTAAATTCATGGCGCGGCTGAGGGCGCTTTGAATTTGATACATCCCGATCGCAACGGTGCGAGAAAATTGGGGTACACCATCTACAATAATCGCAATTTCGGTACTCTCAAATTCAATGTTTACTAGCACGGCAGCTTCTTGAGAAGAAAATTGTCGCAGTTGCTCTCGAATTGTCCGAATCAGAGCAAAACTGTTAATTTCCAGCACGTCGAGCTCCAATCCAGCTTGCTTAAAAGTCTCGATATAGGTTAGAGTTACTTCTTCGCGGACTGCGGCTAGCATCACTTGTACTTTTTCTATGCCATCTTCATCGGTGAAGAAACCGAGTTTCTGATAATCCACATCGGCTTCTTCGCGAGGAAATGGCAAGTAGAGACTTGCTTCATGATTTAATATCATATCCCGGAGTTCTCGTTCATCTAGCTCTGCCGGAACTGGAATAATTCTCACAATTGCTCCTGCCGATCCCGGTATGGCTGAGGCGACGCGAGTGGCTTTAATCTTTTTATCTGCCAGCGCTGTCTGGATGATTTCCGCCATTGTCGGCGGGTCGAGAATCTGTCCTTCTTGAAAGACTCCTTCGGGAACTTCGACGGAGTGCAGCGTTACAAGTTTGAAGCCCTGACCTTGCTTACGCAGTTGGGCAATATTTATCCGTTCGGGGGCTAATTCGATCGCAATTCCTGGCTTGCGCTTGGAAAATAGATTCTTTAAGGCGTTAACCACTGTTGTAGTCCGTTTTAGTCTATGAATAATCAGGCTGTGGCTGAAAAATTGTCTTGAGGTAGATTAAGGCAATGTACCTGCTAATCACCAATTTAGTCTAGGATTACTGCGTTTGTCTGTTGAGGATCTGAACCTTGTGCTGAGCCGATATAAAACCTGGAAACGTTTGGGAATTTTTGGTTTGTTGGGATTGCTGCTGTGCTGGGCGGTCAGTTGTAGTACTGGCAATACGGGAACTAGGCAAGCCCGGACCGATCGCCAGGAGGTTGAGTTCTGGACGATGCAGTTGCAGCCCCAATTTACAGATTACTTCAATAAGTTGATTGCCACCTTTGAAGCTTCCAATCCCACTGTGGCGGTGCGTTGGGTGGATGTACCCTGGTCGGCGATGGAGAGTAAGATCTTGACGGCGGTTTCGGCTAAGACTGCTCCTGATGTGGTAAATTTGAATCCCGATTTTGCTTCTTTGTTGGCTGCTCGCAATGCTTGGCTGGATCTGGATACTAAGGTTTCCGATCGCGATCGCCAACTGTATTTACCCAATATCTGGAAGGCTAGCACGTTTGGCGGTAAGAGTTTTGGTATTCCCTGGTATCTGGCGACGGATATTACGATTTATAACAAAGATTTGTTTAAGCAGGCTGGGATCGCCAAGCCTCCTGTTACTTACGAGGAACTGGCGCTTTTGGCTCTTCAAGTTAAGGAGAAGACTGGTAAGTATGCTTTTTTTGTGACGTTTGTGTCGGGAGATTCGGCGGAGGTGCTGGAATCTTTGGTGCAGATGGGGGTACAGCTGGTGGATGCTAAGGGTAAGGCTGCTTTTAATAGTCCTGAAGGTAAGGCGGCGTTTCAGTATTGGGTAGACCTTTATAAAAATGGGCTATTACCAAAGGAGGTATTGACTCAAGGACACAGACGTGCGATCGAACTTTACCAAGCTGGTGAGACGGCTCTGCTGAAGTCGGGGGCTCAGTTTTTGAGTACAATTGCTAAGAATGCGCCCGCTCTAGCTCAAGTTTCTGCTACTTCCCCTCAAATTACTGGCAAAACTGGCAAGAAAAGTGTGGCGGTGATGAATTTGGTGATTAAGCGCGATAGCGATCGCGCTGATGCCGCTCTCAAGTTTGCTTTGTTTGTCACTAATGATGAGAATCAGCTGGCTTTTGCTAAGGCTGCTAATACTTTACCTTCTACGGTGAAGGCTTTGCAAGATAATTATTTCAAAAAGCTATCTCCCGATGCTACGCCTGTCGATCGGGCTCGTGTCGTCAGTGCTAGCCAAATGAAAGAGGCGCAAGTTTTGATTCCGGCGATGAAGGATGTCAATGTTCTCCAACGGGTGATTTACGACAATTTGCAGGCGGCGATGCTGGGTGAGAAGTCGGTGGATCGGGCTCTGGCGGATGCTGCGACAGAGTGGGATCGACGGGGTGGTTAGGCGATTGGATGGGCATTCACGATGGGTGTCCATCTGAAGATTTCTTGCCAAAATCGATGATTTTGGCTTTTAAACCACAGATATCCACAGATAAACACAGATGATTTATAGAGAAACCCGGTTTCTTCGGGTGTTCTGGAACGCCAGATTTTTTTCGCTTACCCCTTGATTTTCTAGGCTTTTTGGTTTAGGATAGTATCGTGGGAATATATGCGCTCAGGTAAGGTTTTTTAGAGTAAGATTATATACTTGACAATCCTAAAAATAGAGCAAAATTTCTAAACTGTCAATAACCTGGAAAAAATAAGGGTTTTGGGGATTAGTTTTCAGACTTGAGAAAGCCCAGATATCAGATATCATGTCCAGTCGATTAGCCATATTTAAATATTTGGTATGTTGTTGCGCTTTAGCGCTATCTTATATGGATTACCTAAATTTTTGCTACAGATGTAGAGTCAATTCATGAATTGACTCTACATCTGTAGATGATATGAGATCGTCAAATTGTCTGTTGTCATCGTTGGTTAAATTTTTACCGCAGATGTAGGCGCTTCGCCTTCCCGTAGGGTAGACAGATGAACGCAGATGAACGCAGATAAGAATAAGAATAAGATTTTTTTAGGTAACCCATGCGTAAGGACATGATATGATATCTGCGTTCATCTGTGGTTTAAAATGTAAAGTTGGTATTTGGTCAGTCATAGTAGGGTTGGTAGGAAACTATTGAGTAGCGATAGCTAAGAAATGACCGAGTAGATAGAGGGAACCGCACAAAACTACTAAATCTGAGTTGGTTGTTATAGCAGTATCTAAACCTGTTACGAGGTCTGGATAAGTTTGAACTACGGATAATTCTGGACAGATGTTACGACCGAGAGTTGCTAACTGTTCTGGATTAGCAGAAGAATGATCGGGAACGGGAACTAAGTGCAGTTGGTCGTCAGGTCGGAGTAATGCTTTAAAGATATCGGCATGATCTTTGGTGGATAGCATTCCCATTACCCAGGAGATCCGATTTGGGGTTGATGGAAGGTTCGACTTTTTATCGCTGACATCTTCTAAGGTATCGACATATTGACGAAGTGCGATCGCAGCTGCTGGATTATGAGCGCCATCTATTAATAATGGCCGATCTTTCCAACTTGTCCATTGGAGACGTCCTGGCCATTTAGTTTTAGCCATGCCAGATGCGATCGCATCTGCTGAGATTTGCCAGCCTTGTTGTTGGAGGAGTTGGAGAGATGCGATCGCCAACGCCGAATTAGCTAGTTGGATATCTCCCAACAACGGTAAAGGATATTCGATTCCTTGATATTCTGCCCATCTTTCCTCTTCTCTTCCTCTACTTCGTGCCTTCGGGGTTCGTAATGCGATCGCAGGTTCTGGGAAAATAGCGGGACAACCTAATTCCTGAATGCGGTTTTCCACGACAGTTTTTGCTTCTGGAGGTAACTGTCCGATAACAGCAGGACATCCCCGTTTAAGGATACCAGCTTTTTCTTTAGCGATATCGGCTAAAGTTGGGCCTAAATTTTGCCAATGTTCGCGACTGATGGAGGTGATGATGGAGACGAGGGGCCCTTCGCAAACATTAGTAGCATCAAGTCGTCCTCCCAATCCCACTTCTATTACAGCTATATCGACTTTTTGTTGAGTGAAATATAGCCAAGCAGCAGCAGTTATAACCTCAAATTGGGTAGGAGATTCTGCATTTGGATCGATCGCAGATTGGACTTGCAGAAGTAACTGTTGTAATTCTTCAGATGAAATCGGTTTTTCGTTGAGACAGATGCGTTCGTTCCAATCGATTAAATGGGGAGAAATATATCGTCCGACGCGATAACCCGCCTCAGTTAGAACCGAAGAGAGATAAGCGCAAACGGAACCTTTCCCATTTGTTCCGGCGACGTGGATAATGGGTACTTGGTGATGGGGGTTGTTTAAATTGACTAGGAGTTGCTGAATGCGATCGAGTCCGAGATGGACGCCGAAACGTTGGAAAGGTTTGAGGATAAAGTCGATGTTCATATTATTTAGATTAATATAAAAACAGATTGATGTAAAGGCAGCACCGATTATGATTCAGGAACTATCAGATTTAAGAGCTAGTATTTTAGAGGGACGATATACCGATGCTTTGGCACTACTGGAGCAATTGGATGGCATGAGCAGACAGGCCAAACTAGACGCTATTGAATCGTTCTTAGTCAGGATGTTGATTCACATTATTAAAAACCAACTTGAGCAACGCTTGACGAACTCATGGGCTGCTTCTATTCGAGGTTCCCTTGTCGAAATTAAGAAAGTGAATCTCCAAGATAATAGAACTGCTTATTATGTGAACCAGGATGAATGGGAGCCAATGTTGGAAGATGCACTGGAGCAGGCTATTAGCGATGCAAGTGTGGAAGTGTTTGAGGGTGCTTACACGCCATTTAAAATTGCCGAGATGGTGGATAGAGATCGCGTAATTCAGATAGCCCATAGTTTGCTAAATCTGAGTTACACCCACTCGAAAAAGGAGTTACCCACAGTAGTAAATGATTATTTAACTCAGTTGCCGGGGGGCGAAGATTGGAAGGGAGGGAGACAAAGATAGAGTTTGAGGAATGATACAGAATTAGGGCTTATACCAACTCCGAAAGAGCTAAAAAAAAAGTAGGCTAGCTTTACGCCAGCCTACTTTTAATTAAATGTCAGTTAAACCTTTAACCAAAAAAGTTTAAACCACCTACCGCTATTGCTCCCGCCAACGCAGAAGCCGCAACAGAAGTAACAGCCGTACCAAATAGCCACCAAGCAGCAGTAGCGGCGGCTTTCCGGGTTTCTTCCCCTTGCTTCTTGGCTTTCTCCTTGATATCTTCAAAGCGTTTCTTAGCTTGCTCTTGCAGGCGTTCGCCTCGTTTCAGGACACTATCGCGTGCAGACTCAATCTGGTCGATAATGCGATTAGCATCAGCTTCAGAAACATCCTCGCGGGAACTGATGATGGCGACTAAGGTATCGCGATCGAAGTGAGTCAAACGCTCTTTTACTGCATCAAATCCCGCTTGCGGATCGTCAAATACTTTGCGGAAGTCGCGCTTGATCCCTTCGTAGTTGAGTTCGGGCCGATCGAGCGAATTCAGGTAATCGCGAATTCGGACAAAAATACCATCAAGCGCCGATTCAATTTTACCCTGGACATTCTCAATTTGTTTGACAAATTGGTCGCGCACAGATACGATTCGATCGGCAATCTGATTCGCTTCTTCCTCTGAGATATCCTCACGCTGAGATAGCAGCGCCACAAAGGTAGAGCGATCGAACTCCTTGAGGCGATCGCCTATACTCCCTATCCCCGCTTTCGGATCGCGGAACACCAATTGCAGATCTCGCTTAATGCCTTCAGGACTGAGTTCTTCCTTGTTGGTATTCCGCAGATAATTTTCCAGACTTCCTTGGAAATCTTGCATCTTATCTTTGGCGCGAGATGCTAGCTGGCGGGGTGCTTTGACAATGCTGCTAATGCTTTCTTGGACTCGATCGACGAGCTGATTAACCTGTTCTTCGTTCAAGTCTTCCCGCTGACTCAGCAATTTCACCAAGGTTTCCCGATCGACCTGGGAAAGTCTGTCTCGTAACGCCAAAGCGCCTTCTTTAGGATGATCGAAAAGTTTAGCGAAATCTTGCTCAATCCCTTCTGGATTTAATTCTTCCAAGTTAGTGTTTCGCAGATAATCAGCGATTTTGGTCGTAACTTGGTCGTACTGCTCTTTAGCTTTATCCGCAGCGTTGCGCGGTGCTTGCAAGATATTATCGCGTACCGATTGAATTTGATCAATGTTCTGATTGATTTGTTCTTCGCTGAGATCTCCCCGTGCTGTGAGCAGCTGAACTAAAGTATCGCGATCGAATTGAGAAAACCGTTCCCGTAGCGCTGATAATCCTGCTTGCGGATCGTCTAGGAGAGTTTGGAAATCTCGCGTTATCCCTTCGGGATTCAATTCTTCCTTATTGGTATCCCGCAAATAAAATTCGACTTTTTGCCGAAATTCTTGTGCTTTGGATTTCGCTTGTTCTTGCAATTCTTGCGCTTGTGAGAGAACGCGATCGCGCGTTTCCTCCAACTTACCGATCAGTCGATCCGCATCCTCCTGACTAAAATCTTCTCGCTGTCCGAGTAATTGCACTAACGTATCGCGATCGAACTTACCGAGGCGAGATTGCAACGCCTCAAATCCAGCATCTGAATCTGACAGAAGTGCTGCAAAATCCCGTTCGATCCCTTCTGGATTCAGCTCTTCTTTTCCAGTCGATCGCAGATAATTTTCAATGCGACTGCGGAAGTCTCGATCTTGTTCTTCAGACTCACCAGTTTGAACGGTATTCAAAACTTCTGTCCGAATCTCTTCTAACTGGTCGGCAATTTCATTTACCCTATCGGCATCGAAATCGCCGCGCTGATTCAGGAATTGCACAAAGTTATCCCGATTCAGTTGTTCCAATTGGCGACGAACTAATCCCGGTGCAGCTTCAAGGTCATGGATAACTTCTTGAAATTCCTGCTTGATAGTTTCTCGATTCAGGTGCCAAGGTTGGGAATTGAGAATGTAGTTTTCTACATCTCCCAGAATCGGATTAAACTGAAACGAAGGCAGATTTTCTTTTACCTTACTGCCAAGTTCTTGCGCTTTTTGAGTTGTTTGCTCTGTCAGTTTTTGGAACTGAGAGGAAATTTTTTCCACATCTGCATCGGAGAGGTCTACTCTCTCCAAAACAGCCGTCATCGCTGCACCAACACCAGCTTGTAGGGCTCGATTCATCACGCCGTTGCTAGACTGTTTCTTATCCTGTCCGTTGCCGATCGCTTGAGCAAACTTAGCGCTAAGATCCTCAGACTTCAAATCTTCTGGAGCGGCAGATTTGATAAAATTCACTAATTCAGCTTGCGGATCTTTCTGCTGTTGCCGACCCAAGACTTGCTGCCAAACAGATTCTAGCTGATCTGCTACGCGATCGATATCTTTTTTGGAGAAATCGGTGCGACTGCTAACTAAATCGACAAAAGTTTGGCGATTGACATTTTTGAGAACATCACTGTCACCTAGAGATTTTACATCGACATCACTGAGTAACTTTTCCAAATCACCGCGAATCGATTTAAAATCTAGCTTCGGTAGTTGCAAATCGCTCAAATAATCCTCTATTGTTTCCCGCATACTGCTGGGGTCTATAGCAGAGGATAATTCACGGCGAACAGCGGCTACAGATGCTTCTACGGTATTAACAATCTGCTTGTTGGCAATATTTCCGCCAACAGCTGCGGTTGCTATACCCATAACTCCTTGAGCGCCTGAAGTAGCCGTCTTCACGGCGGAACCAATCAACGAACTTACTGCATTAGAACTCGTCCAAATTAGTAGTAAGAAGTACGCTGACCAGATCGTTACGCCAATTATTGCCCCTACAGTTACGCTGTTGATCAGGCTCAATTTCACTGCTAGAAAACAAGCGATGAATAGGGCAATATTGACACTTAATAACGCCCAAGCGCCTACCTTTCCCTCAATATTGCGAAATTTATTGCCCCAGCTTTCTTCCTCATCAGCATCCAATTCTATTACGTCATCCCGGTCTGAAATCTTGGCGGCAAGGGCTAAGTTTGTTAACAAAAATTGGAAGGCGAATGCCATTAGCACGCCTGCGATCAATGCTACAAAAAAGTGAGGCCCTGAAAAGATAAGTGTGAGATTTTCGTTTTCTGGAATTTGGGCTATCCAGAAGGGGTTTCTACCCAATCCCAGTACAATTCCCGCATTTGGAAACATGATATTTTCCTCATCAAAGCTTAATCCCACGCAAAAGAAATTTTGCGTGAGTATAAATTCGGTGGTTCGTTACACTTAATGTTGTAAAATACATAAAGATAAAGCATCCTTCTTGCGAAGTAAAATTTCATAAGTTATTGCAGCTAATATCTCGCTCTAAAGCAGTATCAAAGAGCATTATGTACTTCATTTGTCGTATTCATTTTGGTTGATTTCCGGCTATTCTGGTTACGCCTAAATATTGTAGAGACGGTTTAAGCTGTCGCGCATCTAAATTGTAGTTAGGGACGGGCGAGACGCCCATCCCACAAGAATTTCATTAAATGGACTGTAAAATTTAGCTGCGTAGCAGCTTAGAATCAAGGGTTTGGTGGAATTGAGAATGTCCTAACCGCCTTGGCGGTTGCTATAATAAAACCGACTGTCCTAGAAGTAGAAGACAGTCGGTTTTGTAGGGTTCTCCTGTACTTAGGGTGATAAGTAAAACCGATTAATTTGCTCAAATGCTTGCGATCGCGGGCATTTCCCATACCCAATCCACAAGTAGGGGAGATCCGCCTAGATTAAGCTTGCTTGTTGAAAAATGCTTGAGCTTGTGCTATGGCAAGCTTGCCGACGTTGTAAAAGGCCCAACCACCTGCTAGGAGCAGTGGTAGCAAAACGACTATCAAACGCCAATCCATGTCTAATTCCTCCCGGTTAAAGATTTATAAAGTATTCTCATCTTGCTTATATTTTGCGATGAAGTTGGCTAAATTTCCAGTCCCTTGGGAGTTTTTAGGGCGATCGATCTGCGCCAGCGAAACCCAGATCGGTCCCTTTGCCAGCGTGAACTAGGGCCAGCTTCTCATAACGCTGGGCGTGTTCGATTAGTTCAGCAGCTTCAGCGTCAGAGATATCGCGCAACTTTTTGGCAGGAACACCGACAACCAGGGACTTTGGCGGCACATCCTTCGTTACTACGGAACCAGCGCCAATAATTGCACCTTGTCCGACTCGCACTCCGTCTAGCACGACTGCACCAATGCCGATGAGGCTACCTCGTTCAATATAAGCTGAATGAACTACAGCTCGATGTCCGATCGTCACAAAATCTGACAAAATGGTAGGCTTGCCGGGATCGCCGTGCAAAATCGCCCCATCTTGGATATTAGTGCATTCTCCGATCTCAATTCGCTCTACATCTCCGCGCACTACAGCGCCGTACCAGATGCTGACTCCTGCTGCTATCTTCACCCAACCCATGACAATGGCATTTGGGGCGATAAAGGCAGCTTGAGATACATCGACGCTCGGCCAATAGGGAGAAGACAACTGTTTACTCAGATTGTTTACGTTTATTAGTATAGTATCGGCTCTTCTGCGATCGCGTTTCTTTAGGTGGCAAAAATGTTAAGCTTTCACAAGATGTACCCAGGGAACTGGGAAACTTTCAGCTATGCAACACGCACTTCATGATGAATCCAGGCTTGCAATACCCAATATTTGGCCCGGAGATTCAGTGTCCCCACTGTCGCCAAACGATTCCGGCGCTGACGCTGACGGATACTTATTTATGTCCGCGTCATGGTGCCTTTGAGTCCAATCCAAAAACGGGTGAACTCATCCATCTCCAGTCTGGTCGGCAATGGCGGCTGTGGAATAATGAATGGTATCGGCAGCACACCCATCCGGATGGGATTCGCTTTGAAATTCACGAGGCTCTAGACCGACTTTACACTCAAGGTTACCGCGCCACAAGGGTGATTGTGGCGCGACGCTATCAAGATTTGATTAGCGGTTACTTGGAACGCAGCACACCTTGGCGGGATAAGTCGGAGTCGGGTCGTCCTCGACTTTACGGTTTGCCGGTTGATTTTAGTCCTGACGCGGAAGATGAACCGTGTTGGGAGGTAATTAATTTTGACCTAGAAAAAGAGCCCGGTGTACCCGTTCGATATCCTTATTTCCGATTGTTTGAATAATCGTCATCGGTCATTAGTCTGTTGTCATCGTTGGTTAAATTTTTACCGCAGATGAAGACAGATGAACGCAGATAGGAATAATCACACGAATTTTTTAGGTAACCGATGCTTAAGAACATGATATTATGCACCACGCTTCGATCCGGACTGCGAATATTCATCGTGCGATCGCATTCTACGAACTGCTAGGATTTACTGTATGCGATCGCTTTACTACGGGATACACCCTCGCCTGCTGGATGGAAGGTTTGGGTGGACGCATCGAATTGATCCAAATCCCCGAACCAAAACCTGCACCCGATGCTTTTGGGGATGAACATTATGTCGGATATTATCATTTATCTTTCGATCTCGCTAACGCGACTGATGATTTACCCACTTGGTTAGCATCCCTGCAAGAACGATTTGCTGCGGCGTCGGCAGAAAACCCAGACCAATTCCAACCGCTGAAGGTGCTATTAGAACCGACTCAGCAAATAATTGGCTCTAGCATTTACGAAGTCGCTTTCATCGCTGACACCGACGGCTTACCTCTGGAATTCCTCCGCGTCGTCGGAAATCTCAAATGAAGAGAGCAAATAAATCTCTTACTATAAGATAACCTAAGATGCTATACTTTTACGCGATAACCGAATTAGCTAGGAGCAGAGAGTACTTCTGAAATGACTAATTCCGATCGGGCCAACCAAGATGAGATTTCTAGTCCTGTAGAAAAATTATCCTCTACATCGAGTCCAAATATGTCGTTAATCCTGAAAAGCGTCGAGTATTTCTTTCTGGCTGCGTTTGTTTGTGCTGGCATCATTAACTTTTTTTTGCCAGGGAATCCAGTTGAAGTTATCTGGTTAGCTGCTATTGTTTCGATTTGGCTGTTTGTTTTTCTAACGAATAGACAACTGTCGAATAACGTTAGGTTTGTGGAAAATCAGTCAGAGATTGCCAAGAAAGCCGAACTCTATAGCTATCTATCGGGTAATAATAATTTTTCAGAAAGCAACCAGATAAATCCGGCAAGAGAAAAGGCTCTACAGTATTGCAAAGAGTTGATAGAGGATTATAAAGCAACTCGAAGTAATTCCCGAAATTTTTACTATAGTTTGCAACTGGCGACCGTTGTTTTTTCGGGAATCACACCAATATTGGTTTTAGTAGACAAGTTGGACATAGGTATTTCGTGGTTCAAGTGGCTGCCGGTAATATTCCCTGCGATCGCATCTATAGTGGCTAGTGTGGTGACATCCTTTCCTTTTCAGGAAAATTGGATTGCTGCTAATAAAAGCGTAGAATCATTAGAAGCAGAGGAGGAAAAATTCATATTAGGAGTGACTCAACCTTATCGTTGCTATGATGTAGACGACGAAACGGAACGTCAAAAAAAGGCCAAACAGGCAATAGAAAACTTTATTATTGAGGTGAATAACATTCATCTTAAGCAAGTAGAAGATTCGGGGAAAACCAAGTCAAAGGAGGACAAGAGCGAGTCAGTCCAATCTGCCGAGACAAAGTAGGGGAAAGTGCGATCGCATTTTTAGCTCGAACAGGACTTACGCACCCATTGGCGTAGGGGCGGGTTTAGCCGATAAATTAAGTATTTCACAGATATCCCTAGTACAAAACCCGCCCCTACAATGCTTGATTTTTCGTGATTTTGCGTCAGTCCTGTCAAACTAAAATAGTCGATCGGCAAGTTTCTAGTGGCAGACTAGAGTATATTCAGGGCGCTCATTTCACCAAGATTAAATTTACGCCTTGCTTTCGAGAAGATTTATGTCCTTTTTAACTACTTGTTGGCGTCGATACCGCATTCCCGCATTGCTGTTTAGCCTCTGCTTGAGCTATGTGGTGCTGTTTTATGGCGAAACTGCGAACATTCAGCCAGCTGTCGCTACCATGCCCAAGATTGGGGAGGCGATCGCAATTTCCCAATCATCTGCGGTCACGCCAGCAGATGAAACATCCCTCTCCCTGACCCAAAACGTTCGCAAAACGGTGCTAGAAAATGGACTCACCGTTTTAACAAAAGAAGTGCATACCGCGCCCGTAGTAACCGTCCAGGCGTGGTATAAAGTGGGGTCGCGCAACGAAGAACCCGGAGTAAATGGGATTGCACACCAGCTAGAACACATGATGTTCAAAGGCACTACGAATCGCCCGATTCAATTTGGTCGGCTTTTCAGCGCCCTGGGTAGCAACTCGAACGCTTTTACCAGCTACGACGAAACAGCCTACTTTGGTACAGTGGAGCGGGAAAAACTCCCAGCAATGCTGGTTTTAGAAGCAGACAGGATGGAAAACGCCTTCATCGGTGCAGATCAACTCGCTAGTGAAAAGCGGGTGGTCATTTCCGAATTGCAGGGCTACGAAAATTCTCCCCAAAATAGGCTAGACCGAACAGTCATGCGAGCCGTCTTCCCTAATCTGCCCTACGGTCTGCCTGTGGGCGGCACCAAAGCAGATGTGGAGAAGTTTACAGTCACGGAGGTGCAGCGTTACTACAACAACTACTACAGCCCTAATAACGCCACCTTGATCGTTGTGGGAGATTTCCAAACCGAACCCACCCTCAAGGCGGTGACAGAAATCTTTGGCAAACTTCCTAACCGAGCGGGAGAGCGAGAGAGCGGGAGAGCGGGAGAAAATGTACCTTCAAACGCCCCCACTCCCCCACTCCCCCACTCCCCCACTCCCATCGTATTGCGGGAGGCAGGTAGCGCACCTTTGTTGCAGGTGGTGTATCCGTTACCGCCGAACAATCACCCCGATGTGGCGGCGTTGAAGGTAATGGATTACATTTTGACTGGGGGGCGCAGTTCTCGGATTTATCAAGCTTTGGTGGAGTCGGGTCTAGCTAGCGATGCAGGAGGGTACGCAGCTAATTTAATTGGCGGGGGTTGGTATCAACTGTCGGCTACAGCAGTTCGAGACCGGAAAGTGACGGAAATCGATCGCGTTCTTGGGGAAACGATCGCAAATTTACAAAATAAAAGCGTCACAGAAGCAGAACTGAACCGAGCTAAAGCCCAATTCCGAGCTGCGGTTATCTTGGGTAATCGAGAAATAACAGCCCAAGCTATGCAGCTGGGCGACGACTATATAAGTACGGGTGACTACAGCTATACAGATAAGCTGTTGAAAGCGGTTGAGGAAGTTAGCGCCGCCGATGTACAGCGAGTGGCAAAAGAATACCTCAAAGAATCCGATCGCACTGTAGGCTATTTTGAGCCAACCCAGCTGACAGATCAAGGCAGTGCGACCACAACCAATAACAGTCAAACTACGGAACACTTCAACCTGGGGCCACCAGTAGACCCAGATGAAGTGGCGAAGTATCTACCGAACTTTACTTCATCAGGTATATCCACAACTCAATCATTGCCAGATTCATTCAAACTGAGTAATGGTTTGCAAGTGTTGCTTTTACCCGATCGCAGTACCCCAACCATAACTCTGAGCGGTTACATCCAAGCAGGGACGGAATTTGACTCGGTAGCATCGGCAGGCATAGCTTCTCTGACAGCAGAAAATCTTCTGAATGGCACCAAGACTAAAGATGCTCTAACTCTAGCCAAAACTTTGGAAGAGCGAGGAGCTAGCCTGGACTTTGGGGCGACAAGAGAGGGTGTAAGCATTGATGGGTATAGTTTATCGAAAGACTTGCCCACATTAGTTCAGACCTTGGCTGATGTTTTGCAAAACGCCAACTTTCCAGAAGATCAGCTGGAACTTAGCCGTCAGCGGTCTTTAACACAACTTAAAGAGCGGTTCGATAATCCAGAGTACTTGGCATTACGAACATTGCAACAAACTATTTACCCAAGCAAACATCCCTTCCACGTCTATCCGACTAACGAAAGCCTCAAGCGCATTAGCGATGCCGATGTGATGCGTTTTTATCAGGAGCATTATCGCCCCGATACTACCGTGCTGACTCTGGTGGGCGACTTTGAAGCGCAAAAAGTGCGATCGCTCATCGAAACCCAATTAGGCAGTTGGAAAGCCAGTGGCAAAGCACCGCGTCTCGATTTTCCCAGCGTACCTATGCCTGAAAAAGTTGTCCGCTTGAATCCGGTAATACCGGGCAAAACACAAGCGATTACCTATATGGGATATCGCGGGATCGATCGCCAAGATCCGCGTTACTATGCCACATTGGTGCTAAATGAGATTTTGGGTGGCGATACTCTATCGAGTCGGCTGGGAACGGAAATTCGCGATCGCCTTGGTCTTACCTACGGGATCTACAGCGCTTTCCAAGCCGGAAAGGAGCCCGGTTTGTTTCTGATTAATATGCAGACAGCCCCGGAAGATACCAATAAAGCGATCGCCAGTACCCTTGGCCTATTGCAACAAGTTCACGCTCAAGGCGTCAGCAGTGCCGAAGTAGACACCGCCAAGCGTTCCCTCATTAGCAGTTACACTGTTCAACTAGCAGACCCCGACTCGTTAACATCGGTAATTCTGATGAACGAAGTTTATGGGCTCCCGATCGCAGAAATTCGCGATTTTACTGGTAAAATCCAGGCAGTCAGTCTGGAACAAGTCAACCAGATAGCCAAAGATTTGCTGCAACCCGATAACTTAGTTGTCGTAACGGCAGGGCCATCGGTGTCTTCTACATCGTCGCGATAAGTAGGAATTAGGTAATTTCAAATTTAAGATAGCAAGTTTAAAATAGTTTAATTGCCTTCTATTTCAAATCTGCAATCTAAAATTTGAAATTACTTCAATTACCTTCAATTTCAAATCGGAAATCTCAAATTGTAAATTCACCATCACTGATACATTATGGTTCGGTTATTTGGCTCTATCTATAAACTATGGCGGCATTGGTGGATGCTTTTGGCGCTCATAGTTTGCTTTGGCTTTATCTTTGCATCCCCAGCCGAAGCGTCTCTCATCAACAACCCAGTTACAGAAGTTAAAATCGATTTGGGCAATGCCGGTAACGAATTAAAGTTTTTTCCAAACAACCTCAAGTTTGTTGCCGATAAGCCTTATAAACTGATCGTCAACAATCCCAGTCCCCAGAAGCACTATTTCACTGCCAAAGACTTTGCAGACGCGATTTGGACGCAAAAAGTCCAAGATGGCAAAATCGAAGTCAAAGGAGCGATCCACGAGATAGAAATCCAACCCGGAGCCCAGGCAGAATGGGTATTTGTACCGCTCAAATCGGGCACTTACAGTCTCCGCTGTCCAATCGCGGGACATACCGAAGCGGGGATGACCGGCCAGATTGCCATTTCTGCTGAGTAGAGAAAATATCAGTTAAGTTAAATAATGTATAAACTGTATTTGGGCAACGAGATATCGCCCTCAAGTTCTAATTGGACAATTTTTCGATCGATCTTTTCGAGTCTTGATATAATTGCTTGATTTAGTTGAATTTGCAATTAATCATTACTGTTGCCATACCACCTTTAGCCATCTGTTGATTCCATGAATATTCTAGGCAATTTGCTTTCCCACTCCGCTCAACCTTCCGCCAGCAATAAAAGACGTAAAGGCATTGAACTTAAGTCGCCCCGCGAAATCGAAATCATGCGACAGGCGGCGAAAATTGTCGCAACGGTACTTAAAGAAATTTCCCAGACAATCGCACCTGGGATGACAACGGCGGATTTGGACGCCTACGCGGAAAAGCGCATCCGGGAAATGGGCGCAAAACCAAGTTTCAAAGGCTACCACGGATTTCCTGCTTCTATCTGTTCGAGCATCAATAACGAAGTGGTACACGGGATTCCCAATGCTAAGAAATTGATTCGGGCTGGAGATGTAGTAAAAATAGATACTGGTGCTTATTACGAAGGCTTTCACGGCGACTCTTGCATTACGATCGCAGTAGGTGAGGTAACTCCAGAAGCCGCTAAGTTAATTCGCGTTGCAGAAGAAGCGCTTTACAAAGGCATTGAGCAAGTTAAAGCGGGAAACTATCTGATGGATCTTGCTGGTGCTATTCAGGATTGTGTTGTAGCAAACGGTTTCAGCATCGTTGAGGATTTCACCGGACACGGTGTGGGTCGCAACTTGCACGAAGAACCATCGGTTTTCAATTTCCGCACCAATCAAATGCCAAATGTCAAGCTGCGTGCAGGGATGACTTTGGCGATCGAACCAATTTTGAATGCAGGTTCTAAGTTCACGCGCATTCTGGCGGACAAGTGGACTGCTGTGACTGTGGATAATGCCCTGTCTGCTCAGTTTGAGCATACCGTACTGGTGACTGAAGACGGTTATGAGATTTTGACCGATCGCTCTTTGGTCTAGTTCTATTAGACCCGATTTCAGATTTCAAATTTCATATTGTCAATTCAACATAAATTTGAAATCTAAAATCTTACCTTTTCTTTTGTTAGTTGTTATATGAGATAATGTCCGGTAAATCGGCCTAGTCTGTGGTCATCATTGGTTAAATTTTTACCGCAGATGAAGACAGATGAACGCAGATGAACGCAGATATGAAAAGAGATTTTTTAGGTGACATCGGCCTAGTCTGTGGTCATCATTGGTTAAATTTTTACCGCAGATGAAGACAGATGAACGCAGATGAACGCAGATATGAAAAGAGATTTTTTAGGTTACTGATGCTACCGGACATGATATGATTTGTGAAATTTAATTTTTTTAACGAACCGCCAAGACGCAGAGGACGCAGAGGAAGAATAAGAAGAGAGGGGTTTGAATTAGGACTGTTATAGTTATCTTCTGATTTACTAATGACCAATGACTAATGACCAATGACTAATGACCAATGACTAATGACTAATAAATAATATGAACAAAGTTGATTTAGCATTTACCCCAGCGCTGGAGCAAGCGCGACTGATCCGCAACAAAGAAGTGTCGCCACTGGAGTTGGTGGAACTTTACCTGGAACGTATTCAGAATTTGGATACCCAACTAGGCAGTTATTTTACCGTAATGGCAGATTTAGCTTTGGCGGATGCTAAAGCCAAAACCGAACAACTAAGTAGAAGCGATACTTCCGATTTGCCGCCTTTTTTTGGTGTGCCAATTTCAATTAAAGACCTCAACCCAGTTGTCGATGTCCCCTGTAGTTATGGTTCACCAGTTTTGAGGAACCAGGTGGCTATTTATGATGATGGGGTGGTGACGCGAATACGCCGGGGTGGGTTTATTATTTTGGGCAAAACTGCCACTTCCGAGTTGGGTTCTTTCCCCTACACTGAACCACCAGGGTTTCCACCGGCTCGAAATCCTTGGAATTTGGATTATACTCCAGGGGGATCGAGTGGCGGTGCAGCGGCGTCCCTAGCGGCTGGACTGTGTGCGATCGCGCAAGGTTCTGATGGCGGTGGTTCAATTCGTGGCCCTGCTTTCTGCTGCGGTTTGGTGGGGATTAAGCCTTCCAGAGGTCGGGTATCTTATGCACCGATCGGCGATCGGCAAAATGGTATTGCTAGTAATGGTCCGATCGCTCGTACCGTCGCGGATGCCGCAGCGCTGCTTGATGTTATGTCTGGTTATATCACTGGCGACCCTTACTGGTTGCCCGATCCAAACCCCTCGTTCCTTGCTGCTGCAAGTCTAAGGCCCGATCGTTTGCGAATTGCTTTTTCTACAGAAATTTCGCCTGTGGGTGAAGCATCGCCCCTGTGCCAGCAACCTGTGCTAGAAACCGTGAAACTTCTAGAAGAAATGGGTCACGCGGTTGAACCAGGTTGTCCCGACTTTAACGGTTTGGTTGAACCTTTTAAGATTGTTTGGCAGGCAGGTGTCGCAGCAGCAGGCATTCCTAAAGAAGCTCTAGGCCCGATGAATGCTTGGCTAGCCGATCGGATCTGCGATGCGGGAGAATACTTGCGGGCCGTCGGTCAGATGCAAGCGATCGCACGCCAAATCGTTGCTTTCTTTGATAACGTGGATGTCTTAGTCCTGCCAGTCTATATGCACCCCACAATCCGCGTTGGCGAGTGGGCTGATTTGAGTCCCGAAGAAACGTTGCCAAAGCTTGTGCATTGGGTAGCTCCCTGTCCGCCGTTTAATGCCAGCGGACAGCCTAGCATAGCCATCCCTACAGGTTTTGATGCCAATGGCTTACCGCTAGGCATTCAGCTTGTAGGGCGACCTGCTGCTGAAGCCACTATCATTTCTCTAGCAGCTCAGATTGAAGCTGCAAAACCCTGGATTCAGCACCGTCCTGCTTTTGGATTGTAAATAAGCTATGTCACATTCGATCGGGAGCAATCGAAATGAAAAATATTCTTTACAAAGCAAATGAAAGACCGCACTTTGATATTGGATGGATTCAATATTATTCTTCCTTCGACTCCGAAAGTGAAGCTCCCCTAAAAGATCCTTTCGGAAAACTAATCAGCATTTACGACTGTATCATCCCTTCCGGCAAAGAAGGATCGGGAATGCACCCTCATGAAGATATGGAAGTAATCAGTGTAGTACTCAGCGGCGTACTCTCACATCAGGACAGCAAAGGCAACTTTGGAAAAATTCCTGCTGGAGGCTTGCAAGTCATGAGTGCTGGTTCTGGGATAATGCACGCTGAATTTAATGATTTAGCAGAACAAACCTGCGAAATATTGCAAATTAACATTTTACCGAAACAAAATAATCTTACGCCTACCTATCAAAATAAAGTATTTTCTAAGCCAGATATTACTACTAACCATATTACCACAATGGTATCGCCTGATGGTTCTAATGGATCTTTGAAGATTAACCAAGATGCTTATATATCTTATGGATTGTTAGAGGCGGGAACTTCTGCTAATTATCAAGTTAAACTAGCAGCAAACGGAACTTACATTTTTTTGATAGATGGAAATATAGAAGTTGCCGGAGAGAATCTATCTAAACGAGATGCGATCGGAATCAAAGATGTTCAAGAAATAAACATTAAATCGAAAGAAAAAGCCAAAATCATTATTTTGGAAGTTCCGATAGACTGAACTATGTGGGTCCGATCGATTAGCCATAGTTAAATATTTGGTATGTTGTTGCGCTTTAGCGCCATCTTAATTGGTATGTTGTTGCGCTTTAGCGCCATCTTAATTGGTATGTTGTTGCGCTTTAGCGCCATCTTACTCCCTTCGCGCTACAAGATTATGTAGGGGCGTTCGCTCTCGCAGCGCTTTAGCGCGTTCATTCCGGCGGTAATCTGTCACCTCACACATCAGTTTTCGCCCGGAATACATCGCCCTTCTCAACATAGATATTCTTATGGCGCGAAGGGAGTAAAGAGCGCTAAAGCGCAACAACATACCTGGGAAATGCCCACCTACTTAACCTAACAATTAAAGTGCAGCTGCAAGTTCTTTCAACTGCTGAGTTCCATCGCGAAAAACTGACCACCCATCTCCTACCAGCACAGTTTCAATGCCGCTTAGAGAAGCCAACCTATGTAGGGAAGCTACAGCCTCTGCCCGATTTTTGAGTTTGGCATCCGGCAAAATCATCAGACTTCCGGCCCGATGCGCCCTTACCAAATCGCCAGTAATTAAAGTAGTTTCTTCTAAAATCAAAGCTAACTCACCCGGAGTTTTCGAGCCATGCAGTTCAATAACTTTCAATCCCGGCACCAGTTCCTCACCGTCAGATAGCCAACGCTGACAGGGAATGGGGAAAGTTTCTTTTTCAGCAATTGGTGCTGCTATTTTAGCACCAGTGAGTTGAGCGATATCTTTCGTAGCCCGGATATGATCGGAGTTGGTAATAACAATCCAGGCAGCACCGCCCAAAGAATTGAGGCGATCGCGATCGTGATTTGATAAAGGTAAGGGATCTATCAGGATATTACCTTCAGGACGAATCCACGCAACGCTATTGAAATCTACGTTGCGTTCGGTATCAAAAGATGACCAAGTATATAGGTCAGGGCGATGGAGTGATTTCATCGAAATTGCTGAGATAGTTGGCTAGCTAATTTGACAATACCACTGTTGTTCCGCTCAAGTATCAAATTTTTCACTTTTAGCAACGAAACTAGATGTTTCTGGCTGCTGTTCTGGCGGTCTGGTAAACCACCAAGCCCAGGCAATTAAAACTGCTTGAAAGGGAAGTCGCGCCCAGTAAAGTAATTGATTGTGCGGAATACCTTCAATGGGAATATTATTGACCGCTTGGTTGATATTGGCAGGAAAAACGGCAATAAAAAGTGCAATCAATCCCCAAGCAGCAGCAGGACTTACGAACGGGATGAGTAACCCAACTCCACCCAGAATCTCAAAGAAGCCGCTAATGTAAACTAACTCCAGAGGATAGGGAAGTTGCGGCGGCACGATTTTTACAAACGGTTCAGGCTTCACAAAGTGTAGCACGCCTATGGTCACCATAAATATCGAGAGGATGACGCGGGAAATTTCTTTCCACCTATTCACGTTGCCGCTGTTCTGGTTCATATTCTGAAGAAGGATTAAGTTGACTCTTTCAATTTAAATTCATCAAACTTGATAATTTCTCCCCCTTTGGCAATATCAAAGCGATAACTGCTCACCGTCCCAGTTCCCGTATCGAAAATGCTGAAAACAGTGAGATCGTTGCTGGCAATATAAGGCATTGGCTGACCATTTTCATCTATCAATGGATCGATTGTCGGTACTACTGGTTCCAGTCCATTCGGATCGCCAGTTGCAACATAATCTTCCTGATAGCCGATGGGAATATTATTGCGCTGCTTATCGCCGATAAAAGCACCGTAAGAATTGCCCACATTCGAGCTTTCCAAAAAGTGCATTCCGCTGTCGCTAATAAATCGATTCCACAAATGGGAATGTCCGTAAAAAACCAGTTGGACGTTAGCAGCTTCTAACAGGGGTATGACATCGCGGATGATGTAATCTTCTTGTTTCGGGTACTCGTAGCGGATGGATTTGATATTGCGATCGATCACTTGCACTGGGTCGGTATAAGCAGGAACAATGTTTTCACCCAGTGTATGAGGTGGGTGATGGAACATTACGACTTTGTACTTAGCTTTTTTAAATTCCGGGCTATTGAGTTCTTGTTCTAGCCAGTTGTACTGAGTGCTGCCTTTTTTAATGGGCTCAAAGATGTGCTGTCCGTATCCCCACTCAGTTGGGTTGTGGAAATCTCCTTCAGATTCGCGATATTTTCCCTTAACATTCGCCGCCAGACTAGGCGATCGCCAAATACTGGTGACGTATGCTACCACCAACCGCACATCCCCAAAGGTAACTGCATAATATTTTTTACCCCCGGTCGAACTGGAGGGTAGGGTAAAAATTTCTTCGTATGTATCGGTATTAAAAGAATTATTTTTCAGCCAAGTTTGTCGCACTTTTGGATCGTTATTTGGGTTCAATTCCTGAGCATTTTGGGCGTAAATTTGTGCGGCTGCTGCTAGGGGAAATGGATCGCTAAACTGAGACTTGAGATCGGTTTCCATAGAGAAGCGACCCATCACTTCATGGTTGCCAAGCGCCGGAAAAAGTGGGGCGTGTTGAATAAGCTGCCCGCCTGTGTAAACGGTTTTGATGTCGTTTTTGTTAATTTCGTGGCTTGCACGACCCTGTAGACAAGGGAAAAAGGCAACTCCACGACGATCGTCAAACCATTCAGAAGCGCGATCGGGAACATTTACCAAGTCACCAACGGCGAAAACGGCATCCACCCGCTGCACCGTCTCGGCTACCTTTTGCAAATTTGCAGGCGTCATCGGCATTAGTTGGTGATCGGATGTCAGTAAAATTTTCAGTGGCGTTCCTGCTGGTGGCGAACTAGCAAGGGTGAAAACATCGCTGCTGACTGTTCGATCGTCTGACCGCACACTGGTAACGCGATAAGGAACTCGTTTACCTGGAATTAATCCGCTGACTTCTGCCTCGTGTCGCCAGATATCGCGGATTGTGGTTTTTTGATAAATTTCGCCATCTTCGGTTTGTTTACCTACTTTTGAGTTTCGGTCTTCGCGAGTCCGACTTAGCTTAATGGTAGTCGCGACAGCAGTAAGTTTTAGGTCTTCACCGTAGTTAACGATATGGCGGGAACCAGCAAATTCGGTAAACCAAACAACCCGCACTCCTGTTTCGGTGGGAAGTTGCAAAAATGGATCGGTTAGCAGCTGGGGTGAAGAGGACATAAATAGCGGATTGGATACGGATACGTTTATTAAGATAAACGAAATTATGACCATAAGCACAGCAGCTAAGCTGGCTTTGAGTTTTTTGTTCAGATAGCTTATTCTCACGGTTAGGCTTATCGTTGTGCGGGAATAATTAAAGTTTGTCATAATTAATGTGAAATGGTAAAAATATGCAGAAACCGGGTTTCTTCAAGAAACCGGGTTTCTTGAACAATACCTTCGCCATTTTTTTGTAGGTTGGGTTGAGTGCAGCGAAACCCAACCTACAAATTAGGCTTGAAGAAACCGGGTTTCTTGAAGTTTATTAGTGCGTAAGTGCTGAATATTTGTAAAGCGTAGAGGAGCAGAGGCAAAAAAAGTGATAATAAGTCGATAGTCTTCGATATTGGGAAAGGAGTAAATCCAGGATTTATGATGACAAATGAAACGATTAAGCTCGACCAGTTTTTAAAGTTCGTAGGTATAGCGCCGACTGGTGGACAAGCTAAATTGCTGATTGAAGATGGTCGCGTGAAAGTTAACGGTATGACTGAAACCCGGCGCGGACGGAAATTGGTGTCGGGCGATCGCGTGACGGCGTTCGGACAAACTTATCAAGTCAGGTTGAACGGCTAAAGCTTCTAAGCGGTGTAGGGTGCGTTGCAACGCACCCTACGATCGCTGAACTAAACCTTGATAATTGACAGCCTTATTACGATTATGTGATAATTTAAAAAAATTCCCTCTTTATCAGGCTCTACCTCGCCTTCCCTCGTGATTGCTTTGCTTAGGCTTGCAATGACAATTATATAGTTCTGAATCAACTGGAAACGATTATCCAAATTGATTGCAGAACTTCCGCCTTGAGAAGTTTTTCCAAAATTACCAATCAAGAGCAAAAATTCATGAAAAAGTCACATCTGTTTCTAGCTACTCTTACTTACATTATCATGGTTATAGGAGTTAGTGGCAAGGCTTTACTACAGCCATTACCTCCCTTATATTGACTTTTATAATGGGTTAAGGTATAGATGGCTTGAAAATCTGTATATTGGTCAAAATAGAGTCCTATATAGGAATATCCCACAGCCAGATCTAAAAAGCGATATTAAATACATAAACCCTATCGGTAAACCGTAGTATGGTAAGGGTGATGTTGGCCTTTAGACGATCGCATCTGCATCAAACTGTACATTTAGCTTTTAAGGAGTCGAAAAATGCGAATTGCTCAGGACATCACGGAATTGATTGGACATACGCCTCTGGTTCAGCTCAACCGGGTTCCCCAGTCGGAAGGATGTTTGGCGAGGATTGTTGTGAAGCTGGAGGGGATGAACCCAGCAGCTTCGGTGAAAGACCGCATCGGTGTGAGCATGATTCACGCAGCTGAGGAAGCTGGACTGATTGAGCCCGGTAAAACCGTTTTAGTCGAACCCACTTCTGGCAACACAGGTATTGCTTTGGCGATGGTGGCAGCTGCCAAAGGCTACAACTTGATTTTGACGATGCCAGAGACTATGAGCCTGGAACGGCAGAATATGCTAAAAGCCTATGGTGCCAAACTGGAACTGACTCCCGGCGCGGAAGGCATGAAGGGGGCGATTAGGCGTGCCGAAGAAATTGTGGCTGTGACTGCCAATGCCTTTATGCTGCAACAGTTTCGCAACCCAGCCAATCCGCAAATCCACCGGGAGACAACAGCCGAAGAAATATGGACTGATACCGATGGACAAGTGGATATTTTGGTATCTGGAGTTGGTACTGGTGGTACGCTTACCGGGGTAGCGGAGGTAATCAAGAAGCGAAAACCCAGTTTTCAGGTAGTTGCGGTGGAACCTCTCAGCAGTCCGGTTATTTCTGGAGGTCACGCTGGATCTCATAAGATTCAAGGGATTGGAGCTGGGTTTATCCCGGAAGTTCTGCGAGTAGAGCTGATTGACGAAGTTATCACCGTTGCGGATGAGGAGGCGATTTACTACGGTCGCCGACTGGCTAGGGAAGAGGGGTTGCTGTCGGGAATTTCGTCTGGGGCGGCTTTAGCTGCGGCGATTCGGGTTGGTAAACGTGCAGAGAATGCGAGTCGTTTGATTGTGATGGTGCAACCGAGTTATGGCGAACGCTATCTGAGTACGCCGTTGTTCAAGGATTTGGAACTGTTTGAAGCGGCTGCTCTCAATTAAGAGCCAATCTGAAAAATCTGTAGGTTGGGTTGAGTAACGAAACCCGACCCGAACTTAAAGCTAAAGTTGGGTTTCACTTTGTTCTACCCAACCTACGGCAATAAAATTTATTACAAGTATGCCACCGGACACGATATTAGTCATTAGGAATTGATGTACTTTTTTCCATTACCAATGACTAATGACTAATGACTAATGACAACACAAAGAAAAATGGTAGGGGGTAGCTGGGGAAAATTTCAACCCATTTATCTACCACCTACCACACCTTGAGCTACCTAAAATCGCGCAACCACAAATAATTGTCATTCTTCCAGCGGTTGCGAAAATCTTCAAAGGAATTAAACAGCAGCGGATGCGTGCTATATCTAAAGCATCCTAATTGTCAGCGATCAGCCGTTTAATTGCCTCCATCAGTTCTGTTTGCTTAAACGGTTTACCAAGGTAAGCATCTGCACCGACCTTCAGCCCCCAATAGCGATCGACTTCTGTAGTTTTTGCCGAACACATAATGACTGGGATGTCCTGCGTCTTTGGTGTTTTCTTAATGCGACGGCAGACCTCGTAACCATTCATTTGAGGTAAGAGAACATCCAGTAGTACCACATCGGGCGAAGAATCAAGTATCCGCTCTAAGGCTTCTACGCCATTTCGGGCGATTGTTACTTGAAAGTCTTTGCCTTCAAGGAACTCTGTCATCATCTGCCGTTGTGTGGCGCTGTCTTCTACAACTAGAATAGTACCCATATAAATTTGTTTTCTGTTATAGAATCAGTTTGTTTCTCATAGCTCCATCTTAGAATTAGTATAGAGAGGCTACATGAGGCGCAAGTCCTGAATTCATCTGGGACTTTAGTCCTAGAGCGGCTTGGGATTCGTGATTTGGCATCGCCCGATCGCAACAACCTCGATTTTTGGTTGTCTAAAACCTTGTGATCGGCTCTCTGACGGCAGCTCGTACATATCTTGTGCTGATTCTTCTCGTCAATGTTTTGAGCGAAACCTTGACATTCTCATTGCCAATGGTGTATAAGTTTTTAATTCCCGGTTCCGATTATGATTCGTATTTTGTTAGTTGACGATCAGAGCCTGATCCGTCGGGGGTTAAGCGAATTGCTAAGGTATGAGGATTCCATTGAGGTAGTGGGAGAGGCGGATAACGGCAAAGTTGCTATTTCTCAAGTGGAACTATTGCAGCCGGATGTCGTACTGATGGATATTCGGATGCCTGTTATGGATGGGGTAGCGGCGACTAGGGAAATTTGCCAGCGTTTTCCGCAGACGAAGGTACTGGTGTTGACTATTGATGACGATGATGAGTATGTAGCCAAAGCGCTGCGCTACGGAGCGGCTGGGTATTTGCTTAAGGATACGCCACCGGAAGAGATCGCCCAGGCTATTCGAGTGGTGTATAAGGGCTATACTCATTTGGGGCCGGGTTTGGCTAAGAAGATTATGGCACAACTGCCTGCGAAATCTCCCAGCCCTCCGCCTGGTTGGAGTGAACTGACGCCTCGTGAGCAGGAAATTTTAAAGTTGATTGCGACTGGTGCAAGCAACCGGGAGATTGCACAAACGCTTTACATTTCTGAGAAGACGGTGAAAAACCACGTTACGAGTATTTTACATCGGTTGAATTTACGCGATCGCACTCAGGTGGCTATTTTTGCTAATTCTTTTCTGCCTTCCCCAGCTAATTAACTTTAAATACAATATATTAAGTCCGTGAATCTGCGGTTGACAAATTTCACTCGCCTAAATTAGGTTGTGTAGCAGCGAATTCAATTCGCTTGCTTTTTCAGAAGCATACTATAGCAACCGCCAAGGCGACTCTTGACAGTAGGGGCGAAGCATTCGGGTAGTAAATCTTCGGTTTTAACCAATAAATTATATGCCCGAATGCTTCGCCCCCTCCCCAGATTTATGGCTTAACCGCCTTGGCGGTTGCTATAGTTGCGCTTTAGCGCTAGATTGAGCGCTAAAGCGCAACTACGTACCTTTTTTAGAAATGTGCGATCGCGCTTTTTCTGCTTGCTGGGAAAGAGATGACATATCAGCACCTTGTCCTGGGGCTAAGCTAGCTTGATTTTGGGTTGATTCGCCTTGCAACTTCACTTTATTATTGCGTTTCTGGTTTATTAAATTATTAACAGCTTTCCAGGTAAGTAAGCCAGAACCTGAGCTGATAACGATAATTAATATGAAGGTAGCCAAGGCGCTAAAACTGAATGGTTGATTAATGTTTATTACTCCCGGTTTCTGCTCAATCCAGTATGGGGCGCTAGTTGCTACTACCCCGGCTACGCAATTGTAGCATTTTTCATAGCTAATTTATTGATGGTTTTCAGTAGATTCGGTAGAAGTAATCAAAGCTAAGGCACTAGCTATAATATCATCTTCTTTAACCATTGTTTTTAGTTGCCGCGCTTCATAAATGCCTTCAAAAACTTCTAAAGCAGCATCATCAAGAGCAGAAGAATATGCTTCAATGAGAGTTTCTTCTAATTCTTCTAAATCCAGATAGAATCCGTTAGATTTGAGACGTTTATTGAGTCGTTTTATGTTTCTAACTGAATTTCTAATTGAAGTATCCCAAGAGCGAGTTGTCCGGTTTTCTACTTTTTGTTTGAGTAGATGCAATAGCAGAACTACTGCAAAACTATAAATGTTATTGATGATATCTTTTTTGCTCATTTCTGCAATTTCTTCGGCAATGACTAGAGCGCCTTTAATATCGCCTTGGAGTAAAAGCTGTTTCAGTTCTAAGATTTCTTCCATTGGTTAAAAAGGGAAATTAGGAGGGTGATCGCGCTTCTTCCGATTGTTGAGAAATTACTACTTCTGGACTTTGAGAACTGGCTAATTTGGACTATCGCCAGATTTACCCTTGAAGAGTTTAAACGGCAAATTAATTTTCCATCTGCCATTAATTACGCCCACCAATCCACCAACAAATACCACTGCAAAGAGACTGCACAAAAGACTACTTACACCGGGATGAATTTGATCGCCTGATTGGGGTATTCTGATAACTAGGGGTTTATCTATGTGACCGGAAACAGCAGAGGCGACAATGCCTCCGGCACCTAGTCCAGCACCTAATATTTGAATTGTCCTTTCTAGGGAGCGATCGCTCTTTGCTTGCTCAATCTCCACCAAACCCCGTAATGTATTGATAAACTCGCTGATGAGGTCTTTACCTGGTTGGATATAACTGAGGTAGGTTTCTATCTGATCGAGGTAGCGTTTACAGGTAGTTTCGCCAAACTCTTGCCAAGTGAGAATATCGCCAGGTTGCCAGAATTTTTGTAAGTAAGTTTGATAGTTGATCTGATTGGTTTTGATTGTGGTATAATGTGCTTGCAGATTTCTCAGTTGCCGTTGATACTGCATTGATAGTTCTGGCATTGATTCGAGAATTTTTTGTAGTTCTTCTAATGGCTGATTTTGCTTAAATTCTTTAACTTTTGCCTCTATTTGACTATAAACTTTTCTGGCCTTACTATAACTTTCTCGCCCTTGTTCGTAGGCATATTCAATTTTGTGGCGAGTCCAGAGTGAACCAAATAAATGATCGTAAACTGGGGTAATTTCTGGATTGATATTTTTATTATCTATCCAAACTAAAATTTTATAAAGTTTATTCGGCTGATTTTTGTGGCTAATTTCATATTGAAATAGGGGAACCTTAAGTAAGTTACCTTCATCGACTAATCTAGCTGTAAATTTAGTATCTTTCAGGAATTTTTTAACAAATCTATCGGCTAAATATTGACATTTATCTTCGGCTATTTCTGATTGGCAATTAAACCAGATAGTTTCACCTAAAGTATTTTCAGAACAGTCTAAAAATAAGCTACTAGGTTGAAATAAATTGAGTTCTTCGACTGTGATATCTTGGTTAGGATCGTCAGGATATAAACTTAGATCGAAAGCGTAGGTATCATGCAATAAAAAGGGTTGTAGCCTTCCACTAATTGCTAATCCATTTTGGTTGATTGCCGCGAGTTCGATAGGTTGTTGTTCTTCATTTAGCCAGCGATTAATTAAATTTAAGGCTTCTGTTTTATGCTTGAAAACATTTGATTCTTCATCCAACTCATAACAAACTAATTTAGATTTTAAATCTTTTAGTTCAATGAAAGGTAGTTTTTCGCTTAGGTTAATCAAATTTTTCCAAATTAAATCGGCTTTAGGTGAAACTTGATCGAGAGATTCAGCTATAGTCTGATTTAGATGGAAAAAACAAACACTGATACTAAAGTTTTTCATAGAGGAGGATGACTAATCTTTCTTGGTTTCAGGATTATTTTCCGGAGCAGCGGTAAGATTTTCAATGATTTCTTTCAATGATTTATCTGCTTGTCCCTTTTTGATGGGTGAGATCCCTTCTCTGCCTAATTTCTCTGTGTTTAATTGACGATTTTCGTATTCTCCTAGTATATTATTTTTGTCATTTTCTGGTAGTTGTTCCATCCAATTTTCGATAATTGTGACATTAGCATTATCGTCATCTGTTAATTGATCTTTAAGAGAAACTAAGGCATCTCTCAGGTTGACAAATAAATCTGATTTTTGAATGAGTTGCTGGAAAATTTCTAGTTTGGTGATGCTATTAGTCATGTTTTGTTCTCCTTTGCCTGCCGCACAGAAGCCAGCCCAGTGATACGGATTTTGATATACTTTAGCATGGACTCCCTGAGTTTGCGATTGTTTGTTTAGATTGCGTTGTAATTTTTCTCGCCATTTTTTGTCTAAAAGGCGACATTTGTTTGTCCAGTCGAGGAAGCCTTGGATGTCGGTGTCTCGTACCCAGATTTGTGCCTGGTTTAAGGCCCAGGCGAGTTTACCGGGTTGGTGGTAGAGGTTTTCGTAGGTTTTAATCAGTAAAATGGCTGTAGAAAAGGCATTTACTGACCACAGGGTGACGTATAAACTGGGACTACCCGCCAAGAGGAAACCACTGGTGAGGCTGATGTATTCGTCGGTGTTGTCGAGTTGTACTTGTCCGGTTTCGCAGGCGGAAAGAGTGACTAGGCTGCATTCACTGAGGTTGAAATGGCGGAAGATTTCTTCTAGGGTGAGAGTGCCATCGGCTAGTTTTAAACCTGATTTTAGGGGTTCGATGAGATCGAAGGAACCATGACAGGAAAAGAATAGATGATGGCTATCTTTGACTTGTTCAGCTATTTCTAATTTTTCCTCTGATTCTTCGCCTGATTTGCCTTTTTTAGCATTTTCTTTGCTTAAAATTTCTGGTTTGGGGAAGATGTTTTTAATGGTTTCTACTTCCATATCGGCAGCCATTAAGTTATCTTCGGGGTTTTGAATGGCGAAGAATTTATCGAATTTACCTCGTTTGTATTTTTGGACTTGATGGAGAATTTGGCAACTGGGGGCGTAGGAAACTCCACCGGGAAAGGCATCGATTAAATATTTGTGGTTGTTGTGGGTAACTGGGAGGGCGTGGAGAGGGAAGAGGTGAAGGTAACGGTGGGGAACGAGGATTAGTTTATCGCAGGTTTTGGGAATGGATTTGAGTATTTCATCAATGTGGAGAATTTCGGCTAAGTTTTTGAGACGTTCGCTTAAAGGTTTCTCCCATTTTTCATGGCGTAGTTGCTTGAATTGTTCAAATTGTTCTTCTTGAGGTAAATTTTCATCAACCTTTGGATAATAATCTCCTAAATATTTCCTAGTCCAATCAATTAATTTATCAAAATATGACTCAGGGAATGATAAAATTTGTGGTTGAGGGTTATCATTGGTGATGATGAAAGCACAAAAACTATTGCCTAAAATGTACCATTCGACAATGGCTGTGTTTTCATCGGCTAATTGCTTAATTTCACCAAATTTTAGCGGTGTATAGGGATATTTTGCAGCTAAATCTTGGCGTAGTTGGTTGATGAAATCATAATTTTTTTCTTCAGCTTGTTTTAACCGCCTATCTTCCTCGGCAATTCTTACTCTTAACTGTTGCAACTCTTGGCGTACTTCGGAGGGAATTTCTCCTTTAGGATACAAATCTTTCACCGATAGCAACTCGATTAAGTTTTGCCCCTTGGAACGTTCGGCAAATTCGACAGCCTCGGTGTAGAGTTTTAGTTTGATGCAAACTTCTACCATCCGCAGATAAAGTCTATTCCATTCTTCGGCTAATTTCTTCTTGATTTCATCTCCAGATTGAATCTCACCCCGTATTAATTCTACTGTTTCAATCGCTGGGGAAAAAGTATCATAAGCGAGTTGCCATTGTTGGTTACTGTGGTAAAGATTACCTAAATTAAACAAGGTTTCTGTATAATTTTGCAGGAAAGCCTCACGAGTTCTGATAGTTAAAGCATTGTGATAAAGTTCAATCGCACGTTCAATATTCTCTGCTTTCTCTCCCCTGATTCTGTAACTGTAGGCATTTGCCAGATTATTTTGCGTCATTGCCCAATCTTGGGGTAAGGCATCGCGGGTGTAAACTTCTAAGGCAGCAGTGTAAGATGCGATCGCACGTTCAATATTCTCTGCTTTCTCTCCCCTGATTCTGTTACTGTAGGCAGTTGCCAGATTATTTTGCGTCCCTGCCCAATCTTGGGGTAAGGCATCGCGGGTGTAAACTTCTAAGGCAGCAGTGTAAGATGCGATCGCACGTTCAATATTCTCTGCTTTCTCTCCCCTGATTCTGTTACTGTAGGCAGTTGCCAGATTATTTTGCGTCCCTGCCCAATCTTGGGGAAAGGCATCGCGGGTGCGAACTTTTAAGGCAGCAGTGTAAGATGCGATCGCACGTTCAATATTCTCTGCTTTCTCTCCCCTGATTCTGTAACTGTAGGCATTTGCCAGATTATTTTGCGTCTGCGCCCAATATTCGGGAAAGGCATCGCGGGTGTAAACTTCTAAGGCAGCAGTGTAAGATGCGATCGCACGTTCAATATTCTCTGCTTTCTCTCCCCTGATTCTGTTACTGTAGGCAGCAGCCAGATTATTTTGCGTCATTGCCCAATCTTGGGGAAAGGCATCGCGGGTGTAAACTTCTAAGGCAGCAGTGTAAGATGCGATCGCACGTTCAATATTCTCTGCTTTCTCTCCCCTGATTCTGTTACTGTAGGCAGCAGCCAGATTATTTTGCGTCATTGCCCAATCTTGGGGTAAGGCATCGCGGGTGTAAACTTCTAAGGCAGCAGTGTAAGATGCGATCGCACGTTCAATATTCTCTGCTTTCTCTCCCCTGATTCTGTTACTGTAGGCAGTTGCCAGATTATTTTGCGTCCCTGCCCAATCTTGGGGTAAGGCATCGCGGGTGTAAACTTCTAAGGCAGCAGTGTAAGATGCGATCGCACGTTCAATATTCTCTGCTTTCTCTCCCCTGATTCTGTCACTGTAGGCAGTTGCCAGATTATTTTGCGTCCCTGCCCAATCTTGGGGTAAGGCATCGCGGGTGTAAACTTCTAAGGCAGCAGTGTAAGATGCGATCGCACGTTCAATATTCTCTGCTTTCTCTCCCCTGATTCTGTCACTGTAGGCAGTTGCCAGATTATTTTGCGTCCCTGCCCAATCTTGGGGTAAGGCATCGCGGGTGTAAACTTCTAAGGCAGCAGTGTAAGATGCGATCGCACGTTCAATATTCTCTGCTTTCTCTCCCCTGATTCTGTCACTGTAGGCAGTTGCCAGATTATTTTGCGTCCCTGCCCAATATTCGGGAAAGGCATCGCGGGTGTAAACTTCTAAGGCGGCAGTGTAAGATGCGATCGCACGTTCAATATTCTCTGCTTTCTCTCCCCTGATTCTGTAACTGTAGGCATTTGCCAGATTATTTTGCGTCTGCGCCCATTTTTCGCTTCCCGGTTCCCGATGACTTAAAACTATTTGATAACCTGCTATAGCTATTTCTATATTATTCGCTCTTTTCCCCAGAGGAAATTGACTAATATCAATACTCAAATTTTCAATCCGGCCGACAATGTTTGCGGTTTCATCTGGATTTTGGGCAATGAAATTTTCCGCCACTTGCTGTAAAATCTCTGAGAAATGGGGATTAAGGAGATGTTGCCTTTGAGCGAGAATGGGGTAAACTCCAGCAAGACCACCATAGCTTGCTTCTGCTTGCAATAATTCTCGGATAAAGTTTTCATACTCTTGGGGATTTTCCTCTTCAGAGTTATTGCTATCTTCATCATCATTCATCCCCAATAATTGCCCTAGCTGACTGGCCCTACTTCGTAGGAAATCCGCCGCATTTTCCTGGCCTTCCCCTGCCAAGTTTTCTGCTATCATCTGGCAAACTTGCAGAAACTCACCATCAATCAATTCTGAATTGGCCTGTAAAAGCTGTGGTTCCTCACCGTTGGGGCAAGTCAGGAGTTGTTGAATCAGATTAGCGTAAGCTTGGACGCGAATTTCAACCATCATGGCGAAGGGGTAGCCAATAACACCAAAATCCATCTTATCATAACTTATGCCACAATTGGAGGATAACGCTATTTACCCAACCGACAAACAAGCCCAAACTTGCCTACGAGTCTGTCAGATGTTGTCCAACTACTACCGGGATATCCAGCTATTTAGTTTTAACGAACAAAAGGGATATGTCTACATTTTGACATCTGACAACTTAGAAATCATGGTATATCGCGATGGAAATTGGGAGTTTATCAATGAAACCACAATTTGAACAAATGACTCGAAAAGAATTGAGACAGTACGTACTGACACATCGGGACGATTTAGAAGCTTTGGATGCTTTGGTAAATCGCCGCAGTCCAGACTCGAAAGCGATTATGTTCCACCCGCCAAAGAACAAAGAAGAAGAACAAGAACAGTTTGAATTATTCAAGCGGATAGTCGATGAAAAAACCGGAAATAAAACCGCTGATAGTTAAAATAGAGAGAGGGCGATCGCTTTTTTTAGGAAAGTGCGATCGTCCTTACGCAGCAACCAGACGAGTGCATTGGTGTCTGATTCATCTGGATATTATTGATGGTAAAATTTGGATTCAACGGGATGGAACTGAGGAAGGAGTCGGGACAGAACTGATCAGCGCGGGGATACCGAAGAATCGGATCGTGTTGGGATTTCGCTCGCCAGAACTCAGACAAGATACCGAGGAAAGCGATCGCATAAAAGCATTCTGCAAAAACCAATAAAGTATGATAAGATAGAGATATTTTCCGCAGGTGGCTCATGGCAACTTACAATAACATTCTGGAAGCGATCGGCAGAACCCCCCTAATTAAACTCAACAGAGTTACCCAGGACATTGAATCAACAATCTACGCTAAAGTAGAATACCTCAATCCCGGCGGCAGCACCAAAGATAGAATCGGTCTTACCATGATTGAAGCCGCCGAAAAACAAGGGTTATTGCAACCTGGAGGCACAATTATTGAGGCGACAGCAGGCAATACTGGTGTGGGTTTAGCGCTGGTTGCTGCTATCAAAAAATATCGGTGCATATTTGTAATGCCTGATAAAATGAGTCTGGACAAAATTAACTTGCTCAAAGCTTACGGTGCAGAAGTTGTAATTACTCCTACATCTGTTCCCCCTGACTCTCCAGAAAGTTACAATGGTGTAGCCGACAGACTTGCCAAAGAAATACCTGGAGCTTACAGACCAAATCAGTTTGAAAACCCTAATAATCCTTTAGCTCATTATTTAACAACAGGCCCGGAAATTTGGGCTGATAGCAACGGTAAAGTTGACGTTTTTGTGGCTGGTATGGGTACTGGTGGCACTATTTCCGGCGTCGCCAAATATCTGAAAGAGCAAAACCCGAATGTTGTCATTGTAGGCGCAGATCCGGAAGGTTCCATCCTTTCTGGAGATAGCCCCAAATCCTACAAAGTAGAGGGAATAGGCGAAGATTTTATTCCCAAAACTTTTAACCGCCAAATCGTAGATGAAATGGTGAGAGTCAGCGATAAAGAGTCTTTTAATATGACTCGACGTTTGGCGTTAGAGGAAGGTTTGCTGGTGGGAGGTTCTTGCGGAACAGCAGTAGCAGCAGCTTTAAACTACGCGGCTAGATTGTCGGAACCCAAACATATTGTAGTGCTTTTGCCGGATACAGGCAGAAATTACATCAATAAAATCTATTCCGATGCGTGGATGCAGGAAAATGGGTTCTGGGAAGGTAAAACGGTAAAATCTATCAAAATCGGAGAAATACTTACCCAGAAGAAAGATTTTCCATCGCTCATTTCTGTGAGTCCAAGAGATAAGCTGATGCAAGCAATTAAACTTCTGCGAAAACACAATATATCGCAAGTGCCGGTAATTGATAATAATGATGTGGTAGGAAGTTTAAATGAAGCATCTTTGATGAAACTCCTGCATGAGGGGATAAACTTTGCTAACCAGGAAGTTTCGGCGGTGATGGGTAAAGGTTTACCCATTCTTGACGAAGATGTGGATATTTCAGAAGCTTATCGGGTGCTTTTGTCTGGAACTACTGGTATCATAATAAAACGGGAAGAAGTTCCTGTAGGATTAATTACGAGAGCCGATTTAATCAAATATTGGATCGGTCAAACGGAGGAATGATGGAATTTGAAACTAGGGCTATCCATGAAGGTCAAGCACCCGATCCGGTGACGGGTGCTGCGATTGTACCCATTTACATGACCTCGACCTATGAACAGGAAGCGATCGGTCAACATAAGGGTTATGAATATTCTCGCACGGGAAACCCGACCCGAACCGCGTTAGAACAAGCTTTGGCTTCCATTGAAGGTGCGAAATACGGTTTGGCTTTTGCTTCGGGAGTTGCAGCGACAACCACCGTATTGAGTCTGCTGAAAAACGGCGATAATGTTATCGTCGGAGACGATTTATATGGTGGAACCTATAGAGTTCTGGAGAGGGTAATTAAAAATTGGGGTATTACCACAAGTTACGCAGATGTTGACGATTTAAACGAGTTTGAAAAGGCGATTCAACCAAATACAAAGCTGATTTGGATTGAAACACCCACAAATCCGCTGTTAAAGATTGTTGATATCAAAATTATATCAGAAGTTGCACGGCGGCACAACCTGATTTTAGTTGTGGATAATACTTTTGCCAGTCCCTATTTTCAAAGACCGCTGGAATTAGGCGCGGATATTGTTGTTCACAGTACGACCAAATACTTGGGTGGACACAGCGATATCATTGGCGGCGGTGTTGTTACTTCTAACGAAGAACTATATCAACAGTTGAAATTTTACCAGAATGCGATCGGTGCTGTACCAAGTCCCTTTGATAGTTGGTTAGTGATGCGAGGAATTAAAACTTTGGCGGTGCGGATGCGAGAACATGAGAAAAATGCTTTGTTTTTGGCGCAGTTTTTGGAGAAGCATCCAAAGATCGATCGCATTTATTATCCTGGTTTGCCAAGTCACCCACAATATCAGCTTGCCAAAGAACAAATGTACGGTTTTGGCGGGATGATCAGTTTGGAATTAAAAGGCGGATTTGCTGCTGTTGAGGAATTTGTGGCGCGGCTGAAGTTATTTTTACTAGCAGAAAGTTTGGGAGGCGTGGAATCGCTGGTTTGCTATCCGGCGAAAATGACGCACGGTTCTATACCTGAAGAGGAAAGGTTGAAACGGGGAATTAAAGATAATTTGGTACGTCTTTCGGTTGGAATTGAGAATCAGAAGGATTTGAAAGAAGATTTGGAGAATGCTTTGGCTTAGAATAGATCCGAAAAGTATGGTTTGGATATTTTTTACCGCAGATGAATGCAGATGAATGCAGATGAACGCAGATGTAGAATTACCAGTCAAATACAGTAGGGTGCGTTAGCGTTGAGCGTAACGCACCGAAAAGGTGTGTTTCATATCATGTCCGGTTAATCACTTATGATATCTGTAGTATGGCTCTTGGAACGAAACCCAACCCGAACTAAAAGCTAAAGTTGGGTTTCACTCTGTTCAACCCAACCTACGGCAATAAAATTTATTACAAGTATTCAACCGGACATGATATGAATCATAGCTTTTGGCTATTTTTAACCGCAGACAGTACCGAACTGCTTTTGGTGCGTAATTGTATAAATAACTACTAGAGGCTGAGGAGTTTTGCGATCGGCCCTTAGCTTTTCTGCGATCGGTTGTTTAAGGCTGCTAATCTTTGTTTGCCAGAAAATGTAAATTGGTAGAATTGTCAAAATAGTGCGAAAAGCCAATCTTGGAACTATAGCGGGTATTTTTGGCAGCAACCGCGTCCCTATTTGCACGCCGATCGCACCAGTAATTCCCAACAAAATTCCTACTGGATACAGAACATTTCCTTTCAGAGCATGACCTGTGAAAGCTGACGATGCCGAGAGGACAACCACTCCCAAACTCGTTGGTGCAGCAATATTCATCGGTTCTCCTAACAACACAATTTGCAGGGGAACCATAATAATTCCGCCACCAATGCCAAATAAACCAGCCAATAAACCTGCTGCGCTACCAGTAAAAATCCGCCCCAAATTTAATAGCCAAGTTTCTTTTCGATCTGTCCTCTTATCCTCCCTTTGACTGAGGCTTCCCTGAAGTTTAATAACAAAAATATTCGCCACTAATAAGCAACCAAAGGCACTCATTAGTAAATAGCCTGGAATGTGTTTGAGCAAATAAACTCCGAGTTGTGCAGTCACCAAGGAAGGAAGCCCCAAAATTGCCACCTTCTGGAAGTTCAAGTTGCCCATCCGCCAGTTTTGCCAGCTACCGGAGATGGATATGAACAGCATGGCGAAGCTACTGGTGGCTACGCCTTGGATCGGTGTCAAACCCAGACTCACCATCAGAGGGACTAGCAAAATCCCCCCACCAATGCCCAAAAGCCCTGCTAAACATCCAGCAATCAAGCCGCCAAGACCTAGAGCGATCGCATACGAGGGGAGTATTAACGCCATAAAATTTATTATAGGTAGTAATATCACTTATTTTAATCAAACTTACGCAGAAACCGGGAATATGCAGGGCGAATACGTGGTTTCAGCGATGGCTACGTAGCTTTGTAGCTTTGTAGGTTGGGTTGAGGCACGAAACTAGGGCAAATGCGTTGGGTTTCGCTCTAGCTCAACCCAACCTACAAAGAAATGGCGAAGGTATTGTTGAAGAAACCGGGTTTCACGGGTGTACTTCATAAGGGCTGCAAGCCGCTGTATTTCAGTTGGGTTGGGCAAGCAAGCGTCTGATCTCGATATTCAGGGGTGCAAGTTCCTCTGCAATATCGCCGAGATTTGTGTAAATCGTACTGTCTTCAAGTTGCAGTCTGGCCATTGTAGACTCCAGTTGGGTGGAAGGGTCTTAGCTCGGACTTGGCAGAAATCTCAAGCCTAGAAAAATTGCATCTCAAAGGCATTCTACCAATAACTACTTAATTCCGATAGAGTAAGTGTAGATTACGATTTGTAAAGTTTACAATTCAGAGTCCAGAGCGCTTGCCATATCAGTATTCCTGGGCGCGATCGCAAATAAACTCAGCCCGACCAAATGTCAAGAAATCTCACCAAAATCAGTGGTGTATCTAGATCTATGGTAAAAAAGTACTGTAAATTGAGCGGTTAACCGTAGATTACAGAAAGCCGTTCCACCAAATGCGGTTTTTCACAAAGTCAACCCTCACTAAAGGAAAATTCAGGGTAAAGGGCAATTATGACCATTCTGATAGAGAACGTATCGAAAAGATTTGGCTCGTTTCAGGCAGTTGAGTCGGTCAATTTGGAGATTAAAAGTGGCACGCTGGTGGCATTGTTGGGGCCTTCGGGGTCGGGGAAATCCACGTTACTGCGGCTAATTGCGGGCCTCGAAGCCCCAGATAGTGGGAGAATCTGGATTGGCGATCGCGAAGTGACCGCCCAAAGCGTGCAATCGCGGGGTATTGGCTTTGTGTTTCAGCACTATGCCCTGTTCAAGCACATGACCGTCCGCCAGAACATTGGTTTTGGTCTGGAGTTACGCAAAGCACGCGCAAATTATGTTCGAGAACGGGTAGAAGAACTTTTAGACTTAGTACAGTTGCGGGGTTTGGCCGATCGCTATCCATCTCAGCTTTCTGGCGGACAGCGACAACGGGTCGCCTTAGCTAGAACTTTAGCTGTAGATCCCCAGGTACTTCTGTTGGATGAGCCTTTTGGGGCTTTGGATGCCAAAGTCCGCAAAGAACTGCGAACTTCGCTGCGACAGCTGCACGAACGAGTTAACGTCACCACCGTGTTTGTTACCCACGATCAAGAAGAGGCAATGGAACTCTCCGATGAAATTGTGGTGTTTAACAAAGGTCGGGTGGAACAGGTAGGCGCTCCCGCAGATATTTATGACCATCCAGAAACCCCGTTTGTGATGAGTTTCTTTGGCCCTGTGAATGTGCTACCGAATAGCGCTGGTATTTTTGGCCTTAACAACTTGGAATCTACAAATTCTCAGGTGTTTCTGCGCCCTCACGATATCACGATCCAGACTCACCATGAAGAAACTGCTGCTCAAGCTAAGGTCGATCGCATTGTGCATTTAGGTTGGGAAGTTATTGTTGAGTTGAGTCTGAGGGATGGTCAGCTAGTGACGGTAAATCTCACCAGAGAGCTATTTAAGCAGTTGCAACTGGAACCGCAACAGCAAGTTTATGTCAAACCTAAACGGGCAAAGACTTTTCCTCTTTACGCATATTCCTGAGAAAGCGGCAACAAATATTGCTGTTTGCTGCAATTACTCAGGAACAACTGAACTCAGTGGGCTGAGGGGAGCTGCGAAAAGAAAATAAATAACTCCGGCTCCCAACAGCGTAATGGCAAGGCTGAAGAAGAGTACCCGACGGGTTGAGGGTTCGTAGGTGCGATCATCGATCGCATAACGGACGACGAAGTAATACAGTGTTGAGATTAAAACCGTGGCCAGGCCAATGATGGAGAACAGCAAACCCAACTTCCAGCCATTACCCGGACGTGGCACAAGGGGAGGGTGGAAGGCCCGAAGGCGCACGATGACGACGCCAAAACCCATTAGCGCGATCGAAGTACGCATCCATGCTAGATAGGTGCGCTCGTTTGCCAAGTGATCCCGCGCCCGTGATGGATTCTCACGTCCTTTTAGCTCTGTATTGTTCAATTTACAGTTTCTATTTGACTGGGTGCGTTGAAAATATTTTATTGTTCCTAGTTTATCCTGCCTTGCTAGAGCCACAAATACTAGCTGAACTAGGGCGTGACAATACGGCTCTCTCCATCCTTGGCAGTGACGTTTTCGTAAACGCCAGAGTCTCGCTTCACCAGCTTTGTTAACCCCGCACTTTTATAATCGCTATCGGACGTAGGGACTAACAAGCAAGGCGCAGTTATCAACCGCTGCACGGGGGCATCAGGAGGGGTGTTGCCTGCGTCGCATTCAGCTAACTTGCATAACTCACCCCAGGTGGCGATTTTCTCGTGAATACTGTGGCGAACTTCAATTTTTTGGCTATTACTAGGACAAAAATAATCGTAAGTAGGCATAAAATTTTACTCCAGCCCTCAACCAATCTCAATACTTTCTGTTAATTTAGCGCTATCAGTGACGCTTGACAACTGGGACTCAATGAGGATTTATGGTCAACTACTCGCGCTTCTTATCATCTATAGCAACCGATGAGTCAGTTAGGACGTTCTTATACCAAATGCGGGTTGGTTACCCCATGAGAATTTTTGGCCTAAACATTGTAGAGACGTTTCATGAAACGTCTCTACAGCCGAGAGACATAACGGGGGTAATCGTTGCGGATTTGGTATTAGTTCCTGAAGCCCTTGATTCTAAACCCTTCTGACCCTAGTCCCTAGCAAGAGAGTCCCTAGCCCCTAGCTATGGTTGGGTCGCTGCGGCGGCGATCGGCACACAGGCTTATTTCCGGGGCGAGCAGTCCAAGCCCATTCACGAGCGCAACTGGCGTTCCGAGTCTTTTGAAAAACTGGCCCAATCCATTACCGGCACCCAGATAGACTATAGCGATCGCATACCCGCCTTCAGTCTGGATGCTTATGGCAGCAACAATCTGCCGAACTAACGCAGACGGCATCGTCATTCGATTCTAGGATTTTGGATTATCCCCACGGCTCAAAGTCCCAGAGCTACTCAAAGCTGTTTGGTTTTTGGTCAATATAATCAGCCCCCAGCATCCCGCTGGGGGTTTTTGTTGGCAGAGATTAAAAAAGTAATATAATACACCTAGATTGATATAAATTATTCTGTGCCAACAGTATCCTAACGTCGGGTGTATCGTTTCAAAACATAAATTCTTAGGGTGCTGACTTATGGCACAATTGATAAAGCTTCCGAACGTTGGTTGCAGCGCACTTTGAGTCAGGTTGGCGAACAGTTGGCGGATGTGCGCGATCGCATTTTCACTCTCGCCTCACCCCAGCGTCATCACGTCGTACTCGACCTGAATGCGGTCAGCGGTTTGTTAACTTGGGAAGCACTGCGTCGCGTACCGGAAGGTGGAGTTTATGCCTGCGTCCGCACAGCAGCAGATGCCAAGGCGTTGGAGGAACAGGCGGCGGCGCTTCCAGAACTGATGCGTCCTATCCTGTTAACCGAAAAGTTAAATAAATTGCCGAAAGTCTTGACTGATGTGCGATTTGACTGTATAATAGGGCGCAATGCTTTATTGCACGAAACGGATAAAAAAGCAGCGGCAAAGTTATTAGCTAAATTGTTGCGATCTGAGGGAGTTATCGTGCTGGCAGAGACAGTGGCCCGTCACACGCAGAGGCTTTATCGCTTGCTTAACCCGAAAAAGGTGGATAAAGATTTGTTCGATCGCATCGTTATTGCCGAAGAAGCTATCTATACCGAAACATCCGACCCGATGGTAAATTGGGATGCAGATGATTTGCGAACTGCGATCGTTGCGGCAGGTTTAGTTGTCCAGGTGCAGAAAGAGCGAATTCCCACCCAAATGCACATCACACCTGCATTACTAGAACGTTGGTTTTCTCCTACTGTAAATCGACCAACTTACGCGACTCGTTTGGCTGAGAAACTGTCTCAAGAGGAAGTGCTTGCTGTCAAAGATTTATTTAGCCGATACTTACTTAACCAAACAGTTACTTGGGAGAGTAGTATTGCTTTTGTGCAGGCTCATCGATAAGTTTGAGAGTAATAATCCAGCGCTACCGGATTTTTTTATGAACATAGTTATTAATACAATTCGCACGCTCAGCATAAGGCCCATTTCGCAAAACCTCAGCTATAGCATTATTATCATATCGCAAACCTTCGTAGAAGAAGAACACTTCGCCGGAAATACCGCGAGAACGGTTGTAAGCGATCGCCTTTAACAAGTAATCAGGACTAATGCGGTAAGATGAGCCGAGATTCATCAGAATACCAGGTGCAAAACGCTGAAGTTGTTCGCGGCTAAACTGCTCGATAACGAGTTTATCTACAAGACATTTATAACTATTAAAATCGCGACGATACAACTGTGGGTGAATAATATCGACCAATCCTTTATCTAGCCAAGATTTAGTATCTTGGAGATATTCTTGGAATCCCCAATCATGAATACTGGGTGCGATCGACACCAACAAACATGGATTAATAGCTTTGACTTCACAATAAATACGAGCCAAAAAATCAGTGAGCAAATCAGCACGCCACTGCAACCACTGTCGATTTTTGCAATTGTGTGGCGGATGGCAATTAAACTCTTCTCGATAGCGACAAACTGTTAAATAATCATAGCCACCTTCTGAGGGAAGTGCAGGCAATCTGTCGTCTCCTTGGATGCCAGCAATATCATAGTTTTTGACTACTTCCAGAATTAGACTCAGCAGAAAATCTTGCACTTCCGGATCGAAAGCATTCATCCACTCAAAATTATTCTTTTTAAGTAAATTACCGTTGCGATCGCGTGCAGCCCAATCAGGTTTTTTAGCTAGCAAATGTCCGCCATTCTGGTTGTAAGAACTGGCGAATCCATATTCAAACCAAGGGATAACCGCAATTCCTACACGCGAAGCTTCGGCAGTTATATCGGCTAAAGGATCGCGCCCTTTGTAACGCGGGTCAATCTCAATCCCAAATAATTTCCCCATCACTTGAGAAGGATAAACCGTAAATCCTTTACTCCAGACGACAGGAAAAACTACATTAAACCCTGTCTGGGCGAGAAAATCCATTGCTTCTGCAATGCGTTCCTTGGAAGTAAGAACTAAGCTATCCGTGTTGGGAATCCAGACACCGCGTATTTCCATAAGGCCGAACTTTTCATGAGGAAAAACTATAAGCTGCCATACTCAAAAGACCGTAAGTAAAACTGGAATGCAGCAGGTTTCCGTTTGCTGCTTTACCCCCCGCACCTAGCTAGTTACATAATTGAGGCTGGTATTAGGTACGTTGTTGCGCTTTAGCGCTCTTATACCAACTTGGATAAGAGCGCTAAAGCGCAACAACATACCCAAAGTGCAAGTAACTAGCAACTTGAAGTAGTAGGTAAGCCAATTCATTAGGCTGTTGTTGTCTCTGACTTAATTCTTCAAAAGTCATGGATGATGGGTAACTCAACTAAGAAGCAAGTATGCCTCGATCTACTTTTAACTTGTATGGAACCTCCTAAATAAGTTACCAGTTTATCCACTAGCGCCAGTCCCAGTCCAGTTCCGCCATATTTCCACGGATCGTTGCTGGGAATGCGGTAGAATTTGTCAAAAATTCGCGGTAATTCGCTAGCCGGAATCTCAATGCCGGAATTAGTCACGCTCAACTGAATTTTTTCGTCCTCAGAGCGAACAGCTACTGTAATTTTACCTTTGGCTGGAGTGTACTTACAGGCATTATTGAGCAACTCGGTGAGGACGCGCTTGAGACTGAATGGATCGGAAGTAAGGGGAGGCAGTTCGGGATCGATGTCAACTTCTAAAATTTGTTGGTGGTGACGAGTTAGATCTTCAAATGGCTCTACCACATCAGGAATCCAGTCTTCTAAATGGATGATTTTTTTGTCTGGAAGGTGAGTTCCGGCGTTGAGTTCCTGCAATTCCAGTAAGTCATTGATTAGGTTAATTTCTCGCTCGCATTCGTCATTCAAAAGGTGGAAGTAACGAGCAGTGGAGCTTTGCTCTGGGTTGATTTCGGCTATTTCGCTGTGAAAGCCGCATTCCCGATTCATGGTAACTTCCAACATCTGTATTGCCATTTTCATGTTGGATACAGGCGTTTTTAATTCATGAGAAACCGTATTCAGGAAGTCGTCTTTGAGGCGGTTGAGTTTTTCGAGTTCCTGCACTTGACCTTGTGCTGCTTGGTAAAGTCGAGCTTGCCGAATTGCGATCGCGCATTGATTGGCTACCTGCTGCGCCACTCTAATTTCTAATTCATTAAAAACATATTCTTCATGCTTTAATAACCACAGGTCGCCCAGAACACCTTGATTATCCAAGATAGGACAAGCCAGGACTGCACAGGGATTGTTAATAGGCTGGATAGCCTGGGAATTTATTTCGCAAAATTGCAGATATTGACCTTGCAGAAGCTGAGAATAAATCCCCGGAAAATCAGCCATTTGCACAAGGCGACCCCGGCATAAAGCCGATGAGGTGGCGTACTCGTAGCAAACAGTGGAAATTGCTTGTTCGAGGTTGTACAAACCCGTACCGCAGTAATTAACTTGAAGTCCCAGAACTAATTCTTGCACCGCTGTTTGTAAAATATGGCTTTCATCGAGGGTATCGCGCACTTTGTCAGTAATGCGTTTGAGCATAGCTTCAAAGTTGAGAGCCTGTTGCAACTGATCTGTACGTTCCTTTACCTGCCTTTCTAGGTCAGTATTGAGCTTGCCAAGCTGTTGATATAGTTCGGATTGTTGAATGGCAATTGCTACCTGGGTTGCCAGTTGCTGGAGCAATTCAATTTCTAATTTCTGCCATTGTCGCGGAGTGCTACACTGATGGGCAATCAGTAGCCCCCACAACTGGGAGTTTTGAGTTGAATTTTCTAATTCGGAATTCAAAACTAACAGATCGGAATTATCTTGTAAAATCGGTACTACTAAATGGGCTCTTACCTGAAATCCAGCCAGCAGATCGATCAAACAGTGGGGCAGTCCTAGTGTGTATATATCCGCTTTGGCTTCAATGCGGTTCTGTTTGTAGGAGGGAATATAATTTTTGCCCAAGTAGGGATATGCAATTTTTTTGCCCAGAATAGGCGTCCAAAGGTTATCTACGGATTCGACTAATACGCTTCCACTCCAGTCGGAGTCGTAACGATAAATCAGGACGCGATCGGCCCCTAGAAATTCTCGAACTTCGGCTACAGTTGTGTTGAGTATTTCTTGGATGTTCAAAGACTGACGGATGCGCTGAGCTATCTTATTTATCAGTCGCTCTCGTTCGCTCTGCTGTCGTAATTCTTCTGAGGCTCGACTCGCCTCTAGCAGACGACGCACCCGCTGACGCAGTACTGCCCAATGGATGGGCTTGGTAATATAATCGATCGCACCCGCCTCAAAAGCTTGGTCTACTGATTCTTCATCCTCTAGGGCCGTGATCATCAATATAGGTGTGCTATTCCCTCCTGGGAGCGATCGGATTAGCTTACAACAAGTAAAGCCATCCATCACTGGCATCATCCCATCCACCAGCACTATATCTGGTTTTAAGCAAGTATAAGCGGCTAAACCCTCTTCTCCATCGATCGCTTCTGTCACTTGGTAGCCTTCTTGTTCCATCGCTCGGCGAAGCTGAATCCGCATTAATCTGTCGTCGTCGATGACGAGGATGAGTTTTGAATTTTTCGGAGGAGCGGAGATATTCATACCTGATTTGGCGGAAGTTGTATTTGCATCCGTTACCTTGAATCTTTGATACTCAGCTTCAAGAATGGGTAATTTATCTTGACTGCCGGTCAGACCCCCGCTATACCCATAAGCGTTCGCGGGAATGAAAGGCGGTGATGTTTGGGGATTCGATATCCCCAAACATCACCACCTATGTTAGTATCTTATCAGTTCTGCAATTCTATAAATGCTAGTTTGCTCTTCTAAATTGCCAGGAACAGAAATTCAGTTATACCAGATTAAGAGCGATGCACAATAAAAATCACCGCTCAACAATAGTGCCTTAATTTGTCTATTCCATAGCGATAACTAAATGCAAGTTTTTTAACAATTCCTCTGAGGTGTATCGATAATGTGCTTTTCAACTAGCTGCATTTATTTCCCTAAGTTTTGAGGATATTATACTACATTTGGCGATAAATGTCTATAATTGCCTAGAAAGTCAGTGAAGTTTTACAATACCTTATTTTGCTGACGTTCTATTTGCAAAGTTACTTTGACTCTTTCATACTCGGCTTTTAGAAGGGAAAGTTTTTCTATACCATCTTTAGTATGCCCATTCCGCCCCATTGTTTCTAGCTCTTTGCAAAAATTAGATAAATTTGTGGCCCCCAAAGTCATACTACTTGCCTTCAGCGTATGGGCTGCTTGTCTGAGTTCGGTTGCATTTCCTTGGGCAATTGCTGTAGAAGCATCGACTTGACTAAAAGATTGGAATAAGCGATCCATCCTCTGGGCTGGAATACCGATGCCCGTGTCTTTAACCGCAAATTCAATTAAATATTGTTGTTTACCGTTAACAGTTAACGGCGCAGCCATTACCGAAACTATTACTTCTCCTTTTTCGGTGAACTTAACGGCATTGCCGACCAAATTCACGAGTATTTGCCGTAATCGTGTGACATCTGCCACAATTGTATTTGGGGTTTCAGGATGGATACTGTATCCCAGTTCAATCTCTTTTTCTGCTGCCTTGAAAGCGAGCAAGTCGAGGGATTCTTCAAGGCAAGTGTGAGCAAAGACGATCGTCTGAGTGCCATTACCCAGAACGTGGACGTTATTGCGCTGCATTATGTTACTTGTAGTTGCCATGAGCTAGCAATCCTTTTTTCCGTTACCTATTCCAGGATAAAAGCGTGAACTAAGTAGGTGCAGGTAAATAAAGTGAAAATAGTTATTTAAAGATGGGGCGGGCGGGACGCCCACCCCACAAGAAGGCTGGCTTCCTTGTGGGGTGGGCGTCCCGCCCGCCAAATGCCTGAATTTATTTACGAAAAACCCAAACATTCGCGCTAATCTAATCCCAGCCCTTCTTCATCAATTCTCATGTCCGAGCCTTCAATAACGATCGCACTCAAACTCTTCGCAGCTTATCAGGAAGCTTATGGCGTTCCAGACCTAGTATTGGAGTTCCCAGCTTCCACCCCAGTTGTAACAGTGCTGGATAGGCTGATCGCCGAACATCCCGAACTAGCACAATGGCGCAACATCACCCGTTTTGGCGTCAATCTCCAATTTGTCGATCCAGATACCGTCCTCCAAAATGGCGATGAAGTCGTGCTGATTCCACCCGTCAGCGGAGGCTAGAAAAGTCAAAAGTCAAAAGTCAAAAGTCAAAAAAGGGATAGAAAAGTCAAAAAGGGGCTAGCGGCTAGGGCAAGAGGGAAGAGGGAAGAGGGAAGAGGGAAGAGGATTTTATCGTTTTGTGGTGGTTGTTGTGGGCGATCGCCTTGACAGTGAAAAGCTGTTCACCCTATCCAAAGGCGACATCTTCATCTGCGTTCATCTGCGTTCATCTGTCTTCATCTGCGGTAAAAAATCTTCAAAACTTACTTGGCGGATAAATTATCTTCGGCAAACTTATTCCCAAAGAACACATTTTTATCGCCAAAAGAAAGGTTTGAAAACTCTTATCTTTTGCTTTTATGATATATACTTACTATGGGTAGCGACAGCTTTAGGCAAGCTTAAGTATAAAATATTACAATATATTCATATAGATTGCAGGGTTTTGGTAGTTGAAGTTGTTGCTGAGTGGGCGTAAATAAACTGAACACCCAGAAACCCGGTTTCTAAGGGCGCGGCAGTTTTACGTTTAATTATGCCCACCTAGTTATATGAGGATTTACTTTCTTATAGCCAGTAGCTTAGTAAGTAAAATTAATTAGATAAGTCTGCATATTTATATACATAAGAGAACTTAATTATTTTTATTTTTAGAGAAAATAAACAGGGTTGAGGAACTTTGTGAGGAGAGACGAGGGAATAGGCCAGTGAGGATACCCGACAAAATAAGTCGGGTATGTTTGACGGTGTTGAGGCGTCGTGCTAGTATCAATCCACAGTTGAGAAATAGAGAGCAGAAATCATGACCCAGGCGATCGCAACCCAAACCAAGACAGCAGCCACATTCAAATCGCTCAAGTGTAAAGAGTGTGGTAGTGAGTACGAACCTAAAGCAACTCACGTCTGCGAGTTATGTTTTGGCCCGCTGGAAGTGGCTTACGACTACGACACCATCCGCCGCACGGTTACCCGCGAAACTATTCAAGCGGGGCCTAATTCCATCTGGCGTTATCGCGCCTTTCTACCCGTCGAAACAGATAACCCTATTGATGTAGGAACCGGCATGACGCCGCTAGTACGCGCCAATCGCTTAGCGCGTCGCCTGGGATTAAAAAAGCTATATATTAAAAACGATGCCGTCAATATGCCGACTCTCAGCTTCAAGGATAGGGTCGTATCAGTTGCCCTAACTAGAGCTAAAGAGTTGGGTTTTTCTACAGTATCTTGCGCCAGTACAGGAAATTTAGCTAATTCAACAGCTGCGATCGCAGCTCATGCCGGACTGGAATGTTGCGTCTTCATCCCCGCCGACTTGGAAGCAGGTAAAATTCTGGGGACATTAATTTACGGCCCCACCGTGATGGCAGTGCAGGGAAATTACGACCAAGTGAACCGACTCTGCTGTGAAGTTGCAAATACACACGGTTGGGGATTTGTCAATATTAATCTCCGCCCCTACTATTCCGAAGGCTCGAAAACCCTGGGTTACGAAGTTGCCGAACAACTAGGTTGGGAATTGCCAGACCACATCGTCGCGCCATTAGCATCGGGTTCCCTGTTCACCAAAATTTACAAAGGGTTCCGAGAATTCATCGAAGTTGGTTTAGTTCCTGAAAAAGATGTTCGCTTCAGCGGTGCCCAAGCAGAAGGATGTTCTCCGATCGCACAAGCATTCCGGGAAGGGCGGGATTTTGTCAAGCCAGTCAAGCCGAGTACGATCGCCAAATCACTTGCGATCGGCAACCCAGCAGACGGCATTTACGCATTGGAAGTAGCCCGGAAAACTGGCGGCAATATCGAATCTGTCACCGATGCGGAAATAGTGGAAGCCATCAAGCTGTTGGCAGAAACCGAAGGCATCTTCACCGAAACCGCTGGCGGTACAACAGTTGCCGTGCTGAAAAAACTGGTAGAAGCTGGTAAAATTGACCCCGACGAAACAACCGTCGTCTACATTACCGGCAACGGACTGAAAACCCAAGAAGCTATCCAAGGTTACATCGGCGAACCGCTCACAATCGAGCCGAAGTTGGAAAGTTTCGAGCGTGCCTTAGAACGAGCCCAAACACTCGATCGTTTGGAATGGCAACAAGTCCTCGTTTAATAGGGGCTAGGGACTAGGGGCTAGCTTCACTCCCGATCGTTGATTTTTCCGATCATTGACAACTAACTACTGACAACTGACAACTGACAACTGACAATTGACAACTGACAACTGACCAAATAACTATGCCCGTCAAAGTTTTAGTTCCTACTGCTCTGCAAAAGTTCACCAACGATCGCGCTACCCTGGAATGTAGCGCCAACAATATTGGCGAACTGCTAGATTCCCTAGAGCAAAGCTGCCCCGGCATCAAAGGGCGTCTTTGCGATGAAAAGGGTGAACCGCGCCGATTTTTGAACTTCTATGTCAACAGCGAAGATATCCGCTTCCTGGATGGAACCCAAACATCCCTCCAAGATGGAGACGAAGTGAGTATCGTTCCGGCGGTTGCTGGTGGTTAAATCCCAAATCCCAAATCCCAAATCCCAAATCTAAAATCCAAAATCGAATTGAGCTATGGCAGAAGAAACCAATCATAACGAAGCCGGAGAAATAGCTCCCAGCACTGTTGACAACCAGGCTCCCAGCGTTTCAGAAGAACACGCTCCTAGCACTGACTCACCAGCGACAACAGATATTCCCACTGCAAATGCACCCGATCCAACAGCAGTAAATCCAGAAACAAATCCTAATGCAGCAGAGGAGAAAGCTGCTAAACCAAAAGCTGGTGCCAAAAAACCTCCTAAAGCAGAAGCAGAAGAAGGCGCTGATTCAGATGAAAAAGCTGCTGATAAAAAGCCTGCTGCCAAAAAAGAGAAAGCTCCAGCAGTTGAAGACAAGCCCTTTGCTGAATTTATTCAACAAGATTACTTGCCAGCTTTAACCGCCGGACTTACCAAGCAAGGCGTCAAGGATTTACAACTAAGTTTGGAAAAGCAAAAGATTCCGGTAATTGGCTATGCACAAGAACCTGAATGCTGGCAAATCGTCGGTAACTGGGATAAGGGTTTGCGTCAGTTTCGCGTCTATTTCATCAAAGACGATATTCAAGGACAACGAGCTTTTTCCTTTGCTGAAAATGGTGGTAAACCCAGTACCCTGGAACCTTTCTTGATTGACGATCGCAAAATTACGCTAGATTTGCTGGTGTTTGGTGTCGTTCAGCGATTGAACGCGCAAAAGTGGTTGGTGAGAAATTAGGGTCTAGGGGCGAGCGTTGAGGGAAGAGGGAGAATTTACTTTCTTTTAACTTATCAAAGGGCTAGTGCAGGATGGCGGAAATAACTCACCACTAAAAATTGCCAATGATTGCTCTGGAAATCTTGATTTTTACCACTGACAACTGACAACTGACAACTGACCACTTGCACTAGGGATTTTTTCAAGTCTTAAGTCAGTAGTTCAGATCTCTAGGAAATCATACATTACGACGCCGGTGACAGGGTGGTTGCCAATGCCGACATAGCCAGATTTGACCATTTCCTTCAAAACGGCTTCCACCTCGGCAAAGCCTATCCCCGTGTCCATTACAGCTTGGGTTACGGAGATTTTTCCACCTCTAGCGGCAGCCGCTTTGACAAGTTTGACCATGAGTTGGTCGCGAGTAGGTGGAACTACTCTTAAAACCGCAGCTTGATTTATAGGCACGCCCGTGGGAGAATAACCCAGTCTGGCTCTGACCTTGGTGTTGTGTTCCTCCACCATGCCGGGAATGAGAACCAAATCTATTACCTGGCCAATTCCAAATAAGCCAAAGGTAAACAGCCACAAAAGCCCCGTGCCAATTTTGCGGTTGTAGAGGCGATGCAGCCCGTGTAGCTGAAGTAAGCAGGCGAACCACAGCAGATAGCTAGTGCCAAGGTCATTCATGGATCGATCGCGCTAATACCTTCCAATTCCCATGATAGATATTCTGTAGAGGAAGGTGAAAAAAAATTTTACTTTCACCTTTTCCCTTTGCCCTTCACCCTTCTTAACATTCCGTTGCAAGTCTTAACCAAATACCAAGTTTCTACTCCCCCGTAGCTTGGTAGACTGGAACGCAGCCAGTACAGCGCCCGATAATAAGTATCGACTCATAAGAAGAGAGCAAAAAAACTTATGGTAGATTCACTGACGAAACCCAGCTTTGAAGAGTTAAGGCCCGGAATTAAAGTTCCAGCCAAAGAAACCATCCTGACGCCTCGGTTCTACACCACGGACTTTGAGGAAATGGGTAAGATGGACATCTCAGCTAACGAAGATGAGCTGAGAGCGATTTTGGAAGAGTTCCGCGCTGACTACAATCGCCATCACTTTGTGCGAGATGCGGAGTTTGAACAATCCTGGGATTGTATTGACGGGGAAACTCGCCGATTGTTCGTAGAATTCCTGGAACGTTCCTGCACGGCAGAATTTTCTGGCTTCCTGCTTTACAAAGAACTGGGACGCCGGTTGAAGGACAAAAGCCCAGTCCTAGCAGAGTGCTTTAACCTGATGTCGCGAGATGAAGCGCGTCATTCTGGTTTCCTGAATAAGGCGTTGTCCGATTTCAACTTGTCGCTTGACTTGGGATTTTTGACTAAGAGTAAAAACTACACCTACTTCAAGCCCAAGTTTATCTTCTACGCGACCTATCTGTCTGAGAAAATTGGCTACTGGCGCTATATCACAATTTATCGCCATTTGGAAGCCCATCCCGAACATCGGGTTTATCCAATTTTCCGCTTCTTTGAAAACTGGTGTCAGGATGAAAACCGTCACGGCGATTTCTTCGATGCTGTGATGAGAACTCAGCCGCAGACGTTGAATGATTGGAAGGCGAAGCTGTGGTGCCGGTTCTTCCTGCTGTCGGTGTTTGCTACGATGTATCTTAACGATATCCAGCGGGCTGATTTCTATGCGACGCTCGGTCTGAATGCGCGTGATTATGATATCTACGTGATTGAGAAGACCAATGAAAGTGCTGGACGGGTGTTCCCGGTGATTCTGGATGTGGCGCGTCCAGACTTCTACCAGCGGCTGGATACTTGCGTGCAGAATAATGTAAAGTTGAGTGCGATCGCAAACTCGAAGACGCCCAAGTTCCTGCAATTCTTCCAGAAGCTGCCTTACTACGTCTCGAATGGTTGGCAGTTGGTGCGGCTGTACTTTAATAAGCCGATCGACATGACTCCTCTCGAAGGAACAGTGCGCTAGTTTTGATTTGTTGCTCCTTGATTCGGATCGGTTCTGCCAAGAGCAGAACCGTTTTTTTCTATATAATTCGTACTCAAGATGAAATTTAATTACTCGCTTTTATTAATCATCAGTTGCTTGACAATGGGAATAACACCCGCTTGGAGTCAAACGCAACCAGAAACAACGCCTAGTTCCAATGCTAGAGATTTAGATTTAAGTCCGCAAATTATTGAAAATAGTCCGGTGTTGCAGCGCTGGATGCGAAAAGTGCCGGATGTTTTGAACGAGATTAAGAATGACCCCAGCTTTCGGACGCGGGTGCGGTTGGGTTATACTCAGTTTCCTTCTACCGATGATGCGGATGGTGCAATGGTGGGAGTGGAGGATTTGTTTATCGGTAGAACTGGGTTGACGGTGAGTGGGGATTTTCAGACGACGTTTAATGGCGATCGCCAAACTTATGGCGGAGATTTGCGTTATTATGTGCTACCATTAGGTGGTTATATTAATATAGCACCTGTGGTTGGTTATCGGCATTTGGAAACCGATCGATATACAACAGATGGACTGAACGTCGGTGCTAAATTGCTATTAGTTTTATCTCGCGGCGGTGCGGCAGATATTTCTTTAACTCAAAGTTGGGTATCTCCCGGTACGAATGAGGAAGTCGGTTTGACGACCATTTCTACTGGTTATGCGGTTACTCGCAATTTCCGAATATCGACCGATATTCAGAAACAAAATGCAAGACAAGATAAAGATACTCGATTTGGAATTGCTTTGGAGTGGATGCCTTAAGAGAATTGTCATTATCTACATCTTTTTAAACCTTAGACTTCGCTACAATCCCGCCTGCGATTCAAATCGCAGGCGGGTGTGTGGGCGACAGCATCATTAATTTATGGGTAGACTTTGTTGCAAACGGTGAGATCGTTATAAACAAATCAAAGATTTAATTTTATCGCTAAATTCTGCAATCACATCTTCGTTTGGCGGTATAGCCACATCGTTGTAAAATGCCACAACAGCAACAACTTCACCCGACGCCAGAATGGGTACACCCAAACCAGCTTTTAAACCGGCTTGTTTGGCGAGATGCGATCGATAATAGATAGCTGGTTCTAACTCTACATTTTCTATCCATTCCGGTTTTTGCATCATCCACACGCGACCCGGTAAACCCGCGCCTGCTGCAAAGGTAAAACTTTCCGATTCTTTTCGGAAGTCAGCCAGTTCCTCTGATACCATATAATATGCTGGATGGGGACGCATCAGCTTGCTGTCTGGAATCCACACTTCGGCGTATTTCCAGCCAGTAGATTCGCAGATTTGTTTGAGGATGTTTGTCAGGTCAGCTTGCAAGTTGTCGATCGTAACTTTTTGCACGAGGGTGTTTTGGTTTAGGCGAACTACTGGCAAAGGTACAGCAATTTTATGTGGGAAACTGAGTAATTTGACACAAAATCCTCGATGCTGTGAAGGCGAGATACCCGACTTCTTAAAGAAGTCGGATATCTGAACTGCTGGTAGCGATCGCATTCTAATTAGATAAGCCTTTAGCGAAGACAGCGCAACAACTTACCAAATCCAGAAATTTTACGTGTTGGTACGTTACGGTTTAAGCCTAACGCACCCTACCGGATTTATTTAGTGCTTGGCTGCTTCTGTCTCGTAACACTTAAGAATAAGAGATGTAAGCTTACTTAAATCGCTGACAGAGGAAATGATTACTCGTGATGCTGCATCTCCAAGTGAAGCTGAGACTTCCTGCACTTCAAAGCCTGATGCTAGAGATTTCACTTCATTTACAGGTAGGCGAGTTACAAAACTGTTTTTCTTTGGAGTCAAATACAGCCGCAGGAACCACCACGTAGTTCTACCCAGATTTACTCCAAAGTAGGAGACTGTATCTTTGTGCTTGATATCGAATTTGTAAGAAATGCCCGCAGGCTCAAGCCTGGGGCTACACGAACAAAGCCTGCATAGCCGCTTCAGAGTGTCGGTTTTTGAGAGAATGAAACCACCCTGCCTCCAATATTATTGCCAGATAGGTTATTTTACAAAATTTTTACTAACTATCGAGACACCTGCAAAAGTTTGAGCAAAGCAGGGTAATCTATCTTACTATTATGACGCTTGTCCACAGGAATTTTTGGGCAGACTTTAATATCCTGAATATGAGTATTTACGAGAGATTGCTGTAAAGATGTCAAGTTAATTTTAGATTGGGAATTATTTAATTCAACTACCAGAATTCGCTTTCCTCGATAAGAAACAATTGCAGCGCGACGGATGCCGGGATGATGTTGAACTACCGCTTCCACGGCAAACGGATAAAGGATTCCGTACTCGTCCTCAATGGAAGCTTGACAGCGACCTAATAACCACAAGCGACCTTGCAAATCGAGATAACCAGCATCACCAGTTCGGTGCCAAGGCGTACCTTCTACACTGAATTTCGTTTCTTCATTGCCATGTCCGTACAAGTAGCTAGGCAAAACATGATTGCCGCTGACAACAATTTCTCCAGCTGTTTCGGGAGGTAGACAAGCTGTTGCAAATTCTGTATAGGAATAAGAATTAATAGTTTTTCCCCACTGTTGGCGTAAAATTCTCAGTTGAATAGCAGAAACGGGTTTTCCTACTAACAAACCGCGTCCGTTGAGTGTAGCAACAACGTCTTCATGTTTGATATGGCGATGAGAAATGTGGGCAATAGGTTCGGCTTCGGTGGAACCGTAGACGACGGTGAACTCTGCTTGGGGGGCAATCTGCTGCCATTTTGCGATCGCTAGAGGCATCACAGGCGCACCTCCACTAAAGATTTTCTCAATACTGGGCAGAGTTAAACGACGTTCAAGACAATATTCAGCCAAGCGTTCTAAAAATGCGGGAGATGCCAATATGCGACTCGGTTTGTGAGTTTGAATTTGTGCAATTATTGGAGATGGAGCGATCGCACCCGGAAACCGCAAATCTCCTTTTGGAATTACGCTAGTCATACCCGCTGCCAAATTTGCCAGCACAAAAATAGGTAAGGTAACTAACTCTACTTCTCCCGGTTTTGGTTGTAAACATTGTGCCAAAACTCGATATTGATCTACCAGAAAACCGTGTGTGCGTAAAGCTGCTTTTGGTTGTCCAGTGCTACCGCTGGTAAAAGTTAGCAATGCAGGGGTATCATGGTTGCAGGGAAATATCTCAGGATCAGGCGGTAAATGCCACGCACGGTGCCAAGAAATTGCCCCCGGAACTGGAAACGCGATCGCAAATTTGAGCGGAATTCGACGTAAAGCCGGTGATACCAGACGCAGCAAGTGCGCTTTGGGACTGGCAATCAAAGCTTTTGGTGGGTATAATTTACAACATTGATTAATATGTCTTCTACCAACGCCTGGGTCTAGAAACATTGCCACCAGCCCCAAGCGGAACAGGGCAAGCAGTGCGGTGTAAAGCTCCGCCGACATGGGATAAAACACCAGCACGGCATCTCCATGCTGCAAACCGCAGCGACGCAGCAAAGTGCAAACACGACTGGCAGCTAGTTCCAGATCGGCAAAGGCGATCGTGCGGCTGTGATGCCAATCTGTATCAATTATTGCCGGTAATTGCGGGTGAGTGGCAGTGCGATCGTGCAGGATAGTGGCTATGTTCATTATTAGTCATTAGTCATTAGTCATTAGCTCGCCAATCACTACAATAGCTCTTTGGCGAAAAGGGTATAGCGACGTATAGTTTGAGCGTAGCGACGGCTTAAATTGCGCGAAGGATTGGCATCGTGCATTAAAGCGTGAATAGCTCGATTGTAACCTAATCGATGTGCGATCGCATGACATTGTGCAACTAGCAAATTACCCAATCCAGCGTAGATGCGTTTAGGTAAAACTGCAACAGTTTTGATAATCACAGTATTGATAGGTTCTCCCCGTTGCGCTTGCAGCCAGTCGGGTATAGCAAACAGGAAGCCGACAGGATTATAGTTGTGTTCTGCTATCAGCACCAATTCTGGTTTTAGATAGGGTAACAGCAGACGGTACTGGGAGATAAATTCTGCTTCGCTAATAGGTGTGTAAAGAAAATTCCTGCGGAAACTGGCGGACGAAACCATATAAATTCGGTGCAATTCCTCTTCAATACGCTCTAAATTCACGGAGCGAATTTGCACACCTGCATTTTCAAGACGCGCAATTACCGTCTCTAGACGCGGGTCGATGTAGCTTAAGTTTGTATTCAAAGCCGAACTGTATTCAGCCAGCGGTGTAAAGCCTTGATCTAAAAAATCACATTGCCAATCATCAGGATTATCCGGTTCTAAAAAGAAAGTAGCTTCTTCGCCTCGTTCTGTCAGCAGTCGATAGCGTTGCCAAGTATTGCCATCGACGGGAGCAACTGCTAAAGTGCAGCCAAAAGCGGCTAATTGTTCGCAGGCGTGCTGAAGAATTCGCGCTGCTGCTGCGGCATCTTGAACATCATAATGACCGATAAATCCTAAGCGATGATTAGGGAAAAATGGTGTATTTTGCCACCACAAAGAGCAACGTGCTACTAAATTGCTTTCATCTCTAATTAAAACCCAATGAGCATCAGGCGCTGTTGGTAATTGGTCATTAGTAATTAATAATTTTTCATGGCTCATTTGTATTTTTCCCTTATCATAAATTTTGCTAGTAACGTTAAATAATTTGTTCCACAATCAATACCCTATAAAAGAAAACTTTATCTTCTTGATATAACTGGTGAGCAAAACTGGACAAAGGTTGCAAACAGTCAGCCATCGATTCGGGGCGACGACGCTCTACCAAACGATTCCAATATACCAATCTTCCCTGGCTGCATCCAACTCTTATTAGTTTTTTCAGCAGACGATAATAGCTGTCTAAAGACATAAACTCAAAAATATTACTCAAGTTAAAGCCATTGACAGAATCTCGATCCAAAGTATCTAAAAAATCCTCAATAGCGGTGCAGTGCCATTCCAAACGGTCAAGGTTAGAACGGATAGCCTCGAAATTTTCATACCGCAAAGCATAGGGGAGGATGTGCAAATGATGACCCATTAATATCCAATGCAGATAGGGATTTTTAGCCGGATTTAGACTTGTCAAAGCATAGCGGGTGCGTGACAAGAGATGCGCTGCTAAGCTGCTGTTGGTATACCTCAAAAAACTAGGGTCTGTTCCCAATCGCCCCAGTACAAACTGGGAGAAAAAGGCTCGAAATAAAAGCTGCCATCGCCAATTATTCCAACGTTTTTGGTAGAAAAGCTGCCGTTGTTCTGGGGTATCTAGTTCAAGAAAGGCGACGATATCATCTCGATTGTGAGTTAGGGGCAAAATGTAGCGGCGGAATAATGCCAAATAATGCTCGAATTTTCCGGCTGCACCGATACCAGAGGCGATCGCATTCGGGCGATCGTCCCAAAACTCGCGCACGGTTGGCGATAATTGCGATCGACAGCGCTGGTACAGATGAGTTCTCAGTTTGGAGATTTGTGGATTACTGGTTGCAGAAAAGAAAATTTTCTCTTCTGGTTCCTCTAATTCATTCCTAGATCCGATCAATACTAAAAGTTCTGGATGTGTTAATTCTCGATAAGCTGCTACTCGTAATTCCAAACAGGCAATCTGTGCTGGACTCAAGTCTACTGCAATTACCCGTTTTGGACTGCGACTCAGCATTGCCAGGGTATTGTCCCCACCAGAAGCGATCGACAAACAAACGCTATCTGGCTTGATATCGAGTGCTTTTAGTAGAATATCCGCATCTTCCCAACACTGGGCGTAACGAATTTCGGAAAATTTGGCAGCAAGGGCAATTTCACTAGGCATTGGTAATTGGTAATTGGTAAACCTGAGTAGCAGACTTAGAATACCCTGTGTTGCACTTGTACAATCAAATCACTGATAAAGCGATTATCAATTGCCTATCAGCTAATCTTAGAAACTTTTCCGGTGCTGCCATCCAATTCTACCCAATCACCATCTTTTAACCACTGGGTAACGCCAGGAAGAGAGACGATCGCAGGAATTCCCAATTCGCGTGCAACAATAGCAGCATGAGATAGCAAACTTCCTCTTTCTACTAGCAAACCAGCAGCAGCAGGAAACAGTAAAATCCAACCCGGATCGGTGCGATCGGCAACAATTATTGTACCCGGTTGTAGGGGTACACTTTTATCAGTTCCTACAACTTGCTTTGGATCTGTAATCACGCGCACAGCACCCCGCACCACTCCCGGAGAGCAACCAATACCTTGCAAATAAGAACTGGTGATTGGTGACTGGGAAACCCCCCCTTTCGTCCCCCCCGTCAACAGGGGGGATTGAGAATTGTCTTCCCTCCCCCCCGTCAACGGGGGGGATTGAGAGTTTTCTTCCCTCCCCCCCGTCAACAGGGGGGATTGAGAATTGTCTTCCCTCCCCCCCGTCAACAGGGGGGATTGAGAGTTTTCTTCCCTCCCCCCCGTCAACAGGGGGGATTGAGAATTGTCTTCCCTCCCCCCCGTTGACGGGGGGGATTGAGAATTGTCTTCCCTCCCCCCCGTTGACGGGGGGGATTGAGGGGGGGTTTCCAACCCCTGATAAACGATTCCGCGTGTTTCAAAGCGATCGCCTGGAGATGGCATTTCCCGATATTTGGCAAACTCTGCCTGACGCACAGCTACCAATCCTTTCAGATCGGTGCAGGTAGCTGTACCTTCTATAAATCCCAGAATTTCATTCACTTCTAAATAGAAAATATCGCGGTGAGAGTGCAGGAAATCTAGGGCATAAAAACGTCTTCCTAATTCCAGAAAAACCCGCCTTGCTAGACCAAAAACGCGGGTACGTTCAAACCGCAAATTTTCGCGATCGCGCACCCGTTCTCGAGCATTTTTCAGCACCCAGTTAAACAGAAATCGCCGCAGCGGATGACCCCTAAAGGCTCTCCTGATACGTAATTCTGCTGTCTTTCTGAATCGAATTTGGATTTTGGGTTTAGGATTTGGGATTTTGGTTAGAAAATTCTCTTCTACTCCTTTGCTTCCCCGATCCTCCGATCCTTCTCTTGGTGCTAATTGTCCCACTGCACGCAATAGAGGTAGCGGATTATCGTGAAGAGTGAGACTTTCTAATTTGAGTTCTTCTAAACAGCGATCGCCAAATTTATCCAAATATTCTTGATACTGCAATTTAAACTCATTCAACTGCGCGATCGCTGGCAAAATAGCATCTAAAGAACCGTGACACAGCAGTTCGATAACTTCACGATTTCCAGCAATCAATCCAGCCATTTCCCGGATTCTTTTTGCTGGTTCTGCACTTATAATATTGCCTTCGCCACCAATCAAATCATTTTGTAGCGTTCCCGATTTATCGTTACACCATTTCTCCGTTAAGCGTCGCAGAACACCGTAGAAAATCATGGCGAAGAAATCGTTAATTAAAGGCGCATCCCAACGAGTCAGCAATTGACTTTCAATCTGGCGATAGTAGGCAGCTAACTCATCAGGGCGTAACTTTTCTAAATTCAATGGCGACTGCAAAGCTTTGTCTAATCGCCGATAAAATTGCCGAATCCGTCGCGGCAACAAGAAATAATTTGTTATTAAACCAATAACAGTCTTAACCAATCGCCAACTATCTTGCAGACGATCTTGCCAAGTGGCAGTTTGCAACTCAGCTACAATACTTTCTGGCAGAGATTCCCGCACTCCCATCATTTGTTCCATGAAGCGCCGATTTACTCTAAAACCGGGCAACAAAGCTAAAACTCGATACCAACTCAGCAAATTGTAATAAACTCTTCCTTGAATCAGCCCAATCATGCGACTAAATGTGTCATCCTGTCGGTTAATTGTAGCTAACGGTACTCCCATTAAACGGCAGAACTGGCGATAAACTTGCTCATAAGCTCGACGCGCAAAAGAAAAGGTTAGAGGTGTAGTAACGCCGCTATAACTTTCAGCGATGTTGCTGTTATCCCACAAGTTTAAAATGCCATCTGGATCTGGCATTTGTGCTAGTGCAGTGATGGGGCGAGATTGCAGTAGGTAAAGTTGTCCATCTTCAATTGCCCACTCAATATCTTGGGGCCGATCGAAGTATTTGCTTACCTGACGCACCAGTTTGGCTACTGCTTGGATTTGCTCATCATCAAGAATAGGTTTTTCGGCAATAATTTGACATTGAATTATGCGTTCTTTTAGATCGACATGATAAGTATCGGCATCGCTTTCTCCTGATACTAAAGAAGTACCCAAACCATAAACCGCACTGATTACTGCTACGCCTCGTCTCCCCGTTACCGGATCTGCTGCAAAAGCAACTCCCGCTACTGTTGGATTAACCATCCGTTGAATTAGCACAGCGGGTGGATGCGGTATTGGGGACAAGCCAAGTTCTCGACGGTAATTCAAGACGCGATCGCTAAAATTCGATCGCCAAACTGCTGCTACTTTTTCTGCTACTGCTTCCAGCGGTACGTTCAAAAAACTATCGAGTTGTCCTGCGAAAGAATGCTGCACATTATCTTCATCAATTGCAGACGATCGCACCGCCACCAATTCCCCATTCGGGCAAAGTCGATGCAGGGTGTAGAGCATCTCTAATTTGACTGTTTCGTTTAGTTGGAGGTTGGCCAGCAATCTCTTAATTTCACCCTCATCTTGTTGTAGAGACGTTTCATGAAACGTCTCTACAATAGCTTTACGCAACTCAAGAGTAAGACTGGCTTCAAAAGCTGCTGGGGAGAGGACGAAGCCTTTTGGGATGAGGAAATCTGCTTGTTGCAATTGGGCAAGAGCGAAGCGTGCGCTTTGTGCGATCGCTCTTGCCTTGCCCCCCATTAAAGACTCTTTTTCTTTATCCTCAAAGCGAATAATATAAGTCATACAATTTTAGAGTTTAAATTTTATTTCCTGCATTTTAAACTGCTCATAAAGGCAGTAGAAGTGGTATAATCCCCAGACAAAGATATACTAGCAGTGTCCAGAGACTAGACATTTTTTCTATAAGTTTAGCCCATTTAGTGATGGGTTGACGCAGGAAAAGCCATGCAACAGCGATCGCAACAATTAGTAATATTGCCAGCAACCAAGCGACAGGAGTTGCAAAGTTAATTTGGGAGGCGGATATAAAAGATGCGATCGCCGTCAAACCCACCACACCCAACCAAGCCAAAACAGCATTTCGACGCCCCCAGACAGCGCTGTAAGTCTCAACGCCAAACTCTTCATCTTTAGGCGATCGAATCTTCCGCCCAATTTCAATTATCATCCCATTAAAAAAGCTAGCCACCAAAAACCAGAAAACACCCGCAGGCGGGGACGCCTGCGCCACTAACCAATCGCAGGCTGTCGCATACAAATTAATCAGCGGTACAATTACCATATGGCTCCACATATAAGCCAAAGGGTGCGCCTTTAGCCAATTATGCACAAAAAATTCCTTGCACATCAACCCAAAGTAAAGCCACACCAAACCCAACATTAATGCCAAAGTTGGTGTTAACCAAAGAGCCAAGCCTAACTGAATTATCCCAGTAGCAATACCCAGCCAACCTAACTCGCGCAAACTCATCAAACCCCTGGGAACCGCACGGTAAGGACGGTATCGCAAATCCTCTTCAAAATCTTTGAATTCATCTGCAATTCGCAGATGTAAAAAGAATATAAAAACACTGACAAAAGCAACTATTATTGAACTAAAATTCTGTATTTTTGTCCCACCGCGCAGCAAGACAGAGTAGCCAAACGCAGACCCACTGAATACTGCAATTAGCACGCTATGTGCCACAATTGGAAAGCGTTCACGCTGATAAATCCACCAGCGATTTAACATTATTGGCTGCATAAATATAACCTTATCTATTACTAATAATGCGTTCGGCTGACTCGATATCCTCATCGCTCCAACCCTGCACCTTTAATCTGTTAGTAATTTGAGAATTGCTCCAACCGTAACTGCTACCTTTCCTCATGTATTCAATCAGTGCTATTTGGTTAGGAGTCAGAGAGCTTCTTTCTTGGCGGGGTACTGTTTCGTTAGGAGTCATTAATGGACTCTCTTGCTGGAGTCTATCAGAACTTGTTTCTCTCCTAGCTGAATTGCGATTGAGATATAATAAAACCGGGAACCAAATTGGCGCTACTATTATCATGCCAACCAACCAGGCGATGACTGCAAAAATAACAAGCCCAATTCCTAACGTACAGATTGTTAAACCAATTAAAATTGCTACAGCGTTATTTATACCTCCAGAAATTACCGATAAGTAGGAAAAAACAACGATCGCGCCAACCAGAAAACTCAAAATATGAAAAAGTGCCTGTTTGTCGTCAATCCTTCTTTCTCTCAGCATTTTATATTTCCCTCACAATCACTTGTTTACTTCAGAACCTATTGTCAATCGCAGTTTCCCAATAGCGAATAAAAGCGATAATTAGCGCCATGTAAATCGGTACACCAAAAGCTATTTCTACTGGTGTATTGAACAAAGAAGTTTTGTAACCTATCCAAGTTTCGACAGTGCTGTGATTGTAAACTCGATAGCCATTATTCATCAGCCAAGCCTCTATTGGAAAAGCTATAGCACTGGTAATCATTACAGCAATGGCAAATCTTTGCGGAGTCGCATAGTTGATGAAAAATTTACCAACCACAGCAGCAGCAAACCCGACAATGAGAATCCACATCCCAGTTTGGATAAAGCTGATATCGTGAAAGATGTAAGACCACTTGGGAAAGTTTTGATTGTTCACCATCGGCTCAATCATTACTTCAAATAAGAAGATTGCTAAGAAAGCTAGGAAAAAGCTACGCACCCATTTTCTGTGCTTTAGAGGTACTAACGGAATATCGTCTATTATGAAACTCCAATATTTGTAAAAGGCGATGACCAATCCCATAAAGACGGGTACATAATATAGGATTTCCAGCGGTACTCCCGCAACCCAAATACCTGAAGTAGCCTTGATAACTTCGGGCGCGTAACTGCGAAGTCCTATATTGACAACGATCGTTTCCAAAACTATGACAGCAAAAGTCAATATTCCTAAATAAACTGCAAATCTTCGCCACTCTTTCCAATTGGGTAAAAGTTTGTCTACCAATAGCACAACTCCCAAAATTAAAGCTGACCAACCTATAGTTAATATCCAACTAACATCGTGGTAAACATACGCCCATTGCCCCATTCTGAAGTTATTCCACATGGGAGCGGTAAACAACTCAAACATCATCACTCCCGAACTCATTATGAGAAAGCGTAGAGGCAATTTATCTGTGACTTTACGAAGTATAATGAAAGCGGCAGCAACTCCGGCAACAATAAAAACTTCAAACAGAACAATTGGTAAACTAGGGCTTTTATCGAAGTTGCAGTTTGCCAGAATTGGATTGAGATAGAGGTGTGAAATCATAGGGTAATAGTAATTACTAAATGTGGATATTCAGGTTTCCGCCTGAGACAGTCTCTTTTTGCCGAAATTCAGAATCTTTAATTTTACATCCACCCCACTTTGCTTGACAAAATTCGGGTAGCGTACTCAATCTCTCCCAAATCCTCCACAGGGGTTCTTCAAGAATGCTGCCAAACTTGGCGTGATTGAAATCGCAGGACATAATATCTCCGTAAGGAGATACGTAAAAATAACTCGTACCGCAGGAACAACCGACGCTGCGATGACTGGTGAAGTAAGAAAAGAAAACAACTCCAGGATAACTGGGATTTTGGTTGTATTTTCTGCCTGACTGGATCATATCTTCTACCCAGTTGTTGTTGTCAACTAAATCTTGTCGCTCTTTATATCTTCCGGTTGGTAAAGCTTCAAATACCAGTATTTCATGAATTCCGATGTTTTTTCCTAGTTTGACAATTTTATTTAATTCTCCATCGCGGTAAGATTCAGGTGTCATAGTTGTGGAGATTCCTACAGAAAAGCCTAACTTTTTCGCTGTTTGGATACCTCGCATTGCTCGATCGAACAAACCTGGTTGATTCCGAAATTGGTCGTGCTTTTCTGAAGTGGCGGCATCAATGCTAATATAGATGCTGTCTAAACCTGCTTTTTTTAATTCTGCTGCCCGCTTTTCTAAATGCCAACCGTTGGTAAATAAAACAGTCGTAGAAAAGTCTTTGTTAACAGATCTGATAATTTCCGGTAAGTCTTTTCGGAGCAGCGGTTCGCCGCCGACAAAGTTGATTACAGATACTCCTAAGTCTTGAGCGTCTTGGATAAGTTTTTTGGCTTGCTCTAATGTCAAAATATTTTTGCCTTTTTCTTCTACTCCGGTGAAGAAACTACAATGCTCGCAAGTGACATTGCAGATGTCATTGACAGCAAAACTCATCAAGTTGGGCAAGTTTTTATTTTGAATGCTGCGATATAATGCGCGAGCGATAAAGTTTGAGGCTGGCTTGCTGAATAAAGCTGGCGTGGATAGGGAATAAACCGGGTATCCGTTACGGTAGTGTATAATTTTGTTATGGTTTAAATAGATTTGATACAAAATTTTGACAAAGTCGGCGCTATAATCTAAAGCCCTAGTGGCAAGAAACCATTTGAGGCGAATATTGCTAAGAAAGGTATTCATAGATCGCTAACGTAAGTTGATAGTTGTATTATTAAGGCTTTTGCACCAAGTACGTTGTTGCGCTAAAGCGCAACAACGTACCTAACTAGCAACTTGAGTTACTAGATTAACGGCAGCATACATTAACATTAGTGTACGGCGTCGGCTTTTAGAAGTAATCTAGAAAAAAATTAACAATTAGAAACAATGCCTAGAACGCTAAACCAGTAGGATATTTTATCATAATGGAAGACCTGCCAAACTTACTCTCGATCGCGGAATCTTATCTGCGGGATAAAGTTGCTACCATAGCCGCTGAAATTGACAGCAATCCAAAAGCTCTGCAAAATGCACTTAAAGGTCTGGGAGAATTAGGAGTACTTGCCCTCAGAATTCCTCCAGAATGGGGCGGTCAAGGTGTCAGTGAAGAAACTTTTCAGTCTTTCCAGGAACTGATAGCCAAATATTCCGGCGCTTTAGCTTTCTTGCAAACTCAACACCAAAGTGCTGCTGGTATGCTTTTTGAGAGTAAAAATGCCTCTCTCAAACAAGAATACCTCCCCCGCACTAGCAACGGTGAAGTGCTGGTGGGGGTTGGCTTTTCGCAACTGCGACGATCGGGCCTCCCGCTAATTGTAGCTAATCCTGTAGAGGGAGGTTATCTATTAGATGGAGAAATTCCTTGGGTAAGTGGATGGGGGATATTTCAATATTTTATTGTCGCCGCCGTTTTACCGGATGGTCGGGCTGTTTTTGGGATGGTTCCTTTTGTGGAAACATACCGAAATTCAGACGGTACTATTACTTTTAGTCAACCGATGCAGCTGACAGCAATGACATCTACCAATACTGTAACGGCAAACCTGAACAAGTGGTTTTTACCCGTTGAACTTGTTGTTTCTATTAAACCTGCTGGTTGGATACACGAAAACGACAAAAAGAATGTTTTGCGATCGACTGGTTTGGTACTCGGTTGCGCTAGTGCTGGTATCGATATTATCGAAGCCGCCGCCATAAATAAGTCGCTTTTGTTTATAAATAAAGCATTGACGTTGCTGAATAGCGAACTCGCTCAATGTCGAACTACGATTAGAAAAGCTCAAGGAAATACAGCTATTACGCTAACAGAAAAGCTGCAATTGCGAGCTTGGTCGATCGACTTGGCGGTGCGAATAGCTCATGCAGCAGTTACTGTTTCTAGCGGTGCTGCTAATTACGCGCACCACGCAGCACAGCGTGTTTACCGAGAAGCGCTGGTGTTTACTGTTTCCGGTCAAACTACCGCAGTAATGGAAGCAACGCTTGAGAGGTTAACTCGTCCTCAAAATAGCGATCGCGAAAAAACCATTACCTACTCGCGATCGATCCATCTAAGTCATGCGATCGATCCTCATATACCCCAATGGCCCGGAGATCCACCTGTAGAATTTGAAACAGTAGCCGAACTAGAGAAAGATGGTTATTATCTGCGGCGTTTTTCCCTGGGCGAACACAGTGCAACCCATATTAACGCCCCCAACAGTTTTCACGCTACTGGTGTTGGAATTGACAAATATCCGGCCGAATCGCTAATTGCACCTGCTGTGGTAATCGATATTCGCGACAAAGTTACAGATAATCCCGATTACGTACTAACTATTGCCGATATTAAAGCTTGGGAAGCACAACACGGTCAGATTCCACCTGATAGTGTTGTGTTGCTGTACACAGGCTGGCAAGATAAATGGTTTGATAGCAATGCGTTTCTCAACCCGGATATAGAAGGAGTTCTGCATTTTCCGGGATTTGGAAGTAAGGCGACGGAGTTCTTGCTAAACGAACGTCAAATTGCTGGTGTGGGAATCGATACTCACGGCGTAGATTCCGGTCAAGATACAACCTTTACTACTAACCGTTTGGTATTAGAAAAACCCCGAATTGTGCTAGAAAATTTGACTAATTTGGAGCAGTTGCCACCAAAAGGGATTACCTTATTTATTGGTGTTCTTTGCCTCAAAGACGGCTCTGGTTCTCCTGCTGCTGTAATGGGGTTAGTAACAGAGCCGATCGACTAACGAATCGAGCGGTTATAGTCTACATTTACCCGTTTCCCATCTTTAGAAACGGTGACTGCGGTTTCGAGCGTATAAACATTGGAGTCTGGTCTGCGACCTTTGAATGTAAACGTCCAGGTGCGATCGCCATTATCTACGAAAGGAGCTTCCGTTGCTGGGCCGTGCATAGAGTTTTCAGGACGATAGCGACCCAAACCGCCGTTAGCTGCAACACCAGCTTGACGAGCGAGGTTTTTGGCACGATTGAGGTCAATGTTATCTCTGAGGATAACAATAGGGTCGCGTCGCTCCTGAAACGAAGCAACATCGGTATTTTCCAAAGAAAGGGCTTTGCTTGGTACTGAGCCAATTGCTAAAATCGCGATCGCGATCGCAGGGGCAAGTCGAATATCTACTTTCATTTGAGGATAACTCCTATAACTCTGCAATTGATAAGTTAGTTGTCTGTCTGCACTTTCTATTGTTAATTCAAAAATCCTCTCTCACCTCATCCAAGTGGAGGGTTTTTGGGATTTCCAAATGAGAATCGCTATAGTGTGATTGGTTTAAAGTAATAACTCAAATTGCTAGTTACTTGCTTTCTGGGTATGTTGTTGCGCTTTAGCGCTCTTATCCCAGTTGTAATAAGAGCGCTAAAGCGCAACAACGTACCTAATAGCAGCCTCAACTAGATAACTAGCAACTTGTGTTAATAGTCGCAAACCCAATTAATCAGGTTCCCAATTTAGCAAATTTGTTTGTATGTCTAGAGCAGCCCAACTCGATAAAAATTAGCCAACTCGCAAACTTTGAGCCGCTATTTTGAGGGGCGCGAGCAATTCCAAGGGTACGTGCAGTTGATTGAGAGTTGTGCTTTCTGTGCTTTTGGCGTTAGCGGGGCCGTGGTAATCGCTACCGCCAGTTACGAGTAAACCATACTGGTAGCACAAACCTAAGAGAGTTTTTTGCTGTGTTGGGGTGTGATGGGGATGGTAGACTTCCACTCCCATTAAGCCAGCGGCTACCAATTCCTTGAGAACTTCTTCCACAGCACCGCCTCGGAACAGGTAGGCATGGGCCCACACGGGGACAGCACCGCAATTGCGTAATAATGTGATGCCATCAACGATCGAGAATTTTTCGTAATGCACGTAAGCGGGGCCATCATCGCCCAACCAGCGATCGAATGCTTCGGCGGATGTTTTTGCATAACCCGCTTGCACCAGTGCTGTGGCAATATGAGGGCGTCCGGGTGCCATGCCTTCTCCCATTTCGGGCAATTTAATTGGATATCCCAATGCGGCTAAATTGGCTAGCATTTTGGCGGCGCGGCGTTTTCGTCCTTCCAGGCGTTCTGACAGGGCTGGTGCCAGTTGTTCTCGATTTGGGTAAAAACCGAGAATATGCAGAGAGCGATCGTTGTGGACGGTGCTAAGCTCTACACCGGGGACAATTTCTAGGCCGCAGACAGAGGCAGCAGCTATTGCTTCATCCCAACCAGAGAGGGTATCGTGGTCGGTAATTGCCAAGGCTTTCACTCCCGCTTGGGCGGCTTTTTTGACGAGGGCACTTGGAGTGAGGGTGCCATCAGAGTAGGTAGTGTGACAGTGAAGTTCTAACATTCTGGTTAAAGGTAGTCTCGGTGTACGACATCGGGCGAAAAATTTTATTCTAGAAGTTACAAACCTGGATGTATAGCATATCTTCGGTGTTTGAGGTAGCTTGCACCTGACCTCTCACCGGAATAAGGGGACTGTAAGTATGATAGCCAAGATAGGCAGTCTTGCTGCTAAAGTTGGCACAATTAGTTTGGGGGTTGAGAGCGTAACGCCTAGCTCTAAAAACTTTTCGGCAACACTCGTTGCTGCTGCTCTCAAGGCGCTGTACAGGCGAAAGAGCCGAACGCGATCGCGTTACCCTTTGTTTCTGACTGGCTAACGGTAAACATTGACTAATTTACAACAAATTCTGAAACCTGGTAACAGATAACCGATAAATGCAATACCAAATTGGTGGTACTCTCACAAAAAATGCGCCCAGTTATGTGGAGCGGCGAGCTGATGACGAGCTTTATGAAGCTTTAAAGCAGGGTGACTTTTGCTACGTCCTGAACTCTCGGCAAATGGGCAAATCTTCACTGCTGGTCAGAACCAAGGAGCGTCTCCAACAGGAAGGATTTAAGTGTCCCGTTATCGACATGACCGTTGTTGGTGGTGAAAATATCACCCCACTGCAATGGTATAAGGGAATAATTGCCGATTTATGGTCAGGCTTGAATTTATCAAAAAAACTTAACTTTAAAGCTTGGTGGCGCGAACAAGAAGATATTTCCTTACTCCAAATCCTGAGTTTATTTATTGAAGAATTACTGCTAGTTCATTTTCCCAACGAGCGAGTGTTTATTTTTCTTGATGAAATTGATAGCATTCTCAGCCTAAATTTTTCTGTAGATGACTTCTTTGCTCTGATTCGGTTTTGCTATAACCAACGAGCAATTAACCCAGCCTACAAGCGAATTACTTTTGCTATTTTTGGAGTAGGTACGCCATCCGATTTAATTCAAGACCCAAATCGCACTCCGTTTAATATTGGTAGAGCCATCCAATTAGCTGGTTTTGATTTGCCCGAAGCTGCGCTACTAGCCCAGGGATTAAAAATCAAAGAAGGGAACGCACAGGCAATTTTTAAAGAAGTTTTAGTTTGGACGGGAGGACAGCCATTTCTCACTCAGAAGCTTTGTAAATCGATCGCGCTTTCCAGCCAAAATACCATGAGTGGAATGCTGACCATTCCGCCGGGAACAGAGGCATACTGGGTGGAAAGCATAGTCAGGTCAAGCATCATCGAGCGCTGGGAATCCCAAGATGAACCGGAACATCTGCGGACAATTCGCGATCGCATCGAACGCAATGGAAAACGCGCCGGAAGAATGCTGGGCATCTACCAGCAAATCTTACAAGGTGTTGAAGTTAAAACAGATGATAGTCGAGAACAAATTGAATTGTTACTCAGTGGTTTGGTTGTCAGGGAGCAGGGATTGCTAAAGGTAAAAAATTCTATCTACGAACAAGTTTTTAACATCAAGTGGGTAGAAAAACAATTAACTTGTTTGCGTCCTTATTCTCAGACATTGGATGCTTGGGTAACATCCAAACAGACTGACAGTTCGCGTCTATTGCGCGGACAAGCTCTAAAAGATGCCCTAGCTTGGGCATTGGGTAAAAGTTTGAGTGACTTAGATTATCAATATTTAGCTGCCAGTCAAGACTTGAGCAAGCAGGAAACTCAAAATGCCCTAGAGTGTCTGGAACAAGCTAATCAAATCCTTTCATCAGCTAGACGGAGAGTTAAGAAAGAACACCTCAAGCACAGAATTCGGCCTGGTTGGACTGGCGTAATTGCTCTATGCGTTGCTAGTTCGATATTCTTGTTCCGTTTGATGGGATTATTGCAGGGAATTGAATGGGATGTTTTAGACCAGTTTTTTCGCTTTCGTCCTTTAGAATCTCCCGATCCGCGTATAGTTATTGTCACTGTTGATGAAACCGATATTACTCAAATCAAACAGTGGCCTATGCCCGATACAATTTTAACTCAAGCAATTAAAAATATAAAAGCTCGCAATCCCAGAGCGATCGGTCTGGATCTGTATCGAGATTTGCCCGTAGAACCCGGTCATCAGGCATTAAAACAACTGTTTGAGTCCACTCCCAATCTGATTGGGATTGAAAAAGTCGTTGGCAATCGGATTCCTCCACCGCCAATCTTAAGTAAGTTGGAACAAGTTGGCTTTGCTGATGTGGTGTTGGATGCGGATGGCAGAATCCGTCGCGGGTTGATGTCGGTTCAACGCCAAGATCGAATTTATTTGAGTTTAGGATTGCAACTTGCCTTAATATATCTGAAAGCGGAAGGGGTAACTGCAAAACAGTTAGACGACTATCGGTTGCAGTTGGGTCGATCTGTGTTAGTACCTTTTGATGGAAATGACGGTGGCTATGTGCGGGCTAATTCTGGTGGGTATCAAATATTGCTGAATTATCGCGGTTCGTTAGAGAATTTCCAGACAATATCTTTCGCCGATGTGCTGAAGAATCGGATTCCGCCAGATTTGATGAAAAATCGCATTATTATCATCGGTACGACTGCTGAAAGCCTCAATGACCTTTTTTATACGCCCTACAGCAGCAGTTTGTTCCGCACGCCTAAGCGTACATCGGGAGTGGCGATTCATGCTAATTTGATCAGCCATATTTTGAGTGCTGCTTTAGATGGGCGACCTTCGATCCGGGTTTGGACTAAACCGCAAGAGTGGCTGTGGATTTTGGCTTGGTCAGCGATCGGTGCATTGTTAAGCTGGAGGTTGAAGCCTTTGCTGATCGCGTTCGGTATCTTTTTAGCAGGTTCGGGGTTATTAGCGATCGCTTACCTGGCTTTCTTGCGGGGGTGGTGGTTACCCGTTGTTGGGCCAATGCTGGGGTTGGTCGGATCTGCGATCGCTTTCGGTATCGTCATCAACAAACGATTAGAACAGCTTCAACTCCGACGAATTCTGGAGTTACTTTTAGAAGAATGCTCTACTTCTCCTACTGCGGGACGTATTGCGATTGAATATCTCAAGCAATCAGAAAGCGATCGCAATCAAGCTTTTATCCAAAAGTGGACGATCGATCGAAATTTACGCTAAAACTCAAGTCAAATGGGTAATAGTCCGCACTTTGCTATAAGTATGTGGGCATAATTAAACGTAAAACTGCCACGATTAGAAACCCGGTTTCTTGGACAATACCTTCGCAATTTCTTTGTAGGTTGGGTTGAGGCACGAAACCCAACCTACAAAGCTTCTTCCCCTAGCCCCTAGCCCCTAGCCCCTAGCTATATCTACTTCGTTTCCATTACCCGAATCACTCCTTGTAACATCGGATCGTTAGGGTCGAAATTTTGTTCGCAAACTAAGCCCAAAAACCACGTATATTCCTTATTACTTTCCATTTTTGGTGCATCTTCTGGTAATTGAAAAGTAAATTCACCAGGACTTATAGGAAGTGCGATCGTTGTCTGGTAATAGTAACTTTCATTGGCATCTCTCAAGCTTAAAAAGATTCTTTTTGCTACAGTTTTAGGAATGTAAACTGAAAAGATTGGGCGTTCTGAAATGGTTTGACTATAGCTTGGTACGATCGCTTTGAAACCAGATAAACCCTCCACTAATTCATCTTCTGCACAACGTCCTCCGTTACGAGATCCTGCTCCGGCTGTGTCATCTGGAGTGCCATCTTTAGGCGGTTTAAAAATTGTATTAGAGTTGGAATTTCTAAATAATTCACTCTGCGCCATTACGGGAGGTGCTACTATCATTTGTAATGCTATAAGGATAGCAAATAAAATACAATACAAGCGTTTTTTTGTCCCTATCATGGTTCAAACTCCTTTGTGGTAAACCAACATTTCGCCAAAGCCTGAAAAATAAACGATCTAGCCGTTTAACCGATCCATAAGCGATCGCCCTCACAGCCAATTACCGAGCAATATAAAAGGTGCCCAATAATATGGATGATTGTATTTTTCTTGCTTAAGCAGTAATAATTGAGCTTGACGAAGTGCTTCAGCTTTGTTTTTACCCCCTTGAATCAGATTTTTGTAAAATTCTACCATTAGCTTGGTTGTAGATCGATCGTTGACACTCCACAGAGTTGCCACGGTACTGCGAACCCCAGAACGCACAGCTAATCCTGCCAATCCTAAAGCTGCTTTTTTGTCTCCAGAAGCAGTTTGGCAAGCGCTGAGAACAAGTAGTTCAATAGGTTTTCTACTGTTTTGTTCTCTGATTTTGAGTAATTGAGATAAGGTATTAACATCAATCCGACCGTCCCAAGTTAACACAAAAGTATTTTCTGGTTTGGAACTAAACTGACCGTGGGTAGCCAGGTGAACGATAGGATAAGAATGAGTTTCAATTTGCTTTTCTAAAGCTTGCCGAGTAAATTCTTCATCAAGAATAACTTGAGAATAAACTGTCTCGCTAATTTGTTTTACTTCATCTTTTACAGCAGGTAAAGCGGCAAAACCACTTCGAGCTTCAGTTAAACCTCCGATTAAAGATTGGAGTTTAATTTGTGGAAGCGATCGCGGTTCTAATAACTGCAACCCAGCCGTTAGTGCGACGCTGTATTTTTCAATCAGATAGCGATCGCCATCGTGGAGTGCTGCCATTGGGACGTTGCGAAACACACCATCTAGCACGAATACTAAAGTTTCGATCTTATTTTCAGCCAACTGCGCTTCTACAGGTCGAATTAGCCAGTCATAAACTTGTTGGGAAAGACGTAGGCGCTTTTGGTTTGATATAGCCGGACTCATTGTCTGTCGCAATTCGCTGATTATTTGTTCAACTTCTGCTTGAGGTAGTGCGGTACTGTATGTACTTAAGGGTTGTCCGGGAAGGGAGAGAATCGTTGCTAAACGGTCTGCTAGAATAATGGGATAAATGACCGCAGCAGTGCGATCGCCCTCTTCTATAAGTTTTTCAATTTGCTCTGTTTTAGGATTTAAACAAGGGATGCGAAAGAAGTTTTCTAACTCTGCCAACTGAAGTGACTCTATTACATTTCGCGCTTGTTTGAGGTTATCTTGATTATTGGGAAATTGCAACAAAAGGCTGACGAGATTGCGGTAAATTGGTTCTATTTGCTCGTTAAAATAAAATTGCGCGTCCTGGTTGATGGCAACTAAATCGCTGCGAAGAGATTGCAGTGTATTGTAAGCTTGTTTATTATAAGCGATCGCACCTTCAATATCCCCTTGTTCTCTGAGAAGTCGTGCTATTTGCCATTCCCATTGATAAGTAATCTCAGCAGCATTAATACTGAGTGCGATCGCAAGGGCTTGTTGCGTTACAGTTTGCGCCTCTGACCACTGTTGAGTTTGTTCGTATAATTGACCTAGCGTTCCCAAAGCGTGAGATTCTGCTTTTTTATCTCCCAGACTTCTCGCCTGTTGTACCGCTTCGGCTAGAAGTTGGGCAATTCCTTGATTATTGATAACTGCGCTCTTCCTTAATTGTGCGTTAAAATCTTGGATTGCTTCTTGCTTATTAACAAACTCGATCAGATTATGTGCTAGATAAATTCGTGCGTAGATATTACCGCGACTGGGCGGTAAATTAGTTAAATTACCTAAAATTTGCGGAATTAATACCTGCGTAGCTTGTAACCCATTTACTTCCAATAGTAAGCTCATTTGATTGATCTGGGTATCTAATATTAGCTCGATCGCCTCCTTATTTGTAATTGTACTTGCTACCGCTACAGCGTTTTTGTAATATTCCAAAGCAACTTCAATTTCGCCTAACATTCTAGCAGTATTCCCTAAACAAAATAACGTTTCGCTTATTTGTCTAGGCAAATTTAGCTGTTGAAAAATCGCCAAACTTTGCTTTAAAATTTTTGGGGAGCGAGGTAAGTTGCCGATCGTCCCTAAAGCCACGCCTAAACCGCGCAAACCAATGGCTTGCAGTGGGGAATGAAAGCGCTGTTGCATCTTTTCCAAAAGTCGCTCGAAAGTATCGGAATCGACTCGATCTAAGCCTTGACAGTTCAATTCCTGAATGTTAAGCGATCGCATTAAATTATCAATCTCAAGCGCTTGTAATAATATATTGCAGGAGCGACGGTATTGCCCCTCCTCTTCCAATGCCTGAGCCTGATTAATTTTACTGCCTAGCACCCCTGTTTCATCTTTTGTTTGAAAATAAAGCTTTTCTGCCATTGACCAGCTTACCAGGGCAGCTTGGGCTTTTCCTTGCGCCAATTGCAAACTTGCTTGAGTATCGAAAGCTTGAGCTAAAATCTTCAGGTTAGGTAGCCTTTTTAAGAGAGTTATGCTTTGCGCGATCGCCTGTGACGCCTCTGCATAATCTCCCAAACCTTCATAAGCCCAAGACAAATAGTGTAAACTTTGAGCTTGGTTTGCCATATCTGCCAAAGCCTCAAACTCTTTCGCTGCCATTTGCAACTCCTGAACTGCCGCAGTAAAACGACCAGACTGATAGTCGTTTTTCCCTTTTTCTAATAAAGCGATCGCAGTTCCAGCCTGACTTACTGGTATAACATTTAACTCTTGTGCAATTACAGGCAGAATTGCTGTGACAAATAACAGTGTCAGTAACGTTAAGGCAATGAAAGTGCTTAATCTCCTACGTGCTTTTATGGTTGGCATTGGCTTGGTTGAGAGAGCAACTGAGAAGTGCGATCGCTTCCAGACATCGGTTGGGCAGTAAGTATAATAGTGCCATTTGAACTCATTATCCAACCTTGCGCCTCCACAATTTGTTCCCTGCCCGTTTCAGTTGGCAATTTTTCGCGATCGATTCTTCTACTGACTTCTCTAGAGCGATCGGACAACGCAAATAAATCTCGCCTGTCTCGCCACAACTCTTGACTCCTGAGCATTTGGTTGGGACTATCCGGCAAACCTCCCCGTCCCGTAATGGAAAAGCGATTGCCGCGATCGGCAGGACAGCCAGCAACAATTTGATCGGAGGGGTCTTCGGGCGTACTGGGCAATTGCACTAACCCAGAAGCGGGGTCTACTTCTGGAGTATTAATTTCCACAGTTCCATCAATACCAAGCAGAGAACTGGCAGTAATTTGACTATCGGGAGACACAAAGACTCCTTGCGCTGAAATCTCAATATTACCCCCATTTCCCTGAAAAGCATTGCCATTGATATCGCTATTTTCCAAAGCAACTAAAGTGCCCGTGTCAATCCTAATATTTCCTCCATCGCCACCGCCACTATCAGACGTTCCCGCACGAGTAGAAATTTGACTGTTATTTCGCAAATTCAGGGAATCAGAAATTTGCAGGTTAATATTACCACCTTGACCAGAAATGCTGGTAGCAACAATAGAGCCATTATCCAATAAAATAGAACGGGCAAAGATATTAATATCCCCCGCATTCCCAAAACCTTGTCCGCTAACAGAAACAGCTGCTCCATTGCGGATATTCAAATCTCCTGTAGTAATGGTGATGTTTCCCCCTTGTCCAGAAGCAGTTTGCACAGAAGAAGCAAATAAGCCCGTAGCCAGGAGTTGACCTACATTGGCCGGATCTGTCAGATCGATCGCCCCCGACACATTTACAGTCAAATTCCCTGCTTTTCCGGAAGAAAAGGAGGTAGTGAGTGCCAGTGCGCCCCCTTTGGCAATCAGATGACCAGCAGTTAAATTCAGATCGCCCGATCGCGCATCTGTAAACGTGCCAGTGCCTAAAAGGGAGTTATCTATTTCCAAAGTATCGATCGTATTAATCGTAATATTTCCTCCCTGTCCCGAACCAAAGGTGGAAGTTGCTACCAGTCCGCCATTGCTCGCAATAAAATTAGGAGTTTCGATTACAATGTTGCCTGCCGCCCCACCCCCGGCGGTGGCGTTGACGATACCGACATTGTAGTTAGCTAGCTTCACCGTACCATTAAAAGCGGGAACAATTAGATTTTGTTGCAGATAGTCAAATCCCACCCCAATTACTTCCACAGATTCAGCCGCATGAATAGTAATATTTCCTCCCATACCAGAACCCGATGTAGAAGCATTGATCAGCCCGTTATTAAGTTGCAGCTTGCTAGTATTCAGTTGAATATTTGCGCCTGAATTAGATACTGTGGTAGCGGCGATACTGCCTCGGTTGTTGATAATAATTGTGTCAGCATTCACCTCCAGCTTTCCAGCTTTGCCTATGCCATCACTTCTAAGGTTAATCCCACCATTATCGAGTACCCTAAGAACGGGTGTATTAATAGTTATGTTTCCGGCATCTCCAGAAGGGACATCAGGCAATCCAAACAGTTTTCGTAAGGATTCACTTGCAATACTAGAAGACGATGAAATATTACTTGAATTTCCTGAAACTTCTACAAACTGAGAAGCATTGACGGTGACGCTTCCGGCATCCCCATTGCTAGCAGTAGCAGCACCGATAGTTGCTCCATCCCGAATTATCAGCGAACCTGTGTCGATCGTTAAGTTGCCTGCTCGACCTTCTCCAAACGATGATACATTGATATTGCTGGGAATAGAACTTTTCTGTTCAATTCCTATTACTTCTATGGAATTTGCCCGAACATTTGCGGAACCTGCCTCCCCAGATCCGAAAGTTACTGATGTTACCGTTCCTCCACCTTCAACCGTTAACTGTCCCGTTGATAAAGTAATATTTCCCGCATTTCCCGACGCATAAGTTGTCCCAACAATAGCGCTCAGAAGGATGGGATTAATGGGTGAACTGCCAGCAACTCTTGTAGATTCAGCAGCATTAACGGTGATGTTGCCTGCTGTTGCTGGACTGTAGGTAACAGCTGCAATCTGTGCCGCACCGAATATGTCTAAACGCTTGGTTGAAAGCGCAATATCTCCTCCCATTCCCCCAACAGCTTGGGTGTGTAAGCCAGTGCGAATTGCTCCATCTGGAGTTGTGCTTATTAGTTGTACAGATTCCGTGGCATTGACGTTAATATTTCCTGAGAGTAGAGGACTTCTGTTTTGAATTAAAAGTACCGAACCATCGCGCATTTCCAAATTGCTCGCTTGCACCTGGATCGAACCGCTACCCGCACCGGAAACATCCGCTAAGGCTTCAGAATTCAGTCGAATATTACCAAAGTTTTCTACATCAGAATAGTCTAAATTCCAGCCAAAAGCAGTAGAATTGATACCGACAAAACCATCTTTAACGCTGCCTAATTCAATTCGTCCCGACTCAGCGGTTAGGGTACCGCCAGAAATGGTAACATCGCCTCCAACCAAAGCTAGAGTATTTCCACGTTGAACTCGCAATCCGGAATCGTTATTATCTCTTTGGTATGGTGAAAATATGGGAACTTTTACGGTTAAATTGTGACCAGTGCCTGTTACTTGAATTGCGCCTGGATTTGACCCGTACTGCAAACCAAGGGGAACTTTTATAGTTAGCAGTGGTGGCGTTTCTGGGTTGGTAGCGCTGAAGGAGTAGTTATCAAAAATGACACTGTTAGCTGTGCTGGCAAAAAAAGAACCGGAAATATCTAGTCTCGCATTTTCTCCAAAGATAATCCCATTGGGATTAACTAAAAAGAGATTGGCAGCACCGTTAATTCCTAACGTCCCCAAGATCCGCGAGGCGTTTTTACCAGTCACGCGAGTGAGGATATTGGCGATCCCGTTGGGGTTAGCGAAATAAACCTGCTGTCCGTCGTTGATGTTGAATTCCAGAAAACTGTGGAAGAGGTTGCTGCCTCGAATTGCTCCCCCTTCAATTAAGTCTCGTCCCCCTTCTGGGATGAGAGTAGAAGTTTCTGCTCCCAAGGTGCTGTCTGGGATAAGCTGAGCTTTAACGGGGATATTCAGTAAGGCGAAAGCAGCTGCGATCGCGATCGCAGCTCTGCCAATCTCCAAAAATTTTGCTATCTGCATCTATACAAATTGATTGAACTGTGCTAAGGCTGCCCGAACTTTTTCTAGGAGGATTAGTTTTACAGCGTTTTTCAGGTGAGTAGGTACGCGAAACCGGGTTTCTTGAACAATACCTTTGCCATTTTTTTGTAGGTTGGGTTGAGTGGAGCGAAACCCAACACATTTGCCCTAGTTTCGTGCCTCAACCCAACCTACAAATTAGGGATTTTAGGTTTTTGGCGAAGGTATTGGCAGAAGTTACCGGGTTTCTGGGCTGTACTTCATCCAACTGCAAGCCGCTGTATCGATCGTTGTCTGTCTACTCATTATCTGCTATTATATTTCGCCTATGTATAGTGGGAGGGCGAAGCATTGCGGGATTAATCTTAACTCAAAACCGAAACCTCAATTCCGCAATGCTGATGCCTACGGCACGCTATGCGCGTTCGCCCCTACATAATCTTGTGGCCCTAACGGAGTAAACGTAAAACTCCAAGCCCTTAGAAACCGGGTTTCTGGGAGTTCAGTTTATTTACGCCCACCTACGGTTCTTCCCTTGTCAAATATGCGGTCGTAGTAGCACGGCATAATTAAAATCTTGGTATGACCGACATACTGATGAAGCTGTACTACTACAAAATGTTCGGTTTGAACATTCGCATAATAATTCCGAAATACCCCCACCTACTTAGTTTTTTTGAATTATTAGATGAGTTGGTTTGTAGGTGCGAATAAAGTTAGTCATTACCTCTCTTTCTTCAATTGTTGGAGTTGCAAAACAGCCTGAAGTTCCGGTTTGAGAATTGTTCTTGAATACTGACGGATCGTAGTGAACTCCCAGTCCGCTGCGACCTGTCTTGAAAGTAGGTGTAACGGGTGACCAGACTCCACCAAACTCTCCAGAAGCATTCTCCACACTGCCGGGACGGTCAAAGGTATAAACACCAAAGGGTATAGGAGTTTGAGACCCTGCTATGTCAGACGGAGTTTGTTTGTCCACCCTGCCAGAAACGCACCGCACAGTATTAACGACTTTGCCTGTACCATCAATCAATTGAGTGCGGTAAACCTTTAGTCCGCCGCCAATAGTTTCGTTAGTCTGAGTAGCGACAACTTTAGCTCCTTTAATCGAGAGATAATTATCGTTGTTGTTGTCAGCTGGAGTTTCCTTAGTAAGAAATTCTAAAGCGACCCAACGATTAGGGCCGATTTGTACCCAATTCTTTCCCCCAGCCGCTACGGGGCCACCCGTAACCATTACCTTCGCACCATTGGCAACGGTATCAACGACCTGACCGTTGGGGCTAGAACGAACATTTAAAGGGTCGCCCTGAGTTCTCACAATAGCGGTATAGCTCATTGGTTTTTCTCCTTTAGGGAAGTAGATTTATCTATCTGGAATTGTGAGATTTATTAAAATAATAAACCACTTTTACGCCACCTTCAAAAATAGGCGATCGCACCTTCTACCAAATCCGGGTTAACTACCCCCTTTTTCTTGAAGCCCGCGCAGGCGGGCTTTGTACGCGCAAGCCGCGACTTTAGTCGTCGGGTAAAAAAGGGGTCTTACTTCACTTCGATCCCGCCTGGGGTTCAAACCCCAGGCTAATAGCGAAAGTCCACTCAAGTGGACTGAATACTAATCTGACAGTCCATTTTAATGGACTTTCGCTATTAGCCCTGCACTTGAGTGCAGGGCGGGTGTGGGCGACACCACCGACTTTGCCAACAGCATCATTTATTTACGGAAAATGGGCATGAGGATTGAGTTTTCCTGACTTCAATTTATATTCCTTGGTTTGGCTGCAATCTCTCTATGCTTGAACTTTCTGGATTTGGTGCAGAGCCCTGGCCTAATACAGTTAAATCTGCTCTGGCGCTAGAAAGAGGTTTAGTTCCGCTGCATAACCCGGTTGTCAATTCAGATGGCTGACCGGAAGCGTAAATAAGGTACTCTCTACCTTTTTCAAAAGTATAGCCGCAACTAGCGCTGGAATTAGCTGTCATAATAACGCTCTGTCGCATAACTCTGCCTTTCCAAACTTTAGAAACTTCCAATGTAACCTTAACTTCTGTAAAAAGTCGATCGGCTTCGGATTCGCTATTGCTTTGGCCATCAACCGATCGCCGACGCACAACAATATCAGTTACTCTACCAGCAAAAACAGATCTAGCTTGTTGGTAGCTTCTTCTTGGATTAGTTGGAATACAACTACAAGCATTGGCCGGATTGCCACTTAAAATAACTAATAAACTGGTGGCAATAATTAGTATTTTTTTCATAGGTTACACCTGATGATTGGATCTCAATTCGATGATTCGGCTTGGCGCTGAACTCAAACCATTGACCTATTTTGTAGATGGAAAGTTCCGGGCTGCTTTAAGTGGGTTACAAATCAGTTTTCTCCTTTACCTCAAACGTATTGCGGTTCGAGGAATGGATAGTCGGTGTATCCTTTTTCCAGTTCGGTTTCGCTGATAGGTAAAAATGTTTTTGGATCGGGCCTGTTTAAAGCTGCGTTCGCTGCCCAGCGCTGGGGCAAATCGGGATTGGCTAAGAACAATCTGGCGAAAGAAACTAAATCTGCTTGACCGGAGGCTAATATAGCGTCTCCTTTGGCTTTGTCATAATCGCTATTAGTAACGATATTGCCTTTATAAATCGGGCGAAAAGTCGGTGTAACTGGATTAATTACATCGCGATTTGCTAGATCTGTTTCTTTCGGCTCTGCCATTTGGATATAAGCTAAATCAAAGCGATTGAGGGCGTTTATTGCATAGCTAAATGTTGCTATGGAATTTGAGTCATAAATACCATAGAATGTATTGCTGGGTGTGAGTTTGACACCAACGCGATCGCTACCCCAAACGCCAGTCACTGCTGCCACAACTTCCAGCAAAAATCTGGCGCGGTTTTCAATCGATCCACCGTATTCATCGGTGCGTTTGTTGGCACCATCTTGGAGGAATTGATCGATTAAAAAGCCGAATGCGCCGTGTACTTCCACCCCATCAAATCCGGCTATCATTGCATTTTTTGCACCGATGCGGAACTGTTCGACAATTTCGGTAATTTCGTAATTTTCTAGGGCGCGGGGTGTTTCAATTGGTACTTTGCCTAGTGGAGTATCCAGTTTCCACTCAGGTGCGATCGCACTCGGTGCTACCGGCATTTGCCCATTCAATAACGACGGATGAGTGACGCGACCGCTGTGCCAAAGTTGCAGGAAAATTCGTCCTCCCTTAGCATGAACTGCATCTGTAACTAATTTCCATCCCTCAACCTGTTCTTGCGAGTAAATACCCGGACAATTTATGTATGCTTTACTGAGGGGAGAAACCATCGTACACTCAGTAATAATAAGTCCTGCCGATGCTCGTTGGGCATAGTAGGTTGCCATTATTGAGTTTGGGATATTGCCAATTGCTCGCAAACGACTCATCGGAGCCATCACTATTCGGTTTGGCAGAGTATAACGGCCAAGCTGTACTGGTGAGAAGAGATTGATGCTCATTGTTAATGTTTAATTACTCATTTTTAATTAACGAAGCTATTAATAAAATTCTCCATTGTCCCTTTTTTATTTTGACTTTTGACTTTTTTAGCCCCTTTTGCTGACGAAGTGGATTAGTACCTGTATAGTATAGAACAACCTACAAGAGAATAGTAACAGGCCGGACTGATGGAACTAATCAGACGGACGACGTTTGTCTATCAAGCCGGAAGTTCAGAGAAAGTCTACGAAGTCGATCTTTGCCCCACTGGTCAAGCTCGTTATCTGGTCAACTTCCGCTACGGACGCCGTGGCGCTACCCTGAAGGAAGGTTCCTTGTATAGCAGTAATTTACCTCACATAATAAATGTAATGAAACCATCTCGATTTTTTTTATTATGCCAATTTACTTAATATTTTCATTTTTTCCTACTTTTCCTACTTACTTAATATTTCATAATTATAATTATTAAAATTTATTAAATCTCTATTGACATACTGAAAGCAGTAAATTATAGTGAATGTTGCTTCTGGACTAATTTGCTGCCAACAAAAGTAGCTAAAAAATGTCCAGCAATATGGCTATTTTGAGTAAGAAATTAGGAGCGATCGCTTGACGCGATCGAAGCCCAGAAATGGGCACTTGGAAGTGACCCATTATCAATGATCGAGCGCTATAAAATCTCAGATTCAAGGAGAGAATGTCAAAATGAAACGTCTAATCGTTTGCTGTGATGGAACTTGGCAACAACTAAATAGTAATTACCCAAGTAATGTGATTAAGATTGCCCAGGCAGTGAAATCGAGTGCCAGTGACGGGGTTCCACAGATCGTGTTTTATGACGAGGGAATTGGAGTAGAAAGTCACAAGCTTTTGGGCGGAGTCACTGGACTGGGAATCGATGAAAATATACAAGATGCCTATCGTTTTCTTTGTCTCAACTATGAGCATGGTGACGAAATCTATCTATTCGGGTTCAGTCGCGGTGCTTACACAGTCAGGAGTCTAACAGGGATGATCTATTGCTCCGGTCTCCTAGACCGCCCTCATATTACCAGGGCATCAGAAGCTTACGAGCTTTACCGTACCCGAGACATTAAACCAAAGGATCAAGTAGCAGCCGATTACCGCGAACAATACGGCGAGCGCGTCCCTATCACCTTGCTTGGTTGTTTCGACACCGTTGGAGCCCTTGGTATTCCTGGTCTACCCGCCTTCCAGAAGTTGCACGAACATCTCAATAAGAGGTACAGATTCCACGACACCACTTTAAATAAGTCGATTAAGAATGCGTTACACGCCGTTGCGATCGACGAAGTTCGCGAAATCTTTGATGTTACCCCTATGAAGAAAAATCCTGATGCTGAGAACCAGCGGGTTATTCAAGTTTGGTTTCCAGGCGAGCATGGCTGCGTCGGCGGTGGAACGAAAGAACACAGCGGTTTATCAGATGCCGCCTTACAGTGGATGTTGGATTCAACCCGTAACCTTGGATTGGGGCTAGAATTCGATCCTAGTGTCATTCCCACAGGTATCAATCCCAACTATGAGATTGATTTTAAAAACGATCCTGGTTTCTTCAAATTGGCAGGAATCAAGTTCCGCGAGGTGGGCGATGCCATTGAGGAGCTTCATGAAAGCACGATCAAGCGTTTGCAAAGCCGAAAGGACTACCGCCCCAAGAATCTAGAAAAGCTTTTATCCAAACTTAATTCAAATTGAAGAAGACAGAGAAGACTTCATCAATTTCTCGGAATTGAGGATTGGGCGATCGATCGAATCTACAAGAACCAAAAGGGGAAAGAATTATGTCTTCAAAAAGAGACACATCAAGAGACGGATTTAAAAACAAGATCGAGACTTTGCTTTTAACTAGCTTTAAGCCGCTTTGGCACTTCATTCAAAGCAACGAGGGGCTTAGCAAAAAAGTCAACTCAACTCTCATTAACAATGCCGTCTTAAAAATTCCCACTCGGCCCTATCCGTTTAGCACTATGTCTCCCTATACATCTTGGGAGTCATTAAACGATCGCACTTATTCGGGACTCCAACTACCGCCTACTGATTGGAAGCCCTTAACGGATAAAAACTACATAGGGGTTAATTTAACACCCACTGAGAAGTTTGAAAAGAATCTTCCAGATATTAAAGATTTGGAGGTTTTGTATCGGAAAAAAGGAGAGACCAAATACTCGGCCAAATCCTCTCTGATTTTCCCCTATTTCGTGCAATGGTTTACCGACAGTTTCCTGCGAACAGATCGACTGGATCACCGCAAGAATAGTTCCAACCACCAAATCGATCTGTGTAACGTCTATGGGTTGAACGCAAATATTACTCACCTGATCAGGTCTCATCAAGGAGGCAAGCTAAAAAGCCAAATTCTCAATGGGGAAGAATATCCTCCTTTTTACTATGATGAGAACGGACAACCTAAGGAAGAATTCAAAGGAATTCCCCATCAAATAGTCGGTGAATACGACGAGAAAAAAGCGGATAGAATCCCCTATGAAAAGAAACAAAAATTATTTGTAATGGGGATAGAGTTAGAGCGTGTCAATGTGCAAATTGGCTACGTGATGCTGAATGTTCTTAGCTTAAGAGAACATAATCGCGTGTGCGAACTCTTGGCAAATAATTATCCAACTTGGGATGATGAACGTCTTTTCCAAACCGCCAGAAATATCGTGATGGCGGAGTTCCTGAAAATTGTGCTTGAGGATTATATCAACCACATTACTCCCTATCACTTCCAATTCTTCACCGATCCCCCAGCATTTATTGATGAAAAATGGTATCGCACCAATTGGATGTCGGTAGAATTTACTTTAGTTTATCGTTGGCATAGTATGCTGCCCGATAAGCTAATTCATGACGGGAAAGAAATGTCTATGCCCGAAACGATGTGGAACAATGATATGATTATCAACAAGGGGTTGGGAGCTATATTTGAAGAAACTTGTTCCCAACCAGCAGCGCAATTGAGTTTATTCAATACGCCTGAGTTCCTCATTCCCACCGAGACAGCCAGTATTCGTGTAGGTCGGGCGGCCAAATTAAGAACATACAACGATTACCGCGAACTGTGTAAGTATCCACGGGTGACCGATTTCGATCAAATTAGTGGCGATGAAGATGTCCAAAAAGAATTGAAACGATTGTACGGTCACGTAGACAACATTGAGTTGTATGTAGGACTCTACGCAGAAGATTTGCGGCAAAATTCAGCTTTACCTCCTTTAGTCGGACGACTGATCGGAATTGATGCCTTTTCTCAAGCTTTCACCAATCCTCTGCTGGCCGAAAACATCTTCAATCCTGAAACTTTTTCACCAGTTGGTTGGGAAGAAATTATGAATACCAAGACCCTCTCCCAGGTGCTGAATCGTAATGTTCCTCCCGGTAAAGAGTACAGAGTTTCTTTTTATAATGAGGGTTGGCAACCAGCTTAATGAGCTGACAGAACACGAGGGGAGTGGGGTTACAAATTGTAAAGTGTACGCCCTTGTTTCAAATGTAGAACTCCAGTTCAATAATAGCCGACAGTCGCAGTGGTGAGTTGTTCGTGGTTTATAGGATTAGGCAATGAACCACGAACAAGTTACACCTGAGTTCGCCCGACATCCCGTTAAAAATCTGGTAAATTAGAACGGGAAAATGCAAACCATTATCGCCATAATCAGCTTTTAAAGGTTATTTATGAGCAAGAAGTTATTTACGGAATATCCCGAACAGGACGAACGCAAATACTACGATCTTTTGGTTGAGCAGGCCAAGCTTCGGATGGATAATCTTTACGGCAATAAGGAGCGGGCGCTGCGAGATACTCACGCCAAAACTCATGCCTGCGTTAAAGGAACTCTGGAAATTTTTGACTTTGATGAGGAAGCGATTAAACGGGAATTGGGCAAACGCGCTTCGTTAAGTTCTTCGCGACTCAATGCTATTTCCCTTAAGCAAGGTTTGCTAGCAAAACCCAAAGAATATCCTGTTTGGTTGCGATTTGCTAACGGGGCTACCAAAGTATACAATGATTACGCCAAAGATTCGCGCTCAATCTCAGTGAAAGTCATGGGGGTGGAAGGGGAAAGACTCGCGCAAAGCCACGAGTCAAAAACCCAAGACATCATTGTTCACAATTCAGAGATATTTGTGAGCCAAACCATCAAAGACTACTACGGCTTTTTTTCTGCTCTGGTTGAATCACCAGAGACATTGAAAAAGTGGCTAATGCGACATCCCAGACACTTTCTAGCGGTGTCAACGCTTACGGGTAGCCGGACTCCGAAGAGTTTGCTAACAGCAAAATATTGGAGCGGTTCACCCTCTGCTTTGGGTCTCAATCCCGATTTCGATCCCTCCCAGCCTGGTCTAGTTCCTGTCGAATATCCTGCTGTAATTAAGTATGGGTTTACTCCGGTTTCATGCGAACCACCGCACGAGATAATTCCAGAACAATCTCGACCGGGAATTCCTAAATTTCCCTTTGCCGATCGCGCTAAAGCCTTGGGTTTAGATCCCAATCAACCAGACAATTACTACCGGGATGACCTAATTCAATCTCTTGCGAAACCTGACGCTCAATACTGTTGGGATTTTGGCATCCAGTTCCAAACCAACCTAAAAATGCCGATCGACGATGGCATCAATGTCTGGAAAGAACAGGAATCACCCTTCTTGAGAGTAGGTCGTCTCACCGTCAAGCATCAGATTATTGATTATGAAAAACAATCCGATTTCAACGAAAACCTGCGATTTTCTCCTTGGAACGGCTTAGCAGTTCATCGTCCAGTAGGTGCCATCAATCGGATACGCGGTGTTGTTTACCCCGTTGTAGCGAATTATCGCCTTCAAAAGCGAGGTCTTGTCCACCAAGAACCTACAGGAGCGGAAACATTTAATTAAGAATACATTCGTCACAATGGGAATAATCATTTAGGAAGGCGAACTGAATGACATAGGCTAAAGTTTAACGCCAAGGTGTGAGGTAAGTTTTCAAACTTCCTCACCCCTACTGTTAGTCACTACAAGTTTAGGCTACCTGTAGTGTCTCTGGCTCTGGTAGGGGCTTACCCTTTTGCTCATAGCCATACAACAAATCTTCTAAAACTTCCTTGGCGTTCTCAAGTGCTTCTTCATAAGTTTCACCGTGTGTCCGAGCGTATTTCCCCCATTCGGGCAAACTAGCAACATACGCTCGATCGTTCTCAGACCACTGAATCAAAATGCTATATTTCATTATTCATCCCCTTGCTCTAACTGCTCCAGTTCTTCTAGTGCTGTTATTACATCTTGTTCCTGGTAAGGCTTTGCATCCTTGCCATCTTTGCCAGAGAGGACTACAGGATTTGGCAGAAGTGGGTGAATCCAGTAGGAATGACTGCCTTTTCCACGTTTGGGCAAGAGCGTAAAACCTGCTTTCTGCAACATCTGTCTCAATTCTATAACTTTTTTGGGCATTTGCCGTCATAGACTTTTTTCAATCTTTATGTTAACGCAAAGGACGCAAAGGTAAACGCAAAGTAACGCAAAGTTTTTTCTTTCTCTGCGTACCTCTGCGTTTAAAAGGGGTGGGCATTGCTGAATTTACTGAAAATATCGATTTTTAACATACTGTTTCAACACAGTATTTAAAGTAAAAAAGGTTGTCTTACCCTGCTCTTTTGCCTCCAATAACAGTCGCCTCCCTAGCGATTGCATGGCATTCAATAAATCTGAGGTAGATAACTGTACTGTCTTGGAAATTTGCGGCAAAGTAACGGGTTCTGTTTCATTAGCAAGCTGAATCATTACTGCTTGTTCCGGCTGGGTTAGACGCTGAAATTGTTGGTCTAACTGTGCTTGCAAAGATTCGCATAAGATTGGCGCGTCACATTGTAAAAAGTCAGAAACATTACCTCCAAATAATTCTTGAATCATGGTGGCAGTAAACTCTAACCACAGAGGATTTCCTTGATAGGAATTAATCAAAGTTTCCCAACTGTCTTCATCTGATAAATTATGCTGTTTGAGAATTTCTTTAGCTGCTACGCCTAAACTCCCTAATACTAAGGAATGCACATAGTTATTTAGTCTTTCTAGTTTGGCGACTTCTCTGGGTTTTTCCCAACTAATTAATAGTAAGCTACTCTGATGACAAAGTTCTGCTATTTGTTTGAAAAATAAGTGATAATCTTCATATCCAGATTTATATTGACCTGCGAGTTGTCCGCTGCTGAAAAGCATTTGTACGTCATCGAAGACAATCAAACAGCGATATTTGCGTAGGTAGTTGATGAGTTGGGAAAGTTGCGTTTCGATCGCGTGGGGGATCTCTGCTTGCTGGGAGAAGATTTGCAGCAAGTTGGTGAGGGTTGCATCTGGGGTTGGGGAAAAGCGGAGACTGCGATAGATGACGTAATCAAAATGGGTTTTGATTTGTTCTATGAGTTGCAGTGCGAGGGTAGTTTTGCCAATTCCGCTGATTCCCAGGAGTGCGATGAGGCGATCGCGATCGCGCACTATCCAGGTTTCGAGGGTGGCGAGTTCGTGGGTGCGATCGTAGAAGCTGAAGATTTCGGGTGCGTCGCCTAAGTCGATGTGCGATCGGGTTGGGGTTTGTTGGGGTTGTGGTGTGTCTTGTGGAGATTGGGGAGTTTGGGGACAGATGTTGACGTTATTAACTGTTACATTACCTTTAACGGTGGCTGATGAAAAATTGTTAAATTCTACCTTTTCAATTATCGATCGAAAATTTGCTTTAGTAATCTCTTCTCCCAATTCCTTTGATAACATTTTCCATAATTTTGAACCGACATCTCTGACATAACCTTCACTAGAGTGAGTTGCTGCGGCAATTTCCGCGTATTTCTGATCTTGTAAAGTACCTCGCAGTATAGCTTCTTGCAGATAATCTAGGTGTTCCCCTGTTTGGGCTAAAACTAGCTCGTCTGTCAATTTTAAGATTTCTTTAATGTCCATCATGTCAGCAATGGGCTATAGTTTGCCCTATTATATCCGACATTTACGACATTTCTTACAATTCTGACATTTTCCGGTTAGAAAATCACCGACATTTCTGACTTGTCTAAAATTAGAGCTTAGTTAATACTGAGATTTAGTTAAATACTCCAAAAATTAAGGAAGTTTTTATGGCTAAAATAAAATTGGTGAAGTTAAAACGCCATCCGGTTCTACCTACTATGTTTATTGGGTCGCGAATACTAATGAAACCTAACCTTTGCAAATAGTTTTTAAGGAACTTAATAAAAATTAAACGGAGTAACAATGGCTGAAAATAAACAACTCTTGCCCGGTGATAAATATACTGAAATTCTGGAAGGTGGGACAATACGGCTCACAGCAAAGACAGTTCAGTTTGGTTCTAACGTTTTTCAATTTCATAACGTCACTGGTTTTGGTATAGCAAAAGTGGATACAATTAAAATACCACTAACATCGCTTTTAATTTTGTTTATCATAGGATTGTTCATCGCCAATCTTCCTAATATTAGCGTGTTCGGGTTATTAATTATTTTAGGAGCGATTGCTGGAGTTATATCCAACTTTACTCAACCACAACGGTATGGGCTAGGACTATATCTAAATTCAGGACACATGAAAGTATTTGTGACTACGGATGTGCGTGGTTTAAAAGTTGTAGTTGACGACTTATGTAACTATATGGAAAATAATAAATTGGGTGGTTACGTAGTGAATATAGTTGGAGGAAACGTTACTGGTAATTACATTGGAGGAGATGCTTCTGATAGCGGTTTAAGTTATCGTTAAAGAACTAGAATAGAAAAAAAGCAAAATAGGAGGATTTTATGGGCAACAAATCAACCAAAAACAGTATCGGAGGAAACGTTGAAGGGAATTTCATAGGCGGAGATGCCAATAAAACTACTAACACATACACTAAACAAGAATCTGCATTACCAAAAGAGGATAAGGCTGAAATCGAAGATTCGATTTCCAAACTTAAAGCGAGTATTGATGCAGAGTCAAACTTGACTAAAGACCAAAAAGAGAAGGTTTTAGAGCAAGTAAAACTAATTGAAGATGCTGTTAACAATCCCGATCTAGGAGAAAAAAAGAAACAGGCTCAAGACGCAAATTCTGCCCTTAAAACAATGTTTTCTGTATTACCAGTAGCCGCTAAATTTGTAGAAGAGTTCAATAACGTATCAGCGTTGGTTATCAAATTGCTTGGATTGGGAGTAGTTTAACGTAACGCAATCTTGGTAAGCAGTTTCTGTAATATAACAGCAGGAAGATGAGCGCCTTCTTTTACCCAGAATGCGATCGCACTCCCATCTTTCCCCAAAATGCGATCGCTTAATACACTTATAGCAGTTCCCGCTGTAATGGAGTACATTTTAAGTAGGGGTGTAGGGGCGAAGCATTCCGGTAATTAACCTCTGCATATAACCAATAAGTTATTTGCCGGAATGCTTCGCCCTTACTTATGTACCTCATAACAGCGGTAACCCCTGTAACTGCCAATAAAAAGCGATACTATTAGGCAATTTACCAAATAACGTTAACTGGATATTGGGCAACAATTGGATCGCAGCTAACTAAGGCAGCATTTTCTACATTCGCTTGGGCAACCAACAAACGATCGAAAGGATCTTTGTGAACAAGTGGCAAGCTATCCAATTCTAAAACATGATCCAGCTTCACAGGAAGTACCTCTATTTGATTAGTTTGTTGCTGATTTTCAATAATTTCTAACAAAGAGCGATTTAGTGTTATTTTACCTAGCTGTAACTTAATTTGCATCTCCCAAATGCTGATTACACTCAGGAGCAAAATATTTGACCTATCTTGCAAGAGTGCCAAAGCTGTTTGTGATAGGTTATTCGGTTGGCTATCCCACCAAATAAAAGTATGAGTATCAAACAATAATTTCATGCACCTGCCGTCCAAAATTCTTCTGGTAATGGCTCATCAAAATCATTACTTGTCGATATTGCTCCCTGGTGTAATCCAGCTATTCGGGGTACATTTGGTTGGAGAATAGGAACTAGACGAGCCAAGGGTTTTCGGCCATCTGTCAGTAAAATTTCTGCTCCTTCATCAATGAGGTGTAATAATTCTTGCACACTCATTTGTGCGACACTGACATCTACTGTTTTTTGAACTGCGGTCATATTAATTTGCTCAAATTAACCACTTACTTTCAATTTTACATCGAAAACTACCTGAAAAAACAGAAATAGAAGTGCGATCGCACCCCCATCTTCCCCAAATGCTTTGGCGTAGCCTGTTGTAGGCATTCGCACTTCTATCCTAGAATGCGATCGCTACCATTTTACCAGGATTGTGCTTTCAGATTTAATTTAATGAGGGCAACCACTCAATATCAAGTAATTGGTCAAGCGAGTAAGGACATTCTGGTGGGAAACTGACGGAATTTTGAGTTTTAATTTTCACAAATCCTAACGCATCTTTATAGATAGAATCCAATTCTGAATCTAAGTAATTACGGAGATTGGTAGTAAGTATTCGTCTCAATTGAATTCTGAAAGTATAGATTTCTTCTTGCCAGTGAACTGCATTATAGTCGGATTCGCTTGTCCAATATTGCAGCAATAATAAATGACGGATAACCTGTTCTAAAAGGCTGGCTACAGCATTTTTCTTTTCCCTGCCCAAATCCTCTAACTCCTCTATTAAATTCTCTAAATCTAGCTCTTTAAATTGGCGATTCTTAATCAATTTAACAGTTTCTTCTAGCCATTGAGAATCATCAATATCGTAGAGGTTTTTTAAATCGCTAACACTGTTCATAACTCACCCCTTTTAGTTGCAATTCCTCTTTTAATTGTCTCATTGCTGTTTCCCCATCTATTTTTTCTCCCCGTTCAAGTTGTTAGGACTTACGCATCCAGTTTTGGTGTAGGGGCGGGTTTTGCCATGATTCTTGTCGGTTAGCCACAAATTATCTGCCAAACCCGCCCCTACTTTCGCGCTATGAAGGAAATCATTTTATTGTACCTCACGCGGCTGTAAGCCGCTGTAGCATTGAAAATAAAACCTTTCACAAGTGTCCTTGGGGCAGGGGTAAGTCAGGCTGCTGATGAAGGTTGAGAGTATTATTTGGGATGGGATACTCTTGAGTCAAGGGGAATTCACAGAATGTAACCAATATGCGCTCGATCGCAGCAGCACGCCAGCTTCGCCCCAAGCGTCAAAGAATGCCCGAATCGGGAGTAGTCATAGCTAGGTAATGGGTAAAGTACTAATGATAAGCTGCTACGCACCTAAATTTTAAAGTCAATTTAATGAAATTCTTGTGGGATGGGCGTCTCGCCCGTCCCTAACTACAATTTAGATGCGTGAGAGCTTACTGCATCTTGGTACTATTTTAAACGCAAATGACGCAAAGGTCAACGCAAAGTAACGCTAAATTTTTCTTTTTCTCTGCGTACCTCTGCGTTGAAAAAAAAATCTTCAATCTCAACGAGTAACTAACTTCTTAATATCCCCAAAAGCACGATAAAATCCACCGCGAGAAGATTCGCGCACCTCTTCCACCAGATAACGCGCACCTTCTTCGCGAAGTTCTTTAGGAAATTGCACTTTCCAGTTGGAGTTGTAACCAGGAGAAACAACGCGAATTCTTAAGTTATTTCCTTCTTGGAAACACTCGACAATTACTCCTTGCGTTGTGTTTGAGGTAGTTTCTAAAGTGTGGGAAGGAACGGCGACGGGAACGGCGGCGGGTGCTTTAATATTAACTGTTTGGGGAACTGTACCTGCTTTGGCGGCATTAATTGCACTTTCGCTGGCGTCGATGCAAGCAAGAGAACCGTCGGTAGTGACGATGTAAAGGCGATTATCTAAAAATTGCATTGAGAAGGCGGAACCGCATCCTGTGGCTAGTTTCCAGAGTCGATCGCCTTGTTCGTTAAAGCAATAAATCGACGAACAATTATCGCCTGCAAATACATATTTGCCATCTTCTGCTGTGGCACAAGAATACACTGGCGCATCGCACTGGTAAATTGTTTTAGCTTCCCCTTTCTTGGTGAAAGAATAAACTAAATTATGGCTGGTACTGGCATAAACTATTGCTTCTTCTTGCCAACCAAATAGCACTTCGCCGCGAGTTTTTTGATGCCAAATTTTCTTGCCATCTTCCCAATCATACATTGTTACGCCGTCGCTGTGACCGTGGTAAACTCCTATCTCATCGCAACGTACCATCCAGCCATATTGACCGCTACTTTTTTTAGTCCACTGGGATTCATCTTCGTGATTGATAGTTGTGACGTTACCCTCGATATCGGAAACTCCGAGAATTGCATCTTTAATATCGAGCCACAAAATATTCACATTTTCGGCAATTTCATAAGCGACACGGGGAATTTTTCCAGTTAAATCATAGACTTTGCCATCATCGCATCCCGCATAAAGCCAGCCATCATCGGCGACGATACATTTCACGCCGTCAGGTAATCGCAATTGATTGATTACTTGACCTGTATTGTTGAGAGCAAATATTTGACCGGCTTGATTGCCAACCCAACAGCGCTTTTTGTCAATAAAGATACCGAAAGCGGCAGAACCGGAGGCGAATTTCCACAGCACTGGAGATGGGGAAGCGGTGGATCGATCGCTCTTTATCTCCCGATGAGTCACAGTGCGTTTCTGGCGCACTCCCATGACTGCTTGTTCGTAACCTTTCTTCAGTTTATCGTTAATCTTTTTCGTTGCTTCGGCTTTGGCTTTTTCGGCAGTTGGGTAGGATTTTACTTGACTCTGACCTTGATCGCCAATCCGACCGTAGCGAATGGAAACTTCTGTGCTGTTGACAATTACTTCATAGAATTTATGAGAAACGCCATCTGACTCGGATAATTCTAAATAAGTTTTCTCTTCAGCCATTTTTTTGCTCCTGTTAGATCTCTCTTACTCCCTTCCCGGTGGAAGACTATGTATAGTGGGAGGGCGAAGCATTGCGGGATTAAGCTTAACTCAAAACCGAAAAGTTAATTCCGCAATGCTTCGCCCCTACATAATCTTGTGGCGGGAACGGAGTAACTCATATTAATTTACCGACTATCAGTTTAAGCTGGAACCCCACCCCCAACCCCTCCCCGTGGACGGGGAGGGGCGCAAGACAGTTCGGATCGCCGAAAAGAAACCGGGTTTCTGGCTTTACCCATGATGCGATCGAATTCTGTCAAACTTAAGAAAGACGCCCGATCGTTCTGCTTTTGGGCAAACCTGAAGTCTTGGTGCGAGAGATGAACACGCTATTAACACTTTTTGGCAAAGAACGCAGCGAACTACAGAAAGAGATTGATAAGGCAACCAGCGTTGAGCAGGTAGTTAAGCTGGTTCACAACCGACTCGATCGTCTTCAAAAGAGTTACACTGGCGAGCTAAATGTGGCTCAGGTACGTCAGGCGGCGTTTTTCCTGGATACGCTGCGACAGTCGATCGCAACTCTCACCGCCGCTAGCAAGACTCAACTTGTTTTACCACAGCCTGAGCAAATTGCCATCCAAGCTGGACGGTTATCTACCAACAAGTTAATCCTAAAAGTGGTACAGGGACTCATCTCCATCGCCATTTTGGGTTCCCTGGTTTCCCTGACGAGAACTTCCCCTGGCGCGTGGATGGCTATTTTACTGGTGTCTGTGCTGGTGGGGGTGGAAGTTGTACTGCAACTCGATAAAAACAAAAATGAAAATATTGGGGAACTTCCTCAGCTTGCGGAAGCGCCTGGGCCGATCGTGCGAGTTGATAGTCAAGTACTTCTAGACAATCTCGCCGATGCTATAAATACGATCGACCTGGCAGTAGGTCGCCCTCAAGAAGGCAAAAAACCCCTCGACGAGCTGGGTATAGAAGATCTGCCAGAACTGTTGAATCTGATTCAAAGACTGATGGGCGCGTCATATCTGGAAAGACCGCAGATGGCGCTAGAATTGGCAAGACTTCTGCCACAAAGTTTGATGGAGCAGGGAATTCGAGTTCAAATCTATCGATCGGAGGATGCACAAAACGGGCGCGAGTATTTTGACTTCGAGCCAAGTATCGATCGGGCCACCAAAGATTACGTGACGATAACTCCGGCTTTGTTTAAGGGCGATCGCTTACTCAGACGAGGTAGAGTAATTGAACCAGCTTTCTCACAAGCAAAAGATTAACACCATTTCAAGTGCGATCGCATACTGAATCCTTCTTCAAAACTCTCTCTACCCAACAAAAAAACTCCATTTACATCTGTGTTCATCTGTGTTCATCTTTCTTCATCTGTGGTAAAAAAATATCCCTGTACGAAGCGAGCATTCCTATACAGTCTAAAAAAATCGCCTAAATAAAAGTATGGAAATTTTAGAGACAATTGGTTTCGATTTGGGACACGGCGAAACAGCCGTAGCTAAAGCAATAGTCGAGAGCATCGAACCCCCAGAAATGCTGGAAGTTAATAACAAGAAGATCCAAGTTACGGCGCTTGGCTGGCATCCCGATTTAGGCTATCTTGTGGGAGATCAAGCCTTAATTCAAGCAGGCGTTACCCAACTCAAAATCACTTTCAAGCAAAAACCAAACAACGATCCAACTTATCGGGAAACAATTCGCACTTTTTTGGAAACTTACTACCGCCTTTTGAAAGAAAACAAACAAATAAAAGGTGGAGAAAGCGACTACTTTTATGTTGGCTGTCCTTCGGGATGGTCGTTGAGCGATCGCGAAGAATACCAAAAGCTACTCAAGGAAGCTGGCATTCCTTTACTGAGCGTTGTCCCGGAATCGCGAGCTGCTTTCATGCAAGCCAAGGAAGCCGGTAAGCTAGAATATGACAAACTCAAATCATCCGTGCTAATTGTCGATATTGGTTCTTCGACTACGGATTTTACCCTCGTCAAGAGCTTACACGAAATACCGATCGATTTCGGCAGTAATTCTCTCGGAGCATCGCTGATCGACAAGGCTATTTTTGCTCGGACTCTTGCCAAACACGAACAGCAGGAATTACTCGAAAAAGTGTTTGCAGAATATCCCCATCATCAAGCTCGTTGCGAACTTGCTTGTCGCAAAGCTAAGGAAGACTATTTTTCTAACGAACAGCTATTCAGCAACCCCCAATCATTTGCCCGTGGCTTTGAATCGATCAACGAACAGATTTATTTTATCCCCCAAGTTAACAAATTAATTATGGAGGATATCTTAAACCAACCCTTGCCTGAACTAGAAGACAAGAGTTGGAATCAGTCTTTTCGATCGGCAGTAATTGAAGGTAAGGAAAAGCTGGAAGGACAAGGCATTGTGCCAACAATTGTGTTGATGACAGGCGGTGCATCTCGCATGAAGTTCACTCGTCAAATTTGCGAGGAAATATTCCCGGAACCCGACACGCAGGTTCGGCCCGATCCGGAACCAGAGAGGTGCATTGCACTGGGTTTGGCGCGAGTTGGACGATGGGATTTGCGTGCTTCTGCATTCAAAAAAGAGGTCAACAAACTATTTGATTCAGATCGGCTCAAAGATATCATCAAAAGACATATCCCAGAGTTAATCGAATTGTTGACAAAGCCGCTGTCAGATGGTTTAATTGAAAATGCCATTAAACCTGGTTTGAAAGATTGGCAAAAGAACAAAGTACGGACTTTGGCTGACCTAGAAACGGCTATGAAAAAGCGGGCAGAGTCGTGGCTGAAAAGCGATCGGGCCAAGCTTCTGATCAACAATCAATGCCTCAGTTGGTTTAACAGCAAAATCCAACCCGACTTAGCCTCCGAAACCGACCCCATTTGTCGCCAGTTCCAAATACCCAGAAGCAGCTTAAGGTTTGAAGAAGGAATCGACCCCGGCGTGGTCAACCCCGAACTTTCGATTGGAGATGCTCTCCTTGCCGAAACAGTAGCGTTTATCGTCAATGTAGTGATTGGTGGCGGCACTCTCGCCAGTATCCTCCTTCTCATCCTAACGGGGCATTTGACATGGCCGATCGCATTCGTATATGGGGCATCGGCTTTGGCAGCTGGAATGGAGCTAAATAGGAAAGGTGTAAAAGAGGCAATCAAGACAAATATGGATATCCCCAGTTGGCTGCGTTCTAGTTTTTTGAATGACAGCAAAATCGAGAATATCTGCAATCAAATCAATCCCGATTTGGATAAGGCTCTGCGAGAACAACTCACAGCAAATCAAGAAGCTTTTGACGAACTGATCGCCAAAGTTGGGCAAAGTCTTCAAAATGCTTTGAACGCCAAAGCGGAAGAGGCAATCATCCTGATTCAGTAGTGCGAAGCGATCTTTTGGAATTTCTCGTGACCAGGTTCAACCTGGTCACGAATTCTGGGAGGTTCTACCTCCCAAGCGTACAATATCTGAGAAACCCAAACTACTTTCTTGCCGATTGTCCGATCTAAAGCGATCGATCGCAGTACAATTAGTAAGCCTTCAAGTATGCCATTATTTATGAAAGAAATACCACCAACAATTGAGCTTGCTAATGATAGCGATCGCACAAGTATCAACCCTGTGCAAATGATACCTAATTCTGTTAGCAGAACGGCTCTTTACGAGAAGTTTAAATCAAAAATTATTCATAATCCTTCCTTGAGTAGAAATCTGGTTAGTTTTCAGGCAAATAAACAAGCTCCCTTTTCTGCCTGGTTTAAGTATAAGGAAGGTTTTTCCGAACGGTTAGTTACCTATCTACTGCAAACCTTAAAACCCCAGCCAGGTATTTTGCTCGATCCGTTTTCAGGAGTTGGAGCGTCTCTATTTGCTGCAAGTGGGTTAGGCTGGGAAACAATAGGAATTGAACTTTTACAAGTGGGAATATTTGCGACAAAAGCTCGACTTATAGCTCAAAAAATTGATATTAATCTCTTTAATAAAGTAATTTCTGAAATTAAACAAATAAACTTTGCCGAATACTACCATCCATCTCATGCAATCCAACATATTCCCATTACCCGTGGAGCCTTCTCAGCAGTAGAAGAAGAACTACTGGTTGGTTATATTTCCTATTGCCATAACTTTGTTAGTAATGACGATATTCGTAACCTACTTCTCTATGCAGCTTTTTGTATCCTTGAGGATATTAGCTATACCAGAAAAGACGGACAGTATTTGCGTTGGGATAGTCGATCGGGTCGTTCTCTGGGAAAGATTCCATTTGAAAAACGAGAAATTTTAACATTTTCTGATGCGATACATCAAAAACTAAACCAGATGGTATCCGATTTAGATGCTAGCTCAATACAACTGGATTTATTTGCCGATAGTTTACCATCTCAATTTACAGTAAACCCCAAGTTATACCAAGGCTCTTGTCTTGAAATTCTTCCTACTTTACAAGAAAACAGTATTGATTTTGTCCTGACATCCCCACCTTATGCGAACCGATACGACTACACTCGCACCTATGCGCTTGAGCTAGTATTTTTAGGTTGCCGTGAAGAAGAAATAAAGCATCTACGTCAAACAATGCTATCATGTACTGTAGAAAATCGAGATAAGCGCCCTCAGTTAGAGCAGTACTATAAAAGTTTAGGACGCCAACCGGAGTTTCATAAAGTGGATTCTATCTTCCAACAACACGAGGTATTACAAGAAGTAATAACAATTCTCGAAACCTATAAAAAACAAGGCAAATTAAATAACGCAAAAGTAGCTAAAATGGTGCATAATTATTTTTATGAAATGTGCTTTGTCACCTATGAATTAGCTAGAATACTCAAACCCGGCGGGATTGTCGCAATGGTCAACGACAATGTTCGGTATGCTGGAGAAGAAATACCTGTAGACCTGATTTTATCCGATATAGCCGAGTCTTTTGGATTGACAACTCGATACATTTGGACATTGGGACGTGGTAAAGGTAATAGCAGTCAGCAAATGGGAAATCACGGTCGATCGGAACTTCGTAAATGTGTATATGTATGGGAAAAATAAGCAAGTATTATGGCATTAGATGAAGCTTCTCTTTTGGCTGAGGCAAATCGGATAAACTATCGGCTGCGTTCAACCTTCTTTTATCGCAAACTCAAAGAATACAAAACTTTATCTTTCCGTGGTAGGATTGATGCACTATTACCCGTCAAGCATCTATACAGTTGGGATGGTTGGGCAAACTGGGGCATTGGAGAGGATGCGTTTACCTACATCCGCAAACATGACAACTTGGAACTTATTCAAGCGTTTTGTCACCCTAGATTAATTCGAGAACACCCTATACTAATCGCTTATTATCGAAATATTGCAGCGCTTTCTCAAAAAGCAGTTAAGTATTTAGTAAGTGTAGATGTCAAGAAAGTTGAGATTGATGAAAACAATCGTTATTCTCTAACGGAAGACCAAGCCCTCAAACTTAGCCGACTTTTTAACGAACACATCTCGCTCATCATTGATAGCTCTATAGAAAGTATTACAGAAGACGAATTGTACGGGATATTACTAGCATCAACAGGGGCGCAGATTGACGGTTCATGGCGTAATGCTATTGGGGAGGAAGCAGAAAAAGTTGTTCAGCGTCTTCTTGTTAAAGAGGCTAAAGAACGCAATATTATTGCCGCTTTGATACCGCGTGTAGGTACGGGGGTTGAGTTATACAACTCAGAGAAACTTGAGGAACAGCTAGGAAATATTGAGCGTTATCGGGGTATCATGTTGGTTAATTACACCTCAATACTTTTTTCCAGCGAGCCAGATATTTCACTGATTGGTAATCAGGGTACAACAGCAGGTGTAATTGAGGTTAAAGGAGGTGCAGATCCTGCTGGGGCCCTTGAACGTTATGGTGCGGCAAAAAAATCTTTTGAGGAAGCTTTACGTAGGAACCCCGAAGTCCAAACCATCCTCGTGGCAAGTTGTCTTACTACTCAGGTGCATACTCGTATTCAGAACGATTCCACAATCTATAGCTACTTTAACTTAACAGAAATTTTGAGTGAAAACTCAATACAATATAACCAGTTTGTGCAAGAAGTATTTTCTATTGTAGGAGCATGAGTTGTTCGGGAAATCGATAACAGGTTATTCAAATTTTGGTTTTCCTACTAAAATTTCAGGATCGATAACAATTCGCTCTTGCCAACTCATCAGGTTTCTCCTTTCCCCAGTTATCGATATTATCAACAAATAAGGTGGGCAAGGCCCACCCTACTTTTTAGCTTTTTAGCGCTTCACCAACTTCTTCGACATCTTCCGCAGACGAATTGATTTCGGCGTCACTTCCACCAATTCATCGGGGCCGATGTATTCCAAAGCACGCTCCAAACTCATATCCACGGGCGCTTGCAGCTGCACCAATTCCTCACCGCCAGATGCGCGGTGGTTCGTTAGCTGCTTCGTCTTACAGATGTTGAGTTCCAGGTCTTGGGGTCGGGTGTTTTCTCCCACAATCATGCCCCTGTAAACCTTCGTGCCTGGGTTAATAAAGAATACGCCTCGGTCTTCAGCATTTTGCAGTGCGTAGTAGGTAGAGACTCCCTCTTCAAAGGAAATCAGCACCCCGTTGCGACGGGCTGAAATATCTCCACTGAGGGGTCGGTATTCGAGGAAGCTGTGATTCACTATCCCTTCGCCGCGAGTCATCCGCATGACTTCACCTCGGAAACCAATTAAACCACGGGCGGGAATCACAAAGTCTAGTTGGGTGCGCTTATTACCACCAACCTGCATATCTTGCATTTCGCCTTTGCGCTGTCCTAAGCGTTCGATGCAGCTGCCAACGCTATCTTCTGGAACGTCCAGCACTAGGTACTCGAAGGGTTCGTAAGGTTTACCGTTGACTTCGCGGTAGATAACTTGCGGTTGAGAAACCTGGAATTCGTAACCTTCGCGGCGCATGGTTTCGATTAAGATACCCAGGTGCAATTCACCGCGACCGGAAACTAGGAATTTGTCGGGGGAGTCGGTTTCTTCGACGCGGAGGGCGACGTTGGTTTCTAATTCTCGCATGAGGCGATCGCGCACTTGCCGCGATGTCACCAAAGTTCCTTCCTGTCCCGCAAACGGCGAATCGTTCACGGAGAAGGTCATCTGCAAGGTAGGTTCATCCACTTTAATTAGTGGTAGCGCTTGGGGATCGTCGGGGCAAGTAATCGTTTCCCCGATATTAGCATCGGCAAATCCTGCTACTGCAACGATGTATCCAGCGGACGCTTCTGCCATTTCAATCCGCTTCAAACCTTCAAAACCCATCAATTTGGTGATTTTGCCTTTCACAATCTGGCCGGTTTCCGTTACCAAAGCAGCTTGTTGACCTGCTCTGATCGTACCGTTATGGATGCGACCAATCACAATCCGACCCAAGTAGTCGGAATAATCTAGGGTTGTAACTTGCAATTGCAATGGTTTGTTGGGGTCGCCGACTGGTGGCGGTACGTGACGCAGAATAGCATCAAACATAGGCTTCATGTCTGAGCTTTCGCCATCCAGTTCATTTTTGGCGTAGCCTGCCAAACCGGAGGCAAATAGATGGGGAAAGTCGCACTGGGCATCATCTGCACCCAATTCTATGAAGAGATCTAATACTTTATCGATGGCTTTGTAGGGTTCTGCCTGGGGCCGATCGATTTTATTGACTACGACGATGGGGCGCAATCCCTTTTCCAAGGCTTTTTTCAGCACGAACCGGGTTTGGGGCATTGGCCCTTCGTTGGCATCGACAATTAGAAGACAGCCATCCACCATACCCAATACCCGTTCGACTTCGCCGCCAAAGTCGGCGTGTCCGGGGGTATCAACTATATTGATCAGCGTCTCTTTGTATTTAACGGCTGTGTTCTTCGATAAAATGGTAATGCCCCGCTCCCGCTCGATCGCGTTGGAGTCCATGACACAATCAGGAACTTCTTCCCCTTCGCGGAAGATGCCGGATTGTTTGAGCAGGGCGTCAACAAGAGTGGTTTTGCCGTGGTCTACGTGGGCAATGATGGCAACGTTGCGAATGGGAAGAGTCATGGAAGTCTCAGGGAGTTGGAAATCGGATCTGTTTAAAGATTTATTACAATTTTAGCTTGTTTCGATCGGCAATGACAGATCAAAAGCAATATCGGTGGAGCAGAGGGCGTTTTATAGCAACCGCCAAGGCGACTCTTGGCAGTCGGGGCGTTCGCGAGTGCGTGCCGGAGGCATTAGCATTCGGGTAGTAAATCTTCGGTTTTAACCAATAAATTATATGCCCGAATGCTTCGCCCCTACCCCAGATTTATGGCTTAACCGCCTTGGCGGTTGCTATAGATTTTAGATTTTAGATTTTATTTCTTGAAATAAATCTTCTCCTCTTCCCTAGTAACTGGGGACTGGGGACTAGGGACTGGGGATTCACTCCCCCGCTTCCGGCTTCCCCTAGCCCCCTAGCCCCTAAAACAGTTACATTTTTGATAAATCAGGATAATGTAAAAGTGTCAAATCCTTTTGAGATAGCCAAAGCGGGAGGAAAGCATTCTGGATTTTACAATCAATATGTCAATAAACCGGACACGGAAATACAAAGATCCATTCGTTCTCTGTAAAGACGCATTGCTGAACATGAAAGCTGGATTCAAAATCCTGAGTTACACATTCCTAATTTTAGCAGCCTCGACCCCAGACAACAACGCGCACTCGTTGAAGATAAATGGTTAAGCGATATTGCGCGTCAGCAAAAACAAAAAATGATTCTGGAAGGAATACTTCAGGAGAGAGGATAGTGAATCGAGAACTTCATAACTTTGTCAAAGACTACATTACCTTACTGCAAGAAAAGTACACTCAATATTTACGCAAAGCTGAAAAGTCGGAGACAGAAGCGGATGCAGCTTTTGCTCGAGGAGCAATTTTTACCTATTACGATGCCCTTGATTTGCTGAAATCGCAACTAGAGGCTTTCGGATACGATCTAGAAAGTTCCGAACTGATTGTACCTGAGTTGGGTAAACCAATAGAAAAATTTATAGTTAACAGTAGTTATAACTCAAATGATTGATTCCAACATTCCTAAAGATGAATCTTTTGGCATTATCCCGATTTTGCGCCAAGGCGATACCTATTCGTTTTTGCTGATTCAACACCAGGCGGGACACTGGGGATTTCCCAAGGGACACGCTGTTGAGGGTGAGTCACCTGTGCAAGCTGCTTGTCGCGAATTCGTGGAGGAAACGGGAATTTCTGACTACACTTTGGTAGAGGGAGTTTCGTTTGCGGAACACTACACTTTTACGCGAAATGGAGAAACGTTTGATAAAACAGTAACTTACTTTCTAGCATTGGTGCAGTCAGCAACGGTTACCTACCAGGAAGAGGAGATTCAAAACTATACTTGGGCCGATCGCGAAAGTGCGATCGCACTGATCACATTCGACCCCAGCAAGCAAATTCTCAGGGATGCGAATCAATATTTAACTGCTTCTTTAACCTAAAGCTGCATATTGCACTCGATAAATACCCAGCTAGTAATCCGGAAGTCAGCTGAAAATTGTCAGAGTTGGAAGTTAAATCGTAAAAGCCATCAGAAGTTGGGCCTGACATAGCGATTTCCTACCTCTATGCGATCGCACTTGAAAATCTTACACCTGGCACACAAACTTCTACATCCTACTTTATGCACAGTTCCACGAAAATTTTTAGTCATAGTAGGTTGGATTGAACGATTCTTCCATTAATAAGCTAATATCAACCAAAAACCAAACATAAATTTCAATGATTCTTTCCGAACGCTTTACAGAAGCACTCGTTTTTGCCACTCAATTGCACGCCAACCAAGTCCGCAAGGGGAGTGGAGTTCCTTACGTTGCACATTTGTTAGGTGTGGCCAGTATAGCCTTGGAATATGGGGCTAATGAGGATGAAGCGATCGCAGCCTTACTCCATGATGCCATAGAAGATCAAGGCGGTGCAGCCACGCGGTCAGAAATTCGCCGTCACTTCGGGGATACCGTCACAGCAATTGTGGATGGTTGCACAGACTCCGACACCACCCCCAAACCCCCCTGGCGACAGCGCAAAGAAGCTTATATTGCCCACATCCCGACCGCTTCCCCATCGGTGCTATTAGTCTCGGCATCGGATAAACTGCATAATGCGCGATCGATCTTGAAAGATTATCGGGTGTTGGGAGAGTCAGTTTGGGAAAGATTTAAGGGCGGTAGAGAAGGAAGTCTTTGGTATTATCGCGCTTTAGTAAATGCTTTTCGCCAAGCTTGGTCATCGCCTCTAATTGACGAATTGGATCGAGTGGTTTCAGAATTGGAACAGCTAGCTAATTCCTGACTTTCCCTATGACTATAGTGTTTCCAATTGAGATGTAAACAATGGTAGGTTGGGTTAGACGCGGTAATTAACTTAATAATGCTCACAGATACGTCTTTGACTGCGTCGTAACCCAACATTCACTATTAAATATGTGTCCACGACTCATTTGAAAACGCTATATTTGAGATCTCATCGACTTGAGCGAATTCTCAATTTTTACCGGCTACAGAGATGTACAATAAAAATAGTTCATAGTTTATAGTTCATAGCTAGATCGATGAACAATCAACTATGAACTATCAACTAAACTACTTGTTTCACCTGAAACTGTTGTAACTCAGCGGGAGCGACTGCGCCATATTCTGTTATAATGGCGGTAATCAATTCAGCAGGCGTGACATCAAAAGCTGGGTTGTAAAACTCTACACCCTCTGCGGTTAACATCGTATTTCCTACCTTATAAATTTCCGTGGGATCTCGTTCTTCAATCGGAATTTTACTGCCGTTACTAATCGAAAAATCGATCGTCGAAAGAGGTGCAGCAACAAAGAAAGGAACCTTGTGCGCTTTCGCCACAAGTGCTAAACTATAAGTACCAATCTTATTAGCAGTATCGCCATTCGCGGCAATTCTGTCAGCACCCACAACCACAGCATGAATCAAACCCCGCTGCATACAATGAGCCGCCATATTATCGGTAATTAGAGTAACCGGAATACCTTCTTGCACGCATTCCCAAGCTGTTAGTTTTGCCCCTTGCAAACGGGGACGAGTTTCATCAGCATATACCCGTTCCAAACGTCCAGATTTCCAGGCGGAACGCACCACCCCCAAAGCCGTACCGTAGCCAGCAGTTGCCAAAGCACCCGCATTGCAGTGAGTTAAAATAGTCAACTTTTCGGGATTAGCTGGTAAAGCTGCTAAACCATTATCCCCTATTGCTTGACAAGTTTGGATATCGTCCGCGTTGATATTTTTCGCTGTGTCTAATAAAACACTTTTTAGATATTCTACTGGCCCCAAAGTTTGACGGGCAGTATTCAACATTCTCTGAATTGCCCAAAATAAATTAACAGCAGTCGGACGAGTTTGCGCCAACGTTTCGCCAATTTTTTCCAACTGATTCAAAAACTCATCGCGGCTTTCGGTTTGAATATCTCTTGCACCCAAGTACATCCCGTAAGCTGCGGCTACGCCGATAGCTGGTGCGCCGCGTACAATCATCGTTTTAATGGCGTGGGCCATATCATCGCAGCATTTAATTTCGACAAAAGTGTATTCAGTTGGTAGACGATTTTGCTCGATGAGTAAAACGCGGTCATCTTGCCAAATAACTGGATAAACTGGGGAAGTAGTAGATGTCATGGTTTAAATTAAATCGCTTAGTTTATTATCTGACAATACTGGCTTTAGCGCTAAAGCGCAACAACCTACCTTTTTTACCACAGATGGTAAAATTTTATCTACGATTCCCAGTAACAAAACCGGATATTACTATTACAATATTGATGTAAAAATTTTGTTGTCAGTAAAGATCAAGACAATCCAAAATCGCACTACTCATTAGTTCTTGAATTGCCTCTGGCTAGCATCTGGGAAGATATCAGCTAACCGAGTTACTAATTTCCGACTTAAGTTTTGGTCAGTGGACGATGGATGAGGGGGGTTGGTTGTGGTGGGGGATTTTTTGGTGGTTTCTTCTCTCGCATCAAGACTTGTAATACCAAATCCGGGTTTGTTACCCCCTTTAATTTTTGGCATAAACATTGTAGAGACGTTTCATGAAACGTCTCTACAGCCTAGAGACATAAAGGGGGTAATCGTTGCGGATTTGGTATAAACTGTAGCATATAAAGGTTTTCGCGGAATGTAAAGATTTGTTTTCCACCTCCTTTCCTACGAAAACTCGTCATTCCAGCGATTCGATACCTGGCGCTGGCGGGGTAGGAAACTGAAGGCAAGCAATCTGTGGTTTGCTCTGGGTAGGGGCTGTAGGGGTTAAACTGTTTAACTGTGGTGTAGAGTCATTGCTGTTGTAGGGGGATGAATTGCCAAGCGATTTCGTGAGAGGGCAAGCACAGAGAATTCTGGAAATTTTCTACTCTACCCCATTTATAGAATGTCACCCATTGACTCGTGAGTTTGCAAGCATACCTGCCCGCTCTGGTATCTACGCATTTCGCCATCAATCTGAGGGTATTCTCTATATAGGGAAAGCTGTTAATATCAGGCAACGGTTACGAGGTGGGCATAAAGCATTAGCTTGGGCATTTATTGATCGCCTCAACCCAGATGATGTAAGAATAGTTGCAACGGTGTTAACCTATCAGTTATGGTTGCAAGCCCTCGAAATTGAAGCCCTAATGATTCAGACAGTTAAACCATGCTATAACATTCGTATCAGGCAAGAGGAATAAAGCATAATGGAAACTGCAACCGAACATTTATCACCCGTCGCCGCAAATGTTTTTCTTGATGCGCTTCCCAATAAAATTAAGCAGGCGTTGATTGCATACTCAGCAGAAATTGAATATCCGGTAGAGGCTGTGTTAGAAATGGCGATATCTGGTTTTCTCGATCCAGATTCAGTCAGTTTTGTAGATTGTAAACCGCTATCTGGGATGGATATTGAGAGGAAAGTTAATTAGGGTTTTCTTTGCCTCTATTTAGTCAAAAGCGAGTTTTTAAAACCATTTATTTGATTGGAAAATTGGCGATCAGTAAAGCTCAAGACAATCCAAAATCGCACTACTCATAAGTTCTTGAATTGCCTCTGCCCCAGATCGAAGTATTGCTTCTACGTTGCTTGTCGGTGTATTACCACACCGCAGCCAAATTACTTTTGGTGGTGAACCGTAAAGACGACTCCTTTCTGCAAAGTCAGCATCCTGAGTAACAATACAAAATCCTTCAATTTTCGCAAACTCCCAAATCTCGCTATCGTCTGCATCTGTCAGCGCATGAAACTGAACATGGCTAGCATCTGGGAAGATATCAGCTAACCGAGTTACTAACTTCCGACTTAAGTTTTGGTCAAATAGTAATTTCAAGTTTCGCCCACTATCGCAATCAAACGACGTTCTCTATCCGCTGCAAATTCCAGACAAGCTTTAATATCTTCTTCTGTCAATTCTGGGAAGTCATCTAAAATTTCTGCCACAGACATACCAGCTGCTAACCAGCCCAAAACATCGTATACGGTAATCCGCATTCGTCTGATACAAGGCTTACCGCCACGTTTACCTGGCTCAATAGTAATGATGTTGCGATAACTCATAGACATTTGACAAAATTATTGATATACAAATTATAGCATACCATCAAAAACCAATTATTAAAAATAACTTTGCAGTCAGACAAGTAGAGATGGCAGTAGAAAAGACACTCAGGATCAATGTTAAAATCAACAATATACCAAGCCATGCTACTCCACCCATTGACCCTGATTCTGAAGGTGGCTGATTGTAATTACTCAACCACTCAAGTAGTCCAGTCAGAAAAATTCCAGATATCACCCCAATTAACAGCCCAACAAACCAACCTATTGGTAGCAAAAGCAATTTCCAGATCAAGCCCAATTTGATGAATGTCTGATAGCTAATCAATAGAAATGGGCTAAAGAATAGCAGAAGTAATACAGCTATTAAAACTGGATTCATAAACGTAAACGTCTCGTTGATTTGGAATAGACAACTAACCGCAGATAAACACAAACAAACACACATAATTATCGGCGTTCATCTACATTCATCTGCGGTTAAAAACTGACCGATTAACTAACAACAGAAGGTTGCTTGCTAAAGAAAGCGCTGCGAATGCGATCGCTAATTTGAGCAGGTGTCAAACCAAGCTCGGCAAAAGACTCTTTTGGCTCAGCATGATCGACTAAAATGTCCGGTACGCCAATACGTTTGACTGGCACCACCACATCATTTTCCATCAAACTTTCCATCACTGCCGAACCAAAGCCGCCCATAATGCAGCCTTCTTCCAAAGTAACAACCCGACCGATTTGTTTCGCCAAAGGTGCAATTAACTCAGTATCGATCGGTTTGGCAAACCGTGCATTAATCACAGTTGCTTCGATACCGTGTTCTGACAGAATTTCTGCCGCTTGCATGGCGGGATAAACCATCGAACCATAACCTAGCATTAGCACATCATCGCCAGAACGGAGAATTTCTGCTTTACCGATCGGCAAACCTTCCCAACCTTCCTCCATCAAGGGTACACCGTAACCGTTGCCGCGAGGATAGCGCATTGCGATCGGGCCATCAATGTAATTAATCCCCGTCACTACCATCTGCTGTAATTCTGCCTCATCTTTGGGAGCCATCAGCACCATATTGGGAATACAGCGCAGATAAGAAATATCGTACATCCCTTGGTGCGTTGGGCCATCAGCACCGACAATACCGGCCCGATCTAAACAGAAAAAGACTGGCAAATTTTGAATGCAAACATCGTGAATAATCTGGTCATAGCCGCGTTGTAGAAAAGTGGAATAAATTGCCACTAACGGACGCATTCCCTCACAAGCCAAACCAGCTGCCAAAGTAACAGCGTGCTGTTCCGCAATACCCACATCAATGTATTGCTTAGGTAATTTAGCTTGCAATTTATCCAGACCAGTTCCCGTTGCCATCGCCGCAGTAATACCGACAATTTTGGGATTATTTTCTGCCAGTTTAACTAAAGTGTGGGCAAACACTTTCGAGTAAGCAGGAGGCTTGGGTGTACTAGCGGGAATTGGTTTGCCAGTAGCGAGGTTGAAAGGGCTTTGAGCATGATAGCCAACCTGATCTTTTTCGGCAATTTCATATCCCTTGCCTTTCGTTGTTGCCACGTGAAGCAGCACTGGGCCAGAATGCTGATGCGCTTCCTTGAAGGTAGCAATCAGTTCTTCCAGATTGTGACCGTCCACCGGCCCCATGTAGGTGAAGCCCAATTCTTCAAACACCGCGCCAACTTTGGGAACTGCCAAACGCTTCATCCCTTCTTTGATGCGTGCCAATTCTGGAGACAGAGATTCGCCGACAAAGGGAAGATGCTTGAATTGCTCCTCCAGATTATCGGTGATAAACTGCACTGGCGGAGAAAGGCGCATTTTGTTGAGGTAGCGCGGAATCGCACCGACATTGGGCGAAATCGACATTTCGTTGTCGTTGAGGACTACCAGCAAGTTGGTTTTGGGCAAATGACCGGCGTGGTTGATCGCTTCTAGCGCCATACCGCCCGTCATCGCACCATCGCCAATTACCGCCACCACCTTAAAGTTATCGCCTTTCATATCCCGCGCCAGAGCCATACCCAAGGCTGCTGAGATACTCGTGGAGGCGTGTCCGGCTCCAAAATGGTCAAAATTGCTCTCACAACGCTTGAGATAACCGGCAACGCCGTGTTTCTGGCGCAGCGTGTGGAAGCGACTGTAACGACCTGTGATGATCTTATGGGGATAGGCTTGGTGACCCACATCCCAGATTACTTTGTCGCGATCGAGATCTAGGGTTTGATAAAGCCCTAGAGTCAGTTCCACCACTCCCAAACCAGGCCCAAGGTGTCCACCGCTGGTTGCCACGGTTTGTAGATGCTTTTCCCGGATTTGACGGGCAATTTGCTTGAGCTGATGAATCGAAAGACCGTGCAACTGGTTTGGATGGGTGACTTCACTCAGGTGCATACTGGGGTTCTCTCTTGAGGATTATTGAATTATTTTTACCTTTTTCACTTTATAGGATTTAATCTTTCTTTCTTCTCAGTGAGTAATAATGCTTAAGATACTATCGCTAACGAAAATTGAACAACCCACAAGCTGCTGAAGTTCCCAACCAAGTTGAACCGAACGACTTAAGCCGTTATCTGCCTCGGCTAGGGTTGCTTCTCAATTATTCCCCACAAGACTTACCCGGCGACCTCATGGCAGCAGTTATTGTCGCCATTATGCTTGTGCCTCAGAGTATGGCTTATTCCCTTCTGGCTGGTTTGCCGCCCCAGGTAGGGCTCTACGCCAGCATTCTTCCCCTCATACTCTACCCCCTACTCGGCTCAACGCGCACCTTGGCAGTTGGCCCCGTCGCAATGGTGTCCCTGCTGGTTGCCACTGGTGTGGAAAAATTAGCAGACAGAGGCACTCCAGAATATTTGGCTTTGGCATTAACCCTGGCAATGTTGGTTGGGATCATTCAATTAGGAATGGGATTAACCAGACTTGGTTTTTTGGTCAACTTTCTTAGCCATTCGGTCATATCTGGTTTTACTCAGGCAGCAGCTTTGGTAATTGCTATTACTCAACTGAAAGATTTTATGGGAATTACCATTCCCCAAACCGATAAATTTTACAAGTTATTGTTTTACCTCATCCAACACCTGAGCGAAACAAATTTTGTAACTCTGTGTATTGGATTGGGTAGTATTGGAATTTTAATTTATTTCAACAGTTTTTTGGAAGTGCAGCTTAAACGCTGGAAAATATCTGAGGCGATGACAATGGTTACGACCAAGATAGCACCTTTAGTGGTAATATTTTTAGGAACGCTACTGGTTTACGGAATGAGATTAAATCAGAATGCTGCTGTTAAAATTGTCGGCACAATTCCCCCTGGCTTACCGCCGATAACTTTGCCATCTTTCGATGCAACCCTCTGGCAGGCTTTGTTGCCTGTTGCTCTTACCATTAGCTTTGTTGGCTTTATGGAGAGTATTGCTATTGCCAAATCTTTAGCTAGTTTCCGCAACGAGAATGTAGATGGTAATCAGGAATTGGTAGCATTGGGAGTAGCTAATTTGGGTGCAGCAATAACTGGCGGTTATCCAGTCACGGGCGGTTTAAGCCGTTCGGTGGTGAATTTTGCTGCTGGTGCTAATACGGGTCTTGCTTCTATTATCGCTGCCCTATTAGTTGCTTTCACAGTTCTGTTTTGCACGCCTTTGTTTTATTTTCTGCCGCAAGCTTCACTCGCCGCAATTATTATCGTCGCAGTTTGGAAGTTGATTGATATTGCCGCAATCAAAGATATTTGGAACTATAACAAAGCCGATGCTGCTTCCCTGTTGGTGACGTTTTTGGCAGTACTGGGTGTGGGAATAGAGAGGGGCATTGTGGTTGGTACTGTTACCGCTACATTCCTCTATGTTTGGGGGACAAGGAACGTAAAGCTGCCAGGCCCTTAGAAACCCGGTTTCTTGGTGTTCAGTTGTAAGGTTAATTATGGCCACGCCCCTGTAGCAATATGCTCGTGCGAAGTATAAATAAATTAATGGTGAATTTACGCCATTAAAGGCGATATTTTATGAAAATTGGATAAAGCTAAAATTATATAGAAGTAGAAAAAATAAAATTGAAGTATTTTTAATTTTATTTTTTAAGTTGCGTTACTAAAATGTTTAAAAATATGCGGCAAAGCCTAAGTATCTTAGACTACAGAAAACGTATTCCATATTTGCTAGTTTATAAGTAGTATTTGTACAGAAACTGCTAACTACTGTTTCGGTAATGTATACAGTTAGGAAGTTCAGGCCCGAAAAATGACTAGAACTACTAGAAAAATTGTCAAAGAGCGACGAGACTATAACACTTGGGTGGCCAATGAAACTATCGAAGATTATTCTCTGCGCTACGCGCCTAAATCATTTCGGAAATGGTCAGAATTTTCAGTAGCTAACACGGCCCTGGGAGGCATTTCTTTTCTAGCATTAGAAGCAATTGGCGGTTCGCTAATCATTAATTATGGTTTTGCTAATTCATTCTGGGCAATTATAGTTGTCAGTGCAATTATTTTCCTGACAGGGTTACCGATCGCCTACTATTCTGCTAAGTACAATATAGATATAGATTTGCTAACCAGGGGTGCGGGGTTTGGCTATATTGGCTCGACTATTACCTCATTAATTTATGCGTCCTTCACATTTATTTTCTTTGCCTTAGAAGCGGCGATTATGGCTCAGGCATTGCAACTATATTTTGATTTACCTTTAGCAATTGGCTATATAATTTGCTCTTTATTAATTATACCTTTAGTTTTTTATGGCGTGACGCTAATCAACAAGTTGCAGTTATGGACGCAACCCATCTGGCTAAGCTTAATGATTTTGCCGTATATTTTTGTTCTCCATAAAGAACCAAATGCGATTAACAATTGGCTGAACTTTGCGGGAAATTCGCCGAGTGGTGCTGGTTTTGACCCGTTGTTATTTGGCGCAGCCGCAACGGTATCGTTCTCTTTAATTGCTCAGATTGGGGAACAGGTGGACTACCTGCGATTTTTGCCCGATCGCAAAAAGGAAAATCGCTTCCAGTGGTGGCTAGCGGTGATTTTAGCTGGGCCAGGTTGGATTATTTTAGGAGGTGCAAAGCAATTAGGGGGGGCTTTTCTAGCCTCTTTGGCAATTAATCGCGGCGTGGAGTTATCCCTTGCTAAAGAACCCATCTATATGTATATGGCGGGATTTGCCGATATGTTCTCCCGTCCTGATGTAGTTTTATCGGTTGCTACCTTTTTTGTAGTCATTTCGCAAATCAAAATAAACGTTACCAACGCCTATGCAGGATCTTTAGCTTGGTCAAACTTTTTCTCCCGACTAACTCACAGTCATCCAGGAAGGGTGGTTTGGTTGGTATTCAATGTAGCGATCGCATTACTCTTGATGGAATTGGGAGTATTTCACACCTTAGAAGCCATCTTGGGATTGTACTCTAATGTTGCGATCGCCTGGGTAGGAGCTGTAGTCGCCGATCTGGTTGTCAATAAACCTTTAGGATTGAGTCCCTCCTATATCGAATTCAAACGAGCTTATCTGTACAACTTTAATCCCGTCGGATTTGGCTCGATGGCGATCGCTTCAGCCGTAGCGATCGCCGCTTTTGTCGGCCTTTTTGGCATTTATGCCCAAGCCTATTCTCCTTTCATTGCTTTGGGTTTGGCTTTTGTTCTCTCTCCTGCGATCGCGTTCATCACCAAAGGAAAATACTATATTGCCAGACCAAATCTTCATACCCACAATTTTACTTCTGATTCCCTTTTAACTTGCTGTATTTGCGAGCAAGATTACGCCCCGGCTGATACCGCTTACTGCCCAGTATATGATGGATCGATTTGTTCGTTATGTTGCAGTTTGGATGCTCAGTGCCACGATAGCTGTAAAACCTCCAACGAAAATTTAGCGAATTTGAGAAATACCATATCACGGTTAATTTTCGGCAACAAACTTTCCCCGAAAAACGGAATTAGGATTATTAAATTTGTCGAGATATTTTCGTTAATTTCGGGATTATTTGCTTTGATTTTCACATTAGTGTACTATCTAGGCGTATGGCGATCGCCACAAATATCACAATCATACCATTATTTATTTATTGAAGTATTTCTAGCTTTATATGTTCCGTTAATATTATTAACCGGAATTGGAACTTGGTGGTTAGTTTTAAGCGAAGAAAGTCGGGAATTAGCCGAAGATGAACTCGACAAACAAAATCGACTACTTCAACAGGAAGTCGCCGAACGCAAACAAGTCGAAGCAGCTTTGCAAAAACTTACGCACGAGTTGGAAATTCGAGTAGAACAGCGGACGGCTGAATTATCCGAAGCGCTGAGAAGTTTAAAACAAACTCAGACCCAACTCGTTCAAACGGAAAAAATGTCTAGCCTGGGACAACTTGTAGCAGGAGTAGCTCACGAAATTAATAATCCAGTTAATTTTATAAATGGCAACTTAGAATATGCCAATAGTTATGTTAAAGATTTACTAAACCTGATTAAAATATGTCAAATAGAGATGCCAACATTAACGCCAAAAATTCAGCAGAAAATAGAAGAAATTGAACTAGAATTTATTGAGGAAGATTTACCTAAATTGCTTGACTCAATGCGGGTAGGCATCGAACGCATTAAAGCAATTGTGCTGTCGTTGCGGAATTTCTCCCGATTAGATCAAGCCGAAGAAAAAGCTGTAGATATCCACGCCGGAATAGACAGCACCTTAATGATTCTGGGACATCGACTGAAAGCAAAGCCGGAACATCCAGCCATTGAAATTATTAAGGAGTATGGCAACTTACCTTTAGTAGAGTGCTATGCCGGACAGATAAATCAGGTATTTATGAACATTTTAGTGAATGCTATTGATGCCTTAGAGGAAAAAAACTTTGGGCGCGACTTTGCAGATATTCAGGCTAACCCCAATCAAATTATCATTCGCACAATTGTCTTGGAGGGAGGTGAGTACATCAAAATTTGTATTCGAGATAATGGCCCTGGTATCTCGCCAGAGGTGAAGCAGAAATTGTTTGACTACCAATTCACTACCAAACCTATAGGCAAAGGCACTGGTTTGGGATTATCCATTAGCTATCAGATTGTGGTAGACAAACATGGGGGAACTTTAACTTGTGAATCGGATTTAGGAAAAGGAACAGAGTTTGCGATCATCATTCCTATTTATCAATCTTCTAAAAGTTCTTCATCTAGTAATATCAAACAGAGATGCTTACAGTCTTAAATTGTTTTTGGTTAAGTCAGCCCGCCTGCGATTCAAATCGCAGGCTCATAGCTGGGGGTTTGAACCCGCAGCGGGTGTGGACTCAGCATTCAGCACTTTGCTATATCGTTGGTTAAATTTTTACCGCAGATGAAGACAGATGAACGCAGATGAACGCAGATAAGAGTAATCACACGAATTTTTTAGCTGCCAGATATGATATCAAATTCAGGTTTATTTTAATGAAAATTAATTTCTTGCCGAATGTGGGAACGATCGTTTTATGGTTGCCAAATTCCTAAAACGGCACGAGTTTGATGGGTAACTATTGACTGCAAAAAAAACAAATTTAATTCAACGCGATCGCGTCCTGCTACTTTCGCCTTATAAAGAGCTTTATCCGCATCATTAATTAATTCTTCTGGGGATGATTCAGAACTGGGAATAACGCAAGCTACTCCCAAGCTGAGGGTGACATATTCGCTAACCTGAGAACCTGTATGGACTATGCTAAGAGCTTTCACCGAAAGGCGAATTACTTCTGCCAAATGCAGGGCTCCTTCAACTTCAGTATTCGGCAAAATAACAGCGAATTCTTCACCTCCGTAGCGGGCTACCAAATCAGCCGGACGTTTCGCAGCCTGACGGATAATCTTCGCAACTTGGCGCAGACACTCATCCCCTGCTGGATGTCCGTAAGTGTCGTTGTAAACTTTGAAAAAATCAATATCACACAAAATTAAAGATAGAGGTGCTTGCTCCCGTCCTAACCTTTTCCATTCGCTCTGTAAATACTCATCAAAAGAGCGACGGTTAAAGATCTGAGTAAGTCCATCTACAGACGCAAGACGCTGCAATTCTTGATTAGCTTTCTCCAACTGTTCTGTCAGGATACGCTCCCGTTCAATCTGTTTTTGGAGTTCCGTCATCGCCCATCTGGTTTCCAGCAGGCGACGGACTCGCTGACGCAGTACTGCCCAAAAGATTGGTTTGGTAGCATAATCAGTTGCGCCAACCTCAAAGGCTCGGTCAACTGATGTTGGATCGTCCAGAACAGTAATCATCAAGATAGGAGGACAATTATCACCCAAAAGGCTTCGCAGTTGAGGACAGCAAGTAAAGCCATCCATCACCGGCATCATGGCATCCATTAAGATAATATCTGGCTTAATTTGTTGACATATCTGCAAACACTCTGACCCGTCCGACGCTTCGGCGACGCGATACCCTTCCTTCTCCATCACGCGACGCAGCAACATTCGGAGGGTCTTCTCATCATCTACAACAAGAATCAGGGGCGGATTGTTCTCAAAATTAGGATTAATCATACTTGCCAACGGGGATGTTCTAATTGCAAAGCAGCTTCTACTCGTTCGTATTCTGCCGCGAGTTGGCTTACCAGTTTAGATGCACCAGCGGTATTAGCGGTACTGCCCATTGTTTCCAATTCGCCGCATATTTCAGAAAGGGTAATTGCCCCAAGGGTGGCACTTGTAGACTTAAGGGCATGGGCTGAGAGTTGGAGTGTGAAGGCATCTGACTGGGCAACGGCATTAATAATAGCTTGCAGTCTTTGGGGCGCGTCTTCCAGGTAGCTGTCAACGATCTCTGCGAAAACTTCTGTACTTCCATCTTCGCATAGCATTTTCTTTAGAGCTTGGAACGTCTGGCGATCGATCGCCTGTGCTACTCTTGACTCTTGACTCTTGACTGGGTGTGGTGAACAGTTGCCTACACCCAGCGCCGCTACTTGTCCGTACTTTTTCAAAGATTGGTCAAGCGCCTCGATTCGGATCGGTTTGCTGATATAATCATTCATTCCAGCTTTGAGGCACTCTTCGCGATCGCCCTGCATAGCATGGGCAGTCATCGCAATAATCCAAGGACGACTCGATTTTAGATTTGGGATTTTAGATTTGGGATTATTGGTTTCCTTTCGATCGTCAAAAAATTTCTGACTCTCATCCGCAGACTCCAATCTAAAATTGTCAGGCCATTCCTGACAAATTCGACGAGTCGCTTCCAGTCCGTCCATTTCTGGCATCTGCACATCCATGAAGACGACATCGTAAGGCTGGCGACGCAAAGCTTCCAGTGCCTCTAAACCGTTGTTGGCAACATCGGCGCGATAGCCCAACTTCTGTAGCATCTGCAAAGCTACCTTCTGGTTTAACGAAACGTCTTCCACCAGCAGAATACGTAAAGGTAGCTGTTTTGCTAACTGCGGATCGAATTGCTGCGGTAAAGATTGGGAAGAACGTACTGAGATCCGTTGCTTGCTAAAGATCCGAGCGAAAACATTGTAAAGGTGAGATTGCTTAATTGGCTTACTCAAAAAGGCAACGAAGTTAACTTTTTCTCCGGTTTCTTCTTGTGTAATGCTGCCCAAAGAACTCAGCATCACCAAGGGGAGTTCCTGACAGCTTGGTAAAGAGTGGATGTGCGCTGCCAAACTTAAGCCATCCATCTCTGGCATTTGCATATCTAAAACTGCAATGTCAAATTGCTCTCCAGCAACAATCCATTCCAGAGCTTGCCAGCCGGAAGAAGCCGATCGAACTTGCATTCCCCAAGATTCCGCTTGCAGAGTGAGAATTTTGCGGTTAGTAGCGTTGTCATCCACCACTAGCAGCCGTTTGCCAGCTAAATGCGGCCCAGGCGGAATCTGAAAGTCAAGTAGGGAAGCGGGAGCGGACTGGAGCAGCACCGTGAAATAAAACGTAGAACCTTGTCCTACACAGCTTTCCACCCACATTCTGCCCCCCATCATTTCGCTCAGGCGTTTGCTAATTGCTAAGCCCAATCCAGTCCCGCCATATCGGCGAGTCATTGAAGAATCAACCTGGCTGAAGGGCTTAAATAGTCGCTCTATTCGCTCTGGGGGAATACCGATTCCTGTATCGGTGACTGCAAATTGAATTTCAAATTTCCGATTTGAGATTTCAGATTGAGAATTTTCTTCTTCAATCTCCAATTGTTTCGCTGTTACTGAAACGACGACTTCGCCATGTTCTGTGAATTTGACCGCATTAGCGAGTAAATTGACTAAAATTTGCCGCAGTCGCGTCACATCCCCGACGATCGCAGCTGGTGTCTGGGGTTCAATTAGATAAGCTAAATCTAGATTCTTTGCAGCTGTTGCCGGAGCCAGCAGATCTAAAGCTTCTTCCACACAACTGCGGAGGTTGAAGGGTTGTGTCTCTAAGTCCAGCTTGCCAGACTCAATCTTAGAAAAATCGAGAATATCGTTAATGATCGTAAGCAAGGCGTCGCCGCTTGAGCGAATGATTTCTACAAAGTCGCGCTGTTGGAGATTGAGGTTTGTATCCAGCAGCAATCCTGTCATGCCTATAACTGCATTCATAGGGGTGCGAATTTCGTGGCTCATCATCGCCAGGAATTCGCTTTTAGCCCGATTTGCTGTTTCTGCCTCTCGTTTTGCCTGTTCCAGAGCAAAGTTTTTGATAGTAAGTTCTTCGCGCTGTTGGGTTTCTTCCTCCAGTAGATTAGCTTGTGCAAGGGCTATTCCGACTTGAGCTGCGACGGATTCCAACAGATCGATTTCATCGTCTGTCCAGTAGTGGAAGTAAGCGCATTGATGCAAGCAGATTGCGCCGTTGGGCTTACCCTGGTAGGAAGTGCGAATCGCCAGCATAGATTTCAACCCCATCTGGCGCAAGATGGGTTCGCTCTCTTTCAATAGAGGCTCGGCGTAAACATCTGGGGAGGCTACAGATCGATCTTGAGCGAGCATCTTTTCTGCATGAGGATTGCCAAGTACGGAAATCTTTAAATTGAGAACGGATGCGTAACCGGCTTCAAGATACTCGGCAACAAACGGAATTTCAGGAGTCGGTAACGCCACATAGGTATGAATCAAGCAGCGATCGACACCAAACGCCTTACCTAGCAAAGTGCTAGCTGTCTCAAAGATTTGTTTGCTCTCAAGGTTCTGGCGAATTTGTTCGGTGATTTGCTTAAGCAGCAAAGTTCGTTGAAATTGTTGTTGTAGTGCCTCCTGCGCTTGTTTTGTTTTGGTGATGTCAAAGCGGATTGCAAGGTACTGAAATGGTTTTCCCTGGCTATCTAAAAAAGGGACAATTGTTGTATCTACCCAATAAGATGTGCCATCCTTAGCTTGATTTTTCATCTCCCCCTGCCACACCTTGCCACTAGATATGGTTGACCAAAGCTCTTTAAAGAAAGCTGGAGGATGATAATCGGATTTTACTAAAAGGTGGGTTTGTCCGATCAGTTCTTCTTTTGAATATTGAGAAATTTCACAGAATTTTTCGTTGATATAGGTGATCCTGCCGCGATCGTCAGTTATGGCAACGATCGCCGCCCGATCTACAGCAAATTTTTGAAATGCCAGTTCTTGTAACGTTTTCTGGAAAGCTTCTTCTGAGCGTTTCCGTTCGGTGATATCGCTACCTATGCCCATAAATCCTGTGATATTTCCGGCGTCGTCGCGCACTGTCGTTATTGACAACAGCACTGGAAAGCGGGAACCATCTTTACGAATATAAGACCATTCACGCTCATCCATTTCTTTACGGCGTGCTTTGGCAATAAATACTTCAAAGCCAGGTTCAATTGTAATTCCAAGTTCTTGGGATAGTGCTTTTGCCTGTTGTTCGATTTCATCTTTGTCGTGGATAATGGCAGGAGTTGTTTTGCCAATTACTTCTGCTGCTGTATATCCCAGCAATCGTTCGGCGGTGCTGTTAAAGGTACAAATTATGCCGTCTACTGTTGTGGAAATAATTGTGTAATTGGCGCTATCCAGAATTGCTTGCTGAAGTGTGGCGATCGCTTGCAGTTTTTCTTGCGTTCGTTCTCGTTGAGTTATTTCTTCTGCTAACTTTCGGTTGATAATTTTGACCTGCTTAGTGCGAAGCTTTGCCGTTTGTCCAAAATATACTGCCAACGCCAGTATCCAACCTGTCAGCAATCCGCTTATCAATACTACTGTTGGGAGACGGGATTGGGGTTTTTTTAGCAATTCTGGTGTCGGCCAAATTTGGATCTGCCATTTGGCATCATAAAGATTAATTTCTATTCGCTCGCTCCATTTTTGTTGGTATTGCTTATTCTGGGCATTGTGTGTGTAAATTTGTTCTTTACCGTCAAATATAGCGATCGCGTATTCATCGAGGGAATGATTTTTTAAAATTATGTCAATTAACGGTTTAAATTGAAATACACCAATGATAAACCCGTCAAAGGATTCGCCTTTGAAAATGGGCAGGCAAGCTAAAAATCCTTTGCTTTCGTCAAAAAATTTAATAGGGTTACTAACAGTTATTTTCCCATTATTTCGGGCTTTTTTTAGAGCAATTTGCCGTATTTGTTCAAAATAAATATCGAGGTTTAGCTTAGCTTCATTACCTGGTAGTGGTACAATCCAGCGGACATGAAATGAAGGATCTACCCACTCGATCGCCTGGAAACCACCAAAGTCATTTATGTAAGATTTTGCCTCTGCTTCCCACTCTTTTCTGGGTGTTCCGTCTCGAATTTCCCAGCGCTTAACCATCCGAGCCAGCGCTTTGATGTGAGATTCTACCAGGGCTGTAATTTCAGTTTGTGCGACTGATGATTTCAGCTGCACTAACTGTCGAATCTGCTCGTTATCCTGAGCTAGTAGCCCCTGCCACATTATCAGCGTTGCTATTAAAATAGCCCCGGCAATCAAAATTGACAGCGAGTGCAGCTTTGTACTAATCTGGTTTGGTAAAAATCTCATCCTATTAGCAAGCAATACTATCTAAGGATACCTTATTTTTTTTGATGTGAGCGGCGATCGCTTGCAATAGTTCATCAAAATTAACGGGCTTTGTTAAATAATCATCAGACCCCAGTTGTCTTTGTTTAGGGTAGATGAAAACGATTGAGCAATGCCCAGGCAGTTTCGCTGGCGATCGGCTTAGAGAAAAAGTATCCTTGGCCGTATTCGCATTGCAGTGCCTGGAGTTGCGCGAGTTGCTGGGGGGTTTCTACACCTTCTGCGATCGCATCCATCTCTAAACTGTGAGCGAGGGTGATGATGGTGCGAACAATCTCCAAACTCTCGCTATCAACACCCAAATTTGTGACGAACGAGCGATCGATCTTCAAAGTGTCGATCGGCAATTGGTGCAGACGCGCCAAAGAAGAATATCCGGTGCCAAAATCATCGATCGCAAGCTGAATGCCTAACTTTTTTAACCGATCTAGCATCGTTTTTTCGGAAACCATATTTCCGCTTAATTTGCTTTCGGTGATTTCTAGCTTCAAAGTGGAGCGCTGTATGCCAGTTTCCCCCAAAACTTGGTCGATTTGCTCGACTAAGGCGAGTTGCGACAACTGAAAGCCAGACAGATTGACACTCAAAGTCAATGGTACTTCGGCTAGAAAAGCCCGTTGCCAAAAACCCATCTGGCGACAAGCTTCCCGCAGCACAAAGCGATCGATCTCGCCGATCAGTCCGGTTTCTTCTGCCAATGGGATAAACTCGCTTGGGGGAACAAAGCCTCTAGTCGGGTGTTCCCAGCGCACCAGCGCCTCAAATCCACTAATCCGACCGCTTTTGAGCGATACGATCGGCTGGTAGTAAACCTGCAAGTCCCGACGTTGAATAGCTTGCCGCAAGTCTGTTTCCAACTCCAATAGCTTTAGTGCGCCAACGTGCCATTCTGGTTCAAAAACTGCATAAGGAGCTTGTTTGATGCGCTTGCAGGTGTGCATAGCTGTGTCAGCCGCTTGTAAAAAATCCTCCGGTCGGTCATAACCGATCGCACTCAAGGCAATGCCAATACTGGCAGTGACATAGACTTCGCGCCCATCAAGCTTGAAAGGTAATTGTAATGTTTGGTAGATGCAGTTTGCTATGTCGATCGCTTCTTGCTTTTCACTTAGAGGACTAAGAATTATGGCAAATTCGTCCAACCCCACCAGCGCCACAAAATCGGTCGATCGCAAGCAAGTTTGGAGTCGCTTAGCTGTGGCAATGATCAGCTCGTCGGCCAACTGGTGTCCCAGGCTGTATTTCACAATCTGGAAGCGGTTCAAATCCAGGAACAGAACAGCAAACTGGGGCGACGGGGATGGAAAATTGGCGATCGAGTATTTTGCCTCTACTCCTGTGTCTTTCTGCTGGACATCGATCAGCTTTTCCAGCTGTTCTAGGAACAAAGCTCTGTTGGGCAGTCCGGTCAGCGGGTCGTAAAAGGCATAATAACGCAGTTGTTCCTCAGCTCGTTTGCGATCGCGAAGCGCGGCTTGCCGTTCGCTGATATCGCGGATTACTACTTGAGCCGCTGGTTTCCCTTCATAATTGAAGGGAATTGCCGCTATTTCTACATCAATGACTGTTCCATTAAGTTGGAGCAACTTCTCCTCCAGTAAAGGAGCTTCCTTCTTTTCCTCTCTGATTTGTCGTAGTAGCTCTAGGACAATTTCTCGATAGTCCGGATGTACAAAATCGAGGATTGGTTTTCCAATCAGCGCCGCCTCGTTAGCAGCACCGAAAATATTAGCAGCTGCCCTATTCACAAAAACAAATTTGCCCTCGCATTCAATAAAAATTCCATTAGGGCATAATTCCACCAGTTGTCGATAACGTTCTTCACTTTCCATCAAAGCCTGTTCTATTTGTTTGCTCTCAGTCAGGTTACGGGTAATGCTAAGCACCCCAACTATGTCGCCATAAAAGTTGCGCCACGGCAATGAATGCGTCTCCATCCAACGCAAGCCACCACCCAATCCAAGTATCCGGAATTGTAATTTTCCGGTTTTCCCTTCACTAACTAATTGGTGGAATTCCTGAAATGCCGCACGATCTTCTGGATGGATCAAGTCGATGACAAATTTTCCCATCACCTCTTCGAGGCATTTTGCTTCAACCATTGCCAGACCCGCTTGATTCATTTCCAGCAATATGCCATCAATACTTACCAACTTCACACATTCTGGTTCGTTATCTAGGATCGATTGCAGTCGTGTTCGGCTTTCGCACAACATTGTTTGGATTAATTTTTTATCTTCACTTTCACTTCTCAGCATAAATGTCGAACCTTCATTATTTTTGGCAGAGAATCTAAATTTTGACATTTTTAATCTTGGAAATGCAATCATGGTTTGAACCGGCAGTAGTTTTTTTTATTTTTTTATTCAGCATAACTAATGGTAACTCTACTAAGTAGGTGGGCATAATTAAACGTAAAACTGCTAGGCCCTTAGAAACCCGGTAATATCATGTCCGGTTAATCACTTATGATATCTGTAGTAGGGCCCTTGGAACGAAACCCAACCCGAACTTAAAGCTAAAGTTGGGTTTCACTCTGTTCAACCCAACCTACGGCAATAAAATTTATTACAAGTATTCAACCGGACATGATATAACTCCTGCGAAACCGGGTTTCTGGGAGTTCAGCGAGAGTAGGTTGGGTTGAGGCACGAAACTAGGGCAAATGCGTTGGGTTTCGCTTCGCAAGGGCCCAACCTACAAAGAAATGGCGAAGGAGGGGGGAAATTTCTTGTCCCCTCCCCGTGGACGGGGAGGGTTAGGGTGGGGTTCTCAATATTTTCGAGGTCTAAGATATTTATGCGATCGCTATACTTCTCCTTATGCCGTTCCCAAATATTACTCAGGCGATCGGTGATTGTTCTGTCCTCCCTGTCCTCCCTGTCCCCCTTGTCCATTTTTTCTTGTGACTTTTGTACGGGCGGGTTTAACCCACACATCTCATTACCAACAGAATATTTGACAAAACCCGCCCCTACTGACTTTTGACTTTTGTCCTCCCTGTCCATTTTTTCTTGTGACTTTTGACTTTTGACTTTTGAATTTTGACTTTCTGTTGCTTGCAGACGATACCCCAGTCCGTAGATTGTCTCTATCAGATCGGATGCGCCAGCTTTTTTGAGTTTGGAGCGCAAACTCTTGATGTGCGCTCTGACAGCATTTTCTGTAGGAGGTTCATCAAACGACCACAGATGGTCGAGCAAGGCACTTTGGCTGAATATCCGGTGTTTGTTACGTAAAAAAGCTCTAAGAGGGCATACTCTTTAGCAGTCAGATGCAAGAGTTGCCCTGAGTAGGTTACCTCGCAGTTATTGGGGTCAAGACGCAAATTTTCCCATTCCAGCACTGGCGTACCGCTGGAACTGCCTCGACGCAGCAAAGCGCGTATCCGAGCTAATAACTCGTCCAAGTTAAAGGGTTTTACGATATAGTCATCGGCTCCAGCATCCAACGCCATGACTTTGCTGGCGATCGCATCTTGTGCAGTCAGGAGGAGAATCGGAGTGCGATCGCCCTCTTGGCGTCGCCGTTTGCAAAAACTGATCCCGTCCATCCCAGGCAACATCAAATCCAGTAAAATCAAATCGTACTCTATAGCTTCTGCCAGTTCCCAAGCAGTCTGACCGTCATTAGCAATATCGACCAAATAATGCTGAGTTGTAAGAGCTTCGCCAAGCTCTTGGGCCACGCACCGATCGTCTTCCACTAGCAAAATTCTCACGACGGCTAGTTATCCAAAATATTTTTTGGCGTAATTAAGCTGCTGTGCATCTAATTTTACAGTCAACTTTGATAAGATTCTTGTGGGATGGGCATCCTGCCCGTCCCGAAGTACAATTTAGATGCGCGACAGCTTACTACAATTGCACTATTTTGAGATTAGTGAATTTTTTCGGTAAAGAGCGATCGCAAATCCCAATTTTGTGAGCAACATGGTAGTTAACCATCAATGCCTATAGCCCGCATTAGCGGCATACAGCGACGATCGTCATGAGCAACTTCCCAGATTTTTCCAACCACGGCTATCAAGTTGAACGAGAACTGGGCCACAATCGCGCCTGTGGTCGAGTCACCTACTTAGCAATTAATACAAATACGCATCTACCCGTAGTAATAAAACAGTTTCAGTTTGCCCAATTCGGTGCCAGTTGGTCAGACTACGACACTGTGGATACAGAAATTCAACTGCTGCGGCAGCTAGATCATCCCAGCATCCCTCACTATCTCAATTCATTCCAAACCCCAACCGGCTTTTGCTTAGTACAGGAATACAAACAAGCCCCCTCTCTAGCGCAGCCACGCTTCTTAAAGCCAGAAGAAATCAAGCAGATTGCCATAGCTGTCTTAGAGGTTTTAGTCTACCTGCAACAGCAAATTCCTCCTGTAATTCATCGGGATATTAAACCCGAAAATATCCTGATTGACCAGGACTACGACAAGAATCGCCCCTACGTATACCTGGTAGATTTTGGGTTTGCCCGCAGCGGCGGCGGAGAACTTGCTGTCAGCAGCGTAGTCAAAGGCACCTTGGGATTTATGCCTCCAGAACAATTGTTCAATCGCCAAGTCACAGAAGCCTCTGACCTCTACAGTTTGGGTGCGACGCTGATTTGCCTGCTGACTAAGACAAAATCAACAGAAATCGGCAACTTAATCGATGAAGCTTACACCATCAAATTCAAGCATCTACTGCCAAACTTGAGTCAGCAGTTTATGGACTGGCTGGAAAAAATGGTGGCACCCAACCTCAAAAATCGCTTCGATAATGCTGCTGCTGCTTTGGAAGCACTTCTAGCTATTGATGTTATTGCCAATCCCACAACATTAGAAACGCGAGCAAGTGCCACAAAACTCAGGATGGGAAACATAGCAGTAGGATTGGCTACCTTCGGCGGCTTTCTCGCTTGGTTCGGCACAAGTTTGGTAATTTCCAGTCTCTCTCATTCTCAAAAACTGGAAATTCCCCAAGATGGCTTCCGGCAATTGCTGGTGACTAATGAATGTTTTAGGTGCGAACTCACAGGTGCTGACTTAAAACAGATCAACCTATCCGGTGCCAAGCTGGGGAATGCCAAGCTGGAAAATGCCAACTTATCCGGTGCCAATCTCCGGTATGCCTACTTAGAAAATGCCAATTTAGGGGGTGCTAGGTTAGCTTACGCCAATCTAGGAGGTGCCAAGCTATCCTATGCCAACTTGGGAGATGCCAATTTGATGGGTGCCAAGCTATCCTACGCCAATCTGGAAGGTGCCAACTTAATCGGTGCCAACCTAAAATCTAGCAAGCTGGGTTATGCCAACTTAGTAAGTGCCAACCTGTCGAATGCGAACCTCTCTGGTGCCAACCTATGGCGTGCCAAGTTAGGTTATGCCTACCTCAATAATGCCAAGCTTAAGAGTGCGGACTTAAATGGTGCCCAGCTAAACGATACCAAACTTGAAGCTGCCGATTTAGGATCTGCCGACTTAAGAGATGCTAATTTAGAGCGTGCTGACTTAAGGGGTGCTGACTTAAAAGCTGCCAATCTAGAGGGTGCCGTTCTCGGCGATTCTAAGCTGTGGGGTGCGTATCTGGAGAGTGCCAATTTAACCAATGCAGACCTCAAAGGTGCTGATTTGAGGTCTGCTAATTTAAGCGGTGCCAATTTAAGCGGTGCTTACCTGCGGGGTGTTAATCTCCGGGGTGCTAATTTAAAAGGTGCTAACCTCCAAGGTGCCTACTTGACGGATGCTAACCTCAAGGGTGCCACAATGCCGGATGGGTCTATCCACAAATAGATGACTTTTGTTCGCTTAACCCGAAACGGGCAGGCACGGTAGCCTGCCCTTACAGTTATAAAAAATTCCTGCTTGCAACCGCCTTGGCGGTTAGGACATTATGAATTGCTGAAGTCGTTGATTCTAAACCCTTCTGACCCTAGTCCCTAGCTATACACTTCGCGATCGGACCCACTCCCGAAACTCTCGCAATCGCGCATTTTCACCTTTTTCGGGGTCTAACTGCATAAATATCGGCAATTCTTTGACTGGAAATGACTCAAATGCCAGACTCGTTTCTGATTCTATATAACCTGTATCAGTGAGAATATTTATGCTTATTTTTCCATTTCTAAAACGCCAAACTTCGGGCACTTTAAGTTCTGCATAAACTGCCATTTTATCGATTGATGAATGGGTTGTATCAATCTCAATTGTTAAGTCAGGTGGTGGGTCAACGGTGAGGTCAATCTTTAATTTGCCACGAACAGCAGGTTCATTTTGAATGTAAAAAGATTCATCAGCTTCTTTAGCAACAGCATTGATCTCTGAACGCCAAGTGGTTGATTTTACACCTCTAATTTCCAAACCTAGTTCTTCAGAAAGTACAACGATTAGCCTAGCGAGATTCCAGCTATAAGTTTCGTGGTCTGATAATGGCGTCATTAGTTCTAGAGTTCCCTTGTAGTAAGTCATGCGTGGTGTTGAATGTTCTGCAAAAATTTCCAACAACTGTTCGTACATTTCCCAACTGATGTCATGCAGCACAATGTAGGAACTTGTTGGTGGTGGGGTAGCGGCGATTATGGTCTGAGTCATAATATTAGTTGAGCTTTACTCTTACTATAAATTTAGCAAATTTGCGAAGATTGCGATATGCTTACAGCAGGCTACGCCAACGCATTTGGGGAGAAGATGGGAGTGCGATCGGTTACGATCGACAAATAAATCTGACATTTTTTTGAAATCTGCGATCGCACCTGACCAAAGTCTAATTCTTATGTTACTTATCACTGAATTAACCACTCTAGGTATTGATAGCTTTATCTGCTTCCACAACCAAGACTTCATCCATCCAGGCGTTAATGCTTTTGCCAGCTTTTTTAGCAGCCAGAAATATTTTGCGGTGACGATCGGGAGTTGTGCGGAAGGGAAGTTTTCCAGAGAAAGGTTTATCAGGTTCCTCTCCCAATTCTTCGCAAAAAGCTAGATAATCATCTACAGAATTGTGGAATTCTGCGCGAACTTCTTCCACAGTTTTTCCCTTGAATGTCACCACATCCTTAATATCAATCACTCGCCCAAATAAAATTCCAGCTTCTATATCTACTTCAATTTCAGCCGTGTAACCTTTGTAAGTCATCATAATTCTAATACCTCCTACTTTACTACGGTTGAATTCCTGCTTCTATCAAAAATTATCTCACAGATTTAACTGCGCCTTTATCCGTTTCATTTTGAGGATGTGGCTCGTGAAAAACTGCTCTCACATCATTTAATTTAACTCTCACCCGCGAACCTTTCCCTTGACTAACACTAGCACCTAACGCGATAAAAAGGCTTTCTATATCTTTCCAGAGAATATTTGAAGGAATAGGGTTTGTAAAGATTATCTCCAAAACCTTACGCTGTTTGTTATTGAGATCCATATTCGTTATAAATCGATAAATTAGGGTTTCACTGTCTGACGCACCCCACTTAGCCAGTTGGGTAAGTCATACAAATTTTATAGAGAAAACAGTGATAACTGTTCGGCAATCTCTTTTCCTTTTGGCTTATTTCCTTGAATCAAATCAAAAAGATAACTACCAATTTCTTTCGCTAGTAATACTGGAACTGCATTACCAATTTGTTTGTACTTAGAAGTGACTGAACCATAAAAAATCCAATCATCCGGGAAAGTTTGGATTTTCGCACATTCGCGCACGCTTAAAGGACGCAATTCTACAGGGTGACACATATCTGTTGCTTTTTGATGAGGACTGGTAGTTACTGTAGGTGAAGGCTTATCCCAAGATAATCTTCTATAAAAACCGACTTTTCCGCCTTCTGAATTATAAGCGCCTCCCATTGCTTCTTTGATTAATTCTGCTGGTAAATCTCTCCAGTTTTGTCCGGCTTTTAGTAATTTTAAATACTTTAATCTACTTTCCGAGTAAGCGATAAATTCTAGTTCGGGATCGACTAAACTTGTTAAAGCGTCCCTTAAAGTACGCCACTTAGGTAAAACTTTTCCATTTTGGGAATATTTAGGTAAGGGAAATGTAGCAGCTTCGCTATCTCTAGAACCAATAAATATTACCCGTTCTCTGTTTTGGGGAACGCCGTAATCTGCTGCTTCTAAAAGATTATAAACTACACTGTAGCCTAGTTCTTTCATTTCTGCTAATACTACATTCAACGCAGCACCCGGCATTTCATCAGGTTCTAATGGTGGGTAATTTTTTCCCCTTTGATTAATTGGTCTGTGGCGAATAGGTGCAGACAGCAAACCTCTCACATTTTCCATTAAGAAAAAACGAGGTTGCACTTCTTTAACGATGCGAATAAAATCCATAAATAAACTGCCGCGAGGGTCCATCACTGAACCTCTTTTTCCGGCGGTACTAAATGGCTGACAAGGTGGGCCGCCAGTCACTAAATCTACTTCACCTGGACGTAAAGCGCGGTCTAATTTTAAAACTCTTCCTCCTTCTGCAAGTAAATCTTGGGTATTGACTTTTTCTATTTCTCTGGGAACAGCACTTTCTTGAAGATGAGGTCGATTGAGAGCGATTGTTTTTGTTGCATCGCGGTCTTTTTCAACTACACTTATTGTGTTAAAACCTGCTTGTTCTATACCCAAGTCTAGACCAAAAGCACCTGCGAAGAGAGAGATAGAAATAGGTTTACCATTTATCATTTTTGTGACTAATTGGTTTACTGAGATAATATTAGGATGGATTTACCAAATTGGTTCAAGATTGAGGATGAATCCCGGTAAAACATCTTCTCCTGACAAACTAACAGGAGATTTCAGCACTTCAACTTCTCTCCCTTGCCGATAAATTTCTACTTGTCGAGTTTCTAAATCGATTAACCAACCGAATTTAGCACCGTTATCGCGGTACTCCTGCATTTTTGTTTGTAATCTTTGCCAGCAGTCATCATTTGTACGTAACTCTACCACAAAATCAGGGCAAATTGGCGCAAACTTTTCCCGTTTTTCCTCAGTTAAAACATCCCATCTGTCCCATTTTATCCAAGCTGCACTTGGGGAACGCACTGCACCATTGGGTAATGTGAATCCAGTACAAGAACCAAAAGCAACTCCTAATTTTTCATCTCGATTCCAATTTGCCAGTTGAGCGGTTAAATGGCAATTACAGATACTTTTTAATCCACCTGACAAAGGCATTAATACTAATGTTCTGTCTGGATTGCGTTCAAGAAGAACTAACTCATTTTCTTGACATAGCTGGAAAAATTGCTCGTCTGTCAGTTTAATTATGGAATTGAAGTTGACGGTTAAAGCATTCATATCAAAATTAACAAGGTGAAAGTTTGCTTTTTTTGAATTTTACTCTTTAATCTTTCTGATGTTCAACATAAGTTCGCAGAACAGCATTCATCAAAGATTGATAACCCTTTCCTTGGCTTTTAAACCAATCTAACACATCGCTATCAACCCTGATAGAAATGGATTTTTTGGTGATGGGTTTTACCAGTTTTGCTTTTGACCAGAAATTCGCATCTAACTCAGGAATATCAGATGTATCAATGGCGTCTTCTGGGAGGTTTTTTAATTCTTCAAGTCGTTTCGGCGAGATAGTCATAGTAGGTTTTTCTTTCTTGTGGAGTGGCTTTTCTGGCAGAGATGATGCGGATAACTCCATTTCTTTCAGTATGCACTACGGTGACGATAACGACACCTTGTATTGCACCGATACTGATTTCTCGGATTTCTCCGTAGTCAAAACGCTCATCAATGGCGGTAAAAACAATTCCGTCAAAGATTTCTTGAGCTTCTTCAAAGCTAATGCCATGTTTCCTCAGATTTTGGGCGTTTTTATCTTCATCCCATTCAAATGGCATGAGTAAGTATATACAAAACGTATCTACTTATAAGATATCATAAACCCGATACGCGCTACGCGCAGGCTACGCCAACGCACTTAGCCGAAAATGAGAGTGCGATACGCGCTATCGCGAACGAAAAGCGATCGCAAAAAGCAGACTACGCCAACCCACTTTTCATCTAAGCAAACATCAAGCGCCCTTTCGCTTCAGGTATCGGAATTCATAGATTTGGTGTCCCTAATTTAATTATTTAGTTTACAATTAGTATATAAATTACTTGATTTTTTTTAGGATATTTTATAGCGTTTATCATGTCAATTTGTAAAGATATATCTTGCTGCTTTCTTATTCTAAGAGTTTGCTTTGATTGGCCATTCTTGTTTTTTAATTCTCTAATTATAGCTGCTTTGCAATAAGATGAATTTGGGTTGACAATAAAAATCTTGTCTTCTATTGATAAGCTGACATTGTTAACGGTTGCAATTACAACTTTTTTGTTTGACAGAAAATTTTGAATTGTTCCAATTTTTTTTGCTTTGTTTATATCAGCTTTTTTCATCAAAAAATGATATATTAATAAATCTGCCAATGCCTCACATATAGCCTCAACAAAAAAACATAAGTTTAATAAGGATTCATAGCCTAAAAATTCATTATCTTGAACTAAACTATGAGCAGTGATATTGCGATATTTAATAAATTTGTCTAGTTCTTTTTCAAGTGTATTTGAGCCACCCAGTATATTATCAATATACTCCTTGATATTTTGGTGATTTTTAAGCCACATCCAGCCAGACTCAAAATCCTTAAGACCAACAGAGCTAAATAACTTTTGTAGTTCACCTTGTCGTAAATTATTTTGAGAACTTATTAAAAAAGACTCTGGTATTAATTCATATTTACTGTTTTTTTTAATGCCATCAAATAAGCTTTGAATAATTTGCTCTAATTTCAAATCTACATATCTATTATCTCCAAATTTTGAAATTAAATTACCTACACCAATCCTATGATTGTTACGGATTACTTCGTCTAGCTGATCGTATTTAGTAATTAATTGTGGTAAAGCATCTAGCCATTTACTAATTAATTTCTCAACAAAGTTCTCATAAGTTGCATAAAGTTGAGTAACAACTGCACTATGTTCATAAATCTTCCATTCTGTTATATAAATGGAATTTTCTGAGAGATTTAGGTTTAATTCTACCGCTTTTTGTCTAACATTTTCATCATCTGTAAAGAGAATATTCCTGAGTGACTCGTTTTGCTTCAAAACAAAACGAATAGCTTGAGTTTTTTTTCTAACCTGTTCTAGTAAAATTTCAATTTTTTCAATGAACATAAGATACTTAATTTGACAGAATCACCTGGGACAACATTTGCTCAAATGAATTTAATCGTTTTTGTATATCAGTTTTTGTGTTTTTACCTTTGCCTCTAAATGACTCGGATTGATCTGCTTTCAGTAATTGTTGAGTAGCGTCAATTACTTGATTTTTCTTTTGCTTCAAAATTTGAGCATTAGATAAATTTTTACTGAAGGCAACCATCACAGCATCATAGTATGCTTTATAGGGTTCATCAGCCCAATTCCAATTTTTAGATTTGTCAAGTATATAAGGTCTAAACAAATGTTCTCCATAAATATCATAAGCAATGTTTATAGTCTCCTTAAAAATATCACTTAAAAACGCAGTGTCTTCTTTAGAAAAATCTAAACTTTGAATCATATATAAATCCATGAAACTTTCTAAAGTACCTTTGAAATTTTCATAATGACGCAGCGCAAAAAAACGTAAGACTAACTCAACATCCTCCATTTTCTTGTAAAGATTATTTTGTTCACGCTCACGCAGATCAGAGTCAGGAATACCCCAAGCACTTTTAAAAATGGGATGATCGGCTAACTCAATCAGACTATCATTAAATTGACCATGATATAAACAGTTGCGAATTTCTTGGTTACTCAACTCAATTCCACCTGTATTCAGGCGTTCAAAGGTAAGTCTCTTTAAATACATTGCGTCTTCAACTGTTTTAGCTGATTCTGTAATAACCACTATAGAGGACAAAGTACGACGATCTATTCCAGCTTTGATTTCCTTTGGTAAATTACTATATTTTCGACCATTTAATTCTGGCCAAAGTTGTAATCCAGTTAAAATAAGTTTATCGTCATAAAAATCCCTGAGAGCAGTAATTCTTTGTTGACCATCTATAACTTCATACGAGTTATATTTTTTTTCATACAAAATCACTGATGGTACTGGCAAATTAATAATGAAAGATTCAATCAAAAGAGATTGTTGTTCAGGTTTCCATCGAGGACGACGCTGAAAAAAAGGACGTAAATCCATATAGTCTGGTTTTTTCAGTGCATCCACAAAAGATGGCAGCTTTTCTCGATTTAATTCCATTAAAATTCTGCTTTGTCCTGATTCATATTTAGTATTTATTTCCTCATCAGACATTTTTTTATGATCAGATTTATCCTTCTTCGACTTCTCCCACATATTTAGTTCAGACGGGGAAAAATATTGATTTTTTTCTTTTTCTTGAGTATGCTTGTAAGTACTGGTCATATTTGCCACCTCAATAAAAAAAGTACGTGAGTTGGAAAGAGATAGAGAATGATTAATTATTCAGTTAAGAGGCTAATTTTAGCCTCTTAACCTATACAGTATCTCTATTCTACCCCTTCAATCCGATCCTCAACCTCCTGATACAACTCTCTTAACATTTGCAAATTACTCTCACTCGTCTCCCAATAACCGCGACCATTTACTTCCAACAAAGTCGAAACAACCTTGCGGAAAGAATGAGGATTCAAATTCATCAAACGCTGACGCATTTCCTCATCCTGAATAAACGTGCTGTTAGTATCCTCGTAAATCCAGTTATCCACAGCACCAGCAGTCGCACTCCAACCCATCGTATTTACTAACCGTTTGGAGAGTTCGCGCACGCCTTCGTAACCGTGAGAAAGCATACCCTCATACCACTTGGGATTCAGTAGCTTAGTACGCGCATCTAAACGGACTGTTTCTGATAGCGATCGGACCTGTGCATTCGCGGTGGTAGTATCAGCAATATACGAAGCTGGCGTTTTGCCATCGCCGCGCAAAGTGGCGACAACTTTGGTGGGGTCAGAGTCGAAATAATGGGAAACATCCGTTAAACTAATCTCGGAAGAATCGAGATTTTGGAACGTGACATCGGCAGATTTAAGTGCAGTTTCAAAAATCTTCCGCGATTGTTCCATCGTACCAGGACTATCAGATGTGAAAGCAAAAGATTTGCGAGTTAAGTACATTTCCTGTAACTCAGCTTCGCTGTCCCAAGTGCTATTCTCTACCGCTAAATTGATGTTAGAAGAATAGGAACCAGAAGCATTAGAGAACACGCGAGTAGCAGCTTGCCGTAAATTAATTCCCATTTCGGCAGCTTGTTCTAAAGCGTGTTTGCGAACAAAGTTCATTTCCAATGGTTCGTCAGCTTCTGCCGCCATCTTGACAGCTTGGTCGAGTAAGTTCATCTGATTAATGAACAAATCCCGGAAAACTCCCGAACAGTTAATCACAACATCAATCCGAGGACGACCTAATTCTGCTAAAGAAAGTAGTTCCAATTTGTTCACTCGTCCCAAAGCATCGGGTACGGGTTTTACACCCACCATCCACATAATTTGTGCGAGGGATTCACCGTAGGTTTTGATGTTATCAGTTCCCCAGAGAACGCAAGCAATTGTTTCTGGCCAATTGCCAGTTTCTTGACGTTGCCGATCGAGCAATCGATCGACTACAATCTTGGCAGATGCCACTGCTGCTGCTGTGGGAATTGATTGGGGATCTAAGGCGTGAATGTTCTTACCAGTTGGCAATACATCGGGGTTGCGAATGGGGTCGCCACCGGGACCGGGGAGAACATATTCGCCTTCCAAAGCTTTCAACAATGCGCCTAATTCGTTATCGGCACAAACTTGTTTGAGGCAGAATTCCAAATACTCAAATAGCGGTTTGATTGGTTCTGGATCGACTTTGGGGAATCCAGATTCTTGTAATGCTTCAATCCAAGGTTCCTTCTTACCCATGTTGAAGAAGTTGAGCTTGGAAACGAGGGAAACTCGACCATCGGCGTCGGTTTGTTCTTTGACTAATGCGCTAACAGCAGCGCGGTTAGCTAGGGTGATGTCTTGCAATAGTTGGACATCTTCTAAAACGCCTAGATTGTTGTTGCGATAAATTTCGTCAATGTCGCGATTAATGCTATTAGCAATAATCCGAGGTAAACCGAGAAGTTCATCCTCTTTGCGATCGAGACTGGCAATATTCACCAAAGTTGCGATCGCTTCTTCTGCACTCGGCGGTTTCCCAATCACGTGCAAACCACAAGGTAATAACCGTGATTCAATTTCCATCAACCGCCGATAGACTGAACCAACGATATTATCCCGTTCTTCAGATGTTAAATCTCTGGCATCTTTATCTGAAAAATCGATATCTTTATCCAGATTCACCAACCGGCATTTATCCACGATCGTGTTCACAATTGAAACGCCGCGTCCGGTATCTTTCAAAGTTTGATAAGAAGCAATTAATTCGCTTAGTTCTTTCAAACCTTTGTAGAGTCCGGCATTTTCTGCTGGTGGTGTCAGATAGCTGATAGTTTCGGCATAGCTGCGACGCTTGGCAATTGTGGCTTCGCTGGGATTATTTGCCGCATAGTAATAGAGGTTGGGAATTTTGCCAATTAGGGAATCTGGATAACATTCTACTGACATTCCCATCTGTTTTCCTGGCATGAATTCCAGACTACCATGAGTACCGAAATGCAGCACGGCGTCAGCTTGCCAAACTTGTTCTAAATAGGTATAGTAAGCGGCAAAACCGTGATGTGGACTGGCGGAACGGGAGAACAACAATCGCATCGGGTCGCCTTCATAACCAAATGTTGGTTGAACGCCGATGAAAACGTTACCGAAATGTTTGCCGTAAATTAGTAAGTTTTGTCCGTCGCTGTTAAGATGACCGGGTGGTTTTCCCCAATTTTCTTCTAACCTTGTCGAGTAGGGAGTTAATTCTTCGTACTCCGGTACTGACATTTTATAGGCGATGTTCAGTTCTGGTGTGCTGTACTGTGCTTGAGCATCGTGGATGACTTCTTGCATCAGTTTTTCGGCTGATTCTGGTAGTTCTGGCAGGTCGTAACCGTTGTTTTTAAGGGCTTTCATTACTTGATAAATTGAGCCAAAAACATCGAGATACGCAGCAGTACCGACGTTGCCTTTATCTGGTGGGAAGCTGAATACTGTGATGGCAACTTTTTTATCGAGTTTGGGTTTACGACGCAGGTTAGCCCATTTTAGGGCGCGTTGGGCGATCGCTTCAATCCGGTCTTGCAATGCGATCGCTTTTCCTGTCGCTCCATCCCGACCCGATAGTATAATTGGTTCGATCGCACCATCTAATTCGGGAATCGCAATCTGCAACGCCACTTGAATCGGGTGCAGTCCCAAATCGCTATCTTGCCATTCTTCAGTAGTTTGGAACACCAAAGGCAAAGCCACCATATAAGGACGATTCAACCGTTTTAGGGTATCAATTGCCTTCGGATGATCTTGTCGTGCTGGCCCACCAACTAGGGCAAATCCTGTCAGTGAAACTACTATATCTACGATTGTTGTTTTGCTAGCTGCATCGTAGAAATACGCATCCACAGGTTTAGAGAAATCCAACCCCCCGGCAAATACGCAAATTACTCTGGCCCCCATCGCTTCTAATTCCTGTACCATCGCCACATAGTGTGCATCGTCGCGGGTGACGAGGTGGGTGCGTTGCAGCACCAAACCAACGCAGGGTGCTAAGGGGTCTTTTAAATCTTCTGGGATCTCGTTGCGGCTGTTATACCAGTTGAAGTATTCCTTGAGATCCTCGAACATATTCGGTGCCAAGGGATGCCAGATCCCCATGTCGGGATAGGTGACTGGATCTTGGAACTGGACTTTATGCTGTCCTTTAAAGACATATTTGTCCGCCAGCATCAACATGAAGTTTTCCAAGTTCTCGGAGGAACCCCCTAACCAATATTGGAAACTTAGCATGAAGTTGCGGGCATCCTGGGCTTTGTCCATCGGTAGGTATTTCAGGACTTTTGGCAAGGTTTGCAGCAACTTCAGCATCCCGTCTTGGAACCCAGCACCAGATTTTTCCTTGCGTTTCCGCATGAATTGTGCTATTACACTCTTGGACTGGCCCAACTGCGCCATCGAGAAGCTACCCATCTTGTTCAGGCGCATTACCTGGGGCATTGATGGGAAGACTACCGCAACGTCGAGCTTGTCGCGCAAGGGTTCTACAACGGCAACTACCTTGTCTGCTAAGTCTTCAATGAAGATAAGGGAAGCAATAAAGATGTTTGCTTTGGCGACATCCCGCTTAAAATCCGCGTAGTTCTCAGGATCTCTGAGTTCTTCTAGCAGATAACCGCTAATTTCGATCGCAATGTTTTGATTATTTTGGTTTATCGAGTGAACCGCCGCTGATAAGGCACTCTGATATTGCGGCTCTAGCACGACATAGACCACCTTAATTAGCGATCGCCCCGTGAGGTTATCTGGCGCAATGTGTCGAATGGTGGACTTGACGTGGGTGAACATTCAGTTAGGCTCCTTAGTGATGCGCTAGCATTCATCAGTCATCGGTCAGCTCATCCAAAGGCTGTTGGACATTGGGTATAATATCTAACACCCAACATTTAAAACCCCAGAGTCGCTGAAAGCGTCGATCCTGCTGCTGATTTTTCTGGTTCATGTGTTGTTTTACCAGAAAAAGCTTACTATATGCGGGTTTTGGCCCCGATCTGACACAATTTGATAAAAAATTCGCAATATTTTTTTACACTTCTTGACATTTTTAGCAGTATGTACTTAAATTTTAGTTGCCATAATTTAATTTAGTAAGTTGGCATCGTCGTGCTTATATAGCAACCGCCAAGGCGACTCTTGACAGTAGGGGCGAACGCGAGTGCGTGCCGGAGGCATTAGCATTCGGGTAGTAAATCTTCGGTTTTAACCAATAAATTATATGCCCGAATGCTTCGCCCCTACCCCAGATTTATGGCTTAACCGCCTTGGCGGTTGCTATACCAAAAAAATGAAACTTTTTTAAAGTGTTGATAAACTTAGGACTGTATATTAACTACCCGCTTACGTAAACTTCATAGTCAGGTAAATTAATTAATATTATAGTTAATAAAGGGGAGTATCTAAAAATCACCAAAAAATAGGTTGACAACAATAATATACGCCGAATAAGCGTATATTACAATAAATGTACCTGGAGAGTAACATGAGTTTCGCTATCTTTAATGAAAGTTTCTACCTAGCAAGCTATCCCGATGTAAGAGCTGCGGTTGAAGCTAGGGTTATTACCTCTGGTCTACAGCACTTTCAGGAGTCTGGTGTAAGAGAAGGTCGTACTTTAATATCTCCTTCCTTTGACGAAGCAAGTTATTTAGCAAAATACAGCGATGTAGCAGCCGCTGTTCGATCTGGACTTTTCAGTTCTGGATTGCAACACTTCATCGACTTCGGAGAAGCGGAAGGTCGTTCTGGGGTTCCTTCAGGAGGGCCCGATCCCGTCAGCTTTTTTAACGAAAGGGCGTATATAACAAACAACCTCGATGTGGCTGCGGCGGTTAGACTTGGCACTTTTAAGTCTGGTTTGGAACACTACCAACAAGTTGGACAATTTGAAGCGCGAACAGGGTATTTCGTTGCTTCCAACGCTAGCGATGTCGTAAGTGGCTTTGGTGGAAAAACTCAGATCTATGGAGTTGGTGTCACTAATGTAGTTGGCGATATTGGCAGCAGCACATACGATATTATAACTACCAGCAAGGGAGATGCTGAAATCGATACCCTGGTTGGTGGATCTGGACAAGACCAATTTGTTCTGGGGGTTGGGCGTATTACAAGTAGCACCAGTCAGAATAACTTTCAATCGTTCTATCTAAATTCCAAGGATGTTGGCACTGACGATTACGCTATAATTCAGAATTTCGAGCTGGGGAAAGATACCATAGTTCTGGGCGGCACACCAAATCAATACACTTTGGTACCCAATGGGTTTGGAGGAGATTATCTGATTTATACAGCTTCCAATAGCAATTTAGGCAAACGAAACGACTTGGTTGCTGTTGTGGAAGGAAATCCGAATTTAGGACTGCTGAACCCAGCGGATGCTGTGAAAAGTGGGTTTACTCTCCTGGGTTAGCCGAATCGATTTTGGATTTTAGATTTTGGATTTTGGATTAAGTAAGTCCGGGTAAATAAAGCCATTTTTTTGTAGGTTGGGTTGAGAGAAGCGAAACCCAACGCATTTGCCCTAGTTTCGTGCCTCAACCCAACCTACAAATTAGGCATTTTAGGTTTTTGGCGAAGGTATTGTTCAAGAAACCGGGTTTCGCGTACCTACTCACCTGAAAAGCGCTGTAAAAAAAAGACAGGCCCGATCGCAAATCGTAGACCTGTCCTTTCTTTTAATCCAATCATCTCCGGTGCTTTCAACCGGGGGATGATGTCAATAAACTCCAGTCTTAGACGGTAGCGAACACACTAGATGTGATAGCGCTAGCTGATACACCCATCAGCATTGCTAATTGTTCGCCTGTGGAAGCAATGTTGACCACGGTATTTTGTCCAGAGGCGGAGATCCCCAACTGGTTAAATGCCATACCCATAGATAATTGCAGTCGGTCTTCAGCCGCAGAGAAGTCAGTAATAGTGTTTCCTCCCATGCCCGTTGCCAGCACAAACAAATCGCGACCGGCACCGCCAGTGACCATATCCATACCAGCACCGCCGTCAATCACATCGTCTCCAGCACCACCGTTGATGGTATCGTTGCCAAAGCCACCCGTGATGACATCATCGCCAGCACTACCTGTGAGCGTTTTACCCGCTAGAAAGCTAGCTGCTGTGCCTGCCGAAAGGGCTCTTCCTTCAGCGAAACCGCTGGTCAAATAGTGTTCAAATTCACTTCTTACCGTGCCTTGGCTTACCGCAATCGCTACATCGGGATTGCTTGCATCGTAAGTCTTGCTGGTGAACAGAAGACTGGGGTTGCGACCCTCAAACATTCCAGACTCAACGAAATGTTCAAGAGAACTATCGAATATGCCTTGCCGAACGGCTGCTACTACATCTGGGTTTTTGGCGTCATAATAGGTGGCGTCAAAGTTTTCGGCAATCAGGTTGTAGAGTCTGAAAGGATCGCGACCTTCAGCTAAACCAGATCCGAATAGGTGCGCCAGCCCACTTGTAATAGTGCCTTGGCGAACCGCTTGGGCGACATCTTGGTTTTGGAGTTCGTAAACTGCTTCTAACCCAGCCATCTGTCTAGCAAGTCCGCGCCCCTCTGCTATACCGTTCTTCATGAAGTGATCGAACCCGCTTTTCACACTACCATTAGCAACGGCAGCAGCCACATCCGGATTGTCTATGGCGTACTGGTCAAATAAAGCACTGGGGTTGCGCCCTTCTTGGAAACCACTGCGAGCGAAGTGCTGGAAAGCACTCCTGAAAACACCACCATTAACCGCGTTGGCTACGTCGGCATTCATTTTGGCATAATAGGTGGGGTTGACCAGGGTTTGAGCGCTAAGGGTCGGTGGGGCACTTAATCTGGTAACGAGGGAACTGTAGGTGTAGTTGTAACGACCCGACGAAATATCGATCGGATCTCTTAACAGAACAATGTCGTCTCCGTAGGCATTCCGATTGATACCCGCGACATCCAGGCGCTGCAATGGGTTACCATTCGTATCGGTCTGAGCCAAGGAATAGCGAGGATTATTCTGACCTCCATCCCACGGCCACATCCGATCGTTCAGGTTTTGTCCGTAGGGTAGCGGGGTTCCCGGTACAGGGTCTAGAGGGTTGCTTGTCGCATAGAAATCAGTCCCGTTATGCCCGTCGGCCTGCCATTCCGCCCACTTCCGGTCTATGTTGGAATGGAGCATCCAGAACACTGGATCGTAGGGCGAGGAGGAGACGTTCATTGTCCCCCTGTATATTAAGCTATCGAAGCTGCCCGCAGGGACTGGGCTGCCAGCAACAAAATCGTGAATTAAGTTGTGGCCGTAATAAATTAGGTTTTGGATGGGAAAGTCATACCGAATGTTGCCATTCGCATCCCTGAGCAATTCACCATTCTCAGAAAGGATCTTGATATTCCCTTCCAAGGCGCTGATGAATAAACTGGGATCATCCAGACTCATGTAAGCTTCTACTTGTTCTCTGGGGATCGTATTCCTTCCCCAAGGTTCGTTGTAGAGATAGCGTTTCAACTCATCACCCCGGCTGACAGAATCATCCATATTGGTGTGGATTCTGGGGTCGAGGACGTATCCATTCGCCTTAGTGAAGGGGCCGTCTTTGACTGTACCGCCGTTTATGGTTTGGGTGCTTCCTACATTTGGTACGAGTTCTTGATTCGGCGTTACTGTATAGTTATCGCCGCTCCCGTTACTGCCAATAAAATTGGGAGAGAATAAGACATCCAGGGTTCTCGGATCGGTGTAATCCCAGTAGGGTACAGTTAGGTTGGGATTTCCAGAAACTTGTTGCAATCCCTTTTCAAAACGCGACAGCAGCTCGCGGTGCCAAGATGCGAAGGCAGGAGCGAAGTGAGCCGCGTTAATGCCAGACATATCCAAAGGCCCTTCGCCCATCGTCTGACCCTCTTTCAGGGGCATCCTGGCAAAGGCCATGATTTCAATGTGAAGCATCACAAACTCGTCCAGTATACTAATGGGCGATCCCGGACGGAATGTGTTTTTCATCTTCAGCACGGCGCTGGTGTAAGCGTTTTTCTCATCCTGAGTGAGGTCTAGAACGGCTTTCCGCACGTGTTTATCAGGTGTGCTGATTGCCTGTTTTAGTGCGTCGTATTGGCGAAATCCATCTCCGTTTGCTTGCGCTACTGAGGAGCTATTGGCCTCCATCGGTGCCATCATGGGTGAGCTTACTGGTGTTGTTCCTGGGGGGTTATTTCCCATCATGTTGCCCATGTCCATCATTTGTTGGTCTTCCATACGATTTCCGGTCTCCTTTCTAAAATATCAAACAAAAATTTGGTCTTTCGGAATTATTATGCCGTTCAAAACGAACATTTTGTAGTGGCACAGCATCATCAGTATGTCGGTCATGATTAGCGGTGGGTTGTTTACACTCTAGTGAGATGGTTACCTAAATCAATTAACACTAAATTGATTATATCAGGAATTTCTGAATTTCCAGACAAAAAATCAAGCCTGTTTGTGCTGTGGCACTGGAGAAACTCATCTTCATGCTTTTGTTACTTCCTTTTAGCATAAAGCAACAAAAACATAAATTAAATTTCTCGTAAAGAAATGTTAACTCTGCTGTAAGGTAAGTATTACTCTCCAGTTAGAGGTTTACCTACTTGACATCCTCCCGGCGCTAATTCGGAGTACCGAATATAGCGCGGGATTCCAAAGATTGCTCTTTGGGCTTCCTCTTTCTACGAGTCGGCTTACTTAATTGAGTTTCCTCAACCAAGCAGAGGCCATTCTCTCCAGAGGCGTTAATTCCCGTCTGCCCGACGGTATTTTCTAACATTTTACCTAAGATGGATAGGGTCTTCCCGGCGGGGTAGATAAAATATACAACATGGATTATATCAGGAACTTCTGAATTTCCTGACAAAAAATCAAGCCTGTTTAGGCTGTGGAGTTGGGAAACTACTTTTCCTACTTTTCCTACTTTTCCTGGTTGAAACGAAGAGACTATCTTAGCGGGCGTATCCATAAGAAGAGTCACAAATGGAGGCAGATGATATTTGCAATACCATCTGCTACTCGCTAACGTCGGGACAGGACGGCCCCGGTGGGAAATTTGTAGTATATTGTTTGAACTGAGATCTTGCAGCAACGAATAGACTAATCTATCCTAAAGGTGCTGTTTGTCTGGATTGCACAAGAAGTTAACATCGATTTTAGTGTGAGGTAAGACAGATGTTTCTAACGATCGCAAATTCAGCCTTTGACGATTTACCACTACAAGACGGCGGATATACCGTCGCACAACCAATACCAGGTTGGAATGTATATGACCCATCGGGCCTTTTTACCGCACCGAACGTAGGTTCCAACTATGCAACCCTCAATCCCCAGACCCTCTCTTATGCTAACGAAGCATCGTTAGGCAACGTCAGCGCCAGTTATCTAGAAAATCCGCTCGGCAGCGGTATAGCAGGTTTGTCCCAGACACTTACAGATGTCTTAACAGCCGGTAACACCTATACATTGAGAGCGGAAATAGGCAATCCCTTGGCCGACGCAGCATTGGGGGCGGGTTTCCCAGGCTATGTTGTGCAACTGTTGGCAGGGGGAAAACTGCTTGCCGAAGACCTCAATACGCGGGTTGTGCCAGAAGGGGCATTTGTAACTTCCACCGTCACCTACACCCCGATCGCCAACGACCCCAGCTTGAATCAACCTCTGGAAATCCGATTGCTCAATCCCTTGCTGGATCTAGGTAGAGAAGTCGATTTCAATCAAATCAGCTTAGAAGCTAATCCAGCTGTCGCTAACGCAGGGTTTGAAGAACCAGTTCTGGCGGATGGCGGTTATACTTCCAGAACGGTGCCCGGTTGGGAACTCTACGATCCATTCAACCTATTAGGTACCAACGCCAATTCTAACCTTGGTTCGCTCAATCCATCTGCATTGGCTTATCCCGGCCAAGCGCCCCAAGGCAATAATGTCTTAGCCACTTATTTTGAAAATCCCACCGGCAGCGGTATAGCTGGAGTATCCCAGACGTTAAGACAAGGATTAAGGGCGAATACAACCTATCGTTTGAGCGTTGATGTAGGTAATAATGCCGGAGATGGCCCGGATTTCCCAGGCTATGCGGTGCAACTGTTGGCTGGCGGTAAGGTGATTGCCCAAGACGTTAACACTGTCAGACCGGCGATCGGCACTTTTGCACCCACCAGCTTCACATACACCACATCTGCCAATGACGGCAACGTGGGGCAACCACTGCAAATCCGATTGCTCAATCTCCTACAGACACCAGGCCCAGAGGTCAATTTCGATAATGTCAGGTTAGATAGCTATGCTCCTGTTGCTAACGCAGGATTTGAAGATGTCACGTTGGCGGACGGTGACTTTAGCTCCAGAAATATCCCAGGCTGGCAACCTTATGACCCAAACAACCTTTTAAGTAACCCGGATTCCACTTACGCTACTCTTAATCCCACCCAAGTGTCTTATCCCGGTGCGGCACCAGAAGGCAACAATATCGCCAATATTTTTCTGGAAAACCCCATCGGCAGCGGACAAGTTGGGATTCAGCAAACACTCAATCGCGTCCTAACGGCTGATACAACTTATAATTTGAGCGTCAATGTCGGTAATCCCAAGCCCGATGATTTCCAACCCGATCCCGGTTTCCCAGGCTATGCGGTGCAATTGTTGGCTGGTAACCGAGTCATTGCCCAAGACAATTACTTCCCGCCAGCCGATCCCTTATTTGGTGCAGCTGATGAGGGGGTGTCAACCACCTCTACCGTAACCTATAGCGCACTTGCCAACAATCCAAACTTGGGTCAACCTCTGTCGATTCGATTGATCAATGAGTTGCAAGAGCCAGGTAAAGAAGTCGGTTTTGATAATGTGCGGTTAACGGAAACCAAACTACCTCGTAACTTCTTTAATGAAGCGTACTACCTGCAAAATAACACGGATATCGCCGGGGCTGTGGGAGCTGGATTAATTGATTCGGGATTGGACCATTTCAATCGCTTCGGTTTGAATGAAGGCCGGACAGAGGTTTCGCTATATTACGATGAAGCTTCTTACTTGCAAAGGTATCAAGAGGTGGCTGGTGGTGTGGGAGCAGGAATTTACTCTTCTGGATTAGAACATTTTCTGGAGATTGGTTACAATGAAGGACGCGACGGAGCGGGAGGGACTGCACAGACGGGCGATCGACAAGCTGCTTATTTAGGAAGAAACACTGATGTCGCTCAGTATGTAACTGCGGGAATCTTCAAATCGGCCTATGACCACTTTGTTCAGTTTGGCACTTTTGAAGGTCGTTTGTTCTAAACGATAAATTGCCAAGCGCGATCGCACAAAATTTTTGATTCATCTCAAAAACTTTGTGCGATTTTAGTGTTCTGAGTGAGGTAAACTTCTTTGGGGCGATCGCATTATTCCCTTGAGAGCGAAACTAAAAAAGTTAACTTCAATTTTAGTGTGAGGTAAGACAGATGTTTTTAACGATCGCAAATCCGGGATTTGAAGAACCAGCGCTTGAGGAAGGGACGTTTACCGATCTCTCTGTGCCTGGTTGGCAAGCGTATGACCCATTCAACCTTATAGGTAGCGAGCCATTTTCCAGTTACGGTTCGTTTAATCCCACCTCAGCCGCTTATCCAGGTGGCAATGTGCCAGAAGGTAATAATACTCTCAATATTTATCTGGAAGATCCGCCGGGTAGCGGCGTAATTGGCCTCTCCCAGACACTTCCGGATGTATTGACCGCTAACACATCATATAAATTGGCGGTCGATGTGGGCAATCACTTGCCTGACGACTTCTCGCCAGCTGGTTTTCCTGGCTATGCAGCGCAGCTTTTGGCAGGTAATGAGGTGATTGCTCAAAGCACGAACGCTCTGAACCTAGCTGAAGGGAGTTTTGGCACCGCCACAGTCGGATATACCACAAAAGCGACCGATCGCAACTTGGGCAAACCACTTTCTATCCGATTGCTGCACTTGTTGCAAGATGACGCTCGCGATCTGAATTTTGATAACGTTCGATTAGAAGCAAATCCGGCAATTGCCAACGCTGGCTTTGAGGAGATCCCCCTTGAAGACAATGGCTTCGCCGCCAGAAATATCCCTGGTTGGCAAGTATACGATCCATCCAATCTGTTTGCAAATCAAGGTTCTAATTACAGCACCTTAAATCCGGCTACAAGCTCTTATGTTGCCGAAGCACCGCAAGGCAATAATGTCGCGGGTCTTTATCTGGACAACCCCGTCGGTAGCGGTATAGCTGGGATATCCCAGACGCTAAACCAAGTAGTAAAAGCTGGCACAACCTATACTTTGACGGTTGATGTGGGTAATGCCGCGCCGGATGAATTCACCGGGATTGGTTTCCCAGGCTATGGGGTGCAACTGGTGGCGGGCGATCGGGTGGTTGCTCAAGACTTTAATGCCTTCAGACCGGGTAGAGGTCTTTTTGGCTTCTCAACCATCTCATACACCCCACGCGCCAATGACCCAAACTTGGGCAAACAACTGGAAATCAGATTGCTCAATACTCTGACTAGCACAGGTAAAGAAGTCGGTTTCGATAATGTGCGTTTAACGGAGAGCAAAGTCCCCCCTGGGTTATTTAACGAAGCGTACTACTTGCAAAATAACACCGATATAGCCGGGGCTGTGGGAGCTGGATTAATTGATTCGGGATTGGACCATTTCAATCGCTTCGGTTTAAATGAAGGCCGGACAGAGGTTTCGCTATATTACGATGAAGCTTCTTACTTGCAAAGGTATGTAGATGTGGCAGGTGCTGTGACAACAGGAGCTTTTTCATCTGGCTTAGAACACTTTGTCGAGTTTGGCTACTATGAAGGACGCGACGGAGCGGGAGGGACTGCACAGACGGGCGATCGACAAGCTGCTTATTTAGGAAGAAACACTGATGTCGCTCAGTATGTAACTGCGGGAATCTTCAAATCCGCCTATGACCACTTTGTTCAGTTTGGTACTTTTGAAGGTCGGTTGTTCTAAACGGTAAATTGCCAAGCGCGATCGCACAAAATTTTTGATTCATCTCAAAAACTTTGTGCGATTTTAGTGTTCTGAGTGAGGTAAACTTCTTTGGGGCGATCGCACTATTCCCTTGAGAGCGAAACTAAAACAGGACTAAAGCCCCTGTCACACTTAAATCAACTTGTAGGGTGCATCAGACGAAGTTATACATCGATAGAATAAGGGTTTGAGCCTCTGACGCACCCTACTAATTGTGCCAGTTGGCCTTAGTCCTATCAAAAATTTAATGTCGATTTTAGTGTGAGGTTAGATTAATGAGTCCAACGATCGTAAATTCAGGATTTGAAGATGTAGTGCTACAAGACGGCGGATTTACCGTTGCACAACCAATACCAGGTTGGCAGGTCTATGACCCGAACAACCTTTTTACCACACCGGGCTTCGGTTCCAATTACGCAACTCTCAATCCCCAGACGATCTCTTATGCTAACGAAGCGACCCTGGGCAATGTCAGCGCTAGTTATCTAGAAAACCCCATTGGCAGCGGCGAAGCGGGGTTGTCCCAGACACTTCCAGATCTGTTGACGGCAGGGAAAACCTATACCTTGCGCGTGAAAGTCGGCAATCCCTTACCCGATGAATTCACCGGGACTGGTTTTCCCGGCTATGCAGTACAACTCTTGGCAGGGGGAAAACTCCTCGCCGAAGACCGCAATACCAAGATTGTCGATGAAGGGGCTTTTATCACCTCTACCGTCACTTATCAGCCTGCTGCCAATGACGTCAACTTGGGGCAACCCCTAGAAATTCGCTTGCTGAATATCTTGCAGGGTACGGGTCGGGAAGTCAATTTTAACGATGTCAGCTTAGATGTATCGATTCCCGATATCTTAAACCCAGGGTTTGAAAGTCCTAGCATTCCGGCAGATACAGTTGCTATTAATCAAACGCCCGGTTGGTCGTTATACAACCCATACAACGTTGTAGATGGTAACGACGACTCTAGTACTGCCACATTCCATGCTGCCGAACTGTACAAAGAACTTTTTTATCCTCAAGGAGTACCGGAAGGCAATAATGCCGTCGGTATTTTTCTGGTCAAACCACCGGGAAGCGGAGTAGTTGGGTTAACACAGAAACTGGAATCAACACTGTTACAACCCAATACAACATACACTTTAAAATTCGATCTGGGCAATATCGCCCCCAGTGCGGATTTTTCCCTCATAGCTGGTTTCCCAGGCTATGCAGTGCAACTGCGGGCGGGCGATGAGGTGGTTGCCCAAACTGTGAACGAAGGGATTCCGCCTGACGGGACTTTTGCACCCAGAATGTTTACCTATACTACTTCCGCCAACCCTCGGAACGTGGGTCAACCCCTGGAAATCCGATTGCTCAATCTTTTGCAGTTCCCAGGTGAAGATGTCAACTTCGATAATATTCGGTTAGACATCAATCCTGTTATTGCCAACGCTGGCTTTGAGGAGATCCCCCTTGAAGACAATGGCTTCGCCGCCAGAAATATCCCTGGTTGGCAAGTATACGATCCATCCAATCTGTTTGCAAATCAAGGTTCTAATTACAGCACCTTAAATCCGGCTACAAGCTCTTATGTTGCCGAAGCACCGCAAGGCAATAATGTCGCGGGTCTTTATCTGGACAACCCCGTCGGTAGCGGTATAGCTGGGATATCCCAGACGCTAAACCAAGTAGTAAAAGCTGGCACAACCTATACTTTGACGGTTGATGTGGGTAATGCCGCGCCGGATGAATTCACCGGGATTGGTTTCCCAGGCTATGGGGTGCAACTGGTGGCGGGCGATCGGGTGGTTGCTCAAGACTTTAATGCCTTCAGACCGGGTAGAGGTCTTTTTGGCTTCTCAACCATCTCATACACCCCACGCGCCAATGACCCAAACTTGGGCAAACAACTGGAAATCAGATTGCTCAATACTCTGACTAGCACAGGTAAAGAAGTCGGTTTCGATAATGTGCGCTTAACGGAGAGCAAAGTCCCCCCTGGGTTATTTAACGAAGCATACTACTTGCAAAATAACACGGATATAGCTGGGGCTGTGGGATCTGGATTACTCCCTTCCGGATTAGAGCATTTCAATCTTAAAGGTGTACATGAAGGGCGGACATTGGTGACGCCATATTTTAGCGAAGCTTCGTACTTGCAAAAATACGCAGATGTGGCAGCTGCTGTCACAACAGGTGCTTTCTCGTCTGGACTGCAACACTTTCTGGAGTTTGGCTACAATGAGGCACGCTCTCCAGATATAGGGATTCCTGGGTCGGGAGATGTTTATTTACGCAAATACGCCGATGTAGGGATAGCGGTGGCAGCCGGAATCTTCAAATCTTGGTACGATCATTTTCTCCAGTTTGGTTTAGCTGAAGATCGATCGCCAACTTATTTTGACCCCAATGATTATCGATTATTCTACGCTGATGCAGTTGCTGCCATAGCAGATCCAAACGACAATATTGTGTCGGCTTTCGATCACTTTGTGCAGATTGGGCAATTTGAAGAGCGACTTCCCATTTTTAGCGGCACTGCTGGTAATGACACAATACAAGGCTTTGGTATAAAGCCGTATTTGTTTGGTGTTGACTTTGAGATAACATCTGCCGATCCTTTCAATTATGCGCTGCTCAGTACTGGATCTGGGGAGATCGATACCCTCGTCGGTTCGCCTGGAAGAGAAAATTTCGAGCTTGGTTATGGGAGTACCGCAGGTAATCCTAATCCCAAACAGTTTTATGTTGGTGGCGGTGCAGCTGACTATGCGATCGTTCGCAATTTCGAGCGCGGAGTTGACGTAATCGAGTTGCCAGAACCACTCAGTAATATCACTCAGCAAGTGTCTGGCGGCAATCTCAATATCTTGGCTGGCGGAGATTTGGTTGGGGTTGTGGAAGGGATAACAACTCCACTGACTTCTGCTAATGGAGATGATTTCTTCCCCCAAGGTCAAACTTTCTTCCTGTCTTAGAAACTCTATACTGCAAGCATTGACTTTTCAGTGTTGATTGTTTAGTGTTCGTCGTTGATAGTTCGTTGTTGATTACTATGAATGATGAACTACGAAGCATAAACTATGAACGCTGATATCCTGATTCTCTCCAATGGGCCAGGGGAGTTGGCAACTTGGGTGCGTCCTGTAGTGCGATCGCTTCGTCAACAATTAGGAGACGATCGCACTCTCTTACGCATTTCGATCGTGCTATCCCCCTGTCCCAACGCCAGTGGCAAAGAGGTGGAAATTGCCCAAAGCTATCCAGAAGTCGATCGCGTTCAAGGGCCAGAACATTTCTTTCGGTTTTTGCTGTGGGGTAAGACTGCCGCAAATTGGGACTGGCGACAAAAAGGTGCGGTTCTCTTTTTAGGCGGCGATCAATTTTTCACCGTCCTAATTGGCAAACGTTTAAACTATCGTACCATTGTCTACGCAGAATGGCAAGCACGTTGGCACAATTGGATTGACAGATTTGGGGTGATGAAACCTGAAATTGTTGCCAATACCCATCAGAAATACGCTCATAAATTTACCGTCGTCGGCGATTTAATGGCAGATGTGGGGATTGGGAGTGGGAGAGTGGGAGAGTGGGGGAGTGGGGGAGTGGGGGAGTGGGGGAGTGGGAGAGTGGGGGAGTGGGAGAGTGGGGGAGAGGATCGCCAGGGCCCCATTCCCAATTCCGAATTCCCAATTCTCCATGACCAAATCGAATCGATCGGATTGTTACCGGGATCTAAACCTGCTAAATTAGTTCAAGGACTGCCTTTGGTATTGGCGATCGCAGAACAGATCCACAGATTGCGTCCCCAAACTCGTTTCGTAATTCCCGTTGCGCCAACTTTAGATATCCAAAAATTAGCTCGCTTTGCAGATCCCCAACAAAATCCCCTCATTGAGCAACTGGGATGGGGAAGTGCAGAATTGGTTAGTCCGCCTCATCCAGAACCTCCTTTTCTTAAAACAAATAGCGGTTTGCACGTAGAATTATTTACACAATCCCCCGCATATCAATTGTTATCCCAATGTGGTATTTGCCTGACTACAGTTGGTGCGAATACAGCTGAATTGGGCGCTTTAGCAGTGCCGATGATTGTGTTGATTCCCACTCAGCAACTAGATGCAATGCGAAGTTGGGATGGTTTGCCGGGATTACTCGCCAATTTACCGGGATTAGGTTCTATTTTTGCTAAAATCATTAACTGGTTGGTATTGAGACAGAAGCGTTTATTTGCCTGGCCGAATATTTGGGCTAAGGCTGAAATTGTACCAGAAATTGTGGGTAAATTGCAACCTTCAGATGTGGTAGAATTGGTGATGGATTTTTTGAATAATCCTGAAAAGTTGGATCGGATGCGCGATCGCCTCCGCAGTGTTCGCGGTGAAGCAGGTGCAGCACAAAAACTAGCTCATTTAGTACAAGAAGAAATTTGCAAATTTGAGGATTTAGATGGCTAAAACGTGGAATAATAACGTGAAGTGAGCGAATTTAACTGCTACGAGCAGTTCGATCGAAATTTTGTAACCGATATTCTATTAACTCGGAAAAAAACATGAGCCAAAAAGATATTTACGTCGTACTGGGAGCAACGGGCCAAACCGGGGGAGCAGTAGCAAACACTTTAATCGAACACGGCGCATCTGTGCGCGTTGTAGTCAGAAACGCTAGCAAAGGCGAGAGTTGGGCGCAGCGGGGTGCAGAGGTAGCTGTCGCCGATGTTACTGATGTGGGTGCGATGACCGAGGCATTTTCGGGTGCCAAAGGCGCTTATCTTCTCAATCCTCCAGACTACCAGGCGGATGATATGTTCGCCGTAGCCGAAAACGTAGGTGCAGCATTGCAAGAAGCGGTACAGAATGCCGGACTGTCCAAACTTGTGGTGCTTTCTTCGGTAGGGGCCCATCTTCCAGAGGGAACTGGTAACATCCGCACTACCTGGATATTTGAGCAACGCTTCCGAGGGATCGATTTGCCGATAACCTTTGTTCGGTGTGCCTACTTTATGGAGAATTGGGCATCTGTGGCAAGTGTAGCCGCCAGCGAGGGTGTGATGCCGAGCTTTCTTTCTCCGCTAGACCGTGCGATCCCAATGGTTGCAGCGGCGGATATTGGCCGTGTTTGTGCAGAATCGCTGCTGGAAACATGGAGCGGTATAAGAACGATCGAACTTCAAGGCCCGCAGTCCTATAGCCCAAACGATGTCGCAGCGGCATTCGCACAGGCGTTGGGCCGCCCTGTACAGGCTGTTGAAGTGCCAGAATCGGATTGGGCGCACTTGCTGGCACAATTTGGTAATAGCCCAGGTGCTATCGTCGGTTGGAGCGAGATGTTACGCGGTTTCAACACGGGACATATTATCTTTGAGGATGAGGGAACAACCCATCTGAAAGGGCGCGTTACTATCGAAGATGCGATCGCCTCTTTCATACCCCCCAGCTAAGTACTGAAGTTTAGACTATCGCACCTGCGGTGCGATAGTCTAAACTTCAGCTAGAAAATACCTCTACCGTAAATCAAAAAGCAACCACCACTCACCAAAGCAGTAATTACTGCACCGATAATCACACCTTTCATTATTCCCCATTTTTGTCGTTGTTTTAGCTTTACAACAACGGGAATTACATATAACAACTGAATTAAGGAAAAACTAAATGCTGCATATATCCAAAATGCTAAAATACCGTAACCTGGTGTATTAGAAAATAACACAAAGCCTAAAATGAATATGGCTACTATTGCGATCGCGTGCATACCCAATAACAATAATATTCCATAGATTATGCCAATAAATTCATTTCGTATTGCCATAATTTATCCTTTCTAATTTGACTTTAGCTAAACTAAACTCACTATAAGACATCAGATAAACTCCGTTTATTTTCTACTGGTCGATCAGAAACCAAATGATACCCAGCACTTCCCTCCCGGTAAAACATATTGAAAGTATCAAATGGAATAATTCTCCCATCTGGATGTACAATATGAATACAAGACCGTTTCACCGAACGAACATCAAAGTTATACGGATCGAGAAATTGCACAATCATCACCCGAAAGACATTCTCGTAGGTAATTCCTTCGGGAACTGGTAGCATTGGCAAACAGCACAATAGTTGTTTCAAAGACATCGCAGAAGATTGGGGGGAATGACTGGTGGAAAATAACTGAAAGATGTTGCGCTTCAGTTCTTCATTTTGCTCGTAAAGAACGCTATTTGGCATGATTTTGACAAATTCATCTGGATTGAGTAAACCAGTCAGCGGTATTACTTTTCCATTCACTTTCAGCGCATACGCCATCGCCAAACAATCTGGATGGCAAGGCACAGGTAAAATATCTTCTGGTTTGAAATGGGGACTTTGTTGTAAAATAGAACGACGGACTTCCGTCAGCGTATATCTATCTCGCTTGGGATCGAAATCCTCCAAACGTCCCGCTGCTTGGATAGGTTGAAAGGTGACACCGCGCACGCATTTCTGTTTCAAGGCGTAGTCGATGATTTTGCCGATTTCCCCGTCGTTTAATCCTTTTTTCAGGGTGACGACTAGGGTGGTGGAGATGTTATACTCGTTGAGATGTGCGATCGCTTTTTCACGAACATCTCGCAAATCAGCACCCCGCAACTCTTTCAGCGCCGCCGCAAGAAAGCTATCAAATTGCAGATAGACTTCGATTCCCGGCATATACTGACTGAGACGATCGCAAAAACTTCTCTCCTTGGCAATGCGGATACCATTAGTATTGATCATCAAATGCTTGATGGGCTTACTTTTGACAAGATCCAGAATCTCAAAAAACTCTGGATGTACCGTAGGTTCCCCCCCACTAATCTGCACGATCTGAGGTTCTCCCTCATTTTCTACGATCGCATCCAACATCATTTCAATTTGTGCTAGACTACGATGGCGTCGCGGTTGTTGGGAAATTTGGGAAATTTCTTCCATTCCAGAATCAGCGTAGCAAATTGGGCAGGATAAATTGCACCGATCCGTTACCTCTACCAGGGTTAAACAGCTATGCTGTTCGTGATCTGGACAAAGTCCGCAGTCGTAAGGACATCCATATTTTATCGGTGTATTGAATTTCAGCGGCATATCCCCAGGTTTAATGAATCCCAGGGATTGTTTATAATATTCGATATCATCCGCAATTAGCACTTCTTCATGTCCGTGGGTGCTACAATGTTTTACCAGGTAAACGCGATCGTCCCGAAAAATGATTTTCGCTTCCACCTTGACCAGGCATTTTGAGCAAACGCTGTTCGTTAACGCATAAAAAAGATAAGATCTTGTAGGCATAGCAATTACGAAAGTTTACATCTCCGATTCTCGATCTTCTGCGACTTGTCCCGAAATCAGATATCCTGCTAACTCTAGCACTCCATCCAGCAGCAAGCCGATAATCGCAATATAGAATAACGCCTTGACGATTTCATCAATATTTCATCACCACCATCTATATTTATCTTCCAAAAATCCACATCTTCATCTGTAGTTCCAAACCTCTTCCTCTTCAAATCACCCACGCATTTTTTTTCTATACCCTTGACGCCACTAAATTTATGTGTTATCGTTATGTTGATAAGGAAGAACTACAATATTTAGATTTTTCCAATTTCTCTATCTTACCTAGCAACCTGAATCTCGTTTACAGCCCCTCTCAAAAATCAGATTTCTAGGCAACCAGGCCCGATCGTACTTTCACCACCATCTATATTTATCTTCCAAAAATCCACATCTTCATCTGTAGTTCCAAACCTCTTCCTCTTCAAATCACCCACGCATTTTTTTTCTATACCCTTGACGCCACTAAATTTATGTGTTATCGTTATGTTGATAAGGAAGAACTACAATATTTAGATTTTTCCAATTTCTCTATCTTACCTAGCAACCTGAATCTCGTTTACAGCCCCTCTCAAAAATCAGATTTCTAGGCAACCAGGCCCGATCGTACTTTCACCACCATCTATATTTATCTTCCAAAAATCCACATCTTCATCTGTAGTTCCAAACCTCTTCTTCTTCCTCTTCAAATCACCCACACATTTTTTTCTATCTCCTTGACGACACTAATTTTTTATGTTATAGTAATCTTGATAAGGAAGAACTAGCTTGCAATATTTATTTGGGACAGATTTCTATTATATAAGCATACATCAAACAGGCTTCCCTGTCCAGTACTTCCCCATCCCCTTTTTAAATGCGATTTTACAGCAATTTTCAGAGAATCCGAGACATCTGGTGCGTTACGAAGATAGCTAACGCACCCTACATGAAAGTGGAGTGAAAGCAAACATCTGGGGAATACTGCGGCAATAATACAAAAGTCCCAGCAAACAAGCAACCTGAATGGCAGTTAGCCCCAAAAATGGGTGAAAATCTGGCTTAAGGAAGTCGATCGACAAGCGAAAACCTAAATAAGCGATCGCGTAAAACTTAAATAAATCCCCTTCTTGGCGAGAGTAGCGACTGCGGATGCGTAAAAATATCATCAAAATCAACAAAAATATAACCTCATACAACTGAGTGGGATGGCGAGGGATGCGATCGCCAAAATCGACACCCCAAGGTAAGCTAGTGGCAATACCGTAAGTGCGATCGCTCAACCCCGTCAAAAAACAGCCAATCCGTCCCACAGCAGTCCCCACAATCAAAGGATAGACAAAAGCATCGCCAGTCGATCGCCTTACCCCGATCCACTTTTTCGTCAACTCAACCCCAATCAATCCCCCCAGCATTGCACCGACAACAGTTTTCCCCTGCAATAAAACTAAAAGAAAATTTTCCCCACTCTGCCAAACTACATCAATATGCTGTAGCAAAACCAGCACCTTAGCACCCACCAAAGCCCCAACCATCCCACCGACTATCACAGAACTGCGTTGCGGGGAAGAAATAGTATCTTTGCGAACATTACGCAGAACAAGTCGAAACGCGATCGCATAAGCCAACGACTCAAATAAAATATGAGGATGAATCCGCCAAGAACCAAGCCAGAAATAAACAGGAAAACTCATTCAATTTTAGATTTTAGATTTTGGATTTTAGATTGGGGAATTGGGTAAGAAAAATCAAAAGAAAATTAGTCAGTTGTCAGTTGTCAGTTGTCAGTTGTCATTCTCTCCTCCACTCCCCTTTTTGACTTTTGAATGAGTGACTTTTGACTTTTCTAGCCCCTTCATTGTTGCCCATCCCGACGCCCCAACTCATAGATACCGCAACCAATGCAGGCTAACATACCAAAGCTAATAGCCCAACTGCGTCCCAGAGTCAACTCCACGCCCCAGTCGCACAAACTGCCTGCCACTAAAAAAGGGATAATACTAAAGATAGATGCGTAAAAAGCGTTTTGGGACTCTCTAGCCCGACGGGTTTTTTCAAATTCCGCTTCAGAAGTATAGAGCGATCGCTCAGCAAAATTAAACCAACGCCTCAATTGCTCCATCACCCACTCGCTGACCGGCGAGAAACCCAGATACAAAGCTAGCGACCACAAACCAGAACCAGCCAGTGCAGTAGCATCCAGCGCAAACATAAAGGGAAAAAGGTCGTTGAGCATAAGGCAGGTAGCGAGTAAGTCAATCCTTTTTGCGATCTTAACGGAATTTCACCTGCAATCATCTCCAGCCCAAAAAATACAGCCTGGAGGTTGACTCTAAACCCAGTCAAGACTAGAAGTTTAGAGCCAATTATCCAGACTGATATTTCTCAAGTCCGCGATCGTAACTTATAGTCGATCCATCTGCTTTCGCAATTCTTCCAAATCCTTGTCTACAGCCGAACCAGATGACGAGGACGGGGTAGAAGACGGGGTAGAAGTAGAAGAAGAGGAAGTAGTGTTTTGTGCAGAACCGGGTAGCGCAGCTTGGTTCGGAGAAGAACCAGCCAGTTGAGCTTTCATCGCCATCAACTCATCATCAACATCGCTACTACCTTCCAGAGCAGCAAATTGCTGTTCCAGATTATTCCCAGTCAACTCTTGCGCCGACTGGGCGCGGGCTTCCATCATCAAAACCTTTTCTTCCATCCGCTCAAAGGCACCCATCGCGCTGCTAGTGCCCATCCGACCAACCGCATTTTGCAGTTGTTCGTTAGCCTTAGCCGCTGAGATCCGCGCCTTCAGCATATCCTTCTTAGTCTTAGCTTCGGAAATTTTACTTTCCAGACCAATCAAGTTGCGCTTGAGCGCATCCACCTGGGTAGTTTGGGTGTCCAAAGTTGTTTTGAGCGCACCCGCCGTATCAGCTTGAGCTTTTTTCCGCACCAGCGCTTCCTTGGCCAGATTCTCATCTCCCTTTTGGAGAGCCAGTTGAGCGCGGCTTTGCCAATTGTTCGCCTCTGATTGAGCTTGATTGTACTGTTGCTGAGTGCGTTTCTGAGTAGCGATCGCCTGAGCCACTGCTTGGCGCAGCTGCACCAAGTCTTCCTGCATATCAATAATCGACTGTTCTAGAATTTTTTCCGGGTCTTCAGCCTTACTGACAACATCGTTCAGATTGGCCCGGAGTACTCGGCTAATGCGGTCAAACAATCCCATAACTTTGTTTTTCCTTTTGGGGTGTACAAGGTCGGATGAAAGGCAGGTGACGGGCCAGAGCCTACTTGCTGCTGAATTCAGTTAACTATATGCTCCATTGGTTAGCCTGAAACCATCATCCATATAATTTCAAGTGTAGGAGGCTACCTCCAGGGAATAACACAACCTCGATCGAGCGATTGAAAATATGATTCCCTATCATCCAGTGTAGAAACTTCTAGCTCGATCGGCACTTACCTTCCTTGCTTACTATGCTATAGCAGAAGGGCAGAAGGGCAGAGGGGCAGAGCAGAGGAGAGCAGAGGGGCAGAGGGGCAGAGGGGCAGAGGAGAAAAGAGAGCAAAAAAGGAATAAAAATGTTCTTTTTACGAACAAAAGCATAACAACTTCAAAAGATCCCTTTTAACTAGATTTGGGCTTTTTTGCCACCAGATGACTGACTCGACGGCTACGAGGGCGGATTGTTACCACTAAGCATTTTTGCCTTCATCGCCTCCAACTCCCGATCGATCTCGCTCCCCCCTTCCAAAGCCGCAAATTTCTTTTCCAGGTCATTCGTTCCCAGACTCGCTAAAGCCTCCGATTGAGCTTCCAGTTGCAGGACTTTCTCCTCCATTCTCTCAAATACGCTCACAGAACCGCTAGGGTTAAATTGCCCCATCATCTCATTAAGTTTCTGAGATGCTTGTGCAGAGCGCGCACGGGCGATATACAGATCTTTTTTAGTTTTTGCCTCCCCAATTTTGCTCTCTACAGTCTTTAAGTCTTGCTTAAGCTTATTAATAACCGTGTTTTGCATTTCCAGCTGAGCCTGCATTGCAGATGCGGTTTCCTGGTAAGATTTTCGTCTCTTTAGAGCTTCCCGCGCCAGATTGTCATCGCCTTTTTGCAAAGCCAGTTGAGCGCGGCTATACCAAGAAGCAGCATTAGACTGGGCGTTGCTGACATCTCGTTCGGTGCGTTTTTTGGTTGCGATCGCACCAGCTACAGCCTGCCGCAACTGAATCAAATCTTCCTGCATATCCAGCACTGTCTGTTCCAGAATCTTTTCCGGATCTTCCGCCTCACCGATTAAATTATTAATGTTGGCGCGAATTACCCGCAGGATACGGTCAATAAGTCCCATACCGACTCTCCTCACTATTGGCGCTTAAAAGTCGAAAGGCTACCAGGGCTGCAACCATCCTCAAGACCAGAAATTCAGCTGCCACAGGTTTAGCTGCAATACTAACCTCATCGTATCGCGCCCATAGGCAAACCCCAAGAGTTTATCGAGTTGAGGAATGTGGCGAGAGAGTTAGCTTCTCTTGTGGTGCAGGTGGCTCGAAGTGGCGACACAGAGCGAATAAATCGGGTGCGTGAGCTTTTAGAGCAAGTTAAACGGGAAATCTATGCGCTTCTTGCCCAGAAATAATTGACTTGACCCAGCGCCATAATCTACGCGCACGCAGCGCGTAGATTATGGCGCACGAGGATGTCACCGGCGATATATCTCAGCCGATATGCCCTGTTTTCGCAAATCCCGAACCTTTTTTTGAGCCTCCGACTCCAAGGAGAATGAAGCCACTTGGATGCGGTTGCCTTGCGGTAAGCGACGTACATAGGCATCTGATGTCACCTTCCGCACTTGTGCCAGAGAGCTTGAGCCACTGTACGCCGTCACAACCAAGAATTTATTATCCTTTGCCGATGCAGCTTTAGCCTTTGCTGGAGGTTGTTTGGTGGCAGCAGCTTGTCCCCGATCGCTCGCCCCACGCGGTGCAAACCGAGCCGTTCCTTCGATCGGCTTACTCCCAGCAGCTTGCTGCCCAGGAACATTCGGCTGTTTGGTAGTTCCAGCTGGCGCAGGCAAAAGAGCGGGAGACCGATCGCCAATCTGGGGCAACACACCTGATTGAAGTGACGGCGGTAAGAGTGCCGCCGGTAAATCCAGAGGCACAGGAGAACCCACCGGACGCGGTAACGGCGCTGGGGGATTTACAGGCACTTGAGTACCGATCGTTGGTAAAGGTGGAGCTTTTGGCGTATTTTTAGGCTTTAGTGTACTTAAACTTCTTAAATTCAGTTTCACAAATTCTTGGTCAGCCAGATTGGGTGAATTAGGAATGGAATTTTCTCCACCTTTATCCTCTCCAACGGCTGGAGTTTTTTGCGGATTTTTGGCTACCGTCGCCGTCTTAGATGCAAACAGTCGCCCCAGAGGCAGGTGGCTGAGGCTAGACGGATTCATTGCTATATAGCCCAAAGTCGCACTAGAGAGCAACAACAGCAGCATTGAGCCAATCCCCAAGGGGGTCAGCAGGCTGTCCGCAAAACTGCGTTCTGATTGGGCGGCAGCTTTTTCCTGTGTCAGCTCTTTTAGCTGTGCTGACTCTAATGGCAGATACTCATTTGGCTGTATCCCAGAAGCAGCCCGATTCACCAAACCCCCTTCAGATCTAGTCAAACCAGGGGGATTTTCCATGTGAGCGATTGGGTTCTCATCAACAGAAAGATCCGGCGTTCCTAAAGCCGCATTTGGGGCTTCCACTTCGCGGTTCTCAGCCTCACTTTCTCCAAAAGCATTTTTGTTGGTAATAGCTGCTGGTAGGCTCTCTGGCACCGTCACAGCAGCAGTTTGCGGCCCAGTTCTGCCGCCAGTAGCTCGCACAGAGATCAGATCCAAAGTTTTTTGAATTTGGGGACGCCCAGAAGCACGCGGTGGAACTGTTTTGGCAGGGCGTTGACGCCGATATCGGGCTAATTCTTCCTCCAACTGCACATCCAGGCTGCTCAGAACAGCTTGCAGGGCGGGCGAATAAGGCTGGGTTGGGGATGATTGCACTCTTGGCTGGGCGGGGGAAAGTTGACTCACGATCGCACTCCTAAGCTAATGCTGGTCAGTGAAAATTGACATACTCCCCCTTCAAGCATTGCTGTGACGGGGGATTCTCCCAGAGTCATTATCTGAGATTACTGGTTCAACGAGACCACTTAAATCTTCAATATCTCTATTAAAAATCCAGAGGCCGGACTCTCCCCAGTCGTTCGGGTCGGTTCCTGTATGCCCTACAGTACCGTTGAGATATCTTCTCAAATATGACAACCCTTTTTTGAGAATATTAATTGCCGCGTTATAGTCACGATCTAGAACTATTTTACAGCTAGGACATTGGTGAGTTCTGGTACTCAATGTCTTTGAGACTTTTGTCCCACAAACCGAACAATCAATAGTCGTGAAATGTGGTGGTACAGCAATACAAACTATCTTATGTATCTTGGCAAAGTAATTTACCCATTGGGTAAATTGATACCAGGAAGCATCACTAATACTTTTAGCTAACTTATGGTTTTTAACCATGTTTGATACCTTTAAAGCCTCATAGACTACCAAATCATTAGATTGGACTAACGCCAAAGCATCTTTAATTGCTTTGTCTTTACGTTGCCGAGATACTTTTAGGTGCAGGTTAGCTACTTTTTGCCTTTGTTTATGATAGTTGTTCGACTGCTTCTGGCTTTTTATGTAACGCTTAGATAACCGACTTTGCGCCTTCTTTAAGCGCTTTTCTGATTTTCTTAAGTAACGAGGGTTTTCTACTGTATTCCCATTAGAGTCTGTATAAAACTCTTTTAATCCTAAGTCTATTCCGACTACGTTACCTGTAAACTCATGCAAATCCTCTCTTTCATAGTCAATCAAAAACTGGCAGTAGTAGCCATCTGCACGTCTCACTACTCTTACCCGCTTTATTTGCTGTTCTGAATAATAGACTAGAGTTTTTTGGCTACACCAAAGGTCAAATGTTCCGGCTTTAAATCCATCAATAAAGGTAATCTGTCTTCTCTCATCCGATAATTTGTAGCCAGTTGATTTGTATTCAACTGACCTTGTATGCTTCTTGAATTTAGGGAAACCTTTCTTCTTGATAGATGGATTACGACAGTTAGCATAAAACCTGGAAATTGCCTGCCATGCCCGCTCGGCACTCGATTGACGTGCTTGAGAGTTAAGTTTGTTTACCCAAGGTGTTGTGGAGTCTTTAGCTAAAACGGCACAAAGTTTTTGTAGGTCATTCCTTGTGGTACCTTTGTTCTCTAGCCAATACTTAACACATTTGTTTCTGACAAACTGTGCGGTTCTCATGGCATCATCAAGCCTAGAGTATTGAGCTGGAGTTCCGTTTTTTAACTTAGCTTCAACGACTAACACTTGTTTACCCTCGACCTGGCAACCATCTTATTTTAACACAGGTTACTCCCAGTTGCTAGGATTAAACTAATATCGATGCTCGTCCTTTATTAGTTGGTCGGATTTCATCTTGCGCTAATTTCCAACTTCTTTTTTTTGAGGTGAAATGTAGCGGGGGCATTCATCCGAAATTCTAGGTAAAAACGAAATAGCTTTAAGAGAAGGTTTGCTTTTTTTTACTTTTTAGCTTGAAAGGGGCAGAGGGGCAGAGGAGAAAAGAAATAAAAATGTTCTTCTTATATGAACAAAAGTATAACAACTCCGAAAGAGCCCAAAGTGCTGAGTGCAACGGAAGCCGTGCCCAGGACAAACACAGTGGCTTCCTTGCGGGGAATAGCTCTATACTGTCCTGGCCTATGTGACTGTGGCTATAGCAAAACATACCATTGTACTCTACCTGACGATCGGATTTCTTTTTATTCCTCATTTTTGGGGACTATCTAGCTTATGTTCCCAGAAGGCCAGTTAATGTTTCCCTTGATCCCAATTGAGTTTTTATAGAAATCAGTATAGTTATTTCGCCTTAATGTATCGTTTTCTTAACGTAAATATGAAATAAATATAAAATTTATTTTGGTTCGGGATCGCTATAACCCTTACGGTTCATGCGTTATAGCCTTATATAGTGGCTGAGTAATTTGGCATAAATATAAAAGAAGACTCAAAAAACTTATGCACCCAAAGTAAACCCTAAAAGGTAAAGAGGTTTCATGACGATAAATCCTGTAGCTTCAGCCTGTCGGTCTTGTCGGTACTACACGCCGGAGGGAAGGCGCGGCGGTAATTGCCAACAGCTAGGCGTGACCGTTCGCGGCAGTTGGAAGGCGTGTTCTCTAGCGCTTCCACCATTTGCACCTTCCCAAGAAGGTATCGAAGAGGTACTGATTTGGCATAAGGAAATGCTCATGTTACAGGAAGCGCTGCCATTAGAGGGTTCTGAGCTAGAGGTTTCTGCGCCAGAGAGTGTCTGCACCCCTACCCCTAAAAAAGCAAACCTTGAGGCATTGACCGTATAGTTGTACAGGGATCGACAATAGCGATCGCTATTGAGGACTTTTCAAAAATGCTTGTTACCAATAACACATTGAGACAAAATAATTAATTTCCTTAATTTAGAAAAGGATTTACTGATTTTATTGGTTTAAGTGCTGTCAAATCTGGGTATGAGCGTAGTCAAAAGCAACACACAGCAGTTGGCAGATTCCCAATCCTCAATTCAACGATTCCAGGAAAGTATCCACCTTGCCATCTGGACTCAGAACCACCCGAATTTTGGGACTGCGTTTTCCTTCAATAGGAGAAACGAAAGTTTCACCCACCAAAGGCATCTCCGTGCGATCGAGATAAGTTTCTGCCACTTGTCCCAGAGGAATAATCTGGCGAATTGACCCATCAGGATTAAGCGCCAGACTGTATTCCAGACGTTGTTTCAAGCTTGTCGGGGGTTGCCAGCGATTTTGGAAATAACTTTTCGCTTCAGCTACCTGCGGGATCGTATCAAACAGGGAAGTACTGCTGCTTCCCTGTGTAGGACTGTTGCTGGGGGTAGGCTGTGGGGCGGTCGTAGCAGTCCGAGCGGCAACTGGCGGTTTGACATCAGCGCTTTGAGTGGGAGCGACAGCAGGAGGAGACGACTCCTGAGCGGGGGGTGGTGTAATGGGTGGAAAGTCCTGAATAGGAGGCGGTGTAATCGCAGAAAACTCTTGAGTGGGAAGCGGTGTAATGCGTGGAAGCTCCTGGGTCGGAGGCGGTGTAACGCGAGGAAGTTCCTGGGTCGGAGGCGGTGTAATTCGAGGACTTGGTTGAGCGGGAGGCGGTGTAATTCGAGAACTTGGTTGAGCGGGAGGCGGTGTAACTTCAGGAGTCGGTCTTGACTTTGGTACAACCGCAGGAGCAGAAGCAATTCGAGCCGCAGATTGGTTAGGACTGGGAACAGATCTGGTCTCTTGGCGCTGTGCCGTTGGTGAGGTCGCTGCCTGAAGCGGGGTGGTCGGGTTAGGCTTAGGGGGAGGCGGCGCGGTCACAGCAGATTGTTTAGGTGTTTGGGGTTGGGTAGACTCCTGACGCTGTAATGTTTCTGAGGGATTTATCCGCACCTCGGTTCGATTATCGGGTGGTTTTTGGGATGCTGTTGGGCCTCCGTTTCCCTGTTGGGGTACAGCAGAATTAAGGGGCAGTTTGTATTGCTCTGGTTGGGATGCAGTAGCACTAGGCCCCGGAGGTAATGTGGAAGCTGCTGGCGGCGTCACCCCAGCACTCGGAGGTAATGTGGAAGCCACTGGCGGCGTCACTCCAGCACTCGGAGGTATTGTGGAAGCTGCTGGCGGCGTCACTCCAGTACTCGGAGCTAGGCCCGATCCCGGTGGCAGGGTCACGCTGGGACTGGGAGATAAGTTAGATGCCGATGGCGGCAGTGCTGGCAGTGTTTGGGACGAAGACAGGGGTGGCGTTGGGACTCCCGGTGTTGGCCCTGGTGAGGGAACAGCAGCAATTTGTGGCTGTTCGGTTGGGTTGGGCTGTGGGTTAACTGCGGTTGCGGGTATTTCTGGGTGAGAAGTTTTTCGATCGAGCAATTTCACAGCAGCTGTTGCTACGCCTACGGTCACCAGAGCGATCGCAGCTATACTAGCCCAAAAGGGCGGAGTTTTGCCCAAAGCTGGGCGGTTAAGGGTGGGCAATATCTCCAATTCAGCTGCGTATTCATCTAGCGCAGTCGCCAAGTCAAATAATTGCAGCAAACTGAGGTGAATAACAGGCCCTAACTGCTCTGTAGCCAAAGAACCTAAAAACAGGTCGTGAAACAGCAGACCATTTGGTTGCAGGTAAATTCCTGTAACTTCATGACGGGAAATGGGTGTGCCGTTGGCGCTAGTTTCTTTTTCACCAAGTTCTAACTCCGGTGAATCAGTTGCGGCAAAGGATGAGTCTAAAGGATGAGATGATAATGTTATTGAACCTTCTTCACGGCCCGGAGTATGATGTTGCGGTATTTCTAGCTTGGCAGTTGTGTCACCCGAACCGTTAGTCGATTCTGTATTGGTGTCTGATAGTTCGGATTGGTCGTTAGGCGATGGTGCCAAAAACGACGCATTCAATCGATCGGGCGACTGTCCCAGGAAGTCCTGCACATAGTCTTGAACTACTTCGCGGAGCGCTTCTAGCTGCGTTTGGTCGCCACGAACGGTAACTCGTTTTTCCTCTGGCACTCGCGGATCGTCGAAGCTTAGCACAAATTGTAGCCGCTTCAGCACGGGGCGACCAACCCAGCGGGATAGGGGTGAGCCTTTGGCCACAATTTCCAGCGTGCAGGTGGGTGGAGTATAGCGTCGCAGAACTGAGGTGGACGAGTACATAGGATAGTGCGTCGAATTGGTCATTGGTCATCGGTCATGGGTCATCGATCATTGGTCACTGCGAGCCCACAAATGACTAATGACTAATGACTGATGACTAATTACTTTTTAGTTTTTCCCAGCAGTGCTAACCAAAGACGGCGATGACCGCCGGGACTGCTGTAAAAAAGTAGATCGATCAACAGTTTGAGAGCGAGGTGAGCCAGAAGTTCAGCCGAACAGCTGTCGCCATTTTCCATGCGCTCTTGGTAGGTGTTGCTAAAGGTATCGATATAATCTCCCAGCAGAGCGGCTTGATGCGGTTTTTGGTTTTGCTCGGTTAGTTGTTCTAGGAGGGCAACAGCGCGACGGATTAATTCTTGGTGCTGTTTGGTCAAGTGGCAGATAATGAGAACTAGCGATCGCGCTTCCTCTACATCCAGCTTTTTACGCCCTCCCTGTCCTTTTCGTAACGGACTGGACTGGCGGAGACGCCACAAGGAAACCCGGTCAGCAACCATTGACTCCAAACCCAGATGGGCTGCTGCTGCGAGGATCGCTTCCGAACCAATTCCCGCTAATGCTTCTAAAGCTAGCAAAACTAAATCCAGCTGGGCTTTGATATTGTCCAACTGCACTGGGTCTGGCGAGGTATTTAGGGTTAAATCCTCCCAGTTGGCCGTTGGTTTGGGCGACGATGCTTTCGAGCGCATACCTTCAGAATAAAATAGAAGACAGCCTCTAGTCTGTCAGTTACAAGTTCTGAAACAGGAGAGCCTCTTCTTTGGGTAGGTTTACCACCATAATTAAATGCACAATACCCTATTTATCCACGATCGGCGATCGTTTGGATACTGTCGCTTTCGCCTTAAAATCTTAAAATACTGTAACCCATTCTTCATCCCGCTTCCTCAAGACCTTAATTCACCTCCACAAAATCATTATGGCTATTGGCTATCTCGCTCTTGTACTTCATGCCCACTTGCCCTTCGTCCGACATCCCGAAAGTGACTATGTGCTGGAAGAAGAGTGGCTTTATGAAGCCATTACCGAAACCTACATCCCCTTGCTGCGGATGTTCGAGGCATTAAAGCGAGACGGCATTGAATTCAAAATAACGATGAGCCTGACACCGCCCTTGGTGTCAATGCTGCGCGACCCGCTGTTGCAAGAGCGCTACGATAAGCACTTGGCCCAACTGGAAGAGCTGACCCAACTCGAAATTGGACATAATCACCATAACGGTCATCTGCGCTACCTATCTGAATATTACGCCAAAGAATTTTACGAGACTCGTCAGTTTTGGCAGCAATATAACGGCGATTTAATTGGCGCATTCAAGCAATACCTGGATAGCAATAACCTGGAAATCATCACCTGCGGCGCTACCCACGGCTATCTGCCACTAATGAAAATGTACCCGCAGGCAGTCTGGGCGCAAATCCAAGTGGCTTGCGAACACTACGAAGAGAACTTTGGACGCCCTCCCAAAGGGATTTGGTTGCCGGAGTGTGCTTACTATAACGGATTAGAACGAATGCTGGCGGATGCAGGTCTGCGCTATTTCCTCATCGACGGTCATGCGATTCTTTATGGTAGCCCCCGCCCCCGGTTTGGGACTTATACACCTGTCTTTACTGAGTCAGGGATTGCGGCTTTTGGTCGGGATCACGAATCGGCGCATCAAGTTTGGTCTTCTCAACTGGGATACCCCGGTGACCCTGAATATCGGGAATTTTATAAGGACTTGGGCTGGGAAGCGGAATACGAATATATTAAGCCTTACATCATGCCCAACGGTCAGCGGAAAAATATTGGGATCAAGTACCACAAGATCACTGGTCGGGGTTTGGGTTTGGGCGATAAAACTCTCTACGATCCTTACTGGGCAAGGCAAAAGGCGACAGAACACGCTGGCAACTTTATGTATAACCGGGTGCAGCAAGTCGAGCATCTCTACAATGTGATGCAGCGTCCTCCGATTATTGTCTCGCCTTATGATGCTGAGCTGTTCGGTCACTGGTGGTATGAAGGGCCCTGGTTCTTGGAGTACCTGTTCCGCAAGACTTGGCACGACCAAAAGACTTATGCTATGACTCACTTGGCAGACTATATGCAGATGCACACCAAGCATCAAGTCATGCGTCTTGCACAGTCTAGCTGGGGTTTCAAGGGGTTTCACGAGTATTGGCTCAACGATACTAATTCCTGGATTTATCCCTACCTGCACAAAGCGGCAGAGCGGATGATTGAGTTGGGGCTTAAGGAAGCAGCTGATGAATTGGAGTGGCGTGCGCTTAACCAGGCGGCGCGAGAATTGCTTCTGGCCCAGTCTTCTGATTGGGCGTTTATTATGCGGACTGGGACGATGGTGCCTTACGCGGTACGACGGACGCGATCGCACCTGATGCGCTTTAATAAACTCTACGATGATATTGGTGCGGGCAAAATCGACAGCGGTTGGCTGGAAAAAGTTGAGACAATTGACAATATCTTCCCCAACATTAACTACCGCGTTTATCGCCCTTTGTGATATAGCTAGGGACACTTGGACACTTGGACTGGGGACTAGGGGAAGAAGGGGCTAGAATCAAGGCTTTCAGGAATTAAAAACGTCCTAACTGACTCATCGGTTGCTATATCAGATCGTAAAAAATAACAAGGACAGGCAAGATGCCTGTCCCAAAAGAGATTATTCTAGCGATCGAGTGTCAAGTCAGACCTAGAAATTCATCTCAGCGGCTTGTACTTTTTCGACTTGTTTCTTCTTGAGTACAAGCAGAACTTGGGAAAGCATGATCCCCGTGAAGAATACCATCAGCCATTTGATCCGTGCAGCGCTTTGGAGGACGATTTCGGTGTCAGCTTGACCAAATCCGCCCACATTGGGGTTAATCGTCAAGGCGTCGCCAGCTTTCACAGCGTCTCCTTGAGAGACAATCAATTCTGGCCCGGCGAGAATAGTATCGACAACTGTTTCGCCAGCATCGGTTGTAATGCTTACTTGGTAGCCGCCTTCTTCACCTTTGGCAATCTGAGAAATAGTTCCGGTCGCGGAAGCGTTATAGATATTATTGTTGGTTCTATCGCCGGTGGGGTAAATTTGACCGCGACCCCGGTTGCCGCCTACATGAACGGCGTACTTGCCATAGCGGACATTTTTGTCAGTTTCTGGATTGGGAGAAAGAACTGGGAAGACAATTTCCTGATATCGATCGCCCGGTAGAGGCCCGATGATGACGACGTTATCCTCTCCTTCTTTGTAGGTTTGGAAATAAAGTCCATCGATTTTTTCTTTCATTTCCTCCGGAATGCGGTCTTCCGGGGCAATCTTGAAGCCTTGGGGCAACATCAGGACGGCACCGACGTTTAAGCCGCCTTTGGAACCATCGCCCAGTACTTGTTGGCTGCTGTTGTCGTAGGGAATTTTCACTACGGCTTCAAACACTGTGTCGGGGAGGACGGATTGGGGTACTTCAACTTCGGTGGGTTTAGCTGCTAGGTGACAGTTGGCACAAACAATCCTTCCGGTGGCTTCGCGGGGCGTTTCGGGGGCGGTTGCCTGGGCCCAGAAGGGGTAGGCAGCAGCCGATTGGGGAACTGCTAAATCGCTGGCGAAGAAGAGGGCAAATGTGGCGATCGCGAGCAGTGCTATTTTGGTAATCGCCCACTTACTGCCAAAGCGTATCGCCCTTAAACAAACTTTTTTCATAAAAAAACTCGGTAAGCGGGAAACTCAGTCCCTTTAGGGCTGAGAGGAAAGCGACTCGTGCGGTTTTAACCGCCGTGAATATTTTGTGGCCATTACCGCCTTGGGATTGCAAGGGCTCGGTGTACTTTTGTGTTGCACTTTCAACGGGACAATTACCATCTCAAGCTTCGCAATCATGTACGCATAACGGCTTGCTCCGAAGAGCCTCCCTTTCGGGGTAATGTTAGCTTTGCCAAGGTTTTAAGAGCTTTTTAGACTTGCGAAGGAATGAGTAACTAAATAACTCATCACTTACTCAGCACTAAAGCCGAAGCACTATTTATTTCCACCAGGGTGCTTCGCCTGTGCGGAAGTCTGTTTCAGTCCAAGGCGTTAGGGTAATCTTGTCGTCTGCCACAGCGGCGTGTGCTAGTGCCAGGGACAGGGGTGCTGGCCCACGCACTACTTTGCCCGTTTTGTCGTACTGAGAACCGTGACAGGGGCACTTAAACTTGTTTTCAGCGACGTTCCAAGGTACGACACAACCTAAGTGGGTGCAGATAGCGTTGATACCGTAATCTGCAATGGCTTTGTTATCGTCTACCACAATGTAGGTGGGGTCGCCTTTGAGTCCTTGGGCGAGGCTGCGATCGCCTACGCTGTGAGTGGTCAGATATTCGCTCACAATGATGTCGTTACCCAGAGCGTCTTTGGCGGTGACACCACCGCTACCACCACCTGTCGATGGGGGGATAAAGTATTTGACAATGGGATATAGCGCCCCCAGTGCCGTTCCCGTGATGGTGCCAAAAGTTAGCAAATTCATAAACTGACGACGCCCCATATCGGGGACGTCTGCCGATCCTGAAACTTGAGCCATAAAATATGCTTGTGTGTGTATCTTTGTCAAGATTCTGAGTGAAAACTCAGATTTTTCCCACCATGCTTTGTGAAGGTGCAATCCGCCGCTACACGGCAAAGTCTCCAAAATGTTTTGAGAAACTGATATACAACTTTCACAGGGGTATTATTACATTTTTTGACACCCGTCTCATAATGAGAATTTAGGTATTTCAATCGTGGAATGAGGGACAGAGGGGGGAGCGGGGGAGCGGGGAGCGGCAAAATTGGCCATTTTGAGATGGCAGACTCAATCCCAATCTAAAATCTAAAATCTAAAATTGTTTTGGGCTATGACAGGACGAGATTTACGCCAGATATTACTAAATAAGTGGGGACGCTCTTACGATATTCAAGTGCGGCGGATTCAGGGCAAGATTTTTGTCCAGATTATGTGGAAATATCTGGAACAGGCGTCTTTTCCACTCTCTGAGGCTGATTATATGGCTCATCTGGATACGATCGCCAGTTATATCCAGGCTTGGGGCGGTGCAACACAGGTGCAAGAATATATTCAGCAGACGAAGGAACGCCCCCGACTTGGTAAGGCGGTTAGCATTTCGATTGATTTGGGCGATCGCGCTTCTGAGTGGATAATAGAAGATTCTTAACCTCTACACGCCGATCTATGCAAGTTGAATGGCAAACTGCTAAAACCTACGAAGATATTCTTTACCACAAAACGGACGGTATCGCTAAAATTACTATCAATCGTCCCCACAAGCGAAATGCTTTTCGTCCGAAAACGGTATTTGAACTTTACGATGCTTTTGCCGATGCTCGCGAAGATACCAGCATCGGTGTAGTACTTTTTACTGGCGCTGGGCCGCACACGGATGGAAAATACGCTTTTTGTGCTGGTGGGGATCAAAGCGTGCGCGGAAATGCTGGCTATGTGGGTGAAGATGGCGTGCCGCGCTTGAATGTGCTGGATTTGCAACGCTTGATTCGATCGATGCCGAAAGTGGCGATCGCGTTGGTGGCTGGATATGCGATCGGTGGCGGTCACGTACTGCATATTTTGTGCGATTTGACAATAGCAGCAGACAATGCAATTTTCGGTCAAACCGGGCCGAAAGTTGGTAGCTTTGACGGCGGATTTGGTGCTAGTTATTTAGCTAGAATTGTGGGGCAGAAAAAGGCACGGGAAATTTGGTATTTGTGTCGGCAATACAATGCAGAACAAGCGCTAGAAATGGGTTTAGTTAATTGTATTGTGCCTGTAGAACAGTTGGAAGAGGAAGGGATTAAATGGGCCAAGGAAATATTAGAAAAAAGTCCGATCGCAATTAGGTGTTTGAAAGCAGCTTTTAATGCTGATTGCGATGGACAAGCGGGATTGCAAGAGTTGGCTGGAAATGCCACTTTACTTTATTACATGACTGAGGAAGGTGCAGAGGGGAAACAGGCGTTTTTGGAGAAGAGGGAACCAGATTTTAAGCAGTATCCTTGGTTGCCTTGACCTCACCCCCTAACCCCCTCTCCGTTGACGGAGAGGGGGGACAGGAGAGGAGAGGGAGAGGGAGGACAAGAGACAGGGAGAGGGGAGACAGGAGAGGAGAGGGAGAAGGGGGACAGGAGAGAGAAAGGTGCTTAGTTTATGGAGGAGTAGGAGCAGTTTTTGGATGTACTCCGGCGTAGTAAACGACAACTTTACGTTTTTCCTCATCAGGGACATAAAACACTCGATCTCCTTTTGTTACCTCATATTCCCACGCACCTCGATAAGGTTTACCTTTCAAAGGAAAAACTCGCTTCGGTTTTCTTACCATAGGAGTAGTGGATAAATCTTCATAGTAACGACGAGAATTTTCAGTTGCACGCTGGATCAAAGCTTCCCAATCTCTATTAACTCGTCGGTTTAAAGCTACTACTAGCCAAAGCGATGAAGGGACTGGTGCGGCTTCTTGAGCTTCCGAATCAATAGTTGGTGGTGCTGTCAGTGGTTCCTCTGACGACACCCGACTCTCTGACTCATCTGGATTTGTTGCTTCTGATGATATCATAACCGAGCCGATTCAGTGGTGTTAAAAGCAGTTGGCTGAGTGAGCAAGACTTCATCAACTTCATCAGTGAAAGCAATTGCTAGTTCAGGACTAGAATTTGCTAAAGCACTCTCGTACCATTCATGTATTACTGCATCAAGCCTATCTATAGCGCCAGTTTCTAAACCAATTTGACGAAACTCAGTTTCTACTTCGGCGATTAGTTGGCTTAACTCCTCAGCGTCAAATACTTTCAGCCATTCATAGAGATGATTGGGGTCAATTTGCTCTCCCAAGCGTAATCGGTAAGCAATATTTATCAGTTCAAATACGGTTTTAGAAATGGTTGTTGCTTTCACCCAAAAAGCCATTTGTTCGCGAGGTAACAAGGCAAAATAGCGATCGTTGCGAGTAATGGTTACGGGACGTTCTAATGCGATGTCTAGAATACGTCCTGGTTGGCGATTTAATTCAGTTGCGTTAACTATTTCATCACCGTAAACATTTGTTGAGGTTTCGATCGGCATAAGCTTTACATCTCTTTTTGGGGGCCGAAGGCTTGTTAAGCTATCTAAGTAATATTGTACTAACCTCGAACTATGTTTCTCTCCTCAATTACCTCATATAACGATTTTTGACATACTCTTTCATCACGGTATTCAAACTAAAAAATGTTGTCTTATCCTCCTCTTTTGCATCCAATAGTAATCGCATTCCTAGCGATCGCATCGCATTCACTAAATCCGATACCGATAACTGCACTATCTTTAAAATATCCGGCAAAGCAACAAGTTCGCTTTCCTTCGCCAACTGAATCATTACTGCTAACTCTTGCTGTGTTAAACGCTGAAACTGTTGGTCTAATTGCCCTTGCAAAGATTCATCTAAAATTGGCTCGTCGCATTGCAGAAAGTCAGAGACGCTACCGCAAAATAAGTCTTGAATCGTGCTAGCGGTCAACTCTAACCACAGAGGATTACCTTGATAGGTATCAATCAAACTTTCCCAAGTCTCTTCATCAGATAATTTACGATCTTTCAGTATTTCTTTAGCTGCTAATCCTAAACTGCATAAAACTAATGTTTGCACGTAGTTATTACCTCTTTCTAATTTGGCAACTTCTCTCGGTTTCTCCCAACTATCGATTAACAAACAACTATTGTGATTGACTTCGGCAATTAGTTTGAAAAATAACTGATAATCTTCATATCCAGTTTTATATTGACCTGCGAGTTGTCCGCTGCAAAAAAGCATTTGCACGTCATCAAGAATAATCAAACAGCGATATTGGCGTAGGTAGTTGAGAAGTTGGGATATTTGCGTTTCGATGTTTTGGGGGATGTCTGTTTGCTGGGGGAAGATTTGCAACAGATTGGTGAGAGTTGCATTGAGAGTTGGGTAAAAGCGGAGACTGCGATAGATTATGTAATCGAAATGGGTTTTGATTTGTTCTATTAGTCGTAATGAAAGTGTAGTTTTGCCGATACCGTTAATTCCGAGAAGTGCGATGAGGCGAGTGCGATCGCATATTATCCAGTTTTCGAGGGTGGCGAGTTGGGGAGTGCGATCGTAAAATCTGAAGATTTCCGGTGCGTCGCTTAAGTCGATGTACGTTTGACTTGAGGTTTGTTGGGAGTTTGAGGGAGATGTGGGCGATCGGACTGTTTCTGGACAGATATTGACATTATTATTAACTGTAATAGTCTGGTGAACAAGAGGGGATGAAACATTGTTGTTTTGGTAAACACTCCCCTTATCAATTTTAGCCCTAAAATTCGCTTTAGTAATCTCTTCTCCCAATCCTTCTGATAATATTTTCCATAGTTTTGAACCAACATCTCTGACATGACCTTCACTTGCATGAGTTTCTTCTGCAATTTTCCAGTATTTCTGACCTTGAAGAGTACCCCGCAGTATAGCTTCTTGCAGATAGTCTAAGTGTTCTCCTGTTTTTACGAAAACTACCTCGTCTGCAACTTTCAGGATGTCCGGGATGTCCATAAATCAAGGAGATGCTACGCTTTCTCGTATTGTATCCGATCTTTCCGACATTTCCGACAAATTAGGCCCATAAAGTTCCCGACATTTCCGACTGACAGAGCCTTAGATTTTCGCTCATCATGTTTGTTGAAGAGTTCTCTCTGCTAGAGAAACAAAAATCATGGATGAATTTTTCAGAAAAGGTGCTTCTATTGGATTGCCCTTTATCATACTTCTCATTACTATGGCATCAACAGGTTTAGCTGGAGCGGCTGCAATTACAGCAGCACTTGCAATGTTAGGGCCGGGGGGCATGGTTGGTGGTGTTATCCTATTAGGTATGGTCGGATTAGCAACCGATATGCTGTCGAAATATGGATTACAAGCATTGCTCATAGGCATTTATCAGCAGCGAAGATCTAACGGTGAATCCTTAGAGAAGCTGTGTAATGAAATCAAAAATCTGCCAATCTCTCGCGAATTAAAACTTGTTATAAGAAATGAAATAGGTTGTCAAGGTTCGCTTTAACTTAGGCGAATTGCAGATGCTTTGGAATAGATAAATGTCCTTAATGAGAATATTATGAATATTAATTTCCGACGATATCGCGAACAACAGGGCATGAGCCAACAAGAAGTTGCTAGTCGGCTCAGAATTTCTCTGGATCAAGTTAGGCATGGCGAGCAGTTTCCGGCAAAAGTTCCAATGGGGCTGGCAATAAAATGGTTACAAGTCTTGGGGGTTGATCTCGCAACTGCGATGTCAGAAGAAACGCCTCCACTCCAAGGAATTGAACCTGGTTTTCCTTATGCTGAACTTTATCGAAGGCTGAATTTACTTAATCAGTATATCAATGAAACTCCCCCTTTGGATGAATTTGATTTTCCCACAAAGCCACCTCTACCTAATGATGTCCAAAGACAAATTCAGGACTATTACCAAAAACCTAATGTTGTTCTAACCGGAGGATTTGACACAGGAAAATCCCATTTAGCAAATAGTATTTTAGGCAGTAAAAATTTACCTGAAAGCTATCAGCCTGCCACAAAACTCATTACTATTATTCGTCATCTTGGAAATCGTCCCCATTGGTTTAATGCTGATGTTTGGATTATTAATGAGGACTTTTGGCTACATGAACATTGTAAACCCACAGATAAAGATCCTAAATACACAATTGACTTAAAACTATTAGACGATCGGAAACGTTGTGAAAAGCATCGTTTGTATTCTGGCTCCTTCGATATTCTCGAAAAATATGGCGTACACAAATATGATAATAGTAAAACCGAGATCGGAGGGCATACGGCTATAGTTTATCTAGACTCGCCATTGCTAAAAGCTTGCAATCTGATCGATCTGCCAGGTTATTCTGATCAACATGATGAAATTTCAAAAGATGTTGAGAAAGCTAATAGCGCAACTCAAATTGCAGATATCTTGATCGTTCTAGGAATCGGTTTAGCAGCTGGACTCGCTTCCTTAATATTTGGCTTATTTGGGGAAGCTTGGCAAAGCCGTTTAGCAAAACAAATTGTTAAATACTTTGAAGAACAAGATGTTTCTGGAAAGTTACTAAGAGGAAACAAACAGTATTGGCAAGATACAGCTACAGCTTTTGATAAAGGTGCTGAAGCAGTAGAAGCTGCCTGGAAAGAAAATCTTGAGCATTGGCGCGAACTCGTTTCTCCTGAAACTCAGTCAAGAGAGCGTATTGAGGAAATTATTAAAAAACTGGAGGTACTGAGAAGTTTTTTCGCCGAAATTCCCTGGACTCTACAGGGAGAAGGGTAGTTAAAAAATCAAGGGATTCTCATCGCCAAAAACCACCAAAATTATGAATTGATTCGGTGTTTGAGATTAGCGATCGCACTCTCATCTTCTCCAAAATGCGATCGCACTTCTATCTTTTCACAAAATGCGATCGCACCCCCATCTGACCCAAACTGCCTTGGCGTAACGTGCCTTCTGCATATCGCACTCTTAACTAAACAGCTAGAAACAAATGATTATCCTTCCTGTTTAATTTCGCCTTTAACTGAGGTTAAAGACTCTGCTGTGTTCTGGAATAATCCAGATTTTTTGATGTACATTTCTTTAGCCGATGTGTCAAACATTTGCCGCAATAATGCCTTAGCTTCTGACCGTTCCTCATCCGTTAAATAATCCTGACTCCTCACCCCTGCATGATAACCTTTGGCATTACCTACAGCATTAATATAACGCTGCTTGCCTAGATTAAAAATTTCTGTATATCTCTGATACTGTTGCTTTTGTTGTTCAGTTTGCTCTCTCATTCTGTTTGCCTCCAATTAGTCGGAACTATAGACCCATCTTGTAAAATAATTGCGTAAGGTAAAACAGGACTAGGCGTTTGAATATACCAATCTCCCGTATCTTCATCATAAAAATTTGACCCCAGTAAGTCAAGAGTATCCAAAGCATTGATAATGAGGTACTGTTCCTCTGTAGGCTCTATCATTAACATCTCTATAAATTTACTTTAACAATTTTACAGGAAATAAGGTAAAGTGCGTTAATGAAGTGTAAGGCATCATCTTGGTTTACCGCTTCTGCAACATAACAGCAGAAGCGATCGCACCGCACCCCCATCTGACCCACCGTTGGCTACGCCTGCCGTAGGCATATCGCACCCCCATCTTTCCCAGAATGCGATCGCACCTAAAAACTCAACTACTCATTAATAGCATCAGCCGAACTAAACTCGATCGGACGTTTGAGAATTTGACCTACAACTCCGTACCGATCTCCTGTCAATCCATCAAGTTCGTGTTCGATATCTTCCAACCAGCCAAGTTTACTTGTCCACTTCCCATTAGGTAATTGTCTGGCTGCATGAGTTGGAATACCACTATAGTCAACATATATAGCTATTTTCTGATATCCAGTTTCTAATATGTCACGATCGGCTGATTCATATCCTAGCGTTTGATAAGCTTGAATATAAGCTTCTAGAGTCTCCTCTTGAGGAACACCATCAGGCCAATAAAATTGCTCTCCCGGTATTGGTTGCCACCAGCGATCGTCTTCCTCTACAGCCCATGCAAAGCAGTTATATTCCTCTGACTTTGGACTGGTAACTTGATAATCAGTGCCAGACAAATTCGGCCATTTAATTTCAAGTTCAGGTCTTCTATACATTCTCTTCGATCGCGTAGCCTTGATTTCTACCCCACTCAATCCAAGCTGATGCCATCTGCTTGACTCTTCCTCTTTGTTCTGGCTTAATAGGATTTTCACCTGTAATTGCACTCAACGCTGCTAACCAATAAAGGGGATTTTTTTTGAGTTCTGATAGCAACAGCGGCACGACTGTGGTTCCCATACTAATAATTTCCTGATAATTAGGATGCTGAGACATTTGTGCAGTTGAAGACATTCCAGCAACTTCATTTTCCCATTGCTTAGCAAGGGCATAAAACTTATCTACTATCTCAAGGTCAAGTTCGGCATTTTTGGTGGTATTTGGGGTGGAAGCTTCTCGCTGTGCAAGTAAGTTTTCCAGGCTGATTAAGAGTAACTCTTCTATCGATATGTTCAGGTCAGCGGCGACTTTTTGTAACTTCACCAGACGCTCATCTGAAATGGCAATTGTGATAGTATTCATTCGGTTTACAAACAAATATTATTGATTTTTATAGTAGCATATAAATTATTCTTTTGTGTCTTGTCTGTCGGCAGCTACAGTGTTTAGAACAATGCGATCGCACTTCCATCTGACCCCAAACGCAATCGCGTAGCCTGCCGTAGGCATTCGCACCCCCATCTGACCCCAAATGCGATTAAACTTGACCGGGCAAATCCAACGCAATTAACAAAGCTTGATTCACCAAAATTATTGCTTCATTACTAAGCATTCCTCGTAAACTCAACAAGCGAGTTTTAGATAATACCCTTACTTGATCTGCCATAGCGATAGAATCGTTGGTTAATCCACCATCTGGGGCTTTAATTAATACCTGAGTGGGATAAACTCGTTTACCAGTTTGATAAGTAGTGCAGGGAATAGCCAAAACTACAGGGCTGTATGTATTGATTGCATCTCGACTAACGATGATGACAGGACGAGTTCCCCCTTGTTCAGAACCCTCAACAGGTTCAAGCCGAGCATCGTAGACTTCTCCCCGTTTCATACTGACGATTCTCCCAACTGCAAGGCTTCCCAACTCGCTACCGCAAACTCAGCCTCCATCTGTAGCACTTGAGCTTGATAATCCGGGTCTTGTGCCATTTCAATCAGTTCAGCATCAATGGATGCTCGTTTGATTGCTTCAAGCTCGTGTAGAAGTGCTTGCGCTACAAACTCATTGCGACTCTTCGCTTTTCCTTGGCTGACTATCCTGTCAGTCGCGGCTAAAAGTTCCGCAGGTAGAGTTATTGTTGTGCGGACAGTCTGATTTTGCATAACTATCTTGATGTTTAAATTGATGTTGATAATAGCATCAACTTAAGCATAACTTAAAAACCTTAATCAGTGGCGATCGCACTTCCATCTTTCCTAAAATGCGATCGCGTAGCGTGCTTTCGGCATATCGCACTAAAATTAATTTTGGTATTTTAGACCGCGCCAGCGGTCTTTGTTCGTGTAGCCGCGCATGACGGCGTTAGGCTGCACTTAGTTTGTAGGGGGGGCATTTGCCCCACCCCACCGCCTTAACTAGATGGCACTAATCGGCGGCGTAGGGATTCGGCACGCCGCTTAGAAATAGTGTTGTTTGGTTCTATTTTCAAAGCTTCGTCATAAGTTTGCAATGCTTGAGAAGTTAACTTCTTTTTCTCATAGGCATGACCGAGATTGTTCATAGCTGTGACGTAACCTGGATCTCGCTTCAAAGCTTCTTTGTAGTTACGAATTGCTAAGTCGTACTGTTCTTGAGCAAAGTAGGCAAAACCCAATCCGTTGTAAATGAGGGCAATCTTTTCTTCGGTTTCTTCTTCGGCTGCTTTAACTGCTCTTTGGAACACGGGGATGGACTGCGAGTACAGCTTTTTATCGAGATAAATACTGGCCAATTCGTAATACTCTTGAGCGGTGCCTTTCTCGTTTTTCAGCTTATTTTGCAACCGCGTAAGCGCATTTTCAACTTTGCGAGTTTTGAAGATCTGGCGAAAAATTGCGACGGCGGCTAAAGATAGCAGTGCCAGCAATATAGAGAGATAAAAAACTGGAAGTAAGCTTTGCATAACTTTTTAAAGGGGGCAAATTTCAACATTATTTTAAATTATCCCAAGGCAGTCCCCAATAGACAGCCCGTTGCTGCAACCAACTGTCGGTTTTCCAACGATCGATCGCCTCGTTTACCCTGCGCCGTAAATCATCATACTGCACTCCCTTGGGCATAACCACAGACAGGGGTTCGGCTGAAAGCAGGGTTGGCACTATCCGGTACTGGGGATATTCTTGCACCCAGCCGCTGAGGACGCTGACATCGGCGGCAAAGGCAACTGCACCACCGGATTCCAGGAGCGATCGGGCCTCTTGATATGATGCCACACCGACAAGCCGATCTGTCGGTAACTGATATCGCACTTTGGCAATGGTACTGGAGCCATTTAGCACCGCAATTTTCCCTTGCTGAATATCGTTCAGTCTTTGCACAGTAGCATCTTTCGTTACTAAAGCGATGCCATCCATATAATACGGTGTGCTAAAGCTAACTAACCGGCTACGGGATTCGGTGGCTGTTACCCTGGCAATGGCGAGATCGACTTTTCCTTGTAATACAGCGTTGAGGCGATCGCGATTTGCCACCGCCTCCAATCTAACTGCATCGGGACGCCCCAACAATTCTGACCCCAAGCGTCGCGCCAAGTCAATTTCTAAGCCTTGCAAATTGCCTGTCCCATCCCGAAATCCCAGCGGACGCAGATTATCCTTAACTGCAACAATCAGGTAGCCGCGTTCCTGAATTTCCTTCAGTTCGGCAGCAATACTAGGATAAGGCAAAATCATTCCCAGGCAGAGCCAGGGAACTAGGTAAAAAGGTAAAAGAAAGAGAGCGCTTCGCAAAGTAAAAAGTAAAAAGTAAAAAGGCAAAACAAAGAGCAGATTATTCAATTCTTTTTTTTGCCTTTTGACTTTTGCCTTTTGCCTTTTACCTTTTACCTTCATCATTTAGCGTTGTTTGCCAATTCGACAACTTTGCCGAAACTGTCCGGGTCGAGAATCGCGAGTTGGGCTAGCATTTTGCGATTGATTTCGATGTTGGCTTTTTTCATGTTGCCCATCAATCGGCTGTAGCTGACGCCATGCAGGTGTGCGGCGGCGTTAATGCGTGCGATCCAGAGGCGGCGGAAGTCGCGCTTCCGCTTTTTGCGATCGCGATACGCATTCCGCAGCGCCTTCATCACCTGTTGATTGGCGGTGCGAAACAGCGTCGAGTGAGAACCGCGAAATCCTTTCGCCAGTTTGAGAATTTTCTTGCGGCGTTTGCGAGCAACGTTACCGCGTTTTACCCTTGTCATGGTTAGCTGTTACTTGTTAGTTATTGGTTGTTATTTGTCAAGAGTCAGGACTAAGTATAACTTCTCTATTTTCCCTAGCCCCTAGCCCCTAGCCCCTAGCCCCTATAAATAAGGGAGCATCAGGCGCACGTTTTCTGCGTCGCGCTCATCCACAACCGCTGGGTTGGAGAGCTGACGCTTCCGCTTGGGGCTCTTGTGCTGTAGTAAGTGGTTTTTAAAGGCGTGGCGGCGCATAATCTTACCGCTGCCCGTCTTTCTGAACCGCTTCGCCGCAGATCTGCGAGTTTTCAGTTTTGGCATGGACTTACTTTAATTGGACACAATCTACAATAATACCATAAGTACACCCAGTTATCAAGAGTGCTGTGGTGAAGTTACAGAGTGATAGGACGCTGACGAAAAATGAACATACCTACAATTGTTAATGTTTCCATAGGTTTAATTTTTATTTTCTTGATTTTGAGCCGCTTGCTGGCTTGCAAGCCTTTCGTAGTGTTCCCGATCTCGGTATTTGATGATTCTCATAACTTGATTACCGACAATGGCTAAGGGTTCAACATTGGCAGTTACAACCGTACCTGCCGCTACAATAGCTCCGTCCCCAATCGAAATTCCCGGAATAATGAGGACATTTCCGCCAATCCAAACATTGCAGCCAATGGTAACAGGTTTATGAATATAAACATTATGTTCGTAAGGGAGAGCATTACTTTGATAATCGTGGTTAGCAGATAAAATGACTACATTAAACCCAAGGTTTGTATTGTCGCCAATGGTAATTCCGCCACGACCATCTAATAAAACATCAGATCCAATATAAACTTTATTTCCCAAAGAAACATTTTCCGGGTGTTGAATTATCAAATTTCGCTTAAAGCGAACTTCTTTACCAATAAATTTTAATTTATTCTTTAGTTCTTTATGCTCGTAGTACCTAATTTTGGCTTGCAGATATTCTAACCAACGCGCTAGACGAGGGATTAATAACCGCTCTAATTTATTTGAAATTGTATTGACAAGCTGGCTCATTAGTTTCCGGCGATTGCGATCGCATATTGTGCTATTTTACAATTATGGACACGATCCAGTTTTAAATATACGTGAATAAATGTTAATTAGCCTAGCTGCAACTAAAATTTTTTATAAGGTTTTCAACCCTTGCAAAACCTTATCGGCAGTTGTTGTCCAACCCACAATCCCACCTTGGGCGAGAATCATTTCAATTGTAGCTTGTTTAAATTCTGGGAAATAACTTTCCGTAGCATCTTCTACCAACAAACATTCAAATCCTCGATCGTTTGCTTCGCGCATTGTTGTCTGCACGCAAACTTCTGTTGTTACTCCTGAAAACATCAAATGGGTGATGCCTCGATCGCGTAAAATAGATTCCAAATTGGTATGATAAAAAGCGCCCTTACCTGGTTTGGTAATTACGATTTCACCAGGTAGCGGTGCGAGTTCTAGTATAATCCCATTACCGGGTTCGCCCAAAACCAAAATACGTCCCAAAGGGCCAACATCGCCGATTTTCAAGTTGCCCTTTCCCCGGTTAAGCTTGGCGGGGGGACAGTCGGAAAGGTCTGGTTTGTGACCTTCGAGGGTGTGGATAATGGGGAGATGACGATCGCGAAAAGCATCCAACAGGCGCTTCAGTGTTGGTACGATCGCTTGCAGCCTAGTCACATCATTACCCAAAGCCTCTCCAAAACCCCCAGGTTCTAAAAAATCTCGCTGCATATCGATTACAACCAGCGCAACCTTAGTTGCATCTGGCAGTTCATAATCATAAGGTTGGGCAGAAATAAAAACCATAATTATGGAAACCGTACATTTGGCTGTAAATGGTACATTAATGCGGGGGTTGGAACTCAATCCTAACCTATTGGCTGTTGGTGCTACCTTTGTGCGAGAAGCCTTGACAGAACCAACTTATCGGTTGTGGTCAATAGACGATCGCCATCCAGCTACGATCCGAGTAAGTACAGGTGGAAATGCGATCGCTGTTGAAATCTGGGCTGTTCCCACATCTGGAATTTGCACAATTTTATGGCAAGAACCGCCTGGATTGTGCATCGGCAAAATTCGTCTAGCAGATGGCGAAGAAGTACTTGGTGTTTTAGGCGAATCAGTTCTTTGCGAAGGTCAGCCCGAAATCACCCATTGGGGAGGCTGGCGTGCCTATATTGCCGACTCAGCTAAGCATAAAATATAACCCATGCGCCAAATGTATTGCAAAGTACAAAACTCTATGCTAAGCAATGCTTAAATCAGTTCGTTATCCAGCCTCTGTCATCTGTCTTAAAGCCGGAATTAATATAAGTTTACCTTCACACCTTTCAAAGGAGGGTTAGAAAGTGAGTACTAGACACCCCTTGCATCTAAATCGCCGTCAAATAATACGCGGTATTTTAGCTACCACAGCGTTTGGAGTCAGTTCGCGTCTTTGGACTGGATGTACGCCCAATACACCACCAAGTGCAACAACCCCATCAACCCCAACCAATTCAGCTTCAACAGGGGCAGTCAAGCCAATCACAATGGGATTCATCTATGTCGGTCCCAAAGACGACTATGGATATAACCAAGCCCACGCACTAGGAAAAGAAGGTGTATCAAAATTACCGTGGGTGAAAACCGTAGAGCAAGCTAACGTTCCTGAAACCACAGAAGTACAGGAAGCAATGCGGAATATGATCGAGCAAGACGGTGCAACTGTTCTGTTTCCCACATCTTTCGGTTACTTCGAGCCGCATATTTTGAAACTTGCCAAAGATTATCCCGAAGTGCAATTTTTCCACTGCGGTGGACTTTACGAAGATGGCAAACACCCGAAAAATGTTGGTAGTTACTATGGCTATATTGACGAAGCTCAATACATAGCAGGAATTGTGGCAGCCCATACTACTAAGTCAGGCAAATTAGGATTTGTCGCCGCCAAACCTATCCCTCAACTAATCCGCAATATCAACAGTTTTACTTTAGGCGCACGCAGCATTAATCCCAAGATTACCACTCAGGTGATCTTCACGGGTGACTGGTCTTTACCTGTTAAAGAAGCCGAAGCTGCCAATAGCATGATCGACCAAGGAGTTGATGTGCTGACCTGTCACGTAGACAGCCCCAAAGTTGTGATGGAAACTGCGGAAAAACGAGGTGTTTTTTGTAGTGGCTATCATGCGAATCAAGCAAATCTCGCCCCTAAAGGTTATCTCACAGGCGCAGAGTGGGACTGGACAAATGTTTATTCCAGATATGCGGAAATGATTCGCGATGGCAAAACTTTAATGAACGGAGGAATCTCGCATTTGGTGCGCGGTGGTTTGAAGGATGGTTTTTGTAAACTATCAAACTATGGGTCTGTTGTTAGCGAAGCAGCCAAGAAGGATGCTGATGCCGTCAAAGCTAAGTTTATGGATGGCAGCATGGTGATTTATAAAGGAGAAATTAAAGATAATACTGGCAAAACTGTAGTCGCGTCGGCTAAAGAGTACAAACAGGAAGACCCTGCACTAGAAAAGATGAATTGGTTGGTAGAAGGTGTGCTTGGTAGTACTACGAGCTAAAAATAGTTTTGAGTTTGTAGGGGCGGTTTTTTTTGTGAGATATGGTTTCCCATAGGTATATCTGATAAACCCGCCCGTACTGAGTTTTGAGTTTTGAGTTTTGAGTTTGTAGGGGCGGTTTTTTTTGTGAGATATGGCTTCCCACAGGTATATCTGATAAACCAGCCCGGACTGAGTTTTGAGTTTTGAATTAGGAATTAATAAGTGTTTTATCAAGATGAGTATGATTTTTACAGAAAAGTGGCGGACAACGCTGGAAAAAATTTGCATTCCAATAGCAGCACTAGCGGTTTCATTGGTAATATTCGGCGTGTTTTGTGCGGCGGCGGGTGCTAATCCCTTTGCTGTGTATGGCTCGATTTATAAGGCAGCTTTTGGCAGTTGGTTTTCATTCCAGAACACGCTGATTCGCGCTGCACCTTTGATGCTGGCTTCTCTTTGTACGGCTTTACCCGCTCGTTTGGGTTTGGTAATTATCGGCAATGAAGGTGCTATTGTTATCGGTGGTTTGAGCGCTGTGGCTGCGGGGCTCTCCGTGCAGGGTGCAGGGCCTTTTGTGGTGCAGTTAGCAATGGCTGTGGCAGGTATTGTGAGTGGTGGTTTGTGGATTGCCGCAGTCGGGGCGCTGCGCCATTACCGAGGCGTTAACGAGACTATCAGCAGCTTGTTATTGAATTATATTGCGATCGCACTCCTCAATCACATGGTTGGAGGGCCAATGCGTGACCCCACCAGTCTCAACAAGCCCTCCAGCTACCCAATTCCCGACGCCGATATGTTGGGAAATATCCCCGGAACTCGCGTTCACTTTGGCTTAATCTACGGCATAATAGCTTGCTTAATTGCTTACTTCCTGATTCAACGTACCACTTTCGGATTTGCCACCAGAACCGTTGGTGGAAATATCCGCGCTGCTAAAATCGCCGGATTGCCAGTCGGAAAGCTAACTTTAATAATTTGTTTCCTCGCAGGTTCCTGTGCGGGTTTGGCAGGCATGGTGGAAGTAGCCGCAGTACACGGTCGAGCTAATGAATCGCTGAATGCGAGTTATGGCTATAGCAGTATTTTGGTAGCGTTTATTGCGCGACAAAATCCCCTGGCCGCAGTATTTGTTTCAATTATATTGGGGGGAATTCTTGCTAGTGGCGGCATCCTGCAAAGGGCGCATCAATTGCCCGATGCAACTGTTTTAGTGTTCCAAGGAATAGTGTTCTTGGTGATTCTTTTTAGCGAGTCGCTGTACGGACGCTTGGCAATCTTTAAAGAAGGTGTCAAACCTCAAATGCCAGGGCAAAATCTCAAACCTCAAACATAATAGCTAGAGGCTAGAATTAAGTGTTTCAGGAATTGTTCTGTCCTAACCGACTTTCATCGGTTGCTATAAATCTAAAATCCAAAATCTAAAATCCAAAATCTAAAATCGAATTATGGCAACGGAATCTATAGGCTGGTGGGGCGTGCCGCTGGCGATCGCAGCAGGAACAATTCGAGGTAGTGCCCCCTTTCTATTCGTTAGTTTGGGCGAGTGCCTCACAGAAAAAAGCGGCAAGATTAATCTCGGTTTGGAAGGCACTCTCTTGATGGGAGCCATGAGTGCCTATGCAATATCTTACCTTAGCAGTTCAAACGGAATTCCGACCTGGCTTGCACCGTGGCTTGGTGTTTTTACTGCTGGCGTTGCGGGAATGCTACTGGGTACAATCCACGGATGGCTGTCACAACAACCAAAAGTCAACGATGTTGCGGTTGGAATCGCCATGATCATCTTTGGCAGCGGTATTGCCTTTTTCTTTGGCAAAGCGTTTATTCAACCTGTAGCGCCGCAATTACCTGCCTTTGAGCTAGGGAATTGGAGCGATATCCCTTCAGTTGAAGCCGCACTGAAAATTAGCCCGCTTTTCCTTATTGGTGTAGCGATCGCACCCATTATGCAGTGGTTTTTCAAATCAACTCGTTGGGGCTTATACATCCGCGCAGTTGGTGATAGTCCCGAAGCAGCTAAAGCAATGGGAATTTCTGTCTACAAAGTGCGAATGTTCAGCATCATAGCCGGAAGTTTTCTTGCAGGTATCGGCGGTGCTTATCTATCTCTTTATTATCCCGGTAGTTGGTCAGAGAGGATCTCCAGCGGACAAGGGTTGATGGCAGTTGCACTCGTAATTTTTGCCCGCTGGAATCCCGTCCAATGCCTTTATGCTGCTTTGCTGTTTGGAGGGGCGCAGGCGATCGGCCCAGCTTTACAATCGGTCGGCGTCAATTCATATTACTATCTGTTCAACGCTTCGCCGTACATCTTCACATTGGCAATCATGATTATCACTTGTTCGCCAAAACGGACGTTGAGCGGGTCACCAGGGGCTTTGGGAACCGAAAATTAGTCTAGAACCTCACCCCCCCAACCCCCCTCTCCTCTGGAGGAGAGGGGGGGGAAATACTCCCCTCTTCTCCTCCAGAGGAGAGGAGGGAGTATTTCCCCCCTCCCCGTAGACGGGGAGGGGTTGGGGGTGGGGTTCGACTTCTGTTACCAAGGGGGGATCTGTGTCTGATAATCGAGAAAGGTGTAATTAACTAGAGGCACAGAAATCCCAATGGCTCAAGAAGATGGAAATATTGCAACTTTGGCAGTAGATATTGGCGGTAGTGGCGTCAAAGTCATGGTTTTGAACGAAGATGGCACTCCCCGAACTGAACGCAGTAGAGTAGAGACACCGCAACCCCCTAAACCGGAACCGATAATTGCAGCTCTAGCAACACTCGCTGCGGGACAAGGCAAATTCGATCGCGTATCGGTAGGTTTCCCCGGTGTCGTGCAAAACGGCATCATTAAAACTGCCGTCAATCTAGACCCAGAGTGGATTAATTTTGATTTAGCAACATCCCTCTGGCAGAAATTAGACAAACCTGTCCGTGTAGCTAACGATGCAGACATCCAGGGGTTTGGTGCCATTTCTGGACATGGAGTTGAACTGGTAGTTACACTGGGTACGGGGTTTGGCTCAGCGTTGTTTGTAAACGGCCAATTAGTCCCCAATCTAGAACTCGGTCACCATGAGTTTCGCAAAGGACAAACCTATGAAGAACAACTGGGGCGTGCAGCATTAGACGACCTCGGCAAGAAAAAATGGAACGAACGTCTGGGGAAAGCGATCGCGTCCCTCGAACATTTATTCAACTACGATCGCCTTTACATCGGCGGCGGTAACACAGACAGAATCGCCATAAATTTGCCCCCAAATGTCGAAATCGTGCCGAATGTGACGGGTTTATTAGGTGGCATTGCTTTATGGCGCAATTAGCAGGCTAAACCTCACTTTAAAATAGGCAGGGCAGCAGGTGAGAAAAACTTTTATTTTTGTTGTGCGCGATCGCGTAGTTGGTCTGTTGCCAAGAACAGACTTAATGTTTTTCAACAAAATGCGCCCAAAAACCACATTTGTAACATATATAATTCTAGCAATTCTGACCTTTATTCCGATCGGCTGTGGCGTTACAGGTAGCAATCCGGCTCCTAATTCTCAATTGGTGATGTCAAGCACCTTTAAAGTCGCGATGACCCTACCAGATGCGATCGACGATGGAAGCTGGAGTCAGTCAGGTTACCAAGGCTTGAAGTCGATCGAAAAGCAACTAGGAGCCAAAATAGCTTACACCGAAAAAACCGACGATCTATCCGATGTTGAGGTAACAAATGTATTCAGGCAGTATGCCAAGGAAGGTTTCGATTTAATTATCGGTCACGGAGGCCGATTTGTTTTTGCTGCTGAAATTGCTGCGAAAGAATTTCCGCGCACTAAATTTGCAGTTGTGGGAACTTTTCCAGGTAACAATAGAAACTTAGCTGCCCTATCTTTTCGGAGCGGAGAATTAGGTTATTTGACAGGGGTAGTTGCAGCCCTTAAGACCAAAACAAATAAGGTGTCATTTATTGGAGGTGTGGATTATCCACATATAAAAGAGGGGGCTATTTTGTTTGAAAGAGGAGCGAAAGCGACCAAGCCTGATATAACTGTAATAATTGAATGGGTGGGAAATTGGACAGATAAAGAAAAGTGCCAAAAAATTGCAGAAAAACACATTAAATCGGGAGTTGATGTTATTTTAAATAATGCCGATCCAGGTTCTCTACCTTTACATCAGTTGGCGAAAAAACATGGTATTCACACAATTGGATGGATTCAAGACCTATATCAACTAGCTCCTGGTACTGTCTTAACCAGTGCCATCCAGGATTCACCAGCGTTATTGCTACAGGCAGCAACTCTAGTTCGAGAAGGTCGATGGGAGGGCAAGCAATACAAATTTGGACTCCGAGAAAAAGTACAGAAATTAGCTCCTTTTCGGGGGTCACTGACTCCCGAACAAGAAGCAGTGGTGAACAAAGTAAAGGAGGATATTTTAATTGGCAAAATAGATGTTTCACCATAAATTAACCTTGTTTTTATGAAGCAAGTCAGTAGCTCGAATGCTTTCTTGAGGAGGCTCAATTGAATCGGGATAATAGAAAGGCTAGTGCAGATAAATTCAAACCAAGTATCAATTTAACTTGGCGCTGGACTTTTTCGATTGCCAACCAACTGCGTTTTGGGCTGGTCTTCTTGGTGGTATCCAGTTTGCTGACTACGGGAGGAATATTAATTTACTCCAGCTTCCAAACCCAATTAAAACAGACAAGTCTGCTACAAAAAGCGCGATCGCAAGTTGCCGCTCAAAAGATCGATGCCTACATGGATGACCTGATTAGAAAATTGGGTTACCTAGCTAGAGTGCGCGGTTTGACAGATCTCCCCCTAGAAACCAAGCAAACCCTACTAGATGGTTTAACCCGCCACAACGACGCTTATGAAATGGTGGCAATTGTTAATAGTCAGGGCGAACCCGTTGCAGTCGTTTCGCCTTACGATCGGGTCGGGCTGGGTAATCTAATCAATTCTCCACTATTTGTGCGGGCATTCAAGCAGCAAGAAGATTATGTCAATCCCGTTACAATTGACCCTGAAATTCACCAGTTAGTTACCACAATTGCCGTCCCCATTCGCAACCAAAAAGATGAAGTTGATGGCATTTTACTCGCGAGAGTTAATCTAAGATTTCTCGATTTCGTTGTTTCCCAGACTCAAGTAGGAAAAACGGGCTATACCTACGTAATTGACGATCGCAAGGTTGTCATTGCCAAAAAAAGAAGTGACTCTGAGAGCTTAAAACTAGAAGATATTTCACAGCTTCCCTTCATTGATAGCCTAACCGCTCAGGAAAAATCCCTGAGAGTTTATCAAGGTCTTAAGGGAGTCGAAGTGCTGGGTGCGATCGCACCTATCCGCAGCGTCAATTGGAGCGTCGTGGTAGAATTGCCCACAGCCGAAGCATACACTCCTGTCCGCAACATGATTCTAGCAATGGTAGGAGCGCTCTCACTGGCAACATTCACCGCCGTAGTACTGGGATTCTTCTTCTCTCGGCGGATTGTTTCACCGTTACAGACTCTTACCGCTGCTGCGGCCCAAATTAGCGATGGAGATCTCGACGTTAGAGTAGACATTCGATCGCGCAACGAACTGGGGATTTTAGCTGGCTCATTCAACCAAATGGCACAGCAGTTACAGGAGTCATTTAAAGCCCTAGCAAAGACAAACGAAGAACTAGAACTTCGAGTCCAGCAACGGACAGCCGCTCTTAGCGAAGCCCTGCAAGCCGCTGATGTCGCCAACAAGGCAAAAAGCGAATTTCTTGCTAACATGAGCCACGAACTAAGAACCCCCCTCAACGGCATTTTAGGTTACGCCCAAATCCTCGAACGTTCCAAAACCATGACTGCCAAAGAACTGCACGGCATCGATATTATTTATCAGTGCGGCTCTCACTTACTCACCTTAATAAACGACATTTTAGATCTATCTAAAATCGAAGCTAACAAAATGGAACTCGCTCCAGAAGATTTCCATTTTCCTTCCTTCTTAGAGGCAGTTGTTGAAGTTTGCCGCATCCGTGCCGAACAAAAAGGCATTTCTTTTGTTTACCAACCAACCTCCGAATTGCCCATTGGTATTCACGCCGATCAAAAACGGTTGCGACAAGTGCTGATTAACTTATTGGGAAATGCCATAAAATTTACCAACAGTGGGGGAGTAACCTTCAATGTTGGGGTAATCGGGAATCGGTCAGAATTTCATCAATTACCAATTATCAAAATTCGTTTCCAGTTTGAAGACACTGGCGTAGGCATGAGTCCCGACCAATTAGAAAAGATATTTTTGCCCTTCGAGCAGGTAGGGAACAGCAAGCGTCAAGCAGAAGGAACCGGACTGGGATTGGCAATTAGCAAGCAAATTATCCAAATGATGGGTAGTACCATCCAAGTTAAAAGCCTACTCGGTATTGGCAGTATTTTTTGGATAGATTTGGATTTCCCAGAAGCAAAAGAATGGGCAGATTCAGCCACCATTGTTGAGTCAGGAAAAATTATTGGCGTAGCAAGCAGAAAGCCGAAAATCCTAGTGATAGATGATAAATGGGAAAATCGCTCCGTTATTGTCAATCTCATCGAAAAAATCGGTTTTGAAATGGTAGAAGCAACTAACGGTCAAGAAGGTTTAGATAAAGCAGCAGAGTTTAAACCCGACCTAATTATCACCGACTTGGTGATGCCAGTGCTGGACGGCTTCGAGATGACGCGGCGCATCCGCCAATCACCAGAATTAAAAGATGTGATTATTATCGTTTCGTCGGCTAGCGTGTTTAAAACCGACCAGCACAAGAGTTTAGAAGCTGGTGCTAATGATTTCATCCCCAAGCCAGTGCAGATACATGAACTACTCCAGAAGTTACAAAAGTATTTGGAACTGGAGTGGATTTACGAGGAAACGCGGACGCCAAAACCAGCAGAAGAAAGCCAAGATAGAAAAGTTACGCTTCCTAAGTCTCAAATTCCAAATGGTAAATGGGTTACTCCACCTCCAGAGGAAATTGAGCTTTTGTTCGATCTAGCTATGAGAGGAAATCTCAAGGGTATTGTTAAGCAAACTGTCAAGTTGGAGCAGATAGACGAAAAAGTCGTCCCGTTTGCGACACATTTGCGTCAGCTTGCCAACAATTTTCAGGAAAAAGAGATTCTGGAGTTCATTAGTCAATATAGGTATGAGCAAAATGAGCATTGAATCTACCCCAAAAGCTGTCCTGTTAATTGTCGATGACACCCCAGCTAATTTAGGGGTACTCTCCGATTTTCTGGATGAGGCTGGATTTGAAGTCTTAGTAGCAAGAGATGGCGAAAGTGCTATCCAAAAGGTGCAATATGCCAAACCCGATATTATCTTATTAGATGTGATGATGCCTGGAATTGACGGATTTGAAACCTGCCATCGGCTAAAGGCAGACCCGTCAACTGAAGATATACCTATAATTTTTATGACTGCCCTTTCCGACACAGTGGATAAAGTCAAAGGTTTGAATTTGGGGGCAGTAGATTATATCACCAAGCCGTTTCAGCAAGAGGAGGTTTTAGCCCGCGTCAAAGTTCAGTTAAAACTGCACAATTTAGCTAAAATACTCGAACAGCAAAATCTGCTTCTGAAACGCGAAGTTGAAGACCGCGTTGCAGTTGAAATTGCGTTGCAGAATCTGACACAGGAATTAGAAAAACGGGTAGAGGAACGGACGGCTGAACTTAGACAAGCCCTGGAAAATTTGCAACAGACTCAATTTCATCTGGTGCAAAAAGAAAAAATGTCTGCTCTCGGTCAATTGGTTGCCGGTGTAGCCCACGAAATTAATAATCCTGTCAGCTTCATTTCTGGCAATCTTAGCCACGCTGAAGGGTACATTCAAGACTTGATAGGCTACTTGAAACTTTATCAGCAAAAATTTCCCAATCCTGGAGCGGAAATTGAGGAGCGTGCAGAAGAGATAGAGTTAGATTATTTGATGGAAGATCTGCTTAAGCTAATTTCATCAATGAAAACGGGAACTGAGCGCATCAACCAGATTAGTGTCTCTTTAAGAACGTTTTCGAGATCCGATACTTCATCTAAAGTATCAGTCAATATCCACGAAGGTATCGATAGCACTCTTTTAATTTTGAAGCACAGACTGAAAGCTCACGATAAATGCCCCGCTATTCAAATTATTAAACAATATGGAGAATTGCCTCTAGTTGAGTGCTACGCTGGACAGCTTAATCAGGTATTTATGAATATCATTGCCAACGGCATTGATGCTTTTGAAGAGGAGAATCAAGGTAATTCTTATGAGCAGAACAAAACTCGATCTAATACTATTACTATTCGCACGGAAGTTTCTGAGAGCAAAGATAGAGTTAGGATTGCGATCGAGGACAATGGGATAGGGATGTCGGCGGAAGTAAAAGAGCGTATATTTGAACCGTTGTTTACAACTAAAGCAGTGGGAAAAGGGACTGGTTTGGGGTTGTCTATCAGTCATCAGATTGTGGTGGAAAAACACGGCGGCGAGATAACTTGTGTTTCTACACCTGGAAAAGGAACGGAATTTGTAATTACATTGCCAATAAAAAAATAAAAAAAGTTATTTTTGATACTATCTGAAGTGGCATATTTTGATAAATATTATTGAAGTTTAAAGGTTGGTGAATATGGAATGTTTTGTGGAAGCCCAGCCTTATCTCTACCCGTTCAATGGGGATTTGCGTCCAGAAAATACTGTTCTGCTGATAATCGATATGCAGACCGATTTCTGCGGGGTTGGCGGTTATGTTGACAAAATGGGGTATGATTTATCCCTGACTCGCGCCCCGATCGGGCCAATTAAGCTGGTTTTGGAGGTAGTTCGCACCCAAGGTTTTCATGTGATTCATACTCGCGAGGGACATCGATCGGACCTGTCCGATTTGCCGGAAAATAAGCAGTGGCGCAGCCGTCAGATCGGTGCTGGAATTGGCGATCCTGGCCCTTGCGGAAGAATTTTAGTACGCGGGGAACCTGGATGGGAAATTATTCCAGAACTTGCGCCTAACAAGGGAGAAACGATAATTGATAAACCGGGTAAAGGTTCATTTTATGCAACCGATCTGGATTTGATACTCAAATGTAAAGGCATTAAAAATATTGTCTTGGGCGGAATTACGACTGATGTCTGCGTGCATACAACTATGAGGGAAGCCAACGATCGCGGTTACGAATGCTTGCTGCTATCTGATTGTACGGCTGCAACTGACTATGGCAACTATCTGGCGGCACTGAAAATGATTAAGATGCAAGGTGGTGTATTTGGGGCGGTAGCTCATTCTGAGGCGTTTATCAGAGCGATCGAAAAATAGGACAAGGGGGACAAGGAAGAGAATCGATGTAAACTACCGACACTGTACCGTTAGGTCAGTGTGGGCTTTTAAGCTGTCGCGCATCTAAATTGTACTTCGGGACGGGCAGGATGCCCATCCCACAAGAATCTTATCAAAGTTGACTGTAAAATTAGATGCACACCAGCTTAGTAGCCCACACCTGGTCTGTTACTTATATAAAATTGTGATAACGATCGCACATATTTCTACAACTCGTCACTGCGGGAAAGTGAGTTAGGGCAGATAGTGGCTTTAATCGTCATCTACAACGATATGGAACTGTAACTCGCCTGGATTCAGCCTAACTCTTACAGATCGTACCAGTCAAATTGCGATCGCGACTAATCTCGAAGCCGGGGAAACCGTCTAGTTTATATACGCCTCGGCAAGGTCATCTGACAATCACCCTGTTGGGTGAATCAACTGAATGAAGCGCGATCGGCGATTACAACCGTAATTTTAAGTTAGAACGCTGAATCCAGGGGAGATGGGACTGTCTCATCAACAGTCGCCTACTACCTTTTGTATTCATCAGGGGATTTGCAACATGACCGTACAATTCACAGACTTAGAAGCCTTAGCCCAACTAGGTTTTGAAACACCGATCGAGGTGCTGGCTAAACAGGCATTGGAATATCACGATGCCCCCCCAGAAGAAATTTTGGAGCTGCTTGAAGAAGTCGCACAAACCTATGTAGTTTTAGCGCCGACACTTTCGCCAAAGCTGCGGTATAGTGCCAGAAAAGAAATCGAGTTTTTGGCATTTCTATATCAAGATAGCCTCATAAAATCAACTTCCCCCCATCAGGTACAGGACTCCCAGGAAAGCGTTCGATCTCTATCGCACAGTGTATGTGCAATAGTTAATGAGTTGTTAAATTCAAAAAAGTGTCAAGCCCTGCAAATTTTTGAAATTGCGAGAGCGACGTGATTCCTGATGCCTGACTATCTACAAGCTATACGAGATTGTTGCCGGGACGAAGCTGCCTTTGAACGGCTCAAACAGATCCTGGCGTCGGCGGTGAGAGACGAAGCATTTGAATTACTTTTGGGATATTTAGATTCAAACTTCAGCACAAATACTTCACCTTTACCAGACATTATATGCCAGTTTCCCAAACAGAACTGTCTGGAGTCTGATTCGCTAAAGGCAATAACTCGTATTAGCGGGTATGAGGAAAACGTCATTGGTTCTAACTCAATCAATATTGCGGAACGCAAGCGGGTTCATATGAACAAGTCCCCAAATTATAACTCCCAAAACTCGGCAGAAGATGACCTGCTTCCAGAATATAACTTTGATTATCGTCAAGCTCGTCCTAACCGTTTTGCTGCCGAAAGAGTCAATCTTACGTAACAGTTACTTTAGATGCTGATGTGGCCGAAGTTTTTGCAACATCAGAAGCAGTCAATCATGCACTTCGTGCTATTTTATCTGCGATTCCCAAAACGGTTAGATAAATAATAAAATTCCCCATCAATTATGATATGCAGTTACAGGTTAATCTGACGGAGTATAAGACCAGATAGCATTAGGCCCAACTTTGAGAACCATATCTTCGGGAGTAAACATTTCCCAATATGGTAAACCCGAATCGTCATCAGCCTCTGGGGTAAGGATCAATTGATATCCATTATGGAAGCCTTACGAATTGATGGGAGAGTAGAATATGTGGCAAGATGAGATTTTAGAAGAACTGCACCGAATTCGTGAAGAACACGCTAAGTCTTTTAACTATGACTTCAAAGCCATATTTGCTGATTGGCAAAAGAGACAGGCTGCCAGCGGGAAAGAGTTAGTGTCATTGCAACCTAAGCAACCGTCTAACAATGCGGTGCAGCGGACGGAATAGAGATGTTAGTGGGTTTGCCGTAAAAACGCCTGACGACTAAAGTCGCGGCTTGCGCGTACAAAGGCTGCCTTCGCAGCCTAAAGCTAAGGTAGACCTAGCACTTCTGCAATTTGTTCGTCGCTTAAGCCAAATTGCCGTAATTTATCAATTTTTTCCTGGTTAATTTGATTATTATTGTTATGCTGAAAGTCAGGAGTTGCTGGCTGACTTTTATCTGGGGTAGGATTGGGCCGATCGGAATTCTTAATGATGCAGCCAAAACCAATTATGTTGTTATTATCGTTTCCCTCAGCAAAAATAATATTCTGATTTGATTGACGTTCTAGGATAGATTTAAGATGTTTTTTATTAACCGTTTCACCAAAAACATCAGATAACATTCGCCAAAGCTCGTAACCTACTTCCTTAGTATGACCCGTCGTACAATTATAACTTTTCGCAATATCAGAATACTTTTGTCGCTTCAGCGTTCCCTCAATAATTCCCCGCTGTAAGTCATTTAGACGTTTGCCTGTTTTGGCGTACATAACTTCATCGACAAATTTCAATACCTCGTGACTGTCCATCAGTAGAGATGTGAGAGAACTGGGATTATTATAGCCGACTTAATCCGTCTTTTTCCACCTTTTTCCGCCTTATATCACAATTTTATAAAAATCCGTCTTTTTCCGTCTTGACAGTTTTTGAGCAGCCAATTTAGCATAGTTAAAAATCTGGTCTTGTTTTTATTCGTCAAAGGATAGAAAGTATGAAAACAAAAATTGATGAGTCAACGCTAAACAATTTGCCAGAGAGTTTGCCAATTGCACAAAAAGCGATTGAGACTGAAGAAGTGCAAGAAATTATAAGTACGTTCGTGCTGCAAACAGCCTGTAACTTACCCGAAGGTGCTGAGGTTGAACTATTAATTCAATCAGATCTGATTGTGTCACCGCCAATCTCCGCTCCTGACACTAAACGGCATTTTCTGCAAGAACTGATTGAGCGGATGCAGCAAAATACGATTCCACTGAATGCTCCTCATTTCACACGGGAGATGCTGCATGAACGCCTTTGACACTAATATCTTAATCTACGTCAACGATGCAGAGGGCGAGGAGAGAAGAATGAAACAAGTATCGATCGACGAAATAAAAAACGACCTGTCAGGCTATCTGCAAATAGCTGAAAAAGAAAGTGTTGTGATTACTCGCGATGGACAACCTGTGGGAATTTTAATTGGTTTGGAGGATACTGAAGACTGGTGGGAAGAATTGTTGTTACGCGATCGGCATTTTGAAGCAGAAGTTGCACAAGCACGTCAGAGTTTGAGAGAAGGCAAAGGTATCAGGATCGAGGAAATGAGAGCAAAGTATGGGGTATAAGTTAAACTTAAAACTAGGTGAGTGTTAGTGGTAAGTAGGGTAGTGTACTAAAAGCACCCATCTCCCTGTTGAGTTCAGTAAAAGTAAATCTGACTTTATCAACCATGAATCGCAGCTTTTTCCTCTGCCAATGCCTTCGCTAAAACAGCAGCAGCTTCAAAGGAGTCATGCAAGTTAGGAATAGATACTCTATCTTGATTGCCCAATGGGATTAGACTTGCATCTTTGAGAAGTTCAGATGTCAAAAAATGAAGGAGTAGTAGCCGATCGGTGTGAGATAGTTCCTTCAGAAGAGGTAGAAGTTCAGTAAGAGGCATAAAATCTCCTAAGCTAGCTGAAAAAATCGTTAAATTGTCTGTTGTCATCGGTGGTTAAATTTTTACCGCAGATGAAGACAGATGAACGCAGATTAACGCAGATAAGAATAATCACACGAATTTTTTAGGTAACCGATGCGTAAGGACATAATATCAGTGGTATGCAGGACTATTAAAAAAGATCCATTTGACCTACTTTCAGCCAACCAAAAACCTGATCGACAGTCAAATCTAATGTTAAAAACTCTGGTATTGGCAGGCGATCTTGTCCCGTTAATTCAACAGGTTCTTGTCCAGGAATAAATGCTAAAATCAACCGCTCCTCTGGATCGATTAACCATCCAAGCTGAGTCCCATATTTCAAGCAGTGCAAGATATTACTAATAACCTTAGTTGTTTTCAGGTCGGGCGAGAGAATTTCTACTGTCCAGTCGGGATGAATTTCAAAGGCATTGGGAACTTCGCCATCGGCTTCAAAAGTGATTCTCTCCCAAGCAAACACTGTAGCATCAGGCACAATAGAACGCCCACCAAAAGTACAACGCAATTCGGGAAAAGCAAGGGCAATCTTTTGGGTTTCCGCAACCAGATTGACAGTGTTGCAAAACTTGAGTTGCAAGCGAGAGTGTTTGCCTTGGGGCATAGACTTTTGGTGAATGCGTCCGTTAATAAATTCACTGGCAGGTTGAGTTTCCGGCAGTTTTAGGAAGGCTTCGAGAGTGAGGGAGGTCGGAAGTGCTATTGTCATCGCTTCTGCCCTAATTTATCGTTCCTATCCCCAAAATAGCTTGGATTTCCGATTTTTGCTGCCTGTTGTTAAGAATGGACAAGAGCCGGAACTTTTGGATTGAGCAAATCTGCGATCGCACCCAAAAGTTCATCTTCTCGATACGGCTTAGTGAAATATCCCACAGCCCCCATTTCTAGGGAAATGAGGCGATGTTTTTCACCCCGGCGAGAAGTCAGCATTACCACAGGCACTTTAGCTAAATCTGGCTCTTGACGACGATGATTTAGAAATTCAAAACCATTCATCGAAGGCATTTCAATATCGCAAATTACTAATTCGATCGCGCGATTTTGGCGCATTTGCTGTAATGCCTCAGCACCATTTTGCGCTTGTAACACTTGGTAGCCCGCTCTTTGCAGCAGCAATGCCAGAGTTTGCCGCACGCTAATGGAATCATCCACCACCAAAATTTTAGGTGAAGAGGATGGCAAGTGAAGAGGGGGAGAGGGGGCCAAAGGTAGAGCAGGAGTATTTTCCCTTTCCCTCTTAGGAGTCCCCTGCTGTACAAGTTTGTCAAATAAGCGATCGACTAAAGCACTACCATCAATAACGAGAGTGAGGCGACCATCGGCTAAAGTGCTGCCACCATAAACATAGCTCGGAGGTGCGATCGCTTTACCCAAAGGTCTGATCACCAGTTCTTGTTCCCCCAAGATTTGGTCAACTTCCAACCCCAAAAGTTCCTGATTCTGGCGTAGCAGCAGCAACGGACTATAACCGGAATCTTGTCCATAAGAAGTATAACCAAGCAAATCTGCCATATTATATACAGGCACCATAGATTGAGAGTTGCCCGTACTCCAGCGCAAGACTTTTTGACCTTCCAGTTGCTGAATTTGGGCAGATTTAGGGATAATTATCTGTTCCACAGCATCCGATAGCAGCGCATAAACAGCACCACCCGCCTCACAAACCATCAACTTCGCCATCGTTAAAGTGAGCGGGAACTGTAGAGAAAATGTAGTTCCTCGCTGCGGTTCGGAGTAAACCGTAACTGAGCCAGAAACTGCTTGCATTTGGGAACGAACAACATTCAAACCGATACCGCGACCGGAAAGTTCGCTAACTTGGGAGACGGTGGAAAATCCCGGCTCAAATAATAAATCCAATACCGCATTCTCAGATAAACTGTTAGCTTGTTCGGCAGACATCCAATTCAGTTCAACAGCACGCTGACGAATGCGAGCTAAATCTAGTCCCTGACCATCATCGCTAACTTCAATTATTGTTTGATTTCCCCGATGATAGGCGCGAATTTCAACGTTACCTGTTTCTGGTTTTCCGCACCTAGAGCGAATTTCAGGAAGCTCTATGCCGTGATCGAAAGCATTACGCACTAAATGCAGGAGGGGATCGTACAGCTTGTCTGCCAGCGCCCTATCCACCAGCACATCTGTACCTTGCAGTGTAAGTTCTACTGATTTGCGATGAGCTGTCGCCAGTTGTTGCAAGAGTCGGGGAAAGCGGCTAAAAATTTCCCCAACAGGCAACATTTGTGCCTCTCTCATGTCATCTTGCACATTATTCAACAGGCGTCGTTGTTTTTCAATAATTTGACTGGATTGCCTTGCTAATATGTCAGTAGAATCTGTGGCTTCTTCCAGTTGGACGATTTCTTCAATGGCTGACTGCAACAGTACGTGAAGTTCGCTGTAGGTATCCAATTCCAAGGAATCAAAACTAGAGCTAAATTCCGATTTCCAATTTGAGATTGCCGATGGAATTTTTCCTTTGCCAATTTGCAATTTAAAATTTGAAATCTGCCATTTTGCACTTTGACGTTCCTGAGAACTAAATATCTGATCGGACCAGTCGCGCAGTTCGCTCATTGTTTGCTGGTGGCGTCGCAAACGCAAGCGCGATCGGGCCACAGATTCTTGAATTTGTTCGGCAATGTTACCCAGCCGATTTTGGTTAATCAACAATTCACCCGCCCAGTGACTCAGGCGTTTTAACAGTTCTAACTCAACTCTTACAGATGGGGCTACCGATTTTGGATTTTGGCTCGTTCCCTGGCTTCTACCTGGAAATGCGGATTTTTGATTGATGAATTGGGAATTGAGAATTGGGAATTGCGAATTTTCTCGATTTTCCTTGCTTTCGGGATCGTTCGCCACCTCGGTTAGCGTTGCATCTGTTGTCTGCTGTTCTAGTTGGTTAATTTCAGAACTCGCCTCACCAACATCGACTCCGAAGCTGCCAAAAACATCGTCCAGCGTTGGATCTAAAGATATCTCTGGAAAATCAATAGAGTTTTCTATGTCAACAAGAGTTTCTGAATCATCTTGAAAGCTAGAGAATAGCAGATCTGAGTCATAGAAAAGAGATTCTTCATTTTCCTTTTCTCCCCCACTCAAGAGATCCTCAACTCCTCTGCCCCCCTGCCCCTCTGCTCCTCTGCCCCCCTGCCCCTCTGCCCCTCTGCCCCCCTGATCCTCTGCTCCCGAAGCCACTCCTGCTGACAGAATTGTCCCGGCTAGCTGTTGTAAGGTAAAGGAGGGTTCGCCACCACTGGTCCGATCGCCTGCGATGACAGCCGCCCACCCTTGCCAAAAATCTGTCAGCGCCACCTTAGCAATAGTAGCTGCCTGTTTTGGATGAAGATTTAGAGCCGCAAGCGTTTTTTGTGCGATCGCACCAAACCCCGGTAAATTCAGAGATTCCGCCAAACCAACAAAAATTTCCGCCTGCTCTCGTAAAGCTGGATCTACCTGCCACGGCTTGCAATTATTTAAAACATTTGCTAACTCTTCCAGCCGTTGTTTCACACCAACTTCAAAAATAGATTTAGTGATATCAAATCCCAGTTCAAGTGAAGTTGGAATATGAGTTTCTCGACCAAAATAATCTCCTAATTTTTCTTGCAATTGTGCAAAAACATAAACCGTCCGATCCAAAACTTCACTATCATTCACATAACCGCCTTGGATCTCCAGCATCAAAGGTAAGCGCAGACACTCGTACCCCTGAAGCAACAGCGTTTCCAACTCCGTATCAATCACCAAATCTGGGTTATAAAGAGCCTTAAATACATCCTCTAAATGGTGAGCTACGGTTTTAATTGTCTCTAAACCCATATTAGCCGCAGCACCTTTGAGGGTATGGGTTGTCCGCATCAGACTATGGACTTTAACAAGGCTGTAATCTGACTTTAAAGTCAGCAACTCTTGCTCCATCGCTTGTAACAATTCTGGTGCTTCTGTAACAAAGTATTGATAGCCTTGTTCGCGGATAGTAGTGTCAATTGTCATAATTTTTGAATTTCAAATTTTAGATGATCGGTTACCTAAAAAAACCTGTGATTATTCTTATCTGCGTTAATCTGCGTTCATCTGTCTACCCTACGGGAAGGCGAAGCGCCTACATCTGCGGTAAAAATTTAACCAACGACGACAACAGAAAATTTGACGATCTCACTCATGTAGTAAAGATGCAACCGGACACGATATGACCAATGACCAATGATATCATGTCCTTACGCATCGGTTACCTAAAAAAACCTGTGATTATTCTTATCTGCGTTAATCTGCGTTCATCTGTCTTCATCTGCGGTAAAAATTCAACCAACGATAACAACAGACAATTTGACGATCTCACTCATGTAGTAAAGATGCAACCGGACACGATATGACCAATGACCAATGACCAATGATATCATGTCCTTACGCATCGGTTACCTAAAAAAATCCTCCGCTCATTCTTATCTGCGTTAATCTGCGTTCATCTGTCTACCCTACGGGAAGGCGAAGCGCCTACATCTGCGGTAAAAATTCAACCAACGATGACAACAGACAATTTGACGATTTCAGATTGCAGATTTCAAATTTTAGATTGGCGAATTTCTTAATTTTCCATTTGAAATCTAAAATCTAAAATTTGAAATCTCTTTCACTCAATTGACCTTAAATCGTCCGACACTAGCCTGCAAATCTTCTGCCATTCCTAGCAACTCTTTAAAAGAAGCGGAAATATTCAGAGAATCCGCAGAAGTTTTGTTTGCGATCGCAGCCACATTCGTCATCGTTTCAGTCACAGACTGAGATTGCTGAGTTTGCAACTGAGTCGCCTGAGTAATCCCCTCTACCAACTTTTGAATTTGTGCCGTAGCAGTCACGATTTCATTCAAACTTTGGCGACTTTCATTTACCAGATGAGTACCTTGCACCACCTGTTGGATGCCAGTATCCATCGCTATTACCACTTCACCAGTTTCCGATTGAATTTCCTGCACCAGCTGCTCGATTTCAGTTGTTGCTCCCGCCGACTGACGAGCCAAACTACGCACTTCATCCGCTACCACAGCAAACCCCTTACCGTATTCTCCCGCTCTCGTAGCTTCGATCGCAGCATTCAAAGCCAACAAGTTAGTTTGAGTAGCCAAATCCCGAATCAAATTCACCACTTTCGAGATTTTTTGCGATGATTCGCTCAGGCGCTTAATTTTCTTACCAGTTGTCGCCACCGTCTCCCGAATCGTGATGATTTCTTCCACCGTGCGGTTCATCGCTGCATCGCCTTGTCGCACAGTTTGGTTAGCTTGCTTGACCGCAACTTCCACCTGAGCCGCGTTGGTTGCTACCGCTTGGGTAGAATTTCCCATCGCCTTAACCTGTTCGAGAGCTTGTGTGAGTTCCTGGAACTGATGCTGCGATTCCTTGGAGAGTTCATCAATTGACAAACCGCTCACCTGAGAAGTCTGTTGCACCTTTCCAGCCGCAGTCTGCACCTGCACGAGGATTTTGCGTAAGCTTTGAATCATGTTATTGTAAGCATCTGCGATCGTCCCCACTTCATCGGTTGTGATCGGAAGTCGCCCAGTCAAATCACCCTTCAAAGTCGGCTGAATAGCACCCAACAACTGAATAGCTCGTTGTTGCAACAGCTCTTTTGCTTCCTTCTCCCGTTTCGCCGCCGTAGCCAATTGCTCAGATTGCTGCTTGACTTGTTCGATATATTTGGCTTGTCGCAAAGCCACACCCATTTGGATACCAACTTGAGCCAGCAAGTTAACTTCAGAATCTTCCCACTGACGAACATCTGAGTGTTGATAGGAAGCTAGCAAACCCCAAAGCGTATCGCCTAGAAAAATCGGCACGATAATATAAGCTTTGATCTCATAATGCTCCAGCATTTCAACGTGACAGCGAGACAAACCAGCCTTGGTGACATCATCAGCCTTGGAGTGAATATCTTCGACGGCAAACTTTTGATTGTTGCGATATCGACCGCCTTGAGTTTCTTGCAAGTGGCTATCTTCCCAAACTGTTGTAAAATCGGGGCCGACCCATTTCGTCCAGCTACCGCCTACCGCCTCTGCCACAAATACCCCACTCCAGTCGGGTTGGAACTGATAAACAGCCACGCGATCGCAATTGAGCAACTGTCGCATTTCTTGAGTAGTCGTCTTGAAGATATTATTAACATCTAACGACAGCCGAATCTTGTCGATAACTTTAGTTAGCGTTTGCTCCCGTTGTGCTACCTCACCCAGTTTTTCAGATTTTGCCCGCAATTGTTTGATGCTTTCGCTTTGCAGCAAAGCTACTCCTAATTGAGTGCCAATCTGAGTCAGCAAGTTCACCTCAGAGTCTTCCCAATGACGAGAAACTGTGTTTTGATAAGCACCAACTAAGCCCCAAAGCGTTTCCCCTGCAAAAATCGGCACAAGTACGTAGGCTTTGGCTTCAAATTGCTCCAAAAGTTCTATGTAACAATCTGGAAAACCTGCCTTAGAGACATCATCAACGACGAAATTGTGGCGCTCGTGGCGATGTCCTCCTCTAGTTTGCTGCAAATAAGTATCGGCAACTCTGAATTTTGCTCCCTTTCGTTGTAGCGTACCGCCATAATCAACAATGTCGTCTACGTAGTGGCTATCATCTGAATGATTGTTTAGTAGACTCGTCCAGCCAGTAGCCACTGACTCGGCCATGAATGTACCGCTCCAATCGTGATTGAAGCGATAAATTACTACTCGATCTGCACTTAACAACCGTCGGATTTGTTGAGTAGTTGTTTTGAAAATTGTGTCGATGTCTTGGGAATGCTGAATTTTATCGGCAATCGATTGTCCAACTTTACCGATAATCTGAATAAAGTTTTTCTCCCGTTCGGCTACAACAGCTAACTGCTCGGATTTATCTTTCAGTTGTTGCAGATAGTTAGCTTGACCCAAAGCAACCCCAAATTGAGCGGCAATCCGCTTGGCAAAATCAATTTCATGCGTTTGCCACTGACGCGGCCCATTACACTGATGGATGCAAAGCAATCCCCACAGTTCGTCTCCGTTTATTAAGGGCACAATTAAGTTAGCTCGGATTTGAAATTGGGCGAGTAACTCAACGTGACACTCGGACATTCCAGAATTGTGGATATCAGCAGCCGCTTGGATTCTACCCTGCCGATATAGGGGGGCGAACTGTTGCCCGAATAAGTGGTCGCGTACTTTTAATCCCAATGTTGAAGTGTAGCTAGATAGGACATCCTCGGAGATAAATTCTCCTTCGTCAAAGCCTTTTTCAGGAAAGAAGCGAAATACTGCTACGCGATCGGCATTTATTAGCTGTCTGACTTCTCGGCTGGTTGATTTGAATAGGGTATCGAGATCCTGGGATTGTCGGATGCGACTGATAACTTTGTTCAAGGTTTGCTCTTGTTCTACCTGACGTTGCAGCTGCACGCGGAACTCATGCGGCTGCATAATCATGGATAGTTCTATGCCAATCTGATAAACTAAGTTAATTTCTGTTTCCAGCCAATGACGAGACGTACTGCACTGTTGTACTACCAGCAAACCCCATACTTTTTCATCCATCAACAGGGGTACACTTAAGGTTGCTTTTACTTGCAGATTCTCCCGCAACTGCATTTGCGAAAGGCTGATTTCGTTGGCAGAAATATCATCAATTGCCACAATTTGCCGAGTTAAATAATCTGAGGCTCGATCGGCCCCAAAACAACTGCTGGCAAAACTTTGTCCCAAGGATGAAGTCAATTCTCGATCGCTTGCTTCTGCTACGACGACCCCAAAGCTATCTCCGTTGAAGCGATAGATCAGTACGCGATCGGCTTGCAGGTTTTTGCGAACTTCGGTGACGGCGGTTCTGAATTTGGTATCTACGTCTGGTGCTTGGCGAATTGCAGATGCGATCGCAAATAATTTCTCTCGCTCGCTCTTAAATTGTGTTTGAATGGCTCCATCCCAGGTCGCTTTAAATTTTTGCTCTACGTTTGCCACCAAACTTTCTATCCGCAGCACTTTATTTTGGAATTCCGGTGTTTTCCATACGACGGATTTTTCTAAGTCTGATTTTAAGCTGCCCAATGCTGTAGCGATTATCCGGATAGGAGAACTGCCATTTATCTGGGGCCGATCGCCTTTATTCCCGTTAGTTTCTTGTTCGGTTTGGTTATTTTGGTAGTACGCAGTCATTAATCTAAGCCTCAGTCAATCGATGAAAGGATTTTGGATTCTAAGATTTGGGATTTTCTTAACTTTGGAATTTCTTCCAAAGAGGAGCTTGTGCTAGCGCTTCAGCATTAAGTACCATCAAAACTTCGTTATTCGCTGCAACTAAGTACCCCTGCAAATAAGGCATTATTTCTGGAGAGAACAATCCTATGGAAGGGACTTGGATTTGCTGGATCTCGTGCAATTCGATATCGCTTATTTGCGTAACGACTAATCCTAGATATTGGTCGTTAATTTGGATTGCGATCGCCATCAAATCCCCCCCAACTCCTCCCTTACCAACAGAAGGTTCGCACAAGGCGGGAAATCCCATTAGTTGACCGATATCCACCAGCCACAGCATCTCCCCGCGCCAGTTGTAAATCCCCAGCACGCAACTAGGCATCTGAGGAACCGGCAGAATATCAGCCCCCAACACCCGCATTACCTGGCTAATAATATTAAGGGGAAGCAAAGCTTTACCTTCTGAGCCTAGCTGAAAGCGTAAAAATTTCTCTGGCTCTGCGGAAGCAGCTGCTGTACGAATAGGCGCAACACGGGTAAGCGCAGAAACCTGTTTTACAGAATCAACCATAGTCCTTCTAATGAATTTCAAATTTGAGAGTTCAGATTTCCGGTCGAATTGAGATTATTCAATTTGCAATCTGAAATTTGCAATTTTAACAACCTACTTCATTAGTTGTCGGATTGTACGCAGCAATTCTGTCTGCTCTACGGGTTTGGGTAAGTAGGCATCCGCCCCTAACATATTAGCCCACATTTTGTCAACATCAGTATCTTTTGTCGAACAAATGACTACTGGAATTTGGCTAGTGTCCGGATCTGTTTTTATTTCTCGGCACAGTTCAAACCCGCTTTGACCCGGCAAAACAACATCCAGAATAATCAAGTTTGGCTTGTGTAAATGCAGTTTTTCTTGAGCCTCTTCACCACTCTTGGCAGTAACCACAGATAACCCTGCTTGTTGCAGGTAGGAAGTCATGACGTCCATGTCGGTCAAGCTATCTTCAACTACTAATACTGTACTCATAAAATCCTCTTAAATGGTGATTGGTGATTGTTCAGTTGTCCGTTGTCAGTTGTCATTAATTATTTTTTGACTTTTGACTTTTGACTTTTGACTTTTGACTCTTACCTATTTACGAAGCTTGATAGTTCAACAACTGAGGTGCAGACTCTGACAAAGATGAAGAATTCAAGTGCTTATGGAGGGCTGACAGTACTTTTTGGGATACCACCGGCTTAGCCAAAAAATCAGTTGCTCCAAGCATTTTGGCGCGAACTCTGTCAACTATACCGTCATTGCCGGTCAGAATAATAATGGGTGTGTTTTTAAAAGATGAAATTCTCCGGATCTGGGCGCAAATTTCGTAGCCGTTAGCAACTGGCATTACCAGATCTAAAAAAATTGCATCTGGTTTGTGTTGCAGCAGCAGGGGCAAAGCTTGCATGGAATCTTTGATACTGAGAAATCCATAGTTAGCTTTGTTGAGAATATCCTCCATTATTTGGCAGTCGAGTACGCTATCGTCTACGTATGCAACTAAGGGTCTACGTGATGAAACTGGTCGCCCTGGCGGTGAGGATAAGGGTTTGGCTGATGAAACTGGCGGCCCTGGCGGTGCAGTAGGGGGGATGCTTGCTTCTTCCCTGCTTGTTTGCTGTGGGGATGTTGAGGTTGTGGCGGTTATGGGGCTTACGGCTTGTTTGGGCAAGTCCGTAATTTCGATTAGTCCGATGATTTTTTTGCGTATATAGGGGAGGAGCGATCGCACTAGCAAAAGTAAATCTTGCTTAATAAAGATTGATAAATCTCGCAGACTATGTTTTCCGTCAATCACCTTTACCAGGGTTTGGTAAACGCGGGGTGAAGCAAGCTTTTGCAGTTCCTCTGGTTGTTTCAGTACAGGCGCAAAATTTGGAGATAAATTCCCTAAACCAGCTTTGCACCAGATTTCCCAAACCTGTTGGGATTCCTGGAGAGCTTGTGCTGGGTTCATTAGGGTTAGCGACGCATCCAACACATCTTCTCCATCGACAGTGAATGTTAGCGGCCGTTTCTCCTGGTGCTGTATAATATCGAATAATACTTCCGCTACGGCGCTCTTGATCGCAGCCACAGCTTGTTCCCCTGCGATCTTCTGCCGCTTCACCAAAACAGTCAGAACTTGATACTCCCAGTATCTAGATAGTTCTCTCTCTCGGAGACGGACACCATTAGAAGGTAACTGAGAGCAGTATTGAGTCAGAAGCCGGTTCCACCTTCTGTGTGGATGTACTCCCCCGGTAGCCCAGACAAGGCGACCAAGACAAAAGTAAAGGCTCCAAGTAGTTGCTCCCTGTATATCAAGCCTCCCAGTAAATTGCCTCTGGCTATAACTTTGAATTCGATCGCTCAGCTTGTCAGTAGCTAAATTGTTGGTAGTCATCCCGGTTCCCTAGAAGCATTTCGCCAAAAGTTAGTGTGATTTCAATTACATATCTTTATCTTACTTTTGATGGTTTATAAAAGACTAAAAGTTATAAATCTTAAAAAATCCTTAACAAAACAACAATATCACTTTTAAAATGAGATGGCTGTTTACTATTAATTTTAAAGATGTTAATATTAAGCAATTATTAAACCTAAGTGTAAACTCTTAGGTTATAGGCTTAAAACACTGTTTTAACTACAAAAATGTAAAAAACAAGGTCGGCCAAAGCTGTTTTTAACAAAACAGCAACATTTTTATTGGGGCGACTGCATATTTTGTAAAGTTTTTGAACGTAAGTTGATGCAAGACTGATAGCCTTTGTGAACTAGAGATGAAGACAGATGAAGATCTAAATTTATGTCTCTAGGCTGTAGAGACGTTTCATGAAACGTCTCTACAATGTTTAGGCCAAGAATTAAAGGGGATAACAAACCCGGATTTGGTATAAGGTCTTTGGAAGTCCCTAAGTCGGCACCATAGACAGGGAAACCACCGATCGCGGAAATCTGCCCTTCAATGCGGACAAAACGGGACAGGGGAGTTGTTCCTGCAAATTCTCCGGTTTGCTCCAGGTGAACGGCGCAGATGACGCGGCAGACATCCACAGCAAACGCTTCGCCCGCGTCATGGCAACGTAGAGGAGACGAAACTCCTCAGCTGTCTTGAGATATCCAGCTTGTTCCCAAGCAGCCGCTACTTCTGGCAAGGGAAATTCATCGTGAAGACTAGCACGAATTTGGGCGCGGGCTACCTCCGCCAAAGTAAAGTCGCCCAGAAACTGAGATGGTGCTGGTATCCGCAGACTGCCGGGAATCATTGAGGCGTGCAAAAACGGGATAAAAACGTAGTCCCAATCTAGCCCTTTGGCTTTGTGCATCGTGATGATCGTCAGCTTACCGGGTTGAGTAAATTGGCTCTCTGTACCTTCAGTATCAACTGGTTCAAACCTTTCTGAAGTGACAATTTCGCTCAGCGCGTTTAGAGTATTCGGCATGGAACTGTTACCCGCTGTTTGTCGGAATATCCGTTCGGCTAATTTGTCGGCGGTAGCAAGTTCGGTTTGGTCGTAATTCAAAGCTAAAGCTAGGAAGGTAATCAGTTGGTAGTGGGGCAACTCAATTCTGGCGCGGAGTAACTTAGTACAGAAGCTACGCGCTTTAAGCACTACCTCTGTCTGGGGTGGGTCGAGGGGGCCGGGGTAGAGAAACTGCTCTGGTAGACTGGCGAGGGGGTTGAGATCTTGTGGGGGTATCAGTTGACGTTCTACCAGCACTTCTAAGGCGGCTTTTAAGTGGTCGGGGGAATGGGGCCGATCGAGGAATTGCAGCAGAAACAGGATTTCTGCTGGAACTTTTGTATAGAGAGTCTGCTGAATGACATCGAATATATCTATCTGATTTCCATATTCCTGTCTTAGCTGTTGGGCAACAAATCGTCCTTGGTCGTTTGTCCGCACTAAAACTGCTGCCGATCCTACCCCACTCTCCTTGTTAATAGGGGCTAATAATTCGATCGCTCGATCGCCAATTAGCTGGACTGTATGATGAATGTCGCCAGGAGTATAGATTTCCAGACCGCGACCGACTGGGGCGGGGTTAGCATCGGGTTGGGGGTCACCTGCTGTAACTGGGAGAATTTTCTGGGGGCGAAAAGGTTGGGCTGTACCTGCCAATTGGGAGTTATTTACCCAGTCGAGGACAAAGTTAGCCGCATCGATGATAATCTGGCTGCTACGACCGGCTCGATCCATTGTCGCCAGTAGGTTTTCGGCTTTGCAGGCTTCGCAAAAGTCGCGGAAATACTTTGGATCGGCGGGAGTGAAAGTGGAGTTAATTGCCTGATTTGGGTCGCCAACTCGCACCAGGTTTGGCGGTGCATCCGCGTTATTTGGGTCGGTTGCCAGAATTTCTAATAATTTGGTTTGCAGAGGAGAAGAGTCTTGCGCTTCGTCTTCAAAGACGGCAAATACTTGGTTTTGCCAAAGACGGCGGGCGTTTTCGTTCTCCAGGACTCGCAAGGCGGCGAGAATCATTTCGTCGTAGTCGATGAAGTCGCGCGATCGCAATAAGTCCTGATAATTTTCGTATAAGCCAGCTGCTAGAGCTAAAATTCCATATTCATCTCTAGTCTCGTTACTCAATTCCCACAATTTTGCTGGCAAGTAACCGGAACTTTTTGCTTCATTAATTACCGTTTTAGCCAGTGAGGGCAAAACTTCTGTGCGTAAAACCGACTGACGGCGCAATCGTTCGGTTTCCTCGCCGTCAAATTGCTGTCCTTCTACCAAAACTTGATATCTGCGGGGATTTGCGGCAATCCACCGTTCCACCGCAGTCCGAATTAAGCGGTGACTGCGATCGGGCGTGACTATGGTAACGTTATCTAAATTCAACCCAGATAGTTCTGGATGACGGTTGGCAATGTTCAGCGCTAAACCGTGCAATGTATGGACAACAAAGCCTATTTGTGCTAAAGATAATTGCTCTCGCAGATATTTGCGAATTTTGGCTTTGATATTGGCAGCAGCTGAACGGGTAAAAGTGACGACGACAAGCTGGCGACGGTTATGCAGTTGGTTACGTGCGATCGCAATCGCAGCTGCACCCGCCATCCCCGTAGATTTACCCGCACCGGGAACCGCAGAAACCGCCAGCGGGCCACCCCGCCAGTCTGCCATTTGTCTTTGTCCTTCCCGCAGACTATTACGGATAAGTTGTAAAGCTTCTTCTTTGTCAAAAGTCATAACTATAGCTAGGGGCTAGGGGCAAGAAAAGTCAAAAGTCACTCATTCAAAAGTCAAAAAATAATTAATGACAACTGACAACTGACCACTGACCACTGACAACTGACAACTGACCACTGACCACTGACCACTGACCACTGACAACTGACCACTGACCACTGACAACTGACTTAAAATCAGAGTACAACCCACAGTGTAAAAATCCTCATGGAACTGTTGCACCAGCCGGAAGATATCGTTGCCGAACGGTATCAGATTGTCAACATCTTAGGGCAAGGTGGAACGGGGACGACCTACGAGGCAGAAGATCTGCAAACTCGTAAGCGGGTGGCGATCAAAGGGCTGTCCCTAGACCGCATGGCTGACTGGAAAGTTTTAGAATTGTTTGAACGAGAAGCCCGCGTCCTGTCCCACTTGAATCATCCCGGCATTCCTTGTTATATAGACTATTTCCAGGTGGAAACACCGAATAACCATAGTTTCTACCTGGTGCAAGAATTGGCAGAGGGCCGATCGCTCTTTTCTTTGGTGCAAAGCGGATGGCACACAACGGAAAAGGATGTTCGGCAGCTAGCTAGCCAAATTTTGGATGTTTTGAGCTACCTGCACCAACTTACCCCACCAGTTATCCACCGAGATATCAAACCTCATAACATTGTTCGGCGCGAAGACGGACAAATATTTTTAGTGGATTTTGGTTCGGTCAAAGCCACTTATCAGAATACAATTACTGCTGGCAGTACGGTCGTCGGCACTTACGGCTACATGGCACCAGAACAGTTTCGGGGACAAGCTTTCCCAGCAACCGATCTGTATGGCTTAGGAACAACTTTACTCTATGTGCTGACGCATAAATCGCCCTCGGAATTTCCTTCTCGCCAACTCAAGATTAATTTCCGCTCTCAGCTACCATTTTCATCTGAGTTCGCAGACTGGTTGGAAAAGCTGCTGGAACCCGCAGTGGAAAACCGATTTTTGTCAGCTAAGGAAGCACTCTCGGTGCTAAAGGGTGAGGGAGTTCTCGTACCGATACACCGCCGACCCGCTGGCACTCGTGTCGCTTTTACTAAAACCCAGAAGCGTTTAGTGGCAGAACTTCCCCGGAATGGATGGGGATACAGGGATGTGTACAATTTAATTTCTGCGCTGATTTCGCTGGTAATATCATCTTTCTTCTTCACTTTGCTGCCGTTTATTTTCTTTAGCCCATTTTTCTGGCTTTTTCCGCTTGGTGCGATTATTTTGGGGATGTTTGGGCTGGCAAAGCTCCAAGAAATCGTGTTTAAATTACTGGGTCGTACAAAACTGGAAATTGACCGACAAAACTTCCGATTGCGATGGTCGTTATTAGGAATGTTCTACCAAGTCCAGGGGCGCATCCAGGATATCGATCGCGTAGAATTGAGTGAATTTGTGCGACCAGAGGATGAGTGGTATGCCAAATTGAAAGGGGAAATTCCTCAACCAACAATAGCCTGTACTTTGGTGGAAGGAGTTCGCACCCACCGTTTTGGCTGCTGGCTAACGCCGATCGAGAAAGACTGGTTAACGCAGGAAATAGCCGCTTTCCTAAAAAAACCGCTGGCAATTCAATGAAATTCTCTCGCCATTACCTGGGGTTGGCTTTAGCTCTAGTTCTGGGAACTACCCTCAGATTCTGGAATCTTGACTTCAAGCCATTGTGGTTGGATGAAGTAATTACCGCTTTGTTCACTTTGGGAAGATCTTACAATGATGTGCCTCTAGATGTAGTTTTTCCCCTCAACCGCCTGGAGCAAATCTTTACTTTCAATCCTGCTAGCAGTTGTGGGGAAATTGCCCGCACGCTAGCCATGCAGTCTACTCATCCACCCTTGTTTTTTTGCCTGATGCAGGCTTGGGTAGGAAAACTCAGTACTCACCATTCAGCACTCACCACTGAGTTGCGATCGCTACCTGCTTTATTTGGAGTAGGTGCGATCGCATCTGTTTACTGGCTCAATAGAGTTGCCTTCTCCCCAAAAGCCGGACTAATGGCAGCTGCTTTAATGGCTGTCTCTCCCTTTGGTGTCTACATTTCCCAAGAGGCACGTCATTACACCCTTCCGGTAATGATGATTACGTTATCTTTATCAGCACTGATCCAAATTCAGCAAGACCTTCAGCGACAGCAATTGCGATCGATCGTTTGGTTAAGTTGGGTAGCATTTAACACTATTGGTTTATACGTTCACTACTTTTTTATCCTGGCCTTACTAGCTCAGCTAGCGATCGTACTGGTGTTTGTTTATAACGCAAAAATTAAAAGTTTCCGTCTTCGGCTTTTGGTTTTTGCCTTTTGGCTTTTACCTTTTTTCTTCTTCATACCCTGGCTACCAGTATTACTGGGGCATTTTGGGCGTCCCGAAACCAGTTGGGTACCACCGCCAGAAAATATTGCGCCTCTATACCAAACCCTAGCTGCTTGGTTGCTGATGGTGATTGCCTTGCCTGTAGAAAACCAACCGCTGTGGATTGCGATTCCTGTCAGTTTGCTGATGCTTGTCTTTGGCAGTTGGCTGGTCAGGCAAGTATTCCCAGGAGTAAGACAATTATGGCGCAATTCGGCGACTCATCTGGCTACCTTGACTCTGGGGATTTTTATCCTTTTTGTGTTGTTGGAATTTTTTGCGATCGTATATCTATTGGGTAAGGATATCACTATTGCTCCCCGCTATAACTTTGTCTATTATCCAGCTATCTGCGCTTTACTGGGAGCCAGTCTCGTCAGCAGGGGAGCAGAAGAGCGGGGGAAGAGCGGCAATTACTTATCAGCAATTACCCATCATCAATTCCCAATTCCGACTGTTTTATTGGTTGGGACGATTGGCTGTATTTTTGTCGTTCATAATTGGGCTTTTCAAAAGCCATATAATCCTCAGCAAGTAGCGCAAGATATGCTACTAGGCAAACCAGACGCGCCGCTTATGGTTGTGATGGGATACGACGATTCTCAGGATATAGCTTTGGGACTTAGTTTTGCTTTAGCGATTCATAAATTTAATTCAAACAAATGTAATATAACCGCAGAAGCCTGTCCAAAATTTGCTTTTTTTAATCGATCTTCTGGCTACGATTCAGTTTGGCAAAACTTATCTCAACTACCTACACCATCAACACTACCGCTAAATTTATGGGTGGTTGCCCCTGGACTCAGACGCCGTGACTATCCACCGCAGCTAGGACTTTCCGAACAAACAAGTTGCACTATTGACCCCGAAGAGTACCACCGCATTGGTATTCCCTATCAGCTTTATCGTTGTCAATAGTCATTGGTCATTGGTCAGTATACTAAAAGTAAAAAGTTTATGTAGAAGCTATTAATGATTTTAGACCATCAACAGCTTCAGGGGAAAAATCTAATGGCAGTTTAAAAATAACAATTGACTAGAAAGTAAAATAAAGCGTCATATCATGTCCTTACGCATCGGTTACCTAAAAAAATCGTGTAATTATTCTTATCTGCGTTAATCTGCGTTCATCTGTCTTCATCTGCGGTAAAAATTTAACCACCGATGACAACAGACAATTTAACGATCTCACTCATATAGTAAAGATGCAACCAGACACAATAGACCAATGACCAATGATATCATGTCCTTACGCATCGGTTACCTAAAAAAATCGTGTGATTATTCTTATCTGCGTTAATCTGCGTTCATCTGTCTTCATCTGCGGTAAAAATTTAACCACCGATGACAACAGACAATTTAACGATCTCACTCATGTAGTAAAGATATAACCAGACACAATAGACCAATGACCAATGATATCATGTCCTTACGCATCGGTTACCTAAAAAAATCGTGTAATTATTCTTATCTGCGTTAATCTGCGTTCATCTGTCTTCATCTGCGGTAAAAATTTAACCACCGATGACAACAGACAATTTAACGATCTCACTCATGTAGTAAAGATATAACCAGACACTTTTTTACCCGACGACTAAAGTCGCGGCTACACAAACAAAGCCCGCCTGCGCGGGCTTCAAGAAAAAGAAGGTAGTTAACCCGGATTTGGTATCATCCTCCCACACAGCTTTGCTCACTTGCTGATGAATCGGCTCATTGACTAATCACAGCTATTCATCAATTTGCCAAGCATCCTTGGTGAGATTTTCGTCCAGAATTTTCTTTGGACGCAAGATGAGGAGAACTCGCCCAAGTAGGGATTCTGTGGGAGATTCTTCAAACCATTGCATTTGCAACAGTCCTTCTCGCTCAAAAATAAAATAGCTATTCTCTTCCCATTGTCTGGCGGCTCTATCTACCACCACAATGACTTCTTCTCCCAAGTTATTTTTCTGGTTGGGAAGGTCATTACTATTCCATAGAATCGCGATCGGATCTTCTGCACTCAAGATAACTTTCCAGCCCGGTACGGGAACCCACGCGCCCTGTCCAGAAAACTTAACAACCCGAAAAGGCCCAGTTTCCTCAAGGAAGGGAACAGCTTTTAGGTCTTCGGCTGTCAGGGGTAGTTTCCCAACTAAAGGCAGGATGCGGGGTAACTCTTCCTCAACTTCCAGTCGATAAATGGGCAACTGGGGCGCTGGACGACGGGATACTAAGGTAAAATCAGTGAGCAACTTTTCAATTTGTTGCCTAGCACTGTCGCTGCAAACAAATTTTAACCCGCTGGCAATCAAACGCGATCGCTCTTGCAAGTCTGATTGTTCGCGGGCATATTTCCAGTACTGATAAGCAAGGGCGTCGCCGGGACGATCCGTAAATCCAGATGGCAAATTACGCAGCCAGGACAACTCCTTCATCGCTTTGGCTAAGTCCTTGGCAGCGAGGGAGTCAAGCTTGTGTTCCAACACGAAAGTGGCAGCAGCAGCGCGTTGTGGCTGGGTGAGAATGCGAAATTCGTACAAAGTATCGCTGCCAGTGCGTTGGAAATGCGATCGCACCTCATCCGATATTCCAGCATTCACCATACTGGTGTAAACTTGGGAAGCCACGATGACTTGATTCTGCTGGACGGGTTCAAACCCAGTCTCCTGAAAAATTTTCTGTGGGTTTTGGCCTGCCTTTTGCAAAGTCTGGCAAGCCTGTCCCCAGCTAACCCAGGTGCCTTCTTTGCGCCGGAGACTACGCAGTAAATCTTCAACCTCAGCGGTCACATCCGTTGGCTGCGGGTCAGGGTTGGGAGCATCTGGTATTATATCGGTCATAATGGCAAGAGGAAAAAATTAGACGATTATTTGCTTGGATGCCACTTTTGGCTTGAACAGAAGCGATCGACTGGTATTGCAGCCGTCTTTTTCAAATTTAGCGCCATTGCGGGAATAATTTGCTTTAAAGAAGAAAACCTGATTATGCTAGACGCAGATTTTACTAAACACGAGAATTCCCAGTTTCCTTATGTGCTGTCTGAATGGCGATAATTGTTAGGATTCAGGCAGGGTAATTGCCAATCCCAATTGGCTTTATGTAGCAGTAGATTCATATAGTATGGATAATGCCATTCCAGAACTTGAGAGCATCCGGCGTAAACTTATGAGCTTAGAACGACGGAAAAAGCCCAAGATGCTGGTAGTAGACGATGAGCCAGATAACTTGGATCTGCTCTTTCGTACCTTCCGGCGAGATTTTAACGTCCTCAAGGCAGAAAGCGGTGTTCATGCCTTGGAGGTGCTGGCACTTGAGGGCGAAGTTGCTGTGATTATCTCTGACCAGCGAATGCCGGAGATGAAGGGAACCGAGTTCCTCAGCAAAACCGTGCCCCAATTTCCCGACACGGTACGAATCATCTTGACGGGATTTACTGATATAGAAGATCTCGTAGACGCCATTAATTCTGGGCAGGTGTATAAGTACATCACAAAGCCTTGGGACCCCAATGAACTAAAGGCGGTGGTGCAAAGGGCGACAGAGACTTATGAAGTTCTCAAGCAACGGACGGAAGAATTGCGTCGGGCTCAAGCCCAAACGGCTTTGCTTTCGGTGGTAGTGCAGGTTGCCCAAGCAGCTTATAGCGTAGAGGATTGTCTAGAGCCAATTGCAAAGGCTTTTGGCGAAAATTTCCTGGCAGATGGCTGTATTTTGCAAGTGGTGCAGGGAAATTCTTTAAATTCGGCCCAAGGTATCTACAGTGCTGATACCCCGCTGTCAAATTGGCTGGCCCAAGATCCGCTTGCCCTTGATGCGATCGCCACTAAGCAAATGCAGGTATCTGTGAATGTGCCAGCCGATACAAACTTATCTGCGATCGAACACTACCCAGCCTCCGGAGTTCAGGCGCATTTAATCATCCCCATAACCTACCGTTCCGAAGTGCTAGCCGTTCTATCTCTGCAATGGAAACGCCCTTTCCAACTGCGAGAAGATGAAATCAAACTAATCCATCTATCAGCCCAACAAATTGCCTTAGCGCTCTTAAGTACCCGCGCCGCTTAAGCAGCATACAATTTTAGGTTTTCGTGGTCAATTGGTGGCGTTTGATGCCCCACCAATTGACAAATCCCGAATTCATTCTAAATTGCATTATCACATTTTATTAGTCTATGCTAGAATATCATATTGATTTTAAGAACTTTTTTGAGAAACATTTATTCCCTAAATAAATCTAAAATCTAAAATCTGATGACCTTAGATAGTCGTGCCACTGAAATTCGCGCCATCTTTGACCGCATTGCCCCGGTTTACGACTCGTTCAACGATCGGTTAAGCCTCGCCCAGCATCGCATTTGGAAGCAGATGGCGATCAAGTGGAGCAATCCTGGCCCAGGAGATACTTGCTTAGACTTATGCTGTGGCAGTGGAGACCTCGCCCTGATGCTGGCGCGTCAGCTAGGAACTGCTGGAAAAGTCTTTGGAGTAGATTTTTCACCCCAGCAGTTGGCGCGAGCCAAGGCGCGAATGCAAAACCATTATCCACCTCCCTCCATCACCTGGGTAGAAGCAGACGCCCTCAATCTGCCCTTTCCCGACAACCACTTCGACTGCGCCACAATGGGTTACGGACTTCGCAACGTCACCGATATTCCCCGCTGTCTCGACGAGTTACACCGCGTCCTCAAACCCGGTGCCAAAGCTGCCATTCTAGACTTCCATCGACCCAGCGATCCCGCCTTACGCAGTTTTCAGCAGTGGTATCTGGACAACATCGTAGTTCCCACCGCCAAGCATTTCGGCTTAACTGAAGAATATGCCTACATTGGCCCCAGCTTAGACAAATTTCCCACGGGGCCAGAACAGGTACAGCTGGCTCGTCAAGCCGGATTTGCTCCTGCTACTCACTATCAAATTGCCGGTGGGATGATGGGTGTTTTAGTAATTGCCAAATAGAATTAAAGAAGTAGACTTAAAAAACCCGAAACACTAACATCAGACTTTGGACTTAACTGTCTTTAGTCTCGCTTGCCTATTCCGCAACCCTCTGTGGATAGAGCTTTATTTCCAGCAACAAATTTAATTCACCGTTCTTAGTTCTAAGTTGAATCTATCTAACATCTGGCTTTACATTAGCCCTCCCGTACTAGGTGCAGTTATTGGCTATTTTACTAACGACATAGCCATTAAAATGCTATTTCGTCCCTACCGAGCTATATATATCGGTAAGCGACGGCTCCCGTTTACACCCGGTTTGATTCCCGCTAACCAAGAGCGACTGGCAACGCGGATTTCTGACACCATCATGGGTTCCCTGCTGACACCAGAAGAGTTGCAAAACCTGGCGCGAAAGCTGCTGGAAACTGAGCGTGTTCAAGCCGGAATTCTCTGGTTGCTAAGGCTGGGACTCGATCAACTTCAAGCCGATAAGGAACAGCGAACTGCCAAGGTTTTAGCTGGGATTCTCCGGGATTTGCTGGGTGAATCTTTACCGCGCCTGCTTAAGGTTTTAGCGCGGCGTGAAGATTTTCTAGAAGTTCAGATCAACCAAATTTTTGACCAAGTTTTGTTGGAGTTCCAGCTAACCGAACAGCAAGCCAGTCAGTTAGCAGATTGGCTGCTACAAATAGTACTACCGCCGGATGTTTTGCGGATGGCTTTGATTGATTTTCTGACCGATCGCAATATTCAGGTGATTGATGAAGGTTTTCGGGAGAAAACCAGCGGTACTTATTGGGTGGTGGCAAATCTATTCGGTTTGAAAAATACCCTGACTCGCCTGCGTACTTATTGCTTGGATGAAAAAGAGGAAAGTAATGCTCGTTTGAAGGAATTAATCCAATCTTTAGCGATTAAAGAACGGCTGAAGCAATGGCTGCAAAACCTATCTTTACAGAATTTGCCTGTTTCCACAGTGCGCCAATTGCGTAAGACGATGCGCGAAAGTATTCGCTCTTATATTCAAAATCGTGGTGCTGAATTACTGCAAGGATTTAGCGGTTCTATAAACTGGGAAGAAACTGCTTCTTTAGTCCTGAAACGGCTGCGAAGTTCTGCTGTTGTCAATACTTCCTTGGAAGTCATCAGCAAGGAAATGGCTTTGGTTTTGGAACGCTATCTGGAGCGAGATTTAGAAAAAATTGTCCAGCAAGTAATTCCAATTTTGAATATCGATCGCGTGATTATTGAGCGGGTAAAGGCGACTTCGCCCCAGGATTTAGAGGCGGCGATAGAGGGAATTGTTAAAAGTGAGTTGCAAGCGATCGTTAATTTAGGAGGAGTTTTAGGTTTTGTAGTGGGGTTGATTCAGGCGGTGATATTGCTGTTGCAGCAGTAATCTAAATTGGCATACTGGAAATAGATGCGATCGCTCATATCTGGAGCCATAAACATCAGATCTCCCCAGACGATAATGCAAGGTGCGATCGCATTTCATGACTGGGTATCTAGCAGTATCCTCATTGCAGATAGTCCTCGAAATCTGCTATTGGCTCATCAAAATCATCTGATATTGTCACCAAACCTTTGGCACTTCCTGCCTTACGATCCTGTCTAACTGGCGAGATCGGCATCAATTTAACTACAGGTTTATTGTCTTTTGTAATCACAATTTCTTCGCCTTTGATTGCCGATTCAATTAAGGATTGCAAATCTTTAGATGCGTCAGCAAAACTTATTTCCTGCATGGTTTATACCTCTTAAAAACTAATCACATTTTCACCAATAAATCAAAGATCCGGATCTTCTTTATACAACTCCTGCAAGTCCTGATGCTGAGTTTTCCGAGAAGTACGCCGATATCTTTTAGCTTCTAATCTGGGTTCGTATTTACTCTGCCCTTTGCCTTTACTTTTCAACTTCATGCTTGCATCTGCATCGGATTGTTCGTGCAATTGTTCTTGATAGGAAATCGCTTCTTCTAACAAATCCAAATAATACTCATATCTTTCCCAATCTCCCCGCACGATACAATTCGGCTCATCCCGATGCAAGCAATCGCTAAACTGACAGCGAAGAGTCTCTAAGCGCTGTTGTATCTCTGGGAAATACAGTGCTAACTCCTCCCCCACACAATCCAAATCCGGCTGGTTAAAGCCTGGGGTATCGGCTAGCAAACCACCGCTGGGTAATTCAAACAGTTCGACGTGGCGGGTGGTGTGACGCCCTCGGCTGAGTTTGCCGGAAACTTCTGCGACACGCAAATTGACATTGGGAATGAAATAGTTTATAATACTAGACTTGCCAACACCAGAAAGACCAGCCAGAACGCTAATTTTATTATTTAGCCTCTCTCTCAATTCTTCTAATCCAATGCTACCCAGGACGCTGATAAATACGGGTTGGTAGCCCCAGGAAGTGAAGCGTGAGCGCCATTCGGAAAGTTCCGCACCTGTCACCAAATCGCTTTTATTTAGGCATAAGCATATATCTAAGTCTGTAGACTCTGCCTTAATCAGAAAGCGAGTCAGTTGGTATGGGTCTAGGGGAGGGTCTGCGAGGGCAAAAACCAGTAAAATTTGATTGGCGTTGGCGATCGGGGGACGGTCTAGTTCGGTTTCGCGGGGGAAAACTTCTGCGATCGCACCTCTGCCTCCGGCCCAGTCCGGTTCTTCGATCGCAACGCGATCGCCCACCATCACTCCTACCCCGATTTTTTTCAGGCGCATTCGGCGGGTACAGAGCAATTCCAATGGTTTATCTACGTCAAGACACTTAGTTTGGTTAGTTTCTTGCGTATCTAAACGCACCCGATAGAAATTTGCCTGTACAGCCAGTACAGTTCCTAGCAACGGTGAAGTCGATTCTCTGGCATTCTGTTCTGCTATAGCTGAACTCATGCGTGAACTACTCCAACTAACCGTGAGCGGTATAGTTGGAGCTTCCGACTTCACAGGGGAGTGCCTCAAGACAGACTTGCGTCCGCAAGAGTGGTCTTACCTCCCCTCCATCAGCAGAGACGGCTGTTCCATCCGTCTGTAGCATTCTGATTCCTTCTGCTCTAATATTTGTTGCAGCATTACCATCCCTATCGTGATGAGTGCCACAATGAGGACAAGTCCATTCCCTCACATCCAATGGCATTTCATCCACTTGATAGAAACAATTAGAACAGAGTTTGGAACTGGGAAACCATCTGTCAATTTCTACTAACTTTCCGCCTTTACGTTCCAGCTTATAAGCTAAGAAGTTGACAAACGTTCCCCATCCACAATCAGATATTGCTTTGGCTAAACTATGATTCCGAACCATGCCCTTAACATGAAGATTTTCCACTACAACAGCTTGGCTATCGCTGGTCAACTTATGACTAAGTTTGTGTAGGAAATCCTGCCTCGCGTTGGCTACCCGTTCGTGAACTTTAGCAACTACCTTCCTGTATTTATATCTAGAATTGCTCCTGTCTTTCTGGCGTGCAAGCTTCTTTTGCTTGCGTTTTAGGTTTTTCTCATGTTTGGCTAAGTGTTTTGGGTTGTCGTACTTAGAAACCTTTTCACCATCAGTAACAATAGCGAAATGTTTTACACCTAAATCAATTCCGTAGATTTTTCCGTTCGGCTGACGCTCACGGGAGCCTTCAGCAGTTTTAGGGTTTTCGCCTTCTACTTCAGACAAGATAGACGCGAAGTATTTACCTGACGGAGTTCTACTGACGGTTACGGTTTTAATTTTGCCCTCTATGGGGCGATGAATTTTAGCCTTAACTTCACCAACGTCTCCAGGCAATTTAACAATGCCGTCCAACACCTTCACATTTTGCGGGTATTGGATTGACTGCCTACCTTTCTTTGATTTGAATCTTGGCAATCTTGCCCGTCCTTCAAAGAAGTTCTTGAAAGCCTTAGTCAAATTCAAAGTTGTTGACTGCAAAACTTGGGAATAGCAATTCACAAGCCATGCTGTTTCTTCCGACTTTTTTAGCTTTGGCAAAACTTTATTGAGAGCTATCTGATTCAATCCTTTGCCTGTTTCTTTGTACGTTTCATTGCACAAATTCAAAGCATGATTCCACCACCATCTAGCACATCCCATTGCTTGACCAAGCTTCTGGGATTGCTTTGGAGTTGGATAGATTCTGACTTTGACGGTCTTGTACAAGGGTTTCAGGTAAGCTTATATTAACAGTAAAGATTATAGCACGACCAAGAAAAATGTGGACGCTACGCGATTTGTTAGCTGGTCGTCATTCATCCCTACCTAAAATGTGAGTGTTTCTTTGGTATTTTTAGGTAGGGATGAATGACGACATTTTCTGTTAATCTAGAGGTCGCCGTACTAAAATGGCAAAAAAGCCATTTCTTTCTTCAACTTGTTCTAGCTGATAACCTTCCATTACTAAGCTATCGGGAACTTGCTCGATCGGCTCGCCCGGATCTAACCACACTTCCAACAAAGAGCCTTGAGACATTTGCTCCAGGCGGAGTTTGGTACGTACAAAATTAATCGGGCAAGGAGTGCCGCGCAGATCGAGATGGGCGTCAGGAGTTGATAGGGCCGGATTACTCATTTGTTGAATATATTTCCAAAAAATCCTTCTATACCGCCTTTACCAGTGCGATCGCCCCTAATTTTCGCCAATTTTTCCAAAAGTTCCCGCTCCTCAGTCGTAATGCGATTGGGAATTTCAATAGCGATCGTAATCATGTGATCGCCCCGACTCACCGGATTCCCCAGCTTAGGTACGCCCCGATTTTCCAATTTCAGAACTGTATTTGGCTGAGTTCCTGGAGGAATCATTAATTCCTCCGGCCCATCGACCGTATTTACCTCGATTTTACAGCCCAAAATTGCTTGCAAGTAGCTGATCTGGATTTGCGACAGAATATTGATCCCATCTCGCTGGAACTCTGCATCTTCATTAACAAACAAGTACACATACAGATCCCCAGACGGGCCACTCCGCTGACCGGCATCGCCTTCATTAGCTACTCTCAGGCGGGTGCCATCATCAACCCCCGCTGGAATAGTAATTTTAAGCTTCTTGGTGACCTGCTTTTGACCCTTGCCGTCACAGGATTCGCACTTATCTTCAATCATCTGTCCTGTGCCATTACAGTTCGGACAGACTGAAACCTGGGTAAAGCTACCAAAGGGAGTCCGAGTCACGCGACGGACTTGGCCCGAACCGCTACAAGTTGAGCAGGTTCGAGGTCTAGTGCCCGGTTTAGCGCCCGTTCCGCTGCATACTTCGCAGGTTTCCAGATGGCTGATGCGGATTTCCTTCTCGCCGCCAAAGACAGCTTCGCGGAATTCCAGCTTCAGATCCAGGCGCAGATCGTCCCCACGGGTGGGGCTTCCTGGCCTGCGCCCAGTCCGAGTGCCCTGTCCGCCAGCAAAACCGCTGAAGAAGCTTTCAAAAATGTCGGCGAAGCCACTCATATCGCCGAAATCTTGATAGCCAGCTGCGCCAGCACTTGCTACGCCTGCTTCGCCAAAGCGATCGTAGCGTGTACGCATTTCAGGCTCTGAAAGCACTTCGTAGGCACGGTTAATTTCTTTAAAGCGCTCTTCAGCCCCTGGTTCTTTATTCACATCAGGGTGGTACTTCCGAGCTAGGCGACGGTAAGCTCGCTTGATTTCTTCTTTATCGGAGTTGCGAGAAACACCGAGAATTTCATAGTAGTCGGCCATAAAGAGCGCTTTGCAGAAGAATTTTAAATTAACACAGAGATTGAAACAAATTATTCAACGGCCTCGTAATCCGCACTGACCGTATTCTCGTCTTCAAAATTAAAATCGAAATCTTCCTCTCCTTCAGACCTAGTTTCTAGATCGTCCCTAAACTCTGGCGTTGAGGCTGGATAAGATTCGTCATACTCGTCTTGATGCTGATTAGCTTGCTTGTACACTTCCGCACCAATGACAAATAGCATTTGTTGGAAGTCATCAATCTGTTGCCTCATGTCGTCTAGGCCGATCGAGGGATCTGCTACTGCGGCTCGCAGTTCTACCGCCTTTTGTCGAGCCTGCGCTTTTAGTTCCTCACTGATAAATTGACTGTTTTCTTTGAGCGTCGAGTCATAACTATAAAATAGGCTATCTGCCTGATTTTTGACGTCGACGACTTGCTTGCGCTTGCGGTCTTCCTCGGCGTACACTTCTGCGTCCAGCCGCATCCGTTCCACTTCACCGGCACTCAAGCCACCAGTATTGGTAATCCTGATGCTTTGCTCTCGACCCGTGCCTTTATCTTGAGCCGAAACTCTGAGAATACCATTGACATCTATCTCAAAAGTTACCTCAATTTGCGGCACGCCGCGAGGGGCTGGAGGAACGCCAGCGAGTAGGAATTTGCCCAGACTTTTGTTGTCGCGAGCCATTGCCCGCTCACCTTGTAGAACGTGGATTTCTACTGATGTTTGTCCGTCTGTGGCAGTTGAAAACACTTGAGACTTGCTCGTAGGAATAGTCGTGTTGCGCTCAATAATTTTCGTGAACACCTCTCCCAAGGTTTCAATCCCCAGTGACAGCGGCGTCACATCCAATAGCAGCAAGTCCTTAACTTCACCACCAAGCACGCCAGCTTGAATTGCGGCTCCCAGGGCCACAGCTTCATCGGGATTGACTGAGCGATCGGGTGTTTTCCCCCCAAAGAACTGACGCAGCGCATCTTGTACTGCTGGTGTCCGGGTAGAACCACCCACCAGGATAATCCTGTCTATGTCATCCGGCGTCATATTGCAGTCTTTCAGAGCCTGCTTCATCGGTTCGATCGTACTTTCTACCAGATGACCTACCAATTCTTCAAATTTTGCTCTGGAGAGCGACATTTCCAGATGCTTTGGCCCTGTCTCATCTGCTGTAATAAACGGCAAGTTAATTGACGTATTGGTTGTGCTGGAGAGTTCTATTTTGGCTTTTTCTGCGGCTTCCCGCAGGCGCTGGAGGGCCATTTTATCCGGTGATAGGTCAATGCCCTCTGTTTTTTTAAAGTTCTCGATCATCCAGCGGACTAGGCAATTGTCAAAGTCATCGCCACCCAAGTGGTTGTTGCCAGAAGTAGCCCTGACTTCAAACACGCCGTCACCCAGCTGCAAGATGGAAACGTCGAAAGTGCCGCCGCCAAGGTCAAACACCAGTACCCGGTTGTCTTCGTGCTGTTTGTCCAAGCCGTAGGAAAGAGCTGCTGCTGTGGGTTCGTTAATGATTCGCAGCACTTCCAATCCCGCGATCGTACCGGCATCTTTGGTTGCCTGCCGTTGGGCATCTGTGAAGTAGGCAGGCACCGTAATCACGGCTTGATCGACGGGTTCCCCCAAGAAGTTTTCCGCATCCTGCTTGAGTTTTTGCAGGATCATGGCTGAGATTTCTTGAGGGGTATAATTTTTTCCCCGAACTTTGACATCGACGGTATCGTCTTTGCCTCTGACGCCGGTGTAGGGAACTTGCGATCGCTCCATTTCCGTGTCATCCCAGCGTCGGCCTATAAAGCGTTTGATGCTGTAAATTGTATTTTCAGCATTCATTACTGCTTGCCGCTTCGCCAGCTGACCGACCAAGCGTTCGTCCGCTTTGCCAAATCCCACTATGCTGGGCGTCGTTCGCCCTCCTTCCGAGTTGGGGATCACCACGGGTTGCCCGCCTTCTAGAAAGGCGACACAACTATTCGTGGTGCCCAGGTCGATGCCAATGACTTTTCCCATAGATCGCGGCAGTGTGGTGGATGCTTTTGTTGATGGTTGTTGAATTTTGGATTCGATCTAAAATCTCAAATCGTCAGTATCCATCAACTTTCCGATGAGGTCAGCTGACTTTCTTCTGAGGTTACCACGGGTTCAGGAGCAGCAGCAACTTTAACCATCGCGTGACGCAGGACTCTCTCTCCCAGGTAATAACCGGGCATCAATTCCTCAGTCACGGTTCCTTCTGGATATTCATCTGTTTGTTCCGTTCCCACAGCTTCGTGAAGGTTGGGGTCAAACTCTTTCCCCTTCGGACGCATCGGCGATACCCCAAGGCGTTTCAGGCTGCTTACCAATAGTTTGTAAACGCTCTGATAGCTCTTGTGAATGTTTTTCTCCTGTTCGGTTTGAGTTTTAATCTGCGACTGCGCCCGTTCAAAATTATCGACAACCGCCAGTAATTCAGTAATTGTGGCGCATTTTATCTGCAGTTCCAACTCTTCCTTTTCTTTCTGCGTCCGCTTGCGGAAGTTTTCAAAATCAGCCGCAATCCGCATATATTGATTTGTGCGATCGTCCAGCTGAGCTTTTTGTGTTTCCACTTCCTGCTCCAGCGCCGCTATTTCTGCTTCCATTTCCTCCCGAAGAGAAGTATCCGCCTCCGCTTCTACATCTGCTTCGGAATTTTCGTCAACACCGGCTTCCTCAGAGAAGAGCCCAGCTTCGGCCTGGAAGTCCATCTCGGCTGTATCCCTGGCGATTTCCTCAGGAGCGTCCTGAGTTAGGTTTTCAGTTTTATCTATCTGCTTAACTTCGTCAATCATCTTATATTTATCCCGGTTAAGAGACTGCTAGCGAGAGCGACCCAGTTTGTTTAATTTTTGCGCTAGCTCCCCCTTTCACTTTACTTTATCTGTGTGAGGCGCTGGATAGCCTGTACAAATATTTGTTTGCCCAATTCGCCACCGCCATGAACCGCTGACTGATAGTAAGATAGCTTGCGACATCCTGCTAAAGGGAGCGTAAGCCTATGGATTCCGTGATTCCCTCAGCTTAAATTTTACGCTAAATAGCCTTGAAAGTGATGGTCATCTCATATTTTTGCTTGATTTTCCCCGCCGGCAATTTGGCTGAAGCTAAAATCGTAGTAGCAACTTAGTAGTTATCAGAGCGATACAATGCCACGCAAAAACGGTGTTTGGATTAACTTTCAAGCAACTGGGGAAGAGAAGCAAAGACTTCGATACTACTGCCAGCAAACCCAACGCTCTCAAAGCGACGTTCTGCGAGAATTCATCCGTTCTCTTCCAGAACCGAAATCCAGCCCAGAAAATAAACCAGAAGATTGGCAGAGTTCACCAACAAATTAACGACGCAATCGCTTGCGGTGTGGTGAGGGTGGATGCCAATTCTGTAAAAGCTATCATCAGAAAATTGGGTTGGAAACCCCGTGCTTCTAGCACGGCTTTGCATTTTGTGGGGTAAGATTACAATTAAGTTAGCCACAAAGACCTTAAAGGTGGGTGAGACACCCAGTGGTGGGACATCTAGTTAAAAGACGACAGTCCGAAATGGTCTGTTTGGTGCAATGCACTCTAGACTCAGCCCTCACGAGCAAGGACTTTAAGCGAGTGAAGCTTGCATATTAAAAGTAGCCTCAATGCCAGAAATGGCGGAGAGAGTAGCCGCGATTGGCACCGCGCATTGCATGACACTGGAATTCGAGTAACTACGATTCTGGAAGTTGTGGTACGAGCAATGTCCAACAATGGATATCTCCTTTTAAAGAATCCTCGTCGCGTCTTCGCGAGGAGTGTCAACTAGAATACAAAGTAAAAAATTTCTCGGATTCCGCAGAGCGGGCGGGTTGCCCGCTCGAATTTTTGTAGAGCCTGCTGCCCAGGACGGGTACTAAACAAAAAAAGTCTGCTCACCCCCATTCAGCGCCAGATATTTTTATCTGTGCAATTTTGCCAAAGATTTTTGGGAATACTTTATAAGGAGAGCTTCACCGAATCGGATATGACTAACTCCTCATCATCCCCGCGACGCAGCACCAGCCTGATTGCCCTAAATTTCTCACCCTTCGGCAACAAGCTAATTCAGTCTGGCTATATTAATCCTGACGATATGAAAAAGGCGATGATTGAAAGTCGCCAGTCAGGCAGACCGCTGACAGAAGTACTAGAGTCGATCACAGGACGACAGCTGCCAGCAGATTTACTGCGCCAGTACAAAAAACAACAGCTATTTGAACTTAAAATCCTTTTCGGCGTTGAATGCCTCGATCCGGAAATTACTCAAGTTCAGGCCAATAATCTCGGCGAACTGATTGACACCCTGATTCCAATTGATATCTGTCGTCGCTATCGCTTAGTGCCCTTATCCAAGCACGAAACGACTCCGCCTAGTGTTTTGGTGGCGATGGTCAATCCCGACGACCTAGAAGCACTCGACGATCTTAACCGCATCCTGCGCCCTCAAGGTCTTGGGTTACAGCGGATGGTGATTACCCGCGAAGACTACGAACAGCTAATCACTCAGTACCTAGACGAACAGGCTCAAAAGCTAGCCAAAAATGCTGCTGAAGACCGCGAGAACAAACTCAAGCTCGACGGAGGGGAATTCGATGACGGTGATATTGATGATGCCCCCATCGACGACGATATGGACTTGGATGCGGCTTTGGGGGAAGCCGAGTCAGCTCCGGTAGTCAAAACGGTCAACAAAATCTTAGCAAAAGCTTTGTCAGATGGGGTTTCTGACATCCATGTGGAACCTCAAGAAGAGTTTCTGAGGATTCGGATGCGTAGAGATGGGGTGCTGCAAGAACCTTTTCCGCCCCTGCCTAAGAAGGTGATCCCAGCAATTACCTCTCGTTTCAAAATTATTGCCAATATGGACGTGGCGGAACGCCGTCAAGCTCAAGATGGTCGGATTCGCCGGGTATTCCAGGGACGTACAGTAGACTTCCGGGTTAACTGTCTGCCTTCTCGCTACGGGGAGAAGATAGTATTGCGGATTTTGGATAACTCTTCCACTCAGCTAGGTTTGGATAAGTTAATTAGCGATCCAGATGCGCTGGCAATGGTTAGAGAAATGGCTAGCCGTCCGTTCGGACTGATTTTGGTGACAGGGCCGACTGGTTCGGGTAAGTCAACGACCCTTTACTCAATTTTGGCAGAACGCAACGATCCGGGGGTAAATATCAGTACGGCTGAAGACCCTATAGAGTACGCATTGGGCGGCATTACTCAGTGTCAGGTGATTCGGGAAAAAGGGCTGGACTTTTCCAATCTGCTGCGGGCGTTCTTGCGGCAAGATCCGGATGTGATTCTGGTGGGTGAAACGCGAGATAAAGAAACGGCAAAAACGGCGCTCGAAGCGGCGTTAACGGGTCACTTGGTGTTGACCACGCTGCACACTAACGACGCTGCTGGTGCGATCGCACGGTTAGATGAAATGGGCGTTGAACCCTTCATGGTGTCCGGTGCCTTGCTAGGTGTCTGCGCTCAACGCTTGATGCGCCGTGTTTGTTCGGAATGCCGCATTAACTACACCCCTACCCCGGAAGAACTCGCCAAGTTTGGTCTGTCGGCTTCCCGCGAACTGGAAGTAAGTTTCTACAAAGCCAATACTTTAACAGCAGACGAAAGAAAGGCCGCAATGGAAGCTGGGACCATATGTCCCAAATGCAATGGGGGAGGCTACAAAGGCCGTTGCGGTGTTTATGAAGTTCTGAAGGTAACCGAACGACTGCAAGACTTAATCAGCAAGGGGGCTCCCACCGAGCGAATTAAAGAAGCAGCGGTGGAAGAAGGGATGGTGACATTGCTAGCTTATAGCTTAAACCTCGTGCGCCTGGGTGCTACCACCTTTGAAGAAGTTGAGCGGGTAACTTTCACCGACAAGGGTCTAGAAGCAGAATTGAAAGCAAAACGCAAGAGTTCTCTGACTTGTCGCGTTTGCAGTGCCGAAGCCCAACCGGAATGGCTAGAGTGTCCGTACTGTCTGACACCCCGCTTTGTTGATGAGTAATAGTCACTTAGTCATTTGTGGAGAATCTGTAGAAGAGTGACTGATGACCGATGACCGCTAAGAACTAACAGACTGACTGACAAATACGTTAAAGGAGACAGCTCGATGGATATGATGATTGAAGACGTAATGGAGTCCCTGATCGAGCAAGGTGGCTCAGATATGCACATACAAGCAGGCTCGCCTATCTTCTTCCGGATCAGTGGGAAACTTACACCTCAGACCCAATTCGGCGAAGTTCTGAATTCGGACGACTGTCAGCGACTGATATTCAGTATGTTGAATAACGGTCAGCGCAAAGACTTGGAGCAAAACTGGGAGTTAGACTGTGCCTATGGAGTTAAGGGATTAGCTCGTTTCCGTGTCAACGTTTACCGCGAACGCGGTTGCTGGGCCTCTTGCTTGCGAGCTTTGTCTTCTAAAATTCCCGATGCCGATAAGCTGGGAACGCCGATGGTGCTGCGGGAACTGACAGAACGACCACGGGGAATGTTGTTAGTGACGGGTCAAACTGGTTCTGGCAAAACCACCACAATGGCGGCTCTGATCGATTTGATCAACCGGACGCGGGGCGAACACATTCTCACCGTGGAAGATCCGATCGAATATGTTTTCCCGAATATCAAAAGCCTGATTCACCAACGGCAAAAAGGGGAAGACACCAAGAGCTTTGCCAATGCCCTCAAAGGTGCCCTGCGTCAAGACCCTGACGTTATCCTGGTAGGGGAAATGCGCGACCTAGAGACGATCGGACTGGCAATTTCCGCCGCCGAAACAGGCCACATGGTTTTTGGTACGCTGCACACCAACTCAGCGTCGGCGACAATAGACCGGATGCTAGACGTATTCCCCCCGATTCAACAACCCCAAGTTCGATCGCAGCTGTCTAACTCTTTGGTAGCAGTTTGCTCTCAAAACTTGGTGCCCAAAATTGGCGGCGGTCGGGTTTGCGTTCAGGAAATTATGGTGGTGACTCCAGGTATTTCTAACCTGATCCGAGAAGGAAAAACTTCTCAAATTTACTCGGCTATCCAAACAGGCGGTAAATTGGGTATGCTGACAATGGAAATGGCACTTGCGGCGGCATATAAAGAGGGCAAGATTGGTTACGATGCAGCTTTGTCCAAATCTTCTAAACCTGATGAATTGCAACGCCTGATTGGAACTGTACCAGTTGGAGCGGGGCAAAAAGGCGCAGCGCACTAGGCAACACAATGCAGGCAGTTTAAAAAAATGCCTGCATTCTTTCTAGCCTAATTACTATAAAACCTCCCCTCCGACAATCGTTCTTGCCTGCACTCTATCACTCAGTTACAACGACTAATACCAACCAGCACGGTTAGAAATCGTAACTCTTAGGATTCATGGTTGATTGTTCATATCAATGAACAATCAACCACAAAGAACAAACAACATTACGCAACACGGCTGCAACTTGGTATAAAAAAACCGTTTTTAATCTTTGGTATGAATTATGCCTACTTACGTTGCCACAGTTCGGGATTCTAAAAAACCTGAGAAGGTCGAAGCAAACTCCTTGGCTGAAGCTAGGGAGAAGCTGATGAAGAAAGGTCTTGCATTTCAAGACCTTAAGGAATCTAAAGGCTTTGAAATGCCTGATTTGGCAATTATGTTTGCCAAGATCACGGTCAAGGAAATGGCGATGTTTTCACGCCAATTCTCGGCCATGTTTAATGCAGGCGTACCGATGGTCAGATGCCTTGGCGTGTTGAGCGATCAATGCACCAATCCCAAGCTCAAAAACGCTTTGGTGAAAATTAGCGCTGATGTCAATGAAGGCGTCAGCCTCGCAGAATCGATGCGTAAACATCCGAACTGCTTTGACAATCTCTATACATCAATGGTGGACTCTGGAGAAATTGGTGGTGTTCTCGATGAAGTACTCAACCGGGTTGCTAAAATTCTAGAAGATTCGGCTCGACTTCAAAATCAGATCAAGTCAGCATCGGCTTACCCGAAAATGGTGGGTGGTTTGGCGGTCGTAATTTTTATTGCAATGACAACTTTCCTGCTGCCAATTTTTGCTAAGATATTTGAAGACTTGGGGATGGAATTGCCTTTACTTACTCAATTCATGCTGGCAATTAGTAAATTCTTGAGAACACCTCCTCTCGTTTTGACGGCTATCGCCGGTATAGCTGCGGCAATTGCTGCTTATAAAGCATATTACAAAACTCCGGCTGGTTGTCTGCAAATAGATAGCATGATGTTGAAGTTGCCGATCGTTGGAGAGCTGATTAGAACAACGGCGGTGGCTCGCTTTTGCCGCATCTTTGGGATGTTGACCCGTTCTGGTGTGCCGATGCTGACATCAATGGAAATTGTGAGAGATACCGCTGGTAATGTGGTTATTGGTAATGCTATTGAGGCAGCTCGAACAGAAGTGGAACAGGGCGGTATGATCAGTATTGCTTTGCAAAAAGCGAATGTTTTCCCGACCTTGGCTATTCAAATGATGAGCATTGGTGAGGAAACGGGCGAACTTGACAAAATGCTGCTGAAACTGGCGGATTTTTATGAAGATGAAGTAGAACAAGCGGTGAAAGGTCTTACCAGTATGTTGGAACCGCTAATGATGGTCGGTATCGCCGGAATGGTAGGGATGATCTTGCTCTCGATGTATCTCCCCATGTTCAAAGTGATGGACGGTATTGGCTAAGAGTAAACTACCCGCCGCCAAGCTGTACTCAGCTTGGCGGGGGCTTTTAAAGAAGTCCAGAGTTTACCCGACTAAGTATTCCTCAGCGATCGCTAGCCCCTCTTCCCCCCTCTTCCCTAACCCCTAGCCCCTAGCCCCTTCTTCAGGACAATGTCTGTTAAACCATCTCACTACGAAGCACTACTAGCAGAGTACAGCAATCAGATGGGAGCGATCGCGCTTCTGAAGCAGCACCGTCCCTATCTAGAGATGATCCCCAGTTTGCGACGACCGGATCAAAGCGTTATTACCATTCCTTTGCCCATAGTTCGCCTTAACCAGACAGTATCATCGGCAAAGAATAGTGGTGTTATTACTGCTACCAAAGAGGCTGTTTGCCTGCCCTGCGATGTAGCTATTTTAATGTGCGACCCCGAATGGAAAATTAAAACAGGGGTGGAAATTATGGTGTTCATCCATCGCCCGCAGGAAGATTTTTCCGACCTTCTCAGTCGCTGGCGACAAACGCAGGTGTACCTTCACAAAAGCTATGAGTGGGTGATGCCCCCCCGCTACAAGCACGTGCTGAACGAGGAGGCGGAAAACATCCATCCTCTGTTTGTTGTGTTTGCCCAGACGCCGGAACGGATTAAACGAGGATTAGCTGGAGCATATCTACCTTTTGTCGTTCAGACTCTAGACTCCGTTATCGAAGAGGAAGAAATCCCATCCACCTTGTCTACCGAAAGTCCACCAGCGTAGCAAAAGTCAAAAGTCAAAAGAAAGAATTGAAAAATTTAATCTTTTTTTTGACTTTTAACTTCACCTTTTTATTTGACGAACTGGGGCATAATTTCTGCGGCGGTAAACAAACCGTAAATGCCGCGTCGATGCAAAGCGATGCCTGCTTTGAGATAACCAAATGCGGGGCCGCATACATTTGCGGCCATGCTGGTTTCGTCTCCCAGGGTGAAGGTATGGGTTGAAATTTTGCCTTCAAAGGTGCGACCTGTGACCTGGACGTTAGTGCTGAGGGGCTTTTTAGGATTTCGAGTATCGACTACGCCGCCTACTTGTACGGAGCTGCTAGAGCAAATTCCCGCCAGTTCTAAGATCAGATCGTCGGCGTGTTCCATATTTTCGAGAGTGAGTATACCATTTGTGCGATCGAGCAGTGCTTCCACTTCCTCATCTGTCATCGCTCTTGCTTTTTCGACGCTATAACCTGGCAGATGGGCAATATCTTCGCGGATGGTAGAGCGGTAAGCCTCCCAGTTGGCAATTCCGACACCAAAAGTAATTTTGACGCTGTGAATTTCTGCATAGCTTTGGGCTGCTAGGGCTGCTGCTGCTGTTAACAGTCCCGGCGTGGCTCCACAACCTGTCATGTAAGTAATTCCTGCCGCCTGCAGCTGCTCTTTTAATCCGAGAAGTTGCTCGACGGCACTGGTGCGTTTTATGGCATCGACCAATACTCCTTGCCAACCAGATTCAATAAACTGAGTCACTACAGAAGCGATAAAAGTATTTGGCAGGTTGGGCAAGGCTAAGAAATAGCCATCTACAGATGCTTGTTTGATTAAATCGTGAATACTGCGATCGCTTAAAGTACCTCCTGGTTGTAGATATCCCAGAGAACCATGAGATTGGTAAGCTGCAATACAGACATCGGGATTTAACCCCTCACTGACATAAGCATAGCCTTCTCGATCTGCTGCCGCCACCCAGATCATCTCTCCTTTGGGAGCGAGTACTCTGGCGGCGGCTTGTCCCAAACCACCAAAACCCAGCACTCCCACGCGAATCGGACTTGTGACTTGCTCTGCACTCATAGCGCCTGACCTTAATTAAGACAATCTTTAATTATCCAGGGTTATTTCCGCACTGAAACAGCAAACTGACGCGAAACCCTGGTAATCCACGACAAACACCAGCTTGCGACCACCGGATTTTATGCCCCCAGGTATCTTGACGGCTGTGGCAAGTTAAGGGAAACTGACAAATAATTGAGGACTTAATCGCTTAATTAATAAGTTGTGTTAAGTTTTGATTCATTTTAGCGCCAATGGGTAAAGTGAATTAAAGAGAAGCTAGTTAGGATCTTGATGCAGAATCGCCTTCGTGCGAAGGCTAGAGCCTGCTACGAGATCGATCGCCGAGTTTAAAAAGTCTTTAAGGTTCCGTTAAGAGCATGGAGACACTAGAGTTTGTAATTTATCCCGATGGTCGGGTAAAAGAAAAAGTTACTGGCATTGTTGGCTACTCCTGTGCTGAGGTGACTGCTGCGATTGAGGCTCAGCTCGGACAGGTACTCAGCCAAGAGCAGACCTCGGAATATTTCGCGGCTGTGCTAGAACAGCCTGCAACAGCGACAGCGCAAGCCACTTTTAGCGAGTGGTAATTTTTTATCAATCTACAATTTACTCACCAGAGGATAATATGTCACACTTTAGCCAAATCAAAACTCAGATCCGTAATCTTGCCTCTCTGCAAGCTGCGTTGACAGATTTAGGGATTGACTGGAAAGAAGGCCCCTGCCCAGTGCGCGGCTATCGCGGTCAGACTGTCAATGCCGAAATTGCGATCGAGCAAGACAACGGTTACGACATCGGTTTTAGCTGGAATGGTAATGAGTATGAATTAGTTGCGGACTTGCAGTTTTGGCAGCAAACGTCGTCTGTGGATATGTTCCTGAGCAAGGTGACTCAGCGTTATGCTTTCCAGACTGTAATGAAGGAAACCGCTAAGCAAGGTTTCCAAGTTGCGGAACAACAACAAAATGAAGATGGTTCGATCCGACTGGTAGTGCAACGTTGGAGAAGCTGATGTCCGACTTTTCTGGTCTACCCGCAGATGATCCCACAGATTTTCGTCTATTATTGGCAGACAAAAATCAGGCTGGCGAGACGTCAGCCTCCACAAGGTCTGGTTTGGAACCAGAACTGGGTGGTTTCTTTCGAGATGCGCCAGAGCGATCGGGTTTTGAGCCAGAACTGGGCGGGTCGCTGCGGCAAAAGGGGGTTTATGTAGATGAGCTTACTTGCATCGGCTGTAAGCATTGCGCTCACGTCGCCCGTAACACTTTCTACATAGAACCCGATTATGGCCGATCGCGTGTGGTTCGGCAGGATGGCGATGGGGAGGAGTTGATTCAAGAAGCGATCGATACTTGTCCGGTCGATTGCATCCACTGGGTAGACTACACAGAACTGAAAAATATGGAAGCAGAGCGGGAGTATCAAGTAATACCGCCAGTTGTGGGATTTCCGGTCGATCGCGCACTGATTACTACGAAACGCCGTCAGCAAAAGCGGAAGGAAAACCGCAAATAAAGGCAGGATATTAGTCCTATATCTAGTCTGATACCGTTATTCTGAGAGAGGCTGTATGTACCAGCCTCTATTTTTGTGCCTGTTGCGGTTTTAAACTCTGATGGCTAAGATAGCGTTGGTAATTCCTATTTATTTGGGAGGTTAGGCAAATTTTGACACTTTCGTTTGATATGGGGCTTTCAGTGCCAGCAGATGTTTTGGTTCGGGAGCTGGACGGCGAATCGGTTATTCTCAATCTTAAGAGCGAACGTTATTTTGGCTTGGATGAGGTAGGCACCCGTATGTGGGCGGCTCTTTCTAGTTGCGATATGATACAGGATGCCTACGAATCTTTACTATCCGAATATGATGTAGATGCGGAACAGCTACGAGGGGACTTGTATCACTTGATCGAACAGCTGGTGGAGCATGGATTGGTAAATGTCAGCAGTCAATAGTTGGCGCAAGTTACAAAAACTTTCTTTGTCAGAGCTAAATCTGCTGGTTCGATCGCTACTGCTGCTGCCCTTGACGGCTGTTTGTATAAAACTGTTTGGGTTTCGACGCCTGTATGCTGCGATCGCATTTCCCAAGCAAAAATGGTATAATTTAGAACTGATAAAAAAAGATATTTACGTAATTGCACGCATGGTATCGCTAGCAAGTAACCGGGGTTTATATCGCCCTAACTGCCTGCAAAAGTCTCTAGTTCTCTGGTGGTTACTGCGCTGTCAAGGTATTGAAAGCGACCTGCGTATAGGAGTACGCAAACAGGACGGCAGCCTAGAGGCTCATGCTTGGGTGGAGTACGAGGGTGATGTTTTAAATGACAGTAGCGATGTGGAGCAGCGTTTTGCGCCTTTTGCAGGTGCGATCGGGCCAGTGGGAGTGAAATCATTATGAGCGGCATCGTCGGTATAATCAATTTGGATGGTGCTACCGTTGACAGACAGCTGTTGCAGCAAATGACTGAATTTATGGCCTATCGAGGGCCAGACGATCGGCACATTTGGATTGATGGTAATGTAGGATTTGGTCACGCGCTGCTGCGTACAACATCAGAATCGCTACGGGAACAGCAACCCTGTAGTCTTAATGGTGAGGTGTGGATTACTGCTGATGCACGCATTGATGGTAGAGCAGAACTGATTGAAAAGTTGAACAGCAGTATCGATCTTAAGACGGTAACGGATGTAGAACTTATCCTCCGCGCTTATCAGGTTTGGGAAGAAGACTGCGTTAAACACTTGCTAGGGGACTTTGCTTTTGCCATTTGGGACTCTAGACAGCAGCGTTTATTCTGCGCCAGAGATCATTTTGGAGTAAAACCGTTTTACTATGCTCGTGTAGGGAATTGTCTGATATTTGGGAATACGCTAAATGGGGTAAGAATTCACCCACAAGTTTCCGATGAGTTGAACGATCTGGCTATTGCGGATTTTCTGCTGTTTGGATATAACCAAGAGTTAGATACAACTACTTTTGCAGATATTCAACGTCTACCACCCGCACACTGTTTAACTTGGTCACGAGAAACGCTACAATCCAAAAGTTACTGGATGCTGCCTGTAGATGGGCATATCCGATACAAAAAAGCGATCGATTATGTAGAAAATTTCAAAGAGTTAATGGGAACGGCGGTTAGTGACAGACTGCGAACCAATCGGGTGGCTGTCTCAATGAGTGGGGGGATGGACTCTACAACGATAGCTGCCACTGCCAGCCAACTGTACAATAAAGATGCCTTTGATTTGAGAGCGTTCACTGTCGTCTATGATAAATTGATTCCAGATCAAGAACGTTATTATTCGGGATTGGTGGCAGAAGCTTTGGGTATTCCCATTCACTATTTAGTTGCAGATGGTTATACTTTGTTTGGGCAAGTGGAACAAATCCAATTGGCACATCCTGAACCTAGTAATGTTTCTCTGTTAGCCATTTTTGCGGATCAACTCAAACAAATTGCCACCCATAGCCGAGTTCTGCTGGATGGGAATGGTGGCGATCCGGTTTTTTATTCTTGGGGAGCTTACTTTTACTTTGCCCATCTCGTGAAAAACTGGCAATTCGATCGTTTGATCTCAGATACGGTTAAGTATGTTGTCTCTCATAAAAGACTACCACAACCGGGTTTGCGATCGCAGGTAAAACGATGGTTAGGAATTCGTCCCCCGCTTCCTTCTTATCCCTTATGGCTAAACCCTGATTTTTCAGCTAAATTGGAATTGCCTCTTAGATGGGAGAAGTTTTACAGTCAAAAACCGCTGATTCATCCGATCCGTCCAGAGGCTTATCAACAGCTTACCAGTTCAGCTTGGCCTTACCTGTTTGAAAGCAGCGATGCGGGAGTAACAGGTAAGCCTGTGGAGGTACGATATCCATTTTTCGATCTGCGTCTGGTAAATTATCTATTGGCCATTCCACCAGTACCTTGGTGCTTGCATAAGGAACTGATGCGGGTGGCAATGCAGGGTATTTTACCAGAGTCGGTGCGGATGCGTCCGAAATCGCCGCTAGCTGGCGATCCGATCGGCTTACTTTTGCAGCAGTCCGGTTCGCATTGGATGGATCGGTTCGATCTGACACCAGTGCTGACTAAATATGTGAAGCGAGATGATCTGCCGTTGGTTTCTGGAATAAAGCAGGATCTTAATGAGGTATGGATCAACCTGCGTCTGTTGAATCTGAACTACTGGTTACAAAATTTGCAGTCATTTAATTACAAATCTGTACAGGAGGAAAACTATGCTTTCTAATATTGAAACTCTCAGGGCTAAAGCCGCTGAGATTCTTGAAGAGTCCAGAGTCTGAACTTCAAAGGCGCACTCAATTCGCCTCTACTGATTCCGCTTAGATCTAATCCAAGCATCACCGCTACTTTTCTG